>Ga0100393_10000014_pt1 | contig 233222 bp, 199 predicted proteins | sample CryGeymeta201517_FD_81546 | JGI IMG/M metagenome (GOLD analysis project Ga0100393, IMG submission 81546) | Groundwater microbial communities from Crystal Geyser aquifers in Utah, USA - Crystal Geyser metaG 2015-17 | ecosystem: Environmental > Aquatic > Deep subsurface > Groundwater | place... | reverse complement strand
TCTGCGGAAGGATTAAACGAGGCGGTTGAACCTGAATAGGTAACGATGCCCGTAATCGGGGTAGTCCCATCTGCCAAGGTAAATGTGACATCCGTAATGGTTGCAGGGTCCATCGGCTCACTAAAGGTAGCTGTCACGGTTTTGTTTAGTGGTACGCCTACGGCATTGTCTAACGGATCGGTCGAGATGACTGTAGGCACTATTACCACCATGGTCGTAAACGTCCATACATGATTGGCTGCTATTGGTGTGCCTGATGGGTTTTTAGCTCCCGTGGTGATGGTGGCTGTATAAGTTTTACCCGGCAGAAGATCTGCGGAAGGATTAAACGAGGCGGTTGAACCTGAATAGGTAACGATGCCCGTAATCGGGGTAGTCCCATCTGCCAAGGTAAATGTGACATCCGTAATGGTTGCAGGATCCATCGGCTCACTGAAGGTAGCTGTCACGGTTTTGTTGAGTGGTACGCCTGTGGCATTGTCTAACGGATCGGTCGAGATGACTGTGGGTGGTATTGTTTCCGTAGTAAATGACCATACGTGATCGGCAGGAATCGCTATGCCCAATGGGTTTTTAGCGCCTGTGGTGATGGTAGCTGTATAAACGGTTCCTAATTCAAGGTCTGCGGAAGGATTAAATGAAGCTGTTGTACCCGAATAGGTTACAACACCCGAAATGGAAGTGGATCCTTGTTTGAGTGTAAAAGTTGTGGCTGAAATCGTGGTCGGATCCATGGATTCGCTAAAGGTAGCTGTCACGGTTTTACCAACTGATACCGCGGTTTCATTATCTAACGGATCGGTTGCTATCACCATAGGTGCAGCAATCATGCGCGTACTAAAAGTCCATACAAACGCTTCTTGAACAAAGTTTCCAACGATGTCCTTAACTTTGGGTAAAGGTAAAAGGGTAGCCGTGTAAATGTTGTTAAAACTTAGTGGATTGGTAGGAACGAAGCTCATCGTGTTAGAAGCGTCATCGTATGTCCTTGTCCCCATAACTTCGATGGGGGAGCCTCCTAAAGTATTTTGACCTACGACGCTAAAGGCTGCTGTGCCAATTGCAATAGGGTTCATCTTTTTATTGAAGGTTAGTGTAACTACCTGATCAAGGGGTACATTTGTTGCTAAATCTACCGGAACTGTTGACTGCACAGTAGGTGCTTGCCCAACAATGGGCGTGAAATCATCACCCTCGCAGCCATTGATTAAAACAACCAACAGGATGGCAAAGGTTGTCAGTAATAGTTTTTTTGTTTTCATTTTAAAAGTGATTATGGATGAATTAAATATCTTGAACAAAGTTGCGTCACTTTTGCCGGGATAGAGTTATACATTTATGGGAAAGAGTTGCACAATTCACACATTTTTAAGACGTTAACAGTAGTTAAAACATGCATACGCTTGTGTTCTGCTTTGGAGTAGTGCATTAAAATCAAATATCCGGCGTTCAAAAAATGAAATCAAGATGGAAACTACTTGGCACTCAACCGTAAGTTGAGAGAAATCTACCCACTGATTCTTTTAGAATTTGCCTAAGCCATGGAGCTTTGATGATTCCGGGAAAAATCGGCATAAGTGTATCAAGACGCTAGCGGAATCAATCTCAAAAGGCAACATATGATGGCGGGAAGTAGAAAGAAGGAAGAAGTTGGAAATTGGAAGCGTTCGCAGATTAACTTAGGTTTATTCGCAAACTGTACGGTATTCGAAATTCGCAATTTCAAAAACCTGATTATCTAAAAAATACTCATTTAACCTAAGCTTATTTGTAAGAAAAAAAGTGGTGGTTTTTGTTACATTTTATTCATGTACCAATTCAATTCCATTTCCATTTTTTTGTACTTAAATATGGTGGGGATGATTTTCTGCAAGCGTATAAAGGCGGTTTCGCTTTTTACAACGTAATCGAAAGCTTGGTGATGCATGCATCTGACGGCTACCTCTATTTTATCTTGTCCGGACAGCATGATGACTGGAATATTTGGGTTTATAGCCAAAATTTTATCTAAGGTGTCAATGCCGTTCATCGCATTTTTGTCAATCCCGTCTAAAAAATAATCCAACACAATCACATCGGGATTGTGCGATAAGTTTTCGATACAAGCCTCGCCGGTTGAAAAGGTCTCAATACTAAAATTAAAATCAGCAAGGCTGATAAACTCAATTTCCAACAATTTTAGAAAAATGACATCGTCATCTACTAAAAAAAGTTTGATTGGGGCAGTCGCAGATAAATTACTTTCATTGCTCATTCTCATTTTTTTTAATTTTATTATATTCCTCTTTTAACTCTATACAAGCTTGGTTGCACACTGTTTCGAGTTGAAGTACCATGTCTTCTAAGCCTCCGGATCGTTGTTGTGCGCCAGCAAATTCCTGAACTTTTTTGGCGATGTTTTCAAAATCGGCGCTGATTCCCATGACTGAAAAAGATGGAATCATTTTATGGGCTGATGCATGCAACAACTGCCAATCTTTATCTTTCAGGCCTTTTTTCAATGATTCAATCAGTGGGGGTGTTTGTTCGAGATAAGCAGCAATCATTTCCATCATCAGCTTTGGATTTGCTTTGGTGCGATGAATCAAATAATCCAAATCGATGCATTTTGATGTCTCCTGTATTTCATTTTCTTTAATTACATTTACGCGCATTGATTTTTTTACCAACCCAATTATCTTACTGTATAATAAGCGTTCATCTACCGGCTTCGCGATGTAATCGTTCATTCCGACAGCCCTGCATTTTGCCAAATCGACCGTGGTTACATCGGCCGTAAGCGCCATAATGGGAATGTCAGATTTTAATTTGTTTCGAATGTAGTCGGTCGCTTCAAACCCATTCATTTCGGGCATCTGCAAATCCATCAACACGATGTCATACTGATTCGACTGCATTTTATCAACGGCTATTTTCCCATTGGCGGCGATATCACAATCAAATCCGAAATCGTCCAACAGTGTTCGCATCAACAATTGGTTGAGCGCAATGTCTTCTGCCACCAAAACCTTTATGTTTTTCATTTCCACATCCAATTCTACTATTTCATCTTCTAACATTGCCTCATCGGTGGTCTTTGGAAAATTTAAGGTAAAGCTAAAAACAGAACCCTCACCCACTTTGCTTTTTACTCGAATGCTACCACCCTGAGGTTCAACTAATTGTTTGACAATGGATAGTCCCAAACCTGTTCCGCCATACAATCGGGATGTGCCGCTGGATGCTTGCTGAAAGTTTTCAAAAATCTTTCCTATTTTATCTTTGGGAATACCGATTCCGGTATCCGCTACCGTAAATTCGATGGTTACTTTTTCTTCGTCTTCACGCAGCATTTGAACGCAAACTTTAATTTCGCCCTTGTTGGTAAATTTTACGGCATTGCTCACCAAATTTAAGATGATTTGATGCAAGCGCACCGAATCGCCAACCAATACTTCGGGGATCCTATCATCATATTCCTTTATCAATTTGAGATTTTTTTCTCTGATTTTCGGCTCAAACAAATGGAGCATTGCGGAGATAGACAATTCCATTTTGAAGGGTGTTTGTTCAAAAGTCATTTTTCCGGCATCTACTTTTGCCAGATCTAATATGTCGTTGATAAGTACAATCAACGCATCTCCACTCATTTTTATGGCGTGTAGGTATTCTTTCTGTTTTGCAGTTAAGTCTGTTTTCAGCAACACTTTGGTAAAGCCGATAATCGCGTTCATCGGGGTTCGGATTTCGTGGCTCATGTTTGACAAAAACTGCTGTTTTGCTTTGACGGCATTTTCGGCTGTCCTGGTTGATTCTTCCGCTTTTCGTTTGGCTTCCTCGGCGATACCAGCTGCCAACTCAGCAAACACGATGGCTTCTGTCAATTCTTTTTCGTTTCTCTTTTGCTCGGCCATATCCCTGGCAACGATGACCGCGCCCAATACTTTTCCGTCATCGTCTTTATAAACCGAGCCATTGAATAAAACATCGGTGAGTTTGCCTTCGTTGTGGCGAAGGGTAAGCGGAAAATCGGCTATAAATCCTTTTTCAAATACTTCTTGATATACCTCACGAGCCTTTTGGGGTTCGGTAAAATATTCAAAAAAATCGGTGTCAGTAAGTCTTTCACGCGTCAGCCCGGTAATGTTGACCGTCGCCTGATTCATGTCCGTGATTTTCCCCGAGGCACTGATGGTAATGAGTGGGTCACGGCTGGCTTCAATGAGGCCCAACGAGTATTTGGCGTATGATTTGAGCGAACGGCTGAGCTCTTCCAACTCCTTGTTTGCAATTTCTCTTTTGGCTTTCTCTTTGTCTTGGAAAACCAGCTCCCGATTGGCGATGATTAATTCGTTTGATCGGTTTTCTTTTTCTTGATTCTGGAATGCAAGTTCGGCATTGGCGAGTACCAATTCTGCCGCGCGGTTTTCTTTTTCTTGATTCTGAAAGATTAGTTCTTTGTTGGCAATGGCCAATTCTGCCGCGCGCATTTCTTTCTCCTTGTTCTGAAAGATTAGCTTTTTATTGGCTAAGATTAAATCTTGCTCAGTTGATTTTTTCATTACCGGAACCTTCTTTTTGTTTTGTTAAATTGTTCAGCCTGCTTCATATATCTTCAATCGGCGTCCGCCTTTTTTCTGTCAATCGTTTAAACTGAGAAGGTGAAAGCCCGGTCATTTTTTTAAATTGGTTGGACAGATGTGCCACACTGCTGTAATTCATCTTCCAAGCTATCTCTGTGATGTTGAGTTCATCGTAAATAATGTACTCTTTTATTCGTTCAATCTTGTGGCTTATCAGGAAATGCTCGATGGTTATGCCCTGTACTTCCGAAAACAAATTGGCCAAATAAGTGTAATCATAATCCAATTTTTCGCTCAAATAATCCGAAAAGTTGGTTTTGATTTGCTCATCTGAGTGATGCACCATTTCGACAACTACATTTTTTACTTTTTCAACCAACACCGCTTTCTTGTCATCCATCAATTCAAGCCCGCAACGGCTAAGCCCTTTTCTGAGCAGGTTGCGTTGCTCTTCGGTTAAATTTTCCATGATATCAACCTCGCCCAAATCTACCATCACAAAATGCAGCCCGAGCTTTTTCAATTCTGCTTTGACCAACATTTTACAACGATTGCTCACCATATATTTGATGTGTAACTTCAACTGAATAATATTTTCGTTAATTTCTTACAGAGTAATAAAATTTCTTACAAAGAAATAAAATTAATTAAATATATCCGTTTAATAATCGGTTAAATTGATACCGAATCCTTTTTTGTTCAATTTTCTTGTCTCGCGATACCTGATTTTCATCATTGCAGTAGATTGCTTAAATTTCGGAAGCAGATTTAATAAGCAAACCCCCAACAGCCGGTTTGCGTTGGGGGTTAGCTTCTTTACAAAATCGCGTTGCCGCGTTAATTTTTATTGTTGGTTGTCAAGTCGCTAAAGGCTTTCCCGATGGCATTCATGTCGCGGTTAAACTCGCGTTTGAAGGTGTCCCAATCTCTGTTTGGGTCGTTTTCGTAGTCAACCATTCTCTTTTTGAGTTCAGCGTTTCTTTCCTCAATATTTAAAATTCTTTTTTGATAATGTGCGTCCGATCTATTCCCCGTCTCTTTCATTTTCACTTTCAATTCTGCAATGAGTGTTTCATTGCTTTTAATTTGTGCTTCCGAATCTAATTTGAATGCTTTCCATTCTTCGGCATTGACTCTTTTTTGCTCTTTTGCATCGATCTTAGCTACTTTCAAATCTTTGTTTGCTTCGATGACGTTCAGGCGTGCGGCCTCATTTTTTTGAGCTGCGGATTTACAACCCACGGCGAAAGTCCCTAAGACCGAAATCGATGCAACCGCGAGTATAAAAATTGATTTTTTCATGATGTTTTTTTTTGATGTTTTTACTAGATAAATTTTGAAACTAATTTTGAAATATGCCTGCGAACCTTTTGTCAAGCCATCCGTAGGCTTGAGATTGGTTCTTTTAAATTGATTCGATAATCTTGCGTAGTTCTTCTTTTGTTTTTCCCAATTTGACTTCGAGCCTGCCCAACATCTCTTCTTTTTTGCCTTCTGCAAACATCAAGTCATTGTCTGTCAGCATGGCAAATTTTTGTTTGAGTATGCCTTTTTGTTCATTCCATTTCCCCTTTGCTTCGGTTGTGTTCATTTTTTTGGTATTAAGTTTCCGCATCCGGCGGAGCCTGAGTGAAATCATCTTCACGCTACAAAGGTGGTTTTGTTTAGTGCGTAAAGTGTTGTATAATATTGCGAAATAGTTGCAAAATTCACACAGTCAAATTTTTTACTTTTTCCGGGAATTGGTAAGATTGGCTTTTCAAAAATTTGCTTCGCGGTTTGCTTGCGGGCATTTCAGTTTCCCCCAACAAAAACCCCCAAGGTTTTAGATAGCTTATTCGATCGAGGATGAGTTTGAGGATAGCGACCAAAGGAATCGAAAGCAACATACCTGAGAGCCCCCACAAGGCTGCACCGGCAATGACAGCAATGACTGAAACCAAGGCATTGAGTTTGACTTTTGAGCCTACAATCTTAGGAACGATGTAGTTGTTGTCAATAAATTGAATAACCGAATAAAGAGCCAGCACATAAAAAACATAAATCGGCGATTGGGTGATAAGGGCAACCGCCATAAACAGCAACAGGGTCACCACACCACCGACGTAAGGAATGACATTGAGAAATGCGCCTAAAATACCAAGCAAAACTGCATACGGAATGCCTAAAATCAACAAACCACCGATGTTTAGAACCGCCAAAATAATAAATTCAAAAAAGAGCCCGATGAGGTAACTTTGGACAATTTCTTTCGTTTCTATGGGTATTTCACCGACTTTACTATCGTTGGAACTTCCGAAAAGCAGATGGATAAACTTAACCAAATGAGATTGATAGTACAACAGCATAAAAACATAAACAGGTGTAAGAAAAGCTGTCGCCAAAAGACCAGAGACAGAATTTAAAGTATCCCCTATAGCCGAATTGCTGTTTGCCAAAAATTCATCCTGTTTGAGATTGATCCACAGGCCTATATCTGCTCGGCTGATACTTGTATAATCGGATACCCAAATGACGGTTTTTTTGAATAATAGCGCAAACCTACCTGAGAGCCTTGGCCATGCCTCACGCAATAAATCCACCTGAGAGATTAACAACAAGACAAATCCGGCAATAATCAAAAAGGAAATCAATAAAACGAACGAGATAGACAGGATGCGATGTATCTTTTTGCGCACCAAAAAACGCACCAATGGACTCAAAAGCACCGCAATAATGGTTGCATAAATCAGCGGGAGTATGATGTCCTGAGCAATGGAAAGCATACTCACAAAAACATATAAACCCACACATAGTAACGACCACCTGATGAGAAAGGGGAATTTGAGTTGCATCAGATAAAAAGGTTTTCTTCTTTCTCAAGCTGATTAACTACTGCATCAACTTGATTCGGTTTTTTCCGGATAATTTTCAAAATACCATCTAGCAAAAAAATGCCGATTTTTGGGTTTTTGGCGATCACATTGGTAACGCCGAAAAGTAGGGCATTGCCAAGTAGTTTTTTCATCGGATTACTTGACAGCCCTACAAATGCGGTTTTAGAAACAAAGCCTGTTGCCAAACCAAATGTGGTGCTTAAAATATTGTTTTTTAGGTCTGTTGATTCGGCGGCTTCTCTGAAAGTACTTTTTATCAAGTTGATGGGTTTCACACTTTCATAAGTCAATCGGAACTGTTGTTTTAATTGTTGGCCTTCTTCAGCTTGTTGTGTTTCAAGTTCTTCAATAGCAGCGTGCAAATCGGCTACGGTGTATCTCTCTCTCATGATTTCAATATTTAAGTGCCTGTGAGATGACGAGGTCAGCGATGGGTTTTTTTATCCATTTGTGCAGAAAAAAATACAACAAGGTTCCGATGAGGAGATAGAATGCCGAAACGATAAAAAATCCGTAATAAATCTCGCCGAGCAATTTTCCCAGCCAAAGTGCAATGCCCAAGTTGAGCACCAATATAAACAAGGAAAAAAACAAAAGGACAACCAAACGCGAAAGCAATATAGTCACCACACCGATGGTGGCATCTATCGATTTTAGTTTAAATAGCTGGAAGGTCGTTTTGCCAAATGTTTCGGCTTTCTCAAACAAGGTTTCTATCAAAGCTGCCTGATTTTCCATGTGAAATATTTAAAATCAGTTTTTTCGATTGGCAGCTTCGTTTAATTCTGCTTCTGCTCCCTCTAACCTGCTTTTTCCTTTTTCGACAAGGCTTACGGCATCTGCTCTTACGGACTCAAATTTATCTGAAATGCTCTCCATAACTTTATCGAATTTAACACCCAATTCTTCCGCATACGCATTACTTTTTTTGGATATTTTCTTTCGGGTAGATGACCCTTTGTCGGGTGCAAATAAAATTCCCAAAACTGCACCGGTAGCGACTCCTGCCAACACTCCTAACAATACTTTACCTGAGCTCATGATTATATTTTTAGATTAATAATTATGCACAAAGGTGTCACTTAATTCCTCAAAAAGTGTTATGGAATTCTTCAAAAGAGTTACATAGTTCACACATAGGAAATCAATCTAAAATCTTTTTTTAAAGTAGTGGGAGATTAAATTACACGACGCATACTTTATTTTCCAAAGCTATGATATATCATTTTCACATCCCCAATGTCACAAAATCGGTTATCGGGATTTCAAAAGTCTTTCCGGAAATATTCACCTTCATCATGCCAATCAGTTTGAACTTCGCCGACTGCGAGGTTAGCCAAGAAAGTTTAGAGCTCATCAGTAAATTAAGATGATTGACTTTTACACTTACAGGCAGCTTTGTTTCAGACATCGCTTTTTGCAATAGGGGTTCTTGCAACTGCCAAGTAGCTATATTTTCATTGCCGGACTCCGGATAAAAACCAAGAGTCATATTCTCCAAAACATAATCGATGGGTAAAGTGTTTTGAATCAAAATTTTCATTTCAAATTCCGATTCATTTAAACCGGTCATCCTAACTATGGAAAAATTTTCCACAGTGAAAGCCTGATTCGCGTTTAGGCTCCTTCTTACCTCATCTTCAAAATAAGATTTGGTGTTTAAACGAATCTCTTGAGCCACTTTGTTGTTAACATACAGTAAAGAAATCCCTATTTTATTGTGACCTCTCAACTCAAAAACTGCGCTGTCTGCGGCGATGAGCTCGGTGTAAAACGAATGCAGCTTATTCAATGACAAGGCGCACTTTACGGGTAATGCTATAGTGTCATTTGCAGATAAAGATACCATTTCACTAATTTTTGCGTTACCCACCCACTGGTTTTTAAAATATACATCGATGGTTGAGGACTTGAGCTTTGTCAGCACTTTGTTCGGGTTAAAAGCTACATAATCTAAATCAAATAGCAACAGACTGTCTTGTATGCCCATGATTTTTGCGTTTTTTATACCTATAAACCGGGGTTCTTTTCCACAAGAATGAAAAATCCAGCTAACTAATAACAGCAAACCTAAAATACTGATGAATTTTCGCATATATTTTTTATAAACTGTCTTTCTTTTTTAATAAAAAGACGATGAGTACATAAAACAGTATATTTAAGCCGAATATGGCCAACAAATTGGCATCCATGCTGTTGAAAAAGTCGCCAACAATCTTTCCTTCTTCTATGAGCTTGGCGTTATACAAATCAAGACTTTCCATCGCTCCCACAGCCATCGTTGTGTCTTCTCCGTTTATGGGTAGCATCGTAAGCAAGCTTTTGATACTTTCTCCCTCCTCGGCTTTGTGGCAACTGTCTTGTATACGTGCCAAACCCTCTGTGCCCCAGCGTCCCAAAGTGAAAAAACTCACCAGCTCAATGGGTAATTTATCTATTTTAGTCATGACACCTGCCAACATAATTTGTGGCATCAAAGCAATGGGAACTACCGTCATTACTTTCTCTGTGGTGCTAAACCAAGATGACAAAAACAAACCCGTGAGCGTTGCTGAAGCTGACACCCAAAACATAAACATCCAAGAAGGCAGAAAACCTCGGAGGTAAATATCTTCAAAATCAGCTGTCGCTTGCCATTTAAAATTCAGATACACTATGGTCGTGAAAACCAGCGTTTGTATGAGCGCAATCAGGGAAAGTACCAACCATTTTGAAAATATATAAGTATGAAGATTCAGGTTAAACATGCGCTCTCTTTTATAAACAGACAATTCACCCACAATCTCTTTGGCGGCGTTGCTCACACCAAACCAAATGGCAGAAATGGCCACCAAAAACAGAACACCCAATTGAAATTGCTTAAACACCAAACAAACCAGACAAGCAATAATAATGGGCTGTGCGAGCAACAACAAAAGGTTTTCTCGGTCATTCAGTTTTATTTTAAAATAACGGTTGGTCAACCAAAACAGTTGTAGCACGAGCGAATCGGGTTTATCTCGCTTTAAATCTGAGGTTTGACTTTTTTCAAAAATTTGATTGGAAGGTTTCTGGTATTTAGTTATTACCTGTTCAATATTGCTCATCTGCGAATACACTTCTACAATATTTTTGGCACCAAAGTGCTGAGTAAGCTTGGTCGCATCTCCTTTGTACACAAGATGCCCCTGCACTCCCAAAAAGATTACTTGATCTACATAATTCAAATCTTCCGGTTTGTGCGTCACCATAATGATGGTTGTTCCCCGCTTAGAAAGCTCACAAAGGCTTAGTAAAAAACTTTCAATGGTTTCCGGATCTAAGGGCGAAGTGGGTTCGTCTAAAAAAAGTATGGTCGGGTCTGTGAGCAACTCAACGGCTATAGAAACCCTTTTGCGTTGCCCGCCGGATAAACTGCCTACTTTTACTTTTCTGATGTTGGTATTGGCATCTTGATCCAACTTGAGGTCTTTGATGACTTTATTGATGCGGTTGTCAATTTCTGTATCTGTGGTATCGTCCGGTAAGCGAAGCTTGGCTGCTAGGTAAAGGGTTTTGTAGACTGAGAGCTCTCTGTGAATAATGTCATCTTGCGGTACATAACCAATTTTCTTTTTCACCAAGTGAAAATTTTTCACTAATGAAAGCCCATGGATCAATACCTCGCCGGATGTGGCCGGATTGTCGCCGTTCAAGCACTTCAAAAGGGTTGATTTTCCACAACCTGAAGGCCCCATCAAGGCAACAAAAGAAGACTTTTCCACATCAACAGTCAAGGTTTGTAAGCCTATTTTTCCGTTGGGATATTTCTTTTGAATACCCACAGCACTGATAGACGCTCTTGTTTCGCGCAAATCGGTAACACCCTCTTGCAAATGAATGCGAAAAAAAGAAATGGTGATGCTGTCTGTTTCTTTTATCTTCGTTTTGGAGCGTATTTCCAATCCGTTTACAAAAGTTTTGTTTACCGACCCTGAATCTTCTATCCAAAAACAATTGTTTTCATAGGATAGTACGGCGTGTTTCCTAGAGACAGTCGGGTCGTTGAGTAGGAGTTGATTTTCGGTAGCGCGTCCTATGTGTATCTTGCCGCGCTCCAGAAGTTGCGCATAGAGGGAAAATTTTGGAGATTTTATATTTTTTTTTTCGTTAAATGCTTGCTGTTCATTCGGATCGTGAAGTACAAATTCAAATGATGAAATGGATACTTTGTTGCCACTTTTAAGCAAAACCCAAACCTGAGGTTCGATTTTTTTACCATCGACAAAAGTGCCATTGGAACTCCCCAAATCTTTCACGCTGATTTCAGCGGATGCAGCATCCCATTTGAATGTGGCATGTGAACGAGAAACCGCCGTGTCATTTAATTCTATGTCGGCACCAAAGCCTTTTCTCCCTATGTGCCAAACTTGTTTTTCGGTAAAATCTATGGGTTGATTTTCAAATAGAAGTTGAAGCATTTATCCTTGGTTTATGATATAATCCTTGATACAATTTTCACGGTCTGATGCAAAAGGGTGTGTAGAAGCCAACTTATTGAGCAAAGTTTTGTTTTCGTTTCTGGCCAGTTTTCTAAAAAAATCGGTAAAACGGTACTTGTCATATCCGGCTTTCAGCGCAATTTCAAACCCGAGTTCGTCTGATTCGTATTCGTCTATTTGATCGAAAGGAGCCGACAGTACGCCATTGGTATTTAGCGCAATGTTTGTAAAATTTTCTAGACCCGACATATTGAGCAAATCTGAGGTAATCGTCATTTTGGTAATTTTTCTTCTAGAATGACCGTAACTTATATGGGCAATTTCATGACCTATAATAAAAGCTAATTCGTCATAAGTATCAACAAAACTCAGCAAGCCCTCTGTAACATACAAATAGCCGCCTATCGTAGCAAAAGCATTTACTTGATTGGATATTAATACACTTATAGTAAAATTAAAGTCCGGATTGTTGAGGCCTTGACTTAATTTATTCAACATATTTTGCAAGGTTGGCAATAGAGCATGTGTTGAGTTTATCTCTCCGTTCAAAACCCTTCTTTGGTAAATTTGATAACCAATATCTCCCATTTTTTTTCCGGAAATAGACAAAGCGGCATCCAGACCTGCATTTTCTGCTTGCTTGGCAAAATACGTATAACTGTCCATATAATGCCCGCAACCTAAGATAGCGGTACTTTTGTCAAATTCTTTTTTATGGTTGTCAAAGATTTCTTGCATCTTGGCATCGGATACTTGCCCTATAACTTGGGTGCAAAACAACAATGCAAAAAAATAGGTGAAAATGAATTTCATAGTTAGTTAGTTTTATGTGTTAAATCTATTACAAAAAAATGCTCATTTTGAAAATGTAAATTTCGAAAAATGAAATTGTCAAAAAAATACCTAAATGTTGGTATTTTATTAGTTTAAATTTTTAATAATTTTAATCCCTGTAGCATAAACTAAACAAAACTGCCAAGTATGAAACAGGAAGAATTTCTCAAGCGTTATGAATTTAACATTCGAACCGATAAAGTAGGAGGAGGTAGTTTCGGCACCGTTTACAAGGCATACGATACCGTATTGGACAGAAATGTTGCTATCAAAATTTCGGAAGTGAAACGCCTTGGCAACAAGGAGTTTTCTCTCAGAGAGGAATTTGAAGCCATTTCCAATTTGCCGCCGCACGTCAACATAGCCCATTACGAAAAGGTATTTACTTTCGAGTCTTTTCAGGGTGTTTTTGACTATGCTTTGATGCAGTATTATCAAGAAGGAAATTTAACCGAGTTTATTAGAAACCACCCCAACCTAAATTTTGAGCAGAGAGAAGACATTGCACTACAGTTGTTGAATGGCATTGCGCACCTCCACAAGCACAAAGTTGTTCACCGCGATTTAAAGCCCGGAAACATACTTGTTGTCATCAGAAAAAACGGTCAAATCGTTCCAAAGATAACCGATTTTGGCCTTTCTAAACAGGCTGAGGACGGACAAGGTTCACGTTTTCAAAACAGCTTTGCCGGTGGCACCATACAGTACAGTTCGCCCGAGCAAATTAAAGGAGAGCCTTTAAAACTCAATACAGATTTGTGGAGTTTCGGGGTCATTGCCTATGAAATTTTCACAAGTCTAAAACTCTTCAATGTCAACGGAATAAGCTCGGCTAGCATCGAATGGCAAAATCAAATCACGCAACATATACTCAAAGAAAACATTGAAGAAAAAATTAAAGTTCTGCCTAAAAATTGGCAAGTAACTCTTCTATTATGTCTGCAACGCGATTTGAGCAACAGGGTACAAAACACAGATGAGATTTTAAAAAGTCTCGGCAAAGAATCAGCTACAGTAGTTCAAGAACCGGCAACCCGTGTGACTCCAACTTATGAGGCAACACAGGTTCGTCAGGTAGATACAGAATCTGCCCCAACGCAAGTTTCTTCACCAAAAGCAATTACCAAAAAAACAAATCCCTCTAAAAATCATGCTTTTAAGTATGTTACTTTTGGGCTATTGGGCGTCGCCGCAGTGGCAGCCGGAATAATCTTCTTTCCTTTGGACAAAATAGAAAATCCTGATGAATCTGCAAATGAAAGCCCTGTGCTTTATTTTGAAAAAGACTTAATGGGTTACAAGAAAGGAGACAGTATTGTCATAAAACCCAAATTTATTTCAGCCGGTGCTTTTACAGATGGAAAAGCCTATGTGGTGGATCAGGACAGTTCATACTACATTAATGAAAAAGGAGATTGGTTGGCTTCTGTACAACAATTAAAAAATGACACTTCAAAAAATGACAAACCTTCTTCAAATGGTTTGACAAATAATCAAGCAGATGAAAATCAACCTTTAATAAATAAGACAGATAATCAAAATAAGATTCCCAAAAAAGAAGAGCAACCATCCAATACTAAAAACGCAAGTAACAGCAATTATGAGTTAGGCAAAAAACTTTATGACGAAAACAATTATAAAGATGCCTTTCCCTTGCTGATGCCATCAGCCAAAAGTGGTATGGCAGATGCTCAACACCGTGTAGGCTATATTTATCATTATGGATTGGGGGGGCAAGTCCAAAATTACTCAGAAGCCAAATATTGGTATGAGCAAGCAGCCAAACAGAATTTGGCTGTCTCCATGAACAACTTAGGTATTATGTACGAAAAAGGAAATGGAGTCGTTAAAAATTCAAATCAAGCGATTGCATGGTACACAAAAGCAGCCGATTTAGGCAACGCTCTTTCTATGAGAAATTTAGGATTGACGTACAGAGATGGCAAAGGTGTTGAAAAAAATTACAGCAAAGCTAAAGAGTGGTTTGAAAAAGCTGCCGCCAAAGGTGATGGGGAGGCTATGACCAACCTTGGTTACCTCTACCACAATGGCTATGGAGTTGATAAAGACTACACAAAAGCCAAAACTTGGTATGAGAAGGCAGCCGACAAGGGAAGTTCTTGGGCAATGCGGAATTTAGGTTTGTTGTTTGACGATGGCTCAGGTGTTCCGTACAACTGGGCAGAGGCTGTGAAATGGTATCGAAAAGCATCAGAAAAAGGTGAAAGTATGGCTACCAGACGTCTGGGCGAGTTTTATCTCTTTGGCGCAGGAGGCGTGCCTAAAGATGTCGCTTATGCCAAGCAGCTTTTTCAAAAGGCTGCAAACGACGGTGACCAAATCGCCAAAGAACACTTATTGGTATTGAGTGATATTGAAAAAAAGAACTATTTCAGACCGATAGACTCTCAACTGGGCAATAGTTTATTTTTAACCGTTAGTGAGTTGAACCAAGAAATGGCTCTCTTTCCAGCCTTGGTTGAACAACACGACAACTCGTGGGTTTTTGACGTGAGTTATTCTTTAGGAAAGTCTAAAAGTGCGAGGATTTGGCCTAATGATGCAGATATAAACTATGAGGATGAAATCAGTTTCACCAATTACACATCGTCTCCGCTTTTTACGCAAAGCTCCGGTTCTCATTCGTCTGGCGTAAACATCAAAGGAGGTAGTTATGGCCAACGCACCATCGGATATATTTACTACAGAGCTTATTTCTACAACGACGTAAATGGAAGCGTTTTTGACGAAAAAGTGGTGATAAAAATTCCTTTTGCCGTATGCTGGTTGCCAAGATAGATTCTATTAAACATGAAGGTTTTTAAACATCACCACATCGGCAAGCGTTCCTATCAAGAAGACACCTTTGGTCATCATCAAAATGCGTTTGTCGTCTGTGACGGTGTGGGTGGACATGGCAATGGCGATCTGGCCAGTCAAACCATTTTAGACTTTGTGCTTACGGAATCCTTAGAAAAGACATTTGAAAGCACTCAAGACATCTCCGCTTTGATTGAAAATGCTAATCTGAGGCTCAACGAACTTTTAATGGAGCATCCTGAAAAAGAAGGTATGGGCACCACATTGGCAGGAATTTTCAAAATAGAGAACCAATGGTTTTCAGCACATATAGGCGATAGTAGGGTTTATATAATCAGACCTCAAGAGAAAATCTTTTGGCACACTTGGGATCATTCTTTTGTAGCCAACCTAGTTAAAATGGGAGAAATAAGTCGCGAAACCGCTCGGAATCATCCGCGTTCCAATGAAATCCAAAAAGCCATACTCGCCAATGCGTCCGGAAATATCACAAAACCGGAAATACATTCGTTGGGCTATTTAAAAACCGGAGATCTGATACTTATTTGTTCAGATGGCTTGGCCGAGGCGTGGAGTGACAAAGCGCTTATTGCTTTGCTCTGTGACACATCGGTAAGCACTCCAGAAAAAGCATACACGATGTTTAATCAAAGTAGTACACATGCTGCAGACAATAATACGGCTTATTTGCTTGAAGTAGAACCCGGCGATGTGATTTCGGCAGAAAAAAACCAACCCGACATGTGCTGGCAACCTCTTGATTCGTTAACAACGGTCAATCATAGCCTGCCTATGTTGGATAAGAAAAAACCGTGGTGGAAGTGGTTTTGAAAGTACTGCAAGCTGTTAAAAATAAAAATCAATCGGCCATAAGAAGTCCCTCGGTGTTTTCGAGCAAAGGCATCAATTTGGTGTAGCCCAAAAGACCGTCCTCTGTTACTATTTGATAAATAAATTCAATATTTTCGTTCTCAGTTTCCCAAAGCGTAGCGGTAAGCACTGTGATGTTCGATTCTGGCTTAATCCAGATAAAAGGTTCTAAATTATTGAGGTCGTTAAAAAGCTGAAAAGAATTTTTAACTTTTACGTTTACACCCACAAAATACTCATTCTTGTGCGGGAATTTTCCAAGACTTAAAATGTCATTATTCAGAAAATAGACATCTCTTCTACTCCAAAATCCTTCTCCGTTATCTGTAAAAAGAGTCTCGTCTCCATTTACGGTAATCCAACCTTCCAAATGCCCTAAAAGGCGCAAGCGGTTATCTTGATATCTAAAAATTTCATATTCATAATCATCGCTGGGTCCTGAGGTGAATACGGTAATTTCTTTAAACTGGTCTGTGGTGTCGATGTCTATGATATTGAAACCTTCCATACCAAAGGCCACTTTTTCAGTCAAATCGTTTATCTGCAACGTGTATTTGTAATTCTCGTTTTCAACCAATTGTATATTTTCGGGAATGCCATCGCCATCCAAGTCTTTCACCGCCTTAAACAAGGCTTCTTCTTGAGCGTAACTTTGCAAGTTCATTAGAACTAAAAAAAGGGGAGCGAATCGTTTCATGTTTTATTTATTAGGAATTGCGTGATAGGTTTGTTCTAAACGATGTAACTTTTTGAGTATTAAATCTCTGTTTTTAGCCGATTTGACCCATTGTGGTAAATTAGTAATCATGGAGTATTTATGCCTGCCGTCGTCTTCACGCAAGGAAGCTACTATATAATCTTTTAAATACTGTAAGTGTTTTAAATTGTACAACCATAAAGTATGGTTTTTTACGCCTATTTGCAAGAAGACGTCCAAGCCATAATAGGGTTCTTTTGAGTGGTCATTTTTATACCTAAACCATTGCGGCTGATAGGCTTTTTCTTTTTTGCACACTTCGCAACTTATTGTGAGAAGAGGCGAAGTTTTTTTGAGCGGTTTTGAGGTAAACAACACCCGACTGCCACAATTTCCACAAGGAGTATTAACAAAACCCTGATAAGTACCATACCATTTTTGGTTATTTACCTGCACTAAACCACAATATTTACAACTTAAAACCGACTGACGCTTTGATAATATAGCTTTCGCCTGATTATGAATGGTCGTTTCCACTTTGGCAACGTGTCGGCATTGAGGGCAAATAGCATAAACTAAATCGCTAAAATAAGCCGTTGGATATGCCGGTTGGTCAAATCGTATCATTTTAATTTTTATTTAAATAGGCTTGAAAATCATCAAACGCTACGACGAATCTAAAACCTAAGTCTCCTTGATAATTTTTCATCGAAAAAGGCTTTTGAGAGGTTATTTTAACGTTGTTTGCCTCGTCCATATATCCACCTCCCACTATCGAAGTTTCAAAACCTTTAAGTTGTTGTTGAGTCCACTCCCACACATTTCCGCACATGGCGTATAATCCTATTTCATTTGGCTGCATGCAGCTGATGCAACTTGGGCTATGATTTCTTGCATTTTTAGAGTAAACTACCCATTGGTTGGGAAGTGGGTGGTTGTAGATGAGCTCTTCCGTCTGGAAATTTGCCGCCTTTGCTGCGTACTGCCATTCTTCTACTGTTGGCAGTCTAAAACGCATACCGTATTTCTTTGACAGCCAATTGCAAAAAGACACGGCTTGGTCGTAGGTAACGTTGACTACTGGCATCAATCCGTTGCTCCACGAGGGTTGTGGAGGCATCTCCATCTTGGTTTCCTCACAAAATTGTTCGAAAGTATGCACCATGGTTTCAAAGCGATACATATAAAAAGGAGCTATCTCTTTTGTGTAGTAGCTATCATTTTTATGGGATTCTAAACTGATACTGTTCTCAATAAATGTTCCGCCTTTTACATAGGCAAAGTGAGCGGGAATATTCAACTGTGCCTCGGCTTGCCAACAGCTGAGACCTATAAACAACAAGGCTATTGTATAAAATTTATTTGTCGGCTTCATCCTTAATTAGTTTTATGTATTTCTGCACTTTTTTCAAAGTCTTTTTGGTAAGTTTTATGGGGAATCGGGCAATATAGGGCGAATCGGTAAATTTGAATTTAAAATCTGTATCCTTGTATCTACCTGATTCCCATAGCCCAAAATCTATTTCATAAATACTTTCTTCATTACAATCTTTTTTTAACATTGCAAAACCCAAATAAGTGAGACTGGGTTCAAATCGGTCGGTGGCTCCGAAGGTGAAATTAAAGCTTATCGTTTCTTCAATACATAACAACGGTATGGATTGAACGATTTTTTCAATTGTTACCCCTGTAGCGTTATCGCGATATTTTTGTGTATAGGACAGATAAAGTGTATCCTTTTCTATTCTGACCTCGGGAGAAAAAAAGGTGTAACTAAGCGTGTCCGCAGGCACTTCTTCATTAAATTCGTGGTGTACAAAAATGGTATTGCTGTAAAAGTTTGTTTCTAACAGTTGCTCAAGATTTTCTTCGGACGATAGTCCGTGTTTTTGCGCAATTAGCAAAAAAGGTAATAGGTAAAGTACCGTTGTAAACTTCATAAAAAGCATGATTTAAATTGCATTCTTCAACAAGGAAAGATTCTCGGTTTCTACATTGAGCAGGTGCATCAGGTCAAATACGGAATCTCCCTTTTCTTCTGGCACTTTAAATCCCATGGAAAAATATTCTATGGTTTCTTCATCATCACTAGGGATAGCCAATACACAACAAAAAAACAACTCAGAAGTCTTAACATCATAACTCAAAGCTGTATCACCGGGAATACTTTCCCGAAGAAATACTGTATCCTCTATAAAAATACCGGCATCGTTGGCTTTCGCCTTTTTCTCTCCAAAAATTTGATCTAATAAGTGTTGTACTTTTTGTAATAACACTGCTTTACGAAATTCAACCGCACCAACTGCCACCCGAAAACCTACGTCTTGTCTGCGGGTGTTTTCACGTATAGGCATCAAACTATTGGGTTTTACTTTGGTGGCTTGTTCAAAAAAACTGCCACCTGTCCAAAAAGTTTCTTGTCGAATTACTTCAATCATATTAAAAGTATCCATTTGAACAGTACTTCTCGTAACCCACTCCCACACATTTCCCAAGCCGGCGTAAATTCCCAAAGCATTGGACTGCATACAGCTGACACACTTGGGCTTTTCGTAGCTGTTAGCTACATAGATGACTTGATGTGTGTTGATTTCGTCCGTTTGGCGGGGATCAAAATCACCTGATCGTGTGGCATATTCCCATTCGTCCCACGAGGGCAAATGAAATGGAATGTCGTACTGATTAGACAACCAAGCGCAATAATCAACTACATCGTGGTAGGTAACATTTACTATCGGAAGATTTTGGTCATCCCAACCCCAATCCGGAGCGGGAGACATAGCGCGCTTGTTGGCTTTACAATAGGCTTGAAAATCTTGTACGCTCACTTCGGTGGCGCTGAGATAAAAATCGGAAATTTGTTGTGAGGGATACGTTTTAGTAAGGTTCGTGATGCTGTCATACACTTGCCTATGGTAATAACCTCCTTTGATAAACACAAAACCATCGGGTGGAAGATTTTGACCAAAAAACATAGCTGTTGATAAGCAAAAAACAAAAGCGATAGTGAAAAAGGGGTTTTTATAAACCGGTACTTTTCTGATTTTTGAATGCTGAGCTATCATCTAGGTTTATTTAAGCAGTTGATATTTCTTCCAAAATTTGCTTTCCTTTTTTAGCGGATGAAATAAAACCAAAAAAACTGAGAAAGATAACCCCTGCAAACGATAAAAAATAAAGGATTTTCAGCAAAACAGTCCCTTTTAAAAAACTATACAATATTGCAAAAGGCATTGCAATAATGAGCACCCTACTACTTTCATTCACGTGTTCATAGGTCAGTTTGAGTACACCGACCGCTATCCAAAAAATAAAAATAGATATGAGTCCATATAAAACACACTGTGAAGCCCATGACAACCATTTCTCTCGCGGGTCTGTTTTGGTTTGCATGCGAATGTTAAGTTGTTTTGTGTAGTTGTAAAATGCAACAAGTACGTTAGAATCTGCATCAAACATATTACACGAGAATGCGTAATCACTTTGTTTAAAATTCACCAAATAGTCACCGGAAAAGTTTATTTCAAAACCAATTTCTGCATTGTCTTTTATGGCTATTAAATCGAAATTATAAGAAAGCACTTCAGATTTTACATGATATAAGGTTATCACCCAGTATTGGTTTGCGTATAGCAAAACGGGCTTAAAGTTTTTATTTTCAACTTTTTCTGCATTGACTTTTAAATCTTTGATAGGCAAAACACCTAAAAAGGTAATTTTTAGATGCGACTCCATATCGTTTTTAAGCGAATCTAAAGTAGATTTCGCGCCGAAGTTGCTTGCGGTTTGTTTGATATTGACTGTACGCATGAAGTTGACTAGTATTTAATGTTGTTTTTACCTACTATCTCTCCACTTCTACCTATACTTTGATTGCTACATAGTGGTCAAGCACATGGTCATAAGCTTTATAAACTGTACCAAAACTGCCACCACCTAATTTGTCTTTTCGAAGGTCATAGCGATAGCGGTTGAAAAATTCTATTGAGGTCATTGTGAATTTTTAAAGAGTTAAAATAATTAAAGTGGCCTATCTGATAGCCACAATACCCACGAAGAGTATCCGTGCTTGGTTGTACCTTTATTTCCATTTGAGTAATATCCGCTGATACACCTATAAGATTCATACATAACAGATACTTTACCGCCTTCGGCTGCATTCACATAATTTTCAGGCACTTGAATATAGTATGACCGCGTTTCAGGACTTTTATCCTTGCATTCGGTAATTATTTTACTGATTTGTAAATAGCCATACATGGGTTCGTCTCTATAAGGCGTATTTACTATTACTTTTTTAGCGTTAGTTTCGTTAACCTTGTCAAAACCATTTGTGCTTAAAGCCAATGAGGCACTACTGGTGTACCAATTAAAAAAAGGGTAATCTGTGGGCACTTCATATTCCTTTCCATATTCCCATTTAAAACTACCGTCAGTCGCTTCTATAACAAGCCCTTTCGTGCCTAAGGCCAAGGTTTTATTTGGAACTTTATCATAGAAGTTATATTTAGGCGCTACTGCACAACCAAATAATGAAATACCGATAAGAAGAAACATAATTTTTTTCATTGTTCTAATTTTTAAAAAATTAATTAATAGGTTATTATCATAGACTCTGCTTCGATTTTTTTCCCTCGATAATAATAATATACCTCAGCATTGGGATTTACGTTCTTTAATATAAAACCTGTCTTGTCCTTTAATTTAAGACAGCTAATTTCAGCTGTGTCCCCACCTATTTTTCTATTCTCAGTATCACCATCCAATTTTCTGTTTTCAATATCTCCACCTATTTTTCTATCCTCTACATCCCCACCCAATTTTCGGCTTTCAGTGTCTCCACCTATTTTTCTATCCTCTACATCCCCACCCAATTTTCGGCTTTCAGTGTCCCCTCCCAATTTTCTATTCTCAGTATCACCGCCTAACTTGCGATTTTCGGTGTTTCCGCCTAATTTTCTGTCTTCTATATCTCCGCCCAATTTTCGATTTTCGGTGTCACCTCCAAGTCTTCTGTTTTCTACATCTCCTCCTAATTTTCTGTTTTCCGTATCACCACCCAGTTTCCTATTTTCAGTATCCCCCCCAATTTTTCTGATATCTAAACAGGAAGATGCCGGTAAATAGACTCGATTGGCAATAATTATCAAGGGCACTTCATAAGTTGCTGAAAGTTCTTTTATGGTCGCTTCATCATACCTGCCTAAATCCTTTAAAAAATTTTGAGCTTGTAGATTATTATTTGATAAACAAACAATTACTGAAAGAAAAACAAACCATTTCATACCTATGATTTTTTACATCTTACCATAAAACCCGTTGGTTTTTGCCAAAAACTGAAAAGTGATTTTTTGGTCGTTAAACCAGAAAATACCCATAGCTTGCGGATTGTCTCTTTGAGATGTAATCATGGTGCTTTTTACATTTTCGCTCAGCGGCACAGTCATATAAGTGATTTTAACAGCATAACCTGTATCGTTTCCTTGTTTAGCCAATTGCAAATCGCCATTTTTGTCAATCAAAGCTTCCCAAATAAAAGCTACTCGTTCGTTTCCGGAACGCATTCCTACGCTCCATTCTCCCATACCATCTTCATGAAAAGTCCAATGGCATGCATCACAAACATTGCTCACATACTTGCCGTAAAACTTACCGGGCAGCTCTTGTGAAAACATGTCAGTGCCGTTTAACAGTACAAAAAATGAAAAAAAAATAGTGATTAAGCATTTCGGTTTCATCAGATTACAATTTTATATGTTATTAACTTTTCAAATGTATTTTATAGGTTTCAAAAAAAAATACCTAAAACTTGGTATTTTTAACTATTTTTTACTTCTCAAATTTGCTTTATGACCCAACTCAAGCCTTTTACCCTATTTTTTTTGCTCTTGTTCTTGAGCCCAAATTCCTTATTTGCCCAAACCGACACTTTAAAAGTAGCCGGGCCAAACCTAAAAGACCTATCCGAATACATAACCTATTGGGTGGACAGTACTGAAAGTGGAAATTTGGAAACCGCCCTACAACACCTCTCAAAAGACGATTTTAAAAAATGGGCACCTGAGCCTACGCTCAACTTAGGAATCAATCCTTATCCGCTTTGGTGGCAACTTTCTGTTCAAAACACAGATAGCGTTCAGCACGATTTCTGGTGGAGCATTTACACCCAAGCAGACCAAATTTTGGTGTACAGACGGATGGATAGTCTTTGGCAACTCACCGATACACTCACCTATAAAACCCATCTCAATCACAAAAAAATCCGAACGCGTTTCCCGGTTGTGCCAATTACCCTCAGAACTGGAGAATGCCAAAAGTTGTTACTAAAAATTAACAACTTGCACCACACCCAAAATGCCTTTACCGATTTAACCACACCGGCACACAACCTGCTTTGGGAAAAAAGATTCTATTTAAAAATAGGTTTTTTTATCGGTGGTTTCCTCTTGTTTTCACTTTTGAGTTTAATGCTTCACTTGTTTATGAAAATTAAGGCTTTTTTGTTTTTTTCGGGTTATGTGTTTATAGTGGTAATTATGCTGCTTCACGAAGAATTACTGCTTACTGTTGCACCTCCTGAATGGATGTTTGTTTTCATCAAAGACCTGCATCCCTTACCGCTTTCTTTAGTGGCATTGGGCTTTCATTATTTGACCATTGCGTTACTTTTAGATGCAAAGAAATATTCCAAAAAAACCTTGCAATATTCCTTTCTAATTAATGATATCACATTGATTATGGGTAGTATCGCTGTCGTGATGTGCGCCATTTTCACTGAATATTTTTCTTTCCAAAATCCATCTTTTATACTGATTTGGAATCTATGTATCGCCTCGGTATTTATCGCCTTGGGCAATACTTTCCTCATGATTACTTATTTGATGAATCTGAAAAAAAAGATCGTGATGGGTTTTGCTATTGCTTTTTTGCTAATCTATTTTAATACGGCAGGGTATTTTCTAAATTACGCGGGTATTTTAAATTACTATACCATCACCTATCCAAACTACTTTTATTGGATTGTGAGCTTTGAGTTTATTATAATCGGCGTTTTACTGGCTTGGCGATACAACAAAACTATTAGAACTAACATCAAACTTCTAAAGGAAAAAAACCAAATCGAAGAACTCGCTCATTTGAGAACACTTTCGGTGCTGGAAGACGAGCGTAAGCAAATAGCCCGTAATCTTCATGATGATTTGGGAACTACCATCAGTGCAGTAAAGTTGATTGTGAGCAACAATTATAAACAAGACCAACAACTCTCGGAAATGATCAACCGAGCCACTGTAGAAATAAAAGATTTTTACAAAAAAATAGCCGGAATGGGTAACGAACTTCTTACATTAAAGGAAAGTTTGAGCCTAAAGGTTGCCGACGCGGAGAAACTGAGCAATATTAAGATTGAGTACATATTTTCGGGTGATGAACCTGTTTTGGAACCTCCTTTAAAAGATTCATTATTGCGCATTGTTACTGAATTGTTGAGTAATTTGGTCAAACACAGCAAGGCCAAATCGGCTACCCTTCAGCTCATGGTAGAACCCAAACAATTACAATTGCTCATCGAAGATGATGGCATTGGTTTTGACACACGAAAAAACACAAATAGTATGGGCATTTACAATATCTATAGCCGTGCAGAGCGCTGGGGCGGTAACGTATATTTTTCTTCAAACAACAATGGAACCGTTTGTATTGTCAATATTCCATTAAAAAATGCAGTTGTATGACACATACCATAGCCATAGTTGACGATCACAGCCTTTTTGCCGATGGCTTGGAACGGATTTTACAAGAACAGGTCGGTTTTGAAATTGTTGCAAAATGCACCTCTGCCGAGGATTTTGAAGTCGCATTGAACAATAAAATACCTAAATTGGTTTTGTTAGACATCAGGATGAAAGGTCAAAACGGTTTGGAATTCTGCAAGGTATTGAAGCAAAAATTTCCTGCTATAAAAGTCATCATCATATCTATGTTTGAAGCCCTCGAAGTCATAGAAAAAGCCAGACTTGCCGGTGCCGATGGTTATTTGCACAAATCTACCGACGCAGAGTTAATGCGTTCAACCATCTTAGATGTGCTAAACGGACACCAAGTGTTTTTGATGACCTCAACGGTTAAAGAAAATACTGATCAAAACACACTCAGCAAACGTGAGGTAGAAATTCTGGGGCTTATAAAGAAAGGAATGAGCACGCAAGATATTTCCAAAACTTTGTTTATAAGTCAGTACACCGTGGAAACCCACAAGAGAAACATGATGCACAAGCTAGGGGTAAATTCCCAAAGAGAACTTATCGTGTACGCTTTTGAAAATATGTTTTAAAAATAGTTGTGTGTTTTTCTAAAACACGAATTATCTTCCTCTTTAACACCCAATATTTAAAAACGAATTCCTTACTTTTTGATTCATTTTTTCTTCAATCTTGTATCCAATAATCCCATCACCGATCCAAAATGGCTCTGGAAATCACAATTTTTTGAATTTCGGAAGTGCCTTCATATATCTGTGTGTTTTTGGCATCACGCATCAAAAGTTCTACATGGTAATCTTTGACAAATCCGTTTCCGCAAAAAACATGCACCGCTTCTACGGTTACTTCCATAGCCACTTGTGAAGCGTATAGTTTGGCCATGGCTCCGAACAAGGTGTAGTCTTTTTGTTCGTCTTTGTCCTTAGCCGTCCGATACACCAACATATGCGCGGCTTCGATTTTGGTATGCATGTCTGCCAACTTAATCGCAATTGCTTGATGGTTGCAAATTTCCGTGCCAAAAGCTTTTCGCTCCTTTAAGTAGTCAAGCACCATTTCATAGGCACCCTCAGCAATGACAAGTACTTGGGCAGCGATACCGATGCGATAGCCTGTCTGCGTCTTCATTGAAAACTTAAAACATCTTCGCCAATTCTGTTTTCTTTGGGCACTTTCACATCGTTAAACTGCAAGGAATACGTGTCCGAACCCCTCTTACCGAGTTTGTTCTCCTTAGAACCAATCTGAAAACCCTCCCACCCTTTTTCCACAATAAAAGCGTTGACACCTCTATGTCTTTTTTCGAGATGGGTTTGGACTATCACCAAATAAATACCGGCTGTACCGCCGTTGATAATCCAGTTTTTGATACCGTTCAACAAGTAGCGATTTTCTTGCTCAATGGTCATAATTTTCTGGATAGTGGCACACTACCTACTTCGGATTCGGAAAGACTAAAGGACACCAATTTGTGTGGCGAAAGTGAGTTGCGTGAGGTATTTTTGTTTTTGAGCCTCCGTTCCTTAGGCATCCAATCCCAAGCAAACCAAAGAGTTGTTAACAGACATCAAAACGGAAGCAGATACGTCAATTTTGGAAATTTCTTTCATAACCAAAACATAAGAAAAGGTATCCATACCACCGCCACTATAAGCCGGATTCACCATCATGCCTAAAATTCTAAGACGCCCATAGTTGCAATTTGCTCTTTAGGAAATTGTTGTTTCTCGTCCCGTTCAATCACACCGGGTAAAAGATCATTTTTAGCAAACGCTGCGGCTGTTTACTTGATGAGTTGCTGTTCTTCAGTAAAATTAAATTCCCTAAAAAATTGTATTTGTTTGCCCACTATAAATACAAAATTCTATGCGTGCATAGTAATTTTACAAACATAATTTTTCCAAAAAAAATAAGCATCAGCACTTTATTAAAAAATATTGAAATTCTTCAAATTGATAATCTCTTGTGGTGTTAGATACCGCCATCTTCCGCGGTCAAGGTCTTTTTTAGTGAGCCCTGCGAAGATGACGCGGTCTAATTTAAGCACTTGGTAGCCCAAGTGTTCAAATAGCAAGCGGACAATGTTGTTTTTGGAAGAACGCAGTTGGATCCCTACTTCATTTTTGGATGCATTCTCGACATAACTGACCTCATCCGGCTTGACAAAACCTTCTTCCAATTTGATGCCGTCTTCCAATTTCTTCAGGTCTTCGGATTTTAGGTTTTTGTCTAAATTGACGTGGTAGATTTTCTTAACCGGCGTTTGGTGATGGGTGAGTTTGGTAATCAACGGGCGGTCATTGGTAAGGAGAATAAGGCCACTCGCGTTTTTATCTAATCTACCTACGGGAAGCAAAACAGATTTAGAGGCTGTTTTAACCAAATCGAAAATAGATTTTATATTGTCAGTTTCTACGTCCGTGGTAAAGTCTTTGGGTTTGTTGAGCAAGACATACACCTTTTTCTCAGGTGTGATGTGCGCTCCGTCAAATTTTACTTCGTCGGTGATTTTTACTTTAAACCCGAGCTCGTTGACGATTTTTCCGTTGACCGTAACATTGCCCGATGCGATGTAAATATCCGCATCCCGCCTTGAGCAAACACCCGAATTGGCGATGTATTTGTTTAAACGGATTTCATCTTCATTTTTTTCGGTTTTGGCAACTGCCGGTTTTGCCGGTTTTTTTGGAAAGCGTTTCGGAATGTATTTTTTATCGGTTTTGTCGGAAGGATAAGATTTTTTTTTCATGGTATTTTTTGTAAGCTACTTTTCTAAATTTAATTTTGATTGTTCCAATCCCACACAACAACTGCCCACTCAACACCGTTTGAAGCGGTGTAACTGAAAATTTCCTGAAACCCGACCCGCCTATGGGCATTCAGTGACCGGGTGTTTTTTGTGGCTATCTCGGTTACTGCTAACTCATATTTGTCTTTGTAGGTTCGTTTATAAAAATCATAATTCCGATCGAACAAACCTTGCCCTCTGAATTTTTTATCGACGCAAACTTGCCCGACTACGATATACCCATAAGAAGTTATCGGCTTCACTTTGTAATCGGCTTGATCAAACAGGCTAAACATCGGAATCAAAACCGGAATATCTGCGCGATATGCTTTTGTCATTGCCAAAACATAAGCCACTACTTTACCGCCAACTTTAGCAATCACACGCTTTTCGATACCATTCAACTTGACCAAATCTTCCAATGTGTGTATAACGGTCAGAAACCCTTCTTTTTCTTTTTCTTCAGCAGTCAAAACTGTCAACAGATTGGTTGCCTGTAAATTTAAAATACCCGTCAATTCTTTCTGAGTTTGGGCTGTGGAAATGGAAATCATATCAATTTTATTGAATTAAAACAATCCGCCTTGTTGATTGAATTTTACTCTTCCCAAATGTTTGTAAGCCAACTCTGTAACTTCTCTTCCTCGGGGTGTCCGCATCAAGAAACCTTGTTGGATTAAAAAGGGTTCATACACTTCCTCAATGGTTTCGGCGTTTTCAGAAACTGCCGTCGCGATGGTGGTCAACCCAACCGGGCCGCCTTTAAATTTGTCGATGAGAGTCAGCAATATTTTATTGTCCATTTCATCGAGCCCATATGTATCAACATTCAAAGCTTTTAAGGCAAATCGGGCAATCTCATTGTCGATTTTCCCGTTGCCTTCTATCTGGGCAAAATCTCTCACTCTTCGCAAAAGCGCATTGGCAATACGTGGCGTTCCGCGGCTTCTGCCTGCAATTTCAGTTGCAGCTTCTTTGGAAATAGGAATTTTAAGAATGGATGCACTTCTTTCAAGGATGCCACTCAGGAAATCGGCGGTATAATATTCCAATCTGCTTTGTATGCCAAAACGGGCACGCATCGGTGCCGTCAACAAACCGGAGCGTGTGGTTGCGCCGACCAAGGTGAATGCGTTCAGATTTAATTGGACACTGCGCGCATTGGGCCCGCTTTCTATCATGATGTCAATCTTAAAGTCTTCCATAGCCGAATAGAGGTATTCCTCTACAATCGGGCTTAGCCGGTGTATTTCATCGATAAAGAGCACATCCCGTTCTTCTAAATTGGTCAGCAAGCCAGCCAAATCTCCCGGCTTATCCAATACCGGCCCGGAAGTTATCTTAATCCCTACGCCCAATTCTTCTGAGATGATGTGAGCCAAGGTTGTTTTTCCCAAGCCCGGAGGCCCGTGAAATAAGATGTGATCCAATGCCTCTCCTCTCAAGTTTGCGGCTTTCACAAAAACCCTGAGGTTAGACATTACTTGCTCTTGACCTTTAAAATCGTCAAAAGTAAGCGGGCGCAACTTTTTTTCAGCCTCAAGTTCTTCCGGTTTAAAAGCGTCTTTTTCGGGATTCAAATTGGCATTCATACGTACAAAGGTAAGACAAAAAAAGAGTCTTTCTGACGATTGCAAAAAGACTCTATGGGTATAAAAAAACTTGTACCTAATGGTTGATATCTTCCCCATCTCTCAGCGGTACGGTTTGCGGAATAAAATCTTCATCGCTACCGGGCTTGCTGTAATCGTATGGCCATCTGTGGACTTCAGGAATTTCACCGGGCCAATTGCCATGCATGTGTTTCACGGGGGTTGTCCATTCCATAGAATTGGCACGCCATGGGTTTTGAACGGCTTTTTTTCCGTAGAAAATGCTCGCGAAAAAATTATAAATAAAAACCAATTGAACGGCTCCACCTACCAAAGCAAATACAGTAATCAACACATTGATATCTGCCAAATCATCGAAATACGGGAATGCTGTGTTTGTGTAATACCGTCTCGGAAGGCCTGCCATCCCGATAAAGTGCATGGGAAGAAAGACACCATACGCACAAACTGCCGTGACCCAAAAATGGACATATCCTAAGTTTTTATTCATCATTCTTCCGAACATTTTCGGAAACCAATGATACACGCCAGCAAACATCCCATAGATGGCAGAAACCCCCATCACGAGATGAAAGTGAGCCACTACAAAATACGTGTCGTGAACGTTGATGTCGAGGGTACTGTCACCCAGAATAATCCCGGTAAGTCCTCCGGAAATAAAAGTTGATACAAACCCAATAGAGAATAACATAGCCGGGTTGAGCTGAAGATTTCCTTTCCAAAGTGTGGTAATCCAGTTAAAGGCTTTTATGGCAGACGGAATCGCGATTAGCAGGGTTGTGAAAGTAAATACCGACCCCAAAAACGGGTTCATACCGGAAACAAACATGTGATGCCCCCAAACAATCGTTGAGAGGAAGGCAATCGCCAAAATAGATGCGACCATCGCGCGATAGCCAAAAATAGGTTTTCTCGCATGGGTTGCCATGATTTCTGAAACAATCCCCATAGCCGGGAGGATGACTATATAAACTTCCGGATGGCCTAAAAACCAAAAAAGATGTTCATAAAGTACAGGAGAACCCCCTTGATAATGAAGCACTTCACCTTGAATATAAATGTCGGATAAAAAGAACGATGTTCCAAAAGCCCTGTCCATTACCAACAACAAGGCAGCAGACAACAAAACGGGAAAGGAAACAATACCAATTACTGCAGTGATAAAAAATGCCCAAATGGTCAATGGCAAACGCGTCATCGACATTCCTTTTACGCGAAGATTCAGTACAGTTGCTATATAATTCAATGAGCCCAAAAGAGAAGAGGCGATAAAGATAGCCATGGATACGAGCCAAAGCGTCATACCTGTGCCCGAACCGGGCATGGCTTGTGGCAGCGCGCTCAGAGGCGGGTAAACTGTCCACCCGGCAGATGCAGGTCCTGCTTCCACAAACAACGACAAAACCATGATAATTGTGGATAGAAAAAACAACCAATAAGAAATCATATTCAGAAAACCAGAGGCCATGTCCCTTGCCCCTATCTGCAATGGTATCAAAAGATTGCTAAAGGTTCCGCTCAATCCGGCAGTTAAAACAAAAAACACCATAATGGTACCGTGAATAGTGACCAATGCCAAATATATATTTGGATCCATTACCCCTTCGGGAGCCCATTTCCCCAAAAGTATTTCAAATATCTGAAAACTTTCTTCCGGCCATGCCAATTGCAATCGAAATAACATAGACATCGAAACTCCTATAATCCCCATGAAAATACCAGTAATAAGGTATTGCTTAGAAATCATTTTATGATCCTGTGAAAAAATATATTTAGTGATAAATGTATCTTTATGATGATGCTCGTGCGCGTGTGTGTGATCTTCTATGGTATGAGAGGCTGTTACTGACATAACTATTTTTTTGATTCGTTTCTGATTAAATTATTGTAAAACTTCCGAAATGGTTTTTTGCTGAGATATCCACTGATTAAAATCCTCAGGCGTATCAACAATAATATTTAGCTGCATATTGTAATGAGAAGCGCCACAAATCTTGTTGCATAACAACAAAAAATTAAATTCATACGGATCTAACAACTCTTTTCCTTCGGCAGAAAGTTTCACGTTTTTTTCTTCTCTCAAATTGTTGATGCTTTGAACTTTGCCAATTATTTCTAAATCCTGCCGAGCTTGTTCCGTAGTTTGAATCGGGGTAAAAGAGAACTGTGTAATCATCCCGGGAACAACATTCATTTGAGCTCTAAAGAAGGGCATGAAAGCAGAATGTAAAACATCTTGCGACCGCATTTTGAAAATAACCTTTCGTCCAACAGGCAAACGTAGCTCTTGAGTGACGACAATATCATCTTTTCCGTTTGGATCGGAAATGTCAACACCAATCACATTGGATCCTTCAATAAACCTAACGTTTGCATCTCCAAGCGTGTTATCTGCCCCTGCATATCTGACTTTCCAATTAAATTGTTGCGCATAGAGTTCGATAATAATGGGATCATCATCCTCATTGATTCGCATGATATTTGTCCAAGTCCAAAGGCCATATATAATCAAGCCTGATAATGTGATTACCGGTATTATTGTCCAAAGGAACTCCAATTTATCGTTGTCGGCATAGAATAAGGCCTTCATCCCCTTTTTCCCTCTGTATTTGTAAGCAAAATAATGCAGTAAAACTTGGGTTAAACCCTGAACAAAAAGAATCAGAGCAAAGGTGATGATCATCAATCGGTCAACTTCTTCTCCGTGCTTGGAAGCGGCTAGGGGCAATAATACTTTTCCCCATTTTAGCATACTAAAAATAGTGAGTCCGTAGAGGAAAATCAAGAAACCCATCATCAAAAAACCGTTGATGTGGTTGTCTTTTTCGGTTGCTATCTGGTTGTTTTCCGGCGCATTTACCTGAGATAAGTCGTATATTTTGACGATTTGCCAAACGGCAATTCCAAGGAGTGCTAATGCAATAAGGGTTAAAAAGCCTGTCATTGTTTTATTTCAATTCAAAGGTTAATTTATAATTAATAATGGAAATGCTCGCTTTCGTGAACAAAAGGGTTTCTTTTGACCACAAGTGGTGCTTTGGAAAGTGCCGTAAATACAACCAAAATAAACAATCCGAGAAAAAACAAAACAGCTCCAACTTCAGGCACACCAATAGACCAATTCGTACCCACCGTACCCGGCATTATCATGTTGTAAAAATCGATGTAATGCCCTGCTAAAACAATAACTCCTGCCATGACTACTATCCAAGTTAATTTTTTAAAATCGGCATTCATCAAAATTAATATGGGAAACACAAAATTCATCACAACAGCTCCAAAAAAAGGTAAGTTGTAGTGCTCTATGCGCATAGCAAAATAGGTGATTTCCTCGGGAATGTTTGCATACCAAATCAGCATAAATTGTGAAAACCAAAGATAAGCCCAAAAAATACTGAAGGCGAACATGAATTTAGCCAAATCCTGGATATGGCTTCTATTGACTATCTCCAGATATCCTTTCGACTTCAAATAAAGTGTTATCAGTGCAATGGTTGTGATACCTGAAACGAAGAAACTGGCAAATACATACCACCCGAAAAGAGTGCTAAACCAGTGAGGCTCGACAGACATAATCCAATCCCATGACATAATGGATTCCGTAACAATGAAGAATACCAAGAAGGCTGCTGAGGCTTTAAAATTTCTTTTAAAATTTGTGTTATCTGCTGCTTCGTCTTGTGCAATCGACATTTTTCTTGAAAAATAACGATAAGATACCCATCCCGCGATGAATATCACCCCGCGTATGATAAAACCGGTCAAATTGAGAAAACCTGATTTGCCTTGCAACAATTTATCATGCGCAACTACTTCCGCATCCCGCCAAATAAAAATATGATGCCCGGAAAAGATTGCAATTAGTAAAACGATTACCGTACCCGGTAAAACATAAGCGGTAATTCCTTCCATCACGCGAAGCAAAACAATAGACCAGCCTGCTTGAGAGGCATGTTGAATGCCATAAAAAGCCAATACACCTAACGAAAGTAAGGCAAAAAATAAGGCGGCTACGTAGGTTGCTGCCCAAGGACGGTTTTGCAATTGATGTAATTGATGGGTCAAATGGCCGTCAGAATCATGCCCGGTAGTTGCGTCATGCGATGTAGCCACAACGTGCTCGGTCTGATGTGCTGAATTTAACTTTTTTACATCGTCGATGTTTTTAGGTGCATTGAAAAAACCCAAAGCAATCCCTAAAAAGCCAACAACAATCAGGGCTATTGAAAAAAGTTTTAATTTGTTTGGTAGAATATACATAGTCATTTAATCTTTTGAATCAAAATTATGGCATCAAATCTGCTCTGAGTTTTTCAACGTATTGTGTTACTTCCCAACGCTCGTTAGAGCTAAGCTGTGAAGCATGAGAGCCCATCATATTAAGCCCATAGGTGATGACATGAAAAATACTTCCTTCAGTTATCGGCCTAGTTGAATAATCCGGTACGCCCAAGAATTTTTCGTTTTGCACCAAGATGCCCTTTCCATCTCCTTTGTCACCATGGCAAACCGCACAATAGATGGTAAATAATGCTTTCCCTTTTTCAAGGTTGACTTCATTTTTCTCAAGCGGCGATTTCAAGCTGTCCCGGGCAGCTGCATATCCTTCCGGTGTGTTTGGATAATCATAGGGTACAAAGTCCCGATTGATGGTTCCCGGAACAGGAAGTTGTGCTTCCATCCCGTTTGCAAATGCATCCGATTTGCCATATGCTTCATAGCCAACTGGTGCATACATATTTGGAAAGAACTGATAATTGGGTTTTTGTTTGTCTTGGCATGAAAACAAAACCATCGCCACGGCCAATCCTGCCAATATGTTTTTAAATGCTTTCATATTCATTTTCTTAGTGCTTTTCAATCGTTTTTATTTCTACTGCGCCTGTTTTTTTAAGCAATTTTGCTAATTCTTCTTCATGGGATGAAACAGCAATTTCCAATAAAAAATGGTCATCTGTGGTTCTGATATCAGGATTTTCGGCAGATTTAAACGGCCAAAGTTTGCTTCTCATATAAAAAGTGATGACCATTAAGTGGGCAGCAAAAAAAACAGTCAACTCAAACATAATCGGCACAAATGCCGGCATATTTGAAATATAACTAAAACTTGGTTTGCCACCAATGTCTTGTGGCCAATCTTTAATCATGATGTAATTCATCATAACGATGGCAACGGCGAGGCCGATGCATCCATAGATGAAAGATGCGATGGCAATCCGGGTAGGCTCGATGCCCATGGCTTTATCCAATCCGTGTACGGGAAATGGTGTATAGGCTTCTTCTATATGGTAGTGTGCGGCGCGAATTTCCTTTACGGCTTCCAATAGCACATCGTCGTCGTTGTAGATTGCGTGAATAACTTTATTACTCATGATGCGTTTTTTCGTTTAGTTTTTTATATTTCTCACCCGATGCTTTGAGGATGGTTTTAACCTCTGCTTGTGCAATCACCGGGAAAGTTCTGGCGTATAACAAAAATAAGGTGAAGAAAAACCCGAGTGTCCCGATAAAAATCCCGACATCCACAAAAGTTGGCGAGAACATCGTCCATGATGAGGGTAGATAATCTCTGTGAAGCGAAGTGACGATAATCACGAAACGCTCAAACCACATACCGATGTTTACAACGATTGAGATGATAAAAGAGAACATGATGCTGGTACGTAATTTTTTGAACCACATAAACTGTGGTGAAAACACATTGCAAGTCATCATTGACCAATAAGCCCACCAGTAAGGACCGGTCGCTCTGTTCAAGAATGCATATTGCTCATATTCCACTCCGGAATACCAGGCCATAAACAGCTCTGTTATGTAAGCAACGCCCACGATGGAGCCGGTAATCATGATGACAATATTCATCAACTCGATGTGCTGAACGGTTATATATTCTTCTAGGTGAGACACTTTACGCATGATAATCAACAAAGTATTTACCATTGCAAAACCGGAGAATACCGCACCCGCAACGAAATACGGCGGGAAAATGGTGGTGTGCCAGCCCGGAATGACAGATGTTGCAAAGTCAAAGGATACAATGGTGTGCACAGAAAGTACAAGTGGTGTAGCCAAACCTGCCAAAACCAAAGAAACTTCCTCAAACCTTTGCCAATCTTTCGCACGGCCACTCCAACCAAAACTCAAGATGCTGTAAATTCTTTTTTGAAATGGCTTAACGGCACGATCACGTATCATCGCGAAGTCGGGAAGCAAACCAGTCCACCAGAAAACCAGCGAAACGGAAAGGTAAGTTGAAATTGCAAATACGTCCCAAAGCAACGGGGAGTTAAAGTTTACCCAAAGCGAACCGAATTGATTCGGGATTGGCAATACCCAATAACCCAACCACGGACGACCCATGTGGATAATGGGGAAAAGCCCGGCTTGAATAACGGAGAAGATGGTCATTGCCTCTGCGGAACGGTTGATGGCCATTCTCCATTTTTGGCGAAACAACAACAATACCGCCGAAATAAGTGTTCCGGCATGGCCGATACCGACCCACCAAACGAAGTTGGTGATGTCCCAAGCCCAACCCACCGTTTTATTCAATCCCCAAGTTCCGATACCGGTAGAAATGGTGTAAATGATGCAGCCCAATCCGTATAAAAATGCGGTAAGGGCAATGCTAAAAACAATCCACCACTGTTTGTTGGCAGGGCCTTCCACAGGCGCAGCCACATCTACGGAAACATCGTGATAATTTTTGTCTCCGAGGACTAATGGTTTTCTTATGGGTGCTTCGTAGTGCGACGACATAGTTTCGATTATGATTTCTTAATTATATTTCTGTTGTATTCCTCACTTTGACATGATAGAAAACGTTTGGCTTGGTGCCAACTTCTTCTAACAAGTGATATACCCGATTACTTTCTTTTAATTCAGCAACATGGCTTTCTTTGTCATTGATATCACCGAAAGTCAAAGCTCCATTTGAGCAAGCGTTTGAACAAGCTGTCTGGAATTCACCATCTTTTATGACACGGCCATCGCGTTTGGCATCCAAAATGGTTTTTTGTGTTTTTTGAATACACAAAGAGCATTTTTCCATAACTCCACGTGAACGTACCACTACATCTGGGTTGAGTACCATTTTACCCAAATCGTCATTCATGTTATAGTCAAACTCGTCGTTGTTGCTATATAGAAACCAATTGAACCTCCTTACTTTATAAGGACAGTTGTTGGCACAATAACGCGTACCGACACAACGGTTATAAGCCATTTGGTTTTGGCCTTGTTTCCCGTGTGAAGTAGCTGCGACCGGGCAAACAGTTTCGCAAGGCGCATGGTTACAATGTTGGCACATCACCGGTTGGAACGCTACTTGCGGATTTTCTGAAGCGGATTCGAGTTCACCAAAGCCCGATTTTGACTCCCAAACCCCGGAGAAATTTTCACGTTTTTCGTTGTCTTCTTTAAATGTTTCTTCGGATGAATAGTAACGGTCAATTCGCAACCAATGCATGTCGCGGCTTTTTCTGATTTCAGTTTTGCCCACGACAGGCACATTGTTCTCTGCTTGACAAGCGATTACACATGCTCCACAACCGGTACAGGCATTCAAATCTATTGACAAATTGAAATGATGACCGATAGATCGGTCAAATTCCGTCCAAAGGTCAACCGAAGTCGCGGGCACTTCTTGGTGATCTACCGATACCTGGGCTTTTTCATTCCAAACTTCCGGTTTCTCGTTGTTGTATTTATCAAGAGTCGTTTCTTTGATGATAGAACCACGGCCCATCAGGGTATTTTGAAGTTGCAAACAAGCAAACTCGTGCTCGCCGGCTACTTTTTCTATTGTAACTGATTGTACGTTGTTGAAACCCTGATACAGCGCATAGGCATTGACTCCTACTTGCATTTCTTCTTTCAACCCGCTTTGACGGCCATATCCCAAAGCCAATCCAACCACGCCTTGTGTTTGTCCGGGTTGAATAATAACGGGAACTTTTGGTAAGGTCTTGCCGTTGACTGTGAGTTTGACATAACTTCCGTTCAATCCACCGTTGGCAACATGAAAATTTTCTAAGCCCAATTTTTTGGCATCCGACTTGCAAACAGACAGATAGTTGTCCCATGATACGCGGGTAATCGGGTCGGGCATTTCTTGTAACCACGGGTTGTTGGCTTGCCTGCCATCTCCCAAAGAAGTTTTGGTGTATAATTTTAATTCCATTCCTTCGATGGAATTTTTGGATAGCGAAATTGCACTCGCGTTAAAATCGACCGGCGTTGAAGCGGTTGATTCCTTTTCAGCTTCTTCAGTCGTTTGCGCGACAAATACGCCATCATGCAAAGCTTGATTCCAAGATTGCCCTTTCAAAATCCCGGTTTTCCAAAAGTCTTTTAAGTAATCGTAGTAGGGAGTTTCGTTTCCACCCCATTGAAGCAAAGCATCTTGAAAAGTAATTGAACTGAAAAGCGGGTTGATGGTTGGTTGTATAAGCGAAAAATGATTTTTCTTGATTTCTACATCACCCCATGACTCGAGGTAATGCGACAAGGGCGCAACATATTGAACCAAGGCTGTGGTTTCATCCGGACGGAGTGAAAAGACGACACTATAATCTACTTTTTTGAGTCCGTCGATAAATTCTTGTGCATTTGGCAAAGAATAAACCGGATTCACATTGTTGATAATTAAAGCCTTAATCGTCCCGGCATTCATGTCTTTTATCAATTGATCTACCTCGGCATTGTTTCCCTGACGAATCAATTTTGGATTGGCTGCATCAAACGCTTCACTTTGCAAAGCTTGGTTGATGGCCAAAACCAACAGTTGTGCATTTTTATCTTGTATGCCTGAGACAACGACGGCTTTGCTTCCGTGCTTTTTGAGTTCGGAGGCAACTTCTTTGACCACTTCATCTGCTTTGGTTTCGGCTGTAGAAACTGCATCGTCGGCAATGGCACTGTAAAGTTTGGCCAAAACACGATTCAATTCTGAATAATTTAAAGGTATTCTTTGGTCTGCATTTGAACCGGAAAGTGTCAAATTTGATTCAAACTGTATGTGTTTGGACATTTTGCCATCCTTTGGAACGCGGGTTAGCGCGTAACCTTTGGCATATCCGCCACCTTGCCAATCTCCCAAAAAATCTGCATCGACGGAAACGATATAATCTGCTTTAGAAAAATCGTAATCGGCCAAAGCCCGTTGGTTATAAACAGCTTGAAAAGCATCCAAGGCTGCTGATTCAGAAACTGCATCATACACAACATGGCGAACATTTATATAAGCTTCTTTAAATGTGTTTATGATTTTGGCAGTAGAGGGGCTGGCTAAAGTTCCTGTCAAAAGGGCAATTTCACCTGCTTCATCCATCAATTCGCTAAACTTAATTACGGCATCCAAATGGAAATCTTCCCATGCAATCGGCTGGCCGTATTTGGTAGGTTCTTTAAGCCTGCCGCTATCATACAATGACAATACAGACGCTTGAACCCGTGCATTGGCAGAAATGACAGAACCCGGCGTGGTATTGTTTTCTATTTTTATCGGCCTTCCTTCACGGGTTTTTACCAACAAATTGGCAAAGTCATAGCCATCTGCTACAGAGGTTGCGTAGTAATTTGCAGTCCCGGGAGTAATTTGTTCCGGTTTGACTACATACGGTATCGACTTGACAATAGGCCCTTCGCAGGCAGCCAATGATGCCGCCGCCGTAGTAAATCCAAGGTATTTCAAGAAATCTCTTCGTGAGGTTGACGATTGTTCTAAATCCGTTTTATTACCCAGAAAATCTGCCGTAGGAATTTGTTCAACAAATTCGTTTTGCCGCAACTTGGCAACAATCGGATTGTTTTCGTCTAATTCTTCGACACTTTTCCAATATTTTTTGCTTGAAGCCATCTTAAAGGAGTATATTAAGCTTAAACTTTACTAATAATGACATTTTGCACATTCCAATCCACCCATTTCTGCAACAGTTGGTTTTTCTAAACCATATTTTTTGGAAAGTGCTTCGTGGATTTTTTCATAATATAGATTGTTGTCCATTTTCACTTCCGTTTGGCGGTGGCAATTGATACACCATCCCATGGTAAGCGGAGAAAACTGACTCATTATTTCCATTTCTTGAACGGGCCCGTGACAGGTTTGACAAGCTACACCTCCCACTGTAACATGTTGGGCGTGATTAAAATAGACGAAATCGGGAAGGTTGTGAATGCGAACCCACTCAACGGGTTGGGTCTCACCTGAATATTGTTGAACCTCAGGATCCCAACCTACAGCTTTGTATAATTTTTGAATTTCTCCGTCATAAAATGCTTTGGAATATTCTGCGGTCGTTTCACCTTTGTATTCGGCTATGCTTTTGTGACAATTCATGCAAACGTTGAGAGAAGGTATTCCGGAAGTTTTACTAACCCGAGCTGAAGAGTGGCAATAATTGCAATCAATCTGATTGGCTCCGGCGTGGATTTTGTGTGAATAATGAATGGGTTGAATCGGTTGGTAGCCTTGATCGACACCCACTTGCATCAAATATCCGTAAGCAAAATAAGCACTACTCAACAACAGGAAAACAACGGTTACCAATACCAAAAATTGGTTTTCGGCGAAAGCTTTCCAAATAGGTTTTCTGCCGGTTGGCGTAATTTCTATGCCGTTAGCCTTGGCTATTTTAGATAGAATCTGACGAACCAAAACAAGCATTACAGTCAGAAGCAACAACACTATGACTAAAGCTGCTAAGACGATTTGATTGATGTTTTGGCTTCCTTCTGCGGGTGCAGCAGTTGTCGAAGCAACCGAAGTATCGACAACTGGTGCAGGAGGTGGTGCTTCTACATAAGCCAAAATGTTATCGATGTCCGCATCCGATAACAATGGGAACGGAGTCATCGGCACTTTGTTAAATTCTTCAAAAATGGCTTTAGCCTGTGCATCGCCACTGTTGATAAGATCCGAACTGTTTCTAATCCACTTTTGCAACCACTCTTTGGTACGTCTCTGCGTGACACCCGCCAACGCGGGCCCTACCAATTTTTGATTGACTCTGTGACAAGCCGCACAATTTGAGTTAAAAAGTTGTTTTCCGGCAACCGGATCGCCCTCTTGAGCAGAAGCAATTTGAGAAAAAACTAACGTAACCATCAACACTGCCAGCAGCATGTAGAGGAAAGAAGAACGCAAGATCACATTTTTCATAAAAAATGAAATTTCAATATGTTTTAAAAACTTTACGAAACCTTAGGCTGGCTCGATGTTTGTAATGTTGAGGGCAAAAATACTACTTCAACTCGATTTTGAAAATATTAACTTAAAATAGAAAGGTAATTTGTATCCGTTCTAAATAGAGTAGCCATATTCAAAAAAAAATTAAATTGTAGATTTGCAAATATAACTATTGAATCATGTTGACAATGCTTTCATTAAAAACTAAAGTGTTAATTTTTACGGCTTTTCCCCTCGGTGTTTTTTTTACTTATGCACAGGATACAACTTTGACCGAAAAAGCTGCTACTAAAGAAATAACCCTTGACAAATTAATGTCTGAACGGGTAACTTTCAACAAAACTGAAAATATTCCGGGCAGATATACCGTTCAATTGTATTCGGGAAATCTTAAAATTGCCCAAGAGGTGTTGACGCAATTCACAGAAAAATTCTCTGAAATTTCTGCTGTTATCCGATTTCAAACCCCCAATTACAAAGTTTGGATACCTAACTTGCGAAACAAATTAGATGCGGAAAAATTGTTTGATTCTGCAAAACCGGACTTTCCAAATATTTTGATGTTTAGAAATAAATAGGAATGGTCAAATTGAAATAAACTATTGACAAGCAACTAATTCCGGCTCTATAATACCAGAAATTAGAATCAGGATTATCTACTTTGCCTTTTCAAGTAAATGTTGCACTACCATTTGTTTTATTCGTATTTTTGCGCAAATTATTGGCTATGTCTGAAGCAATTGTCATCATACCTACTTACAACGAACTTGGCAATATTGAAAAGGTTGTAAGAAGCGTTTTAAGCCTTGAAAACAATTTTCACATCTTGGTAGTCGATGACAATTCTCCCGATGGCACGGCCGATACTGTCAGAAAGCTTGCTCTTGAATTTCTGGGAAAAATATTTTTAGAAGTCCGCACCAAAAAATCAGGTTTAGGAACAGCTTATATACACGGTTTCAAATGGTGCTTGAAGCGAGATTATAATTTCATTTTTGAAATGGATGCAGATTTATCGCACAATCCGTTCGATTTACCTCGGTTGCTCATGGCTTGCCAAAATGGCGCAGACATGGCCATCGGTTCTCGGTATATTTCGGGCGTAAACGTAGTCAACTGGCCTATGAAAAGGGTTTTGTTGTCTTATTTTGCTTCAGTTTACGTGCGATTGATTACGCGAATGAGAATCCAGGACACCACAGCCGGTTTTGTTTGCTACAAAAGAAAAGTACTCGAAACACTTGATTTAGACAGAATTAAATTTATCGGATATGCTTTTCAGATTGAGATGAAATTCAAAACACATTTGAAAAAATTCATCATCGAGGAAGTCCCGGTTATTTTTACCGACCGAAGCAATGGCGTTTCCAAAATGTCAGGCTCTATTTTTAAAGAAGCTATTTTTGGCGTAATCTGGCTGAAATTGAATAGCCTGATTGGTATTTTAAAAGTTTAAAACGGAATTTATAAAAAGATGAAGAGAACCTTGATTAAAAATGCCCGAATTGTGAACGAAGGGACAATCATGGAAGGAGATTTATTGATTGAAGATGCTTTCATTCTGGAGATAGGCCGAGATATCAGTGTAAAAAAACCAAACACACAGGTCATTGATGCCCAAGGGAAATATTTGATTCCGGGGGCGATTGACGATCAAGTCCACTTTCGCGAACCCGGACTTACACACAAAGCGACCATCGAATCGGAATCACGGGCGGCAATAGCCGGTGGAATTACTTCGTTTATCGAGATGCCCAACACCATCCCACAAACTACCACATTGAAACACCTGGATGAAAAATTCGAAATCGCTGCCAAATCATCTTACGCCAACTACTCCTTTATGTTTGGCGGAACAAATGAGAATTTGGAAGCAATCAAAAATTTAAAACCCAATCAGGCAGCGGCTATCAAACTTTTTTTGGGGTCTTCTACCGGAAATATGCTGGTTGACAATCCCAATATCTTGGAGCAAATATTTTCAAATGCCAAGCTGTTGATTGCTGTCCATTGCGAAGATGAGGCAACGATCCGAAAAAACACCGAAAAATACGTCCATCAATACGGAGAGGATATCCCGATAGAATGCCATCCACTCATCCGAAGCGAAGAAGCTTGTTTTCTTTCTACCTCCATGGCAATTGAATTGGCTAAAAAAACAGATGCCCGGCTACACGTTTTTCATCTCTCAACCGCCAAGGAAGCTAAACTTTTCAGCAACAAGATACCGTTGGAAAAGAAGAAAATCACAGCGGAAGCCTGTATTCACCACCTTTGGTTTTCTGATGAAGATTACGCAGAAAAAGGAAGCTTGATAAAATGGAACCCAGCTGTAAAAAAACCAACCGATCGGGAGGGATTGTGGGAAGCCCTTTTAGACAATCGCATCGATGTGATTGCGACAGATCACGCCCCACATACAAGGGATGAAAAAAAACAAAAATACCTCAAATGCCCATCCGGTGGGCCCTTAGTTCAACATGCCTTGCCGGCCATGTTTGAAATGCAGCTACGCGGAAAACTAACAGTCGAAAAACTGGTCGAAAAAATGTGTCACAATCCGGCAAAATTATTTCAGATAGAAAAACGCGGATTTTTGAAGCCCGGATACTATGCCGACCTCGTGCTGGTTGACACAACTTCGCCTTGGACTGTCAACAAAGACAATATATTGTATCAATGCGGGTGGTCTCCTTTTGAAGGTTCCAATTTTAAATCGAGAATAACACATACATTTGTCAATGGCAAATTGATTTATAAAAATTTCGAATTCAAAGAAATTAAAAATGCCATGCCATTAAGTTTTAATCGAATCTAACTGCAGCGAATGAAATACTTGGTTTTAATATTGCTATTTTCTGCTGTGGTTGCCTGCCAAAGCATCGACGACATTAAAAAACCCAAAAACCTGATTGACAAAGAAAAAATGGCAGACATACTGTATGATATTGCACTGTTGAACGCGGGAAGATCATACAGCCCGGTGATGATGCAGGAAAGTGAAATAGACTACAAGGAATATGTTTTTAAAAAACACGGCATAGACAGTTTGCAGTTTGCTCAAAGCAATGCTTATTACACGGACAACCTCGATAAATACCTCGCAATTTTCACCCTCGTCGAGGATCGCATCAAAGCAGAAAAAAGAAAATGGTCGGACACGTTGGTTCTGGAAAAAAAGAGGCGGGATTCAATTCAAGAACTGGAAAGAAAAGCCCGCGACACTGTCAATCGGGCAGAAAGAGTGGTCAAGAAAACATTGCCAAAAACGGGCAATTGATTAGCCGTCTAAAGGCAACGGGCAAGCAGTCATTTTTAGAATACGAATACGTGTGAATTACCATTGCGCCAAGGAAGCATTAAAAATATCTTGGGTGAGCCGTTCAAAAATTTGTTGAAAAGCGGTTTGCTTGACAGTTCCGGCAAAGGCTTCATTGGCACCAAAATCAAAGAAAAACGAAAAGCGTTTCTCAAAATCGGCATCGGGATTTTTGGCGTTAGAAAATCGGACATTTATAGCCATGGTGAGCCTGTTTTGATTGGCAGTCAACTGAGATGTAGCGGTCATCGGCGTGATACGATAGTCAACAATTTCTCCTTCGTAAGTCAAGTCGCCGTTGGCATTGACCAAATCCAGATTCGTTTGGCTCAAAATCAAATCTTGCAAGGCCAAAGTAAAATCACGATCTAAACCGGGCTCTATCAAAGGCGCGTTGTTCTGAAAAAAATTGACCTGAAAAGTGGTTGCGTCAATCTTTCCGGTTCCGGTGAAATTGTAGGTTCCGCATGCTGAAACAACAGACAAAATCAATGCAGCACAAATAATTTTTAATGTTTTCATATAGATTCTTTTCGTTGAGGGTTCACAGTCCCGAAGTTTCGGGATTGAAACCTGTGAGGCCAAAATTTAACTCGTTTACAACTCCAACAGTTTTATTTTTCGATACAAAGTCCGTTCGGAAATACCAAGTTCTTTTGCTGCTAATTTACGCTTTCCGTGGTTTCGTTCCAATGCTTTCTGGATAAGTTCCATTTCCTTTTCTTGCAAAGACAAGGTTTCCTCCTCTTCTATTTCTTCGGCAAATGCGTATTTGTCTTCTTTAGCGCCAATCGGATGTGCAATGGACACCAGCGAAATCTTTTCGGTGGCCATGTCTTCCAGCTCTTCCTCAAAATCGCTGACTTCCGATTTTGACCCGTAAATTTTTGTAATCAAATGTTTATTTTCTTCTTTGACTTTTTGGGCATCGCTCTCCATCAATTTCATCGTGAGTTTTTTCAAATCATTCAAATCGTTTTTCATGTCAAAAAGCACTTTATAGAGAATTTCTCTTTCACTGGAAAAATCGTTTTCGGCCTTTCTACCATTCATCAAAGCAGGTAAATTTCTTTCGTTATTGGGCAGGTATTCTCTTAGTTTTTCGACAGAAATATTCCGATTGGTTTCTAAGATGGATAATTGCTCGGCTATGTTTCTCAATTGGCGGATGTTTCCGTTCCAGCTTTGATCTTCCAACAATGTAACGGCACGGTCTTCCAAACGGATGGTAGGCATTTTGTACTTCTGTGCAAAATCTGCGGCAAATTTCCTGAATAACAAATGAATGTCGCTTTTTCGTTCGCGGAGCGGTGGCAACCAGATTTCAACGGTACTGAGCCGGTAGAACAAGTCTTCACGGAAGCGTTCTTTGCTGATGGCTTCTTGCATATTGAGATTGGTGGCTGCAACAATCCGCACGTTGGTTTTCTGTACTTGTGATGACCCCACGCGGATAAACTCTCCGTTTTCTAAAACCCGCAACAGCCTGACTTGTGTGGTCAGTGGGAGCTCGCCTACTTCATCTAAAAAAATAGTGCCGCCGTCTGCCACTTCAAAATAGCCGCTTCTGGAGGAAGTTGCACCGGTAAAGGATCCTTTTTCGTGGCCAAAAAGCTCACTGTCGATTGTTCCTTCCGGGATAGCTCCACAGTTGACTGCTATGTATTTTCCGTGTTTTCTGTGCGAAAGCTGATGGATGATTTTGGGAATGCTTTCCTTTCCCACGCCACTCTCGCCTATCACCAAAACGGAAATGTCTGTCGGGGCTACCTGCATTGCTTTTTCGATGGCGCGGTTGAGTTTCGGGTCATCGCCGATGATGCCGAATCGCTGTTTGATAACTTGTATGCTTTCCATGATTTTAGAAAATAGCTTATGTCCGGATGAAATCAAATTTTCTATTTATACGGCTTTCCCGATGAGGGTTGCTGAGGTACAACTTTCTACTTTGACCTGAACAAAATCACCTTTCTGATGGTTCTCTTTTGGAAAAACAACTACCGAATTTTGCGCATTTCTTCCCATCCAATGTGCCGGTGATTTTTTAGATTCACCCTCTATCAAAACCTCAAAAGTCTTGCCGACTTGCTGTTGGCTTCGAAACAAACTGTGGTTTCGTTGAAGAGCCACAATTTCCTGAAGCCTTCTTTTCTTAACCGCGTCCGGCACATCGTCTTTCAGCTTTTTGGCAGCAGGAGTGCCGGGTCTTTCGGAGTACGCAAACATATAACCGTAGTCATATTTTACGTATTCCATTAAATCTAAAGTATCTCGATGATCTGCTTCCGTTTCGGTCGGAAATCCGGTAATCATATCATGCGAAATGGCACAATCGGGAATAATTGTCCTGATTTGATCAATCATTTGCATATATTGCTCACGGCTGTGCCGGCGATTCATCTCGAATAGTATGCGGTTGCTTCCAGACTGAACCGGCAAATGGATATATTTGCAGATGTTGTCGTAGCTCGCGATAGTCCGGATGACTTCCAAATCCATGTCTTGCGGGTTGGAGGTAGAGAAACGGATTCTCATTTTGGGTTGGGCTTCAGCCACCAACCGCAATAAATCGGCAAATTTAACAGCTGTCGCTTTCTCAAATTCAGAAGCTTTGATAAAATCTTTTTTGAGCCCGCCGCCGTACCACAAGTAGGAATCTACATTTTGGCCCAAAAGTGTGATTTCTCGGTATCCTTCATTCCACAAATCGTTGACTTCCTGAAGGATGCTTTGCGCGTCTCGGCTTCTTTCGCGTCCGCGTGTGAACGGAACCACACAAAACGTACACATGTTGTCGCATCCGCGTGTGATAGACACAAAAGCGGTCACCCCGTTTGATTGAAGCCTCACGGGAGAAACATCTCCGTAAGTTTCGTCTTTGGAGAGAATCACGTTGACGGCATTTCGCCCGTCGGAAACTTCTTGCAACAGGTTTGGAAGGTCTTTGTAGGCATCCGGGCCAACCACCAAATCCACAATTTTTTCTTCTTCCAAAAATTTACTTTTCAAGCGTTCGGCCATGCATCCCAACACGCCGACTTTCATGCCGGGGTTGATTTTTTTGACCGACTGGAAAAGCTCCAATCGTTTGCGGACGGTTTGTTCGGCTTTCTCACGTATCGAACAAGTATTGACCAATATTAAATCGGCCTCTTCGAGCAATTGGGTCGTTCTGTAACCTAAATCTTTAAGGATGGAAGCGACAATCTCGCTGTCCGAAAAATTCATCGCACAACCATAACTCTCTATGTATAATTTTTTCTCAGCAGCTGAGTTTTCAGGTAAATACAAACATTCTCCCTGCCGCTTTTCTTCAATCAATTTCTCCATAATCAAATGGTTTTAAAGCATGCAAAGATACGTTTAAAATAAATCGTGACAAAGTGTCAGCAATTGTTTTTAAAAGTTAAATTAGATAGAATTCTCTAAGTCGATACATTTTATTTTTACTTTAGCCAATTCAAAAAAAGCAATTGAAAAAAATATTTCTATTCCAGCTTATCTTCCTGTTGAGTTTTTCTGCAGCTAAGGCACAAAATTACCAACATCAACTCAATCTCCAAGTAGATAATGATTTGTATTTTTCGAGAGACCGGGCTTATTCCAACGGCATCATAATTGGGTACAGCAAAAAGCTAGGCAATGATTTTATGTTTGTAAAAGCCAATCCACAAGAAGCCTTGCAACTAGATCTGCAAGTCGGGCATCAAATTTATACACCGGGCGATATCGATGCGCTGAACACGCGTTTTTTTGACAGACCATTTGCCGGGTGGCTCTTTGCCGAAGCTGCTCTGACCAAAGCAACAACGCATAAAATGTATCGCCTTGCATTGGAAGCCGGTGTCACCGGAAACGCATCCTTTGCTGAAGACATACAGGTTTGGTATCACCGACTGTTGGGAATAGACAAAAAACCTTCTTGGTTAGATCAAATTCCCGGTGAACTGATGGTAAACATCAAGCCACAATTTGTTTTCGACAAAACGCTGCGTGATGACTTTTTCCTCAATTTTGTTTCCAACGGAAGTTTGGGCACCAAAGATATTTTCATTGAGCAATTCGCCGGGGTTGTTTTTGGCAATCGGAATTCACTGAGTACTACCAGCGATTTTGGCATGATTGGCATGAGCAGTACCCATGAGTTTTTTGCTTTTGCGCAAGCCGGCTATCGCTATGTTGTACAAAATTCTTTGCTTGAAGGCAGTCTTTTGAATGACAACGCACCATTTACGGTAGATCCGGAGGAATCCATCTTGAAAATTAATTTTGGGGTCGTTTATGCCAAACAAAAAAATGTTTTCCGTGCCGTCTTTCATTTCAACACCAACGAAGCTCCCTTAGAAGACAACCAAATGTATGTGGAATTGAAATATGCTTTCCGTTTTTAAAAAGCAATATTTTTAAGTAAAGGCCGTGAGTTTTTTATAAACTATTACATTTGTAGCGAAAAAAAATACCCATGTCCAAGAATTTAGTCATTGTTGAATCACCGGCAAAAGCCAAAACCATCGAAAAATTTTTAGGAAGCGATTTTAAAGTTGTGTCCAGTTTTGGCCATATTTCCGATTTGCCACTCAGAGATATTGGGGTGGATGTAGAAAAAAACTTCAAGCCAAAATACGTGGTTTCGGATGACAAAAAAGAAATTGTCAAAAAACTCAAAGAGCTTTCAGCAAAGGCAGAAATGATTTGGTTAGCGAGTGATGAAGACCGCGAGGGGGAAGCCATCGCTTGGCATCTCTCGGAAACACTCAAATTAAAGCCTGAAAAAACCAAACGCATTGTTTTCAATCAAATCACCAAGAATGCCATCCTGAGTGCAATTAACAACCCGCGTGAGATAGATTACAATTTGGTAAATGCCCAACAGGCTAGGCGCGTTTTAGACCGCTTAGTCGGGTATGAACTCTCACCCGTTTTGTGGAAAAAAATAAAAACGGGGCTTTCTGCCGGCCGAGTGCAGTCGGTTGCCGTCCGGCTTATTGTTGAACGCGAAAGAGAAATCATCGACTTCAAAACTGTATCGGTCTATCGTGTAGATGCCGTTTTCACCAATAAAGAAGGAAGAATAGTCAAGGCACAACTTGCTAAATCATTTGACACAAAGGAAGCCGCTCTCAAATTCCTTGAAAAACAAATTGGCGCACAATTTAAAGTTACAGACTTAGAAAAAAAACCCGCCAAGAAAACACCTGCGGCACCCTTTACCACATCGACCCTGCAACAGGAAGCAGCTCGAAAATTATCGTTTCCGGTTGCCATCACTATGCGAATTGCGCAACGATTGTATGAAGAAGGGCTCATCACTTACATGCGTACAGACAGCGTGAACCTGTCCAAAGAAGCCATCGAAGAAGCCCAAAATGAAATCAGCAAAAGTTTTGGCAAGCAGTATGCGCACAGTCGGAACTTCAACACCAAAACCAAAGGCGCACAAGAAGCCCACGAAGCTATCCGCCCAACCGACATCTCGAGAAGCCGGATAAATATGGATTCCGATATGAGCAGACTCTATGACCTGATATGGAAAAGGACGATTGCCTCGCAGATGTCAGACGCAGAATTGGAACGGACCTTGGTAAAAATCAGTTCAAACAAATCGGATGAAATTTTTTCTGCTACCGGCGAAGTCATCGTTTTTGACGGATTTCTAAAAGTTTATTTGGAAAGCACCGACGATGAAAAAGAAAACGAAACAGACGATACACAAGCAGGTTTGCTGCCAAATTTGACTGTTGGTGAATTGCTCTCAAATCAAAGCATCACGGCAACTCAGCGATATTCAAGACCACCTTCGAGATATACTGAAGCCTCGTTGGTCAAAAAACTCGAAGAACTCGGCATCGGAAGGCCATCTACCTATGCGCCGACCATTTCTACCATCCAAAACAGGACGTATGTTGAAAAGGGAGTTGATGAAGGGATTGAAAGAGCTTATCAGCAGCTTGTGTTGAAAGATGAAAAAATTGTGGAAAAAAAGCTCAAAGAAACCACTGGTTCAAGCAAGGGAAAATTGGTTCCAACCGACATCGGATACATCGTCAATGACTTTTTGATACACCACTTCACAGATATAGTTGATTACAACTTTACAGCAAAAGTAGAAGAAGATTTTGATGAAATTGCTTCCGGAAATCAAGAATGGACAAAAATGATGGGTACTTTTTATAAAGCCTTTCACCCGAAAGTATTGGATGTAGAAAAAAATGCAGAAAGAGAATCCGGCGAAAGAATTTTGGGTGAAGATCCCGTCTCGGGAAAACAAATCAGTGTCCGTTTGGGCAAATTCGGGCCGATGGCACAGATTGGCAGTATAGACGATGAAGAAAAGAAATTTGCCAGCCTGCGTCCCGAACAAAACATTGGCACCTTGACCATCGAAGAAGCTTTAGATTTGTTCAAACTGCCCCGAACCATCGGCACCTATAAAAGCCATGAATTGGTTGTCAACATTGGCCGTTTCGGGCCTTACGTAAAATTCGATAAAACGTTTGTTTCCATTCCAAAAGAAATTGACCCGCTTGAGATTACGATTCAGGAAGCTATTGGGCTTATCGATCAAAAAATAGCGGAAAATGCACCGGTAGCAAGCTATCAAACCAAACCGGTACAGAAAGGAAAAGGAAGATTCGGACCCTATCTCAAATGGGATAACATTTTCATCAATGTCGGAAAGAAATACGATTTTGACAACCTTTCCCAAGCTGATATTGAAGAACTCATCGAAGATAAAATTCAAAAAAACAAAGATAAAATCATTCAAGAGTGGGAAGAAGAAGGCATCAAACTCGAAAAAGACAGATACGGCAAAGCCATCTTAATCAAAGGAAAAATTAAAAAGACATTGACCGGAAAAACTAAACCCGAAGACCTCACACTTGAAGAAGCCAAAGAGTTGCTCAAGGTAAAAAGTGCCGTTAAAAAAACGAAGCCAACAAAATCTAAAAAATGAATCATCATTTTGAGTTCATTCAGCCCGTGAGTGAAGATGCTTTGAGGTATGTGCAACAACTGCCAAACCAAGCTTTGGGTAAAACCATCCGTTTTCACACGGACAACGAATCCCCATTTGACTTGGATGATATCCGTTTAGCCTTGCTCAGCATAGAAGATCAATACGACGAAAATGCTACAGCAGATTTTTCAAAAATCAGAAAACAATTTTACGGCTTGTACCCCGGAAATTGGGTTCATTCTATCGCCGATTTAGGAACTGTAGTCGCCGCAGAGAATTTTGAACACACCAACTATTTATTGCAAAACACGCTGGAGGTTTTAATCAAAAACAACATTGTTCCTATCATTTTAGGCGGTTCACAAAAATATGTTTACTCAAACTACCGAGCCTACGAAAGTTTGGAACATTTAGTGAATGTGGTCAACATAGATCACCGTTTTGATCTTGGCGACGCTTCTCAACCGCTTGACGGACATTCGTTTGCGGGTAAAATGGTCGTTGAAAAACCCATTCACCTATTTAATTATGCCAATTTGGGCTACCAATCATACCTTAACCCGATAGAAGAGGCCGACCTGATGGAGAGTTTGCATTTCGAAACCTATCGATTGGGCGAAATTAAGTCGGACATTACTTTGGCAGAACCTGTATTGCGTGATGCCGATTTGGTCTGTATCGATTTTAATTGCATCAAAAGCAACGAAGTCGGATTTGCCTCGCTTCACCAACCCAATGGTTTCGAAGGAACAGAAATATGTGCACTATGCAGATATGCAGGTATCAGCGATAAAGTGAGCTCATTCGGCATCTACGAGCTGCAGCCTGCTTCTTTCAACTCAATAAGTGAAAACTTGACAGCACAAATGATCTGGTATTTCATGGAAGGGTTCAATTTCAGATCAAACGATTTTCCCTTCACTACACGCCGTCATTACAAAAAATTTATCGTTCCGCAGGAGAGCGGAGAAATGGTATTTTACCAAAGCCCAAAAAGCGGAAGGTGGTGGATGGAAGTACCATTGAAAGAAATAAATAATAAATGGCAAAGAAACTCGTTAATACCCTGTCAGCACCAAGATTATTTAGATGCCTGCAACAATATTGTCCCAGAAAGATGGTGGCGTGCGTTTAAAAAATTTTAGACAATTAAATTTTTAACCGGATAAAATATTTTTGTTGAAATATTGTTAATAACAAAATAAATAGATAGGTTTACACCCAAAATACTGCTGCTAACATAAACTGTAATATGAAAAAGGTTTTATTAACTACAATGCTTTTGATTTGTGCCGTCGGTTGTAAGAAAAATGACAAGGGCGAATTAGTTGGCGACAAAGGAAAAAAATGGTATCCGGAAAAGCCTTTCGGCATGACCTTGGTACCCGGCGGAGCATTTACGATGGGTAAAGCAAACGAGGATATTTCAGGCGTTTCGGATGCGCCGCTTAAAACTGTAACTGTCCGTTCGTTCTACATGGACGAGACTGAAATTACCAACAGTGAGTACCGCCAGTTTGTAAACAGTGTGAGAGACTCTATTGTTCGTTACAAATTGGCTGTGCTGGTTGATGAATTGGGCTATACTGATGCCAAGGCCAACCCGGTTGCACGGTACGGTTTTGGCGATGTGGACACTACTGATTTATCCGTTTACGAAAAATACCGGCTAAAAAACTATTCCGGTATGGGCGAAACCGGATACGAAGGCAGAAGATTAAATAAAAAGATTGAACTTGACTGGAAAACTTCTGATTATCCGGATGAGCATTATGCTGAAATTATGGATTCTCTTTATTTGCCTGAAGAAGAGATTTTCAATGGCAAAAGAACCATCAATTGGGACAAAATCAGTTATGCTTACACATGGATGGACATAGAAGCTGCTGCCAAAGCCAAAGGCTCCAGAAAAGATTATATCAAAAAAGAAGTTGTCAAAATTTATCCCGACACGACTGTTTGGATTCGAGACTTTAACTTTTCTTACAACGAACCCATGCACAATGACTATTTTTGGCATGATGCATACAGCGATTACCCGGTTGTCGGGGTAACTTGGAAACAAGCCAAAGCATTTGCCGCATGGCGTACCAACAACAAAAACGAATACCAAAGAAGGCGCAGGTTGCCCTTGGTAACAGACTTTCGTCTCCCGACAGAAGCTGAATGGGAATATGCTGCCCGTGGCGGTTTGGATGGAGCCGCTTATCCTTGGGGTGGGCCTTATACCAAAAATGACCGCAACTGTTTTTATGCGAACTTCAAGCCACTCAGAGGAGATTATGCCGCAGACGATGCGCTTTATACCGTGGAAGCAAAATCTTATAAACCAAATGACTACAATCTTTACAATATGGCGGGGAATGTTTCAGAATGGACTAACTCTACTTATGATGAATTTTCGTATGAATTAGTTTCTTCGATGAACCCCAATCTCACTGATTCTTCCAATCCCAGAAAAGTAATTCGCGGAGGATCATGGAAAGACGTTGCCTATTTTCTCCAAGTTAATACCCGTGATTACGAGTATGCCGACTCCGCCCGCAGCTACATCGGATTTAGGACTGTGCAAGACTACAACGGGCAAAGCACCAATGCATTCGGTCCGCAAACCAGAATGCGCAAAAAAGGAAAATAATTTTTCAATCATATTAAAATAACTAATTAACCATCAAATTTTTATTATCATGGCTTTACTTTCAAAACAACAAATGAATTTCGTTTACGGCATGGGTGCCGCTGTGGTTATTCTCGGTGCACTTTTCAAAATCCAACACTTTGAATTTGGATTTTTAACAGGAGGCTTGATGCTTACCTTCGGATTGGTTGTCGAAGCAGGCGTATTTGCACTTTCGGCTATTGATTCTGTTGACGAAGAATACGACTGGTCAATCGTTTACCCAGAATTAGCTAAAACAGGTAAGAAAAGCGATGAGCCTAAAGACGCACAAGGTATGCTTTCTCAAAAATTAGACAAAATCATGAAAGATGCCAACCTCGATTCCAACCTGATAGAGAGTTTGGGAAACAGCATCCGCAACTTTGAAGGTGCGGCAAGGCAAATCGCCCCTACCGCGGATTCTATGAATGCTACCAAGCGATACAGTGAAGAACTTTCTTTGGCTGCCGCGCAAATGGAATCGCTCAACAGCCTGTATAAAGTACAACTCGAAAGTGCCAGCAGACAAGCGGTTATCAACGATGAGGTTGTCGAAAATGCCGACAAACTCAAAAACCAATTGCAATCACTCACGGCCAATCTATCTTCGCTGAATTCTGTTTACGGCGGTATGCTATCGGCTATGAACAGTAAAAATTAAACCATTCCATTAGGGTTTTATTAAATCAATTTATTAAACAAAAAACTAAAGAATGGCATCAGCTAAACTATCACCAAGGCAAAAGATGATTAACCTCATGTATCTGGTTTTCATCGCCATGTTGGCACTCAACGTATCAAAAGAAGTCATTTCGGCTTTTGGCGTGATGAACGAACGACTGGAAGAATCCAATACGGCAACTTCTTCGCGCAACGATATTTTTATGGCCGGATTGGAACTCAAAGCGCAAGAACAACCCGCTAAATACGCAGGTTTAAGAGATAAATCAAAAAAGATAAATGTACTGACAGATGAATTTAACGATTACATTGAAAATCTAAAAATAGCTGCTAAAAAAACGGTCAAAGATCCAAAAGATTATGAGGTGATGGACAAAGCCAACTTTTTGGACGAACGATTCTTTAACGGCGACCGGCTCGAAAAAAAAGGAAAGGAATTCTTACAAAAAATGGCTGACTACAAGAACGGCGTAGCTTCCATATTGGGCGAAAACTATCCGGATATTCAAGCTGATATTAACAAAAAATTTTCTACCGAAACTGTACCAAACAGGGATGGAAAAAAAATCGAATACCTGTCTTATCACTACAAGGGATTTCCTTTGATAGCTTCCATTGCCAAGTTTTCTCAGCTTCAGGCCGATGCCAAAAATGCGGAGTACCAAATCTTGTCAAGAATGTTGCAAGGCGAATTGACAGAGCAAGTCGATTTAAACAACTTTAAAACACTGCTTGACAGCAAAAAATCAGCATACTACCAAGGTGAGACTTTTAATGGTGAAATTGTAGTCGGTAAGATAGATAGTGTTTCTCAACCTGACAGGGTAGAAATTTTGTTAGATGGAAGGCCTTTGGTAAAAGACAGAGACTTTGTTTTAAGAGGGGGTATTGTACAATTGAAAGTTCCATCCGGAAATGCAGGTGACCACAAAATAACCGGCACCTTGTTTTTTCAACAAGATGGAAAAGAGGCTAAAGTTTCAGTTGACCAGATATATTCGGTCATAGAAAAACCAAAAGAAGCGATTATCTCTGCAGACAAAATGAACGTTGTTTACCGTGGGGTTGACAACCCTATGACTATTTCCATAGCCGGGATTGCAGCAAACAAAATTAACGCTAATGCGACAGGTCTCAATCGCGTCAGTGGTTCTGCATACGTCATGCGCCCTGGGGCAGGCAGGGCGGTAACCATCAACGTGGTTGGCGAAATAGACGGTCAAAAAATCCCGACCTCAAAAGAGTTTAGGATCAAAGACATCCCACGCCCAACCGGAACCATCCGAGGCGAGGATGGCAATGTCCAAATGCAACGCAACAGCCTTGAAATTTCAACTATTGGTGCTCAGCTTTTTGACTTTGACTTTGATTTAACCCTCAATGTAACCGGGTTCAAGTTCAAAGTGCCGAGCCAACCTACTATTCAGGTTGCCGGAAACAAACTCGATGCACGCGCTAAAAGTGCTTTGAGCAGAGCCGTTAAAGGCGATATCGTACAAATTTTTGATATACAGGCCAATTTGGCCGGCAACAGTTCATACTTGCTTAAAAAGATTTCGCCTGTATTGATCGAGTTGACAAACTAAAAAACTCATGCCATGAATGTGCTAAAGAAATCGATTTGTTTTTGTTTGCTTCTGCTTTCAGGAAATGCCCTGATTGCGCAAGCTCATCTTCTCAATGCCTACACACCCGAGGAGGCTCAGATGATGCAAGAATTGGATAATATGGAAGATTATAAGCCCCTCGATTTTGGCTACATCGACAACCGCGATGTGCTTTGGTCCAAAACCGTTTGGGAAATTGTCGATTTGGATGAACGTGTAAACTTCCCATACTATTTCCCCGTTGATTCCGTAAACATGGATCCTTCTAGGAAATCCCTCTTCAATGTAATGCTCGATGGCATCAAAGAAGGAACCATTGCCGATGTTTATGTGGACAGTTATTTTAAAGAAAGATTGTCTTACGATGATATTTTGAAAACTTTGACAGCCATTGACACCACCGACTTGGGTAAGGAACAGATTAATGCGGGAGAAGCATTGTCTGCCGAATATATTGACAAAAAAGAGATTACTTCTTACAATATAGAAGAATACCATATCAAAGGAATTTGGTATTTCGACAAACGCTTGGGCGAACTTAAATACAGAATTCTTGGAATTGCACCTGTTTCAGCGGACGTAAATTTTTTGAATGACGATTCGGAAACTTCGTTGGTCGAATTGTTTTGGGTCTGGTACCCGAGTGCACGCGAAACGCTACACCAAGCCAAAGTATTCAATGGTGATAACACCGCCAGCCCGTTTGATTTTGACCGTTTGTTGATTTCTCGAAGATTCAATGGCATTATTTATCGGGAAGATAATATGTATGGGAACAGAAACGTAAAAGACTATGTAACAGACAATGCACTGATGCAACTACTCGAATCGGATCGCATCAAAGAAAGCGTCCGAAACATCGAAATGGATATGTGGAATTATTAGTTCCGCAAAATAAAGACTACCTTTGACCCTTGCCAAAAACGAGGGTTTTTTTATGAAAAAGTTTGACTTTCTAATCGTTGGGCTCGGCCTTTCGGGTATCTCTTTTTGTGAACAATTAGAAGCCGGGGGGCATTCTTTTTTGGTTTATGAAAAAGGAACTGACGCGAGTGCATCGACCGTAGCCGGAGGCCTTTACAACCCTGTCGTGCTAAAAAAATTCACGCCTATTTGGAACGCTACCGAGCAATCAAAAACAGCCCTTACCTTTTACACGCGATTGGAACAGAAATTGCAAACGCAATTGGATTATAAATTGCCCGTACTGAGAAAATTGGCAAACGCTCGAGAGGGAGAGCTTTGGAAAGAAGCCAGTCAAAAAGAAACCCTGAAAGAATTCCTCGATTCAGAAGTGCTTTTAAATGACAATCCGCACATCCTTGCAGAATTTGGTTTTGGAAAAGTGAAACATACCGGACGAATAGACACAGGCAAACTGCTTATAGCCTATGCAGATTATCTGAGGTCAAAACAACTGTTGGTTCAAGAGAAAATCGAATATACCAACATAAAACACACTTCCTATGGCGTTATTTACCATAATAAAGTATATCGGTTTGTCGTGTTTTGCGAAGGCTGCGGTCTGCTCAAAAACCCATTTTTCAATTATCTGCCATTGATAGAAAACAAGGGCGAACTGCTTCAGATATTCGCACCCGGGCTACAACTCGAAAAAATATTGAAAGGTCCGATTTTTATTATCCCAATCAAGAAGGATCGCTATTTGGCAGGAACTACCTACGATCACCAATTCACCAACCGATTGCCTTCTGCTGAGTCTAAAAATCTTATCATTTCAAAATTAAAAACAATGGTAGATTGCGAATTTACGGTTGAAGACCACTTTCTCGGTTTCAGGCCTACCGTGCTTGACCGAAGGCCATTACTTGGTAAACATCCGATACAAACCAGATTGGCGTTGTTAAACGGAATGGGTACGCGCGGCGTATTGCTAGCACCATCTATGGCAAAAAACTTGTATTGTTATTTGTTGTTTGATATACCCCTAGACAAAGAAATAGATATCAGAAGATACGAAAAACGACTGAAGCGAGATTAATCTCCCTGGTATTTTATAAATATATTAATCCAAATATTTCTTGAAACCCTTAAAATAAAAGGCAGTAGGACAATCATCCCAACAAAAATTGAAATAAATGAAGTCAATAACGACAAGCCCAATATTAAAAAAGTAATAACAAAAATAGCCGTTGCAATCGCCACGCCAACTGCGTAACTCACATACATAGAACCATAAAAAAAAGAGGGCTCTATCATGTATTTCAAATGACAATGACTACACTTCTTACGCATTTTCAAAGTTTCAGACAAATGATATGGATTGTTGTCCTCATACATCGACTCATTTTGACATTTCGGACAACTTCCTGTTAAAATGCTATTTAGTTTCGTCCCTTTTTTTAACATTTGCAAAAAAATTTAAAATCACGTTTTTCGGTTTGCAAAAATAGTCTTTTTAAAAACCAATCGTGTAACATCAGTCACATAAAATGCTCAACGTACACAACCTGACCGTTTCCTTTTCGGGAACAAACCTTTTTGAGGGAATCACTTTTAAGTTAGATGCCGGAGACCGCGTGGGTTTGGTCGGTAAAAATGGCGCAGGTAAATCGACCCTCCTGAAAGTTTTGGCAGGCGATTTTGCACCCGACGGGGGTGCAATTGCTACCGATAAATCACTCAGAATGGGATTCCTGCGACAAGACATCGATTTTGTTCCCGGAAGAACTGTTCTCGAAGAAGCCTACCAGGCTTTCACGGAAATCAAATCCATCGAACAAAAATTGCACTACATCAATGAGCAGCTCGTCAGTCGAACCGATTATGAAAGTGAAGGATATCATCAGCTAATGGTCGATTTAAGCGATTTTACTCACCGTTTCGACCTCATCGGGGGATATAACTACGAAGGCGATGCCGAACGTATTTTGCTGGGACTGGGTTTCAAACGAACTGATTTCGAAAAAATTACCGACACTTTTTCAGGCGGGTGGCGCATGCGTATAGAGTTGGCCAAACTCTTGCTTCAGAAAAATGATGTACTGCTTTTAGATGAGCCGACCAACCACTTAGACATCGAATCGATTATTTGGTTGGAACAATTTTTGAAAAATTTTTCGGGCGTAGTTGTCATCGTTTCACACGACAAAATGTTTTTGGACAACGTGACCAACCGAACCATCGAAATATCGCTGGGAAGGATTTACGATTACAACAAACCCTATTCGGAATATCTGATCCTGCGACAAGAAATCCGCCAACTACAGCTCAATTCGCAAAAAAATCAAGATAAGCAAATTCAGCAAACGGAGAAATTGATAGAAAAATTCCGAGCCAAAGCTTCCAAAGCTTCTATGGCACAATCGCTGATTAAAAAATTGGATAAAATAGACCGCATCGAGGTGGACGAGGAAGATAACAGTGTGATGAACATTCGGTTTTCGGTATCTGTTCAACCGGGTCGGGTGGTGGTTGAAGCCAATCATGTAGGCAAGAGTTATGGTGATAATCAGGTTTTGGAGGATGTCAGTATCTTGATTGAGCGCGGGAGCAAAACGGCTTTTGTGGGTCAAAACGGCATGGGAAAATCGACTTTTGCCAAGATTATCGTAAATGAAATATCGCACAAAGGCACTTCAAAGCTGGGCCACAATGTACATATCGGGTATTTTGCACAGAATCAAGCAGAATATTTGGATGGCGAAATTACCTTGCTCGAAACCATGGAACATGCCGCAACAGATTCTAATCGGAGCAGGGTGCGCGACATGCTGGGCGCATTTCTCTTCAGAGGCGATGAAGTAGAGAAAAAAGTAAAAGTTCTTTCGGGTGGCGAAAGAAACAGGTTGGCACTGTGCAAGATGCTTCTGCAGCCCATCAATGTGTTGGTGATGGACGAACCCACCAACCACTTGGACATCAAATCGAAAAACGTATTAAAACAAGCGCTACAAAAATTTGACGGTACCTTGATACTCATTTCCCATGACCGCGATTTTTTACAAGGACTGACCAATAAAGTTTATGAATTTAAAGACCGTAAAATCAAAGAATATTTGGGGGATATCAACTTCTTCCTCGAACAACGCAAAGCGGCAGATTTCAGAGAGATAGAACTGAAAAAAGTGGCTGCACCCCAAAAGATAAAATCCATTAAGGCACAGCCTATCGATTCCGAAGCGCAAAAAGAGCAAAAAAAACAGCAGAAACAGCTGCAAAACATCGAAGGGGAAATTGAACAATTAGAAAATGGAATCGCCTCGTTAAACAAAAAAATTGCTTCGGCGCAAGAACAGGGACGTGCGTTGAACCAGCATGATTTCGAAGAATTGGAGAAAAAACAAACCCGCCTCGCAAGCCTGATGGAGCAATGGGAAGAAATACAAAGTAATCACTAATTTGAAAATGTAACTATTTGAAAATGTAGCGATTTTGAAATGTACTGATTTGAAAATGTGGAAATGTGAATGTGTCAATTTTCAAATTATCTAAACTCCCATCGAAAAAGCCGTCGTGTTTTTAACTTCGCTGATCATAAACGAACTATGTGTGCTGCCAATGTGTTGCAAAGTAGTCAATTTGGTAACCATAAAATTCCGGTATTCTTCCATACTGCCGACACTTATTTTCAAAATATAATCGTAGTCGCCGCTCACGTGGAAACACTCCAAAACCTCATTTAACAAAACCACTTCACTTTCAAATTTTGTCAGGTACTCTTTGGTGTGCTGTACGAGTTTGATGTGGCAAAAAACCACGAAGCCTTTGCTAATTTTTTTCCGGTCTAACAGGGCAACATAACTTGAAATTACCCCTTCCCTTTCTAATTTTTTAATTCTTTCATACACCGCCGTCGAAGACAGTTCTAAACGCATAGAAAGTTCCTTGATCGTTTTTTTTGCATCAGCCTGAAGTAGGTTTAATAACTTTCTGTCGGTGTCATCTAAAATCATAAGTTGTCTCCAATAAATTTTCTAAACTAATCCAAATCAAGAGGCAAATTTAGATTTATTTTCTTATAATATTTACATAATCAATATAATGTTCTACAATATGCATATTTAACAGATTTTAAAACTAAATAATAAGATATTTGACTTGATATTTATCATAAAATCAAACTTCATGAAACCTTTTCATCCTGCCGACAACATTCAAGACCTGCAATATTTCGGTGAATTTGGTGGCGTCAACCCGTCCATCTCCGATTCATCTACCTACACTTTTCTATCCGCCAAAAGCATGTTCGACACTTTTGAAGGAAAAATGGAAGGCTGTTATTTGTACACCCGCCATTCATCGCCGAGTAACCTCTATCTGGGCCAGGCATTAGCAGCCATGGAAGGAACAGAAACTGCGAATGTAACAGCCTCCGGAATGGGTGCTATCACCGGCGTACTGTTGCAACTCTGCCAAGCGGGCGACCACATCGTCTCCAGCCGGACGATTTACGGTGGGACGTACGCTTTTATGAAAAATTTCCTGAGCAAGTTGAACATTCAAACTTCCTTTGTCAATATTTTAGACTTAAAAAAAGTGGAAGCAGCCATCAAACCAAACACCAAGCTACTGTATTGTGAGTCTGTGAGCAATCCGCTGCTGGAAGTGGCAGACCTTGAGTCTTTATCCAAAATCGCCAAAAAACACAAATTGCCTTTGGTAGTTGACAATACTTTTTCACCTTTGAGTATTGCGCCGGCTAAATTTGGCGTGGACGTGGTTCTTCACAGCCTGACTAAATTCATCAACGGAAGCAGCGATGCCGTTGGCGGTGTCACTTGTGCCAGTCAGGCATTTATCGATCAACTGCGGAGCGTCAACGATGGAGCCAATATGCTGTTGGGACCAACAATGGACAGCCTCCGGGCAGCAAGTATCCTCAAAAACTTGCGGACTTTGCATGTTCGGATCAAACAACACGGCCACAACGCTTTTTACTTGGCAAAGAAATTTGAAAAAGACGGGCTCAAAGTCGTCTATCCGGGCTTAGAAAGCCACATGAGCCACCCGACTTTCAAAAAAATGATGAATGAAGAATACGGCTATGGCGGAATGATGACCATCGATGTGAAAACTTCTCAAAAAGCCAACGAACTGATGGAGCTGATGCAAAAACAAAACTTGGGTTACCTCGCGGTAAGTTTGGGCTTTTATAAAACGCTTTTCAGTTCGCCGGGAGCTTCCACCTCTTCCGAAATTCCCGAAGAGGATCAAAAACAGATGGGTCTTTCGGAAGGATTAATACGCTTTTCAATTGGGCTGGACAATGACATCGAAAGAACTTATCAATCGATGAAACGATGCATGAAAGAAGTGGGGGTTTTATAAAACGAGATACGGCATAGCAAAACCTCATTTTGTCACATTGAAAAGGGTGTGTTTTGAAGCTACGCCTACCCCGATAAAATTTTTATATTCAAGGTGACTTCTAAAACAACTATTTAATTGCAACAGATGGAAACTATAAAACTAGATATACAAAGGCCAAATGCTAAAAAATGATGAAGGAACTTGCTGACTTAAATACAATAAAAATCTAAAAAGGATAACAAATCGTAGCCCAAGGCTTAAATCTTGAGCTATGAAAATAGACCACACTTCAAAACTGCCTGAATGGTTTAACATATTGATTTTCATTAGGAAATAAGCCATAACCCCAGGAGGGATGAAATCTTGATTGACGAATTCCAACTGCCCGTCAGGCGAACCTTAACAATAAAAAGAATAAATATCAACAGACAAAGAAAGCCAATCCTTGATGCAACATCAATAGATTAGCTTTTCTGTAAGATTTAGTAAAATCCACGGTAGGATTAAACTTAAAGGATATGATAATCAGGATCTGAATCAATACTCAGAAAAAATATCATGTCTTGGTTTTCTTTTACTTAATTTCTCCACAACCGACTCTTCCGCCGGCATTTCCGGTAGGTTGGGTGGTAAAATCATCGGGGTCAGCGTGTACAATCAGGCCGTGGCCAAGAATATTTTTGGTCGCGTCATCACATCCGATGCACCATTTGTCGGTTTCAAAATCGAGGGTAGCTTTGCCATCCGCATCGGCTGTAAAGTTTCCTATATCTCCGGCATGATGCGCCATTCCTTCCATCCATTTTCCATGGTCAACGTTGGTGGGGTTCCAGTGCCCACCGGCAGATTTTCCATCACCGGATGAACAGTCGGCCACATCGTGAATGTGAATGGCGTGATCGCCGGGAGTCAATCCTTCAAACATCACGTGTAGTTTCACTTTGCCGTCGGCTTCCGCAAAAGTTGCGTGTCCAACCATCGCATTTCCAGTGGTCGGATTGATGTGAACTTCTACTTTTTTGGGTTTTACGGCATCGGGAGTTTCTACCGTGGTGACTTCTTCCGTCTCTCCGGTTTTCTTATCATTTTTGCAGGCAGTTGTCAGCGTTACAAGCAACACAGTACTTAGAAAAATTGCTTTTTTCATTTTTATTAGGTTTTAATTTAGGGCTAAATTATCAATTAAAGTACAGAATAAGAAGGAATCGAAATTAATTTTTGTTTAAGTTAAAATATTTATGAAAACTTTAAGAGCCTTTTATTTGCTTTTTTTAAACACTTTCCGCAAATCGGTATTGATAAAAAGCATCAACCAAATGCGATCAAAGTTACGACCTCTCAAATAGTTTTTTAAATACCCGGATTCAAAGCGGATGTCTTTATTTACTTGATAGCCTAATCCACCAAAAAGTCGGTTTTGATTGAAGGCATCTCCTTGAAGATTAAACATGATTTCATCAAATGAAGTCAAAAACAGGGTGTTCGAAACCATTTCTTTATGATTTATCGGATAACGAAGCCAAAGCCGCGTTCTGAACCGCGATTTAAAGTCGGTATTTCCCGCTCGGTTTATCCAGCGTTGTTCCAAACGAAATCGCTGATTGATTTGCAGCCTTTTTATTTTCTCGTTATAAGAAAATTGTTCGTATATCCGGTTTTCATAGGTCGTTGAAAAATTATCGGGTTTGAAGAATGGTTTGCTTTCAAAATATCCATAACCCGCTGTAACAGTCATTTTTCGACTAATCAAATAATTAATGCCAAACAACCCGAAGGCAATTTGTTCATTCTCTATAAATTCGTGATATCGTTTTTGGAGAATCAAGTTGGTACTGAATTTTTCAGAAATCTGGCTTCTTACATTTAGCAAGAGCCATGTCCCCAATCTGTCTTTGCCAGTTTCTTGAGCAAAGTTAGTATTTGTCCAAAAAAAAAGACTATAATGATTGTTTTTTTCAAAAGGTAAATCGTATTAAAACTTTACAGCAACAGAAAAAAGACTGCGCAAAAATTACAAAAACCACCCCATAAGATGCTTTAGGGATGGTTTTAATAACGTGGTAGTTGGTTTACTCCCGCTTGTTTTTCTTCAATCTTTTTTCTTCTTTCTTTTCTTTGGGTGTTTTCAATGGTTCTTTTTTCACGTTTTTGCGGACATCTTGACCTTTAGCCATAATTTGAATGTTTAGGTTATTTTTTATTGATGATTTGAATTTCTTTAAAAGGCGAAGGTAATTTTTCTTTCACAAAATTTTTGTAATTCACCCAATCGGTTTCAAAAAAAGCATTTGTTTTATCCAATGCTTGGTTGAGTTCGTCTTTGGCCTGATCGATCAATCTTTGTTCGGTTGCCGTCATGGCACCTTCTCGGCTTCTGATGTAGCGGCTCGCACCAAAAATCCGGTTGGTCACGTTGGGTATGGGACTTCGCACAATTCCTTGTCGTTTGTCTTCTTTGCCAAAATACAGATCAAGGAGTCCGTCAATTTTTTTGGTGATTTCCTTGCTCGATTGGATTTCTTCTTTGTATTTTTCTTTGTCCGCTTTGGTGAAATCTTTCTGAAGGTCATCTGCTGTTTGCCTGCTTTCTGCTAATTGTTTAGTTGCTTTGGCGGCAGATTCCAAAAATCCATCGAGCAATTTAGCCGCATCGTATTTACTTTTCAAATCGGCTAAGGAAGGATTCAACCGCGGATCGGATTTCACCTTGACGGTAGTTTCATCCGATTGGCCTTGGTAAGTGATTTTGAGTTTATAAGTGCCGGGCAATACCTCTTGCCCACCAATTTCACGACCGCTTTTACGGATTGTTCTTGAAGGCCTGTCTGCCGATTTTTCATCCAAGCGCCAATAGATGCGTTGCAAACCGTTGTCTTCCGGCACAACTTGCTTGAGGGTTCTTATCAGGCGGTCGCCATCATAGATATCCAACTGAATGGAGTCTTTTTTGGGTTTATTGTCTTTGACTTCTTCTTCCTTTTTTTCGGTTGATTGGGTATCTTTACTTTTAAAAAAATATGCAATCATAGCTCCCGAAGGCCGGTTTTCACCGTTAAATTCGGCATCGGCTCCAAACCGGCTACCGGAAGGTTGCTGATAGGTTGCCAGATACGCCGTTGGTGGTTCAAAAAGTTTGATGTTTCTATTCAATATGCTGTTGTCTTGTGCAATGGCTCGCAAGGGCCGGATATCATCCAAGATATAAAATGCACGCCCAAAAGTTCCGATGGCCAGATCTTGTTCGCGCGGTTGGATGGTCAAATCCATGGCGGTTACGGTTGGAAACCCGGCAGTCCATTTGTTCCAGTTTTTCCCTGCATCAAAACTCACGTACAAACCGTCATCCGCACCTAAAAAAATCAAATTCGGGTTTTCGGTGTCTTCAATAATACTCAACACATAACTTTTGATTTGGTTATCATCCGCTATGCGCTCCCATGTTTTTCCGAAATCTTTGGTACGAAAGGCGTAGGCTGTATAATTGAATCTTCTGTAATCATTGGCTACGAGCAAGGCTTCCCCCGGGTTCTTAATTGAAGCTTTGACTTGCGGAATCCAACTCCCAACCGGAAGCCCTTTGATGTTTTTGGCTACATTGTCCCAAGTGTTGCCTCCGTCTTGGGTAATTTGCACATTGCCGTCATCGGTACCTACCCAAATAACACCTTTTTTTACCTTGTAAGGTTCAATAGCCAAAATGGTGGTATGGTTTTCCGCTCCGGTCGCATCCATAGTCAGTCCGCCGCTTTCCGATTGTTTTTGTTTTGCCGGGTCGTTGGTCGTCAAATCGGGAGAAATGACCGTCCACGTTTTTCCTTTATCGGTGCTTTTGTGAACAAATTGGCTGCCGAAATAAAGGGTGTTGTTGTCAAATGGGTCTTGACTGATGGCCGAGTTCCAATTGAACCGAAGAAGCATTTTCGAGTCGGGATGGGTTGGCTTGATGAACTCGCTTCGGCCTGTTTTTTTGTCATATCGCACTACATTCCCTTGTTGCGACATGGCATAACCGTAACGTGAATCATCTGGGTCGGGCACTACGTCAAAACCATCGCCGAAAGCCAATTCTTGGAAATAAGAATTTCGGATACCTTGTTCTTTCCACACATAGGCCGGACCGCCCCAAGAGCCATTGTCCTGCATGCCGCCATAAATATTGTAAGGGAATTCGTTGTCAACATGGACGTGGTAAAACTGTCCGACCGGTAAGTTGCCGATGAACCGCCAGGTTTTGCCACCATCGCGGGTGATGTTCATCCCACCGTCGTTTCCATCAATCATCAATTGAGGATTGTAGGGGTTAATATAGAAAGCGTGGTGATCCGGATGCACACCGTTGGAAGTCCCATAAGCAGGCATTAAGGCTTTAAATGATTTTCCGCCGTCATCGCTCACGTTGACAAAGGTAAATACTGAGTACAACAGATTCTCATTTCGCGGATTGACATAAATTTCTGAGTAGTAGAAGGGGCGGTCGCCGGCTTCTTCTTTGTCATTCACTTTTCCCCATTTGAATCCGCCGTCTTTCGATTTGTAAAGCCCGTTTTTCTTAGCTTCCACCAGGGCATAAACCACATCGGTATTGCTTGCAGAAATGGCTAAGCCGATTCTGCCCAAATCACCTTCGGGAAGCCCATCTTTGTATGTCCGTTTTTCCCAGTTTTTGCCACCATCGTAAGTTACGTACAAGCCCGAACCGGAGCCACCCGAATTGAAAAACCAAGGTTCGCGTTTGTGTTCCCACATCGCAGCAATCAATTTGTTGGGATTGGTCGGATCCATGATCAGATCGGCAGCACCCGTTTTGTTGTTGACAAAAAGTATTTTATTCCATGTTTTACCTCCATCGGTGGTTTTATAAATCCCTCTTTCAGGGTGTTCTCCCCAAGGTGAGCCGATGGCGGCTACATAGACAACATCCGGATTTGTTGGGTCGACTATGACCCGGTGGATGTGACGGGTTTTCTCAAGACCCATGAGTTTCCATGATTTTCCAGCATCGAGCGATTTGTAGATGCCATAACCGCCGTTGAGGCTGTTTCGCGGATTGCCTTCGCCGGTGCCTACCCATACTACGCTGGGGTTTGATTGCTGAATGGCGACAGCTCCGATGGAAGCGGTTGCCTCTTTTTCAAAAACAGGTTTCCACGCGATACCGCCGTTGTCAGATTTCCACAATCCGCCGGAAGCTGTTCCCGCATAGATAATATCGGGGTCGGCATGAACTGCATCAATGGCGGTCACACGACCGCTCATACCTGCCGGGCCAATGTTTCGCGCTTTGTAATTTTTAAACAATTCCATATCAGCTTTTTGCCCAAAAACAGGTAAGACGGCCAATAGGAAAACGAGTACTCGAAGAAACTTAGTCATAATGAAGGGATTGGTTATTTAGTGATATAAAAATACTTAAATCCTAATCTAAGTTTCTTAAAGAGATGTTAATTCCAAATTAATTGAGTGAATGTTTCTGTTTTCGGATACGTTTGGGGTTGTACCAAAGCCAAAATCCGGTGAAAGAGAGCAAAATCAAACCAACGGAAACACTGGAGGTGTAAAAGAGTTTGACTTCGTCGTTTGGCGTGCCGATATAATAATCGATGATGGAACCGTCGTGCAATTTTTCGATAAAGTCGGATGTCCGGTTGGAAACGGAAAGCACCTCGCCGGTAGCTAAATCTAGTTGCAACTCAGTAAAATGGTTCTCAAACAAAATTTTGACAACCCCTTTTGACGGCCTAATGTCCATTCTGTCGATGCTTGCGTCTTTCTTAAGAACCTCTTTCGAATAATAAGCTGCCCTTTTGTAAATACTGTCTGTATGCAGCCATTTTTCGGAATTCAGGGTTTGCCCGTTATGAGTTTTAGGCAGCAATTGAAGTTGTTTTTTCCAGCCCAAAAGCAAGCCTGTCGTGCCGATGATGAATAAGAATGCAAAAGTCGGTAGCGCAATCCACTTGTGGATATTCCGGTAAGTCCGTGTTGTCTTAGATAAGGGATTCGCAGTTTTTTTCAATAGAAAATGTTTAAATAGTTGTTTAAATTTATATTTCAACTATCGCAAAACGAAAATCAAGCGGATTCAGCTGAGATAAAAGCAACGGAATCGTTTCATCACCTAATTCTAAGTAAAAATCAGAAAAATTTACAGTTCGCTCTTGCAAACCGCCGTTGGGGAAAAGTCCGTCTTTCAATTTTTCTAATCGATTAACTTCATCTTCCAGTTTTCTTTTTTGGGCTTTTAAAAGCCTCTTTTCTAAGTTTTCCAAGCCTTTTGTTTGCTTGGCTTCTTGTGCTTTTACGGCACCAAGAAAAGACGCATCGGTTTGCGTGGCTAATTTGTACAAGGATTCAAACTGACTTTTGAGATGATGCTTTTGGGTCGAAAAATCTATCGGGATAGCTGAAATAGCTTTTATTTTTTTGTTGGTCAATTCGTGTGATGAAAGAAATATATCTTCATAAGAAATTTCAAGATTTTGCAGCTTTTTCGCTTGTTTGTCTGAAACCAGCAAGACCGAATTGCGAAGCATGACGATGGGAAAAGTAACGCCAAATTGCGCAAAAGTACTTTTCAATTGCAGCCAATAAGCAATCTCGCCGCCACCGCCGATGTAGCACAAGTTCGGAAGCAAAGACTCCTGATAAACAGGCCGCATGAGCGCGTTTGGGCTGAATCTTTCCGGGTGCGTATGGAGTTCGGATAATATTTGCGTTTCATCAAACCTAAAATCAGTTCCATCCACGTGGTAATGGCCTTTGGATTCGTCTTTTTCGATTCTCCCGCGATGATTCTCTTGAAGATAAAAAAGATTGATTTTTCGGGGATTGACCTGTATGTGATAGCCGAAAGATTTGAGTTTTACATTGGTTTCAGACAGCTTATCGAATGCGGTGTGCTCGATTAACTCTTTTTCCATCACCGGGACAAACTCTTTTTTGAATTCTGCATTATCCGCATCGATGATGACCAATTCAGTTTCTTTAAAAAGTTCGTTGACGAAATAGCGTGTGGCCTCGGCGAGCTTGTTGTGTTTAAGATATGTTTTTTGGAAAAGAGCGGCTAAAAATCGAGCATTTTTACCTTTCCCCAAGGTTGCTTCAAAAACCTCCGAAACGGCTTGTAAACCTTCGGTCGATAAACTGCCCACCGCACCGCCTGAAGGCCTGTTCCACGATATTTTTTGATTTTGAAAATTAAAATAATTGATTTCTGCAAAATCGTGGTCTTCGGTTGCCATCCAAAAAATCGGGACTACGTGATATTCCGTGTATTTTTCGTTTAACAATCGAGCTAAATTAAGGGTGGTTGCAATTTTATAGACAAAATAAAGCGGGCCGCCAAAAAGGTTGAGTTGATGCCCGGTGGTGACCGTGAAAGTCTTGGAAGATGACAACGACTCGATGTTGGCGGTTGTAGCTTCACTTACTTCAAGCAATTGGTATTGTTTTTTGAGCACGGAAACCAACGTTGCCCGTTGGTTGTTTTGATAGGTTTTCTCTTTGGTTTGAAATTGATTTTTGAAATTATCGACCGAAGGAAAATTGCCGTAAAATTCTTTCAAATCAAGATTCTGAGATAAGTAATCGAGGATTAATGGAGAGAAAAAACCGGTACGTTTGAAGGGAATACAGTCAGCAAGCATGAAGCAGATTTGTTTGTCAAACAAATATAGGATAATCGGGAAGAGTGTTTTGGTAGATTTAACAATTCTTTAGAATTAAAATAGAAAAGGTAGCTTGCGGTTAGAAAAACAAAAATGCGTTTTTCATTTCAAATATTATTGATTTACTTTACGTACATGAAAAACAGGATTCTTCCAATAAAATTAAGTTGCATTCTTTTTGTTGCTTCGTTTTTATTTCAATGTAGTTCAAAGCCGCATTTTGTTCACCAAAAACATTTCAAATCCATGAAAAATATTAATGCCCCGGAATTTTTAAAAAAAGGGGACACCCTGATGATTGTTGCGCCCGCAAGTGTCCTGAAATCGGCCGATGCCATCGCCGGAGGAGTGGAGCTAGCCCAAAATTGGGGGCTTGAAGTGGTGGTCGGGAAACACGTTTTTGATTCTTTGGGTCATTTTGCAGGGCCGGATGATGCGCGTTTGTCTGATTTGCAACTTGCTTTAGACAACCCAGCTGTAAAAGCAATTTGGACGGCACGCGGAGGCTATGGCACCAACCGTATCGTCGATCAAATCAATTTCTCGAAATTTTTAAAAAACCCGAAATGGGTGATTGGCTTTTCAGACATAACCGTTTTGCACAACCATATCCACAACCTAGGTGTTCAGACCATACATGCGAATATGGCAACGGGAATGGACGACCTGCGCGACGAATTGGCGGTAGAATCTTTGCGGAAAGCAATTTTCGGGGAAAGATTGCATTACGAAATCGCAACAACCGAAAAAAACAGAGTCGGGAAAGCTGGCGGTGTGTTGGTGGGTGGAAATTTATCCATTTTAGCAAGTGTGTTGGGCACGCCTTCCAATATTGACACGCATGGCAAAATATTGTTCATCGAAGATGTAGGCGAAGCTCTTTACCGCATCGACCGGATGATAATCAGCCTGAAAAGAAACGGTTATTTTGAACATATCAGCGGTTTGATTGTGGGGGATTTTTCAAACATCACGCCCAATGAACCTGAGTTTGGCAAAAGCCTCGAAGATATTATTTTGGAGGCCGTCGGCGAGCGCGACATCCCAATCCTGTTTAATTTTCCGGCCGGGCATTTACCCAAAAACAATGCCTTGATTTTGGGTAAGAAAATCTCGCTTGATGTCAGTCAAAAAGGCGGAGTTGTGAATTTTCAAAATTAAAAAAAATGGCTTCTCACAACGACTTGGGCAAAAACGGTGAACAATTAGCGGTTGATTTTCTCAAAACCAACGGCTACGAAATCGTCGAACAAAACTATTTTTTTCAAAAAGCCGAGGTCGATATCATCGCCAGAAAACGCGATATTCTGGCCGTCATTGAAGTGAAATCAAGAACCGGCAACGATTATGGCGACCCTGAAACTTTTGTAAGCAAAAAGAAAATCCAATTGCTCGTCAAAGCGATTGACCATTACGTGATTTCCAAAGATTTGGATGTGAAAGTCCGTTTTGACATCATCGCCATCATCTATTCCAAAAGTAAACCACCGGTGATTAACCATCTCGAAGATGCTTTTTATTTCATGCAGTGAATAAATTTTTATCACAGAATGTTATTTTTAACAGTTTATATTGATATTTTGTTTATTTTTGCATGCAAGTTTGCATTTTGCAACTAAATCTGCCAATAACATTGAAAGTTTAACAATTCTATCCGTATTGCCATGAAAACCATTTCATCCGTCGTTGAAGAATACATCAAGAACAAGCCTTTTTTATTGAGTGCATTGTCACAAGGCATCATCAACCTGACTTCGTTGTCTCGCAACATATTACCCGAGTTGGAAGCTGAGTTGGGCAAAGAAGTCAAGCAAGGTGCCGTGGTGATGGCGCTCAAAAGATTGTCGGTCGATTTGGATTTCCGCACCAACCACAAAATCCTGAAAGTGCTGAAAAACATTGGCGAGATTACCGTCCGTTCTTCTTTGACCGATTATACTTTTTTGATTTCGGATTCCATCCTTGCCAAACAAGCAGAACTCATCAAGGAACTCAACAAAAACAAAGAAGCTTTTTACACATCGTCACGCGGCGTGAACGAGACCAATATCGTGGTGAGCAACTCGATGAACCGTTTGGTCGAGTCTATCTTTGTCGGTGAAAAATTGACCCAAAAAACTGAAGGGCTTTCTTCCATCACTGTAAAACTTCCCGAAGAAAACATCATCGTTCCGGGGATTTATTACTTTATTTTTCAGCGGTTGGCTTGGGAAGGGATCGTACTCAACGAGGTGATTTCTACCACCAACGAGTTTACCATCTTGGTGAACGACGAGCAAATCGACTCTGCTTTCCGCATCATCAAAGATTTGAAAACGATGAAGTAAGGTTGAGAGAAGACTCAAGAAGAAAGAATCAAGAGGCAAGACATGAAAATAAGTTAGCCAAAAATTCGACTCCAATGTGTGTTAAGGGAAAATAACGGAATCTAAGATGGTGTTGTTGTAAAATACTGATTAATACGCATTATATCAAAAATATAACACAATTCAAAACTCAACACTTAACACTCAAAACTTATTGATAGGTTGGTCAATTAGTTCTTGTCAAATTTTTAAAAATCCTTGTCAGGTTGAGCGCAGTCGAAACCGTTTTTTGAACTAAAGGAAGCTCCCATTAATAATCGTTTTTGGTTCTTAAAAAGTGATTGTTGTCCGATTAAAACAAAATAATAAACTTGAATCACAATAGATATAGTCCCCCAGGACAGTCCTGTTAGGGACAATGTGTTGGTAGAAAAGAAGTTGCGTTTTAATAAAAAAGTTCCGTAGGAACGAAATATTTTTTAGTCGGACAATAATACTAAAAAGTATATCCGATTCTCAGGTGCAATTCGCCGGTCACGTCACTTTCGTTTTGAGAAAAGCCGAATTGTTTATAATTAGAATATTGATACCCAATTCCAATCCCGACTTCATAGGTGAAGTGCTCGCCGACCAACCTGCGGATTCCCCATTTCGGAATAATCGACAGTGTTTCCACAACACGCAGATTCGATTAACTGCTGATGACAAACCAATCCGGTGTATAAACCATATTGATTGCCAGAAAGTTGCCGCTGTTTTTAGCGATGCTTTTGCCTTTGTTCAAGCGTTTTTGGAGATTGTAATAATAGCGAGGCTCCAATTTGAGGGTAGGTGCGAAGAAGAAAATATCATTTTGAAATGAACCACCGGCATAGCCTGCTTCAAGTCCAATTTCGCTTCTCAATGCGAACTTTGGGGCTAAGCGCGCTTCGTGGTTTTTCCACACACCCAAAAAACCTGTCTGCGCACCGAAAATAGATTTTTCGACTGTGGCTTGTTGGGAAAAAATAAAATTTCCGGAGAGTATAAAAATAAGGCAGATTGAAAGCGTTTTAAAATTCATAATTTTTGTTTAGTGTTAGTTAATTCCAAATCCTGCCGATAAACCAAAAGCCCTGAAAAAATAATATTTTTCTTCATTGACAATGACATTTTTTTGTAGATTTTGCATGGAAAAAGTGAGTTCTATGGTTCCAGCAAATTGCTTAAAAATAGGATAGCGATAGCCCAAACCCGCTCTAAAAATATATCCGGCACCATCCACATCACCCAAATGAATTCCGTAATCGGCGTGTACATAAGCGGCTTTTACCGACTCGTCTGTGTAAGCCCGCAACCCGAAAGTAAGCGGGATATATGAAATGTCAACGGGAGATAGTTTTTCATAGCCGGTTGTTACGCTAATCTGAAAATATGGATCAAGAGCATATTTGGCAACCGCATCAAATCCCCATACCGTATTTATGTCAAACAAATCAGGGTTGGCTTCATCAAAATTTGTTGGGAACAGCAACAAGGATTGAAACTCGATTCCAAAACCTCGCTCAAATGACAAGATTTCTTCTTTTTCAGTTTTGAATTTGGGTGCAATTTTATTAGATTGAGCTAAAGAGAAAAGTGGTATTAAATAAACAATTAGAAGTTGAAAAAAGTATTTTTTAATCATGCATTGAGATGTTAAATTAACAATCAAATTTAGTTAAAAAGCACGGTTATACTTTAAGCCGTCAATTAAATTTCAATTAATATTTGGTATAGATTGCGAACTTGCATCTCAAAACGTTTATCTACTCAAAGTGAAGTGTGCGAGTATCTGATTTAATGAAGTTATTCTTGTCCTTGGTACACTTGAATTTTTAAGATTCTATCAAAGATTAATTTCACCCAACGGGCTAACCTAAATATGATATTTTTGTTTCCAGGTTCCTGATTCCTGATTCCGATTCCAAGCACTAAATTTCACTTTGCAACAATTCCATTTGACCCAACGCCTGCTTGAGGTTTTTCACTTTTTCGATGGTAAGCAGTAGCCGAAGCCCGTTGCGGGTTTGTTTTTCTTGGACGGTCGCGTCGCCCAAACGGTAAAGGTTTTGGAGCAGTTTGCTAAATTCGGTAGTTTGGTAGAAAGGTGAGTCTTGTTCGGCGATAAAATAACCAATCAATCCCCCTTTTTTCATAATCACTTTTTCCAATCCCATCCGCGTAGCAAGCCATTTTATTTTCATGCTCAACAGCAGTTCTTTCGCTTGTTTTGGCAGCGGCCCGAAACGGTCTGCCAATTGAATTTCAAATTGAGCCAAGCCTTCTTCATCTTTGATTTCGGCCAATTGTTGATACAGGTTCACCCGCTCGCTAACGCTGTTGACATATTCGTCTGGAAACAACAGCTCAAAGTCGGTGTCGATTTGCACTTCTTTTACGAAGTCTTTGGCCTGCGCATTTTCTTCCGTTTGAAAGAGTTCTTTATACTCGTTTTCCCGAAGTTCTTCCACCGCTTCCTGCAAGATTTTCTGATAGGTTTCAAACCCCATTTCGTTGATAAAACCACTTTGTTCGGCTCCGAGTAAATCACCCGCACCTCTGATTTCCAAATCTTTCATGGCGATGTTGATGCCCGAACCCAAATCTGAAAACTGCTCCAACGCATTCATCCTTTTTCGCGCCTCGTCCGTCATCATGTGGTGTGGCGGCGTGATGAGGTAGCAAAAAGCTTTTTTGTTGCTTCGCCCCACGCGGCCGCGTATCTGGTGCAAATCGGAAATGCCGAAATGATTGGCGTTGTTCACGATGATGGTGTTGGCATTTGGCACGTCCAATCCGTTTTCGATAATCGATGTCGAGATGAGTACATCAAAATTGCCATTCATAAAGTCGAGCATCAAAGCTTCCAACTTTTTACCGTCCATCTGCCCGTGGCCGATGCCGATTTTTGCATCCGGCACCAAGCGTTGCAGCAATCCGGCAACTTCTTTTATATTTTCGATGCGGTTGTTGACAAAAAAAACCTGTCCGCCCCGCTCCATTTCATAGCGTATCGCATCGCGTATGAGTTCTTCCGAAAAACGGACAACCTGCGTTTCGATAGGATACCGGTTGGGCGGTGGCGTGGTGATGGTCGATAAGTCGCGTGCGCCCATCAACGAAAACTGCAACGTTCGCGGAATCGGCGTAGCGGTCAAGGTAAGTGTATCGACGTTGGCTTTGATGGTTTTCAATTTCTCTTTGACAGACACGCCAAACTTCTGTTCCTCATCGATGATTAACAATCCCAAATCTTTAAAAAAAACCTCTTTACTGATGAGTTGATGGGTTCCGATGACGATGTCCAATTTTCCCGATGCCAAGTCTTCCAAGGTTTTTTTGCGCTCTTTTGCCGTCCGGAACCGGTTCATATAATCCACCGAAACAGGTAGCTCTTTCAACCTTTCGCTAAAGGTTTTGTAGTGTTGAAAAGCCAAAATGGTGGTTGGCACCAACACGGCCACTTGCTTGCTGTTGTCAACGGCTTTGAAAGCCGCGCGGATTGCAATTTCCGTTTTCCCGAAACCGACATCGCCGCAAATAAGCCTGTCCATCGATTGGTCGCTTTCCATATCGGCCTTAACATCTTGTGTAGCTTTAAACTGATCCGGCGTGTCTTCATAGATAAACGAAGCTTCCAATTCGTGCTGCAGGTAACTATCCGGCGCAAAAGAGTGGCCTTTTTGCATTTTTCGTTTGGCATAGAGCGCAATCAAATCAAAAGCCAACTGTTTCAGTCGTGTTTTGGTTTTCTGTTTGAGTGCTTTCCATGCGCCTGAACCGAGTTTATAAATCTTTGGAGGTTTGCCGTCTTTCCCGTTGTATTTGGATATTTTATGCAGCGAGTGTATGCTCAGGTACAAGATGTCGTTGTCGCCGTAAATGAGTTTGATGGCTTCCTGTTTTTGGCCTTCCACCTCTATTTTTTGCAAGCCGCCAAACTTCCCGATGCCGTGGTCGATGTGGGTGACATAATCCCCCACTTGCAACGAGTTGAGCTCTTTCAGGGTGATGGTTTGCTTTTTTGCATAACCGTTTTTGAGGTGGAATTTGTGGTAACGCTCAAAAAATTGGTGATCGGTGAAACAAACGATTTTTAGTTCTTCGTCTATAAAACCTTGATAGGCAGGGAAAACAAAGGCTTGGTAAGAAACATCGGGCGCGATGTCTTCAAATATATCTTCAAATCGGTGTGCCTGCTGCTCGTTGCTGCAAAAAATATAATTGGCAAACCCAGCCTCGCATTTTTCATCCATGAAATCGACGAAAAGTTCAAACTGTTTGTTGAATGAAACTTGCGGTTTGGTGTGAAAATCGAATTGTTTTTCTGCAATTGGATGTGTGGCTTCCGAATAATTCAATTCGAAAGTTTTGAATGCTTCCAATTGATGAACCAGTATTTTCCCGGTACAAAATAGCTCTTCCGGAGCCGCATGCGAAATCGCTGGCGACAGGTTTTTAAAAGCCCCTAAAGCTTTCTGAAAAAGCGCGTCCAACTCATGGCCAATCCGTTCGCGGCTGATTGTAAAAACGACAGTTTCCGAGGGAATATGGCTTAAAAAGTAATCGCGGCTTTCCAAGATGGTTTTGTTCTCGACATTCGGGATTATCTGAATTTTTTTGACCGTTTTCAACGACAATTGATTGGCAATGTCGAAAGTGCGGATGCTTTCCACTTCGTTGCCGAAAAACTCAATCCGATAGGGTTCGTTGTTTGAAAATGAAAAGACATCCAAGATGCCTCCGCGAACAGAAAACTCGCCCGGCTCGCTGACAAAATCGACCCTGTGAAACTTGTATTCAAACAAAACCTCATTCACAAAATCAATCGACAAAGCATCGCCAACCGAAATTTTCAAGGTGTTTTTGTCTAATTCCTTTTTGGTGATGGTTTTTTCAAACAAAGCTTCGGGATAGGTGACCACAACTGCCGGTTTTTTTTTGGAATGAATGTGGTTGATAACTTCTGCGCGAAGCAACACATTGGCATTGTCCGTTTCTTCTATTTGATAAGGCCTTCGATACGAACTCGGAAAAAAAAGCACGTGTTTTTCGCCCAACATTGATTCCAAATCATTGAGGTAAAATGCTGCGGTTTCTTTGTCATCCAGAATGAGCAACGCCGGTTTTCCGGTGTGTTGGAAAATGGCGGCGAGCGCAAAGGAAAGCGCCGAGCCGCTGAGCCCGGTAACAGTGGAGAAACCATTGTTTTTTTCGGAAGAAACATAACCCGACATGGCAACTATCGACGGATGCTGCTTGTAAAGATTGAGGATTGCTTCAAAATTCATCGGTGCAAAGATACATTTTTGTGAATTTCAAACCACAGAAATCCAATCCTAAATTAAGGTAGTTAAAACACCTTATTTTTCCCATAAAATCTTAAATCAAGTTGAAAACAAAAACCGAATTTTCGCTATCTTTGCAATGATTTAAAACGAATTAAATGTCCATATCAGATTTATATTCTACCGGTTTTAGAGAGCGGAATCGCGATCATTTTGCCGCCATCGTCCGTGTAGCACTTTCGGACGGAGCAATCAGCCTAGATGAAAAGGCGTTTTTAGACCGATTGGCTAAAAATTTAGATGTATCAGACGAAGAATACACGGCTGTTTTAAAAAATCCGACCAAATACCCGGTCAATCCCCCGCTGACTTACCTTTCGCGTATCGAACGCCTTTTTGACCTGACCAGAATGGTGTATGTCGATCACATCCCGGATGATGCGCAAGTCCGGTTGTTGCACAGGTTAGGAATCGCATTGGGTTTTTCACCTGCCAATGTCAAATACATCGTTGACAAGGCGTTGGATTTGGTAAGCAGAAAAGTGAGCCTCGAAATTTTTATTGATGAAATCAAGAATATGAATCGGTAGATATCGATTCAATTTGATGGTTTTAACCTGAGTTCGATGAATCCAAAATACGTCAGTTTGAATGAAATTTCGAGAGGAATTCTGTATCGAAAACCAGCATTTTGGATACGAAATCCCATTCTCGATACACTCTTCACCTAAGTTCTGGGAATCAAAGTACTCGAATTGACGGTTTTTGTATCCATTATAAAAATAATAGAACTCAGGTTTTTATTTCGGTAAGCCCGCGTTGATTTCCTGAATTTTTTTCAAGATTTCATCGCGTCCGTAGTTGTTTACGGCAGAGGTGATAAACGTTTCGGGCAACTCTTCCCACATACTTTCGAGCAGTACTTTTTTATAGGCTTCCACGTTGAGGATGGCGCGTTGCGTGCCTACTTTGTCGGCTTTGGTAAACACCATAAAAAAAGGAATTTCATTGACACCAAGCCATTCTAAAAATTCCAAATCTATTTTTTGAGGCTCCAAGCGAATGTCGAGCAACACAAAAGCAGCAACCAACTGTTCACGTTGCAGAAAATAATCGGTGATATATTCTTGAAAAACCGATTTTGATTTTTTGGAAACTTTTGCGTATCCGTAGCCGGGCAAATCGACCAAAAACCAATTTTTGTTGATTAAAAAATGATTGATAAGTTGGGTTTTACCCGGTTTCCCTGAGGTTTTCGCCAAATCCTTCCGGCCGGTAAGCAAGTTGATTAGGGAAGATTTCCCGACGTTCGACCGCCCGATAAAAGCGTATTCCGGCAATCGGTCTTTTGGGCACTTGGCAACTTCAGAATTGCTGACCAAAAATTCTGCCGAACTGATTTTCATGATAGTTAACGAATTTGAAACGCGAAGTCTCGGATTAAGTATATAAAAAAGTAGAGTTAGCTAAAAACCCCGCTTGAGAAACCAACCGTGCATCAACCGGTTGAATTCGTCTGGGTGTTCCATCATCGGGGCATGGCCGCATTCGTCAATCCAAAACAACTCCGAGTCGGGTAACAATTTATCAAAATCGATTGCGACTTCCGGCGGTGTTACCTTGTCGTTCCGGCCCCAGATAATGCAGGTAGGTGTACTCATTTTCGGCAAATCTTTTGCCATGTTATGCCGAATGGCACTTTTGGCAATGGCCAAAGTTTTAATAAGCTTATTGCGGTCGTTTACCGTCGCATAGACTTCATCGACCATCTCTTTAGAAGCTATTTTCGGGTCGAAAAAAACATCTTCACTTTTTTTCTTAATATATTCGTAATCACCGCGTTTAGGATAAGATTCGCCCATGGCGTTTTCATATAAGCCAGAACTTCCGGTGATGATTAACGCCTTTACCTTTTCCGGATACATTTTGGTGAAAAGCAATCCGATATGGCCACCCAATGAATTGCCCAACAGGATTACTTGATTCAATTTCTTATATTTCAAAAAAGCATTCAAGTATTTGGCAAAGCTTCGAACATTTGTGTTGATGAGCATCATAGAATACAAAGGCAATTCGGGGATAATGATGCGGTAATTTTTTTCGGGAAAATAACTAAATACGCCTTCAAAATTACTCAAACCACCCATCAAACCGTGGAGAATAACTATAGGTGTTCCGGAGCCATGTTCAATATATTTGAACTTTCCTTCTTTGATTATTTCTTCTAACATGGGCAGTATTCACTAACTCTGACAAATATAGATATTCTATCCATATATCATCACAATTTTATACATATTGAAAGGAATTTACAGAAGATTAACAACACGATTTGCTCTTTATCAGTTTATTTCTAAAAACTAATTTTACTTTCCTCAAAACAAGTTTGTTAACACCGTAAAGGTTCCAAAGTAGCTTGTTTTACGAGAAATCACCTAAATTTATCAACAATGTGGTATAAAGTGGTAAAATGTGGAAAAAATTTAATTATATTTGAACTTTCAAAACTTACAACTTGACCAATTTTATAGGGACATACGAGTGTAAAGCAGACAGCAAAGGAAGGCTAATGATTCCCAACGCGTTAAAAAAACAGTTGGAGCCCTTGTTAAGCCGGGGATTTGTGTTGAAGCGTGCTGTGTTTCAACCCTGTTTGGAGTTGTACCCGATGGATGAGTGGGATTTGTTGATGCAAAAGGTTAATAAACTGAATCGATTCAACAAAAAGAACAATGATTTTATCAGGAGGTTTACTGCCGGGGTGAAGGTAGTTGAGCCCGATCAAACCGGCCGTTTGCTCATCCCTAAAGATTTGATTTCTTTTTCAGGTATTGACAAAGAATTGGTGCTTTCGTCCGCCATCAATATCATCGAGATTTGGGACAAAGAGCGATACGAAGCGGCTATCAATGATGCTGCCGGGGATTTTGCAAATCTAGCTGAAGAAGTAATGAACGACGGCCATGAATGATGAAAGAAGCTACCACGACCCTGTTTTGTTGTTTGATTCCGTTGATGGGTTAGCCATTAAACCTGATGGCATTTATGTCGATGCCACCTATGGCGGAGGCGGACATTCGGCGGAAATATTAAAAAGGCTTGGTGCCGAAGGTAAACTTTTTGCTTTTGATCAGGATGAAGATGCGGCAGCAAATAAAGCAGTTGACAGCCGTTTGGTGTTTATACAAGAGAATTTTCGATACATAAAAAACCATCTGCGGTTTCACGGTGTGAAAAAAGTAGATAGCATATTGGCCGATTTAGGAGTTTCGTCTCATCAATTTGACCGTCCCGACCGCGGATTTTCAACTCGTTTTGATAGCCTGCTCGATATGCGGATGAGCCAATCCGCAACCTTGACGGCAAGGCAGGTCATCAATGTTTATGAGGAGGAAGCACTAAAAAAAATGTTCTTTGAATATGGAGATTTGACCAATGCAAAAGCTTTGGCGGCAACATTGGCACATGCAAGAAAAGAAAAAGCAATCGAAAGTTCCGTGGAATTAAAAACGGTATTGAAGCGGTTTTTACCTCCGCATCACGAGCATAAGATTTTGGCTAAAATATTTCAGGCCATTCGCATCGAAGTTAACCAAGAAATGGAAGCCTTGAGAGAAATGTTGACACAAACAGTTCAGCTGCTAAATCCGGGCGGAAGATTAGTAGTCATTTCCTATCATTCTTTAGAAGATCGGTTGGTAAAAAGATTCATGAGAAACGGGCTTTTTGAGGGCGAACCACAGCGCGATGTTTTTGGAAATTATGAAGTCCCATTCAAAAAGATAAACGGCTTAATCGTTCCTTCTAAAGATGAAATTAAGAAAAATAACCGCGCACGTAGTGCAAAACTCAGAATAGCAGAGAGATTATGAAATGAGTCATAATGATTTTGGATACCAATCGGAAGGTTGATTGCGAATTCCATCTGACCATTAAAACACAATAAATTTCAACAAATGAAAATGAATATTTATAGTTTACTGAAAGGCAGGTTTTTAACCGAAGAAGACGCTCCGGGTAACTGGAGTTTTATTATTTACTTGTCACTTTTGGCGATGGTTATGATTTCAAGTGCACATAGAGCCGAACAGAAAGTAATGATGATTTCAGCTTTGAATAAGGAAGTAAAATCGTTGCGTTCAGAATACGTAGATGTAAAAAGCAAATTGATGATTCTCAAATTGGAATCGACCATTAAGCCCATTATGCATAAAAGAGGACTTAACCCATCCGAAGACCCACCTGTTAAAATTGTTGTATCTGTACCAAAAAAATAAACCTAACCTGATTTGGAGAAAGATTCTAACATATTGAAAAGATTATACTGGACATCATTTTTTATGTTGTTGATTGCCGTAAGCATTGTTGTGAAAATGACAAACCTACAACTGGCAGGCGGTGACGAATATCGAAAGAAAGCTGAAGCTGCCATGATAAAAAACTTCACCATCGAGCCCAACAGAGGAAGCGTGTTTTCATCTGACGGAAGCCTCTTGGCTGCTTCGGTACCCGAGTTTGAAGTGCGTTTTGATGCAGTCACCGTTTCTGAAAAAGTTTTTTCATCCGATGTAAAACCGCTCGCGGATTCGCTGTCTGTTTTTCTCCGAAAACCCAAAACGGAGATACTCAAAAAACTTCAACGCGCACGGCTCTCGAAAAACAGATATCTCCTGATTGCCCAGCATCTGAGCTATTCAGATTATCTGCAATTAAAAAAATTCCCCATTTTCAAAAAAGGGCCTTACAGGGGCGGATTGATTACCGAACAACAAACCATCCGCGAGCATCCTTTGGGCAATTTGGCCGAAAGAACCATCGGATATGACCAAATCAATTACCAAGGAAACAGGGTTTTGCTAGGAATAGAAGGCGGATATACCGACTATTTAAAAGGGAAACAAGGACAAAGGCTCAAACAAAAAATTGCGGATAACCAATGGAAACCAGTCAACGACAACAACGAAGTCGAGCCTCAAGACGGTTATGATGTGGTGACTACCATCGACTTGACCATACAAGACATCGCGCACCATGCATTGCTCGAACAACTTGAAAAATACGAAGCCGACCACGGTACGGTAGTCGTCATGGAAACAGCAACCGGCGATGTGAAAGCAATTGTCAATCTTGGAAGGAGCAGATCGGGCAGGTATTCGGAAACCATTAACTATGCTGTTGGCGAATCGCACGAACCGGGATCTACTTTCAAGGTGATAGCCATGACAGCCGCTTTGGAAGACAAGGTTATCGACACGAGTTATGTAGTGGATACGGAAAACGGCGTAATCTCCTTTTATGGAAGAAAAGTAAGAGACTCCAACCACAAAGGCTACGGAAAAATAAGTGCCGCCAAAGCCATCGAAGTTTCTTCAAACACTGGAGTTGTCCGAATCATCACGGATAAATATGGCGACAATCCTAAAAAATTTACGGATAGGCTTGCAACAATGGGTATCAATCAAAAATTGGGTTTACCATTGGAAGGTGAAGGAATCCCTAAAATACCAAGCCCAAATAAAAAAGGATGGAATGGGCTTTCGCTCCCCTGGATGGCTTTCGGTTACGGAGTCTCCATGACACCGCTGCAGATTTTGACTTTCTACAACGGAATCGCCAACAATGGTGTTTCTGTCAAACCTCGTTTTGTCAAAGAAATTAAGTTTTGGAATAAAACCGTTGCTACCATCGATACAGAAATCATCAATCCGAAGTTGGCATCTGATGAAACATTAAAAAAAATAAGAAAAATACTTGAAAATACCGTAGAAAGAGGAACGGGCAAATCCTTATATAATCCCGATTTTTCGATGGCGGGCAAAACCGGGACATGCCAGACTGATTATTGGAAAGACGAGGTGAGTTACATTTCAAGTTTTGTAGGATATTTTCCGGCGGTAAATCCAAAGTATTCTTCGATTGTGGTCATCCACAAACCGAATAAAAACATTGGCTATTACGGTGCCGATGTTTCAGGCCCAATTTTCAAGAAAATAGCGCAAAAAGTTTATACTCAATCGGTTAACGTATCAAAAATAAATTTGAATTCCAAATTAAACGATTCACTCAAAAGAGATTACAATCAATATTTTCTGCTTTCAAGAAATCCGCTTGCGCTAATGCCCGACCTTACTGGTTTGTCCGGGATGGATGCCGTCACGCTGCTCGAAAACAATGGCTATAAAACCCGAACGATAGGAAGTGGAAAAGTCGTAAAACAATCTGTAAAACCCGGAGATACATTGCATGTTAAAAATACCATCCTATTGGAATTACTATGATGAATTTGAAAGACATATTATATAAGTTACCTATCGAAGTCGTTTGGGGAAACACCGATTTGTCTATTCGCAACATCACATTTGATTCATCGAAAGTCTCTGAAGGCGATTTGTTTGTAGCAATAAAAGGCACAAATGCAGACGGGCATCGATATATCGAAGACGCAATTAGCAAAGGCGCAAAGGCAGTCGTTTGTGAACAATTGCCTGAAAACCGTCCTGATAAAGTGACATTCATTGGAGTATCAGACAGCAAAAAGGCCGTGGCGCTCATCGCCGCAAATTTTTACGGACATCCTTCCGGAAAGCTCAAACTTGTGGGCGTAACCGGAACCAACGGTAAAACAACCGTGGCAACCTTGCTGTACGAATTGTTTCGCAAACTCAATCACAAGGCAGGATTGTTGTCAACAATCGCTGTCAAAATAAATGGCAATTCAATCGATGCCACGCACACCACGCCTGACTCTATCAGCATCAATCATTATCTGGATGAAATGGTAAAAGCCGGGGTCGAATATTGTTTTATGGAAGTGAGCTCGCACGGCATCCATCAGCAACGCACCTCCGGGTTGAATTTTGCAGGAGGTATTTTTACCAATCTCACCCACGATCATTTGGACTACCACAAAACTTTTGCGGAATACCGTGATGTTAAAAAATCATTTTTTGACCAACTCCCCAAAGATGCATTCGCACTTATCAATGCCGATGATAAAAACGGGGGTTTCATGTTGCAAAATACGCCAGCTCAAAAATATACCTACGCAGTCAAAACCGACGCTGATTTCAAAACAAAACTTTTGGAAAACCAGTTCGATGGATTGGTCTTGAAAATAGACAACAACGAAATTTATACCAAACTGATTGGCCTTTTCAATGCATACAACTTAACCGCTATATATGGTGCAGCCATGATTTTGGGTGCAGAAAAGTTGGAAGTATTGCGCTTGCTGACCGAGTTGGAAACCGTTTCCGGCAGGTTTCAGTTCATTCGCTCTCAACAAAAAATTGTAGCGATTGTTGACTATGCACACACACCCGATGCTTTGAAAAATGTATTGGAAACCATCAACGAAATACGGACACATAACGAGAAATTGATAACCGTGGTGGGTTGTGGCGGCAACCGGGACAAACAAAAAAGGCCGGTGATGGCTGAAGTAGCCTCCAGCATGAGCGATTTGTCAATCTTCACCAGCGACAATCCACGAAACGAAGATCCGGAAACCATCATCCGCGAAATGGAAGTTGGCATCCCACCTCAATACACCAACAAAGTGCTGAGCATAGTCGATCGCAAACAAGCCATCCGGACCGCGTGCTCGTTGGCAAACCCGAACGACATCATTTTGGTAGCCGGAAAAGGGCATGAAAAATACCAAGAAACCAAAGGCGTGCGAACCCACTTTGACGATATGGAAACCGTTGATGAAACACTGCAATCGCTAAACAAATAGAAAAATTATGCTGTATTATTTATTTGATTATTTAAATCGATATTTTGAAATTCCAGGCGCGGGTTTGTTCCAATACATTTCCTTTCGCTCAGGATTTGCAGCTTTACTTTCTCTATTGATTTCAGCATTTTACGGCAAAAAAATCATCTTGTATTTACAGAAAAAGCAAATAGGCGAAACGGTTCGTGAACTCGGGTTGGAAGGGCAATCTCAAAAAGCCGGTACGCCGACCATGGGCGGGATTATCATCATTTTAGCGACGGTGATTCCGGTTTTGTTGCTCTCTAAATTAGACAACATCTACATCATCTTGTTGTTGATTACCACATTTTGGATGGGAGGCATAGGTTTTATAGATGATTATATCAAAGTTTTCAAGAAGGATAAAGAGGGACTCAAAGGCAAGTTTAAAATGGCCGGCCAGCTGGGTTTGGGATTGATTGTGGGCAGCGTTTTGTATTTTCATCCCGGGGTGACCCTCAGAGAAACCAATTTTTCTAATACGAGTTTTTCAGCAGAACAAATGGCCACTGTCAAAAAAGACATCAAGTCAACCAAAACGACTATTCCGTTTTTCAAAAACAACGAACTCAACTATGCAGATTTTATTACTTGGATAGATAAAGATTTGGCATCCTATGCGTGGTTAATATTTATTCCATTGGTAATATTCATCATCATGGCGGTTTCAAACGGCGCTAATCTAACGGATGGAATTGATGGGCTTGCGGCGGGAAGTTCAGCGATTGTAGTACTTACACTTGGTATATTTGCCTGGATTTCAGGTAACATTGTTTTTTCCCAATACCTTCAGGTGATGTACATCCCTAATTCGGGCGAAATGACCATATTCATCGCTGCTTTCACCGGAGCTTTGGTCGGATTTCTTTGGTATAACAGTTATCCAGCACAGATATTCATGGGCGACACGGGAAGTTTGACTATCGGCGGTATTATTGCCGTCATAGCCATCGCAACCCGAAAAGAGTTGTTGATTCCCCTGCTCTGTGGGATTTTTTTGGCAGAAAACCTATCGGTGGTGTTGCAAGTGGGTTATTTCAAATACACCAAAAAGAAATTTGGCGAAGGCAAGCGTATTTTCAAGATGTCGCCCCTTCATCATCACTACCAAAAAAGCGGTTTCCACGAAAGTAAAATCGTCACCCGCTTTTGGATTGTAGGCATCGTATTGGCCATACTGAGCATTGTAACCCTAAAAATCAGATAACATGAAACGATTGGCCATTTTAGGAGCGGGTGAAAGCGGTGTTGGCGCGGCTCTTTTGGGTGTCCGGAAAGGGTATGAAGTGTTTGTGTCCGACCTAGGGAATGTAGCCGAAAAATACCAAGCCGAATTGAATGCATTGGGGGTCGATTGGGAAATGGGCATGCATACGGAATCGAAAATATTGAATGCCGATTGGGTGGTGAAAAGCCCGGGAATACCTAACAAAGCCCCGTTGATTCAGCAACTAAAATCAATGAAAATCCCGGTAGTTTCCGAAATCGAATTTGCCGGCATGCATACCCAAACTACTTGTGTCGGCATCACCGGAAGCAATGGCAAAACCACCACCACGATGCTCACGCACCGCATCCTCAAAGACGGCGGGCTTGATGTAGCTGTTGCCGGAAATATCGGAAGCAGTTTTGCACGCGAAGTGGCTGTGGAAGATTGCCCGTATGCAGTAGTCGAGATCAGTAGTTTTCAGTTGGATGACATCGTCACTTTCGGGCCACATATTGCCATTTTGACCAACATTACCCCCGATCATTTGGATCGGTATGAATACCTATTTGAAAAATACATCGAATCAAAATTCAGAATCACCATGAACCAAACCGAAAAGGATTATTTGATCTATGATGATGACGATGAGATAATTGCCGAATGGTTAAATAAGAATAAAATCCGAGCTCAAAAAATACCCATTTCTATTAAAAAAAAACTCAATTACGGAACCTATATAAATAACCAATCCATCATGATCAGCATCACAGAAGAACGCATCACCATACCGCAAGACGAGTTGGCACTCGAAGGCAAACACAACCTCAAGAATGCCATGGCAGCTTCAACAGCTGCACACTTGCTCAAAATCAGGAAAGAAAGTATCCGCCACAGCCTTTCAAATTTTGAAGGGGTACCGCATCGATTGGAAAAGGTAAAAAAAGTAGATGGTGTGGCTTACATCAACGACTCTAAAGCAACCAATGTCAACGCTACTTTCTACGCCTTAGAATCGGTTCAAACGCAAATAGTTTGGATAGTGGGCGGGCAAGACAAAGGGAACGACTACCACGAACTTTTGCCGATGGTGAATCAAAAAGTGAAGGCCATTATTTGCTTGGGAATAGACAATGCAAAAATCATTGACACTTTTCAAAACACAGTCGAGTTGATGGCGGAAACACACTCCATGCAGGAAGCTGTCAAGATAGCTTATCAATTATCGGAAAGCGGTGACACCGTATTGTTGTCTCCGGCTTGTGCAAGTTTTGATTTGTTCAGAAACTATGAGGATCGCGGAGATCAATTTAAGGATGCAGTAAAAAAATTATAAAATGAACGGATGGTTCAAATATCTGGAAGGTGACAAAACCATTTGGGCGGTAGCCGCACTTTTGGGAATCTTCTCTTTTTTGCCCGTATATAGCGCCAGTAGCAACCTGGTCAATTTATACGGACAAGGAAACACCATTTCGTATTTGTTCAAACACTTGTCTCATTTACTCTTAGGTTTTTTCATCATTTATGGCGTACACAAAATACCCTACAAATACTTTAGCGGATTGTCGGTGATTTTATTTCCCGCGATTATTGCTTTGCTCATTTATACACTCTCACAAGGCAACACAGTAAAAGGAGCAAACGCAAGCCGATGGTTACAAATTCCTTTCATTGGGCTCAGTTTTCAAACTTCTGCTTTTGCCGTAGTGGTTTTACTGGTTTACGTCGCCCGGTATTTATCAAGAAACATCAACAAGGAACTGACTTTCAAAAAGACTTTGCTTACACTTTGGCTTCCGGTTCTAACTGTTTTGATATTCATCTTGCCAGCAAATTTTTCGACTACAGCCATTGCTTTTGTCATGATCCTCATCTTGGTTTTTATCGGAAAACATCCGACCAAATACATCCTCAACATCATCGGGATAGGTCTTGCTACACTGGTTTTGTTCATTCTTTTGGCAAAAGCCTTCCCGGGATTGTTGCCTAACCGGGTGGATACTTGGATGAGTCGCATCGAGAATTTTACTTCCAATGAGGAAAACAGCGATCAGTATCAATCAGATAAAGCAAAAACAGCCATTGCTACCGGGGGTGTATTCGGGTTAGGGCCTGGAAAAAGCATCCAAAAAAACTTTCTACCACAGTCTTCATCCGATTTTATTTACGCCATTATTTCAGAAGAATTCGGTATGATTGGTGCAATGTTTCTACTGCTCTCCTACTTGCTTTTACTCTTCAGGTTTGTCATCGTGTCCAAAAAAGCCCCAACAAATTTTGGTGCTTTGCTGGCTATAGCGATGGGTTTACCAATTGTTTTTCAAGCACTTATAAACATGGGGGTAGCAGTTGGTTTGTTGCCGGTAACCGGTCAAACATTGCCGCTCATCAGCAGTGGCGGAACCTCCATTTGGATGACCTGTGTATCGTTGGGAATCATCTTGAGCGTAAGTGCAGGAAGAGTCCCTACAACCATCGAGAATGAAAACCTTGAGAATATCGATGAAATGGAAAAAGAAATAATTAATCCATTGGAAGTATTAAGTGAAACTTAAAAATAACCGAATGAGCCAATTAAAATTCATCTTATCAGGTGGCGGAACTGGGGGCCATATCTACCCGGCCATTGCTATTGCAGATGAATTAAAAAAACGGCATCCGGATGCGAAAATTCTTTTTGTGGGAGCCAAAGGACGAATGGAAATGGAGAAAGTACCACAAGCCGGATATGCCATTGAAGGACTTTGGATTTCGGGGCTTCAACGCAGTTTGAACCTGTCGAATATGAATTTCCCGTTCAAAGTAATCAAAAGCCTTTTTCAGGCAAGAAAAATCCTCAACCAATTCAAACCCGACGCAGTCATCGGTACGGGTGGGTTTGCCAGCGGTCCATTGCTTTATGCCGCGGCTTCCAAAAACATCCCGGCACTCATACAAGAACAGAACTCATATCCCGGCATCACCAACAAGATTCTTTCCAAAAAAGTAAACACGATTTGTGTAGCCTATCAAAACATGGAACGCTTTTTCCCTAAATCAAAATTATTGCTAACCGGAAATCCGGTTCGAGCAGATTTGACCGGAGAATTGACTAAAAATGAAGTCGCTGTGGGACACTTTGGATTGGATTCAAACAAAATTACCCTACTGGTTTTAGGGGGAAGTTTAGGCGCAAAAAACATCAATACATTGATAGAAAACCACCTGAATTATTTCAAAAGAAAAGAAGTGCAACTTATCTGGCAGACAGGAAAATTCTACTACAATATCTACAAGCGGTATGATGGCCATTCTACCTGTGTAGTACCGTTTATCAACCACATGGATTTTGCCTACCAAGCTGCCGACCTTATCGTGTCGAGATCAGGGGCTTTGTCTGTTTCCGAATTGAGTTTAGTGGGCAAAGCAGTCATTTTTATTCCATCACCCAATGTAGCCGAAGACCACCAAACCAAAAACGCGAGGGCAATAGCCGAACAAGGGGCAGCCGTTTTGTTGGCTGAAAAAGATGCCGAAAAAGATTTTAAATCGATTCTTTCTTTATTATTAGAATCGGAAAATGAAAGAAAGAAATTAGGGGAAGCCTTGGCAAAATTAGGCAGGCCTGATGCCACACAACGAATAGTTGATGAAATTGAAAAATTAATTAGAAAAGCATGAACCTGACAAAAAAACAGCTGGTTTATTTTATCGGCATCGGAGGTATCGGGATGAGTGCTTTGGCTCGATATACCAAACTGAAAGGCAAAAAGGTTGCGGGATACGACAAAACACCCACCCCGCTCACACGCACTTTAATTGAAAACAATATTCCGGTGGTTTATGAAGATGATATCCGATTGATACCGGAGCCATTTAAAAATGCAGCGCATACGTTGGCCGTTTACACGCCTGCCGTGCCGCCCGACAATACCATCTACCGTTATTTTTTAGAACAAGGATTTACGCTGTTGAAACGTTCCGAATTTTTAGGAAAAATAACAGAAAACGAATACTGTCTGGCCGTAGCGGGAACGCATGGAAAGACCACTACTTCCACCCTGTTGGCACATTTGCTCAAACACAGCGGGAGGAATATTACCGCTTTTTTGGGTGGAATTAGCCAAAACTACCACTCCAATCTGATACTCGATGGAAATGAAGCCATAGTAGTAGAAGCCGATGAATTTGACCGCTCGTTTTTAAGGCTCAAACCCTATTTTTCCGCGATCACCTCGATGGATGCAGACCATTTGGATATTTATGAAAACAAGCATAATCTGCAGGAAGCATACTGCGCTTTTGTTGCCAATACGCAAAGCGGCGGTAAAGTTTTCATACACGAATCGCTGCCTTTAGAAGGCATTCGGTATGGTTTTGGCACACAAGCCGAGTACCGTTTGTTGAATGTAAAGACCATCAAAGGCGTGTATCACTTTGATATTCAAAACCAAAATACAATTTATAAAGATTTCGAGTTTTCCCTGCCCGGTGAACACAATTTGCTCAACGCGACGCTCGCGTTTGCGATGGCTAAAGAGTGGGGTGTGGAAGTCAATCAGTTAAAATCGGGCTTAAAGTCGTTTGAAGGAGTAGAGCGACGATTTACCTATCACATCAAAACCGATGTGTTGGTGCTGATTGACGATTATGCCCATCATCCAACCGAAATTGCGGCTGCATTTGAAGCCGTAAAAGCATTTTATCCAAACAAGAAAAAAACAGTGATTTTTCAGCCGCATTTGTTCAGTCGGACGAAAGATTTTGCTATGGGATTTGCGACCGAATTGGCAAGATTTGACGAGGTAATCTTGTTGGAAATTTATCCCGCCCGCGAAAAACCAATCGCCGGAATTGATTCAAATTGGTTGTTGAGTTTGATTGACAACCCTAACAAAAAATTGGTTTCAAAGGAAAATTTGGTAAAAACCGTACAAAATTCAAAACCCGAAGTGGTCATCACCTTGGGGGCTGGCGATATTTCAGATTGGGTTGAACCTTTAAAAAAAGCATTAAGCAATGAAAATTAACTGGTTACTGATAAAAAACACGATGCTGGCCGGCTTCACGATTTTTTTGGTCAGCTTCACCAATAAGCGATTTGATATTCGTAAACCCGAGCACATCAACCTTGTTTTTGAAGGTGAAAGCACGCTTTTCATGACCGATTCGATGGTTAATAAATTGTTAATACAAAAAAACCGGAACATTTTAAGTTTTTCCTATTCTGAAGTAGATTTGAATGGGATAGAACACCGCCTCAAAAACAATCCTTACGTTCGGGATGCACAAGTTTATTTGACTATTAATAAGACCCTTGAAGTTTCGGTAACTCAAAAAACACCCATCGCGCGCGTATCGGCGGATAGGCCTTTTTATTTGGATGAAGCGGGTGATAAGATGCCTCTTTCGCCTCATTTTTCGGCAAGAGTGATTTTGATAGACGGAATGATAGACAAAAAAAATGAAGCAAGTGTGTATGCGATAGTTCGAGAAATAAACAACGATCCATTTCTGAAGCAAATTTTCATAGGTATCCGTTGTTTGGAAAATAAAAGATTTTTATTGATTCCGAGGAAATTTGATTATAAGGTTTATTTTGGAAATGCAGTCGATATTAAACAGAAATTAAAAAATTACAAGACATTTTTTCAATATTCAGAGATGAAAAATCTGCACAATCAATATGATAAAATCAATTTACAGTTCAAGAATCAAATCGTTTGTACAAAAAAAGTAAAGTCATGAAGCACAAAAACATCGCCGTAGGATTGGACATTGGTACGACTAAAATCGTCGCCATGATTGGAGCCGAGAATGAATACGGAAAATTGGATATACTCGGTGTTGGCAAAGCAAAAAGCTTGGGCGTACATCGTGGCGTGGTTAACAATATTACCCAAACCATTCAATCTATTCAAGCAGCCGTGATGGATGCCGAATCGCAAACGAATATGAAAATTAAAGAGGTGGTAGTCGGTATAGCAGGGCAACACATCCGTAGTCTGCAACACAGCGACTACATCACCCGCAGCAATCCCGAATCGGTAATTGATGAAAACGACATCGATCGGCTTGTGAATCAGGTTTACAAATTAGCCATGCTTCCTGGTGAAGAGATTATTCACGTTTTGCCGCAGGAATACAAAGTGGACGGCCAACCTGAAATCAAAGAGCCGGTAGGCATGTATGGCGGACGTTTGGAAGCTAATTTTCATGTGGTAGTCGGGCAGGTTTCCTCCATACGGAATGTTGCCCGATGCATAAAAAGCGCGGGGTTGGAACTCGCAGGCATCACTTTGGAACCTTTGGCATCAGCAAACGCCGTTTTGAGCCAGGAAGAAAAAGAAGCCGGCGTGGCACTCATCGATATAGGTGGCGGTACGACTGATTTGGCGATTTTTAAAGACGGTATTATCAGGCATACAGCCGTCATTCCATTTGGCGGAAATGTCATTACCGAAGACATCAAAGAAGGATGCTCTATCATCGAAAAGCAAGCCGAATTGCTCAAACTTAAATTTGGGTCAGCTTGGCCGGGCGAAAACAAAGACAACGAAATCGTATCCATTCCCGGGCTCCGAGGACGAGACCCGAAAGAAATTACACTCAAAAACCTGTCAAAAATTATTCATGCCCGCGTGGTGGAAATCATCGAGCAGGTTTATCTCGAAATCAAAAACTACGGGCACGAAGAGCAAAAGAAAAAACTGATTGCAGGAATTGTACTTACAGGGGGTGGAGCACAACTCAAGCACCTCAAGCAATTGGTAGAATACATCACCGGAATGGATACACGCATCGGATTTCCGAACGAACATCTGGCTGGCGATTCAGACAGTGAAACCACCAGCCCAATTTATGCAACCGCGGTCGGCTTGTTAATGAATGCCTTGGAACGAAACAACAATTTTGTTGAAATCCCCGGTGAGAAAAAGGCAAAAGAGGAAGAAAAAAACATCGAAGAACCTGTTCAACAGATTCTTAAAACAGAACCCAAACCACAGAGAAAATCAATCATCGAAAAGTGGTCAGACAAATTGAAAGACTTTTTAGACAACGCAGAATAACTATAAAAAAACACAACATGAGCAACTCAGATTTTGGCAACATCTCGTTTGACCTTCCCAAAAACCAATCAAACGTAATTAAAGTAATCGGTGTCGGAGGCGGAGGAAGCAACGCCGTCAACCACATGTATCAACTGGGAATAAAAGGAGTCGATTTTGTCATTTGCAACACCGATGCACAAGCATTAGAAAACAGTCCTGTTCCCAATAAAATTCAGTTGGGTGTCGGGCTGACAGAAGGTTTGGGAGCCGGTGCCAACCCGGAAGTAGGAGAGAAAGCAGCACTCGAAAGTTTTGAAGATATCAAGGGCTTGTTGCAACATCAAACCAAAATGCTATTTATCACCGCGGGTATGGGAGGCGGTACCGGGACAGGTGCTGCTCCCGTGATTGCAAAAATGGCAAAAGAACTCAATATACTGACAGTCGGGATTGTAACCATGCCATTTGGTTTTGAGGGAAAACTCCGAAACGAGCAAGCGACAAAAGGATTAGAAAATCTCAGAAGGAATGTCGATTCGTTGGTCGTTATCAACAACAACAAACTGCGCGAGGTCTATGGCAATTTAGGGTTCAAAGCCGGTTTCTCAAAAGCTGACGAAGTGTTGTCAACCGCGGCGCGGGGAATCGCCGAAGTCATTACTCACCACTATACCCAAAATATCGACTTGCACGATGCCAAAACCGTTTTGTCAAACAGCGGTACCGCCATCATGGGCTCTGCCAAAGCCAGTGGCGAAAAGAGGGCGCAAATTGCCATCAGCAAAGCATTAGATTCACCTCTTTTGAACGACAATAAAATTACCGGAGCCAAAAATGTCTTGTTGCTCATCGTTTTTGGATCATCTGAAATAACTTTGGATGAAATCGGCGAAATCAACGACCATATTCAGAGTGAAGCCGGGCACGGAGCTAACATCATCATGGGTGTGGGTGAAGATTCATCGTTGGAAGATGCCATCGCAGTAACCATTATCGCCACCGGATTCAATGCCGATTTGCAAAGTGAAATAGTCCATACAGAACCTAAAAAAATCATTCATACACTGGAAGACGAACAAAGAGCAGAGCAAAATCTGACTCCAAAAGCTACCTTTTCTACGCAACCATTGGATTTTGAAATGCCCATTAAGAGAAACGCCGAAACAGTGGTGGAAGAAGCCTCGGTTATTAAATTACCAAAAGAAAACGATTTGCTTGCAACCAATGATTTCATCAGGAGTATTCAGGTATTAGATTTTGAAGAAATCAATGTTAGAGCAACTGAAAATTTCATCATTCACGAAAAGATTGATAAAATAACGGAAGAGAAAGAACCGGAATTTTGCCACAATATATACGAAGAAAAACAGGTGACTTTAACTTTTGATTTGCCTAAAGATTCCACAGACAAACAGAAATCATCGGAAGAGATAAGAGAGATAGAAGTCAACGCTGCCAAAGAATTTATTCCGTTTTCAGAATCATCTTCGGAAGGAATCAAAAGATATAGTTTAGAAGATTACATGGAAATGGAGTCGATGCTGCTCAACTCAAAAGCCCCTGAGAAGAAAGAGCCGGAAAAGCTTGTCGAGGCCGATGCCTTGTTTGATTTCAAAACCAACGTGAAGGAGAAATCAATACCGGTAGAACCAAAAAGAGAAGAATCACACCTTGACCCGTTTGATAACCCGATTAGTGAAATACTGAAAGCCCGAGCAGATGAACGCCGCAAAAAAATGAAAGCATTCAACTACAAATTTACCGGACACATGGAAAATGTAGATGAGATAGAGAGACAACCTGCCTACAAACGGATGGGCATCGAAGTGGACAACAAACCCGTTTCATCTGAAAATAAAATATCGAGGACTACCCTGGAAATTAACGGTGAAAACGAATTTACTTTCAGGTCAAACAATTCCTTCTTACACGACAATGTAGATTGATAAAACTTTCATTTTTTTAAACAAAAACAAAGTTGAAATCAAACAATATTTTGTAAATTTGCATTCCTTAAAAAGAAGCCACATGAGTTTAGAGTCACAAGTAATGGAAGCGATGAAAGTTGCCATGAAAGCAAAAGACACAGTTACTTTGGAAGCACTTCGTGCGGTCAAATCTGCTATTTTGTTGGCCAAAACATCCGGCAGTGAAGGTGATTTGAAAGAAGCAGATGAAATGTCACTTTTGCAGAGATTGGTCAAACAACGCAGGGATAGTGCCGCTATTTATCAGCAACAGCAACGCGCAGATTTGGCAGACCCTGAATTGGCTCAGGTAGCTGTAATCGAACAATTTCTTCCAAAACAACTTTCAGAAGTTGAAGTGGAGGCTGCCATTAAACCAATTGTTGCAAGATTGGGTGCAAGCAGCATAAAAGATATGGGCAAAGTGATGGGGGAAGCTTCAAAGGAATTGGCTGGAAAAACAGATGGAAAAACCATTTCGCTAATCGTTAAGAAATTGCTTTCTTAAACAGCGTTTCAAGACTGTTGTTTACTAAAATAGTAGGGCCTCGTAGTTCAACTGAATAGAATATCAGATTTCGGCTCTGAGGGTTGGGGGTTTGAATCCCTCCGAGGTCACTTTAAAAAGAGGTTTTGTGAGAGCAAAGCCTTTTTTTTTGTAATTTATCAGCATGTATTACGTTCATTCTTCACCGTTCACCTCAATCCAATAGCCGTCGGGATCTTGAAAATAGATTTGCCTGACACCATCGACCCGAATTTTTATTTGATGCGGCTCGCCTTCCCAGTTGAAATAACTTATATTTTTTACTTCAAGTGATTGAATAAAGTTGTCAAATCCACTAACTGCCATGGCAAAATGAACTTCATTACCGACAGCTGATTTACCTAAGGGAGAAGTGGCTGCAATCAGGTGTAACTCTTTGTCTCCCCCTAAAGACAACCATCTTCGTCCCGCTTTTTCGGTGCGATTGGTGATTTCCTTTAGGTGTAAGGTGTTTTTGTAGAAGTCCGCTGAACGATTGATGTCTTTCACAGCCAGTGCGACGTGATTGAAAGTTGCTGAAAATGATGTTGAATCTTGTGCGTTTGCAGACAAGGTAAAGATCAAAAGCAAGAATGATAAAGCCGGGTTTTTCATTTTTAGAATTTAATAACAAAAAATTATTGGGAATCTCGTATCGTTTGTATCGTCTGAATGACGTGCTTTACGTTCTTTTCAAGCGAAGCAAAATCTTTGTTGGCCAAAATATCTTTGGATATCAATTGCGACCCCATGCCGACACAGGTAACACCAGCATCAAACCATGCGGATAAATTTTCGCGGGTGGGAGAGACTCCTCCGGTTGGCATGATGCTCGTCCAGGGTTGCGGCCCTCTGACGGCTTTTACAAACTGTGGGCCGTAAATTTCTCCCGGGAACAATTTGACGATTTCGCATCCCAATTCCTCTGCTTTGGCAATTTCGGCCAGAGTCCCGCAACCCGCCGACCACAATACTTTACGGCGGTTACACACCATCACTATGTCTTCCCGCAACACGGGTGTAACAATAAAATTTGCCCCCAAAGCCATGTATAAGGACGCGGCAGCTCCGTCGGTGACAGACCCGACGCCCATCACCATCCCGGGTAATTCACGAATGGCATATTTTGTCAACTCACCAAAAACCTCGTGTGCGAAATCTCCGCGTGACGTAAATTCCATCAAGCGGGCTCCGCCCTTGTGACAGGCTTTCAATACCTGTTTGCTTAGTTCGAGGTCGTTACTGAAAAATAAGGGGACCAATCCGGTTTCTTTCATTGCGGTTGCTACTTCTATTCTTGTATATTGTGCCATTTTTTACTGTTTTTTATTTAATATTTTATTAAAATCGTATTCCAATGGGTTTTCTAAATACTTCTTGGCAGCCTCGTAATCACTTTCATCCAAATAATGCAAATTCTGAAAACACAGCCTTGAAAACTCGGAATCTATATCTACCAACCGGGGTTGTATTTTGCCTTGTTCATCCTGCAGATCGGATAAATATAACGGGGTTATTTCCCCACGGGAATTGGCCGAGACCAAACACCCGCTTTTGCCTTCATCAAATAATTTTTTAACCCCCAATCCCAACAGGGTACATAAAGTTAAATCGAATCCTATTGGCCTGCAACATCTAAGTTCATAACCTAATTCTACCGGCCGGCTTTTAATGTCAATTCCCAGCTCCTTCAATTTATTTTGAAGCAGCATATTCAAAATATGCGATTTACTTACATTTCCCAGTTCAGGATGACCGTGGGCATCATAGGTGAACTGAATGCCTATTTTATCCAATTCCGATTTTGGCATAATGTGGAAAATCCCTTCACTTATCATGGCAACCCCGTACTGGATGTTTTCTATTTTTCTTTTTACGATTGATGAAATTATCAAACGGACGACTTTATCCAGGGTTATATTGGTTTTTCCGAACATTTCAGGGATAACCATCATTGGAAAATGACAGCTGGTTGCAATCCCAAAAGCCAAATGTCCCGCAGACCTTCCCATGGCAGACATCACAAACCAGTTTTGACTGGTCCGGGCGTCTTCATAGGTAGTATTTCCTATGCGAACCCCTTCATCCTTTGCGGAATGAAATCCAAAAGTGGGGTTCCGATCCGGCAAAGGCAAGTCGTTATCAATCGTTTTCGGAACATGGATATTGGAAATAAAAATGTGTTCCTGTTGCAAATATGATGTAATCCTGTTGGCGGTCGAGGCGGTATCATCTCCCCCAATACTTACCAGTAATTTTACATTATTTTCTAAAAAAAGTTTTGTGTTCAGCTTTTCGGCACCGGGTTTAAACCTGCTCATGATAAGGGTGGAACCTCCCCTGCTGAAAATTGTATCTGCCAGAGCAAAATCGATCTCCTTTATTTCCGGCTCCTCACTAAACAATCCCTTAAATCCTTCATGTAAACCCAAAACCCTATAGCCATCTTTTAAAAATACTTTCGCAACAGTGCTTATCACTGAATTGATCCCGGGGGCAGGGCCTCCTCCGCATATAATTAAGATGGTTTTTTTTACTGACATTTTTTAATTGTTTCCGATTATCTCGCAACCCTACCGGAGGAATCTCCTCCCATTAATTTTTGAACTTCATCAACCGTTACCAGGTTTGCATCGCCTTTAATCGTGTGTTTTAAACAAGATGCCGCTACCGCGAAATTAAGGGCATTTTGATAGTCTTCAGGATATTGCAACAATCCGTAGATTAAGCCTCCCATAAATGAATCTCCACCACCAACTCTATCAACAATATCTGTGATTTGGTATTGTGCAGATTGGAACATTGTTTTTCCATCGTATAAAACCCCCGCCCAGGTATTGTGGGACGCAGATATTGAACCTCTCAATGTGGTGATCACTTTTTTGGCCCTTGGGAATTTCTCCATCATTTGCTGACAAACCGATAAGAAAGCTTCGGCTTTTACATCGTGTCTCTGGGTTGTAATATCCAAACCTTCAGGTTTGATTCCGAAGTGTTTTTCAGCATCTTCTTCATTTCCCAAAATAACATCACAGTAGGATGTCAATTCGGTCATAATGGCTTCCGGCTCGACTCCGTATTTCCAGAGTTTTGCGCGGTAATTCAAATCGGTGGAAATGGTAATTCCCAATTGACTCGCCACTTTTACCGCTTCAAGACATGCATCGGCGGCTCCTTGTGAAATGGCAGGCGTGATGCCAGTCCAATGAAACCATTGCGCGCCCTTAAAAACCACTTTCCAGTCAATCATACCCGGTTTGATTTCTGCCATCGATGAGTGCGCGCGATCATAAACAACCTTGCTTCCCCTTGCCACTGCGCCGGTTTCTAAAAAATAGATTCCCAAACGGTCGCCGCCATACACGATGTGGTCAACTCCAACACCCCTTTTGCGCATTTCCATCATCGCGCATTCCCCAATATCATTTTTTGGCAAACGCGTTACAAAATCAACCGGCACCCCATAGTTTGCAAGGGATACCGCCACGTTCGATTCGCCGCCGCCATAGACGACATCAAAACGGTCTGTTTGCGAGAATCTTAAAAATCCGGGAGGCGACAATCGGAGCATAATTTCACCAAAGGTTACTACTTTTTTCATGCTGGCTATATTTTATAAATTGAATAGATTCGGTAAAAACATGGATATTTCCGGTATATAACTCACCAAGAGCAAGACAGCTATCATCACTGCCAGAAAGGGGAGCAAAGGCTTGATAACCTGTGAGACCGATATTTTGGCCACCCCACTGCCCACGAAAAGCACTGTACCCACAGGAGGTGTGCACAAACCGATGCACAAGTTTAGTACCATCACGATACCAAAATGTACGGGATCCATACCCAAAGAAGTTGCAACGGGTAAAAAAATGGGTGTAAATATCAAAACGGCCGGTGTGATGTCCATAAATGTTCCTACCAGTAACAGTACCATATTAATAATCAAAAGTATGACAAATTTATTACTGAATTGTTCCAACAAGAAACCACTGATTAATTCGGGGATGCTTTCAAATGAAAACAACCAGGACATGGCCATGGAAGTACAAATCAGGAACATGACTACCGCAGTGGTTTTGGCGCTTGTAAGCAAAATATCGGAGAAATTTTTTGCGTTAATACCACCGTAAATCAATGCCAACACAGCAGCGTAAAGAACGGCAATTGCCGATGCTTCGGTCGCGGTAAAAATACCTGCAACGATTCCACCAACGACGATTATCAGTAAAAGCAAACTGAAAAATGCTTTTCGAAAATAGGTCCAGATTTCAATCATCGGGGTTTTCACCCCTTTGGCAAACCCCTTTTTGTAAGCAACAAAAGCAATATAAGCCATCAGGGCAAGCCCCAATAATATCCCCGGCAAGTAACCCGCGATGAACAAAGCCGCTACCGATGCCGTCCCGCCGCTTGCCAATGCATACACGATGAGGATGTTGCTGGGCGGAATGATTAAGCCGGTGGTCGAAGAGGTGATGTTTACCGATGCGCTGAACGATCTTGGATAACCCTCTTCTTCCATGCGGTCGGTCATAATACTCCCGATAGCCGAAGTTGCAGCAATGGCAGAACCCGAAATGGCGCCAAACAGCATAGCGGCCAGCACATTCACATAAGCCAACCCGCCGGGCAGGCTTGCCACCAAAGATTTGGCAAAGTCAATTAGCCGGTTTGCCATACCGCCCCGTTTCATAATTTCTCCGGCCAGTACAAAAAATGGAATAGCCAAGAGGGCAAAACTGTCTATCCCGGTGGTCATCCGCTGGGCGATGGTGGTCAATGCAGGAAGCCTGTCAATGTTTAACAATAAACTGAGGGTTGTCGCGATTCCGATACTGTAAGCCACTGGCACTTTCAGCATCAACAGTGCGAAAAAGCTCACAAACAACACAACGATACTGACAACTTCGATACTCATCTTTAGAGGCTTATTTGATTTTTATAAATTTTTGAAATGTGGTAAACGGAAAAGCACATGATGAGCAAGCCGCTAAAGGGTAGTATCGCGTAAATGTATCCCAAAGGAACACGCAAAGTGCCTGACAATTGTTCCAAATGTAAGGTGATATAAACCAAATTAAACCCGCCGGCAACCATTACCGCCAGAGCAAATAAGAAAATCAACAGTTCGATGAGGATGGAAATCTTCCTTTGGTTTTTTGCGGATAATTTTCGATACAAAAAATCCATCGATAAATGTTCCCTTTTGGCATTGAGATAGGCAGCTCCCAAAATCGACAACCAAATCAGCAAGAACCGGGCGAGTTCTTCGGTGAATGAAAACGATGCGTTGAGAAAATAGCGCGATAAAACCTGTAGCAATACATCCAAAAACAACAACAGGAGAATCACTACCAAACAGATTTCCATCAGCCTGCAAGTTTTGATAAAAACGACATCTATTATTTTCATCTTTATTTGGCTTTAATTTGATTAATCAACGGCACCATCCTCGGATATTCCTTTAAAAAAATTTCCAAAACGGTTTTGGATTGATCCGCAAACAGCGATTTGTCCGGATAAATTACTTCCACGCCAAATTCCCTGACTGTTTTTAAGGATGCTTCATCTGCTTCTCGCCAATATATTTTTTGGACATCCGATGATTCATCAGCGGCTTCCTGCAACCATTTTTTTTCTTGGTCGGACAATTTATTCCAATATTTTGTGCTGACAATCAACACGTCGGGGACTGCGGAATGTTCGTCCATCGTCAGATATTTGCACACTTCATAATGTTGGGTGGAGACAAACGAAGGCAGGTTGTTTTCGGCGCCGTCCACCACACCTTGTTGGAGAGCTGTGTAGAGTTCGCCCAAAGCCATTGGTGTTGCCGAACCGCCCATGGCGTTGACCATATCGATTGACATGCGATTGTTCATCACCCGGATTTTCATATTTTTTAAATCTTCCGGTCTGCGGATGGGTTTTGTTTTGGTGTAAAAATTCCGGCTTCCGGCATCGTAAAAACACAAACCACGCAACCAAAATTTACTGCCTTTTTCGAGTATGGATTTGCCGATTTTACCTTCCAACACATTTGTCAGGTGTGCTTTGTCCCGAAACAAATAGGGGACGCCTAATACCTGATATTCAGGGACGAAGTTTGCCAGAGTGGCAGCGCTCACCTTGGTTATGGCGATCGTTCCGATTTGCAACAATTCCAACACTTCCCGTTCCGAACCCAACTGCCCGTCCGAAAATATTTTGATTGTCAGTTTAGCTCCCGATTTTTTTGACAATGCTTTTTGAAAGGCCAAAAAACCTTTGTGCACGGGATGTGATTGTGGTAAATTATGCGCCAAATAAAGCACCTTCGTGTTGGATTCCTTCTTGCAGGAATACAACCCAAACAACAACAAAAGGAGAAAGATTTTTTTTGCCATGACAATCATTTAAAATCAAAATAATTAGCGGCGTTGTGGTAGCAGATATCCTGAATCATTTTCCCTAAGAATGCAAGATCGTTTGGCACCAATCCTTGCTTGATATCTTCGGCAATCAGGTTGCACAAAATCCTTCTGAAATACTCATGTCTCGGAAATGACAAAAAACTGCGGCTGTCGGTCAGCATGCCTACAAAACGGCTGAGCAATCCGATGTTTGAAAGGGCATTCAACTGTTTTTCCATTCCGTCTTTTTGGTCTAAATACCACCAGCCCGAACCGTACTGCATTTTTCCGGGCGTGCCGCCGTTGAAATTACCCATCATGGCGGCAAACACTTCATTTTGGGCGGGATTCAAATTGTAGGTGATGGTCTTGGCCAATTGATTGGTTTCATCTAATCGGTTCAATAATTTCGACAGAAAATCTGCCATTGGATAATCGCCGATAGAATCACAGCCCACATCATCGCCCAATTGTTTTTGTAGTCGGCTGTTGTTGTTTCTAATTGCACCCAGATGATATTGTTGTACCCAGCCTTTTTCGCGGTATTTTCTTCCCAAGTGAATAAAAAGACCCGACTTGTATTGGTCAATCTCCAAGGGTGTCAGCGCTTGCCCTTTCCGGTATTTATCAAAAATAGCGGCTGATTCTTCAAATGTAAAATCCACTATCGCATGTGCTCCGCCGATGCCAAAATCGGACAGCCGGCAACCATTTTGATGGAAAAACTCGATTCTACCATCGATAGCTCGTAGTAGATTTTTGTGGTTGTCAATGGGAAATCCGACAGCGGATTCTAATTTCTTTAAATATGCCGGAAATGTTTCCTGATCAATCAAAAATAAATTATCCGAACGGAAAGCTGGATAAACTTTGGTGTAATAATTTTCCCGGGCGATTTGTCGGTGGTAATTGAGATTGTCAATAGGGTCGTCTGTGGTACAAACCACTTTCACGTTCATTTGTTCCAAGAGTTGCATCGGTGTTTTGGAAGCCAAAACAGCATTTGCCGTCTCATAGATTTTTATGGCTGTATTGGGTTGCAGAATCGCATCGATGTCAAAGTAGCGTTTCAGTTCAAGTTGTGTCCAATGAAATAAAGGGTTTCTCAGAGTGTAGGGGGCAGTTTCCGCCCATTTCACAAATTTTTCTTCGGAAGTTGCATTTCCCGTGATAAAATATTCATCGATTCCGTTGGCACGCATCCCGCGCCATTTGTAGTGGTCACCGCGCAGCCAAGCATCCGTGAGGTTTCCAATCGGTTTGTTTTCTGCCATTTGTTGGACCGACAGATGGCAGTGATAGTCAATAATCGGCATGTGTTTCGCGAAATCGTGATACAAAGTTTCCGCCTCTCGGGAATTCAATAAAAAATTATCGGTAATAAATGGTTTTGAGTTTATTTCCATCATGGTAATAAGCTTTTAGAAATTCCGAGTTCCAATCCTCTCAATTCGGCCAATCCCCTCAACCTGCCGATTGCGGAATAGCCCGGGTTTGTTTTTTTGTGTAAGTCATCCAACATCCGGTGACCGTGGTCGGGACGCATGGGCATTCGCAAATCTTTTCTTCCGGCATTCTTTCTTTTGACTTGTTCTTTTATCAATGCTTTCATCACGCCATACATGTCCACATCGCCTTCGAGGTGGTTGGCTTCGTGAAAATTACCAAATTCATCTCTTTGCGTACTTCTCAAATGGATAAAATGAATCCGGTCGCCCAAACGTTTCACCATGCCGGGCAAGTCGTTGTCGGGGCGGACACCAAACGAACCGGTGCAAAAAGTCAGTCCGTTGTTGGGGCTGTCCACAGCTTTGTACAAATCTAAAATATCCTGTTCGGTACTCACCACTCTCGGAAGGCCCAGTATCGGGTAGGGTGGGTCATCGGGATGGATACACATCCGGATACCCGCTTTTTCGGCACTTGGAATGATTTGCCCCAAAAAATAAAAGAGGTTTTCCTTTAATTCTTTTTCGCCGATGTTGTTGTAGGTTGCCAACACGGCATTAAATTCCTCCAAGGTGTAGCCTTCTTCTGCACCGGGCAATCCGGCGATGATGTTTTTGGTGAGTTTTTGCAGTTCGGCAGTACTCATTTTGTCAAATCGCGTTTTGGCTCGATTGATTTGTTCGTTGGTGTAATTTTTTTCGGCTTCCGGCCTTTTCAACAAAAACAATTCAAAAGCGGCGAATTCGGCAGCATCAAAACGCAGCGCTTTCGAGCCGTCTGCCACTTCGTAATCCAAATCGGTACGCGTCCAGTCTAAGACGGGCATAAAGTTGTAGCAAACCGTGTCGATGCCGCATGTGCCTAAATTCAGCAGGGTTTGTTTGTAATTTTCGATAAATCGTTTAAAGTCGCCCGAGCGTGTTTTGATGTTTTCGTGAATGGGCACACTTTCCACGACAGACCAGGTGAGTCCGACCTGTTCGATAGTTTCTTTGCGTTTTTTTATTTCCGACACCGGCCAAACATCCCCATTCGGGATATGGTGCAACGCGGTAACGATTCCGGTAGCCCCGGCTTGCTTGATGTCTGAGAGTGAGACGGGGTCATTGGGACCATACCACCGCCATGTTTTTTCTAAAAATAAACTCATATTTACTATATTTTAAACACCGCTAAATGCGCTGAATCCGCCGTCAATCGGGATGACAACCCCGGTAACAAATGCCGAGCCTTCGCCACACAACCACAGCGTAGTGCCGATAAGGTCTTCCGGCTCGCCAAACCTGCCCATAGGGGTCTGTGACAAAATCGTCTTTCCGCGCGGTGTTAAATCGCCGTTTTCGGTTGTGAGCAACGACCTATTTTGATCGGTCAGAAAAAAACCCGGAGCCAATGCGTTGACACGAATGCCGATTTTGGAAAAATGTACCGCCAGCCATTGTGTGAAATTGGAAACGGCAGCTTTGGCAGCACTGTAAGCCGGAATTTTGGTCAGCGGTGTAAAGGCATTCATGGAAGAAATATTTAAAATAGAGCAGCCTTCTTTTCCAATCATGTCTTTTGCAAAAACCTGTGTAGGCAATAAAGTTCCAACAAAATTCAGGTCAAACACAAATTTAATCCCTTCGATATCTAAATCAAAAAATGTTTTAAAACCTTCTGTTTTTTGGATGAGATCTTCCTCCAATAAAAATGGATTCGTGGTCGTTCCCAACGGATGATTTCCGCCGGCTCCGTTAATCAAAATATCGCAACTACCCAATTGGTCGTTGACTTCTTTTTTGGCTTTTTCCAAGGATATCTTTTCTAGGACATTGGCCGTGATGCCGATGGCAATTCCGCCTGTTGCATGAATCTCTTTGGCTACTGATTCGGCGGCTTCAATTCGCAAATCCAGCAGGGCTATTTTGTTTCCGGCTTTTGCCAATGCTTTTGCAAGCGTGCTGCACAAAACCCCTCCGGCACCGGTGATGACGATTACTTTACTCATTTTTAGTTACTTTCTGATTTTTTAGTCTTTAAAAACCGTAAAAACTCGATGCGGTTTTGTGAACAATTTCGTTATGATACATGGCATCCAATCCCATTTGTACGCAGACGGCTGTATTGGCGCCGGTGACGACATTGGATATGGGTTTGGTGTTTGTTCGGATGCTGTCCCTGAAGTCCAACAAGGCTTGCTTGCTCGGGTCGGCGTGATGCACCTCAATCGGGATTCCTTTTCCCTGCTCCCATTTTTTGGTAGCGCCTGAAACCCCATCCACATTGCCGATTTCCCGATCGTAATTCCCCTCGGGGTAAAACCAAGCTTTTTGATAATCCAAAATAATGGTTCCTTTGTCCCCCATTACTTTGATTTTGTAGTCATCCAACGCGTTGCTGGTCAGGCAGGTGAAGCTCGCTTTGACACCGTTTGGATAACTGTAAATAAGGTGAATGTTGTCATAGGTCTCACGGCCGTCTTTCCAATAATCGATACCGCCGATGCCCATGACGTTATCGGGCATTTCACCCAATAACCAATTCACAAAGTCAATTTGATGCGAACACAATTCGGAGACCAAACCGCCGGAGTATTCGCGGTACATCCGCCAATTGACAGCTCTTTCCAATTCCGGGCTTGGCACGGGCCTTCTCCAGTTACCATTGCGGTTCCATTGACATTGGAAAGCCGTTATTTTCCCTATTTTTCCTTGTTTGATCAAATCGGCTACGTGGACGTAGAGGCGCGAGCTGTGATACTGGTGGCCGGTTTGAAAAATGTGTGAAGATTGGTCGGCTTTTTTTACCAAAGCATCGATTCCTGCATATCCTTTTGCCAGTGTTTTTTCACCATACACGTGCTTTCCGGCATCCAGCGCATCTATCCCGATTTTTGAATGTAAATAGAAAGGTGTAGTAATCAAAACGGCATCGATGTCTTTATTGTCCAATAATTTACGGTAATCCGTGTAGCCTTTAGCCTTGTTGGCGGTTTTGGACAATCCTGCTTCTAATCTGAAAGGCAAGATGTCGCAACATGCGGCCACATTGACACCCTCTACTTCATTCAAAAAGGGAATAAGCCCGCCTCCGCGGTCGCCTGTCCCAATAATACCTATATTTAGGGTATCATTTGCACCTAAACGGCTGATGGAGCCAATGGCCGAAACACTTGCCAAAACGCCCGCAGACAACAATCCACTCTTCACAATAAATTCTTTTCTTTTCATTTTTTAATTATTGAGGTCGGTATCTAACCACATATTATTTCTCTATGTGTAATATTATCTGCCTTTACCATTATTTGATTAAATTGTTAAATATTATGTCTTTGCTTTGAGAGCGATTAATTCGATAGCAAAACTCATCAAAATACCTATTAATATTGTTTTCGCTTACCCAAGAATAAGTGGTTCTTATCCAAGATTTAACTTGATGAATCATTACATGCAAGGCTTTAAAGTTTGCCCTTTTATCACTTAATATTTGTGTTAAATCATAATCCTTAGCAATAGGATTGTAACCTTTCCACTTATCAGTAGTGATTTTTGCCTTTTTATCAATGTGCTTATCGAACATTTTTCGCAATGATTTCGCTGAATAATCCGGGATTTGAAAGGTGTAAAAACGTTTCACTTTTTCCGTTATCAGTAAGTTCCACAGCACATACCGCTTTTTTCTTTGAACTGTTGTACTTCTGCCAGGCTTACCTTCTTCGTAGCCACCAACAACGTATTCATCAACATTTACGATGCCTTTCATAGGGAAATCTTCACTAGATTTCATGGCTTCACGAACTTTTTGCATAAACAGTCTTGCTGTCTTTTCTTGAACTCCAAAGCGAACTGCGGTTTGAGATGCAGAAAGGCTTTTTGTGGTCGTATCCATTTCAAAGCATATGAAAAATGCTTTTTTTAGCCCAAATTTCACTTTATGGAATAAAGTATTTGCCGTCGCGGATTCGGTATCGCTACAAATATTGCAAGTTCTCGCAAAATCTTTACGTATTTGACTCTTTGTATGGTTACATTTTCTGCAAATATATTGCTCCGACCACTTGATTTTTGAGAGATATTCCCTGCAATCTTGGTCGGTTTTGAAGCGTTCAGCAAACTCTATGAGGTTTTGACCCTTGAAAATTTCCATTTTTTCTATGTTTTATGTGGCTTTAATGATATGAAATTAAATACCGACCTCAATTTAATTATTTCATCTTGGAAAAAATGTGCATTACAATTTTGGTTCCCAGCCGTTTTCGTAAGTTCTTGACCACAGTTTCATGGCATCTCGGTCGTAGATGATACCGTTTTCACTGTCAATATCAAATCCTTTTCCGATGCGGTAAGCAATGTTGGCGTAATGCACCATTGCCATGCTGATGGAAGCATCATCAATAGGGGCATTCAATTTTGCTTTGCCCCGGATGGTATCAAAAAAGTTCAACACATGAGCCGTAGTCATATCACCACCACCACCCAACACGTTGCCTGCTTCTTGTGAAGTAGCTTGGCTGTTTTTGACTATTTTGCCGCTCCGGTCGGTGAGGATATATTTTCCGCGATCGACAAAAACCGCGCCTTCACTGCCGTAAATAATGGTGCCGCGACCGCCTCCGTAAGTGTCGTACCCATTGCGGCTTTTGCCATCCCATTGGATGATTTTATGGTCTTTGAATCGAAAAGTGGCCTGCATGGTGTCGTACATTTCCCAACCATCGCCGGAGAAATGCCGTTTGGCTGCTTCCACCTCCGCATACTGTGGAAAGTCAACCTGCAAAGCCCAACGTGCCACATCCAGTTCGTGGGTGCCGTTGTTACCTGCTTCGGCAGTACCATAATCCCAGCCGTACCAATGCCAGTTGTAATTCCAGGTTTCTTCGGTATATTCTCTTCGTGGTGCAGGTCCCTGGAACAAATCCCAATCTAAACCTTGCGGGATTGGCGTTTTTTTCTGTGTTGGTACTTCCCCCCTATGATTGGTGTAAAAAGCGACTGCTTTGTAAGGCGTTCCAATGATACCGTTGTGGATTCCCTTGATGATTTCGATGGTATGATCGGACGAACGTTGCTGGTTGCCCATTTGCACCACTTTGTTGTATTGTTTGGCGGCCTTCACCAATAATTCATTTTCATGCAAATTGTGGCTGCATGGTTTTTCGACATAGACATTTTTCCCGGCTTTCATCGCTAGGATAGAACCCGGCGTATGCCAGTGATCGGGGGTGGCGTTGAACAAGACATCCACTTTGGGGTCATCGATGACTTTGCGGATATCGTTTTCCAATTTGGGTTTGTAGTCAATGTAGGGCGAAAAACTTTCTAATGCTTTTGTGCGTTGGCTTTCCATGACATCGCACAAATACATCAAATGCACATTCGACTCTTTTTTGGCAATAGGTTCGTAATAGGCGCCCAATCTTCGTCCCAGTCCTGCGATGGCCACGTTCAACCGGTCGTTGGCACCGATGATGCGCCGGTAACTACTTGCCGACATACTCATGGCAGTAGTTCCCACTGCCATTGCGGCACTTCCCAAAACTGTCTTTGTGATAAAATTTCTTCTGGTAGTCATGCGTTAGTAGGTTTTAATTTTTACATTTCTAAACGAGACCCGGTTGCCGTGATCTTGCAACAGGATGAGGCCTTTATCGGCTTCACCGAATTTAGGCCAATCAACGTATTTACTTTCCGAAACCAATTTTCGGAATTCGAGGCTTTTACGCTCGTATTCGAGGACTTTCATGCCGTTCAACCAATGTTCGACGTGGTTGTTTTTTGAGATGATAGTTGTGGTATTCCATTGACCGATTGGATAGATGGGTTTAATTGGATTGGCTTTGATGAGATCGTACAGGGAGGCAACCGTTCTGCTTCCCTCATGGTTGCCGAGTTTGGCATCGGGATGATTTTCATCATCCAAAATTTGGTATTCCAACCCGATGGCAGAGCCTTCTCCCTTGTTGAGGCCGGTGTCCACATAATATTTGATGCCGCTGTTGGCTCCTTTGGTAATTTTAAAATCTACTTTGAGTTCGAAATCACCGTATAATTCGGTGGTCACGATATCGCCCCCTGCCGCGGCTTCGGCTCCATCAGAAGCCAAAACTGTGAGTTCGCCATTTTCAATTTGCCATCCTTGTTCAGGGAATTTATCTAATTTGGCACCGCGCCAACCGTCCGTTGTTTTCCCGTCCCAGAGGAGTTTCCAACCTTTTTTTTCTTCATCGATGGTGAGTTTATTTTTGGTAGTAACGGGTGTCAAAGGCGATTTTTGGGTGTATTTGGAAAGGTTGTCCGTGAGGATTTTAACATCTTTCCAAACGATTTGAGTACCTTCTTTTTGTCCTTCCCGCACACTGTGCACTTGCAATGCGATAAATCCGGAAGCCGTTTTGTCATCAATGAGATAGGCTGCCGGCACGTTGTTAATCCATGTCTTGATGGTATCGCCGATAGCTTCGATGCGGTAGTGGTTCCAGTCATTTTGTTTAAAAGCTTTTTGCGCAGCAGGATTATCTTCCAGATTACACAACCATCCTCTTCTTTGTTCGTCATAAATACCTGCACTCCAAGCCCGTTTCGATGGATCAATCTCTATTTGATAGCCATGTACAACCCCATCCCTGTAATAAGGAAAACTGTTGCTTCGGATTTGAATCCCGGAATTCATGGTCGAGTCAACTTTGTAATCGAGTTCTAGGATAAAATCACCGTACATTTTGTTGGTAGTCAAAAAGGTGTTGGGCGAATCGGACACAGAGGACCCAATGATGACACCCTCCTTAATTTCATAGTTCGCATGCCCTCCTTTGATGACCCAGCCGCTGAGCGTTTGCCCGTCGAACAAATCGACCCAAGGGGTGGTGTCTTTTATGGTTTCTGCACAGCTTGAAAGCATCAGGACAAATAGAACCGGAATGAATTGGGGTGAAAAGACTTTTGTTGTTGATTTCATTAGAAATGGGTTTATGATTTAAATATTAATTTCGTACCTTTTAGGTTTAAAAATTTCACACTAAATATAGCGTACTCTTTTTGCTTTGAAAAATAATAGGACAAATTTCATTAATTTGACAGTATTTGTGTTTAAAACAATCTAGTTTATTTAAGATATTGAATTAAAAACCCCTTCCCACTTCGTTGGATAAAATAAAAAGGGGTATTAAACAAAAATCAAATCAATCAATATCCCGGGTTTTGTGGAAAATCCGTAGAAGTTCTGTCTATTTGTGTAAGCGGAATAGGTCTTAACATGTGAAAATCCTGAATGTTCGGAGCTCCTTGGGGATTGTGTAATCTGACACGCTCCACTAGTTTACCGGTTCTAACCAAATCGAACCAACGTTTGCCTTCCTGCGCTAATTCTTTGGCTCTTTCTTCTAAGATTACATCGATAGTTACAGAGGATATTGGAGGAAGGGAGGAAACATTATCAACACCATAGGCTCTCATCCGGACTTCATTGAGATATTCAAGTGCCTTTATTTGATTTGGAGCCGGTTTAAGTGCATTTGCTTCAGATGCAATTAGATAAACCTCAGCCAATCGCCACGCAATAAAATCCCTGCCACCTGACGTTTCATTAACAGAGACACGATTTGGTTGCACCCATTTTTTTGTAGCTGGATATGTTTTTTCGGTGTATTCCTCTTGATTAAAGATGTTAACACCAAACGGGCGGCTATCCTTTTCGGCTTGTGTTAAAGTTTTTCTTGGTAGCCAAACTGCCGTATCGCCTACTTGTACTCCGGGAGGAGCAGATTTTGGGTTGTTTGCAAGCCATACGGTTTTAAAAGTTCCGTCATATCTTTGATCTTCTAAATCATATAGATTCAGCAGATAATTGGTTGGTTTGAATCTTTTCCAAGGCCTGCCATTTACGACATCCCTCACCATACCCGGTAATTTGTCATATTCCATTAGAAAAAACAAATGTGCAGGATTTCCCCCGTTGTCAAACTCTGTATTGTCTGCGAACTGAGCAGACAAAATGACTTCCGGATTATTTTCATTATCCAATTTCCATAAATTCGCAAATGGTTTTACCAAACTAAAAGGGCCGTTGTTAATTACTTCCTCGGCATATTGCGCAGCCTTGTCGTAGTTTTTCAAGGTGAGATAGATGTCAGCCAAGGCAGTCTTAGCAGCCCATGATGTAGCTCTACCAAAATCATTTTGGGAAGCAGGTAAATTTTGTTCTGCAAACTCCATATCTTCAATAATCTTAGGGTACAATTGATCCAATGGCATTCTTGTCGCTTCTGTCTCGACACCTATTGTTTCCTGATCCGTATAATGAACAGGCCCCCAGATACGTGCCAACCAGAAGTAATAATAGCCTCTTAAAAAATGAGCTTGCCCTAAAATGTTTTTTAATTTTTCGGGATCGGAAATCACATCCGGAGTCCGTCCGATAACCGCGTTAGCCGAGTTTATTCCTTTGTAGAAATCTTCCCAAGGCTCTTTAACAACCACTGAGCTAGCATTTAAATCCGTATTATAGGTGTTAAAAGATTTAAAATTTCCATCCGAACCGTTCGTATAAGTGTCTGTTCCCATCGCAATTAAAGTCCATCCGGTTTCGCGATTGCCACTGTTTCCACTGCCAACGAAAGATGTGAAAGCGGAATAGGCTCCGTTGAGCGCCAAGCCAATTCCTTCTTCATCGGTAAATACACCCTCTGCCGTTAGATCGCCTGTAATTTTTTCGGATAAATTGTCAGCTACGCAGGATGATAGAAGTATCAATAATACGAGAATTATTTTTAGTTTTTTCATATCTGAATATTAGTAAATTAATATATTAAAATGATACGTTGATGCCATACAAAAACGTTTTTGGACTGGGTAAAAAATTGGAACTTGCTCCAACTTCAGGATCAAAGCCATCCAGATCTTCCGCAGTAAAAAGAAAAGGATTTTGAGCGGTGGCATAAAGTCTTAGGTTTTCTAATTTAAGATAATTAGCCACTTTGCTGTTGCTTTTGAAAGTATAACCAAGTGTAATGTCGCGTATTCTTGTAAAAGACGCATCTACAAAATTCAACACCTGGGAATCCAAAGGCCGCTCTTGATTGGAATTTGGTCTCGGAAACTTGTTACTCGGGTTTTCAGGAGTCCAGAAATTCACATTGAGGTTGTTAAATCTTCCAAACAAAGTATTGGCATTTTGCAACAGTCTTGATCGTGTGACATTGCCTTGACTGGTCAGCACAACTACCGTTAAATCAAAACCTTTATATTCCATCTTGCTGGTAAACCCCCCGGTCCACTTAGGATCTCGTTGACCTATTATCCTTCTATCGTCATCATTGATAACGCCGTCGTTGTTTAAATCCTTCAATTTTATATCTCCGGGTCTTCTGCCAAAACTGGCGGCTTCCGCTACTTCGTCTAACTGCCAGATACCGTCGAAAACGCGATCGAAAAACACGCTCAAAGGTTTCCCGATAAATCGCTGATCCCCAACGTCGTCTAGTTTTCCCCTTGAAAGTTCGACAATCGTATTACTGTTTACAGAGTAATTGAAGTCTGTAGTCCATTTGAAGTCCCCCGTGTTTATAATTATAGTGCTTAGTGTAACATCTACACCTTCACCGTCTGTTTCACCTATATTTTGTAAAATAGATTGAAATCCGGAGGTTGCCGGCAAAAGCCTGTTTAATAAAAGATCGGTTGTTGTATTATTATAATAATCAATGGAACCTGAAATTCTGTTTTGCATCAAAGCAAAGTCTATTGCTACGTTAAACGTTTTTGTTTTTTCCCATTTTAAGTTGGGGTTTGCTATTTCAAGGGGTGTAAACCCAAAGGCTGCATTACCTCCAAAGGATCCTTCAGTCCGGCCAAGGCTACCGAAAGACGTAAAAGGACTAATTGGGTTTCGGCCCACTTGGCCGTATCCAAACCTAAGTTTTAAATCGGAGACGAGAGTTTGATTTTTAAAAAAATCTTCCTCTGATATTTTCCAGGCCACTGAAGCGGAAGGAAAAAATCCCCATTTATTACCTTGTGATAGTTTAGAAGAACCGTCATATCGCCCGGTAAGGGTTAAAAGGTATTTGCCTTTATATGCGTAATTGAATCTGGCCATAAAAGATGTCCAATCTTCCGTATCTAAAAAACTGTCTCTAAAATCGACCACTTCCCCATCGCTAAGATTGTTGAATGTTTGTGAATCGGAAGCAAGACCACTTACACCAACCGTAGTGAAATCTCTTTCTGAATTCTGGAAACTATAAAGGAATGTTGCGTCGAGGGAGTGGACTTCATTAAAGACTTTTTTATAATCCAATACATTTTCTATGACAAAGGATGTGTTAATAGAAATGTCTTTGCTTGCTTTATTTCGAACACCCCGGCCAAACGCACTCAATTTGCCATCGAAGGTTGTCCTCCTGAGCGTTTCAAATTGCGGTTGGACACTGAATGTGTATTTTAGGTCGCTAAAAATTTTGTACGAAGCAAAAATGTTGGCAAAATACCTGAAGTTCTTTGTCCGATCAATTTTATTGTCTGTATCTAAGTTATTAAGCGGGTTCCAAACAAGCCCATCTGACAACGGATCTGTTGTTGGTGTGCCATCTTCATTGAAGGGGGGGGTTAGGGGGCTGTTTTGCACAATAGCACTTATAGGATCAGTATCGCCTCTTAGGCCGAATCCGACTTGTTGGGAAATACCGATTTTCAACTTTTTAGTCAAATCAAAGTCGAGATTGGTTCGAAAGGAATATCTCTCGAATTGAGCCGGACCAAGAATACCTTCCTGTTTAAAATAATTAGCAGAGAGTGCATATCGCAATTTTTCCGTTCCGCCGGTTACGCCGAGTTGATGGTTTATTTGCAAACCGCTTTGAAAAGCCAAACCTTGAAAGTCTGTATCTACACCTGCCTGAAAGGCTTGTAACTGTAGGGGTTCTAACGCGCTTTCAATGGAAGGGATTGGATTTGTCCCAACCGGAACGCCTTGTTTTTGGTCTTTGGCGGCTCTTACAGCCTCCAACCTCATGGCTACCCATTGCTCGGAATTCAGAAGGTCAAAATCCTCACCCGGATTAGAAATGGCATAATAGGTACTGTAGTTAAAGCTTGGTTTCCCGGATTTACCCCTCTTTGTTGTAATCAAAATAACGCCGTTTGCGCCTCTGGCACCGTAAATTGCGGCTGAAGATGCATCTTTTAACACCTCAATTGAGGCTATGTCAGACGAATTAACATCTGAAAGATTGCCTTCCAAAGGAATTCCGTCAATAACTAATAGAGGCTCGTTTGAAAAGTTTAAGGAGCTTCTCCCTCTCACCAGGATGCTTGGCGAACTTCCGGGGTTGTTATTCGTAACGCTTATTTGAACCCCAGCTGCTTTGCCCGCAAGTGCATTCAACGCATTACTTTCACTGGTTTCGTTTAAGGCTTTGCCGGATACCGATGTAATGGCGCCCGTAACATCACTTTTCTTTTGAGTACCATATCCCACCACAACAACCTCATCGAGTGCGGCAGCACTGGCCACCAATGATATTGTGAAGTTGGTTTGACCATTAACCAGAACCTCCTGAGTTGTAAATCCAATAAAGGAAATGGTTAGTGTGGCGTTCAAGTCACTGACAGTTAATGAAAATTTACCATCAAAATCTGTCTGGGTGCCATTAACTGTACCCTTTTGGAAAACGTTCGCTCCGGGTAGGGGCTGGCCTTGGTCATCCAGAATAGTCCCTGAAATTTTAACGTCTTGCGAATATGCTTGCGCAAAGAATAAGCATAGTAAAGTCACTAATAGTAATTTAAATTTTTTAAGCTTCATATTACTTTGGTTTTAAATTGGTTTTGTTCGTGTGCGCACACGTAATTGAATTACAAAAAAACATTAGATAGGCTATATTAATAGATTGATGTGATAAATTATTCCGTGGGCGCACACAAATGTAAAAAATATTTTTAAATAAAGTAACTTTAATTTAATTTAATTTTGATAATTAATTTTCATTTCCTTAATGTGAAATTAAGCGAATCCCTTAACCCCTTTAAATTATAGGCTTTGGCGGTGATGTAACTGTTTTGGATTTCTATTTGAGATTTAGCTTTAGTGTTAAATTTAACATTTCACGCAAGTTCGAAATGTTAAATTTTTGGAAATAGAGTTTCAAAGACATAGTCATATCGATTATACTTTAAATAAGAATTTTATCTGATATGGAGAAATTAGTTTTTTTATTTCGGGTTTATAAAGGTTTTATATTTGATTTTTCCCGTGTGCGCCAACTATCCATTTTAAATTTATCTATATTTACCCGACACAAACAATAATCCTTTGAAAACAATTAAAGACATTGCTGAAGAAGCACAAGTATCGCCGGGTACGATTGACCGGGTCCTTCACAACCGGGGCGGCGTTTCCAAAAAAACAGAAGAAAAAGTAAGGCAGCTCCTTAAAAAAAACAACTTTAAGATCAACCGGGTGGCACGGTCGCTCGCAATGAATAAGTACCTCAAAATCGCCACGCTCATACCCGAATATGACGAGGAAAATACTTTTTGGCGGGCACCGCTGATGGGAATTCAAAGCGCGCAGGAAGAATTAGAGGTGTTTGGGGTAAAAGTGATAAACTTTGCTTTTGACCAGTTTAAGGCATCCTCTTATGTCAATCAATTTAACGCTTTGATGGATGCGCAGCCGGACGGCGTAATCATCGTGCCTACTTTCCAAAAGGAAACAAAACGAATGGTAGCCGGATTGGAAGAAAAGAACACCCCTTACATGTTTATCAACATTGACTTGGATGGATTTAGAAACATATCTTTTATTGGTCAAGATGCCTACATGAGCGGGAGGCTAGCAGGAAAACTCATGCATTTGTGCCTACAGGAAACCTGCGATGTTTTGATTGTACAAACGCGTCCGAACATCGATATCAATCATGCTATTTTTAAACGAATCAATGGTTTTACCGATTATTTGGACGAAAACCGTATTCCGATACGCTGTGTGAATGTAGATGTGTCAAACTTGAATAATTCCAGTATATTGATGGATGAACTCCGGTCTGTTTTAGATGAAAATGCATCCATCAAAGGCGTTTTTGTACCGAACAGCCGGGTTGCTCTGTTCGCTGATTGCTTAGAAAAACTCAAGACACGTAAATTGGCGTTGATAGGTTATGATGGGACTGATCCAAATATTCAATGCCTGAAGGAAGGGAAAGTAGATTTTTTAATTTCTCAGAAACCCTTTAAGCAAGGATATAACGCTATTAAGCTGATAACAGACTTCCTGATTGACAAAAAACAACCCGAAGCAAAAATATATTCGCCCATCGAGATTCTGACAAAGGAAAACGTCTTCCAACGCGAGATAAATTCGAATGAATAGCGAGCACATAATGGTTTATACTGATGAATATCAACTAAAAATAGCTGACTATTTTCATCCATTTAGCTCATTTCGATTTCGTTTGATAAAGTGCCGCAAGTCCGATAATCGGACCGATGGCCAAAACCGTGTAAATATAGGTTTCATCAAAAGATTCTTTCAACATATTGAGAAGTTGAATGCTGACAATGGTAATCGCAAAACCGATGCTGTTGATGATGGTGAGCGCAGTTCCTTTGATTTCCGGAGAAGCATTTTCTGCCACGAGAGCCGAAAACAAAGGTGAATCGGCAATGACAAATAAACTCCAAAAAATCAGAAACCCGATGAGCAACACTTCTGATTCTATGTGAAATACGAAAGGAGAAATCAAACAACAAAAACAGGAAATGCCCAAGGCTGTGGCAGCGGTTTTTTGAATCCCGAATTTCCCGGAAACGTATCCTCCCAACACACAAGCCGGACCGCCCAAAGCGATGATTAAAAAAGAAATCATCGGAATATTTAATTGCGCTCCGGGATGCCGGTTGAGATAGGTTGTCAACATCAGCGGGACAAACGACCAAAACGCGTACAATTCCCACATGTGGCCAAAATAGCCGAAAGCCGCAGATCGAAAATTTTTATTTTTGAAAACTTTAAAAAATGCTTTAAAATCCGGTTTTTGTCCGGGTTTCCGATACGGGCCGTCCGGCACCAAAACAAGCATCAAAAATCCGCCGATTAGCGCGATTCCTGAGGTAAATAGCAGTACCATTCGCCAAGGTAAGGCATCGGTCATTCCTTTGAGCAGATGCGGAAATGCCGTACCGATTACCAATGCGCCTACCAAAAATCCGAGTGATTTGCCCAAGCCTTTTTGGAAATAATCGGCGGCAATTTTCATCCCAACCGGATAAATGCCCGCCAACGAAAACCCGGTTAGAAATCGGAACACAATCAAAAGTGCTAAACTGTTGTTTTCCAAAATGATACCGAGATTGAAAACACTTCCCGCGATGGCACTGAAAAAGAACACACGCGAAGGTGAAAACCGGTCGGCAAGAGTGAGCAAGGAAAAAATCAAGGTGCCAATGATAAAACCGAATTGCACTGCCGAAGTAAGGTTTGCTAAAGCATCCGAATTGAGGTGGAATGCGCTGGAAAGGTCATTCATCACGCCGTTTCCGGCAAACCAGAGGGAAGTACAACAAAACTGGGCGAAGACGATTGTGGGTAAAACGCGGTTGGTGCTTTTTGTCATGAAAAACGACGAAATAGTAGATGGGAAAACAAAGTTGGCGGGCGATTCATTTTTCGTTTATCAACCGATAAATCAACAAAGCGGCACGTTTCATAAAGTCCTTATAAGAAGCCAAATCCATGGTTTCGCCTAAGGTGTGCGCGCCATTTCCATCCACACCCAAACCGTCTAAGGCATCGACATAATCTGCAACGAAAGAAATATCTCCCGCCCCTCGCCTACCCGGATCGAAAGCTAAAACTTCACCTTGTCCCAAATCTTGGCTGATTTGACTGAGTGTAGCCAAAACTTTTAGATTACCCTCAGTCGGCGGCATGGAGGGATAGCCAGAGGCGAAGGTGAATTTTGCGGTTGTATTAGGTAGGTTTTGAGATACGATTTCTTCCATTTTTGCTTGGGCTTTCTTCATCTGTTCGGCTGTGAGAAAACGCAAATCACCTTTAACAAATGCGTTTGGGGAAACCACATTGGTTTTGCCTTCGGCTACACCGCGCGATTCATCGTCCGCGACTTCAACGGTCGATCCGCCAAGCATCAAACCCGGGTTGAAAGTCAGATATTCTTCTTGTAAATTTTCATAGAATGCATTCAATATCCGGGCAGCTTCATAGATGGCTCCTGCGCCGGTATTTTTTGAAAAAACACCCGCCGAATGCGCTCTTTTTCCAAAAGTTTCGAGTGTCCAAGAAGCTGTACCTCTCCGCGCGACCGTGGCATAGTTAAATCCTGTAGCGCCTTCAAAACCCAAAGCCACATCACTTCGTTTGGCTGCATCTACCAGTGATTGGCGGCTCACTTCCATCGGGTGGCCTGTCTTTTCTTCATCACCGGTCATGGCAACGATTATTTGCGCATTTTTCAAAACGCCGGCTTCTTTTAAAGCTCTCAAGGCGAAGAGGATAATCACATCACCGCCTTTCATGTCGCCCGCACCGGGCCCAAAGATTGTGTCTCCCGTGCGACGGAAATCTTGAAAAGGACTATCTTTTTCAAAAACAGTATCGAGGTGGCCAATCAGCAACAATTTTTTACCCTTGGGTTTCCCATTGCTAAATTCCGAAAACAGATGGTCGCCACGTTTCATACTTTCCGGCAGTGGGAGTAGTTTGCTGTCAAATCCGATTTCTGAAAAGGCATCAGCAAAGAGGTTGCCTACTTTTTTAACACCTTCCACGTTGAGTGACCCACTGTTGATGTTGACGGCTTTTTCCAAAAACAAAAGGGATTCTTCATAATTGGCTTCGATGCGGTCTAATATATTTTTTTCGGTTTTGCTCAGTTGGGCAAAGGCGGGGGAAACAGCGATAAACGCAAGTACTAAAATCAGTTGAATGTGTTTCATGTCGTTGATGTTGGTTTATAAAGCTAATTTTTGGGTATTCTAATAAGCAGGAAAAATGAGATTAATAGGTTTTGGTCATGTTTTCGGGAATTGCGATGATAAAATCTGCTATATTCTTGAATGAATGTTCTAAAGTACGAATATTTTCTTGTTCAACGGTAGTAATCGTTATCAACTTGATTGACGGTTTTTTTTGTCTAACATACCAAACGATGCCTTCATGATTTTTAGAATGAAAAGAGCCGTTGAAATGAATAAAAAGACTTCCTGACATGAAATTATTAAAGATGAAATGTGCCATCGTAGCGTCTTTGGAGGCTTGCGATTCAGCCATAAAGTTTCCGCCGTGGTTTACCATTTTTTTAATTTCTGCGTAGGAAGAAAGATCAGCCTCAAATTGAATTGGTAAAGGAGCAATCCAACTTTTTTCGGTATTGGAAAGTGAGTCAAGGCTTGAAAAGCCCTTCTTAAAAATCAGGCTTGCATATTTTCGGGGAATGTTGGTGGCAACAAACTGTATTTGGTGTTTTTTGGCAAAATCAACCAAAGGTTTATAATCCGTTTCATAGTTGTTCCAAAGCCGTGCACTTTCCTTGAATTTTTTTTCATCTATAACACTTGATAAAAAATCGTTGAGGATTTCCTGGTTGTCCGATTCAAACATTTCGGCTCCCAAAATGAGGGTTCTTTTTTCTTGTAAGTACTTGATAGCCTCGAGTTGCAACCAATGTGCGATTGGATTGTTGTGTTGTTCACCAAAAAAAATCAAATCAGCTTTTTCGAGCTGATTCATCATTTTTTTAAAAGTAGTTTTAGAACCATTTGCGGTGTATATTTGATGAGATTTTGGATTTTGAGCATAGGTAGAAACAGAAATTTGACAGAGGACGGCTATACATAATATGAATTTTTGCATAATTGAAAGAAATTAGTTAGTGCATCAAAGATATTCAAAAGCACAACTGTCAACAGTAAATTTGAATCAATTTTTGGTTTTGTTGGTAGTTATAAGTCTTGAGACTCAAAAAAATAATCATAAATCTTAACTTTGAACTAGCTCACTTATCCATAAAACAAATCAAAAACTTACCTTTGTCCGATTCAAAAAAATACATTCTACTAAATGATACTATTTATCCAGATTATTCAGTTTGTGCTCATCATTTCAATCTTGGTTATTCTTCACGAATTGGGCCACTTCATACCGGCCAAATTATTCAAAACCAAAGTCGAAAAGTTCTTTTTGTTTTTTGATGTGAAGTTTGCCATTTTTCAGAAAAAAATAGGTGAAACAGTCTATGGCATTGGGTGGCTACCATTGGGTGGCTACGTGAAAATCGCCGGAATGATTGATGAGAGCATGGACAAAGAGCAGATGAAACAGCCGGCACAACCTTGGGAATTCCGTTCCAAACCAACTTGGCAAAGGCTTATCATCATGGTTGGCGGTGTAACTGTTAATTTTCTCTTGGCATGGCTGATTTACAGCGCATTGTTGTTTAAAAATGGGGAAACATACATTCCTTCCGAGAGCCTGAAATACGGTATCTATGTTGACTCAATCGGCGAACAATTGGGCTTGAGGACCGGCGATAAAATCTTGGCAGTTGACGGGAAAAAAGCCAAAAAATTTAATGAAGCGGTTTTGAACATCATACTAGGAAATGAAGTAACGGTAAACAGGGATGGCAAAACCATAACTTTCCCGCTGTCTGATGCAGGAAAAGAAACCGTTTTCCGAACGCAGGGAAAAAACTTTTTGAGTTATCGCATGAAACCGATTATTGCTGAAGTTGCAAAAAATTCGGTAGCTGAGCAGGCAGGCATACAAGCCGGTGATCAAATCGCGCAAATCAATGAGCAAAAAATCGAATTTTGGGATGAATTTACTGATAAAATCAAATCCTCAGCCAATCATCAATTGGATGTACAAGTCTTGCGAAACGGTGAACTTCAAAATATTACGCTCACTGTGCCGGATGAAGACGCTATCGGCGTCCGTTTAGATGCCAAAAATCTGAGTGTGACGGACAACTATGGTATTTTTGCTTCCATTCCGGCCGGCTTCAATCGTACCATCCAAGTATTGACCGATCAAATCAAGCAGTTTAAAGTAATTTTCAACACCAAAACCGGCGCATACAAACAAGTAAAAGGACCCATCGGCATCGTCGAGATGATGCCCGAATCGTGGGATTGGAGTTTCTTTTGGGGATTCATGGCGATGTTTTCAGTTTGGCTTGCATTCCTTAACATTTTGCCAATACCCGCATTGGATGGGGGCCATGTGATGTTTTTGTTATACGAAATGATTTCCGGCAAAAAACCGAGTGAAAAAGTATTGGAAACCGGACAAATTATCGGTTTTGTATTGCTTATGGGCTTGATGGCAATCGTTTTTGGCAACGACATTTGGAACATCATCAAACGTTTTATTTGAGGTGAACCCTTTCGGGGTTTGAAACCCCGAAAGGGTTGGTTTTGCTATTGCCATACTTTCACATAGTCGATTTTGTACTTGGAGGGATAAATACTCTCATCTACTTCCGGACCGCCAAAGTTGCCACCAACAGCCAAGTTAATCAAAATGAAAAAAGGTTGATCAAACGGCCAAGTTGCTTCCGTTTTATCGGTTGGCGCGTAGGTATAAGATAAAGTATCATCTATAAAGAAATCGATTTTTTCGGCCGTCCAATCGATGGCATAGGTATGAAAACCTTCCTCTACCTCATCAAAAATAGCTTTGGCATTGTTGATGGTGTTGCCGTGGCTTGATTGGGTGTGAATGGAGTTGTAAATGGTTTTGGGGAGTTTACCTACATATTCCATGATGTCAATTTCACCGCTTTTGGGCCAACCCACTTCTTTGATATTGCTGCCCAACATCCAAAAGGCCGGCCAGATTCCTTTTCCCGTTGGTATGTCGAGCCTTGCTTCAATCCGTCCATATTGAAATTCCTTTTTACCCTTGGTGGTGATTCGGGTAGAGGTCACCCGATTGTTGTCTTTTTTTGCAGTGATGATAAGATACCCGTTTTCCAAACGATGGTTTTCAATTGTGTAGAATTGACGTTCATTGTTTCCCCAGCCACATACATTTGGGCATCCGTTGCCCAATTCGAAATTCCAAACAGCCGGATTGAGTTCGTTGCCGTTAAAGTTTTCCTCCCAAACAAGAATTCTTTCATTCTGTTGGGAGAAAGCAATTACAGTTGAGAAAAGAAAAAAATTAAAGAATAATTTCATTTTTATTGTTATTATATCTAAAATCTGCCTCCAAATCTGCCTGCGAACTTCCACCTACAAACACTTTAAAATCACCGGGTTCGACAATCCATTTCCCCTCATTGTCATAAAATCCGATGGTTTTTTCATCGATGGTAAACACCAAGGTTTTGGTTTCACCGGGCTGCAATTCGATTTGTTGAAAGTCTTTCAATTCTCTGACAGGGCGTGTTACGGAAGCGTACAAATCGTGAATGTAGAGTTGAACAGTTTCTTTTCCGGCATAGTTTCCGGTATTTGACAAATCAACAGAGACCTTGATATTTCCCCCTTTTGCAAACAAATCGCTGTTAAGTTTGAGGTTTGAATAGGCAAAAGTGGTATAGCTCAAACCATAACCGAAAACAAATTGGGGTTCGTTGGGTGCATCCATGTAGTGCGACCAAAAAACAATATCACCTCCCGGATTGTCCGGCCTTCCGGTATTTTTGTGGTTGTAATAAATCGGCACTTGCCCGATTGTTTTCGGAAAGCTCATCGGCAATTTTCCGCTTGGGTTGTAGTCTCCGTATAATACTTGAGCGATGGCGTTTCCACTTTCTGTACCCAAATGCCATGCTTCTACAATGGCTGGGATGTGGTCGGCTGCCCAATCGATGACCAACGGCCTTCCGTTCATCATCACCAAGACGATATTTGGGTTGATTTTGTAAACTTCTTCCAACAGTTCTTGTTGCAAACCGGGCAAATCGAGTTGCGTACGGCTACGGCCTTCGCCCGATTGGAAACCGTGCTCGCCAAATACCATAATCACTACATCGGCACGGCGGGCTTCTGCTTTTGCAGCTTCAAAACCAGTACGGTCGGTGGTATTGATTTTTGTTTCTTTAATAAAAACCGAGGTTTCATCCGTCAACCGAACACCTTGTTCGAAACGAAGTGTATTGCCGGTATATTTCTGTAACCCTTCCAAAACCGAAACAGCCGAATTGCTTTCAGCCAAGGCTCTCCAACTGCCTAAAGGGCTGTCTTTGTCGGAAGCTAATTGCCCAATTAAGGCGATTTTGACTCCTTCTTTTTTTAATGGTAAAAGTTGATGGTCGTTTTTTAACAAAACAATCGATTTTTTGGCTATATCAAGAACCGCTTCGTGAAAAGCTGGTTTTCCGGTTTCTTCTTTTTCACGCGCATCATCGCAGTATTTATAAGGATCCTCGAACAAGCCCAACTCGTATTTCACGGTCAAAATTCTGCGTACAGCATCGTCAATTACCGATTCCTTAACTTTTCCTTCTTTGACTAAGGCAGCTAAATGTTCGACGTACAACCTCGATTCCATATCCATATCCGAACCTGCATTGGCGGCTAATTCGGCGGCTTGTTTGCCGTCTTTGGCAAAGCCATGTGGGATCATTTCACCTATCGAACCCCAATCGGAAACGACGAAGCCTTTGTAATTCCACTTGCCCTTGAGAAGTTCTCTTTGCAAAAATGAATTGCCAGTTGCAGGAATACCGTTGAGCACATTAAAAGAATTCATAAAGGTTTTGACATCGGCATCGACAGTTGCTTCGAAAGGAGGAAACACATCATTGTAGAGTGTGGCAGTTCCGATGTCCACGGTGTTGTAATCGCGGCCAGATTCGGCAAAACCGTAAGCGGCAAAATGTTTGGCAGTCGCTGCGATGGTGTTGATGGCAGCTAAATCGTCGCCTTGAAAACCTTTGACGCGGGCAAAGGCAATTTTACTGCCAAGATAAGGGTCTTCCCCGGCTCCTTCCATCACGCGACCCCAACGGGCATCACGGGTGATATCGACCATAGGTGCGAAAGTCCAATTGATCCCGGCGGCGGCGGCTTCGGCAGCGGCTACTGCCGATGATTTCCTGATGGCCTCCAAATCCCAACTGGCTGATTCTGCAAGTGGAATTGGGCTAAGGGTTTTATAGCCATGAATGACATCATAGCCAATGATGAGCGGAATGCCCAAGCGGGTTTCTTCAACCGCTATTTTCTGAACGGCACGAACGTTTTCAACGCCATTTACATTTAGCATGGAACCGACCAATCCCTTGCGGAGTTGCTCGTATTTAACAGCTGCGTCGCCGCCTTCAGGTGCCGGGCCGGTAACTTCCCAAAAACCATTGTATTGGTTCATTTGCCCAATTTTTTCTTCCAAGGTCATCAAAGACAAAATGGAATCAACTTTTTGGTCAAATTTAGGGTTGAGTGAAGTTTTTATCGATGTTGGATTTTGGTTGCAACTGAAGAGTACAATCGACAGTAAAAACAGTTGTGGCAGTAAGTAAGGTTTCATTTTGGTAGGGTGTAAAATAAATTTTTTGTAAAGTTATAAAATATAGTGCATTATCTAATTATTTCGGTTCATTTCTTGTCAACTTTATATTTTTTTAACAAAAAGGTCAGCATAAAGCCAACCTTTTAAAATCAAATGAGAAACAATTAGTGAATTTATTGATATACTTTGACGTAATCAATTTCATAGGTTGATTGTGTAAAAGCTCCGTCAACTGCTCCACCAAAATTTCCTCCCATGGCAAAATTGATTAACAGGAAGAAGTTTTTGTTGAAGGGCACAGAAGGTGAATTTGTAAAGGTGTGGTAGAGTTGATTGTCCACAAAAAATTTAATTTGTGTTTCAGTCCATTCGGCAGAATAAACATGAAAATCATTAGAAGCACCTGCAATCACAGTAGATTGAGATATACCGTCCCCACCTGAGTTACCGGGAAAATGGAGCGTGCTGAAAATTTTATCTTGTTGGTTGCCAACATGTTCCATAAAATCTATTTCGCCTGAACCGGGCCAAGGATTGGTGTCGATATCGGCTCCAAGTGCCCAGAAAGCAGGCCAAGTACCACCACCGGTTGGGAGTTTTGCACGCATTTCAATTCGACCGTATTTGAAATCAAATTTTCCTTTTGAATTAATTCGGGAAGAAGTAAAGTTGCTGCCGCTAAAGTTTTCACGTTTGGCAGTTATTTTTAAGAGTCCTCCTTGAACAACAATATTTTCAGGCCTGTCGGTGTAGTATTGGAGTTCATTATTTCCCCAACCGTTTACACCGGTTCCGGTATCAAAATTCCAATTTTGACTATTAATAGCACCATCAACGTCAAACTCGTCAGACCAAATGAGGTTATTGAATTGAGAGGGTGGTTGGACACCGCCTTCAGGGACAAAGGTAAAATACCAAGCCAATTGGCCTCCACCAAATTGGCTTCGGACATTTTGAACGCCTCTAACACTTAATTTATTTGCAGTGAGCTCCAAAATTTGAAATACGGTAATTCCTGCATCGTAGGAAAGTACGCTATTATCAATGGTGAGTGTTTGCGCATTAGACACAGCATCAGCAATTACTGAGAATGCAGTGTTTGTTCTGATAAATTCGTCAATGGGCCTGCATTCATCTACAAATTGTTGCACTGGGGCATCGGGGAAAAATTTGGTGACTTCTGTCCAATTCATAAAAGTTAGGCCTTTGGTGTCAATCTGATACGTCAGATTTTGTTGCGCGTCAAAACTAAATGTCAAGACATCGTCATACAAACAAGGGTTTAGTGAATTGGGGGCAGCAGAGAAGAAACCCGGAAAATCGGTATTCACATCTCCCACGCCGAAATGTCCGGCTACTGTTTGATCCCAAACCCATTTTTTGGAACCATCTCCCGCTAAAAATTGGAGTACCTGTGGGTCTATTTGGACTTTCACATCCAGTTCGACTTCAATGGATTTTGAAGTTGCACTACCTCCGGTTCCAAAAGCCACTACTGTGATTATCGCGGTAAACTGTCCGGCTCTGGTGAATCGAAAAGTTGCTTGTTCGCCCGGTAAAACCAAAACCGGTGTGCTTTGTGGTGTAAAAACAACTTGAAAGCTCAGCGCGTTGTCAGCAGTCGGTGTTATGGTAACCAAACCGGATTGATCATCGGCAACCAAAGCAGTTACTTGCAAATTGGAGGGTGTTAGAATTTCACCGAAACTGGCATTGTCGTCTGGGGCGCAATTGAGCATTGAAATGCTTGCGATGACGATTGAAATAAGGATTTTTATTTTTTTCATTTTATCTTATTTTATATACTGAGAAGTTTTTCGATTTGTTATTTTTATTGGCCACTAAATCGAATGTTGTCGATGTAAACCACATTGTCCTGAGTCCTGCCCGATAAATCAAAATCTGGGAAAATGATAATTTGATCTATAATACCTGTGATGCCTTTGCCAATGCTTCCTGAAAGGTCAAAGGTTAGTTCTTCCCATTGGTTGATTTTGGTATTGGCCACCTTCACTTCAGGTTGCGCTTCTCCATTAACTTCGGCAAATTTCAAACCCACATCGCTAATCACAGATTTCCATACCATGATTCTCACAATTTTGTTGGTTTGATCGAAGGTAAACGAGCCGATATCTGCACCGTGTTTAGATTCAAAACCAACCCAAGGTTGACCCACTTGCAAAGCGGTAGCTTTAAGTACAGTTGCAGAGGTGTTAATTCCTGAAGCATCCGGATTTGCAACAATCTGAATAGGAGGATTTGATCCATTTTCAAAAACAGTCCATGTCCAATTGGCACCAAATCCTCCTGCTTCAAAATCAATTGGGTTTAAAGGCGGTGTTCCTGAACCACCACCTGTGCCTCCGCCTGTGCCACCACCGCCACCGGAAGTTCCACCTGCGGTTGAGGCTAAAATAATGTCATCAAAATGATAAACCGTTCCGTCTCCGTTGTTTCCAAAATCAAAGAAAATAACAAATCTTACGTAATTGGCAGCAGGAGCTCCACTAAAATCATAAGAAAGTTCTTCCCACGTGCTTGCTTTGGTGTTGGTAACGTCAACTTCGTGGGTTAAACTGCCATCTGCGTTTTCAATTTTTACCTTGATTACAATACCGCTTTTGGGGCTGAGAACCTTCACTCTGATAAAAGGTAGCATAGCAACATCGATTACTTTATTCTCAATAAATGAACCGGCCCAAACTTCAGAACCTTGCTCTTTGACCAATTCCGCTACCATACTGCTGGTGTTGATACCTGAAGAACTTGGATTGTTTACCACCGCGGAGGTTGGAATGTTACCAAAAGAGGTAAATACGGGTGCTACACCCTCGAAATCCTCAATCAGATTAGGAGGGTTATTACTACCTCCACCACCTTGATTGGGAGTTGATAACTGAATATCATCAAAATAGAATGATTCTCCATTTCCTCCATTTCCGAAATCGGGGAACAGGATAACCCTGTCATACGAATTAGCTGAACTGAATGCGCTGGATGAATTCAGGTCAAAGGAAAGCTCTTGCCACGCATTAGCTACTGTTGAAGTTGCTTGAACTTCGACAAAAACGGTTGGATTGCCATTGCCATCAAGCGGAGAGCCGGAGTCTTCTATCTTAAACAAAATAGGGGTTCCCACACGTGGCGACCAAACTTTGACTATCACCGTCGTGCTTGAGGCAAAATTAATGGGGCCACTTAAATTCAAACTCGCACCTGCCCAAACTTGGGCTCCACCTAATTTTTGAATTTCCACTACGCGTGAACTGGTATTGATGCCGGATGCATCCGGGTTGTTGACTACCGCTGCGGGAATCGGTCCAAAACTTGGGCTACCAAACCCAATCCAATCGAAAGTTATTGCTGTAGATTCAAAGTCCAATGGCAATGAAATAGTCGGTGTGTTGGCACTAACTTGAGCTATATCATCAAAATAGAATGATTCTCCATTTCCTCCATTTCCGAAATCAGGGAATAGGATAACCCTGTCATACGAATTAGCTGAACTGAATGCACTAGAAGAAGTCAAGTCAAAGGAAAGCTCTTGCCACGCATTAGCTACCGTTGAAGTTGCTTCAACTTCGACAAAAACGGTTGGATTGCCATTGCCATCAAGCGGAGAGCCGGAGTCTTCTATCTTAAACAAAATACGGGTTCCCACACGTGGCGACCAAACCTTTACATTGACAGTAGTTCCCAAATCAAAATTGATGGGATTGGATAGTTTTAAACTGGCTCCCGCCCATACTTGTGCACCTGCTGCTTTATTGATTTCCAGAACTTTTGAGCTTGTATTGATTCCCGAAACATCCGGGTTGTTGACTACCGCTGCGGGAATCGGACCAAAACTTGAGCTGCCGAATCCAATCCAATCAAAGGTAAGTGTGGACGATTCGAAAGTAAGCGGCAATGCGATGGGTTCAGGACTGGCGTTGGTTTGTTCGATTTCATCAAAGAAATAGGTCGCACCATCACCTCCATTTTCAAAATCAAAGAAGAAAATCAGTTTGGACAATTGTTTTCCGTCTGTCAAAGTTCCAAAATCAAAAATCAATTCTTCCCATTGGTTTGCAATGGTATTTCTAACATCCAGTTCTGTTGAAACATTTGGATCAGTGGCATTTTCTAATTTTAGTTTAACAATGATGCCACTTTTTGGAGACCAAACTTTAAGTTTTATCTTTTTCAATTGGCTGAAATCAATAGGTTGATCTAAAGTCAAGATACTTCCTGCAAAGAATTGAGCTCCTTGATTTTTCAAAAATTGAACTACTTTGGTAGTCGAGTTTGCTCCAGATGGATCTGGATTGTCTATTACAGTTGTGACGGCACCTTCAAAATCTATAAAATTGTAATTGAGTGTAGTCGATTCAAAATTAACCGGTAATAAAAGCGGGTTGGTGATGGTAACAACCTGAGTAAACTCGGCGGTTGCTTCTCCACCACTCAGTGCAACAACGCGGACGGTATAATCACCGATGGCCGGGTACTTGTGATTGACAATTGTACCTTCATTGAACATGGTTGGTGTTTCGTTTTCTACATCTCCAAAAAACACTTCAAAAAAGGTTTCTAAATCAGCGGTAGCACTGACGTTGATGCCAAAATTATCGGTTGGGTCTTTTTCGATGGTGACTTCTAAATTTTCAGGTGCTTTAAAAGACACGGTTAAGGGTTGGCTTATTTCAGTCATTAAACCGTTCACAGATGTAGCTTGTATTTTAACGTCAAAAACACCCTCTGTATAGGTGTGTTGTGTGTTTTCGCCGGGCAATAGGATGGCTGGAGCTGAGCCATCTCCAAAAATAACGGTAAACGAATTGGCTCCTTCACCGTTTGGGGTTATGGTTACCAATCCCGTGTTGTCCTGTGTGATGGTAAATAGGGCAGAAACGTTGGCAGGAGCTAAGGTGTCATTGATGAAATCGACACTTCCGTCTTCATTATCCGAGCAAGAAAAGGTGAAGAGAAGGAAGAAGAAGCTTAAGAAAAGGTTTATATTTTTCATGGGAAAATAGGATTATAGGATTAATAACCGGGGTTTTGAGTCCAACGGTTGCCGGCTAATTCAATTTCGATGGATGGTATCGGGAATAATTCATGCTTTCCGGCTACAAATCCCGGAATTTTTGAAGCGGCTTCACCGGTTCGAACTAAATCGAAAAAGCGCTGGCCTTCGCCCATGAGTTCCAACCTTCTTTCGTCCCAAATAGCTTGAGTCAATGAGCTTCCGGAAAGACTGATGTCGCTGAGCCCGGCTCTCTGCCTGACGCGATTGAGATACAAGCGCGCTTTCACATCTCCAGAACCGGAACGGCTAAATGCCTCGGCGGCCATAAGCAACACATCGGCAAAGCGGATGGATCGGTAGTTGTTTGGGTTGGTCAAGTTGGCATCGCCGGTGTTCAAATCACCTTGTCTGGCAATGTATTTACGATTGTAAAAACCGGTGTGTTCGAATCCTTCTACGAAGGTTGCGCCGGTTTGATCTGCCCAAGTGTTAATATCTAAAATGGCAACATCTCTCCGAATGTCTGCTGGGTCGTAAGCATCAAAGGCTTCTTGAGTAGGTACATTGAAACTAAACCCTGAGTCAAACAAAGGGCCGGAATAATTTCTGATTCCATTGAATCCGACAGCTACATTTCCTTCACTGCATTGCAAACAACCAAATCCTGCACCTTCTAAGTCTGAGTATTGAATTTCAAATACTGACTCGATATTATTTTCTCCCACCGATTCGAAAATGCTATTGTAGTCAGTGACCAAATCATAGGGACCATCGTTTATAACTTCTTCTAAAACGGTTGATGCTTCCCCAAATTTATTTTGAAAAAGCAAGACTTTTCCAAGCAAAGCCAAGGCAGCACCTTTGGTGATTCTTCCTTTTTGAGCTTGTGTATAAGGAAGGTTATCGGCTGCAAAACGAAGGTCGCGCTCGATTAGATTATAAACCTCTGAAACGGGAGCCCGGTCGATTGAAGTTTCTTGTCCAAATTGAATTCTTTTGTCTTCAGAAAGAGGAACATCTCCAAAAAATTTGACCAATTCAAAATAGTAATAAGCTCTGAGGAATCTGTTTTGAGCAAGTATTTGGTTTTTATTCGGAAAATCTACTTTGTCTTTAAATTCCATTATGAAGTTGGTACGGTTGATACCCGCGTACATCCAATTCCAAAGATCTCTCAATTGTTGGTTGACGGGTGTATGCGTCATGTCATCAACTTCTTGAAAACCGGGAACGTCAACGGCGCTTTCGCCTCCAGCTAAGGTATTGTCTGATGCAATCTCCCCTATCATCACGTTTACATAGGTTGCCTGCAGCAAATCATAGGAACCTATAAGAGCTTCTTGGAAGTCTGACTCAGAGTTGAAAAAACTTTCTGAGTCTATGACGAAAGCCGGGTCTTCTTGGACAAAATTATCAGAGCAAGACGACAATGACAGGCCGAGAAATGCAACTGCTATGTATAGATTAATTTTTAATTTCATGGTTGTAGCTATTAAAAGTTCAAGTTAATTCCGAAAATATAAGAACGGGGTGTTGGGAAGAATCCCGGATCGATGCCACCCCCGATAGGTGCACCGCTTGAAATGGATGGGTCAAATCCTGAATAATCTGTAAACGTGTACAGGTTGTTGACTTGGGCATACAATCGCAGGTTGTTTATTTTTGCTTTTTGCGTGATTGATTTGGGAATGGTATAACCCAATTGAATGGTTTGAATTCTCAAAAAATCACCATCTTCCACGAAGAAATCCGAGAAGAGTGTGGAGCTTGTTGCACCGGTAGTTACCAATGGTTGCGAATTGGAAGTGCCCGGACCTGTCCATCGATTAAGAAATGAGCGATTTTTATTGGTCAAAGGCTGGTTTCTTTCAAAATTTCTGACAATTTCATTTCCGGCTTGGCCAAAAGCACTTGCCGAAAAGTCGAAATTTTTATAGTCTAAAGACAAATTAAAATTGAAGGTCACGTCCGGTATTGGGCTTCCTATATCCGTACGGTCATTGTTGTTGATGACTCCATCTTGATTGGTGTCAACAAATCGAATTTCTCCCGGCCTTGCATTGGGTTGTGTCGCATGTGCATCCACTTCTTGTTGGTTTTGGAAAATGCCATCGGTTTTAAGTCCGAAAAAGTATCCCAAGGGTTTTCCGGCTTCCATCCGCGAAGGAGCTTCTTGACCCACTCCAAAGTTTCCTCCGGTAACAAAGCCCACGTCGTTGTTGACAGAAAGCACTTCGTTTTCGAGTGCGGTAAAATTACCGCCCACCGTTAATTTCAAATCTTTGGTTAGTTTGGTTTTGTAGTTGACACTAAACTCGACCCCTCGGTTACGGACTGAACCTGCATTGATGAAAGGTGGTGCGCTACCTGGAGCTGACGATCCGATAATTCCTGACACGGGTGCTTCGAGTAGCAAGTCGCGGGTGGTTTTTCTAAAGAAATCTGTCGTTATTTCAAAGTTTTTGAGCAGTGTCAAATCAAAACCGATGTTGAGTTGGTCTTGTTCTTCCCAACGGATATTCGGGTTAGGAATTCTACCGACCGCTTTCCCGTTGATCAATTGATCGTCAAACACTGCAGTCGCTTCGCCCGACAATAGAGAGCGGAAAGTGTTTGCAACGATGCGGTCGTTACCCAAGACTCCGAAACTTCCGCGCAATTTTAGGAAATTGACGATATCGTTGTCCTCCAAAAAAGACTCTTCCGTTACTACCCAACCAATCGAACCGGAAGGAAAGTAAGCGACACTTTCATTAGGCCCAAAATTGCTTGAAGCATCGCGGCGAAGTGAAAATGAAAATAGATATTTACTGCTGTAATTGTATTGAAATCTGCCAAAATACGAAACCAGACGTTCTTCAAATTGACCGTTACCGAAATTTTCATCAGCTAAATTGTTGTTTGTCAAAGATAAATCTGCAAACTTGTAACTGTTGTTTGGAACATCAAATCCTGTCGCGTTAAAGAAGTCGCCGTGGTTTTTGAAAACGGTTGTTCCAACAGTTACTTCTACATTGTGGTCTTCGAAGAAAGTATTTTTGTAATTGACAAAAGCATCCCAAGTGTAATCGTTGAAATCATCTTTAATCTCGGTCACACTGCTTCTTGAATTATTAAAGACTTTACCGGATCCAAAAAAAGCAATCGGGCTAAAAAACTTTGCTTTAGCTAAGGAATAGTTGAATCCCAATCGGGTTTCTGCACTCCAGTGATCATCTAATTTGAATTTTAATCCGGCCGTACCGTTTATCTTGTTGGTATTGCTTTCGTTGAAAGTGTTGGCAATTTGAGCCAACGGATTGATGACTTCATTTCCGAGGCCTTCTGCCAAAGTGAAATCGCCGTTTACATCCCTCACAGGAAGTAGCGGGGACATATTTAGTGCATTGAAAAGCACCGATCCCAAACCACTTTCATTAATGGTTTTCCTTTTGGTGTTGGTATAGAAGAGTGAAGTGTTAAAAGTGAAATATTTAGAAAGTTCTGTTGTAAAACTCAAACGTGAGGTAAACCGGTCGAAGTTTGATTTGTCTCTGGCTACAATCCCGTCTTGAGAAAGATACCCTGCCCCTAAAGAATAGGTTGATTTCTCGCCCCCACCGGAAACAGAAATATCTTGGTTGAAAACGGGTGCAGTTTCAAAGACTTTGTCTTGAAAATCAGTTCCTTTTCCGAAAGCTGAAACATCATTAAAGAGTGGTGTTTGTCCGGCATTAGTGCGGGCTTCGTTGATTAGAAGCGCGTATTCTGTGGCATTCAGAACTGGCAGTTTACGTGGAGTTTCTTGGAAAGCTACATAAGAATTTACGGCAAAAGTGGCAGCTGTATTTTTCTTGCCTGTTTTGGTAGTAATCAGAATAACACCGTTTGCAGCCCGCGTTCCGTAGATGGCTGCAGATGCATCTTTAAGGGTCGTGATGCTTTCGATGTCGCTCGGATTGAGATTAGTCAGTGCGTCTTCGGTGATGTTTCCATCGACTACTATCAAGGGACGGTTGTTTCCGTTACTGCTAATACCCCTGATACGAATATTTAAAGGGCTACCAGGTGAACCCGATGAAGGGATGATTTGGACACCGGTACTTTGACCTTGCAATGCATCTTCAAAACGAAGTGGTTTGAGTGCCGCAATAGTTTCGGCACTGACTAAGTTGACTGCACCGGTTACTTCTTTTTTGGCTTGCGTTCCATAACCGATGACAACCACTTCAGACAATGCTTGGGTGTCGTCTTCCAGCTGCACATTGATTATGTTTGAGGAAACGGTGACTTCGATTGTTTTGAATCCCAAGTAAGAAAACACCAAAACATCTCCTTGCTTGACATTGTCTAAGATGAAGTTTCCATCAAAGTCCGAATTGGTTCCATTGGTGGTGTTTTTAACCACAATGTTCACACCCGGGAGCGGAGTTCCACCTGTGACAGCAATGACGTTGCCGGTGACGCGTCCATTTTGGGAGTGAGCTGTTAGGCCTCCGAATAAGAGAACGAGAATCAATAATACATTTTTTTTCATTCGATTTGAATTTTTAAAATCAATAGATAGGTTGCCAAATAGACTTACAGTTTTTCAGCGCATTGAACGCAAACGAAAATGAGGCCTGTCTGAAAATGTAAATCTATTGTGTTCGGGAGAAAGTAATTAAAAATGAACCTCAACAAAAAATATACACAACTGATGTTGTGTTAAATTTGCAACTATTAATACTATATTAACTTAGCATTAACAAGGCTTTAGCATTGATAAAAAAAGTGAAATGAAATTGTCGTATGAGGTGAGTTTTAACATCGAAAACGTTTTAGGTGAGTAAATGTTGAGGTGTTTTTAACAAATGTTGAGGTACGACTAAATGCTTAGAATGTATGAACTGAGGCTTTCATCATGTTCTAAATCTAATTTTTTGCGCAAACGATACCTTTTTATTTCCATGCTGCGTACCGAAATGTTGAGTAGCGGTGCAATCTCTTTTGAAGAAAGGTTTAGCCTCAAATAGGAACAAAGGCGCAAGTCGTTGGCGGTAAGGTTTGGATGCTTTGCTTTAAGGTTATTTAAAAAATCTTGCTCAGATCGGTTAAATACGGATTCAAATACTTCCCAATCTTCATTCTCATTCTGATTTTTTTCGATGAATTTTAAGAGCGAATTTACTTCATTTGTACGGTTGACTTTTTTTATTTCTTTTTTAAGATTGTTGAGCAATTCATTTTTTCTAATCAAATTGACCGTGGTGTTTTCAAGTTCCTTATTTTTTTGTTCGACCAGTTGATTTAATTGGTCATTTTTTAACTTGAAAATTTGTTGCTCGTTGATTTTTTTGATTTCCTCGATTTGATTTCTTTTCTCTTGAATCAATTGCTGTTGTTTTTTGTGATAATGATTTTTGTAAGACTTATGAACCAAATAAATCATTAATGTAATCGCAAGTAAGTACAAGAGGATACTGATGTTAGAAAAATACCAAGGCCTGTTGATTGTAAATTCATAGTTTATGGTATTGGATGAAATCAATTCACCAATTTTCGCCCTTGCATGTAAGCGGTATTTACCAAAGCCCAACTTGCTTATATTAAAATTGTTGTTTGCAGTCCATTCCGACCATGCCTCCGAATCATTGAGCTTGTATTGATAAAGCGTTTTGTGTGTAGGGCTCAAGTTGGGCACACTGAAATGAAAACTGATGTTGATAAAGTCGAAATTGACGATAAAACCGTCTTTCAACGATTGTTTAATTGTTTGGTTGTTTTTGGAAGTACTGCTAACACCGGTTAAATAGATATTGAAATCATCGGGGTTTGTCTGTGCTTTTGGCAGAATAATGTATCCGGTTGAGTTGCCAATGATGTAGTTATCATCGTCTAATTTATCGATGTTTTCAAAACCGCTCATGGTTTTTCTAACCTCTTGTGGTAAGTCATATTTTTTTATATATAGATTACCTGACAGAAAGTCGGACGATAGAACTGCTACATCTTGGTTGTTGAAAAGCCACAATTCGCGGTCATCAATTGAAATAAGCTTTCCGGATTGATAATTTGTAGAATCTGACAATTGGCTGTAGTGCTTGTTAAAAACAAATTTTTGCGCGGTATAATCGTACTTATAAATACCCGAATAGTCGGCATAGATAATATCCTTTTTAAACTTTATCAAACCCGAATTTTTCTGTTTGCGGTTTTTGAAATTGTTTTCAACCAGTTTAGCCTGATAGAATCCCTCATCTATTTTCAATTGATAAACTCCTTTGTACTCGTGATTTATCCAAATGTTTTTCAAGGAATCCATTGCAACAAAACGCGCGGAGATATCAAATCCTTTGATGTTGTTTCTGAATCTCCAATCTTGTCCGATTTTTTCGAAAACACCCAAACCTTTGTAAGTGCCTACCATCAATAAGCCCGGTTTGTCCGGAATTTTTTCAAAAGTCCAAACTCCGGTTTCTTTATATAAGAGTTTTGCATCCTCGCCTTCAATTATAAAACATCCCAAATTGTGTCCACAGAATAGTTTGCCATCGTATTCGAATAAATTCCAAACTTGGCCTTTTGAATTTTTTACAAGATGAAAAAAGTCTATCGTATGAAGGTCTTTAAAATACAAACCCTGATTGGTACCGATATACAGTTTATTGTTAAACACTTTGGTCGCATAGACCGTCCCCAAAATACCATCTATATCATTGTAATACAATATATTAGATTGATAATTCACTGTGTTTATTCCGATGTCCAATCCCAACCAAATATTATTTCTGTTGTCTTCAAAAACTGATAGAACGGTGTTGTTTGAAAGACCGTTGTTGATGTTCAGATTTTCTTTGATTGTCCCTTTGCTGTCAAGAATAAGAAACCCGTTTGCAATCAAACCCAAAGCGAAATTTCCGTTGCGCAACGCGATACTTTTATAGACCGTTGTCTTCTTGAGAAACGAATCGGCAGGGATTGTCCATTTCTTAAGTTTATTCTCCGAATAAATGTAAAATCCGTCCTTTTGCGTAAGGATGAGCCATTGATTGTTGCTATAAAACAAGTTTTCTATCCGGTTATCTTCGGCTAATGGAATCTTAACAAGTTGTTTTGGTTTGCCCTGCTCGAGGAAATAGATAGATCCATCGGCGGTATGATAGTACAGGTTTTTGTTAATCAGATGAGATTTTTCTATCGGTTCATTGACGGTAATAATATCAAAGTGTTCTGTTGAAATATTAAAGAGAAAGAACTGGTTTAGTGATTGAAAAACAATGAAATTATCGAAAGAATCTATTCGCCAAAACTGCTCATCTTCCATGATGCTTTCTTGAATATTTTGGGTCATTGAATGGTAGATTAAATAACCAAAATCATCTCTTTGCCAATAGCCGAATTCCATGTAGAATCCGGTGTAAATCTTATCGCCTATTGCCTTGGCCGACCGCATAATGGTGTTGTTTGGCGTTGGGTAAGTTTTCCAAGTAACACCGTTAAATTCTAATAATCCGAAGTTGTTGGCTACATAGATAAATCCGTTTTTGTCTTGCGTAATTTCCCAGTTTTGTGTTTCGCCCCGATAGGTATCCGGACTGTATTGAAATACTTTCGGTATTTCCTGAGCGAGAGAACAACTGAAGGACAATATGAAAAAAAGTTTTCTTAACAAGCGAAAATATTTGAAAAATTATGACTCTGTATGCTGTAAAAATAGAAATAACCTTTGATGAAATAAAGAAAAAGAAAAATAAGTTTGCGGCAATTATAGCTTTTCAAAAAATTTAAAACAAAAACAAATTTTGAATATGTCTAAAAAATCTGTTTTACCTTTGAAAAAAATATTTCCAACCTTAACAAAGATAGATGAATCGCTATTTGCTATTGATATTTGCCCGCAATCCAATCTTGGGGAAGGTAAAAACACGCCTTGCCAAATCGATTGGAGATGAAAACGCACTCGAAATCTATCAACAACTTTTGAAACACACGGTTTCAGTAACCAAAAACTTGCCTGTCGATAAACGCGTATGTTATTCGGAGAGTTTGGTTGAAAATGATATTTGGCCGGATAATGTTTTTCAAAAACAACTGCAAAAAGGAGACGACTTAGGACTGAGGATGCAACACGCTTTTCATACCGCTTTTGAAGAAGGATACCAAAAAGTAGTCATCATCGGTACCGACTTGCTCGAACTCCAACAAGCACATCTCGAAAAGGCATTTCAAAAACTCGACACCTGCGATTTTGTCTTCGGGCCGGCAGATGACGGCGGATATTATTTAATGGGGATGTGTGCGCTCAAACCGCCTTTATTTGTTCATAAGAAATGGGGGACAAACTCGGTGTTGGAGGACAGTATGAAAGATTTATTTGGTGAAAAAATCTGCCTTTTAGAAACGTTGAACGACATCGATGTGGTGGAAGATATAATAGAAATAGAAGCCTTTAAAAAGTATTTAAAATAAAATTGAAACATAATTATTGAATTGATTACCCGCTGAACTATGAAAAAAAACCTAAACGAAACCATTAAATATCTAAAAAACAAAGGATTCGGACAAGCTGAAGTCGGGATTGTATTGGGAACCGGTCTCGGAAAATTGGTCGATAGCATTGAAGTCGAACACGAAGCGCATTACAACAACATTCCGTTTTTTCCGCAAGCTACAGTAGAGTTTCATTCCGGTAAATTAATTTATGGCACTTTGGAAGGCAAGCAAGTGATTGTCATGTCCGGGCGATTCCATTATTATGAAGGCTACAACATGCAAGAAGTTACTTACGGCATTCGCGTCATGCATCTTTTGGGCATTAAAACTTTGCTCATTTCTAATGCTGCCGGAGCCATTAACCAAAATTTCAACAAAGGAAACCTGATGCTCATCGATGACCACATCAACCTGCAGGGCGATTCACCACTTGCTTTTAAAGGAGTTGATGCTTTTGGGCCTCGATTTACCGATATGTCTGCACCTTATGACAAAAAATTGAATGGTTTGCTCAGAGATCTTGCCAACAAATTGAATGTAACGCTACATGAAGGCGTTTACGCGGCGGTGGTTGGCCCTCAATTGGAAACCCGCGCAGAATACCGGTATCTGAAAATCATCGGAGCTGATGCCGTTGGGATGAGTACAGTACCTGAAGCAATCGTGGCAAATCATTTGTGTTTACCTTGTGCCGCCATCTCTGTGCTGACCGACGAATGCGATCCGGACAATCTGTTGCCGGTCAAAATACAAGACATCATCTCGACGGCAAATTTTGCCGAACCCAATTTGGTGCGCTTGTTTAGAGAATTGCTTAAAAACTTATAAACCGATGGATAAGTATCTCGAAATCATCATCAAATCGTACAAAGGATATTACAACTACCTCGTGCATGAAATTTCACACCCCTCGTGGCACAACTATTTTTATTGGCTGATTGGGGTTTCGCTCTTGTTTTGGCTCTTGGAAATCATGCACCCGTGGCGGAAAAACCAACCGGTCATCCGAAAAGATTTTTGGCTGGATGCTTTCTATATGTTTTTCAACTTTTTCCTATTTTCTTTGATTGGTTACAACGCTTTGTCCAATGTGGCGGTTACTTTTTTCCATGAATGCCTCTTGAAAATCGGAATCGACAATCTGGCAATTTTCAACGCAGCTAATTTGAGCGTCTTTTCGCAGCTTTTTATCTTGTTTGTCGTGCGCGATTTCATACAATACCTCATCCACCGTTTGTTGCATTTCAGCCCGTTTTTGTGGAACTTTCACAAAGTACATCACTCTGTCAAACAGATGGGATTTGCGGCTCAAATGCGCTACCATTGGATGGAAAACGTGGTCTATCGTTCCTTGCAATACATCCCGTTGGCACTAATCGGTTTTGGCATTCAAGATTACATCATCGTCTATTTGTTCGCGTTTGCGATAGGCCATTTCAACCACGCCAACATCAAGGTCCCGTTGGGCCCGCTCAAATATATTTTCAACAACCCGCAGATGCACATCTGGCACCACGCCAAAAAATTGCCCAACAAATACGGAGTCAATTTCGGCCTGACGCTCAGCCTGTGGGACTATCTTTTCAAAACCGATTACATCCCTTCCGATGGCCGCGACATCTCTTTGGGTTTCGACCACGATGAGGTTTTCCCAGATAATTTCCTCGGCCAGGCAGTTTATCCGGCGAACAAAAAAGATTGAGGATTTCCACCTTAGGTTGAATTCAATATCAGTATTTTTTAGGGCGTGCCCCTTCAGTTGTTCGTGCCTCACAACTTCGGGTCGGGCTTTTCGTTCCCGCTTTTTTTATTTGGCGAACAAAAATCGCCAAATAAAAAAGAGCTCCACTACAATCCCTCACGCAGCTTCTATAACCAAACCTTCAGTAAGCCAATCAATGGCTATAAATCATAGAATACAGTGCTATCATTTATAGGTGAAGCCGAAAATTAATTTTTCATCATCAATCGTTATCTTGACTCGGAAACTCGTTTTCGTTTCCTAATTTTGCAACAAACTAACTACAACACTTTCATCCATGAGAAGCCTACTCTTTTTTTTCGCATTCGTATTTTCAACTCAATTCAGCCTGAGCACCAATCTCGATTGGGGCAAAACCGGGCATCGCGTGGTGGGCGAACTTGCCGAGCAAAATCTCAGCAAACGCGCACAGAGAAAAATCGACAAAATACTCAACGGCCAAAGTTTGGCTTTCGTTTCTACCTATGCCGATGACATCAAATCGGATCGACGGTATAAAAAATATGATGTTTTGCACTATGTCAATTTTCCCTTAGACAAGAATTATTCAGACCAGCCCGCCAATGAAAATGGCGACATCATCAAAGGTATTCAGGAATGTATTGCCATTTTGAAAAACCCGAATACAACGGAAAGCGACCAAACTTTCTATCTGAAATTGTTGATACACTTCATCGGAGACTTACACCAACCAATGCACATCGGGCAAGCTGAAGACAAAGGCGGAAACAACATACAAGTTCAATGGTTTGGCAAAGGCTCCAACCTACATAGGGTGTGGGACAGCGAAATGATAGACGGTTACAACATGAGTTATACCGAATTGACAGAAAATTTACCGGCGATTTCTAAAGAAGGAAAAAAACAAATCATGCAGTCCGACCTGATAGACTGGGTGGCGGAAACCCGAGAAGTCACCAAAAAAATCTACGCAAGCGTCCATAGTGGCGACAAGTTGGGATACAACTATTCCTATGATTATTTTGATACAGTACGGATTCAACTTCAAAAAGCAGGTCTGCGGCTGGCCAAAATCTTGAATGAGATTTACCTTTAGTTCACCCGTAAAGACGATTAATAATTGTTTTTTTAATATCAGATAAGGGATTTGTTTTAAACCGAAAAAAATCTGCTCTTGACCAAGCCTTTCAACTTTTACAAGCTGAAAAGTGTTTTAATTGAAAGAAATCTATCGGTTGAATGAAATATTTTTATACTTTCGAACCCTACCAATTTCACTTTCAACCATGACCAAAAAACTTATTCACCTTCTGACTTTCATTGTTGCCCTACACGTATCGGCACAAGATACTTTTTTGCATTGCGGTAAACTCATCGACACCAAAAACGGTAAAGTACTCAAAGAAAAAACCATAGTTATTTCGGGAGACCGAATCACCAAAGTAGCGGATGGTTACTTGACTCCGCCCAATCCTTCGGATAAGGTTATCGATTTGAAAAACAAAACCGTTTTGCCCGGCTTGATTGACATGCACGTTCATGTGGAAGGCGAAACCAATCCCAACCAGTATTTGGAACGCTTTACACTGAATGATGCCGATGTAGCTTTGCGCGCTACAACTTTTTTGAAAACCACACTCATGGCAGGCTTCACCACCGTGAGAGACATGGGCGGTTCGGGAGTCAATGTGTCGCTTCGCAATGCCGTCAACAAGGGTTATATTTATGGCCCGCGAATCTTTACGGCAGAAAAATCATTGGCAACTACCGGCGGCCATGCCGACCCGACCAATGGCACCAAAAGCGAGTTGATGGGCAATCCGGGCTCGAAAGAAGGCGTGGTCAACAGCGCGGAAGATGGCAAAAAGGCAGTACGCCAACGATACAAAAACGGCGCAGATTGGATAAAAATCACGGCTACGGGCGGCGTACTTAGTGTAGCTAAAAATGGGCAAAACCCACAGTTTACCGTAGACGAAATAAAAGCCATCACCGAAACCGCCAAAGATTACGGCATGTTTGTAGCCGCTCACGCACACGGCGATGAAGGCATGCAACGTGCCATTTTGGGTGGCGTGAAAACCATCGAACACGGCACGCTGATGAGCGAAGCAACGATGGATTTGATGGTCAAACACGATGTTTATTTAGTTCCTACTATCATCGCCGGAAAAGAAGTGGGCAAAAATGCGCGTATTCCAGGTTACTTTCCGGCCATCATAGTACCCAAAGCTTTAGCTGTTGAAAGTAAAATGACCGAAACTTTTGCCAAAGCCTACAAAAAAGGCGTAAAAATTGCCTTCGGAACAGATGCCGGCGTTTTCCCTCATGGCATCAACGCCCAAGAGTTTGGCTACATGGTTGCCGCCGGCATGCCGATCATGGAAGCCATCCAATCGGCTACGGTGACACCTGCTTTTTTGCTCAACCAAACTGAAAACATCGGCAGCATCGAAGCCGGGAAATTGGCAGACATCATCGCGACGGATGAAGACCCGGTGCAAAACGTGAAAACATTAGAAAATGTGGCTTTTGTGATGAAAGAAGGGAAAATTTATAAAAATTAAAAGAACACATTTCAAAGCCTCAAAATTGAAAACCTCAAAGGTTTTGTATGATTCGCCTTCATTTTATTCCTTAAACCACCCGGCGTATTTTACGTAATTTTCGGCAATCCGGTTAATTTCTCCCGCTTGCAATTCGGCACTGATGTCTTTGATTTTTTTGGCGGGAACACCCGCGTAAATACTCCCCGACTCGATTCGCGTGTGTTGCGTGACAACGGCTCCTGCTGCTACTATGCTGTTGCTTTCCACCACACAGCCATCCATCACGATGGCACCCATACCAATCAGTACATTGTCGTGCAAAGTGCATCCATGAACCAATGCATTGTGCCCGATGGAGACATTGTTGCCGATGTTGGTCGGAAATCTTTGATAGGTACAATGAATCACAGCGCCGTCTTGCACATTCACACGGTTTCCCATTTTGATGTAATGCACGTCGCCCCGGATGACGGCATTAAACCAAACACTGCATTCATCGCCCATGCTTACTTCGCCCACGATGGTGGCGTTTTCGGCTATAAAACAGTTTTCGCCGAATTCAGGTGACTTCCCGTTGATTGTTTTTATCAGCATGATTTGTAAAAGTTATTTGTTGTAATCGATTCACTCTTCTATTTTTACTTAAAAGGCAACTATTTACCCACAAAAAAATTGTTTCATCAATCAAATGCTAAATTGACACATTGTTAAATTGTTCAATTGTTTTATTGTTACACTTCCCAATCAATACGCCGAATTGCAATGGCAGTCATAAGGTTTTTCGCGTTTCATAAATTCGTATCCGATGGTAATTTGGTGAAAGCCGCCGTTGTCAAATTTCACATCGCCGACTTGTGAAATGTAGGTATAGCCAAACATGAAATCTTTGTAGTTAACCCCAACCAGTCCGGTGATGTAGTTGAGGTTTTGGGTTTGAATATTACCGCCGGGTGTGACAAACTCAGCATTGTCAAGGCTTCTTCGTGCTGATATGCCCGCCCAAACCTGCCCAAATTCCATCTTTCGATAGACTTTTGTATTCAAATCGATGCTGCTTTCTTGTGTTTGTTCTTTGATTTGAAACAAAACAGAAGGCTCCCAATAAGTCCTTCTTCGATAGTTGGTAAACTCGTAGCCCAATGTCAACAAATAGTTTCGCTGACTGCGTGGTTCAAGACCGGTAAAAATCTGCCGGTCGCGCGACAGCAGGTTTTTGATTGTGAAATAGGAATAAAACTCCCAAAAGTGATAGGCTATGCCCACATCAATATTGAAAAAATTATCTTCCTGCACCGAACCTGAAATAATCGGGTCAAAATCGCGTAGGTCGAAAGATGTTTCATCCAATTGATTTTGAAAAAACCCAAAACTCATCCCGAAAGAAAGCATGTTCAAATCGAGTTCATCTCTCGAAAAAAGCAAGTGATACGCGTAAGTCGCCTGTACGCCTTTTTGTGAGCTGAATCCGTTTTCATCGTTGTAAAGAATCAATCCGAGTCCTGTTTTTTCGCCAAACCGAGAGTGGACACTCAACGTTTGAAGATTGGGAGCGTTGTCTTGCCCGACCCATTGAGTACCTGCTGTCAGCCTGAGTTTGGCAGCAAAACCCATTCCCGCCTGTGCAGGATGAAGCAGGTAGTAATTATCGGTCAGGTAATCATACAAAACCGGAACGCCGTCTTGCGCTTTTGCAGTAGAAAGCAACAAAAAACAAAAAGGGAAAACCAGAAAATATTTTAACCGCATCAAAGAATTTTTTGGGCAACTAATATAATCCAATTTATATCATTAAAAGAAGTTGATTTTAAATTTAACGAATCTAAAAACACCGAAATCTGCGTGTGAAGAGTATGATTTTGTACTTTTGTAAAAAAATATAACCATGACTTCTTTTCAACTTACCATAAAACACACTACGCATCCTGAAATCATCAAATTTGAGAGCAATCGATTTTTGACCGATCACAACAGCCGCGAATACAACAACATCGATGAAGCCAAGGATTCGCCGCTGGCGCAACAATTATTTTTTCTGCCATTTGTAAAAGCCGTTTACATCACCCCTTCTTTTGTGGCGGTTGCCCGCTATCCGATGGTTACTTGGGAAGAGGTACAAGATGAACTTTTGACGCAAATAGAAGACTATCTGAACGAAGGGGGCATGGTAATCGAATCGGCGGAAAAAGCCAAAGCGACTCCGATTACCGTCTATGCAGAAAACACGCCCAACCTCGCAGCCATGCGCTACGTGGCCAACAAAATATTGGTTGCTGGATTGCGAGAATTTAAATCCGCCGAAACCGCTGAGTCCAACACTTTAGTTGCCAAATTGTTTGCTTTTCCGTATGTGAAGGAAGTGTTTGTGAGCGACAATTATTTGTCTGTTACCAAACACGAATCAGCCGATTGGGACGAAATCACACAAGAAGTACGCCAGTTTATTTTGGATGAGTTGACAGCCGGGACACAGGCTGTGTTGAACGGCCAAGGAGAAAAAGCAAGCTCGGCCAGCTCTGAAGACAGCCATGCCGAATCGGACGATGTGATTTCAGCAGAAATCAAAAGAATCTTGGATGAATACGTAAAACCTGCAGTCGCTTCCGATGGAGGTCACATCCGGTTTGAAGCTTACAGCCCGAATACCAAAACTGTCACCGTGACCTTGCAAGGCGCGTGCAGCGGTTGCCCTTCGTCTATCTACACTCTGAAGAACGGCATCGAAAATATGTTCCGCCAAATGATGGGCGAACACGTGCAGCACATCGAGGCGGTGAATGGGTGATGATAGTTGGTCAACTTTTTCATTTTAAAACGTAAAGACCCTACTCTTTCCTCCCATCCACACTATATTTCCCGGCTCCAAAAACCGCTATCACAACAAAGCCAATCAGATAAAGTAACGGATGTTCTTTGTTGGCCATCGGGTCGTGCAAGTGAACAACACAAGCGGCTGTCAACATAGTCAATATTGGCAGCACAGTCGCCCAGCGGGTTTTATAACCAGCAATCAAGAACAACGGGCACACAAATTCGGCTAAAACAGCCAGTACAAGTGTCGGCGTTTCGCCCAACCCAACCGGGTCGGCAAATTGGAAATTGCCTTTCAGAAGATTCAGGAATTTGTCTGTGCCATGCGTAAGCATCAAACCCGAAAAGCCAATCCTGAGCAAGGCTAAAGCAGCGTTTTGAGAAAAGGTAAAAGACATAAGTTTTTCGTTTTTGGGTTGTGTTGAATTAAAAACAATCCAAAGTTAATTTTTTTTAGCAGAATTCAATCTGTTCGGAAAAGCTACAACTTCCACTTTACCCCAAGTAACACATAACGAGGCTGCACAATATAGCGGTTGGTGCTGATGATAAAATCGTCGAAACTGTCGTTGTTGGTGGATGTGGTGTTGGAACTCAGACCTGTTTTGCCGATGCTTCGGTAGAAATCATCAAAGTGCGCGGGTTTGGATATAAATTGGTGTATTGAGGATTTACCTGTAAATATTTTTAAAAAATACGCTCGTTCTTCATACCCCGCTTTAGATATCATCCTCCGTTGGCATAAGCTCAATTTGACTTGACCCTTAAAGTACAAAGTAACGCACGAGAAATCTAAGTTTTGGGATGTAGTCACCTTTGACGATTTGTGCTTTACTTAGCCTAAAAATTTACAAAAAAAAACGCGGTTGTGCTTTTTTCTATAAAAACTACAATAGTGTGTTGAGTAGATAGGTGATCCACTTCATTTTAGTTTGTTGGGATAGGAATACTATCAAAAAAAGTCGATAATTCTTTATCCTCTGACTGTTTTTCAATGTTTAAAATAAGGAAATCTTTTTGCACCACTAAAAGAAAATATTCAAAACACTACAATTCAAACTTGATTCCCTGCGCTAAAGGCAATTCCGTAGAGTAGTTGATGGTGTTGGTTTGCCTGCGCATATAGACTTTCCAAGCATCCGATCCACTTTCCCTGCCGCCACCGGTTTCTTTTTCCCCTCCAAATGCACCGCCGATTTCCGCACCGCTCGTACCGATGTTTACATTGGCAATCCCGCAATCTGAACCGGTTTGTGATAAAAATAATTCGGCTTCTCGCAAATTGTTGGTCATGATAGAAGACGACAAGCCTTGTACAACTCTGTTTTGAATATCAATTGCGTTTTGCAAAGAGCCTGTATATTTCAACAAATACAATATGGGCGCAAAAGTTTCTTTTTGAACTATTTCATAATCGGGATTCGCTTCCGCGATGGCTGGTTTCACGTAACAACCACTTTCGTAACCCTCCCCTTCCAAAACACCTCCGGGAACAAGCAATTTTCCGCCTTCGGCCGCTACTTTTTGCAGTGCATTTTGATACTGTGCAACGGCTTGTTTGTCAATCAGCGGACCGACATGGTTGTTTGTGTCCAAAGGGTTTCCGATACGCAATTGCCGATACGCCTTAACCAAAGCATCCACCACTTGCCCATAAATACTTTCATGGATGATGAGGCGGCGGGTTGAGGTGCATCTTTGCCCACATGTACCTACCGCACCAAACACACTGCCTACAACTGTCATCTTGATATCTGCATCCGGTGTGACGATAATCGCATTGTTACCACCCAATTCCAATAAAGATTTACCCAAACGTACGGCTACGTTTTGTGCCACTTTCTTACCCATCGCAGTTGATCCGGTTGCCGAAATTAGCGGTATTCGCGTATCTTTTGTCAACAGTTCGCCGATTCGGTAGTCGCCGGTGACCAAACAGGAAATTCCTTCAGGGAGTTGGTTCTCTGCCAATACTTCTGCTATCAGTTTTTGACAAGCAATTCCGCACAAAGGTGTTTTTTCGGAAGGTTTCCAAATGCAAACATCACCACAAATCCAAGCCAAAGCTGTGTTCCAACTCCAAACGGCTACCGGAAAATTGAAGGCAGAAATAATTCCGACTATGCCCAGCGGATGATATTGTTCGTACATGCGGTGATTGGGTCTTTCGGAATGCATGGTGAGCCCATGCAACTGGCGGGAAAGCCCAACGGCAAAATCGCAGATGTCAATCATTTCTTGCACCTCTCCCCAACCTTCCTGCAATGATTTGCCCATTTCATAAGACACCAATTTGCCTAAATTGTCTTTGTTTTCCCTTAATTTTTCTCCAAATTGACGGACAATTTCACCCCGAAAAGGGGCGGGTTTGGTACGCCATAATTTAAAAGCTTCCGAAGCTGTCGCTACCACTTTTTCATAATTTTTTTCATTGGTCATCGTCACAGAGGCGATAATTTTGCCATCAACCGGCGAGACAGAATCGATGGTTTCGGCAGTTTCAAACCAAATGTTTCCGGTAGAAGTCCCCTGATTTTTGGAGTTGATTTGCAACGCTTTGAGTACGCTTTCTATACGGAAGGAAGATTGATGAGCCATGATTTATAACGTTATAATCGGAGTTTGTGATAATTTTTTACGAAGGTATGAAAATCCCAGCATTTTTTTGACTTTAGATTTGTAAGGTTTACGAAAAAATCGACTAAATTTGCCGATAATTCAATCTCTTTTAAGATTTATTCAACTTACAGAATTTTCTCATTAAAACATGAAACTGTTACCATTAGATAGAATTGACTACATCGATAAGGAAGATTTTAAAAGGTTGTACTTTCTTCCTCAAAAGCCCTTGGTTTTCAAGAGTTTTTCGCAAGATTGGAAAGCCCGGAATCTTTGGACTTACGATTTTTTCAAAAAAGATGCCGGTGATGTGCCGGTCGATGTCTTTGGAAGTTGGACAAAAAACCACCCGACCAAAATCACACGTACACCGCAAAAAGTGATGCCCTTTGGGGAATATTTGAGGCTTTTAGAAGACGGACCAACGGAATACCGCCTCTTTTTGTTCGATTTATTTAAGCACAAACCTGAATACAGAAAACACTTTGACTTTCCCGGCTTTGCGCCCGCTTGGGTCAAAACGCACCCGTTTTTGTTTTTTGGCGGCGAAGGATCGGATGTCCGGTTGCATTTTGATTTGGATTTATCAAATGTCTTTTTGACACAGTTTGCCGGTAAAAAACGCGTGGTTTTGTTTGCTCCCGATCAATCCGAATTGCTTTACAAACAACCATTCAGCTCACACAGCAATATAGATATGCGAAATCCCGATGAATCTAAATTTCCGGCTATCAAAAACTTGGTTGGCTATGAATGTGAATTGACCCATGGCGATACTTTATTTATGCCTTCCGGATATTGGCATTACATTCAATATACAACCAGTGGCTTTTCGATGGCATTGCGCTGTCTAAACACTTCTTACACCCAAAAAGCCCGTGCGGCATACAACGTTTTGGTAATGAAAACAGTCGATGATTTGTTGAGTAAAATGGCCGATCAACGTTGGTCTGCTTACAAGCTCCGAAAGGCCAAAGAAATTGCGGAACGCACACTCCAGCTAAATTAAATTTCTATACTTACCACAAAACCTTCGTGGTTTCTGACATTGAATACAATGCCGTTTTCAAACAGCAGGTATTGACCGCGGATTCCAGTGAGCCGGCCTTTGAAAGTAGATGTTTTCTCAAGGTTCAATGAACTTACTTTGCTCGGGTATGCCATAACAGGATAGGTGATTTGGTGGGATTTCATCTTTTTTTCATCAAAATACATCAAGACTTCATCGGGCAGGTGTGGCTTCATAGAAAAAGCTATTTCCGATAAATTCTCATTGGAATCCCTATTTTGCAACATCAGCCGCCAATTGGTTTTGTCGGACAAATGTTCTTTAAGGACAACCTCGGTTACACCTGCCAAATAGCGATTAGGCACTTCCAAAAATACCAAAGCTGAAGAAGCTCCTTGGTCAATCCACCGGGTTGGGACTTGTGTTTTTCGCGTAACACCTACTTTGAGGCCGCCGGACAATGCTAAATATACAATATGTGGTTGTAACTGTACTTTGGTTTCGTAGGCCAAATCACGGTCTTCAATTTCTAAATGCGCTTTGCTGAGTTCGGGCCTGAAAATCCAATCGCCGGCTTCGGGGATTTTTTGATAGCAATCATAACAAAAACCCTGTCTGAAAATTTTTTTTGGCAGTCCGCAAGACAAACATTCATATCCTTCAAAATTGATAGAAAGTTCATGCCCAATCAATTGATTGAGCGCAACAAACTCGTCCTCAAAAACTTGATAATATTTTACAGGCGTTGCCCATTCTGTTTTCATTTTATGAAGCGTACCGATAATCTTCATTCCGTTTGTTTTTGATTAAAATTTGTTTAAATTTGAATAGGTTTAATTTTGATAAATTTATAAAAATTTGATCATATAAGCCGAATAGTTGAAAACGAGATAATCAAACCATAGTTGGTTTTAGAATCTGACAATAATTAATACAAAGAAAGCCTATACGAAATCGATTGCATCAACAGTAACCAACTAAACCAACCTCCATGTCATTTTTGATTGTCAATTCGATAGCTTCGTGGTTTCTCAAAAAGAGATTCCACCAGATGGAATTGTTTCTAAAATACCCTGCAGAAGTACAGAATGAGTTGCTCCTAGGTTTAATAGAAAAGGCTAAAGACACTGCATGTGGAAAAATAAATCATTTTTCCGAAATCAACACCTACGAAAAATTTGCACGTCAAGTGCCTGTTTGCCGTTATGAAGAAATCGAGCCAACCATCGAACGGGCACGCATGGGTGAGAGCAATATTTTTTGGCCTACCCCTATCCGGTGGTTTGCCAAATCAAGTGGCACTTCCAATGCCAAGAGCAAATTTATCCCGGTGAGCGAGCAATCGCTCGAAGATTGCCATTATGCTGCGGCTAAAGATTTGCTGTGTATCTATTTGAACAACAATCCGGAATCCCAACTTTTCACAGGCAAGAGCCTTCGTTTGGGAGGCAGCAAACAATTGTATCGCGAAAACGGCACTACTTTTGGTGATTTGTCGGCTATTTTAATCGACAATATGCCAATTTGGGCTACCCTAAGCAGCACCCCTACCAGCAAAGTTTCATTAATGAACGATTGGGAAACTAAACTTCAGGCTATCGTAAATGAATCCATCAAAGAGAATGTGACCAGCATGGCCGGTGTCCCATCCTGGATGATGGTCTTGTTGCATCAAGTTTTGGAAACCACGGGCAAACAAAACCTTTTGCAAGTTTGGGAGAACTTGGAAGTCTATTTTCATGGCGGGGTGAGTTTCGACCCGTATGTTGACCAATACAAGAAATTAATCCCTAAAAGCAATTTTAAATACTACGAAATTTATAACGCTTCTGAAGGATTCTTCGCAATACAGGATTCAAACCACTCTAAAGACCTATTGTTGATGTTGGACTATGGCGTTTTCTATGAATTCATTCCCATGGAAACATATGGCAAATCAACCGAAAAGGCCATTCCGCTTTGGGAAGTCGAAATCGGAAAAAACTACGCCATTGTCATCACTACCAACGCGGGCTTGTGGCGCTATCTCATCGGCGACACAGTGCGCTTCACTAGTTTAAGTCCGTACCGGATCAAAATAACAGGCCGTACCAAACACCATATCAATGTATTCGGTGAAGAGTTAATCATCGAAAATGCCGAAGATGCTTTGCGCAGAGTTTGCGAGCTCACCTCTGCCGAAATTGTGGATTACACCGCCGGGCCGGTTTTTATGAAAGGTAACAAAAAAGGAGCTCACGAATGGATTATCGAATTCAAAACACCACCGAAAGATTTTAGAAAATTTGAAGCACTTTTAGATCATACCCTCAAAGAACTCAACTCGGACTACGAAGCCAAACGAAATGGCAACATGACCTTAACCAAGCCGCTGATTCACTTAGCAAGAGCGCGTCTTTTCTACGATTGGCTCAAGCGGCACAACAAACTCGGCGGGCAACACAAAGTTCCGCGCCTTTCCAACAGCCGCGATTATTTAGACGAGTTGCTCATGATGAATGGAGGTCTCGGGGTTTGAGAACGCGCTGTAACGATTTCAGATTAAATATTGAGCGGTTTTAAAAATGAAACCCGAATGACCATTTGATAGAAAACGGTCTTGCATCGGGAAGATCCAGATAATTGCCTCGAAAGCTGAAATCAAACCGCATCAGCCTGAAAACATTGTCGATTGCAAACCCGTATTCGTAATAGATGTGCTCATCCGGTGCTCGCAATATCACGTTTGTATCATTTATTGCAATATTTTTATCTGACAAACCGCCATAGACCCCTCTCCAGAAAACCACCTCTCGAAGATTGTATTTTCTAATATAAGGTACACGTGAGAAAAGCCGCCCGTTGAAATTGTGTTCGAGGTGGAGCGATACATATTTGTCAACTACAAATTCGTAGTAATCCATATTTCCAAACGTATTGAAGGTATTGAAGAACGCCTGATTGGCCGGAACGGGAAATTGCAACGCCAGGGGAACAGTCCCAAAAAGCCTTCCCACTTCTATTATAGACTGAAATCTGCCAAAACCACCAATATTAATGGGTTGTTTATAGAAAAACTGTAGCTTTTCATAATTAAAATCTTGGTCAGTCAAACCGCTGATGCCTTTGGTAAAGCTGGCAAAAATTCTCGTAAAATCGGTGTCCACATCCCAGCGTTCAACACCGTACCCCGCCATTTGACGTTTCGGGGTGAAATCTAAGGAAAAATCCAATTCCGTTTGTTTGACAATTTTTTCTTTGGTGGTAAAGGTATTGTCCGTGAAATAATTAAGAAGAAAGTCTCTTTCCTGACCCGATTTCATGGTTTTGTAAGTCGTTCCAACTTTGAAAATCAGATCCTTCGCAAACTCGCCCTCAATAGCAAAATTGGTCCGGTTGATGTTGGTCAGTTTAGAATTATCTCCTGAAGTAAGAAGAGCAGATGAGGCGACACTTTGTGAAAAAATATCATTGGTTTTGGCAAAACTGATGCTACTTTGTTCCAAATCGCGGCCATGGCCGAATTCTAAAATAATCCGGTCTTTTTTCCCGACCATCCATTTGCTGACAAAGCCGTATTTGAATCGTGCATCTTTAAAGCCATAGGCGGTATATCCTGTAATTCGCCAAAGGTCGTTTTGGCTAAAATAAGTTCTTCCCGCCAACTTAAGTCTAAGCCCTTCTATATCATTCTGTCCGATAAAACTGAGTAGTGGGCCTAAGTCTAAATTATATTTCGGTAATTCCCAATAACCGGTCGCTATTATCGAGGTGAAATTGTAAATTCTTTTAAATTTCGGCACTTTTACCAGTGTGTCCAACATTTTGTAGATGCCAATTTCGTCTTTGTTTAACTGCTCCAATCTTTTTTCTGCCCAAAATTCGTCTGCTCTTTTATATATTGAAGTATCAAATGGGTCGGTTAGTTTATTGTAGAAAGAAGAGGGTTTTTCGTCATCAAATTTATAGTTGGCATAAACCGTTGTTCTTTTACCGTAAATTCCTTTAGATTCTTCTTTTTTTCGAATGGCAAAATCCGAAAGCATGTAGTCGCGCTTCAAAAGGAAAACGGAATCATTCACGATATCAAATTCTTGTTCGATATAGACTTCTTTTACCCAGTTGATATTGGCACTTTTGGCAGCCGCCATTTGGATTTTTTGGACAGCCCAAGTGGTGTCATTCACCCAAAAATCTCCTTTGAAGGTAAGCTCGTTTGGCCGGCGCGGATAGAAAACAATGTTGTAACTCCATTTGTTGTCGATAAAAGCGGAATCGCTCAAGGCGTAATTATAGTTTTGAATCCCTGTCCGAGAAAGCGGGCTGACAAAACTTTTATCAAAGAATTTCAAATAATTGTCATAGATATCATATTTTGGATACAAATCTTTGACAAATTCAATCAAGTTTTGATTGTCTTCAAAGCCTGAGTTTCTATTCCCTAATAAGTCTTCTCTTTTTTTGTTGAGTTTATTGTCACCGTAAACTTTCGACGATATTTCATTGATGAAAAAGGGAATGTAAGTTTTTCCGGTGACTCGGTTAGTGTCTAAGTAGTCAAACATAAATTCTAGCCCTTTGAAAAACTTTCCGTTTATCGAAGCGCTGTCGATAGTGTTGAGGTCAAACTCGACTTTTTCATATTTGTCATACGAATACTGATCGACCATGTTAAGCCCGTTCTTTTTCCTTCTTTCCCAGATTTTTTTGAGAATGTCGATAGCCGGATTGTTTTTCTTGCTTAATTTTCCGGTATAAACAGTAACTTCCCGGAGCTGCTCGCCTTTTTGGAGTACCACATCCATATTAAAAGTAACTCTTTTCTGAAGCTTTATCTCTTGAGAAGCAAAGCCCATACTGGAAATAACCAAAATCTCTTCATTGTTTTTGCTCTCCAAATAGAAACGGCCATCTTCGTTGCTGATGACCCCGATGGTTGTGTTTTTGAAATAAACATTTACAAAAGGTATCGGTTGCCCGTCTTCGTCCTTGATATATCCACCAACTTTGGTTTGAGAAAAAACGACTGCACTAAACAAGAGCAGTGCGAACAAAATGATATTTTTTGATTGCATAATGTAGATTAACTTCATCCATTATTAGATGAAGTCAAATGTTAAAACTTACAGGATAATGAACAACTTACGCGTAACACACTTTTTTTACTGCTTTGACCACATCATTGCTGTTAGGAAGCCATTCGGCTAACAAAACGGGTGAGTAAGGCGCAGGCGTATCGGCCGTATTAATTTTGATAATTGGCGCGTCGAGATAGTCAAAAGCTTGTGATTGAACTTGATACGTAATCTCAGTCGAAATATTTCCAAAAGGCCAAGATTCTTCCAAGATTACCAAACGATTGGTTTTTTTCACAGAATCGATGATAGTTTTGTGATCCATCGGGCGAATGGTCCGCAAATCGATGATTTCACAATCAATACCTTCTTTGGCTAGTTCCTCAGCAGCGAGAAATGCTTCTTTGATGATTTTTCCAAAAGAAACGATGGTCACATCTTTACCGGGTCTTTTGATATCTGCTACGCCTATCGGGATAAGGTATTCTTCTTCAGGGACTTCCCCTTTATCACCATACATTTGTTCAGACTCCATAAATATAACCGGATCGTCGTCTCTGATAGCTGATTTTAAAAGACCTTTGGCATCATACGGATTGGACGGGACAATTACTTTAAGGCCCGGGCAGTTGGCAAACCAGCTTTCGAAAGCTTGTGAGTGTGTTGCCGCCAATTGGCCTGCTGAAGCCGTCGGCCCTCTGAAAACGATGGGAATGTTGAATTGCCCACCTGACATTTGACGCATCTTGGCTGCGTTGTTGATGATTTGGTCAATACCGACCAATGAAAAGTTAAAAGTCATGTATTCTACAATCGGACGATTCCCATTCATGGCCGATCCAACAGCAATTCCGGAAAAACCCATCTCTGAGATAGGGGTATCTATAACACGCTTAGCACCAAACTCATCTAACATCCCTTTAGATGCTTTGTATGCACCATTGTATTCTGCAACCTCTTCTCCCATCAAATAAATTGTCTCATCCCTGCGCATTTCTTCGCTCATCGCCTCACAAATGGCTTCTCTAAATTGGATTGTTCTCATAGTCTATGTGGATATAAATATTTTTAGAGACGCAAAAATACGAATAAAACAAAAACAGCCTGTCAAAGAATAATTAAAAATTTTTATTATGCATGCATAGCATATTTTAAAAATTATTATGTACCTTCGTTTTGATTAAATATAAAATTCCATATGAAGATATTAGTTTTTATAAGCCATGTACCGGATACTACATCCAAAATCAACTTTACAGACAATGATTCGCGTTTTGACCTTAACGGGGTGCAATTTGTCATCAACCCCAATGATGAGTTTGCCTTGACACGCGCCATGTGGTTCAAGGAAAAGCAAGGCGCAACCGTGACAGTTGTCAACGTGGGCGAAGCGGAAACCGAACCCACTCTGCGCAAAGCGTTGGCTATCGGAGCCGACGAAGCCATTCGGGTAAATGCCAAGCCTGCAGATGGTTTTTTTGTGGCGAAACAGCTTTCAAAAGTGATTGCTGACGGCGGATACGATTTGATTTTAGCCGGCAAAGAATCCATCGATTACAATGGCGGAATGGTACCGGGTATGGTTGCCGGATTGTTGAACTACAGCTTTGTAAATGGATGCATCGGATTGGAAGTAGAGGGGCAAAAAGCTACCGCCATTCGTGAGATAGACGGCGGGAAAGAAACCTTAAAATTTGATTTGCCCCTCATCGTCGGTGGACAAAAAGGTTTGGTGGAAGAGAAAGATTTGCGCATCCCCAACATGCGAGGTATTATGACAGCTCGAAGCAAAACGCTTACAGTTCGCAATCCGACAAGTGACGAATCGCAAACAAGTGCTGTAAAATTTGAAAAACCGGTCGCAAAAACCGCAGTCAAATTGGTCAATGCCGACCAAGTCGAAGAACTTATTAATTTGTTGCACAACGAAGCCAAAGTCATATAATTTTTTATAATTTATTAAACAGAAAACCATGTCTATCCTCCTATATGCCGAATCATCCGAAGGTAAACTTAAAAAAACGGCTTTCGAATTGGCTTCATACGCCAAAGGAATTGCCCTAGAAACCGGAAAAAAAGTAACCGCGCTAACTTTTAATGTGTCCGACGCAACCGCTTTATCCAAGTATGGTGTAGATAAAGTGCTGAACCTACAGTCTGAAAAACTCAACAGTTTTAATGCCCGCGCTTATGCCGATGCACTTAGCCAAGCCGCAAAACAAGAAGGTGCGAATATTGTCCTTGTGAGTACCTCTACCAATGCCAAATATTTAGCACCCTTGCTTGCCGTCAAGCTAAACGCCGGGTTTGTTTCCAATGTTGTCGCACTTCCATTGAGCCAACCGCCTTTTTCTGTTAAACATGCTGTCTTTACCAACAAAGCCTTTGGGGTATCGGAGATTAAAACAGATATCAAATTAATTGGCGTGTCCAAGAATGCTTATGGCCTAAAAGAGAATCCGGCAACCCTGAGCGTTGAAACGTTCAATCCTACACTTGAAGAAACTGATTTCAATCAAAAATTAATCGAAATTTCTCAATCTACCAACAAAGTCACTATCGCGGACGCTGAAATAGTTGTATCGGGTGGCCGCGGGCTTAAAGGGCCTGAAAATTGGGGGATGATAGAAGAATTGGCAAGTGTTTTGGGAGCCGCAACCGCTTGCTCCAAACCCGTTTCTGACATTGGTTGGCGGCCTCACAGCGAACATGTGGGTCAAACCGGAAAACCCGTTGCTGCCAATCTCTACATCGCCATTGGAATATCCGGAGCCATTCAGCACTTAGCCGGAGTGAACGCATCGAAAGTGAAAGTAGTAATCAACAACGACCCCGAAGCACCCTTTTTTAAAGCAGCTGATTACGGCATTGTTGGAGATGCATTTGAGGTCGTTCCAAAATTGATTGAAAAATTAAAAGAATTTAAATCTGCGAACGGTTAATTTTTTTATTAAATTGTGCCTCTTTAACGGCTGTCTTAATCATGGCGGATCAGTCTGGATTTTGATGGCTTTTTTTGTATGATATATGAGTTTGGTAAGATTAAGTATAAAAGGGATTTCCTATAGTCAGACACAAAACGGTGCCTATGCACTTATATTAAGTGAAACGGACGGCGAGAGAAAATTACCCATTGTCATCGGCGCGTTTGAAGCACAATCGATTGCCATCGCTCTTGAAAAAGACATCAAACCTCCCCGGCCGTTAACGCATGATTTGTTTAAGAACTTTGCCGACCGCTTCGACATAGTTGTCAAACAAGTCATCATCCACAAATTAGTTGATGGTGTTTTCTACTCAAGCCTTATATGCGAAAGAGACCGCATCGAAGAAATCATAGACGCGCGCACATCCGATGCTATTGCCTTGGCTTTGCGGTTTGAAGCACCCATTTTTACCTACAAAAACATCTTGGACAAAGCAGGAATCTTCCTCAAAATAAACCCTAAAGATGACCCGGAAAAGAAAGTAATTTCAGAAACTGGAATTGAAAATATCGAAATAGAAAATCCCGCCAAATCCCCCGCACCCGATTATTCAAAACAATCGCTCAGCGATTTATACGCAGCTCTAGAAGAAGCAGTCAAAAATGAAGATTATGAAAAAGCGGCAAAACTACGCGACGAAATTTCCAAAAGAGAACAAACCACTTAGTATATGTTTAAATATTTTACTCTTTTAATCATTTTTTTTGCAACGTTTACAAATGCCCAACAGCTCGAAAAGAAATGGTTGCTTGATGCAAACCCTGAAAATCCAAACACCGGGTTTATTCAACTGAAAGAGGGAAAATATTCACTTTCTTTAGATTCAATTTCAGAATCAGGAGACTTTAGCATTCAATATAACAACCTATTTCTCTACAAAAACGAATCGGATGTGCCGAGCATGCGGCTGCAAATTTTGGTTCAGAATGATTCCGTACTCGAATTAAAACATCGCGAAAATATTTGGTCTTTTAAAGCTCAAAATAAGGTGCAAAAAACCGTTATCGCCGCAGAAAAAAAACTAATCGGGAGCAACGGATTCTCATTAGACAGTCTGCTCAGAGGTGCTCTGGGCATGATTATGTTGGTTTTGATTGCCTTTATATTCAGCAACAACAAAAGGGCTGTCAATTGGAAAACAGTCGGTATCGGACTGGTCGCACAATTAATTTTGGCCATCGGAGTATTGAAAATATCAATAGTCAAATCTGCCTTTGAATTTGTCGGACAGCTTTTTATTCACGTGCTCGATTTTACCCGGGCGGGAAGTACGTTTCTCTTGGGAAACATGATGGACATCAACAGTTTCGGCTACATCTTTTTGTTTCAAGTATTACCGACGATTATTTTCTTTTCGGCTTTAACCTCCCTGTTGTTTTATCTGGGAGTCATTCAATTTATCGTCAAAGGATTGGCGAGGCTGCTTACCAAAATGCTCGGCATTTCCGGCGCGGAAAGTTTATCGGTTGCAGGTAATATTTTTCTCGGCCAGACCGAAGCACCTTTGATGATCAAAGCTTATCTGGAAAAAATGAACCGCTCTGAAATATTACTGGTGATGATAGGTGGAATGGCAACAGTTGCCGGTGGTGTACTGGCGGCTTATATCAGTTTTTTAGGTGGTGACGATCCCGCATCCAGATTGATTTATGCCAAACACCTCTTAGCGGCTTCCGTGATGGCAGCCCCGGGCGCGATTGTCATTTCAAAAATACTCTACCCGCAACAAGAAAAAATAAATACCGACGTAGAAGTTTCCATCGATAAAATCGGCTCGAATTTACTCGACGCGATTGCCAACGGCACAACTGAAGGGTTGAAACTTGCCGCCAATGTTGGTGCCATGCTTTTGGTATTTATTGCTTTTATCGCCATGATTAATTATGGCTTCAACAAGTTTGGGCAAGTGACCACGCTCAACAGTTTTATCGCCGAATATACACCTTACGACAAGTTTTCCATCGAAACGGTTTTGGGACTGATCTTCGCACCTTTGATGTGGCTGGTCGGTGTGGCAAAAGAAGACCTGATGTTGATGGGGCAATTGCTTGGAATCAAGCTTGCGGCCAGTGAGTTTGTGGGTTACGTGCAATTGGCAGATTTGAAAAATCCGGCCAATGTGGTACATTTCACCTACGAAAAATCGGTGATTATGGCCACTTACATGCTTTGCGGTTTTGCTAACTTTGCCTCCATAGGTATCCAAATCGGCGGTATCGGGTCGTTGGCTCCCGGACAGCGAAAAAACCTGTCGGAGTTCGGATTGAAAGCCGTCTTGGGCGGAAGTTTGGCTTCCCTGCTGTCGGCCACCATCGCGGGGATGATTATCGGGTAAAACAAGAAAAAGATTTTTTCGCATGAAACAATATTTAGATTTAGTCAAACACGTTTTTGATAACGGCACCTTAAAAGCCGACCGCACCGGCACAGGCACGCAAAGTGTTTTTGGCTATCAAATGCGTTTTGACTTGCAGGAAGGTTTCCCGATGGTGACCACCAAAAACCTCCACCTCAAATCGATTATCCATGAATTGCTCTGGTTTCTGAAAGGCGAAACCAACACAGCTTATCTCAAAGAAAACGGCGTTTCTATCTGGGATGAATGGGCCGACTCAAATGGAAATTTAGGGCCTGTTTACGGCCACCAATGGCGCAATTGGAACAGCGAAGGGCTCGACCAAATCAAAGAGCTCATCCAAATCCTCAAAACCAATCCCGACAGCCGGCGTATGCTAGTTTCTGCCTGGAATCCATCTGTGCTGCCTGATACTTCCGTTTCTTTTGCCGAAAATGTCGCCAACGGCAAAGCCGCCCTGCCGCCCTGCCATGCTTTTTTTCAGTTCTACACCACACAGCAAGCAGACGGCAAGCGGGTTTTGTCCTGTCAACTCTACCAACGCTCTGCCGATATTTTTCTGGGCGTGCCTTTTAACATCGCTTCCTATGCCTTATTTACTTTGATGGTTGCACAAGTTTGTGAGATGATTCCCGGAGAATTCATCCACACTTTTGGTGATGCACATATTTATACCAATCATTTCGAGCAATTGCAAACGCAACTCACCCGTGAACCCAGGCCTTTGCCAAAAATAAATTTAAACCCCAAAGTCAAAGATATTTTTGCCTTTACTTACGATGATTTTTCATTGACCGGCTATGACCCGCACCCGCCAATAAGAGGAAAAGTAGCCGTATGAAATGTGAAAATGTGTCAATTTGCCCCGAACACGATGGTTATCGTGACTATCGAAAATCGGAATCCAATAGAAAAAAAGTAATAAACAGGACTTTAAAAGCTTAGAAACTTGAAAGTTTTCCCATTTAAGATAGATTGTGATTAAGCCGTTTTTTTAATTTTCTCGATTCTTTTGACTTTTTAGCTTTTTTTATTCCGGCTTGAAATGTGACCATTTGAAAATCTCAAATTGAATCCGCATTACCCTAAATTGAAAATGAAGCCAAAATCTTTCAACAATATTATTTATGGATATATTTCCGCAAAGCATCAAGCAACTTATCCACATCTTTTGTAGTGTTGTAGAAATGAAACCCAATCCGTATTCCGCCGCCGCGATAGGCAGCGAGGATGTCCTTTTGTTTGAGATATTCCAACAATTTTTCATCGCCTTTCAAATTAAAAACTGATGAGTGTTGCGCACGTTGGAGTGTATCTTCCCGAAGCAACCCAAGCTCGGCAAGCCCTTTGAATGCCCTTTCCGAAAGTTCCCGGATGTGGGCTTGGATGGTTTCCAATCCAATTTTCTTGAGATATTGCAACGAAAACTGCAAGCTGCCATAATTGAAAGTGTCCTGATGCCCCGATTCAAAATGCGCAATAAAATCTTCCTGCCCGTTTGGAAAAAACTGCTTTTTAAAAGATTCTTTAAACATAAAAAAACCGTTTCCATAGCCACCCAAGAGCCATTTGTAGCCACTTGCGCCCACCGCATCAATCGGGCTGTCGTCAAAATCAAATACCTCGGTACCAAAAAACTGAGTCCCATCGGCAATAATCAACAACTTAGGATATTTTTGTTTTATCGATTTAAGTTTTTGAAAATCGATTTTCTTCCCGTCAATGTATTGTACTAAGCTGATTGCCAGTATATCGGGCTGATGTATTTCGATTGCTTTTTCAATGTTTTCCTCCAGAGTAGCATCATTCGGAGCATAAAAAAGATGGAATTTCTTTTTGTTCAAAGGGTCAATCAGCGTAGGGTAATCCTCTTCGACCACTAAAAATTGGGTCTTTTCGGAAAAGCATTCGAGTAATACCCGGAATCCGAAAGAAAAATTCGGGATTAAAACGGTATTTGACGCACCGGCATTAAAAAAATCGGCGACGGTTTTGCGGACACTTTCCAAAAAAGGCCTGTGGGTATCTCGAAAAAGACTTCCGCCAATCAGATAATCAATGTCGTGGTTTTGGCGGTATTCCATCAAGGATTCGGACAAAAGCCCTGAAGCAGGTGTGTTGAGATAAGTGTAGCTTCGCAATACCGGAAATTCATCTTTCAAATTAGCTTGCATAAGTTTTTAAAAATTGCTTAATTTTGTTTTTACTCAATCCTTTTAAAATGTTTTCCAAAAATAAAACATCCGAACCAACTTACGACGAACAAAGAGATTTGTTTTTGTACGCACAAAACCGCATCAAAGAAAAGAAAAGGCTCTACTATCATTTCATCGCTTTTGTGGTCGGCGGGATTTTCTTGTTTACTTTTAATAAGATTTTCAATTATTATCCCGAATATAATTGGTATTTGTGGTTGACTACCATTTGGCTTTTCTTTCTCATCGTTCATTTCATCAACGTTTTTGTCACCCATAAATTTATGGGACCGGATTGGGAAAAGACTCAATTAGACAAGTTAGTAACCAAGCAGAAAAAACACATCGAGGAGTTGACTCGAAAATTAGAACAGAAATCTTTCGAAACACCTGACAAAACCAATATGGATACGGAATAATGATAACCATCATAGCAGCCATCGGAAAGAGTCGCGAGTTGGGCAAAGACAATCAGTTACTTTGGCTTTTGCCCAACGATTTGAAGCGGTTTAAACAACTGACCTTGGGGCATGCCGTTATCATGGGAAGAAAAACTTTTGATTCGTTACCAGGCATATTACCCAACCGGAGGCACATCATCCTGACCACAACCCAAACTATACGAACGTGCAAGCGGTGGTAGCTCATAGCATCCAAGAAGCTTTAGAAAAAGCCGCAGAAACCGATGAAACCCCTTATGTGCTGGGTGGGGGTGAAATTTACAAATTGGCTCTGCCCTTTGCTGACAGGGTTGAGCTTACAATAGTAGAAAGCACTTTTGAAGCCGATACTTTTTTCCCGAATCTTCCTGCCGATGTCTGGCAAGAAATATTTATTGAACACCATCCGGCGGATGAAAAACACGCCTATGCCTATTCATTTCATACATTTACAAAAAAATAACAGTCATTTTAAGCCGGACTGATTATTCATAAAAAAAAATAAAACTACCTTTGCACGGTCAAATTATGAAGATAATAGGAATCATACCGGCTCGATACGCATCTACAAGGCTTGAGGGCAAACCTTTGATGGATTTGTGTGGCAAGCCGATGATACAGCATGTGTATGAACGTGCGAAAATAATATTAAATCATGTGCTTGTGGCCACAGATGACAAACGCATCTTTGACACGGTCAAAAATTTTGGCGGTGAAGTGGTGATGACCGCGGAAAATCACAACACAGGCACCAACCGGTGTTTGGAAGCTTATAAAAAACACACCCAATCAACCGGAGAAACGTTTGAAGTGGTCATCAACATACAAGGAGATGAGCCACTACTTGAGCCGGAACAAATCGAAACTTTAACAAAGTGTTTTGATGCGGAAGATACAGAAATGGCTACCTTGGTCATACCGTCCAAACCGATGGAGAAACTTTCACAAACCGGTGTTTTTGTGGTGTTTGACAAATATTGTCATGCAATGTATTTCAGCCGTTCGGTGATTCCTTTTGTCCGCGATGCAAAACCCGCTGAATGGACTTCACGGCATACGTTTTACAGGCATGTGGGTATGTACGGATTTCGTCCGAAGGCATTGGAGGAATTTGCAAATATCCAACAAACTTCCCTTGAAAAAGCGGAATCGCTGGAGCAAAACCGGTGGCTCGAAAACGGAAAAAAAATCAGGGTGGGAATCACAACCCACGAAACTATTCCGGTGGACACAAAAGAAGATGTGGAAATTGTCAGGATGATGATGAAAAACAAAATGCTGGTTAAATAACCCTGTCAAATCAATTAAATTGTTTATGACAGTCGTAAACAATTATTAGCCCAGCGGTCTCAGCTTATAACGCTGCGTTTAAAAATAATGAAAAACACTAATTAGTAATAAATACTATCTAAAGAAATAAAATGAGTCAAAAAAAAGTACAAGTAGGCAATGTGTCTTGTGGGGAAGATCAGCTTTTCCTGATTTCAGGGCCTTGTGTCATCGAAACTGAATCCATTATGATGCGCACTGCCGAGACCATCAAAGAGGTAACCGAAAAACTCGGCATTCCGGTGATTTACAAATCATCTTTTATGAAAGACAACCGAAGTTCAGCCGATTATTACTCCGGTCCGGGTGTAGAAAAAGGCTTGCGCATCCTCGAAAAAATACGCAAAGAATTTGGCTTCCCAATACTGACAGATGTGCATTATCCGTCACATGTCAAAGAAGTTGCCGAAGTAGTCGATGTGGTGCAAGTACCTGCTTACCTGTTGATGCAGACTTCATTGGTTTTGGAGGTTGCCGAACAACAAAAAGCAGTGAACCTGAAACACGCACAGTTCTTGGCTCCTGAAAACATGATTAAACCGGTTGAAAAAATCGAATCGGTCGGCAACCACAACATTCTCTTGACTGAAAGAGGTTATGTCTTTGGCTACAACGATTTGATTGTTGACCCGAGAAGTTTCTACCACATGAATGAAATCGGGTATCCGGTCATTTTTGACGTGACCCATTCCATCCGAAAGTACGGAACACCGAGTGCTGATCCCAAAGGGGGCGCGCGACAATATTTGGAAGTATTGGCTAGAGCCGGTGTGGCATCGGGCGTAGATGGCCTATTTGTCGAAACGCACCCTTGTCCTTCCGAGGCTCTTTGTGATGCAGCCAGCCAGCTGGACATGTCACATCTTGAGGAATTCCTGAAACCCCTTTTGGAATTGCACAACACCGAAGTTAAATACAGAAAAAAATAAACCAACCAACCTTAATTTTATACTATGGAACTTTATTTAGATTCAGCCGATATCAACGAAATCAGGGAAGTCAGCAAATACGGTATCGTTGCCGGCGTGACGACCACCCCAACCTTTATGCACCGCCACGGCATCACAGATATTGATGCGGCGATTGTCGAATTATCAAAGATGGTCGATGTCATTCAAATTGAAGCCTTGGGCTCCAACGCAGACGAAATCGTGCAAGAAGCCTACCGTCAAGAAGCACTTGGGCTTGACCGCGCGAAAACTGTTTACAAAATACCCGTATCTCTTGAAGGTGTCAAAGCTTGTAAGATTCTGACCGATCAAGGGTTTTTGGTCAATGTCCACTTGGTTTACACCTTACAACAAGCCTATATGGCGATGAATTCCGGAGCTACTTACGTGTGCCCGCTTGTTGGAAGGCTGCAAGATCAAGGACACGACGCATTGGCGTTGGTTCAACAATGCGTAGATGCGGTAAACTACTATGGATACAACACCAAAGTCATGTTCTCTTCCGTGCGCAATGCAGAACATGTGCGCAATGCCATCAACATCGGTGTCCACACCGTGACTGTGCCTTGGAAAATCATGAAACAACTTACAGAAAACAACTTCACCACCATCGGTACCAAAGAGTTCGAACAACACACCCGGCTCATGATGGTGAAAGTTTCGCAAGCACTCAAAAAAGAAAACCCGGTTGCTAAAGCCACAGATACCATAGCCGATTGTTTGGTGAAAATGACTGCCGGAGGTTTTGGTGCAGTTACCGTTGTCAACGGTGCAAGCGAGGCTATCGGAATCTTCACAGACGGCGATTTGAGAAGATTGATTGAAGCCGGCGGGTCTATCGGAGACACCTTGTCGTCTTTGGAACTTAAAAAACCAAAATCCATTGATGCGGACGAGTTGCTTTACAAAGCACAACAAATTTTCAGCGAAACGAAAGTCGATGAACTGGTAGTCACTCAAAACGGGAAAGTGGTCGGAATGCTCGACATTCAGCAACTAATCGAATAAAAAATAGGAGAGGTCGAAAGACCTCTTTTTTACTATGTTTAAATCTTTTGAAAACATACAAAAACTGTTTGAAAACAATGGAGGTGTTTTTCGCACAACGCCTGCCAAACTTTCAGAAAAACTCAAAGGAATCAAAGCCTTGTTGTTTGATTGGGATGGTGTTTTTCATTCCGGCAGCAAATCTGAAAATCAAATCAGTAGTTTTTCCGAAGCCGATTCGATGGGCATCAATATGCTCCGGTTTGCTTATTATTTGAGGATCCAGGAAATTCCCTACTCGGCAATTGTCACCGGAGAAAACAACCCGACGGCGCAATTTTTTGCCCAAAGAGAGCATTTTGATGCAATTTTTTCGGGGGCGAAAGACAAAAGAGTTGTTTTGGAAAAAATTTGCTCGCAAAACAATCTCAAACCGGAAGAAATCCTTTTTGTATTTGATGACATACTCGATTTGATCGTGGCAAAAAAAGTAGGCGTTCGTATGATGATACACCGTAAAGCGGGTGTGTTGTTGAATCACTACGCCCAAAAGCATCAGATATTTGATTACAAAACCGCGAACGAGGGCAACCGGCATGCCATCCGGGAAGCCTGCGAACTATCATTGGGTCTTTTAAATCAGTTTGACAAAGTCATCGAAGAACGCATGAACTTTTCCGAAACTTATCAAACGTATATTTCACTCAGAAATCAAAAGAAAGTTTCGTTGGAAGAAAGTGCAAAGAATTGATAAAAAACAGTTGAAACGAATGTCTTGATTCTTGATTTACTTTTCATTCGATTAGCTACAAGCAGTTTTAAAAATGAAGACAACGACAAAACATATTTTACTTGCGACAATTTTTTTCGAACTTATTTCATGTGGACTACAACAGAATAGCGATACCAAAATAAGTAATCCAAAAGTTGAAGACGCATACAAACCAACCTTTACCGTTACTCTACTCTACGATAAATTAGAGTACAGTTTCAAACAAATGCAACCTAACAACTTCGAACAAATATTTGTTGATTGGAACAGGACAATAAAACCAAATTCTGATGACTTCATACATCAAAACGACACCATTAATGCATTATTCGATGTTTATAAAGAGTTCTACAAGCCTCTTGACCTATTAAAACTTGGAGACTGGGAATGGGAAAACGACCTAAATTCAAAATGCAAGTATGTTGTAGTTCAGAACAAAATATTTTATTCAATTCTGCTCACCGACAACTTTGACGATTTTGAATGGCAGAAATCAAAAAAAGATTCAATAGAAAATTTCAGACCACCAATAAATTTAGACAAGGATAAAGTTCTTTATTTAACTGACGAGTATGCTAAATCTATCAATAAATTTTTGGGGACAGAATCAGCAAAACTTGGTAAAGTGAATATTATGAATCCTGCAAGGCCTGACGGAGATAGCGAAAAACGGTATGAAATATTACGGCCATACATCCCAATTCTGCATGGACATTGGGGGGATGTTGGTATCTTGAAACTCATCCGGACATTGGTGTAATTATTTTCAACAAGACATTAACAAAAGCAAAAATTGACTTTAGAGTTGGCTATCAAGGGGGTGAAGCGACACTTGAGAGAAACGGCAATCTCTGGACAATCAAGGAAAGTAAAGCGACATGGATAGAATAAAACGGCACATTTGCAATAGGTGGGTTTCGTGTTACACAGAAAGTTTTGTGGTTACAGAAAACTCAGTTCTCCGAATGAACATTTGTACTAAAAAGCCAGCCCATCGCAAATCTGCAAAACGATAACAATAACACATGAAAACCATCAAAATAGGTTTAGCGGGATTTGGTACCGGCGGGCGGTTTTTTCACGCGCCGCTGATCGCTTCCACGCCGGGATTGCAACTCACGGCCATCCACACCCGTTCGGAAAGCAATCGGGCACATGCCAAACTCCATTTTCCGGATACTCCTTTGGTGGACGAGTACGCCGATTTGCTTGCCAACCCCGATTTGGATGCCATTGTACTTTCGATTCCCAACCACTTACATTTTCCACAAGCGGCTCAAGCCCTGCAAGCCGGGAAAAATGTGGTGGTTGACAAGCCTTTTACCGTAACTTCTGAGGAGGCTAAACAGCTCATCGAACTGGCCAAAAAAGTTAAAAAAACACTGACTGTTTTTCACAACCGCAGGCTCGACGGGGGTTATTTCACTTTATTAGAATATTTTGACAAAAATATTTTGGGGAAAATCGTTCAGTTTGAAGCGCGTTTTGACCGGTACAGAAAAGAATTGCGGGCCAACTCGTGGAAAGAAAAGCCCATGCCCGGAAGTGGTATTTTGTATGATTTGGGCAGTCATTTGATAGACCAAAGTTTACAGCTTTTCGGGAAGCCCGAAACCTTGTTTGCCAGATTGAATTCGCAACGTCCGAGCGCGGAAACCGTCGATGATTTCGAGATTTTTCTAAACTACAAAACGGGGCTTAGTGTTCGGTTGGGAGCCAACATGCTGAGTCGTACCCCCAGTTTAGCGTATCGCGCTACCGGGTTAGAGGCAACACTCGAAATTGGCGGTACGGATGGGCAAGAAGAAGTCCTTCGAAAAGGCATTCTCCCGGTTTCAACGGAAACTTGGCATGAACAATTACAGCCTCAACCCGCTTGCCTTTACACCTTTCAGGGCTTAAATATGGAGGCTGTTTCTGTGGATTGCCATGTCGGAAACTATTTGGCCTTTTATCAAAACCTGCATCAACATCTGACAGAAAACAAGCCACTCATGGTCAAAGCGGATGAAGCTTTGCAGGTCGTTCAACTGATAGAATTGGCTATTGAAAGCAATTTGCAACAACGAACTTTAGTTGTTAAAGTTTAAGGATTAACACTTCCGTTTCATACATTCCGTTATTTTTACGACATGAAAAGTATTAAACCAATACGTTTTTTGTATGTCCTCTTGGCGGTATTCGGATGGTCTTGCGAAGACGATATCGAAGACAACAGCAATGCTTTTCAGGTGGTGGTGCAAAACGAATTTTGGCGGGCAAAAACCGTCAAGGCAAGCATCCTCGACGATGGGACTTTGATTATCGTGGCAAGTGACGGCGAACGAAAGATGATTGTACAAACCGCCTCTTTTCAGCCGGGAAACTACACGGTCGGAGTCAGTGCGGCCAGTGAAATTACTTACGAAAACTTGCTCAGCGGTTCAACCGTCAAAACATTGCCTTTTCTTTCCAAAGGAACGATAGAAATAGCCCGTTTCAATACTGAAAAACCGAGTATTACCGGAACTTTCCGGTTTGATGCATTGACTAATAACGGATTGCAATATTTCTTTAAGGAAGGGATTTTTTACGAATTAGACATCACAGAATTTAATCCAGACCTGCTCAAACCAATTGAAGACGGTGGAGATGATTCGGGTGATGGTGAAGACGATGGCGATAATGGCGGAGGAGATGATTCCGATTTGCCGTTCAGCAATCATTTCTTTGCCAAAGTAAACGGCAACCCGTTTTCGACTCAGGTCATTACCGTTTCAGTCACAAATGGGATTATTGGAGTGATGAACGCCACCACAACCGGTTTGCCTTCCATGACGATTCAGTTTCCCGTAGATGTCACTGTCGGGACGCATAATTTTGGTGGGGGAAACATCAATGCCGCATTTTACACACCCAACGGAATCGATCGAAAGGGGGAAAGCGGCACGCTTTTTATCAACAAGCACGACACCGCCAACCGGATTGTAGAGGGCAGGTTTAACTTCATTGTCCCCCAACAAGGAAATCCCATCGAAGTGACTGAAGGTGTTTTTCGAATAAAATATTGACACAGGTAAATGCTCAAAGTGGCCTAAAGAAATTGAGGTAGTTCATTTTCTTAAACGTCCCTTAATATTCAGAACATTTTTAGGATTTTTTAGGCACTCCAGTTATTTTTAAATGAAGGTTTATGCAGGCACCTCCGAAAGGTGTAGACTTTTGCCGATAGTTTCCGCCGTCTTTTTACCTTCAGATGGTGAGGGGTTCGCGGAAAAGATTTTGTCATGGCACATTCGCAAAAAAAGTTTTTCTTTGTATAAAAATAAAATCATGAAGTTTGCGCGGCCGTATCAACTCATACTTTTTGTGTTTGCCCTATTGGCCTTAGTTCAATGTGCAAAAAGAGGCACACCCGAAGGCGGTCCCAAAGATCTGTTGCCACCCCGCATGGTAGAGGCACAACCCGATACGTTTTCGACCCAATTTACCGCAAAAAAAATAAGGATTTACTTTGATGAGTTCGTCCGGTTGAAAGACGTTCAGAAACAACTCATCATTTCTCCCCCGATGAAGTATTTCCCGGAAGTTAGGCCGCAAGGTTTACCCACCAAATTCATCGATATACTAATCCGGGATACTTTGCTTGAAAACACAACTTACACCATGAATTTTGGCCAAAGCGTAGAAGACAACAACGAAGCAAATCCTTTTTCTTTTTTCAAATATGTATTTTCTACCGGTAAATATATTGATTCTTTAACCCTTTCGGGGACAATCAAAGATGCTTTGTTAAAAGTGCCGGACAATTTCGTGTCTGTGATGTTGTATGAAGTAAACGAAAAATTCAACGACTCCATTATTTACAAACTCCCGCCCACTTACATCACCAGCACTTTGGATAGCGCGGTTGTATATAATTTTGAAAACATGAAGCCCGGAACCTACTTTCTGGCCGCGCTCAAAGACAAAAACAACAACTACCTCTACAACCAAAAAACCGATAAAATCGGCTTCAAAAAAGAATACATCACCCTGCCGACAGATAGTGTTTATGCATTGACACTCTTCAAAGAAGTCAATACTTTCAAAGCGCTCAAACCAACACAAGCAAGCGCCAACCGTTTGATTTTCGGGTATGAAGGCAGTCCGGAAAAAATGAAAATTGACATACTCTCGCCCATGCTAAAGGATTTTGATTACCGCGTCACAGCCGATAAAACAAAAGATACCCTCTATTATTGGTTTAAAGACGTAGAAGCCGACACCCTACGTTTGAAGGTAAGCAATGAAAAGAAAATAGACACGTTTGCAATTCCTTTCAAAAAAATGAAAAAAGACTCGTTGTTGCTTAGGCCAGTTTACACGGGGACTTTGCCGCTCAATAAATCCTATTATTTAGAATCCGAAATACCGTTAGAAAGGTTTGACAAGGAGAAGATTTTCGTTTTTAGTAATGATTCCGTCCCTATCTCGTTTGAGGCAAAATTAGATAGCATTCAACTTTTTTCGATCGCTTTTGCAAAAGAAGAAAGCCAACGGTACAACATCAAATTGCTGCCGGGTGCTTTGACCGATTTTTATGAACACAGCAACGACACGCTCAACATAAAAATAGCAACCAAAAACGACCGCGACTACGGCCGGCTTAATATGGACTTAAAGAATATCCAACAATTCCCCATCATTGTCCAACTGCTCAACAATGCCGGGCTCGTTCTGGCCGAACAGCTGGTTACACAAAACAAAGTAGCCGAATTTCTGTTTTTGGATCCGATGAAATATACCGTTAGAATCATCTACGACAGCAATGGGAACGGCAAATGGGATACAGGCGATTATTTCTCAAAACGGCAACCCGAACGAATCGAATATTTTCCGGCAGAGTTAGATATACGAGCCAATTGGGATGTTTTCGAAACTTTTATTTCAAATTAAACATGTCTCGATCCTCCAAAAATTTGAGTTTTTCGCGTATAGATTGAAGCGATTTTTTGTCGAGTACAGCCGTCACAACTTTTTCTTCATCAATTTGCGGGGCAACAACTACGCTCCCAAGTGCGTCATAAACTGCCGAATGGCCTGAATATTCGTGGTGATTGCCGTCAAATCCTACTCGATTCACACCGGTTGTGTAACACATATTTTCGATTGCACGTGCTTTCAACAAACCATCCCAAGCATCAATTCTCGGTTTGGGCCAATTGGCCACATAAATCAACAAATCATAGTTTTCAGTGTTTCTTGACCAAACCGGGAAACGAAGATCATAACAAACCAACGGGCAAATCCGCCAACCGTTGTATTCCACAATCAAGTGCTCTTCACCGGAAGTATAAACCTTGTTTTCTCCGGCCAAGGTGAAAAGATGCCGCTTGTCATACGTTTCAAGTTTCCCATCTGGATGTGCAAAAATAAGCCGGTTGAAATATTGCTTGTCTTCCTCAATAACCAAACTTCCCACCAAAGCCACCTGCTTTTTTATGGCAGTTTCGCGCATCCAAACGACCGATTTTCCATGCATGGTTTCGGCTACAACACCCGGATTCATCGTAAACCCGGAGGAGAACATTTCCGGCAAAACAATCAATTGCAACTGTTCGGGAAGCGCATCTATTTTTTGACTGAGCGAAGTCAGGTTTTCATCCGGATTTTCCCAATATAGAGAAGTTTGGATGAGTGCCAAATGAAGAAAATCTGCTGGCATGATTGAGTTTTTAGGATTTATGCATATAAAATTACGCCAAAAAATTGACCTGAATCAAAAGAAGTAAAAAAATAGAAAAAATGGAAAAATTTAGATACGATTCGAATTTTTATGCTTCCAGTCTGGTTGAAAGTTTTACTTCCGGCATACTTGCCTGACAGCAGGCAGGCGGTTCCTTCGAATCAACACATTTCCACATTTCACATTTTCAAAATGAAACATTAACTTTTCGTTACTATAAAGTTATGTTAACTCAAAGGGCATCAGAAAAAACAATATGTCTTATCTTTACGCAACATTTAAGTTTAAAAAAACTTTTTTTAACCTGTTTAAAGTAATTTTAATACGAAGTTTATGAAAAAAAAGGATATCAAAATTCTGCTGGTTGATGATGAGCCCGATATTTTAGAAATCGTAGGGGTCAATCTTTCCGCGGAAGGTTATAAAATCAGTACGGCTTCAAATGGTTTTGAAGCAGTCTGGAAGGCCAAAAAAGAATTGCCCCAACTGATTATTTTAGACGTGATGATGCCTGAAATGGACGGTATCGAAGCTTGTGAAAAAATCAGGGAAATACCGGAATTAAAAGATGTTATCATCACTTTTTTTACGGCCCGGGCAGAAGATTATTCAATGGTTGCCGGATACGAAGCTGGAGCGGATGATTACATCACCAAGCCTATCAAACCCAAGGTGTTGGTGAGCAAGGTGAAAAGTTTACTCAGGCGGCTGAAAGATCTGGATGAAACGGTATCCGACATTGTCACACTGGGGGATTTAATCATCAATCGTGAAGAATATAAAATCAGTATTGGCAAAGAAGAAATGGCATTGCCTAGAAAGGAATTTGAACTTTTATCCCTGCTTTGTTCAAAACCCGGCAAAGTTTTTAAACGGGAAGAGATTTTGGATAAAGTCTGGGGCAACGAAGTAGTCGTTGGTGGCCGCACGATAGACGTCCACATCCGTAAGCTACGTGAAAAAATAGGGGATGATTATTTCAAAACAGTCAAAGGCATCGGGTATAAGTTTGTAGGATAACATGGCTATCAAGTTCAAACGGACATATCGTTTTGCTTTCAGAACTTCGATTTTTATCACCCTGATATTGACGTTCTCTTCTTTGTTTTTTCAATATTTTTTCTTGGAAATCACATGGTTATACACTATGGTTCAATGTATTGCCATTTTCCTCACCTCATTTTTCGTCATTCAGTACCGCGTTGAAAATTTCATATACAAACGCATCAAAAAAATCTATGACGATGTATCGCTACTCGAATCGAGTAGTTTCCAAAGCCAGCCCGTAACGACCGATATGGCAACCCTGTCCAAAGAAGTCAGGAAGTTTGCCGCTGACAAAAAGCTCGAAATAGAAGCACTCAAAATCAGGGAAAGCTACCGAAAAGAATTTATCGGAAATATATCGCACGAACTCAAAACCCCATTGTTTACCGTTCAAGGTTACATACTGACCTTGCTTGACGGGAACATCAAGGATAAAAAAATCATTCACAAATATTTGAAGCGTGCCAACTCGGGGGTGGAAAGGCTTATCTACATCGTCAACGATTTGGACATGATTACTAAACTCGAAACCGGCAATCTCAATTTGAAGCAGCTGCCTTTTGATATTGTTGAATTGGTCAGAAACGTACTTGAATTGTTGGAAATGAAAGCTGCCAAAAGCGATATTACCCTCACGCTTGATACCGATTATCCGGATCCGATCATGGTGAATGGTGATGTGGAACGCATCAAACAAGTGGTTACCAACTTGGTTGTCAACTCGATAAAGTACGGGAAGAAAGATGGCACGACAGAAATAAGCATTGAGAATTTAACCAAAAAGAAAATAATTGTCAGAATTACAGACAATGGCGAAGGCATCAAAAAAGAACATATACCGCGCCTGTTTGAGCGGTTTTTCCGTGTGGACAAAAGTGGTTCTCGCGAAGAAGGTGGATCGGGTTTGGGCCTCGCTATCGTGAAGCACATTATAGAAGCTCACGGCGAAAAAATATACATCGAAAGCGAGTTTGGTGTAGGCTCCGAATTTTCATTTACCCTCGAAAAGGTGAAACAAACGGTCTAAATCTTCTGTCGGTTTCCCGAAATTTTTCAATCCGGTAAACAGCTCGGTTTTAGCCAAACTTTTGATGGAAAAATGCGCTTGTTTCGCAGACGGAACAATCCCTTTAAAATGAAGCCTTTCTGCCAAGTACTCCTGTTCGTACTGACCCGGGGTGGGAATAAAAAACGCCTTCTTCTCCAATTTTGCCAAGTCCATGATTGTGGTATAACCACTTCGGGAAAGCACCAAGTCACTGGCGTTTATCGCTTTTTCAAGTTCGCCGGAAGTCATAAAATTATAAACCGTTGTATTCAGAAAATTAAAAATCTCTTGTTTGGCCTCTATTTTGCCCCGGATAAACAAAACCTTGCCCTGATAACTCTTTATTTCATTAAAAAGTTTGTCTTCGAGCATGGTTCGCTGGGGTTCAGGACCCGAAAGTATCACCATTAAATCATAGATTTTTTCGGTATCGTTTTTCTCAAACCGGCTTAATGGCCCGATATATAAAATCTTGATATTCTTGTTTTTAAGATGTCCTAATCGCCCGGAAAGATTGTCTGCTTCTTCAAAATCAGGAACCCAACATTCGTTAAATTTTTTGATAAACCAATGGTGCATTTTACTGGTAAGATAAGTTGTGTTTCCGGTAAGCACATTGAGTTGATGCGTGATAAAAATCGATGGAATCCTTTTATCGTAAACGCCCAGCCTGTTGTCTGATATGATTCCGTGTATCTTGCCCTCATCGACCAACTGTTTGACAAATTTCCGTTCTCTCATAATAGCACAAATCATTTTTGGCATATCCAATAGGAGTTTTGATTTGAAGAACTTTCCGTTTTTGGCATATTCAATATTGTAGGAAGCCAACTCTATGCTGTCCAATTCCGGAAATTCTTTTTGCAACAGAGAAAGTGCTACTCCATCGGATGCCAACAACGGCCGGTAGCCGTTTTTGAGCAGTGCTCTGATGATGGGAATGCATCGGGTGGCGTGGCCAAGACCCCAGTTGAGAGGAGCTACTAAGATGGTTTTGCTGTGGTTCATCTAAAATTAATATAACAACAAAGATAATCGGCCTTTATCATCCGGATATTTCCTTAATTTTACCAAAATTTTAAATAACATCGTGGGAAGCAAAAATAAACTCAAGCGATTCAAAGAAAATTTAACTTTTTCAAATGTAGTTCAGCCCGAACGTTCGCTTTTGACGGACAATCGGTTCGCATTAAAGGGAAATTGGCTTCAGTCATTTTTTAAAAATAAAGGGGATCTTATTCTCGAGTTGGGTTGTGGCAAAGGCGAGTACACCCTTGCGATGGCTCGAAAATATCCTGATAAAAATTTTATCGGCATCGACATCAAAGGTGCTCGTTTTTGGCGGGGCGCAAAGACGGCTTTGGAAGAAAATTTACCCAATGTCGCTTTCGTACGAATCCAAATTGAGCTGATTGATAAGATCTTTGCAACAGATGAAGTCGCAGAAATTTGGATTACTTTCCCCGATCCGCAAATCAAATACAAACGCTCCAAACACCGACTCACCAACCCGGTTTTTTTAGCACTGTACAAACGCATTTTAAAACCAAACGGATTGATTCATTTGAAAACAGACAGCGAGTTTATGCACGGCTATACCTTAGGTATTTTGCAGGGGCTTGGACATACAATCTCATACGCACACCACGACGTATATGGCAATACAGAAAGCCCTGAAATAGTGACTTCGGTTCAAACTTTTTATGAACAACAGTATTTGGAACAAAGAAAAGCCATCACGTATATCCGATTTAAACTCGATTGAACATGAATTTTATTTGGCATTTGGTATTGGGGATTATTTTGTCTGGTATTGGGGTTATCCCGCCCGGAATGCTCAATATGAATGTGGCAAAAATAACCATCAAAGACGGCAAATCCAGGGCTTTGATGTTTGCCTTAGGTGCATCGTTGGTGGTCAGTATTCAATCGACTATCGGGCTTTTCTTTGCCAAATTTCTCAACAGCCGGACTGATTGGGTGGACAATCTTCAACGATTTGGGCTGCTGATACTTGTGATTTTAGCCATTTACTTTTTGACCGTTGCCTCTTATCAGAAAAAAAAACCGAAAAGCAAGCTCGTCCGCAGCAAGAGAAGCCGGTTCTTGTTAGGAATTTTTTTGTCGGTTGTCAATGTTTTTCCCATTCCTTTCTACGCTTTTATCAGCGTCACGATGGCTTCTTTCAGCTGGTTTTTGTTTGAACAACCCAATACGGCAGCCTTTGTGGTTGGTACTTCAATTGGCACTTTTTTAATGTTGTATGTCTATATTTTATTTGCCAAGAACATCGCATCCAAAAGCGAGCGATTTATTAAAAACATGAATTTGATTATCGGGATTATCGCGGCTTTGGCGGCTCTGATAACTTTGTTTAAACTTTTATAAAACCGGAATGGAAGCTAACTTTTTCGACCGGGTATATGAGGTCGTCAGACAAATTCCGGAAGGTAAAGTAACCAGCTATGGAGCAATTGCCACTTATTTAGGAACCGGAAAATCTGCACGTATAGTCGGCTGGGCAATGAATGCCGCACATGCTTTGGAAGATGTCCCCGCGCACAGGGTTGTAAACCGATTAGGGATGCTCACCGGAAAGCATCATTTTTCGGGCATCAACCTGATGCAGCAACTCCTCGAATCGGAAGGTTTGACTGTCAAAAATGATGAAATCGTCAATTTTTCAAAACACTTTTGGAATCCAACGACAGAACTTAAAACCCATCGAGATTTGTAAATTTTGAAAGGAAGTAAAGTGCAATCCCTGTATTTTTTTTAAAAAAATTCGTTTTTTTTCAATTGTAAATCTATTTATCGTAATATTGCAATATATAAATTTAGCTATGGGGCTTACTAAGAAAGAATTGTTTACGAAAGAGCAGAATGAACTGGCACAATTGGCCAAATCCTTGGCTCATCCGGCTCGGGTGGCGATACTTCAGTACTTGCTGAAAGCCAACTCCTGCATCAACGGCGACTTGGTGCAGGAACTGGGCTTGGCACAACCTACCATCAGCCAGCATTTGCGGGAATTAAAAGAAATAGGGCTCATTCAAGGAACCATCGAAGGCGTTACCGTAAACTATTGTATTCATCCCAAAAAATGGACAGAAATACAAGCACTTTTTGAACAATTTTTCAATCAATATCAATATACAAATCAAGCAGACTGTTGTTGATTGGAATCGGAAGCAGGAAGCGGAAATTTTATTTTTAAAACCAGCAAACAAGAAACCCGAAATTTTTTTAAACATGAAAACGACAGAAGAAGAGCTCAAAAAAATTGTACAAAAAAAGTACGCATTGATTGCGGAACAACCCAAATCGTTCAATCAATCCTCGTGTTGTGGTGCGGAAAATTCATCTCATAAGGTATATAACATCATGATGGATGATTATAACGCGGTCGAAGGCTATGTCGACGAAGCCGATTTGGGCTTGGGATGTGGTTTGCCGACACAATTTGCACAAATACAGCCCGGCGACACCGTTCTCGATTTGGGTTCGGGTGCGGGTAACGATTGTTTTGTTGCCCGGCATGAAACTAGAGAAACCGGCAAAGTCATCGGGGTTGATTTCACCGATGTGATGATTGAAAAGGCGAGAGTCAACGCCGATAAATTTGGCTTCAACAATGTCGAGTTACGCTTTGGGGATATCGATAATTTACCGGTTTCAAACAAAATCATCGATGTGGTTGTGAGCAATTGCGTATTAAACTTGGTTCCCGACAAGCCCAAAGTTTTCAGTGAAATGTATCGCGTCCTCAAGCCCGGTGGCCATTTCAGTGTTTCGGATATCGTGTTGGTTGGCGGCCTGCCCAAAGCGCTTCGAGAAGATGCCGAAATGTATGCGGGTTGCGTTGCCGGAGCCATCCAAAAAGACACGTACCTAAAATACATACAGGATGCAGGATTCAAAGAGGTTTCCATTCAAAAAGAAAAACCCATTTCGCTTCCCGATGATATTCTCGGCAAATACCTGAATCCGAAAGAAATCGAAGCATTTCAAAAACATGAACATGGAATTTTCAGCATTACGGTTTTTGGAAAAAAACCCGGCTCAACAGGCAAAAAGAAAGCCAATATTTCCGAAATCTCAGAAACAAAATACAGACCCAATTCGGGTTGTTGTTAATTTAAAATGCGAGGCAATGGGTTTGCATAAATCGATTTTATTGACCAAATTGCAACATTCAATTCAAGCGGTTTCTAAAAATAAAGTTTCGAAGCCCCGGAGAGAAATTCTTCAGCCTTTGCTTGGTTACATTCAACACAAAATAGATAACAAAGAAGCTGTAAACCTGCACTTTATCTGCACGCACAATTCCCGGAGAAGCCAGTTTGCGCAAATCTGGGCGCAAACCATGGCGTATTATTTTGGCTTAGAAACTCATTGTTTTTCAGGCGGTGTGGAAGTAACTGCTTTTAACGAAAGAGCGGTAGAAACCCTTGTCAGAGCGGGTTTTCAGGTTCAAAAAAATGAGCATCCGGAAAATCCCATTTATCAGGTATTTTATGTGAAAGGGAAAAGCCCGATGCTCGCTTTTTCAAAATTGGTAGAAGATCCCATAAATCCAAATTTCGGTTTTGCCGCCATCATGACTTGCACACATGCCGATGAAAATTGCCCTGTTGTATTCGGTGCTGAAATGCGCATCCCAATCAGATATAACGACCCGAAAGCTTTTGATGATACACCTCAAGAAAATCTAAAATACGATGAATGCTCCGAGCAAATCGCCTCTGAAATGTATTGGGTTTTTTCGAAAATAAACAGTTGATTCATAAATTTTGGATTATGACAACTTAATACTTAACACTCAAAACTTAATCTATAAAAAACCATGAAGCATTTAAGTTTTCTAGACCGATTCCTCACCCTTTGGATTTTTTTAGCCATGGGAATTGGGGTATCCATCGGTTATTTTTATCCATCTTCTGCCGATGTAATCGATTCGTTTAGCAAGGGTTCAACCAACATTCCCATTGCCATCGGGTTGATTTTGATGATGTATCCGCCTTTGGCAAAGGTGGATTACAAACTTTTACCGATGGTATTCAAAAATGTCAAAATATTAGCGGTTTCATTGGTCCTAAATTGGATAATCGGCCCCATCTTGATGTTTGTCCTGGCAATCGTTTTTCTCCACGACTATCCCGAATACATGGTTGGGCTTATCCTGATTGGCCTTGCCAGATGCATTGCCATGGTGCTGGTTTGGAACGATTTGGCCGAAGGTAGCAGCGAATACGGTGCAGGTTTGGTCGCTTTAAACAGTGTTTTTCAGGTATTCGGCTATAGTTTTTACGCTTGGATTTTCATTACCGTTCTCCCACCATATTTTGGTTTTGAAGGTGCCTTGGTCGAAATTTCCATTGCAACTATTGCAGAAAGTGTCGCTATTTATCTTGGGATTCCTTTTTTGATGGGACTTTTAAGCCGATTTATTTTAGTAAAATTAAAAGGAAAAACTTGGTATAAAAACAAATTTATTCCAACAATTTCACCCCTAACGCTGATTGCTTTGTTGTTTACCATAGTGGTAATGTTTTCACTCAAAGGGGAGCTAATTGTCCAAATTCCGATGGATGTATTAACCATTGCTATTCCACTATTAATATATTTTGCCGTGATGTTTTTCATCGGATTTTTTGTAACAAAAGCGAGTGGCGCAAGCTATGATAAAAATGTAGCCGTAGCCTTCACAGCAGCCGGGAATAATTTTGAGTTGGCAATTGCTGTCGCGATTGCTGTTTTTGGACTGAACTCCGGGCAAGCTTTTACGGGGGTTATTGGGCCTTTGGTAGAAGTGCCCGCACTCATTTTGTTGGTAAGGGTAGCATTTTGGTTGAGGTCACAATATTACGGCAAGACAATCTAATCTCGATGTCTTTTTACTTGATTATTACACGCTTGAAATTTCACATCTCCACAAAATGCACTTGGTCAATGCCCGGGTGCTCAATGGTTTTTTCCTGGCCGGAAGGAAAGATGATTTTTAAGGTTTTAACACTCGTGGCGTTGCCAAGCCCAAAGGTCAGGGCGGCTGTTTGATCGCTGCTCAGACCTTCGCCGATGGCATACACATCGGTCAACGTTTTCCCGCCTATGGTTTCTACAACCACTTTTGCGCCGATATAATCCGCGTTTTCGGGAAAGCGGACGCAGAGGTAATGATGTGTCCCGCCTTTGTTGATGTGTGCTTGAACCGGCCCGTCTAAGTTGGCATAAATCAAATCGGGATAACCGTCCAAGTTAAAATCGCCTGTCAAGGGTGTGATGGCGTAGTTTTTATTGATGACTCCCGATTGGTCTTCCGTAGCTCCAAAAGTACCATCGGGCCGTTGAAGGAGAAAGCGGCAAGGCAGCTTGAACAATTTGTGCGGCGGAAAATCTACATAATTCTCCGCAACCACCAAATCCTGCAATCCGTCTAAGTTGAAGTCCTGAAAAACAGCGCCCCATGAAAATTCAAAATCCGCAATTTTTGTCTCTTTGGCAGTATCTGTAAATTTGAAATTCCGATCGTTTCGGAGCAAAATCCATTCGCCTACAAATTCGTCATTTTCAGCTAAATCGCCTCTTGCCAAAAAGGAGGGGACAGAACTCCCGGTATTGGAGAAAAAGAAATCGATCAACCCGTCGTTGTTGTAATCGCCCATGGCAATCCCCATCGGATAGGCATATTTTCCGGTGAGCGGATTGGGCATCAATTGAAAGGTTTTGCCGTCTAAGTTTTTATAAGTCCTCGCTTCGCCCGTGTCGTAGGCTACCACCAAATCTAAAAAACGGTCGTTGTCGATGTCCACAAAAATCGCCTGAAAAGTATTGTGGATGTAGGCCAAGCCTGCTTCATCGGTAATATCTTTAAAAGTGTTGTCTCCATTGTTTTGCAGCAACAAACTCGATGCGCCGTAGTTGGTATCTTTAAAAATGGTTTGCCCCTCCATTTTGCTTAATGGGATGTAATTGCACAGAAAAATATCGGCGTGTCCGTCTTTGTTGTAATCGCCGACGGTTAGGGTAGCCGCGGTTGATTTATCGTTCAATTTTACGTCTATTTTTCGTGCTTCAAATGACTTTCCGGTGTTGCGATACCACAGAATTCCGTAGTCTCCGGTCAGGAGCAAATCGGTCAGGCCGTCCTTGTCCAAGTCGAAAGAAACTGCGCCCAACGTGGTAGTTTGTTTGGGCTTTTTGGGTAGATTTACTTGTGCGGAAATATCGATAAACCCGGTTTCGGTATATTTGAACAATGCATCTTCTTGTGTCACACCACCACCGACAAATACTTCATCGATGCCGTCATTGTCTATGTCAATCAGGGCGGAAGCCATCAGCGGAAGCGACTTTTTGTTGTCAAAAGTATTGGTAAAAGCAAACGGGATTTGGCTAAAAGACGGGATTTCTTCCTCCGGGATCGTGTAGTCGCAGGAAGCAAAATTTTTCCCGTAGTCCTTGTCTGGCACCTCGTTGCCTTCACAACTTCCGGCAAATCTTCCCCATTGAATGTCCTGATAGGGATTGGAAGCATCTGATTTAAAAAACCACAAGACAAAAATGAAGGCAATGATGAGTATTGAACCAACTGCTATGATAATTTTTTTCATTAGATAAATTTTGAGTTTATTGATTCGGAATATTTTTGTTTTTGAGTGCTATCAAAGAAGCGGCAAACAGGCCAAGATGAGCAACATTCATCGCTGTCGGAGCTAAATATTGCCCGATAGGGCGGACGAAAAAGAACAAGACAAAAACAATCAACAAGAGTAAAATAGGGTTGAAAAATGCCATCCATTTCGGGTACATTGTTCCGCCTTTCAAAATGGCCGAAACAAAACAGACAGACAACAGCAAGATGATAATCCGTAAGATTTGCACCAGATTTTCCAGATGCAATTCGTAAGAAGCAATGAGTTTCCGTTCCAAGCCGGGCACATTGGCTTCGTGTAAGGCTTGAACCATCACGCCCAAATTTGCCCGCGAGCCGACCCAAATACCGCCGATGACAAAGGCAAAAATTCCTAAGGCCAATACAGCAAAAGCGAGGTTTTTACTACCCGTCCGCAAGGCTAGATAGATGTGCCAATAGCCGAAAATATAGAAAGGGATAAACGGCACCAAAATATAATGCCCTAATGTGAGCCGATCCGTCGGGATATCCAAAAAATAACCGAAAGGCACTTCCGAATCAAACCCACCCGGATTGAAATGCAATAAAAATTCGCCGATTCCTACCATCACGGAAGCCAATAATCCCAAATAACCAAAAAGCCTGATGTGATTGTTCATTGGATGATGAAAGATATTTAGAAGCTAAGGTAACTGATTTTTTTCAACATAGCCTAAAGATAGCATTTTGCTTGCAGATTTTCGGCTGAAAATACTGAGGCGATTTAAGAATTAAGTGTTCTACTATCATTGGATTCAAGAAATAAACACGCTTCTTGCTCTGACTCTGCGGGTGTTTAAAAAATAAAAAAGCCCATGGCATGCAAAAAATAAATCAGCTGCTGTTGTGATTATCATATTCCGGATTTTTCGTACTTTGGCTTTTAATGAAAAGCCTGCTTTATTTCTTAGTTTTTGTTCCGATTGTCTTTACTGCGCAACCCCGTTTCAGCATATCGGTAAGTGATTCGATTGCTTTAGAAGCAGATACTTTTTGGGGTGCCGACAGTTTTGGTAATTTGTATTACACCCAAGGAAATGTTTTTTATAAAAAAGCTGCCAATAAAGTTTTTTCTTTTTACGCGCTTAGTTTGGGTGACATTTCCTCGGTTGATTTGCTGAATCCGCTTAAAATAACCCTTTTCTACAAAGATTTTAATCGTGCTATTGTCTTGGACAATCAATTATCGGAAATTCAACGCATCGATTTCAACACGAATAAAACCTATCGAATGGTGGCACATTGCACCACTTCCTATGAGCGGAATCTCTGGGTTTTTAATGTCGATTTGCAGCAACTCGAACTCTACAATTATGCCCAAGACAAAGCCTTGGTCGCCACCCAACCCATCGCCGATAAGGTGAAAGCACAACTGAGCAACTATAATTTCTGTTGGCTACTGACCGAACAAAGACTCATACAGTACAATATTTACGGCAGCCCGGTTTCTGAGTTTCCATTGCAAAATGCTTCCAAAGCTCACCGATTCAAAGATTCGTTGCTCTTTGTTCAAGACGGAAAATTGTTTTATTTCGATGTCAAATTCAGAGAACTTATCCCGATACCTTTGGAAAAAACTAATTTCAAGGATTTTTCGATTACCAATGATAAATTATATCTTTACCAAAACAATCAACTGACTGTTTACAACCTTAGTTTTCAACCTTAAACTTTTTTCTATGTACGTAGCTGTAGCCGGAAACATCGGAGCCGGAAAGACGACCCTGACCGGACTGCTCTCCAAACATTTTAAATGGGAGGCGCAATATGAAGATGTCGTGGACAATCCTTATTTAGACGATTTCTACAACCAAATGGAGCGTTGGTCTTTCAACTTGCAAATATACTTTTTGAATAGCCGCTTTAGCCAGATTCTCCAATTCAGGGAAAGTGGCCGAAACATTATTCAGGATCGAACCATCTACGAAGATGCTCACATATTTGCCCCAAACTTACATGCGATGGGACTGATGACCAACCGCGATTTTGAGAACTACCGTACGCTCTTCAACCTGATGGAATCGTTGGTGGCACCACCCGATTTGCTGATTTACCTAAGAAGTTCTATCCCCAATCTGGTGCAACAAATCCACAAACGCGGACGCGAATATGAAAACTCCATCAGCATAGACTACCTGAGCCGGCTCAACGAACGCTACGAAGCCTGGATTCAGAATTATGACAAAGGAAAGCTCCTCATCATCGATGTGGACAAACTCAACTTTGTCGATAACCAAGAAGACCTCGGCTTTGCAGTCAACAAAATCGATGCGGAATTGTACGGGCTGTTTTGAAAAAGATCCTTTTTCCCTACTTCAACTAACTTAGTAAAAATATTTCATGATAAACAAAAACAGTATCTTCATCTTAATAACTGTCGCAGTTCTGTTGCTCATTCCGTTCATCGCGATGCAATTTACAGACGAAGTTGTCTGGACCGGTTTCGATTTTGTAGCAATGGGCTTCTTGCTGCTCAGTACTGGTTTGTTGTGTCAATTTGTATGGAGGAAAGTAACCAAAATCAAGCACAGAATCATCCTCTGTGCAGTAATTATAGGGATATTCTTTCTCATTTGGATAGAATTGGCAGTCGGAATCTTCGGGACTCTGTTTGCCGGACAATAACCGCCTATTTAAAAAAATACAAGCCAGTCACAGCATCTTAATAACCTGAGTTCGATTATTTTATAATGGTTACAAAAACCGTCAATTCGAATGCTTTGATCCCAAGAATTTGGAATCAAAGTGTATCGAGAATAGGATTTGTACCCAAAACGCTGGTTTTCGATGCAAAATTCCTCTCGGAATTTCACTCAAACTGACGCATTTTGGATTAATCGAACTCCGGTTAATATCCATAAAATCAAACCACTCTTGCCACCCGGCTATGTTTTTCCATTTGATTTTCCAATTCCAAGCGATATCCTTTTAAGGTATTTTCATCAGAATCGAACAACTGCCGATGGGTTTGCAACACCGTATCCATCAAAACAGGAATGCTTGCAATATCGAAATACAATCTTCCCGTCCGGCGGATAAAGAAATCCATCGGGTTGGCAATCATTTCATTCTCAACGCAGAACATATATTCGGCTTGCCCCATCTGTTGGATGGCATTTGTGTTTTGTGTGGTTAATTTGTCAAAAATCGCCAAAATTAAATCGGTTTGTTTGCCGAAGGTATTCACCAAATACTGCGCATATTTTTCATCAAATCCGGCAGGAGCTATCCGTTCAAAAATCTTTTGAATGTATTTTTTAACTTCTTTATAATTTTTAAACGGTCCGCCACAAAGTGATATTTTCTCTGTGGTGGAAGGTTTAACGGTCATTTTGTATCTTTCTTCGAGAAGCTCACTCGATTTGTCCACCACGCGTTCGGCCATTTTCCGATAGCCGGTAAGCTTTCCGCCCGCGATAGAAATCAGCCCGGTATCGGAAATAAAAATCTCGTCTTTACGGGAAAGCTCCGATGCTGATTTTCCTTCCTCGTGTATCAGCGGTCGCAAACCTGCCCAAGAAGAAATGATGTCTTTCATCTCCAAATTTATCTTAGGAAACATGTTATTGACAGCGCTGATGAGGTAAATGGCATCGGCGGCATCGGTCAATACTTCGTCTTTGTTGTATTGGTAATTGGTGTCTGTCGTGCCAAAATAGGTGATATTCCCACGCGGAATGGCAAACATCATCCGCCCGTCAGGGATGTCGAAATATACGGATTGTTTTACCGGAAATTTTTCATAAGGGACTACCAAATGTACTCCTTTGGTCAGGTGAAGCTGCTTTCCTTTTTTGGAATGATTTGTTGACCTCAGTTCGTCCACCCACGGCCCGGTCGCGTTGATAACCAATCGCGCCTTGATGTTGAAAACTTCTTTGGTGATTTCGTCTTCCGCAACCACTCCGCAAACCGTATCGTCTTGATACAAAAATTCGTTTACTTTGGCGTAGTTAAGTATGGTCGCTCCATGCGCAACTGCTGTTTTGATGTTTTCAATGGTCAAACGCGCGTCATCAGTCCTGTATTCGGCGTAATAACCCGCGCCTTTCAAGATTTTTTTGGGAAGCAATGGTTCTTTCTCTAAAGCTTCTTTCTTGTCGAGCATCTGCCTTTTGTCTTCTCCTTCCACACTTGCCAAAATGTCGTAAACTTTTAGGCCGATGGAGGTGAGCCAAGTGCCATAGCTGCCATTTTCGACTATGGGCAACAACATTTTTTCGGGGACTACCAAATGCGGCGCAATCCGGTGGACGATGGCTCTCTCCGACCCGACTTCCTTGACCAGCCAAAAATCGAATTGTTTGAGATAGCGCAATCCGCCGTGAATGAGTTTGGTTGATTTACTACTGGTTCCTGAAGCAAAATCGTTCTTTTCGACCAAGGCTACTTTCATACCCCGCGCAGCCGCATCGAGCGCGATGCCTGCTCCGGTGATACCTCCGCCAATGACTAAAAGATCAAATTCGGTATTTTTTAGTTTGGCTAAAATTTGCGGTCTGTCTTTAACGGAAAATTTAATCTTCTTCATGCCATTCTCTTGATTTGTTAAGTGCTTTTTGCCATCCTTTGTAAAGCTTTTCCCGCTTTAGGCTGTTGAAAGCCGGGATGAATGTTTTTTCTATTTCTTTGGTTTGAAGAATTTGATCCTTGCTCCACAAACCGATTTCCAAACCGGCTAAGTAAGCTGCTCCCATGGCGGTAGATTCAATACATTCGGGTTTTTCGACTGGAACGCCTAACATGTCAGCCTGAAATTGCATCAGATAATCATTTACACATGCGCCTCCATCCACTTTTAATGCTTGCAGTTCGATTCCTGAATCTTTTTGCATGGCTTGCAAAACGTCCACAGTCTGGTAGGCAATCGCCTCCAAAGTCGCGCGAATGAGGTGTTCGGCTCCGGTGTCGCGAGTGAGTCCGAAGATTGCTCCGCGCGCATTCATGTCCCAGTAAGGCGCACCCAAACCGGAAAATGCTGGCACAAAATACACCGGGTTGTCGCCGGACAATGATTCTGAAATGGGTTGCGTGTCACTTGCTGTTTGGATGATTTTCAAAGCATCGCGCAACCATTGTACAGCGGCTCCGGCTATAAATACGCTCCCTTCAAGTGCATAATGCACTTCGCCGTCTATACCCCACGCGATGGTTGTCAGCAATCCGTTTTGGGAATATTGCAGGTGTTGCCCCGTGTTCATCAGCATAAAACAGCCAGTTCCATAGGTGTTTTTGGCCATTCCAGGCTTGAAACAGGTCTGCCCGAAAAGTGCAGCTTGTTGGTCTCCGGCTATTCCGGTGATGGGAATTTGGATTCCTTCAAACTCAAAATCACCATAATGATAAGAACTCGGTTTCACTTCGGGCAACATACTTGTATAAATTTCAAGCCGGTCGAGGATGGTTTTGTTCCATTTGAGTTTGACAATGTCAAAAATCATGGTGCGGGATGCATTGGAATAATCTGTCGCGTGGACTTTCCCTTTTGTCAGGTTCCAAAGCAGCCAAGTATCGACCGTGCCGAAAAGCAAATCTCCTGTGGCTGCTTTTTCTTTGGCTCCTTCTACGTTTTCGAGTATCCAATGAATTTTGGTGGCGGAAAAATAGGAATCAATGACCAATCCTGTCCTTTCTTTCACATAAGATTCTAACCCTTCTTTTTTTAGCGTTTCGCAGATGGGTGAGGTACGCTTGTCTTGCCATACAATGGCGTTGTAAACAGGTTTTCCGGTTTGTTTATCCCAAACAACAGTAGTTTCGCGTTGGTTAGTGATTCCAATTGCCTTGATTGAATCTAAGGTTATATTTTGGTTGGCTATTAACAATTTGAATACTGTCAGCTGGCTTTCTAAGATTTCCATCGGTTCGTGCTCGACCCAACCGGATTTGGGATAATGCTGGGTAAACTCTTGTTGTTCAAATGCAACTATTCGCCCTGAACTGTCCACTAAAACGGCTCTTGAACTTGAAGTACCTTGATCTAAGGCTATGATGAACTTTTGGTTTGAATGGGTCATCGCTTTTGGTTTAAGAAAATTGGATAGCCAATGTACCTATTTTCTGTCATTGACGCAAATAATTGTGATTTGCTTGAATATTTTACATTTACAATCACTTAGACAAATTTTGTTTTAAAATGATTAAAGAACACCTCTACCACCTCACTGTCCTTTGGACCGGAAACAAAGGATCCGGCACAAGCAGTTACTCGGCTTACGAACGCAGCCATCTCATCTCGGCAAAAAACAAACCGGATATTCTGGGCTCTTCCGATGTTGCATTTCGGGGCGACCCTTCAAAATATAATCCGGAAGAACTGTTGCTCGCCTCCCTGTCGAGTTGCCACATGCTTTGGTTTTTGCATCTGTGTGTAGAAAATGGTGTGGTGGTTCTAGCTTACTCAGACAGTCCGGAAGGCAAGATGATTGAATTCAAAAACGGCAGTGGACAGTTTTTAGAGGTTACGCTTCATCCCACGGTGGTTTTGACGGTGGCAAGTATGCTCGCCAAGTTGGATGCCTTGCACGAAAAAGCACATCAATATTGCTTCATAGCCAATTCAGTCAATTTTCCGGTAAAACATATTGCAACCGGAAAAACAACTTCTTGAAACCTATATGAAAACAAAAACCCCCGAATCTTCCGACTTGGGGGTTTGAGGTATTTTGTTGTGAAAAAATCAGGTTTAGACAAAAAGCCCTTTGAAACTTTCCCGGTAATTGTAAAGCAAAATCAGATGCAAGATTGCAACCAATGCCGCCGCACCAATGCCCGCGGGAGCCAAAGCCAAATGAAACAGGATAAATCCGACCGTAATCGGAAAAAGTGCAACCAATGCAAAAGGCACCCATTTATTGAGTAGCAACATAGCTCCTACCACAATTTCAACAACCGCGATGAGCGGAATCAAAAATCCGGTTGCCATCATGGCGCCAAAAAAAGCACCTGCAGCTTCGGGCATTTCCATAGCCGGCATGAAGTTGGCGAACTTATTGATTCCGAAAACCAATAAAATCAGGCCTAATAAAATTCTGACTACCATTGAAACTTTTGAATTCATACGTGAAAAATTTAAGGTTAATAGATGAAGGTTGTGTTTGTAAAATTCTGTTAAAAATACAAATCTTTCTCAATCTACAACACCATTAAATCATAAATTTTCACTTTATGCTTTTTCCAATTGATTTGAAACGAGTTTGTTGGCAATCAGGTATTGGGCAATTTGCACGGCGTTGGTGGCAGCTCCTTTGCGCAGATTGTCTGCTACAACCCAAAGGTTCAGGCCGTTTTCTACCGTATTGTCTTTGCGGATACGCCCGACAAAAACATCGTCTTTGCCATGGGCATAAAGTGGCATTGGATAAATCTGTGTCGCCGGGTTGTCTTGTACGATGACACCCTCGGTTTCGTGAAGGATTTTGCGGATGTCAGAAACCTCAAACGGTTTTTCGAGTTGCACGTTGACCGATTCGGAGTGCCCGCCAACAACGGGTACACGAATGGCAGTCGCGGTAACTGCTATGTCCGGGTTTGCCAATATTTTCTGCGTTTCGCGGACGAGTTTCATCTCTTCTTTGGTGTATCCATTTTCTTCAAACACATCGCATTGCGGAATCGCATTGCGATGTATCGGGAACGGATAAGCCATTTCCCCTTGGATGCCTTTATACTCATTTTCGAGCTGATTGACTGCTTTCACACCGGTTCCGGTGATAGACTGATAGGTAGAAACCACGATTCTTTTGATACCGTATTTTTTGTAAAGAGGTGCGAGTACCATAACCATTTGAATGGTCGAACAATTCGGATTCGCGATGATTTTGTCCTCTTCTGTCAAACAGTCTGCGTTGACTTCCGGTATGATTAATTTTTTGGTTGGATCCATTCGCCAAGCCGATGAATTGTCGATGACCGTTGTGCCTACCTCAGCAAATTTAGGCGCCCATTCTAATGAGGTGTCCCCGCCCGCTGAAAAAAGAGCGATGTCGGGCCTTTTTGCAACTGCATCTTTCAAGCCGATGACCGTATATATTTCACCTCTAAATTCGATTTGCTTGCCGACAGATTTCTCGGAAGCTACCAATATCAATTCAGAAAATTCTACTTTTTGCTCAGCCAAAACTTTGAGCATCACGTTACCTACCAATCCGGTAGCGCCTACAACTGCTAATTTCATACTAATCAATTTTAAAACGATTCGGTCGCAAATGTATGGAATAATCTTTCTTAAAAGAATGATGTTTTTATTGTTTTATAAATATATAACAAAATGTTATTTATATTAATTTTTTTGAAAACAAAATATATAACTGCATTGTAAGGCTTATTTATGCTGATGTATATCAATCATTTAAAAATATATAACGATTTGGATGCATCCAACATTGGCTTATTTTTGTATGTATTTTTAACCAAGTGTTGCGTTACATTAACCAATAAAAACTGATATATTCATGTAAAACAAGAAAAAATATATTTATGCCTAAAATATTTAACTTAAAATATCCTAAAAACAGGAGGTATCGGATATGTTTTTTTCATCTGTTGATATTTATTTGTTTTTAAAAGGTCAGATGTAATTCGCTAATCAACATTTCGGTTGGTATCCAGAATTGTTATGGCTCATTTCATATTAGCTTATAAAAAACCTCCAAAAAGAGAAATCAACAAACTTTGCTTACCTTTAATCCCATGAAAAAAATACCCAAACCACTGATAAAAAAACTTGAAAAACGCCAAGAATCCGGGGCTTTTAGAACGCTGAAAACAAAATCCCAACTGATTGACTTTTCATCCAATGACTATTTGGGTTTGGCACGCTTGGAAGCAATCCCCATCCGCGCGGAACAAATTTTGAACGAATCGGGCCCTCGCCTGAATGGCGCGACAGGCTCTCGGTTGCTCACGGGGCATTCAGTGCTTTTTGAAAGGGTTGAAAATCAGATTGCAAACTTCCACCTAACCGAAACCTGCCTGATTTTCAATTCGGGTTATGATGCCAACATCGGTGTGTTTTCCGCGCTGCCGCAACGAAATGACTTTGTGCTTTATGATGAATTTGCACACGCTTCCATCCGGGATGGATTACGGCTTACCTTAGCTAAATCGCAGAGTTACAAGCACAATGATTTTGAAGATTTAGAGAAAAAAATAAAAAGAACAACTGCTTCATCAACGGTTTGGGTTGCCACCGAAGCCGTGTTCTCGATGGATGGCGATTCCCCCGATTGGGATAAATTTGGGAAAATCTGCAACCGATATGACATCCACCTCATCATCGACGAAGCCCACGCTACCGGGGTTTTAGATAATTTACCGAAAATATACCGGCAAACGAACTTAGAAAAACATTTGACAGCACGGGTGGTTACCTTCGGAAAAGCGTTGGGCTGCCATGGTGCGGCCGTTTTGGGCAAACCATCACTCAAAGATTATCTCATCAATTTTGCCAGAAGCATGATTTACACCACCGCGCTTCCACCGGTCTCTTTAGCAAACATTTTGGCTGCTTATGAATGTTTACAAGACGTTTCCAATAGAAAAAAATTGCAAGAAAACATCAACTTCTTTAATGAAAATCTGTCGAAATCCGGTTTGGATAAATTCTTTATTCCCAGCCAGTCCGCCATTCATTGTTGCATCATTCCCGGAAACAACCGAATAAAAAAACTGAGTTTGCTATTAGAAAAATCAGGGTTTGATGTCCGCGCTATTCTTTCTCCGACAGTACCCGAAGGAAAAGAAAGGCTACGGTTTTGCCTGCATGCACACAATACGGAGAGCGAACTACAAAATGCACTCGAAATCCTCACAACGCAGCTATAAAAAAAAATATTGTTTTATTTTCGATTATTTTATATATTTGGTTTATAAAAATTTCTAAATGAAGAGACTCTACTTTTACACGATTTTTTTCGTAACCCTCAACATATTTACCACTAACGGGCAGGCACTTCCGATTACGGAGGCGTTTAACTACGTTGCACCAAGTAATTTGGGCGGGCAAGGCGGTTGGGTGAATGTAAACACCGGAGATGAAATAACCGTTCAGGCCGGAAGCCTTTCCTACACAGGCTTGAAATTATCAACTGCGAATTCAGTAGGTTTTGCAGGATCGGGTTTTGACCCACAATTGCTCTTTGATGCGCAATCCGGCAATACGGTCTATGCTTCCTTTATTTTTCGAGTAACCGATTTGTCAACCCTAACCGACCCCAACGGTGGTTATTTCGCCGGTTTTGGGCAAAGCACGACCGTTTTTGGAGGAACCGTTTGGTTGAGGACAGCCGGGGCACAATTTAACATCGGTATTAATAAAGCAACTTCGGTGGCTGAAAACACTTGGCTACCAACAAATTTTGACACCAACACAGATGTTTTTGTGGTTATTGCTTATGATTTAGCGGTAGGGGAATCGCGAATTTGGGTCAATCCCGCGGCGGGTGATTTAGAAGCTGTGTCACCTCCAACGCCTGACGGGACAGCCAACCTAAACACAACCCGAACCAGCTTGAGCCGATTTTTCCTTCGGCAAGACTCTACTACCGAAACACCCAGCATTGTTTTTGATGAATTGCGGATAGGAACGGATTGGGCATCAGTAACGCCTCAAAATACAGCTTCCTTGGAAGATAAATTTAAAAATGGATTTGTGGTATTCCCAAATCCTGCAGTGAACGGTTTTGTAAACATAACCTCCGCCTCACAATCTCCCAAAAATATTCATGTGTATGATGTGTTAGGAAAACTACTCATCAAACATACCATTTCAAATACAAGGCTTAACATCCAAAACCTGAAAGCCGGTGTTTATATTTTAAGAGTAGAGCAAGACGGACATACCGAAACCAAAAAACTCGTTATTAGGTAATTGAAAGTTAATCTTTTGATAATGTTTTTTCAAACTTAGCTACCCCTAATTTGATTAAGTTTGTGCTTTATTATAAACACATATTAATACATCAAATTATGAAAAAAATTTACTTGTTACTCTTTTTGCTTTCCGGTACATTCCTCTTCGCTCAAACCGCGGGAGTGAATGTGTTTATCAATGAAATTCATTATGACAACGCCGGAACTGACACAGGCGAAGGTATTGAAATAGCCGGCCCTGCCGGAACGAATTTGATGGGTTGGTCACTTGTCGCCTACAATGGAGGCGGAAATCCAACAGGAGCATCATATGCAACAGTCGTACTTGACGGGAATACCATTCCTAATGAGGGCGGTTCCAGTTTTGGAACTTTATTTTTTCCCATTACAGGTTTACAAAACGGCGCACCTGACGGCATAGCACTATTCGACGGAACTAATGTTCAATTTCTCAGCTATGAAGGCACACTAACTGCAACAAATGGTCCTGCTATCGGATTGACTTCAACGGATATAGGTGTCAGTGAAACCAATTCAACTCCAGCTGGACAATCTCTCCAACTCATCGGAACAGGTTCATTAGCATCAGATTTTACCTGGACAGGCCCGGTATCAGAATCACCCGGACTGATTAATGCCAACCAAACTTTTAGTGCTGCACAAAATCCTTCCATTACCATACTCTCTCCTGTCGATGGAACAGTTTTCCCCCCAAGCACCACAAATGTAAACCTGACCCTCTCCATCCAAAACTTTGTCGTTGCAACTCCTTCTGCCGGAGACGGGTTCATCAAATACATCGTTGACGGAGGTTCTTCGGTTGATAAATTTGACACCACCCCCATTTCGTTGACACTCGGCTCCGGCCCGCACACGGTTGACATGGAATTGGTGGACAACGCAGGCGTGCCTTTGTCTCCGCCCGCAATAGCTTCGGTCAATTTTACTATAGCTCCTTTAATCCCGATTGCCGACATTGCCACCCTGCGTACTCAACCTACCGGAGCAAGCAACTTTTACCAACTCACCGGAGAAGCCACAGTCACTTTTGCAGTTGCGGCTAGAAACCAAATTTTTATACAGGATGCCACCGCGGGGATTCTCATAGACGACACATCCAATATCATCACAACGGCTTACGCTCAGGGAGACGGCATGACCGGGTTGAAAGGGACTTTAAGTGCTTTTAACGGCATTATCCAGTTCTTGCCGATTGAAGACCCGGGAACGCCTTCTTCTACTGGTAATACGATTGTTCCACAAGTTATCACAATAGCAGATTTAAACCTAAATTTCAACGCGTTTGAATCACAAGTGGTTAAAATTACAGGCGTTACCATCGATGCAACCAATGTTACTTTTACCACCGTGCCCGCTACAAACTACGCCATCAATGTCGGTGCAGATGCTTCTGTCCTTAGAACACAACATCCCGAATCCGGATTAGAAGGAGTGACAATTCCTGTAACACCGATTGATGTTTTTGGCATCGTATCCGAATTTGCCACAGCATCTCAATTATTCCCGTTTTTTGATTTTGTAAACAATCCGCCACCTGCACTGCTATCAACAGATGATTTTGGGTTCAACAGGGATTCTTTCAAAATCTATCCAAACCCTGCAAACAATGGTGTTGTCAATATTGTTTCTGCTCAAAACGGCAGCAAGACAGTCGTCGTATATGACATACTCGGCAAACAAATGTTACGCACCCAACTCAACGGCACAGCCCTCGATGTGAGCCAACTCAACAACGGGATTTACATCCTGAAAATTGAAGAAGACGGCAAAACAACCAGCAAAAAACTGATTGTTCAGAAATAATAAACTGTTCTTTTAAGGATCCAAACCCGCTTTTACAGCGGGTTTTTTCATTTTAAAAAGTTGGTTTGACAAATATTTTTCAAAAAAAAATATCACCTATTTTTTAACAGAATAACTGTATCTTAGCTTCTAATTTTTTTTTAAAATCGCGATGCGCCTTATCAAAAACACTTTGTTGCTTTTCAGTTTATTGGGTTTGATGTCTTTGGGATTCAGCCAAACCATTCCTGCCCCAAAAAAGTTTGTCACCAACCACGTCTGGACGGATAACGGGAAAAATTTCACCTACAGGGCGGTGGCACAAGAAACCCTCCTTAAAAACAAGGTAGGCGACACCACGGCAGCACTTTGGAACGTATCTTATTTGAAAACAGATACGCAAGCTGCACAACGCCCCGTCACTTTTGTGTTCAACGGCGGTCCGGGTTCGGCTTCTGTTTGGCTACATTTCGGATTTCTAGGGCCTAAAGTTGTACAAGTGGATTCGGACGCAAATTCCGATGACGGTGCTCCACCTTATGGCGTGGTTGACAATCGCGGTTTTTTAATCAATCAAACCGATTTGGTTTTTATCGACCCGATTGGCGTTGGCTACAGCCGCGTTTTGGGCAAAGGAAAGGGAGAGGATTTTTGGGGATTGAACGAAGATGCGGCTTCCGTGGCGCAATTTATCCGCACTTGGATAACCGAAAACAAGCGTTGGGCTTCGCCAAAATATTTGATTGGCGAAAGTTTCGGCACCATGCGTGCAGCAGCAGTTGCAAAGGCTTTAGAAGAAGATGGGCAAGATGTCGCACTCAACGGCTTGATTTTGATATCGCAAGCACTCGATTATGCAGGTTCGACTTCGGTGGATGACAACATTGTTTCGTATGCGACTTATTTTCCCTCGATGGCTGCCACGGCTCAGTATCACAAAAAAGCGGGAGCCGGAAAATCGGTGGAAGAATTTACTTCCGAAGCGCGCCAGTTTGTTTATGACACTTATCTGCCTGCCTTGTATAAAGGGAATAAGCTGACGGAAGCCGAACGAAAGAGCATCTCCCAAAAAATGGCTTACTTCTTGGGACTTTCCGAGTCGTATATCTTACAATCAAATTTACGAGTGTTGGTTCCTCGTTTTCAGAAAGAATTGCTCCGCAATGAAGGTTTGACTTTGGGCAGATTGGATGCGCGTTTCAAAGGAGAAGAAGCCGACCAAGTTTCCGAAAGACCCACGCTCGGTGACGCATCCGACTATCAAATCGGCGCAGCTTATACGGCGGTTGCGAACAGCTATTTCGCCGATGATTTGCAGGTCTTCATGGACAGGCCTTACCTGACCGGAAATGATGAAGTGGGTGAAAAATGGCGTTGGCGCGATGTGCCTGAAGGACAATATTGGGAACCGATGTTTGCTAACGTTACCCACAGGCTGAGCAACGCCATGCGGCGAAACACCCAACTCAAAGTGATGGTGGCTTGTGGTTATTATGATTTGATTACACCCTTTTTTGATGCCGAATACACCTTTTCGAGAAACGGGTTTCCCAAGGAGCGTATCGAGTTAAAATACTTCCCATCCGGCCGCATGGTTTACAATCACCATCCCGATTTTGAGCAGTTGGCGAAAGATATCAAAGCGTTTATAGGAGAGAATTAATTTTTCAAAATCATTTTTCTCGCGATTGCAATGTCGTTATCATCGTAAAAAACCATAATATAATTCCCTCGATACAAACCTTTTACATCAACCTGCCCTTCAACCGTGTTTGACAGGTTTTGTGCATGAAACCGTTGCCCCAATAGATTGAAAATCTCTACGCGCGACACTTGTTTTGGGAAAATATAATGAACCACATCCGTGGCGGGATTCGGAAATATTTTAAAGGATTTTCTTTCCAATTCATTGTCCTTCACGCTCAAGGTGTTGTTATTAATCTCTATGGTTTGAGCTGTTTTATAGAGGTTGCATCCCACCGTGTATGTTACCGTGTATGTCGCATCAGCAGAATTTGTGACATCAATTGCGCCTGTACTCGAATTGATGACAAGTCCGGCGGGTGTGCTGGTAAATGCCCCCGCGGATGAACCCGTGATGGTGGGTGTAGCGGTTGGTGTTACGCTTCCGTCAAAGGTTGTGGAACTGTAAGTAAATGCTGAATAATCGTTGTAGTGCGTATCGATATAATTGACCAAAACACTCCCGTAGTCGATTGCAAATTGGAATAAAGTTGCCGTTCTTGCGTCATAAGGTGAGCCCATATCACGTACTCTTCGGTTCACTTCGGTCATGATACCATCGACATGACCTCCGCCGCCTTTGCCATCGCTGGCGGCAGGACCAGAACCGTGTCGCTCACTGTCATAGAAAAATCCATCAAAATAGGCATTGCTGTCCGGATGCATGTCGTCACAACTGGTTGAACCACCGTCAAAATTACTCGGGATGGCTCTGTAACCTTTGACTCTGCCACAACCGCTAAAACCTAATCCGGCATACGAAGTATTGCTGTGGTTTTGGAATAAAGCACCCAAACTGCTGTTTCCTCTCATCAATTGTTCAGCTGTCAGGTTGTTGAGGTTGTCGGCAATCAGGTTTGCAATATTGGTCTGGCTGGCATTTACCGTGTTCAAGTTGGTGCCGTTCATGGCAGTTGCCGTTATCCGATAACCAATCTCAATTCTAGGGATGGCATGGCTCTGTCCGTGCAAATCAATATACAATCCTTTACCATAGGTATTCTCAACATCCGCACTTGCCATATCGATAAATCGATGGTACTCGTTAAAGTAAAACTGCGCATCGGCATCTCCACAAGCCGCTTCGCTGATGATTCGGTTAGGATCGAGTTTGGTACGGTGCAAATTATTTATAATCACATGTGCATAACAACCAGTTGCATCAAAAATCGCTTTCTGTATTTTTCGGATGAGCACATCGGTGTTGTCATCCATTTCTACTGTTCCACAGCTTCTGTCCGGCAATGTAGGGTCGTTGTCGGGGAAGTTTGTTGAAACGGGCGTACCGCTTGCGTTCTCCCGAAAAGCTGTGAGCCCGGAAAGTTTCAAGCCACCGTGCGGTGCAGAAATGATGATGGGAAGATTGCCTGGAATGTATTCGATATATTGCTTCCCGCTGGTGTCAAACATGGGTATACCTGGCGTTTGGGAAATCGATACAAGGCTATAAAAAAAGACCATCAAGGTAAATAGAGTTTTCATGCGTATTGTTTAGGTTATTTAGTTGTTGCAAATCTAATTTATTTTAAAATAAGACAACAGTTTTTTAAAAAAAACCATTCATCGATAAAATTTGGACTTACATCGAAAACATACAGATTTAATGTTAAAATTACTCAGACGCATCGTAAATTTGTTAAATTCAAATTTCTTTAAATGCCTCGAATTATGAATAATGAACTACTCTTTTTATTCAAAAAATATTTTTTAATCCTATTTTTTTCATTCGGTTTTGTTGGCGTTAAAGCCCAATCCGGACCGGGAAATGTTTCGGCGAACCTACAGCTTTGGATGCGTGCGGATAAAGGTTTGACGCTTACCGGCACAGCTGTTGATTCTTGGAAAGACCAATCTACTAACGGATTTACGGGTAACTCTCAAGGTACTGGAAAAGCGCAACTGATATCATCCGGACTAAATTTTAACCCCTCCTTACGCTTCTCCGGAAATGCTTTTTACAATCTCGGAAACCCGGCAGCGCTTAACATACAGCCTACATTGCAAGAAATGACAATCTTTTCAGCCGTGGTAACAAACGCGCCAAATACTGGAACTACTGGAACAGTTATTTCAAGAGCTACCAACAATAACGGGAGAAGTTATCAACTTTGGTTTGGAGCAACTGACAGGGTTTTGCATCACACCTTAGGAAGAAACCCATCAGGGAGTCAGGCAGTACGCTGGGGGACTATTTATGCGTTGAAAGAACCCAAAATAACCAGCGGAGTTGTTTCTAATACGGGAAATAATCTTACCCGCCTCGCACCATTTATGAACGGTGTGCTTGACCCCGCCGATAGAAACGATGGAACAGACACAGGTGACTCAGATGTAGATGTATTGATTGGCGCAAGAAGAGATTTTAATAATACGGGTTCGGGATTTCGATATTCAGGCGATATGGCCGAAATAATCATTTACAACAGGGCTTTAAGTACGCTTGAACGCAACAAAGTAGAAACGTACTTAGCCATCAAATACGGCATCACTTTAGGATTTAACGATTCCAATTGGTGTACATCTTGCCCGGCGGGTACTCAACTTACACCTACCGGCTACGCAGGTACAAGCAATAATTACATCGCATCCAATGGAAACATACTTTGGAATGGCGTTGCCAATGCGGGTTTTGGATTTAACGTTTTCGGTATTGCCAGAGATGATCAATCAGATTTATTGCAGCTTAAATCCAGGAGTGTAAACGTTGAGGAAGTTACGAGCTTGCCATCACTTTTAGTTATGGAGAGTGAAGTGGGGAGTTTATCTACAGATTTGAGTTATCTTTTAGTTGGGAGAAATAATGGGACAGTAACACTCACAGGTACTGCACCACAAAGGGTAACCGACCAGTTAAGCAGGGTTTGGAAAGCGCGGGAAAGTACGAATGACGTAGGAACTGTCAAACTGAGCTTCGAGTTAAAAAACCACGTTTTAGCCAACGAAGGTCAATTGCAACTCATTGTTGCTGACAATACTTCCTTAACCAACTACAAAAACTACGAAGGCACCTACAATGCGGCCACGCAAGTTTTGAGTTTTACAGGTATCAACCTGAAAGACAACGAATATTTTACCTTGGGACATGTGCAAGAACTCAATAGCTCCTATCATTTCGATTTTAACGGCTCCACGGAATACATCGAAGAAGAAGGCGTTTCGCTTTCCGGATTGTCCGGCTCAACATTGATGGCTTGGGTAAAATTAGGGGCTTCTTATGCTGCCGAAGGGCTTGTGTTGGGACAAGATAATTTCAACATGCGCATCTTGGGCACCAAAGTTCTTCGGGTGCAGTACAACGGGATCAACGTAAACGCTTCTTCCGGATTTAACCTTACCGAAGGCGTTTGGACGCATATCGCTGCCGTTTACAACGGTGCTGACCCTGTAAAAACAGTCAAACTCTACATCAACGGCATCGAACGCGGTTCGGTGGCATCTGCGGCAACACTCAATGCCAGCACAAATAATCTCATTCGTATTGGCAGAAACCCGACAGGTACCAATTTATATTTCAAAGGTTCGATTGACGAGGCCAGAGTTTTCAATGTGGCATTGACCGAAGAACAACTTCGTCAAACCATTTATCAGGAAATTCAAGCTAATGGAGCCAACACAAGTGGAAAAATCATTCCTTTCGATATTGGAACCACACCTACTAGCACAGTAGTGCCGTGGAATCAGTTGTTGGTTTACCATAACATGTCACAAATCAAAGGCAATTGCCTGATAGACAAGTCTATTTCTCCAAAAATAGCGAGAATATACGGAATTCCAAATTCCTCCATCAAAACACAAACGGCTCCTATGCCATTTGTAACAACAAAAAGTGGCTTGTTGGATGTTGCCATTGATAGCCCTGCCAACGGGGTAAAAGGTACAGATGCAACAACCAAAGATTGGTCTATTGTGCAAATCAAGCACACAGGGGTTTCTTACAATGCATCACAAACGCATTTAGGTTTAATAGTTGATAAACAAGACGCTACAAGCAACCCGATAACTTATACCATCAACGGCGATACACCTTTGTTCGTGACTTGGTATCTCAATCTCAACGGAAAAATTGACTTAACTGGAAGATCACAACTCATACAAACACTTGGAAGTGTGTTGGCATCAACAAGCGAAGGTACGTTAGAACGCGACCAACAAGGAACTGTTGATATTTACAAATACAACTATTGGTCTTCACCCGTTGGAACTTCAAATAATACAACCAACAACAATACCTATACGCTCAACGATGTTTTTAAAGACGGTACCAATCCGGCCAGCCCTGTAAACATCAACTGGACTACATCTTTAGATGGTACTCCCGGCCCGCCCATCCGCATCAGTACACGCTGGGCTTACAAATTTGAAAATGCCGGAAACGACATCGCCAATTGGGTTTCTATCGGCTCAACCGGAGCGGTGAAAGCGGGGCAAGGCTACATCCACAAGGGATCGGGAGCCGGAACTGCACGGCAGAATTACACTTTTCAAGGCAAACCTCACAATGGGCAAATCCAGTTTAACACACCCGGAAACATGCTCAACTTGTTCGGAAATCCGTATGCTTCGGCTTTGGATGCGAATGCTTTTCTCAATGCAAACCTAAGTGCTACCGATGGTGCGATTTATTTTTGGGAACATTGGGGTGGCGGCACGCACAAATTAAAAGACTATGAAGGAGGATACGCAATCCTCAATCTTACCGCAGGAGTTCCTGCCTTGTCACATCCTGATGTAAACCAAACCGGAGGCGGCACCATCACACCGGGGAGATATATCCCGGTCGGGCAGGGCTTTTTCGTGATTGCATCCCCCACAGGAGGCACGATTACTTTTAACAACGACCAACGCACCTTTGTAAAAGAAGATAACGTAACTTCAAATATTCATTTTCGTGCAAACAACCGAAATAACCTCAATGCATTGGGAACTCAAACGCAACAATTTCCTGAAAATAGTGAAGGGGTTTCTACCGACGAAAAAACCAGCTTATTGCGCTTGGGTTTTTATACCACTGATGGCTTTAGAAGACAAGTTGTACTGGGCTTCATGAACGAAAAAGCAACCGATGGATTTGATAAAGGCTACGATGCTTACAACATAGATGAACAACCCAACGATATGTATTTCGTTTTAGGTGAAAACAAATTGGTTATTCAAGGTTTAGGTGCGTTCGATCAATCTAAAAAAATCCCACTTGGAGTAAATGTACAAACACCGGGGGAAATCAAATTTATACTTGATGATATGCAAAATTTAGATGAAGACACACCCGTTTATCTGTTTGACAGAGAAACAAACATCTTCTATGATTTAGGAGAAAACCCGGTAGAGATTGATATTCCGACAGCAGGCACATTCAATGAACGATTTGTTATCCAATTCACGCAAAATACACTTTCGATAGATGATTTTGAGACGATAGATAAAAATCTGCGTGTGTTTCATACCCAATCAAACAATACCCTCAATATTTTTAACACCAAACCTAATTTGTTTATCGAACAGATTCAACTCTTTGATTTATTGGGTCGTTCTTTTGATTCGTTTGATGTTCAAAATGAAAACCAAACCGATTTGCATATCCCATTAAAAAATTACGCACAAGGTGTTTACATCGTTAAAATGAACCTGCAAGACGGGCAAGTCATTTCTAAGAAATTGATTATCAAACAATAACTACAACTACTTTGCAAAAAAACCGCCAATGATTCGGCGGTTTTTTTATGGGTAATTGGCAGCAATTGAGTTAAAACTCAACCAAAAAATGCTAAAATCGTATTCGTGATAAAGTCAATCTGCTCTTCGTCAAGTTCGGTGTGCATCGGCAGTGAAATCACTTCTTTGGCCAATTGGTTGGTCACCGGAAAATCTTCTTCGCGGTAGCGCACATCCAAATAAGCTTTTTGGAGGTGTAACGGAATCGGGTAATAAATTCCAAACGGAATTCCTTTTTCGCTGAGATGCTTGGCAAGTCCGTCGCGTTTTCCATTAATGACGCGCAAGGTGTACTGATGAAAAACATGGCAATCGCAAGCTTCACAAATCCCATTAGATTTGTTGCAAGTACCTTGCGTAAAAGTTGTTGGCGTGATGAGGTGTTTGCAGTTTCTGAACGCAGCCATATATTTTTTAGCCGCCTGTTGGCGCGCTTTGTTGTAGGCATCCAAGCGGGGAAGTTTGGCTCTTAAAACAGCTGCTTGTATTGAATCTAAACGGGAATTCACGCCTACCACATCGTGATGATAACGTTCGTACATACCGTGGTTGACAATGCCGCGAAGCGTGTGAGCCAATGTATCATCATTGGTAAAAAGTGCGCCACCATCGCCGTAGCAGCCTAAATTTTTAGACGGGAAAAAGGAAGTTGCACCTACATGCCCGATGGTTCCTGCTTTCTTTTTAGTACCATTCTTAAAAGTGTAATTTGCACCGATGGCTTGGGCGTTGTCTTCGATGACAAACAAGTTGAATTCTTCGGCTATTTTTAAAATCTCATCCATGTTTGCGCAATGTCCGAACAAATGAACCGGGACGATGGCTTTGGTTTTGGGTGTAATTGCTTTACGGACGGCCTCGGGGGAAATGTTGAACGTACCCGGTTCTACATCCACCAAAACCGGGGTAAGATGAAGCAAGGCAATCACTTCCACAGTAGCAGCAAAGGTAAAATCGGCGGTAATGACCTCGTCACCGGGTTTCAAACCGAGCCCCATCATGGCAATTTGCAAGGCATCGGTGCCGTTGCCGCAAGGGATGACATGCTTCACATCCAAATAGATCTCGAGTTCTTTTTGGAAATTTTGTACTTCAGGACCATTGATGAAAGCAAAACTTTCAAGCACTTGAGCTAAGGCGGTATTAATTTGTTCTTTGATGGGTTCGTATTGACTTTTCAAGTCAACCATTTGTAATTTTCTCATAGCTGCGAACTGTATGGTTCATTCGGTTGCAAATTTACGGATGACTATCCATATTTATTCTATAAAGGGTATTATTTTAGCCTGATAATTAAAAAAGCATGTACCTAATCTATCAATTTCTTTCGCAAACGGTTTTTTTAGGCATTCGTTTGATGGCATTTTTCAATCCGAAATTGAAGCTGTTTGCCGCCGGCCGAAAAAAATCGTTTGAGATACTTCAAGCCAAAATTAAGCCTACTGACCGGGTGGTTTGGTTCCACGTGGCTTCTTTAGGCGAGTACGAACAGGGATTGCCACTACTGAAAAAAACCAAAGAAGCTTTTCCTTCACACAAAATCGTGTTGACATTTTTTTCACCTTCGGGCTATGAAATTGTAAAAGACAAAGCTCCGGCAGACGCGGTGCTTTATTTGCCTTTCGATACTTTTTCAAATGCCAATCGATTTTTGGATTTGACCCATCCTGAATGGGTCGTTTTTGTAAAATATGAGTTTTGGCCGATTTATTTGAAAGCACTTCGCGACCGGAAAATAAAAACCTTGATTGTGTCGGCCATTTTTCGCCCTTCTCAAGCGTTTTTCAAGCCTTATGGAGGGTGGATGCGCAAGTCGCTCCTCACTTTCAATCACTTTTTTGTGCAGAACGAAACCTCCAAAGATTTGCTTTCAGGCATAGGTTTTGAAAATGTTACAGTATCTGGCGACACTCGATTTGACAGGGTTGGGGAAATTCTGCAACGCGACAATTCCCTCGGTTTTTTGGAAAAATTCAAAGCCGGCCAAAGCTGTTTGGTCGCTGGAAGTACTTGGCCTGAAGACGAAGTGTTGTTGGTGAAATACATCAACCTAAACAAAGGCCAAAAGCAAAAATATGTGCTTGTTCCACACAACATCAAACGCGATTCTATTCTCGCCTTGCGCGAAAAAATAGAATTACCCACAGTTTTGTACAGCGAAATTTCAGGTAAAAACCCGGCAGATTATTCGGTTTTGATTGTCGATGCAATTGGATTGTTGACCAAAATTTACGCACAAGCCGATTTGGCTTATGTGGGCGGCGGCTTGGCGACCGGCTTGCACAATGTTTTGGAGCCGGCTGTTTTTGGGATTCCGGTGGTGATTGGTAAACATTACGACAAGTTTGAAGAGGCCAAACAGTTGGTGGATAGCGGAGGCGTAATCAGCATCACCAATCAAAATGAGTTGGATACGATTCTCAACGAATTGTTTTTCAGCGTTGTAAAACGTGCTCATCAAGGCAAAATTAATAAAGATTTTACACGGGGGAAAATGGGTGCAACGGTTTTGGTTATGGACTATATCATCAAGATGTTTAGAGCACAATCACATGGAATCTAAATATTTACCCGGTTTATATTTTGTTAAGAAACTTATCGCAGCTGCATATTTTTTTATTTTTGTTTAAAATTAAGGACATAAATACCGTTGATATATCCAAATTAAGCAACCAAGAAAAGAAACAACTCATTTCGGAAATTCAACACCTACAATGAATAGTGTGTGGACAACAATAATGAAAAAGAACAAGAGACTGAAATTGGCAACTCTTCAGACTTTGACTCATTATGGAATAGTCTTGCTGCTATTGTTTATAGTTTCATTGACAGGTTGGAGTTTAGTAGAAATTTATTTGACAGGCATCTATTCAGATGTTCGGACAGCGGACGAACTTATTAATTCCTTGTTTCCATTTTTGGCACTTGTACTGATATTTGCAGTAATTCAATACAGACGACTGAGTTTTGAAGAATATCAAATATCATACACGGACGAGCAATTTCAAGAAGCAATTGAACGAACAATAAAAGACTTGGATTGGAGAATTGTGGAAAACAACAAGATCTTTTTTAGAGCGGTTAGACCTTGTAATTGGACAGGAAGTTCGGGAGAAATGGTGACCATAATTAAGGAAAAAGACCGACTTTTAATAAATAGCATTTGCGACTCCTAACCGTATGAGTTCTGTTACTTCTTACGGTTGGAATCGAAAAAACATTAAGGCGTTCTTAAAAAAATCTTTCTGACGTTTTAAACAACAGACCGGTAGATATCAAAGAAGAAAAAGAAATTAATGAGTGGAGTTTCAAAAGAATTTCAATCCGATTAATTGCTTACTCATTATGTATTTTCCTATTAGTTTTTGGTGTCTATATGATTTTATAACCATTGACAATTAGGACAATTGTTGCAGGACTTGGAGCAATAACAATTGCAAGCATTTATTTATATACAGACATTAAAACGTTGACAACTAAAAATGACAAATAAAGAAGTCCAAACCGCTAACAGCACCTACCCAAAAGTGACAGTTAACTGGTTAATTCATCCCGGTATCTTTCAGGGTTGTGTTTCTATCAAAGATTGTGCTTGGTTGACAGTAAAGTGATTCTATTCAGACAGTTATCGGAACGCCCTCTTCAGGTAGCTACAAAAAGGTTTTCAAACCCAATAAAAAAAAGAAAGTCAGATTCTTGACAAAATTTCCTTACGGAGTCCATTATATAATATTGAACAAGAACACCCTTGTGGCCATGGGTCTTTTCCATACAAGCCAAAACCCCAAGAATTGGTTTTTAAGAAAATCATAAAAACCTGACAACAATCACTTTGTCAAAACATTTTTGTTGTAACTTTGTAACCATGTTTAAGACAACCACCAAATTATTGGCAGTTTTTATGTCACTCACCGTGTTCGTGTCCTCTATGTCTTTTACGGTCTATCAACATTTTTGCGGAGATAAGATTACTGACTTGGCGGTTTTTAGTCATGCTAAAGGTTGCGGGATGGAAGCCATTGTCGAAATTCCAGAAAACACTTGCCACACACCCATAAAACCTTGTTGCAAAGACCGCGTGGTTTCAATTCAAGGCCAAGATCAGCTAAATCCGGCAACTCAAGCCTTATCGATAGACTACCAAGTCTTTCTGGTAGCGGTTTTTTACAGTTTTGATTATTTATTTTCAGACGCTTCCAACAATATTCCGGAGACTTTCCTTTATTATCCGCCTCCGATTGTTCAGGATATTACCATACTTCACCAAGTTTTCCGCATTTGATTTTTTAGAATGAAACGGCCGTATTTCGGTATCGTTTAACTGAAAATGTACCAATTTTTCAGCGATTTTTTCATTCACAAAAAATCAAAAAAATGCTTTCAAAAGTCATACGTTATTTTCTAGAAAACAGGTTGGTTACCGCCCTGTTGCTGTTGTCCTTTATTTACTGGGGATTGATGACGGCGCCGTTCAATTGGAACACCGGATTCCTCCCAAAAGACCCCGTGCCTGTCGATGCCATTCCAGATATCGGCGAAAACCAACAAATCGTTTTTACCAATTGGCCCGGGCGATCTCCACAGGATATCGAAGACCAAATTACCTATCCGCTCACCACTTCTTTGCTAGGCATCCCGGGCGTAACATCCATTCGCAGTTCGTCGGTATTCGGATTTTCAATGATCAACATCATTTTTAGCGAAGAGGTCGAATTTTACTGGTCGCGCTCGCGGGTACTCGAAAAACTAAACTCGCTGCCCGCAAACTTGCTTCCCAACGATGTCCAACCGGCTTTAGGCCCGGATGCCACCGCTTTGGGCCAGGTGTATTGGTACACGCTGGAAGGGCGTGATTCGTTGAGCAATGTCACCGGTGGCTGGGATTTGCAAGAATTGCGTACCATACAGGATTTTTATGTCAAATACGGTTTGAATGCAGTAAAAGGTGTTTCGGAAGTGGCTTCGGTGGGAGGATATGTGCAGGAATACCAAATCGATGTCAATCCCGATGCCTTGAAACCCTTCCGGATTGGTTTGGACAAAGTGGCTTCTGCGATCAAAAACACCAACCGCGACATAGGCGCACAAACGGTGGAAATCAACAAAGCAGAATATTTTGTTCGTGGATTGGGCTATGTAAAAACGATTGCCGATATCGAAAATGCGGTGGTGGCGGTGAACAACAACATCCCGATTCTAATTAAAGACATCGGGGTAGTTCAATTAGGTCCTGCCCCACGCCGCGCGGTATTGGACAAAGGCGGAGCTGAGGTGGTAGGCGGTGTGGTCGTGGCCCGCTACGGAGCCAATCCGCTGGAAGTCATTAACCAAGTAAAAGAAAAAATCAAGGTACTCGCGCCCGGCTTGCCAACCAAAGTGTTGAAAGACGGCACGGTCAGCCGGGTAACCATTGTTCCTTTTTACGACCGTACCCAACTCATACACGAAACCATCGGCACGTTGGAAACCGCACTTTCGCATGAGATTCTCATCAGCATTTTGGTGGTCATCGTATTGGTACTCAATCTGCGGGCTTCGATTTTGATATCGAGTCTGTTGCCAGTTGCCGTGCTGATGACTTTTGTGGTGATGCGCTATGCGGGTGTCGACGCCAATGTGGTGGCACTCTCGGGCATCGCCATCGCCATCGGCGTGATGGTGGACGTGGGGATTGTGTTTGTCGAAAACATCATACGGCATCTCGAATTACCCGAAAACAAAGGGAAAAAAGGCAAGGCTTTGGTCGAGTTGATTCACAGCTCAACAGCGGAAGTAGCTCCCGCCATCACCACGGCTTTGGCGACAACGGTGGTCAGCTTCCTGCCGGTATTCTTAATGGAAAATGCGGAAGGTAAATTATTCAGGCCGCTGGCTTTCACCAAAACCTTTGCCCTTTCGGCCTCTTTCATATTGGGGATTGTGGTGTTGCCTACGTTGGCCTATTGGGTTTTTTCCTCCGGTTCCAAAAAAGAAAATATCAAAAAAATAGGAAATGTCGGCTTAGCCGTGGCCGGTGTTGCACTTGCCTTTTACTTCGGCATGTGGCTGCCATTGGCTTTGACTTTGATTGGTTTAAAAAATATTTTTCAGGGCAAGCTCCCTCAAAAGTTGGGAAAATACAGCACCGAAATTACCTTGGGTATCGTGTTGATGGTTACGGTTTTTCTGCTTACCGAAGAATGGCGACCCTTGGGACACGGCAACAATCTGATCGTCAATTTTCTTTTTGTGGCGATTTTGCTTTCCCTGATTCTGGGTATTTTGATGACCATCGTTCATTTTTACGAACCCATCCTGAAATGGTGCCTAGAGAATAAGAAAAAATTCTTATTGATACCCGGCTTTTTTGTCACGTTCGGCATCGTTATTTGGCTCGGTTTTGCGACCACTTTTGGATGGATTTCATACAGCTTCGACAAGCTGGGAGTCAACATCCGCACCACTTCTGCGTGGTCCGGTTTGGCCAATACGTTTCCCGGTGTAGGAAAGGAATTTATGCCACCACTCAACGAGGGCAGTTTTTTGTTGATGCCCACCTCGATGCCGCACGCGGGGGTCGAACAAAACAAAGATGTTTTACAAACCTTAGACCGCGCTTTAGCCAACATCCCCGAGGTCGATATGTCGGTCGGAAAATTGGGGCGGACTGAAAGTGCACTCGACCCGGCTCCAATCTCAATGTATGAAACCATTGTCAACTACAAACCCGAATATCTCGCGGATGAAGACGGGCATCGGCTCACTTTTAAAACAGATCGGCACGGAAAATTTGTATTGACCTCCGGGGAAACGGTCACGCAAGAAGAAGCCTTGACAAAACGAGTTGCTGAAAAAAATTTGATCAGAAAAGAGAATGGCAAATATTTCAGGAATTGGCGTTCACACATCAAAAACCCCGATGATATCTGGGAAGAAATCGTACGAGTTACAAAGCTTCCGGGTGTCACCTCTGCACCCAAATTGCAACCCATCCAAACACGGCTGATCATGCTGCAAACCGGTATGCGCGCCCCGATGGGCATCAAAGTCTATGGCTCCGATTTAAAGACCATCGAGACTTTCGGCATGCAGCTCGAAGCCATTTTACAGCAGGTTCCTTCGGTGAAATCCGAATCAGTTTTTGCAGACCGCATCGTTGGGAAACCCTACCTTGAACTCAACATTGATCGGGTAAAAATCGCCCGTTATGGCCTGAGTGTGGAGCAGTTGCAGCAAGCCATCGAAGTGGCTATTGGCGGCATGCCTTTAACCACTACCGTGGAAGGCAGGGAACGTTTTCCGGTTCGGGTGCGCTACCCAAGGGAGTTGCGCGACAATCCGGAGAAAATCAAAAGCATCCTGATCCCCACACCAGCTGGCACGCAAATTCCGTTGGGCGATTTGGTCAACATCGAATACGTGCGCGGCCCGCAAATGATAAAAAGTGAAGACACTTTTTTGGTAGGCTATGTACTGTTTGACAAAAAACAAAACCATGCGGAAGTGGATGTGGTAGAAGAAGCCCAACGATTTATTGATCAAAAAATTCAATCAGGCGAATTGAAAGTTCCCGCGGGAATCAGCTATAAATTTTCCGGTAGTTATGAGAATCAAATCCGAGCCACCAAACGCCTAGCGATTGTGATCCCGATTAGCTTGATACTCATCTTTATGTTGCTCTATTTCCAATTCAAAACCGTCACGGCTTCCGCCATTCACTTCTCGGGTGTGTTTGTGGCATTTGCAGGTGGATTTTTGATGATTTGGCTCTACGGTCAAGGTTGGTTTATGAATTTTGACATTGCGGGCATCAACATGCGCGATTTGTTTCAGATGCACACCATCAACCTGAGTGTGGCGGTTTGGGTCGGGTTTATCGCCTTGTTCGGCATCGCCACAGATGATGGTGTGATTATGGGAACTTACATCCATCAGGTTTTTGAAGAACGCAATCCGCAAACCGTACCGCAAGTCCGTGCGGCCGTGTTGGAAGCGGGCAAAAAACGGGTGCGTCCGGCCATGATGACTGCCGCTGTTGCCATCATCGCTTTGTTGCCGGTGCTGACCTCGTCAGGAAAAGGTTCGGACATCATGATTCCCATGGCGATCCCCACTTTTGGCGGAATGTTGCTGCAAGTGATGACGATGTTTGTAGTACCTGTTTTTCAGGCGATTTGGAGGGAAAGAGAGGTTACATTAATTGATACGAGTAATAAATAAAAAAAACTCAATTGTCAGGTCGAGCGCAGTCGAGACCCGAAATGCATCTCGACTGCCTGCCCAACTTTGTTATTCAGGCGGGCGCTAGATGAGATAAAAAAAGAACTGCGCTCGATATGACAAAAAGAGCCCTGCCGGATGGAATCAATCGGATATTAAAAAGTAAAAGACAATATAAAAATCATTAAAAATGATCATAAGAACAAAAAACATTTGGCTGTTCAGTTTTTTTCTGACGGTGATGGCTTACACTTTACAGGCACAATCCTTGGACGATTATTTAAAAATCGCAGCGGAAAATAACCCGGGTGTGAAGGCATCTTATTTGGAGTTTGAATCCTCCATGCAACGTTTGCCGCAAGTGAGCAGTTTGTCCGATCCGACTCTCAGCATGAGTGCCCTTGGCCAAATGATCGAAACCCGGACAGGGACGCAGGAAGCCCGATTTTCACTCATGCAATCTTTTCCGTGGTTTGGTACGCTTAAAGCCAAAAAAGAAGTGGCCGCTTTGGAAGCGGATGCCAAATTTCAAGCTTTTTTAGATCGCAGGAACGAACTGTTTTTCAACGTAAAAACTGCCTATTACGAGCTCTACGAAGTGAAGCACCATATCCACCACAAAATGCAAAACGGTCTGATTTTGAAAAACCTTCACACCTTTGCTTTGAGTAAATTCGAAAACGGAACGGCTCCGATGACCGACATCATCCGGGTGGACATCATGGAAAACGACAACCTTACAGACATTGAAATTTTCCGAGATTCAAGAAAACCACTCGAAGTACAATTCAATCGCTTGCTCAACCGACCCGACACTTTATTCGTGTCGATCCCAGATTCGATTTCGATGCTGTTTGACAAGGAAATCTTATTGTCTCAACAAAACTTTGAAAACAACCCGAATTTGCAACAATGGGACAAAAAGATGCAGGCAGCGCGGGCGCAAGAAAAAGTGGCGGTCAAAAGCGGGTTGCCCAACATCGGGTTGGGTGTGGATTACAACATCATCAGCGAGCGTTCGGATGTCAATTTTTCGGATAACGGCCAAGATGCCATCATGCCGGTGGTAAGTATTTCGCTACCCATTTTCAGGAAAAAATACAAAGCCGCACAGCAAGAGGCCAACTTGTTGCAAAAAGCCTATTCAGAAATGAAAACGGAGACCGAAAACCAGCTGTCGAGCGCTTGGCAAACCAATTTGTTTGAACTCGAAAAGGCTCAAAAGCAAATTGAATTGTATCAATCTCAAACACAAAAAACGCAGCAAACACTTGAATTAATTTTAAGTGCTTATGAAAATGGCACTGCCGACATTCAAGAAATATTGACAATTCAACAGCAATTAATCAAATATAAAATGGCTGTATCTACATCATTTAGAAAGTATATGGTTACAAAATCATATTTGGATTATCTCAACGGAAAAACACAATAAAAACTTTAGTTATGAAAGATTTAATCAAAAACAAATACGTACTTCTCGGAATCACTTTGTTTACAGGACTCCTAATCGGTTGGTTAATCAAACCATCGAAGCCAGAACCCGAAAAAGCGGTTTATCAGTCTGAAATAGGCTCATCAAATCATCAGCTCATCGGATCATCGGATCATCAAATTTGGACCTGCTCCATGCATCCGCAAATCCGCATGCACGAACCCGGCCAATGCCCGATTTGCGGGATGGATTTGATTCCGGCAGAAGGTGTTACAACAGATGAAAACCCGATGGCTTTGGAAATGACTGAAAACGCCATGAAACTGGCCAACATCCAAACGACGGTAGTCGGAAACACAAACCCATCAGGCGTTCGAGAAGTGCGCCTCAATGGAAAAGTGCAAGCCGACGAACGAAAAGTATATGTGCAATCATCCCACATTCCGGGGCGTATCGAGCAGTTGCAGGTCAACTTTACCGGCGAACCGGTTTCCCGCGGCAAAGTTTTGGCGATGGTGTATTCGCCCGAATTGGTGACGGCACAGCAAGAACTTTTGCAAGCACAAAAAATCAAAAGCGAGCAACCCGAATTGTTCAATGCTGCCAAAAACAAGCTCAAAAACTGGAAACTGTCAGAAGCGCAAATCAACCGCATTTTAGAAAACGGCAAACCCATCGAGCGTTTTCCCATCTTGTCGGATGTCAACGGCATTGCCGTGGAGAAAAAAGTGAATTTGGGCGATTATGTACAACGTGGCACACCTGTGTATGAAATCGCCGATTTGTCGAGTGTGTGGGTGCAGTTTGAAGTCTATGAAAGCGATTTGGCTTGGGTGAAAGTAGGCGACAAAGTTTCTTACAGCCTTTCCTCGATTCCCGGTGAAAAATTTGAAGGCGTTATCTCTTTTGTCGATCCGGTGATTGACCCGCAAACACGGGTGGCTTTGGCTCGGGTGGAAGTGAAAAACCCGAAAGGCATTTTGAAACCCGAAATGTTTGCGACCGGAATCGTCAAAAATGAACTAAAAACTTCTACGGCTGAAGCATTATCCGTTCCAAAATCGGCGGTGATGTGGACGGGCGAACGCTCGGTGGTGTATGTAAAAACCCAAACGGACACCAAAGTGTATTTCGCCTTGCGTGAAGTGACTTTGGGAGCGTCTTTGGGCGATGCTTACGAGGTGAAGTCAGGGTTGGAAAACGGTGAAGAGATAGTCACCTACGGAACATTTACGGTAGATGCCGCGGCACAATTGGCAGGCAAACCCAGCATGATGCGCCCCGAAGGTGGTGCGGCCATGACCGGGCACAACCACGGGGGGATGGATATGGACGCTAAACCAAGCGGAGAAAAAACATCGAGCGAGACGACTGTCAAGACAAATACGTTGTCTAAAGAAGCCAAAGCCGCGGTTGAGAAATTAATCAACCAATATTTGCTGCTGAAAAACACTTTGGTAGAAGATAATTTTGCCGAGGCAGACAAACAGGTCAAGGCTTTGCAAAAAGCCTTTTCGGAAACCCCTATGGGTTTGTTTACGGGTGACAGCCACAACAAATGGATGGATTATCAAAAGCGGATGCAGGCGCAGGCCACGCAATTTTTACAAACCAAAAGTATAGACGAAGCCCGTGCGGTTTTTATCGAACTGTCCAATATCATGATAGAAATGACCCACAATTTTGGACCGTTTGAGCAAACTTTTTACGTGCAATATTGCCCGATGGCCAACCAAAACAAGGGTGCGGAATGGCTTAGTGCTTCCAAAACTGTTGAAAATCCGTATTACGGAGCCAGGATGTTGGGCTGTGGGGAAGTTACAAAGACCATTCAGTGATTTTTAGCAGTGTTTAGAATGAACGCCAAATTTCTATTTGGATAAACTAATTCTACGACCTATTTATATCTGAAGTTCAAGACCTCACAGGTTTTTGAAACCTGTGAGGTCTTTTTTTTTAACTCATCGCCAAACAAAGAAACTGATTCAAGAATGGCAACCGATCCGTTTAGCGGCAAGCCGGTGGACAAATCGGAGGCTTACATCGTGCTGAAAAAAGCGAGTGGCGAAGTGGCTTATTTTGAGTCTGAAGCCAATTACCATGCTTTTGTTAAATGAGTTAACCTCCACCAAACCGCAACAGCCCCATCTTTAAGACAGAGCCATTGCGATGACTACAAAGGCGATAAAAGCCAAGACGGGTAAGCACCCCATTCTTTTATTAGACATTGACAGGATGTTTACTGTTTTATAAATTTGGCGTTTTTGATGCCTTTATCTGTTTTGAGTTTGATAAGATACATACCACTTGCCAGGTTGGACAACTCAATGCCATTAGTAGGCAAACGGTTTCCGGAGCGAATGATTTGACCGTTGATGTTGTAAATCTCAAATCCTTCAATGATAAGCCCATTGTTTACAGCAATGTTGAGCACATTTTGCACCGGGTTGGGGTACAGTTTTAGACTCTTCTCTGCACTGAAATCTTCAAGGCTAAGAGTAGTGTTGGTATTCTCATACCAAGCAATTTTATCGTCACTACTAGAAGCCGACAAGACATCCATATCACCATCTCCGTCTATATCGGCAGCATAGACGCTACGCGCTCTATCTGCTGCTGTGCTGATGATTTGTTGCGTACCAAAACCTCCTGCGCCGTCATTTTCATACCAAGCAATTTTGCCGTCATTAAAAGAAGCCGAGAGCACATCCAAATCTCCATCGCCGTCTAAGTCGGTGGCAAATACACTTTGCGCACCATCAGCCAAGTTACTGATGACTTGTTGCACACCAAAATTCCCTGCACCATCGTTTTCATACCAAGCAATTTTATCGTCATTAAAAGAAGCCGAGAGCACATCCAAATCTCCATCGCCGTCTAAGTCGGTGGCAAATACACTTCGCGCACCAACAGCCAAGTTACTGATGACTTGTTGCACACCAAAATTCCCTGCACTATCGTTTTCATACCAAGCAATTTTACCGTCACTACTAGAAGCCGAGAGCACATCCATATCACCATCGCTGTCTATATCTGCTGCATATACACCAAATGCAAAACTTGCTATTGTACTAATAATTTGATCTGGACTAAAAGTGCCTGTGCCATCGTTTTCGTACCAAGCAATTTTGTCGTCATTTAAAGAAGCCGAGAGTACATCTATATCGCCATCGCCATCTATATCGGCGGCATAAACACTAGATGCGCCATCTGCTGCATTACTGATGATTTGCTGGGCACCAAAGTTTCCTGAGCCGTCATTGGCATACCAAGCAATTTTGTCGTCAAGTTGAGAAGCTGAGAGCACGTCCAAATCGCCATCGCCATCTATATCAGCGGCATAGACACTTAGAGCACCATCTGCTGTTGTGCTGATGACTTGTTGCTCTCCAAAACTACCGTTACCGTCATTCTCATACCAAGCAATTTTGTCGTCAAGTTGAGAAGCTGAGAGCACGTCCAAATCGCCATCGCCGTCTATGTCGGCAGAAAAAACACTTCGTGCGCTATTTGCTGAAGTACTGATGATACTTTGCCCGTTCACAAACTGCCCAGGACTGTCTGGGCTTACCGTTGTGGTAAAACTAAACACGGTGGCATTATTGATTCCTAAACTGGCAGTTACTGAAACCGTGATGGTTTCACCGGGTTTGAAGTTGTTGGTAGGGTCAAAGGTAATTTCTGTGGTATCACCACCGCTAAAAGCACCTGCTATGGTACCGGTTTGTGAGCCTTGTACCAAAATATTATTGGCGTTTACATTGGCATTGGCTACCGCGCCATCGAATGTTAGCACGATATTAGTGTCTAATGCAACGTTTGTAGCGTTGGCGGTGGGTGAAGTAGCTGTTACTTGTGTAGCAGATGCTGTTTGATTTTCAAATGGACCTCTGTCTATAATGGAATTAAAAATTCTTGGATTTCCATCTAGGTCTAGTGTTTGGTTGTTTACCGCATTTTGTCCTGAGTTAATTGCAGGCGAACCGAAGCTTAAGCGAAAATTACCATTGAGTTCATCAACAAATAACGGGTTTGAGTTTAAGTTTCCATTGGTAACATTTACAAAATTTTGAATGGTGTTGTTTTGAATGCTCACCGTGCCGCCTTGTATTCTCACTTGATTGGTGTTTAAGCTTTCGTTAGCTGTGTTTGCCCAAAAAATACTATTGACAATTTGAGAACCCGCAGTAACATTATCCATACGAATACCGCCACCACCACTTGTACCACTACCCGTAGTTGTGTTTCCATAAAAAGTGGAGTTGATGATTTTGCTAACATTGGGTGTGCTTGTTAACGTGAAACTGCTTATACCCGGAAGACTGTTAGCACTGTTTTGATAAAATAGACTATTTGTAACGGTAAGTGCAACTGCGCCGGTTCCTCCATCTCTTGAAATATTTCTAATGGCTCCGCCAATGTTGCTGGTATTGCTTATGAAAGAACAATTAATTAATTCCATATTTGCAATACCATTTGTAGTAATGCCATTGAAAATTGCACCGCCAAAACCAAATGAAGAAGTTGTTTGATTGGAAATAAATTGGCAACCCAAGAAAGACATTTCGGCTATTCCGCCATTAGATGCGGAATTATAAATAGCACCTCCTTCAGTTATTGCTTGGTTATTTTGAAAAATGCAATTGCGTATCACCGGGCTTGAACTGTTTCCTGCTCCGCTAACCACATTGAGCCAAGCGCCACCTCTTTGTCCGGTTGTTGTAATTATAGTTGCTGCGCCGTTTTCTATTATAAAGCCATCTAAAACCGTATTGCTTGACACATTTATTGTTGTAATAACGTGAGCCGAATTATCGGCAGATCCAGATGCACCAATTTCGCCATTTAAACGAGTAGGAAATGCCACCCAATCTCTAGATGCCAAATTGCCGCCACCTGAGGGAAAACCGCCTAAAACAAGTACATCTGTGGGCAACACAAAAGAAGCGTTTCGATTGTTTGGTATTTGTGAATTGCCTTGGTCTGGCGCATAGCTTCCTTGCGCTACCCATATTTCATTAATGGGACCGCAAGTATTGGCGTGAAAATCTAATGCATCTTGCAGACTGGTAAACGCATTTGCCCAAGATTCGCCAGACTCAACGCCGCTTGCGTTGGATTGGTCTACATAAATTATGCCGTCGGTAATGGTTGGGCAATTAAAAGAGCCCTGCTCATAAGCGCCTAAATCTACCAAACCGTCAACGGCTCTTAGATTTCCATCGAGGTCTAGTGGCGAAGTTATGTAGGGGTTGTTTCCTGCATTTATAGCGGGAGAACCGGGAAGAAGTCTGAAATTTCCGTTTGCTGCATCTACAAACATAGGGTCTGCTGTTAGGATATTGGTACCTGAAGCAAAACCACCTTGTATGATATTGAAATCTACGGTTCCGCTAAAAGTCCCGAAATTTGTAGTGTTACCCCATAAAATATTATTGAAAACCAATACGGTGCTAGTGCCAAAATTTTGAATACCACCGCCATTATTCACAATGGTATTATTCTCTAACCTTAGCGTGGCAGTGTTGTCTCCATCTATAACAACCCCTGTGTTATTAGCTATTAGAGAATTTGATATTTTTGGAGATCCGCTTGAACTGAACCTAATGATTCTGCCGGCATTATTATTTGTAATAATACAACGGTTTACTATTGCCGAGGAGGAGAGGAATCCTATGGTGCCATCAAAACCACTTCCGCCACCATTATTATTGAAAAGGCAATCTTCTACGGTAGCATTGGTACTTTGAAGATAAACACCGTTGCCACCTACTCCGGAAGCACTATTGTTTGTAAAAGTACAACCACTAATAAAGGGCTGTGCACCAGAAGCCAAATCATAAATACCTATTCCGCCACCGCTACTGCCTGCCGTATTACCATTGAAAACAGAATTTATAATGCGCACATCGTTGGCCTTATCTACACGAATGGCCGCGCCAAATTGTGCTGTATTTCCTGTAAATGTGCAGTCTTCTACTTCTATGCCCTTTACAAAACCGGCTCCGGTAGCTGTTTCTATTGTTATGGCTCCCCCTTCGCGGCCGGGAGCTGCATTATTTGTGAAAGTACAACCAACAAACCTTGCTGAATTTGCAGTTCTTAATCTAGACCAAATGGCACCGCCATTACCTGGACTTTCAATACTGTTGTTCGTAAAATTACTGTTTGTAATTGTTGAAAATCCGGCATCAATGTATATAGCCCCTCCAAATCTACCCGTATTGTTATTGAAGTTTGTATTGTTTATGGTAACTCTATTACTCAATTTAATTGCACCACCGTTAAAACTAGTGTTGTTATTAAAATGAGAATTGTCTATATTTACTATTCCACCGTTAGTTGTAAACGAGTCTGTCATTCTGATGGCACCTCCACCACTACTGGCGGCGTTGTTTTGAAAAGTACACTGGTTAAAGTTAATCTCGTAACCCGAAGAGGTGCTTATGAATACTGCGCCACCTTCATTGTTGGGAAAAGCGGCATCTGCATTTCCATTTATAATAGAAACTCCATCTATAGTAGCTGTAATGGCACCAATTGTTACTACGTGTATGCTGTAGTTTGCTGCCACTGCATCTTGACGTATATCGCCATTGAGTATAGTTGGAAAGGCATTTATATCTCTTAGCCCTGTAGCGGCATTATAACCCCCCAATATTGTTACTCCGTTAGGAATTACAAAAGTGGCATTTCTGCTGTCTTGGGTTGCTCCTGCACCTAAATCGGGATAGTAATTGCCTTGTGCAATTCTAATTTCGTTGCCCGAAGTTGCTGCAGTAATGGCATCGTTTAAATGGTTGTAGGCATTTGCCCAAGATGATCCGTTGTTTGCACCCGTTGCATTTACGTTTACAAAAATTTGCGCACTACTTAATTGAACAAAAATAAGAAGTACTACTAGGGATAGTTTTTTTTTCATTTTGGTGGTTTTTATAATTGCAAGGTATTGTTATTATTAGTTTAAAAAAATACGTACACCTACGTATTAAAATATTTAGGGTTTTTATTTATCCAAAGCAACAAAGCGTTTTGAGTAGATTTTATACCAAGTTTATCAATCATGTTACTTCGGTGTTTTTCTACCGTGCGCACAGAACAGCCTCTTTCCATAGCAATCTCGCCTGAAGTAAATCCTTCTTTTATTTTTTGAAGGATTTCTTTTTCTATTTTACTTAATGCTTTGATGCCTTGCACGATTAGTTAAGTAACAGTTTTTATGAATGTATAAAACTAACGTGTTAGTTTTTTGTATAAAATACGTACACCTACGTATTGAAGAGTTCGGGGTGATCTTTTACCCATAGCAAGAGTGCGTTTTGGGTGGATTTGATGCCGAGTTTTTTGATGATGTTGCTGCGGTGTTTTTCTACGGTACGTTTTGAAACAAACAGCAGATTAGATATTTCGGCAGATGATTTGTCTGAGGCTAAATGTTTTAGAATTTTTATCTCAGTAGTCGTAAGTGATTTGGGAAGTCTTGTAGCTGTTTGAATATGGATGTTTTCTGAGATTTTTTGGCTGACATAAGTGTTGTTTTGCAGCACTTCGGTTATGCAGCGTTCCAACTCGTTTAAGGCATCGTCTTTTAAAATATAACCTTGTATGGTATGACCGATTTCTTTTAGGATGGCTTCTTGTTTGTGTAGCGTAAGGATGATAATTTTAGCGGGCAATGCTTTCGCCTGACAGGCTTTAGCAACTTCCAACCCGTTTAGTTTGGGCATATCAAAATCTAAAATAGCCAAATCGGGTTGGTGTTTTACGATGGCATTGTATGCCTGATTACCGTCGGAAGCGACTTCGCATATGGTAAAGTTTTTTTGCTTTAAAATATGCGCGATGCCTGCCAGCAAAAGCGGATGATCGTCTGCCAAAACCAAGGTGGTGTTCATTTTTTGTTTACTTTTAGTATCACGGTAGTACCTTTGCCTATCTCAGATTCAATCTGAAAATGTGCGCGAATATATTGCGCGCGTTCTTGTAAAGATTTAAGACCCAAACCCGATGCCGATGCTAATTTTTGTACGACTAAAAATCCTTTGCCATTGTCTTTGAGCTCAAAAATTAATTGTTCTTTTTTTCTTTTAGCTGTTAATTTACAAGCAGTTGCTTCGGCATGTTTTTCCACATTGGCCACACATTCTTGCAGAATTCTAAACACGATAAGTTCGGCTTCTTTAGAGATGTGCCCATCAATATTGCCGAGCTGGCAACTGTAAAAAACAGTTGAACTGCGTTGAAAAGCATCTATCAAATTGTTTAGGTAATTTTTCAAACCTAATTTTTCAAACTGAAAAGGGTGCATCAAATGCGACATGTTTCGTACCTCATTCAGCGTGGTTTCCAATAAATTCAGTTGCTCATTTTTGTCAGTATTTTCGAGTTGGGCATTCATCTGTAACAAGAGTAATTTTTGTCCGATATTGTCGTGCAGCTCTTTTGAAATGCGAATGCGTTCGGCTTCTTGCGCACGTATCATCTGAGTGGCATATTTAGCCTTCAAAAGGTGTTTTTTTCTTCTTTCAAAATAGATGATAGTGCCAATAGCCAAAACGCCCAAGCTCATCAAGAGGTAAAACCAAACCGTTTCATAAAAAAATTGGTTGGCTACAATTTGAAGGCTCAGCGGTTCGCCGATAATTTCATTTAGCGAGTTGAGGGCTTCTATCTGTAGCGTATAGTCACCGGATGGCAAATTAAAAAGATCGATTTCTGTTTTGTTTTGCAGGTTTATCCAAGGTTGTTCATTCAATCGGTATCTGTAGGAAACCTTGTCGTGATTGAGGATGCCAAAAAGGGCAAAAGACAAACGAAGGTTTTTGTTGTTGGGCGGAATATTCAGTTCTTGGATATTTTTAATTTTTTCCGGAGCATTGATACTTTGATTTGGATTGTTTTGGTTGGCATAATCGAGTGAAACAAATCGCAGAGCGGCTTCTAAATTACTTTTTTTGATTTCATCCGGATGAAAATAATTCAGTCCTTTGAGCGTACCCACCAAAAAGTGGCCGTCGCGAGTTTTGAGTGCGCTGTAGCGGTTGGCTTCGTAGAACGACAAGCCGTCCGTTTCTGAATATCTGATGCTGCTGTTTTTGGCAGGATTGAAGGCGACAATGCCTCTAAAAGTGTTCAACCAAATCCGATCTTTATCGTCAAACAGTATAGTGGCAATGCTCGAAGCCAACGGGTCGTCGTACAATATAGAAAATGCCTTCGATTGGGTGTCAAATTGATAGAGTTTACCGGACTGACTGCCCAACAAAAGGCCAAATGTTGGGTGGTAGGCAATAGACAATAAAAAATGGTCTCCTGCCTGATTACCGGGTTTATAATACTGTAAGTCTTTACCGTTATAGATGAGCAAACCCTCTTTGCAGGCTATGTATAAGTCTTGCCCTACTTTTATGATGGCTTGCATATCATAATCGGGCGTTTCTACTAAGACTGTGTGTTCGCCAGTTTTTTTATCAAAGCGCATGAGCGCATAGCGCAGCGTGCCGTAATAGATGTAGCGTTCGTCTTCTATCATAGTTGCCACCGGAAAATGTATGTACGTAGAAATGGTTTTGGTTTGATTATTAATGTGAATAATCCCCTTATCATAATTGCTCCAAAAGCCATTTTCAGTCTCAAAAATACCGCGATTTAGGGTAGGCAAATAAGGGTTTCCGTTTAAGGTGAGTTCGTATTTTTGAGTTGTTTTGGTTTCTAAATTAAGCATGTACCAACCCGAAAATTCTGTGGCAACCAATACTTCTCTCTCATTCAATTGCAACAAGCCGCGGATACTCATGTTCTCTAAAAAAGTCTGAATAGGTTTGCGCTCAAAATGATAATGGTAGAGTGTTCCGGACTCTCCCAAAATCAATTCTTTTGTCAAATATCTTGAAGCTACCGGGCTGAATTGAAAACTTTTTTTATCAATAGCAATGGTTTTTTTGGATGGCAGATAATCTATGGTCGCTTCAATCCCGGAGTCTCGCATAGTTTGCGAGAAGGTATAGCCTAAAGGGTCTGTATAAATTCTTTTTTCTTCAAACACATCCCATTGATTTGAATCTTCTGCGTTTAACACATGAGTCTTTTTCCAAAAACCGGTTGCCGGATTAAAGACATAATAACCGGGCAATTCAATAAACTGGATGTAAGTAACATCTTCTCGCTTAAACCAAGTGCTGATGTGCAATTTATAATCTAGGGTTTTGTCGGTTATGCCCAAGTCTGAAAGTTTCACGGTCTCTATTCGTTTGCCGTCATTTCGATACCAATACACACCGTTTCGGTCCTCTAATAAAAAGCTGTCGTCAAAGTCTATGAAATTTGTAAACATCGGGTTTGAAGAGGTTTCAATATCTGACAAAAAAGTAAACGTCAAATCTTTGTCTAACCGAAACAATTTCGTGCTTGCAGCGTTGGTTATAAATACCATATGACTTTCCTTGTGTGGGAAAATTGAGATTTTAACGGCATCATCAAAGACATCTGCGTCTATACGGTTAAAGACCAAAGTGTTTGGATCGAAAAGAAAGACTTCGGCTTTAGTGTCCGAATCAAATAGCACATAAAACTTTCCATCATTTCGCTTGACCAACAATAAGCTTGTAAACTCTTTACTTTTGAGATTGGGCAGGTCGATAGTATAAAACCGGTTGCCATCGTAGCGTTGCAAAATCAGTTCTCGGTTGTTGATTTGATGGTTCACAATCCGCAAACTCTGTCCGGCTATCCACAGCCAACCACTGTCGTCAAACAGCATGGCATCAACTCTGTTTACCTCAAAACCTTCTTTTTCACCAAAGGCTCTGTAGCTCACGGTTAGGTCTGTGTTCGACAGCTGTGCCAAGCCTGAATACAGACAAAACCAAGCTGCGACAAACAGCCCAATGCGCAGGGTTTTAGATTTTGGTTCCAAGCTTTTAAGGTGTTTTTTAAAATCAAATATATCGATAAAATATAAAAAGTAGTTAATCCGACCGAAGAGAACAGATTTAATACTTATTACAAACTTATCTAAGGCACCCTTATATAAAGACAACAACAGGTTTCATTATTTCTACTCCTATTGCGAAGCCAACATAATGGACTACAACGAAGTCATCAAAGAAGTGAAGTGATTATTAATTTGAAAGTTGTTGGTTTGTTTTTTCCCTATCTTTGCCCTGAAAAATTGATTTAAAAAAGAACGATATGTATCCACCCGAATTAGTAAAACCCATGCGTGACGACCTGACAAATGCAGGTTTTCAAGAATTGCACACCGCTTCAGATGTAACCCAAGCTATCCAGCAAAAAGGCACCACTTTGGTGGTGGTAAATTCGGTCTGTGGTTGTGCGGCAGCCAATGCCCGTCCGGCAGTTAAACACTCCATCAAAGGCGCGAAAAAACCAGATTATTTGGTGACTGTTTTTGCCGGTGTCGATCGCGAAGCCGTTGACGAAGCGAGAAGTCACATGGCTCCGTTTCCGCCTTCTTCGCCCAGCATCGCGCTATTCAAAGACGGTGAGTTGGTGCACATGCTCGAAAGACACCACATCGAGGGTCGTCCGGCTGAAGTGATTGCCGACAACCTGACCCAAGCCTACGAAGAGTTCTGTTAATTCCTTCAGTTATCAACGAAAAAACCACGCCGAAAGCGTGTTTTTTTTAACTTCAATTTTGAAAATGAAAAACACGGAAAGCAATATTCAGAATACCATTCGATTTGTAAAAACACAACTACAAGGTGCCGAAGCCGGTCACGATTGGTTTCATGTGGAGCGGGTTTATAAAATGGCGGTGCGCATCAACAAATCAGAAAAAGCGAATGAAACGATAATTACGCTGGGTGCTTTGTTGCACGATGTGGCCGATTCAAAATTTCACAATGGCGACGAAACCATCGGGCCGAAAGTGGCTCGTGCGTTTCTTGAACAGGAAGGTGTGGATACTGAAACCATCGAGCATGTGGTGAAGATTATCGAAAACATTTCGTTTAAAGGTGGGAATTTTTCCCAAAAATTTCGTTCCAAGGAATTAGACATCATTCAAGATGCCGACCGGTTGGATGCCATAGGTGCCATCGGCATCGCGCGGACATTTAATTACGGTGGTTTCAAAAACCGGGAGTTGTATAATCCGGCGGTGAAACCCAATCTGAACATGGATAAGGAAACTTACAAAAAAACGGTTTCCCCAACCCTCAATCATTTCTACGAAAAACTGTTGTTACTCAAAGATCGGATGCATACCGAAACCGCTAAAAAAATTGCAGAAGGCCGACATAATTTTATGGAAAATTACCTCGCGCAATTTTTAGCGGAGTGGGAAGGAGAACGATAGTCTATAATGCCTTCGGAATCGCAGCGATGAGTTTTTGTGTATATTCTTTTTTCGGATGGAAATAAATTTCATCCGCATCGCCAATTTCTTCTATTTTCCCGTCACGCATCACCATCAACTGATCGGACATGTACTTGACAACCGCCAAATCGTGGGAGATAAAAATATACGTGAATCCGAAAGCGCTCTTTAGATCATTCAGTAGATTTAACACCTGCGCCTGCACCGATATGTCGAGCGCCGAAACCGACTCGTCGCAAATGATAAGTTTGGGTGAAAGCGCAATGGTACGGGCAATCCCGATGCGTTGCCGCTGGCCACCCGAAAATTCATGCGGATAACGATTAAAAAACGATTCATCGAGACCGACTTTTTCCAAAATCTCAATGGTTTTTTGTCTTCTTTCAACGTCTGAAGCAAACAAAGCGTGTACTTTCATGGGCTCCATAATGGCATCACCAACCCGGATGCGCGGATTGAGTGAAGCATAAGGGTCTTGAAAAATGATTTGAATGTCTTTGCGCAATTTGCGCATATCAGACTCGGAAAGTTTGGTCAAATCTTGCCCGCGGTACAGGATTTTTCCGGATGAAGCAGGTTCGAGCCGCGTGATGGCATTGCCCAAGGTCGATTTGCCACAACCGCTTTCGCCGACCAAGCCGAGGGTTTCGCCTTCATACACTTTGAAACTCACGCCATCCACCGCCTTGAAACTAATCGACTTGCCAAAAACGCCGGTTTTGCTGAAATAGGTTTTCTCTAAATCGATTACCTCCAACAGTGGCGTTTGTGCATACATTTTCTCATGCATTGTTTTTCTGTCAGAAGTCGTAATCTCCGTTTTGGAGATGGTGTTGTTTTTAAAATCAGCAATGGTCGGAAGTCGCTTGAGGCGAAAAGAGGTTTTGGGACGAACTTCGAGCAAGGCCCGAGTATAAAGCTCTTTGGGCTGACGAAAAATGTTTTCTGTATCGCCTTGCTCAACAATTTTACCTTGATACATCACCAAAATCCGATTGGCTATTTCCGAAACCAAAGTCAAATCGTGGGAGACAAACAGGATGCTCATCCCCGTTTCTTTTTGAATGCCTTTCAGCAAGAGAATGATTTCTTTTTGAACAGTTACATCGAGTGCCGTGGTGGGTTCATCGGCAATCAAAATTTTGGGTTTACACGCCAGTGCCATGGCAATCATCACCCGCTGTTTTTGTCCACCGGAAATTTGATGCGGATAGGCGTTGTAGAGCATCTCCGGACGCGGTAATTTTACTTTTTCAAAGAGTCCGATGGTTTGTTTTTTGGCAGCTTCATTCGACAAATTAGTGTGAATTTTCAGTATTTCGACTACTTGTTTTCCACAGGTCATCGACGGATTGAGCGAGCTCATCGGTTCTTGAAAAATCATGCTGATTTCGTTGCCGCGTATTTGTCTGAATGCCTCATTTGTGAGGTTGGCTAAATTTATATTTTCAAAAAACACGGTGCCTTGCGTGATGGCTGCTGTTTTTTTTGGGAGCAATCCCATCAACGCCAGTGAAGTGACTGATTTTCCCGAACCCGATTCACCGACAATTCCCAAAATCTCATTTGGATAAACCTGAAAATAAAGATTGTGAAGCACTTCTTTTTGTCCTACACCGGAACCAAAAGAAACGCTTAGATTTTCAACTTCGAGTATGGGTTTTACGGCGGATTTATTCACAATGGAAAGATTGCTTCAGTCACAAATTTAGGGAAAACGAGCCAATCTTGCTTAATTAAAAACGGGAACGAATATTTAACGCAAAGCCACAAAAACGAAAAGTTTAAATTTATACATTTCCAACTACCACAATTTCGTCATCAGTCAACAGTTTTTCGTTTCTGAATCTGAGAAAAACCTGTGCGATGGCAATTATATCTCTTTCGCAATAGTGCACAATCCTGTCCAACTCTTTTTCTTCGTAATAAACTTTGGCTACCTGGCTTCCGTCGATGTCTCCTTTGGGCGATGGGATTCCCAGAATATGGGTGAGTAAATTCAGCGAAGTGAAATGCTTGTAATCCCCGAAACGCCAAAGTTCCATGGTATCGAGGTGTGCAATTTCCCATGGTTTTTTGCCAAAAAGATTGAGTTTATCGGGAATGGATATCCCGTTGATGATCATCCTTCGGGCGATGTAGGGAAAGTCGAATTCCTTGCCGTTGTGCGCGCAAAGCACATGTTGCGGCCCGTTGAAATGTTCTTCCAACAAATTTTTAAACTTTTTGAGCAAGGCTATTTCTTCGCCGCTGAATGAAGTTATCCGAAAGGTTCTGCCGTTTTGATTGGAGATAAAACCGGCAGAGATGCAGATGATTTTGCCAAACTCCGCCCAAATTCCTGCACGTTCATAGAATTCAGCCGGTGTCTGTCCGTCTTTGCGTTGGTATTCAGATTTTTTCTCCCATAGAGCTTGTGTTTTTTCGTCGAGCAAATTGAAATCAGCCTGTTCGGGAACGGTCTCGATGTCGAGAAACAAAACATTTTGAAGTTGGATTTTTTGAAGCATGCGAAACAATTTTGGTTAGCGAGAATTTGCTTGACTAAGCATCTTGTAAGCTTCTTCTATATAAACGGATATGTCTTTGGTAAAAGCTCCTATTCCTTCGTCCGAGCTTTTACGATGGCCCAATCTGACAATAATTACATTGTCTTCGGGCTGCACTATGACGTATTGCCCAAGGTGTCCGCGCATCATAAAAAAGTTTTTTCCGCCTTGTTGGTGCAACCACCATCCGTAGCCATACTCAGGGCTTTCTTTGAATCGAGCGGTGGTGAATTTAGCAACCAATATCGAATCGATTAATTGTTGTCCATTCCATTTGCCGTGGTCTTTGTAAAGCTTTCCGAAACGCGCAAAATCCCTGGCGTTGCTCGCGATGCAGCAATAGGCTTTTTCGGTACCGCCGGGCCGGTCGGTTTGCCAAAGCGCGTCGTTGACCGAACCGGTGGGCTGCCAGAAATTTTCAGACAGGTAATCTGCCATTTTTTTGCCTGTTGCTTTTTCGATGACCATGCCCAGCAACTGGGTGTTTCCGCTAAGGTATTTATACGATTTTCCGGGTTCGCCGGTTACTTTTAAGCGGAGCATCATTTTGTCCAAATCATCATAGAAATAGGCACGGGTGGTGATGGAAAACGGGCTGTAATAAGACTCATCCCACTCCAAACCCGAAGCCATGGAAGACAAATCGCCCACGGTGAGTTTTGCTCCCAATCCTTGATTAAATTCGGGAAAAAAATCGGCCACTTTCTGGTCGAGGCTTTTTATTTTACCATCCATAATGGCTTTGCCGAGCAAAGTTGTCACATAACTTTTTGCCATCGAAAATGAATTGCTTTTCGAGTTCTCATCATACCCTTCATAGTAATGTTCGCTCCAAATGCTGTCATTTTTTATAATTAAAAAAGCAATGGTTCCTAATTCTTTATGGATACTTTCGAGTATTTCCGTTTGGGATATTTTGTTGTAATCCCTATGAACAGCCCATGGTTGCGGATGGTTTCCTTTTTTGATAGTCAAGTTGTCAAAGTATTTGTAATCATCCAAAAAGGCAGTTTTGTGACCATTCAGATAGATGGTTTGCACTGCTTTGACCAGATAATCGTGGTCGGTCGCATAAATCGTTCCTATCAATAAAACAAAGAGGATGACTAGAAAATACAGAAATTTTTTAAGGTATCGCATAGAGGTGATTTGAATATTCAATAAAAATAACAAAAAAATGAATTGTTTTGAGAAAAGAGTTAATTTATTTCATAAATTGTTAAAATTAAACGTTACGTACACTTTCAAAAACTTTATGACAAAAATCATATTTTGTTTTTTTAAAGGGTGTTATTTTTGACAAATATTCGTACATCATGCAGTCACCACTCATACAAAAATACAATGTTCCCGGGCCTCGTTACACGAGCTATCCGACTGTTCCTTATTGGGATGAGGATTTGTTTCAAGTCAGTGATTGGAAAAAATCTGTCAAGCATGTTTTTGCCGAGACCAACAGTCAATTCGGCATCAGCCTTTATATACATCTCCCCTTTTGTGAAAGTTTGTGCACTTTTTGTGGCTGTAACAAGTACATCACGCTACGGCATGAGAATGAAACCCCTTATTTAGAAGTCATTTTAAAAGAATGGGATCTTTATCTCGCTTTATTTGACGAAAAACCCATGGTCAGAGAAATCCATTTGGGTGGTGGTACACCTACTTTTTTCTCACCGGAAAACCTCAAAAAACTGATAAACGGGATTTTATCAAAATCTAAAGTAGCAAAAGGTCATGAGTTTAGTTTTGAAGGGCATCCGAATAACACGACTAAAGCGCATCTGCAAGCATTGTATGATGTAGGCTTTAGAAGGGTGAGTTTCGGCATCCAAGATTACGACCCCAAAGTACAGAAAGCCATCCACAGGATTCAGCCTTTTGAAAATGTTGAAAATGTTACCAATTGGGCAAGAGAAATCGGGTACGAGTCTGTCGGGCACGACTTAATTTACGGCTTGCCATTCCAAACCTTGCGCAGCATCATAAAAACCATCAGCCTGACGGCCAAGCTTCGCCCGGATCGGATTGCTTTTTACAGTTATGCACATGTGCCTTGGCTGAAAGGAAACGGCCAGCGTGGTTTTGACGATCAGGACATTCCCAAAGATAACGAAAAATTGAAGTTGTTTTTGGCGGGAAAATCTTTACTCACGGGCTTGGGATATGAAGAAATCGGGATGGATCACTTTGCATTACCGGAGGAAAGTTTAAGTGTAGCACTCAAAAACGGGCGTTTGCACAGAAATTTTATGGGCTATACAACTACCAACACCAAACTGTTGATTGGATTGGGTGTATCTTCAATTGGAGACAGTTGGTCTGCTTTCGGGCAAAACATCAAAACATTGAAAGACTATATGGCCGCTGTTAATGCAGGGGATTTTCCCGTGTACAGAGGGCACTTGCTCACAGATGAAGATTTGGTTATTCGCAAACACATCCTCAATTTGATGTGCCGGTTTGAAACATCTTGGATCAACCGCGAAGATAGCATCGAAGATATAGATACCATATTGGATCGGCTTCAGGATCCGATTGAAGACGGTTTTGTCAATCTGACACATGGCGGAATTCAGATTACGCCTCAGGGAAGGCCTTATGTCCGAAACGTTTGCATGGCTTTTGACAAAAGATTGCACAACCACAATATGGATAAACCTACTTTTTCACAAACCATTTAAGCTACACTTAATCTTATTATTTCTTCTTTAACCGTTTTGGGGCGGGCAACCCATTGCCAAGTTGTGGAAATTACTGCTATTATTAACCATAAAATACATAAAATCAGCGTTATACAATTGTGTTTCGCTGATTTTTATATTAATTATATTTTACTAATTTTAGCCACTTTAAAAAACAAACCAAAAACAATCAATAGATGGAAAGTTTATTTTACTTAATTCCCCTTTCGGGAGTTCTCGGATTGGTATTCATGTACTTCAAATCGGCTTGGGTCATCAAGCAAGAAGTCGGGACCGAAAAAATGGCAAGGATAGCCAAAAATATTGCCGATGGAGCCATGTCGTTCTTGAAAGCAGAATACAAAGTGCTTGTCGTTTTTATTTTAGCCGTAGCTGTTTTGTTGGTATTCAAAGGAGAGGCTGATACAGACTCAACCGCATTTGTAGCTTTGTCTTTTGTAGTCGGTGCTTTGATGTCTGCTTTGGCAGGGTTCATCGGCATGCGCATAGCCACCAAAGCAAACGTCAGGACTACACAAGCAGCTCGTACTTCGCTCAACAAAGCCCTTGAAGTTGCCTTTTCGGGTGGAGCCGTGATGGGCTTGGGTGTGGTTTCTTTAGGAGTTATCGGAATCAGTGTGCTATTGATTGTTTTCAGTAAACTATACAACATAGATGATGCAAACGGCTTGTTGATTATCCTGAATGTAATCTCCGGATTTTCATTGGGAGCCTCTTCCATCGCTTTATTTGCCCGTGTTGGTGGTGGTATCTATACCAAAGCAGCCGATGTTGGCGCAGACTTGGTAGGCAAAGTTGAAGCCGGTATTCCGGAAGACCACCCGTTGAATCCCGCGACCATTGCCGATAATGTGGGTGACAACGTAGGTGATGTGGCCGGAATGGGTGCCGACTTGTTTGAGTCTTTTGTCGGGTCTATCATTGCAACCATGGTATTGGGAGCCGTGTTTTTTGGATTGCCCGAATTTAGCGAGTTCAGGTTGGGAGCAATATATTTGCCTCTGTCATTGGCAGCTGCCGGAATCCTAATTTCAATTTTCGGGACTTTCTTTGTCCGTGTAAAAGAAGGGGGTAACCCTCAAACGGCTCTCAATATCGGCGAATTTCTTTCAGCCGGTGTGATGGTAGTCGTTTCTTATTTTATGATAGAAGCTTTCTTGCCTGCATCTTGGACTTATTTGGGGAAAGAATACAGTTCATTGGGTGTTTTTATCGCTACGATAGTCGGTTTAGTCGCAGGCTTAGGTGTGGGGAAAATCACGGAATATTATACCGGTACCGGCACGAAACCCGTGAAAAGCATTGTTGATCAATCGCTTACCGGGTCGGCAACCAATATCATTGCCGGGTTGGGTGTGGGGATGATGTCAACAGCCATTCCAATTCTATTGATAGCGGCCGCCATTATTTTATCATTCAAGTTTGCAGGCCTTTATGGAATTGCCATCGCCGCTGTTGGGATGTTGGCCAACACTGGAATACAGTTGGCGGTGGATGCTTACGGACCGATTTCCGACAACGCAGGCGGAATTGCCGAGATGGCAGAATTGCCCAAGGAAGTCCGCGAACGCACCGACAAATTGGATGCCGTAGGAAATACCACTGCGGCCATCGGAAAAGGCTTTGCCATTGCCTCAGCTGCTTTAACTGCTTTGGCTTTGTTCTCTGCATTTATGCAACAAGCCAAAATAGGAGCCATCGATATTTCAAAATCAGATGTCATGGCCGGATTGCTTATCGGTGGTATGTTGCCTTTTGTTTTTTCTGCGCTTGCCATGAGTGCAGTAGGACGTGCAGCCATGTCTATGATACAAGAAGTGAGAAGGCAATTTTCAGATATTCCCGAACTGAAAGCAGCTTTGGGAATCATGAGAAAATACGATTCGGACTTGTCTAAAATAACCAGAGAAGACCGCGAGATTTTTGACCGTGCCGATGGTTTGGCTGATTATAAAAAATGTGTGGAAATATCTACGAAAGCTTCTATCAAAGAAATGGTTTTACCTGGCATCTTAGCCGTGGCCACGCCCGTTGCATTTGGCTTCATCGGTGGCCCCGAAATGTTGGGCGGACTATTGGCCGGAGTAACAGTTACCGGCGTGTTGATGGCCATTTTCCAATCGAATGCAGGCGGTGCTTGGGACAATGCAAAAAAAATGTTTGAAGGCGGCGTTGAGATTCAGGGTAAAATGTATTACAAAGGTTCCGAACCGCACAAAGCGGCAGTGGTGGGAGATACTGTGGGCGATCCGTTTAAAGACACCTCCGGGCCTTCATTGAATATACTATTGAAATTGATGTCGGTAGTAGCTTTGGTAATTGCACCGAGTATAGCATTAACCCCTTCAACTTCTGATAGTCATACCATTGAAAAAAATATTCAAATCAGCCACTCAAATTTGGATAATTCAGCAACAGCCATCGTCACAATTACAACAACTGAAAATGGCAATAAAAGAGTCGAAGAAAAAGTTTTTGAAGGAACACTTGCCGAAGTGAAAACCCAAGCAGAAGCTTATAAGAATAATGGCAATTCAGAAGTTAAAATTGTCATCAAAACAGAAAAGAAGCAATAGTCCGAAAGGAGTTAAAATAAAAAAGCGAATGCCGGAAGGGTTCGCTTTTTTTGTGCTTTATTTTATAAATGAAGCCCTTCAATCCTCCGATTTCTTTGCTCGAAATTCGCTTAAATCGCCTTCTTCAAAGGATAAATGTATTTCAATCGGATTACAACACACCTCACAATCCTCAACATAAGACTGATGACGGACAGAACTGTCCAACAGCATGGAAATCTCTTCCCAGCAATACGGGCATTGGAAATAGTGTTCAATCACAAAACCGAGATTTATTAAGAACGCTACAACTTATTTGTTCAATTCTTTCCAAGCGGCATCTGCCAATTTTTGCTTTTCGGACGGTGCTTTGACCCATTGCCTTTTGGCATCAATAATCCCGAAAAGTAAACGCGTAAAGAAATACAATTTTCCGTCTTGAATCACAAAGCTTTTCGGGTTCGGGGCCACTTGTTTTTCTTCAGACATGGCAATGGCACAAAATCCACCATATTGAGGAACAAACTTTTCGGGTGATTTTTCAAATTTCTGTTGATTAGCGGCTGAACTAAACCAATACTTGGCTTGATTGTGAAGCGATTCAAATTGAGCAGATCCTTTGATAGCTTGGCCGTTAAAAAATTCTATGACATCAAATTGGTTGGCGGCTACGCCGTTTTTAAGATTTTGTAGCATTTGTAAAAGTTTTTTAATTAACAAAAATAAGTTGCGAATCTTTGGACGAATGACACTTCAAACCTTACTTAAAATTCACACTTAATTAAATATCACCAAATTACTTCCCTCTTTTCTGACGCCGTAAGGAACCAAATTGAATAATGGCTGGCTGCTTTGAGAAAGTATTTGACCGGTAAAAAGATTGTATTCGTATTGTTCGCATTGACAAGTTACCGTGATTCCTTTGGCCAAAGTGGTCGAACAAGTATTTGGCAGATGATTTGGGCAGCTCGCTTCCCAAGCCAAAAAGCCTGCTCCGGTATTGATAATATGTACGCCCTTGAGGCCCGTTCCGTCACTGTTGTTCGGAATAAAAATGGTGTTTCCGGCAATTAAAATACTGCTGAACGCAGGCAGATTGGTGTTGATTACCCTTGAGAATGAAACTTTTCTGATATTCGGATTGCCATTGTCGCCTCCGCCTGAAGTACTGCATGAAATAAAGAAAAACACGGTAAAAATGACAGAGACTAACTTGTTCATGGAATCGACTTTAAAGAATGAAATATTCATTTTACAAATATGGTGAACTTTTTTTTATATATTTGTAAAGGAATCCCCAATATATGAGGGGATTTTTTCTATTTATAAACGAATGAATCATGAGTAAAGTATCTTATTATACACCGGAAGGATTAAAAAAATTAAGAGAGGAATTGGAGATGCTTAAAAGTATAGAGCGTCCCAAAGCATCCCGACAGATAGCAGAAGCACGCGACAAAGGTGATTTGTCTGAAAATGCTGAATACGATGCGGCTAAGGAAGCACAAGGCTTGTTGGAACTCCGCATTGCCAAAATGGAAGAGACACTTTC
>Ga0100393_10000013_pt1 | contig 234460 bp, 204 predicted proteins | sample CryGeymeta201517_FD_81546 | JGI IMG/M metagenome (GOLD analysis project Ga0100393, IMG submission 81546) | Groundwater microbial communities from Crystal Geyser aquifers in Utah, USA - Crystal Geyser metaG 2015-17 | ecosystem: Environmental > Aquatic > Deep subsurface > Groundwater | place... | reverse complement strand
CTATCGTTCAGGTGTATGAGCAGTAGCGGATTAAAAACCACTAACTTTTCAGTTAAACACTTACCTTTATTAATATTGATTTCTTTTCAATTTAGCACTAAACCCGCTATTGCTTATACACATTGTTAGCCATAGTTTTTAAAATTCAGTTCGTGAGTTTCCACCTTTCATAAAATCAAATTTTTCATAATATTCTGGACTATTTAAAATTCTTTTTAATTCATTTTTGGAATTTCTATTTCGTATAAGTATTTCAAAGTCATGTTTTTTTCCTGACTTTTCTGTTATTTTCAAATAGTTTTTGTTTCCGAATATTGAATGAGTTGTCCAACTTCCATAATCCATATATTTCAGATAAATGTTATCAAGTTCATTCAGAGCAATACTTTTATTTTCTTCATTTTTGTTAAATTCAATTCTCTCTGTTGAGATTTTTAGTTTTCCGGTTTTTTTCGGTTTGATAAAAGACTGTCCAAATAGAAAATAAATTCCTGATGTGTAAATGGCAAGTGCTAAATATTTCAAATATATGTTTTGATTTTCTTTTTCATATAGGAAAACATAAAAAGTTGAAATCAAATATAGAACTCCAAATACAATCATAAAGATTTTATTGAATTCCTTTGTTTTTACTATTTCAGTTTCAAATTTTGTGTTCATTTCTCAAATTATGGCTATCTTGTTATTTTATTTAAAAACGACTTGAAAAACTTCCTGAATTTTGTTGTGCGGATGAATTTTGATGCGATATTTCACATCCGACAGGCGGCATTGTTTGGAAATAAAGATATCGGTAAAACCCAATTTTTCGGCTTCTTGGATGCGTTGTTCAACGCGGGTAACCGGGCGAACTTCTCCGGCAAGGCCCACTTCGGCAGCAAAGCAATATTTTTTGTTGATATCGAGGTCGAAATCTGAAGAAAGAATTGCGGCCAAAACAGCCAAATCGGTTGCCGGGTCGTTGACGGTCATCCCGCCGGTGATGTTGAGGAAAACATCTTTGGCGGCGAGTTTAAATCCCGCCCGTTTTTCCAAAACAGCCAAGAGCATATTCAACCTGCGTGCATTGAATCCAGTCGAACTCCGTTGCGGCGTACCGTAAACAGCCGTGCTCACCAATGCTTGTATCTCAATCAGCAACGGGCGAAGCCCTTCCATCACGCTGGCAATGGCAATCCCGCTCAAGGCCTCTTGATGCTTAGATATCAGTATCTCCGATGGATTTTCGACTGCTTTCAGCCCGCTCCCTTCCATCTCGTAAATCCCAATTTCGGAAGTCGCACCAAAACGGTTTTTCAATGAACGAAGTATTCGGAACAAGTGATTGCGGTCGCCCTCAAACTGAAGGACTGTATCGACCATGTGTTCCAATATTTTCGGCCCGGCCAGGCTGCCGTCTTTGGTGATGTGGCCAACCAAAATAACCGGAATACCCGACTCTTTGGCTACTTTTATCAAGCGTGAAGTACATTCTTTGATTTGTGAAACACTCCCTGCCGTGGCTTCGAGATACTCAGTTTGCAATGTTTGGATAGAATCGATGATGATAAGCCCTGGTTGAACCAAAACAATTTGTTCAAAAATATTTTCCAATTGGGTTTCTGCCAGAACATAACAATTGTTGTCGGCGGTATGAATGCGGTCGGCGCGCATTTTGATTTGCTTGATGCTTTCTTCACCGGAAATATAAAGCGACACCTCCGAAAGTTCGAGACAAGTTTGCAAAAGCAAGGTGCTTTTCCCAATGCCGGGTTCGCCGCCCAGCAAAACTACCGAACCGGAGACCAAGCCGCCGCCAAGTACACGGTTGAGTTCGTTGTCGGGAAGCAACAGGCGTTTATCGTCTTCGGTTGAAATTTCTTTGATGCGTTGGGGTTTGGGCAATTTTGGGGAAGATGTCCCCAAAGAAATTGAAGCAGATGCATGCCCGGTATTGATTAATTCTTCTACAATGGTGTTCCATTCTTTACAGGAGGTACATTGCCCCTGCCATTTGGCAAATTGGGTTCCGCAGTTTTGACAGAAAAACGCTGTTTTTATTTTGGCCATGTTTCAAATGTACGGAATTAGATTTTTTATAAAAATATTATTTCCGATTCACAATCGGCAACAGCACCAGCGATAAAAATCCGGTGGTGATGACCAATACGGTTTGAGCAATCCAGATAATCCAGCCAAATGCCAAACCACTTTCGGGTGGCACATCATACAGCAACAGTATTTGTTGAATTGCAATCGGATAAATGCCGATACCGCCGTTGGTCGTACTCATCGATAAACCACCCACGACAAAAGCAGTCAGTATGGCAATCAAAGGAAGTTTGGCTGTTTCCGGAATGCTCAAAGCTACTACGTAAAACATCAACACATACATTCCCCAAATAAATAAAGTATGCACCAAAAAAGCCCCTTTGCGGCTCATTTTTTTCAAACTCCAAAAACCTTCCCAAACCCCTTGAGAGAATTTTTTTAATTTGACGGCAACCGGAAGTTTCGATTTTTTCAGGATAAGGAAGCCCATAACGGCCGCTGAAAAAAGCAAGGCAAAGACAGCTAGTAATTTGGTAAAGCTGAAATCTTCTTTAAAGACAAATTTGATGAGTTCGTCTGTCTGAAAAAAAAGCACAAAAGCAATCAATGAGAACAACACCAACAAATCGATCACTCGCTCGGCCACGATGGTTCCAAAAGATTGGTCAAACGGGATTTTTTCATAGGTAGAAATACTGGCGGCCCTGCTGACTTCACCCGCCCGCGGGATACCCAAATTGATGAAGTATGCAGAAAGCACTGTCAGTAAACTATTGATGTACCGGGGTTTATACCCTAAAGGTTGGAAGATGTATTTCCAACGCCAAGCACGGGAAAGATGGCTCAAAATCCCGAATAAAATGGAGAGAAATATCAACCAAGGGCTGACTTGTTTCATGTACGCAATTGTTGTGTCAATTTGTTCGGGTGTAGATCGATGGTACGAATACCAAATCAACAAAACGCCGATGAGTAACGGCACAACATTTTTAAGAAACTTGATGAAGGTCGATTTCAAATCATCAGGTTAAGGAGTTGTCGGATTCGTTCGGAAAAACGATGGATGGCTTGAAGCTTTTTGCTTCTTCAAAATCCATCAAACCATAGGAAATGATGATGATGATGTCGCCTTTATGTACACGGCGGGCGGCAGGGCCATTGAGCGTAATTTCACCGGACTTTCGCAAGCCTTTGATGACATAAGTTTCGATGCGTTCGCCATTGTTGATATTGACAATATGCACCTTTTCCCCTTCAATGATATTGGCAGCGTCCATCAGGTCTTCATCGATGGTGATGCTTCCGATATAGTTGAGATCGGCACCCGTGACCGTGACTCTGTGAATTTTAGATTTTACGACTTGAATTTGCATGGTGCAAAGGTAATTAATTAAGTGGAATGTTGTCAATCAATCGGACGCTTCCAGCAAAAACTGCAATGCATCCGCGGTATTTTTTGTTTGCGTGTTTGTGCGTATGTATTGCCAAAGTTTCGGATTCGGCGATTTCGAAATATTCCAATTGATACAGTTCATGGTTTTCAAAATCGGTATTGACTTGTTGTTTTATTTCATCAAAAGTTTTGATCTGAAAAACCTCTTTGGCACGCATCAGCGATTGGAAAATGCAACCAGCTGCTTGTTTGTCCTCTTCCGATAGAAGCCGGTTTCTCGAACTCATAGCCAGGCCGTTGGCTTCGCGATAGATTTCACAACCGATAATTTGGACGGGCAATTGAAAACTTTTGGCTAAATACCGGATAATCTGCAATTGCTGGAAATCTTTCTCACCGAAATAAGCGTGTTGGGGCTTGATTATTTCAAATAGTTTTTTGACTACCGTTGCGACACCTTGAAAATGCCCTTTTCTGAATTTTCCCTCCATTTGCAGATCAAGGCCGCCCAGATTGATGTTTTCAGAAACGGGATTCGAACCGTAAACATCTTCGACTGTTGGCGTATAAACCACGATTCTTTCAGCATCAATCGAAGCAAGATTTTCTAAATCCGCATTCAAAATCCTTGGATAATTTTTCAAATCGTTGGGGTTGTCAAATTGGGTTGGGTTGACAAAAATACTGACCACCACATATTGGTCGGTTGCCAACGCTTTGCGGACAATAGAGAGATGCCCCTCGTGCAAGGCTCCCATAGTGGGAACCAATCCCAACGATTGGCTTGTCTTAAGCCTTTCTTTTATGTAAACGGACAAATCAACTTGCCTGTCAAAAACTACCATCTGTATATTTTAGCGGGTGCAAACTTAATATTTTAAGACCAATTCGCATAAATTTTTGTACTTTTGCAAAGTTTCTAAACATGAAAATGAGTTGGAATCAAAATCTGCCCCATCCAGTTGATGTTAAATAATCTATAATTCGTTCTTTTCTGCTTCCGCAATGTGTCGCAAGAAGGAAGTAATATTTACATTTGAAACCCAATTATGAAAGACCGAAGAATTTTGTACGTTTCGTCTGAAGTTTTGCCGTATTTACCAGAGACAGAAATTTCTTCCATGTCTTATGAAGCTCCTCGATTGGTTAATTCACTCGGTGGCCAAATCCGAATTTTTATGCCGCGATACGGAAACATCAACGAGCGCAGGCATCAATTGCACGAAGTGATCCGGCTTTCGGGTATGAATTTGGTTATCAACGACATGGATATGCCTTTAATCATCAAAGTTGCTTCTATCCCCAAAGAAAGAATCCAAGTTTACTTTATTGACAACGATGAATATTTCAAACGGAAAGCTACTTTTTGCGATGAAGAAGGAAAACTTTTTGAAGACAACGACGAGCGGGCGATTTTTTTTGCCAAAGGTGTGATAGAAACCGTCAAAAAGCTCAATTGGGCTCCGGATGTGATTCATGTACAAGGCTGGATGGCTTCGCTTTTCCCACTTTATTTGCGGGAATATTACCATGACGAGCCTTTGTTTAGAGATTCAAAAATTGTTTTTACAGTCTTTAATGAAGCTTTTGAAAATACTTTAGATCCGAATCTTATCAACAAAATCAAGTTTGACGGTATTGAATATGCCAAAATTGAAAAAATTCTAAAGCCAAGTTTTGACAACCTTATGAAGCTTGGAATTGACAACTCGGATGCAGTCATCAAGGGTTCAAAAACCATTTCATCAGAAGTAGAAAGCTATCTTATCGAATCAGGAAAAAAATATCTAGACTTCCAAACGCAGAACTCTTTTTCTGAAAAATACACCGAATTTTACAACAGTTTGATTGATTAACCCTCCTTATTTTTTTTGTTTATGACCAATAGAAAGCAGATTTGGTTTAGATTGTTTTCAGTTTTTGGCTTTGTTATTTTATTCCTATCCTGTAGCCAAGAATTCAGCGAAATAGGAACCGATATTGTTGGTGGCAACAACTTTGAAGTAGGCAGGTTCTCTGAAACCTTCGTCAAAGCCTACAATAAACGCATCAGCCCTGCGATAGAAACCAGTAATTTGCCCGCTCATCTCCTTGGTGTATCAAACGATCCCGTTTACGGCAAACTCAAAGCCAATGTTGCAGTTCAGTTAGCACTCAACCAAGTTGATCCTAAATTTGGTGTCAATCCGGAAATCAAAAACGTCATCCTCAACGTCCCTTATTTCAGTACGCGGACGGAAATCACGACCGAAGGCGAGTCAATTTACAGATTGGACTCCATTTTTGGAGATAAACCCTATAAATTATCGGTTTACGAAAACAAATTTTTCTTGTCAGCCTTAGATCCCAACGAAGATTTTCAAGCAAGCATTCCTATTTATTCTGACAAGCATGACGAATTGTTTGGACAAGTCGGGCCGCTGTTGTTTTCAGAAGATGCTTTTGTACCGAGCAATAAAGAAATTTTAGTTTTTCCAGAGACAGGAGATCCCGCTGTTGACACCATCCCTAACCAACGATTGGCTCCACAGTTGCGTGTAGAATTGGACAAAGATTTTTTTAAAACAAAAATACTAGACAAAGAAGGCTCCGAAGAACTGAGTAATTTGAATAATTTCCAGAATTTTTTCCGCGGATTGTATTTTGTTGCCGAGCCGACCAACCCCAATGAAACAGGTATGTTGTTAATCGATTTTAACCGTGCCAACATACAGATGAATTACACTTTTGACCAAACCCGAACTGTGACCAATCCAGATGGTACAACCTCAGAAGTCACTGAAAGGGCAGATGCTACTTTAACTTTTTTAATGGGTGGGGTAAAGGCAAATACTTTTGTTCAAGAATTTAACCCCGCGGTCGAAACGATTGTTCAGAATGCCAACCTTGTGCAAGGCGACGAGCGTTTATACGTCAAAGGCGGAGCAGGTTCAATGGCTGTAGTTGAGCTTTTCGGGCCGGACGAAGACGGGAATGGTGAAGCAGACCAACTGACCGAAATCAAGAAAAATGATTGGCTCGTCAATGAGGCAAACTTGGTTTTCTACATTGACCAACAAACCACGCAACTAAGCATTGAACCTACTCGGATTTTTATCTATGACCTTAAAAATAATATACCCATTGCCGATTTTACCAATGACCCAATCATAGTCAACAACGTCTTTCAATCGAGGACTACTTTTGGAGGCATCATCGAAAAAGACGCAAACGGCAAAGGGATAAAATACAAAATCAGGTTGACAGACCACATCAAAAACATCATCCGGAAAGATTCAATCAATGTCCCATTGGGCGTGGTTGTTACTAACAACGTTACCGTTCTGGGAAATTCGAGAATCAAAAACGCAGCTGCCGATGCGACAATAAAAAATATTCCGCGTTTTACAGCATTCAATCCATTAGGAACCGTCCTTTTTGGTAACAATACATCGCAGGAAAACGAAAATAAAAAATTAAAATTAGAAATCATTTTTACAAAACCTGATAACTAAACATTTATGTGTGGAATTGTAGGTTATATCGGACATAGGGAAGCATACCCTATTATTCTAAAAGGACTTAAACGATTAGAATACAGGGGATATGACAGTGCAGGCATCATGCTGTACAGTCAGTCAGATATCCAAATATGTAAGACAAAAGGTAAAGTTTCTGATTTGGAAAAGAAAGTTGTTTCAACTTCCGGAAACATCGGCCTGGGCCATACCCGATGGGCCACACACGGTAGCCCAAACGATATCAACTCGCATCCACATATTTCGAACTCCGGAAACTTGGTTATCATTCACAACGGAATCATCGAGAATTACGATGCCATCAAAAAAACATTGACCAACAGGGGTTATCATTTTCATTCGGAAACTGATACCGAGGTTTTAGTAAATTTGATTGAAGACATACAAATCAATCAAAAACTCAAGCTAGGCAAAGCTGTTCAAGTAGCCTTAAACCAAGTAGTCGGAGCCTATGCTATTGCTGTTTTTGACAAACAAAAACCCAACGAAATTGTCGTTGCACGATTGGGAAGCCCGCTTGCCATCGGTATAGGCGAAGGTGAATTTTTCATCGCATCCGATGCCTCTCCTTTTATAGAATACACCAACAATGCACTTTATCTCGAAGATGAAGAAATGGCTGTTATCCGATTAGGTAAAGAAGTCAAAGTCAGAAAAATAGAAGATGATTCTTTGGTCACTCCCTACATTCAAGAGCTTCAATTGAGTCTCGATCAAATTGAAAAAGGGGGATACCCGCACTTTATGCTCAAAGAAATCTATGAGCAACCGGCAGTCATAACGGACACCTATCGAGGTCGGCTTTTGCCCGGTGAGGGCATCATCAAGATGTCAGGTATGGAAGACCATCTGCAAAAATTTATCAACGCCAAACGCATCCTTATCATCGGTTGTGGAACTTCTTGGCACGCGGGATTGGTTGCTGAATACCTGTTTGAAGATTTTGCACGCATTCCGGTTGAAGTCGAATACGCCTCCGAATTCAGATATCGCAATCCGATTATTCAAAATGACGATGTGGTGATTGCCATATCGCAATCGGGTGAAACGGCAGACACCTTAGCTGCCATCAAATTAGCTAAAAAAAAAGGTGCCTTTGTCTATGGTGTTTGCAACGTGGTAGGCTCCTCGATTGCCAGAGAGTCTGATTCTGGTTCTTACACCCATGCCGGACCCGAAATCGGGGTTGCATCTACCAAAGCTTTTACAACCCAAATCACGGTGCTGACCCTGATGGCTCTTCGGATAGCCAAAGCAAACGGTAATATTTCCGAATCGAACTATCACCTCCACTTACAAGAATTGGAACGCATTCCAGCCAAAGTAGAACAAGCATTGGCACAGAATGAGCACATCGCCAAAGTAGCTGAAATCTTTAAAAACGCTACCAACTTCCTCTATCTCGGAAGGGGCTATAATTTTCCGGTTGCCTTAGAAGGTGCACTAAAGCTAAAGGAAATTTCTTACATCCATGCAGAAGGTTATCCAGCAGCAGAGATGAAACACGGTCCCATCGCGTTGATTGACGATCAAATGCCGGTGGTTGTCATTGCAACCAAACACGGCCATTACGAAAAGGTTGTGAGCAACATCCAAGAAATAAAATCACGCAAGGCAAAAATAATCGGGGTAGTTACCAAAGGAGACCAACACGTCCGCACTTTGGCAGACCACGTCATCGAAGTACCAGAAACTTTAGAAGCCTTCACCCCTTTGCTGACCACTATACCCTTGCAACTATTATCCTATTACATTGCTGTCTTAAGAGGTTGTAATGTTGACCAACCCAGAAACTTAGCCAAGTCTGTTACGGTGGAATGATTTTTTTATTCCTTAAAAAATCGAGTATTTTACTATGGTTTTTTATTGATAAAATAATATCTTTGCACCCTGAAAAATTAAGGGAATTTTAAAAATATAAAAATACCATTCCATGTCAAAATTAGTAGGAAAAGTCATTCAAATTATCGGCCCTGTAGTCGATGTAATTTTTGAAAACAAGGAAAATCAATTACCTGAAATATACGACAGTTTGGAAATTGCAAAGGCAGACGGTTCGGTTTTAGTACTTGAGGTTCAGTCGCATATTGGCGAAAACACCGTGAGGACTGTGGCCATGGACGCTACCGATGGTTTGAGCCGAGGTGTAGCGGTTGTGGCAACGCACGCACCGATTCAAATGCCCATCGGCGACAATGTTTACGGCCGTTTGTTCAACGTAGTGGGAGACGCCATCGATGGTATGAAATCCTTGCCAAAAGCCGGAAAAAATGGCCTCCCGATTCACAGGGAAGCACCCAAATTTGAAGATTTAACGACTTCTACAGAAGTTCTTTATACTGGAATTAAAGTTGTTGACTTAATTGAACCCTATGCCAAAGGAGGAAAAATCGGATTGTTTGGCGGTGCCGGCGTAGGAAAAACCGTTTTGATCCAGGAATTGATTAACAACATAGCCAAAGGGCACGGCGGTTTGTCGGTCTTTGCCGGCGTAGGTGAACGTACCCGTGAAGGGAATGATTTGCTTCGTGAGATGATTGAATCGGGTATTATCAAATATGGGGATGAGTTCAAACATTCGATGGAAGAAGGTGGTTGGGACTTGTCTAAAGTAAATGAAGAAGAATTAAAAGAATCGAAAGCAACTTTCGTTTTCGGACAGATGAACGAACCTCCCGGGGCACGTGCCCGTGTGGCGCTTTCCGGATTGACTGTTGCTGAATATTTCCGGGACGGAGCAGGAGACGGACAAGGGAAAGACGTACTATTCTTTGTGGACAACATCTTCCGGTTTACCCAAGCCGGATCTGAAGTTTCCGCACTTTTGGGTAGGATGCCTTCTGCGGTAGGCTACCAACCAACATTGGCAACCGAAATGGGCGCAATGCAAGAACGCATTGCTTCAACCAAACGAGGTTCCATCACCTCTGTCCAAGCGGTTTACGTACCTGCGGATGACTTGACCGACCCCGCACCTGCTACGACCTTTGCCCACTTGGATGCTACCACGGTTTTGTCACGCAAGATTGCCGAGCTTGGAATTTACCCGGCGGTTGACCCGCTTGATTCCACTTCAAGGATCCTTACCCCCGAGATTTTGGGTGACGAACACTACAACTGCGCACAACGTGTCAAAGAAATTTTGCAACGGTACAAACAATTGCAGGACATCATTGCCATTTTGGGTATGGAAGAACTTAGTGACGAAGACAAATTGGTTGTTTCTCGCGCGCGCAGAGTCCAACGGTTTTTGTCTCAACCCTTCCACGTGGCAGAACAGTTCACCGGTATTCCCGGAGTTTTTGTTGACATCAAAGACACCATCAAGGGTTTCAACATGATTTTGGACGGGGAATTAGATCACCTTCCCGAAGCTGCTTTCAACTTGAAAGGCACCATCGAAGAAGCCATCGAAGCCGGAGAGAAAATGTTGGCAGAAGTTTAATGCTTTAAACAAAAAAATATGTTTTTAGAAATCATTACGCCTGAAGCCGTTATCTTCAATGACAAAGTGGAGGTGGTATCACTTCCGGGATCCAATGGGGAATTTCAAATACTCAACAACCACGCCCCGATCGTTTCAACCTTGAAAAAAGGTTTTGTAAAAATCAAAGGGAGCTTTGAATCGACAGAATCTTTTGAAAAAATGTTTTCTAAAAAAGACAATGTATGGTGCCTAATGATAGATTCGGGCACAGTAGAGTCAAATGAAAACAAAGTTGTTATTCTGATAGATTAAATCCTTTTCTATTTTAAGTAATTAGATGTCAAGTCGAGCGCAGTCGAGACCATATAAAGGTTTCTCGACTGCGCTCTAAAATGACATTTTAAAAAATACCATGTTAACTAATGAACTTTCATGGATATTTTATATTTTAGTCAGATTGAAATTCTGTTATAGTATGATTAAGACTCGCGGACAACAGAATATACATTGTACTCTCGCTATTTTATAATCCAATTTTCAATATAAATCCTTGATTGTGTATATTTTCAACGTGGATTGAAGAGTCCTTAGCTAAATATTTCCGCAAGCGGGTAATGAAAACACTCAGGCTTTTTCGATTGAAATAATCATTCTTCCCCCACAATTTAGTAAGAATGTCTTTGTGTGAGCAAATTTGATTGTTGTGCTGAACGAGCATCAACAAAATGTCGTTTTCTCTTTGTGTCAGTTGTACAATGTTTCCGTGATAGCTGAGTTGTAGATTTTCAGGGGAAAATTCATACTGGCCTATATGGTACAGGCTTGATTTTTTAGATATGGTTTCCTCATGCGCAAACCGATTCAGCAATACTTCAATCCGCATCACCAATTCCTCCTCATCGATGGGCTTTCGCAAGTAGTCAACGGCTCCCAAACTAAGACCTTTCAATGCATCAATTTTCATGGCTTTGGCGGTCAAAAACATAAACGGAGTTTGGGGAAATCTTTGTTTGATGGCAGCGGCAAGTGTGTAACCGTCCATCTCCGGCAACATGATGTCCAGAATACACAAATCAAATTTTTGCGTATCCATAACGTTTAGGGCATCTTTGCCGGAAGTTTTCCAGATGATGTTAAATGCCTTCATCTTCAGGTATTCCGAAAGCAGATAGCCCAAATCTTGATCGTCTTCGACCAGCAAAATCGTGTGTGAATGATTCATATCTTTAAGTTTACAATCGTTATCTGTATGTTTTAGCCAACCCCGAAAGGGTTTGGTGACTTTTCAGGTTTTTTAATTTCGAATCAACGGAATTGTGACCACCATCGTTGTCCCCTCTCCCACACTGCTCTCAATCGAAATCCTTCCACGGTGCAGTTTGACAATTTGTTTAACGTAGTGCAGCCCCAATCCGTACCCTTTCACGTTGTGGACATTGCCCGAAGAAGCCCTGAAATATTTTTTGAACAACTTCGGAATATCTTCTTTCTTGATGCCGATGCCGTTGTCTTGTATCCTGACATTCAAATTGTTTTTGACAATCTTGCTTTCCAAATTTATTTTCGCGTTCTCTTTCCGGTATTTGAGCGCGTTGTCCAACAAATTGTTGAATGCGTTGCTCAAATGTGTTTCTTCTCCCAAAATGAAATAGGGTTTTTCTTCAATGTCGTAAGTAAAACTGGCCTCGCTCAATTTTGCAATTTGCTCAAAATCAACAGACAATTGTTTTAAAATCGGATAGAAATCCAATTGACGCAAGTTAACTACATGCCCACTTCTTTCCATGCCTGCCAATTGCAATACTTTATCGATATGTGTTTTGAGCTTGTCGTTTTGCGTACGGATTAGTGCAATCATTTCTTTTTGCGAAGGGGTTGCTTTTTCTTCTAAAATTTTAGTAGCCAAACCAATTGAGAAAACCGGAGTTTTGAGTTCGTGCGTGAGGTTGTTGATAAACTCGTTGGTCGTCGTGATAACGTTTTGTTGCCAATAAAAAGACCTTAAAACCCAAATAACTACGGCGATGATAAAAAGCAGAAACAACAAACTCGGAATCGTCAAACCATTAAGTTGAGATATAAAATAAGCGTTGATGTTCTCAAAAGACAATTCGACGATTACCTCTTTCCCTAAAGTTTGGGGTAAATATCCGCCGAGAATAATGGGATATTTGAGCAAATCGTTTGCCTTCCTATCCGTTTTCAAATTTGAGAGATAGGCCACCGAGTCTTTGTCCAAAATGCGATAGGAAAAATCTGCCTTGATGCCGTTTTCAATCAGTTTGGCCGACAAGAACGCATTCATGAAATAGTTAGAAGCGTCCGAAATGCTGTCCAAACTCATCGGAATCCCGTAATTGTCTTTGGTCATCGACTTTCCGACCAAATAGGTCAGTTCATTTTCCAAGTACAAATCAGATTTAATCGACCGTATTGATTGCGCAATCTTCTGATTGAACTGCACCTGTGCCAGGTTAAGTCCTATTTTTAAATACTGGTATTGCACTATTGACAAACCAATGACAGAAATTCCGAAAATTGTGAGATATAGGTTTTTAAGTTTCAAGTTTCAGGGTTTTTCGAATTGCGCAGGTGTCCGTTTTTATTTTGTTTTTGTCAAATTAATCCTTTTGTTACCATCCAAACACTGATATTAGACCTTTATTAGCTTGTTTAAACTTTCGTTAAACTATTTTAATGCATGGTTCAATCATTGGCTTCTATCAAAGCTTTAGTTTAGCAAACAAAAAGAAAACCGTGATTGAAAGCCTAAAATTAAGCATAAAAAAGATTAATTGGTTGCAATACAGCATCGGATTTGTCTATCTGCTGTTTGGTGTATTAAAGTTTTTCCCGCACTTAAGCCCGGCGGAAGACTTGGCAGAAATGACAATCCGTAAAATGACTTTCGGGATTATACAAGGAAGATTATCGCTCACGCTGTTGGCTCTGTTGGAAACATGGATTGGCATGTTTTTGATTTTGAACATTCAAACCAAATTGATAATTAAAGTGGCCATTGCACACATGGTTTGCACATTTTTTCCATTTTTTTTCGATCCGGAATTGACCTTTAATCTTTCTTCAAAATCACTCTCTATGGTCGGGCAATACATCCTGAAAAACATCATTATCATCAGCACTTTGCTAAATTTATACGCATCCATCCCGATGCAAAACACGAAGAAAATTCATTTCTAACACTACCGCGAATGTCCTATCTTTATGGGCTTTTTTTATAGAAACAAATGAAAAATTCCCGCTGTATCTTTATCGTGTTTTACACCTCCCTCTTTTTGATTTCCTGCCAAAAAGAGGACAAACGTTTCGTGCGAAAAGATGCCTCCGAAACCGGCTTGGATTTTGAAAATCGGCTTACCGAAACACCCAAACTCAACATTCTTACCTATCTGTATTTCTACAACGGAGCCGGAGTGGCAGTTGCCGACTTCAACAATGACGGTAAAAAAGATTTGTATTTTACGGCCAACATGGGAGCGGATAAACTGTATCTCAATCAGGGAAATTTAAAATTCAGGGATGCCACACAAGCCGCCCGGATAGAAAATGCTGACGGGTGGACTACGGGCGTGACGACTGTTGACATCAACCACGATGGGCTGATGGATATTTATGTTTGTAAACTGGGAAAGTATCTGCACATCCAAGATAAGAACAAACTTTATATAAACCAAGGAGTTGGCTCTGATGGAATTCCGGTCTTTAAAGAGGATGCCGCATCCTATGGGCTCGATATTTCGTCGTTTTCCACCCAAGCGGCCTTTTTTGATTACGACTTGGACGGTGACCTCGATATGTTTTTACTCAATCATTCGGTTTATCCGAACCGGACGTATGGAAACGGCTCAAAAAGAGATATCCCGGACACTTTGGCTGGTGACAAGTTGCTACAAAACAAGGATGGTTTCTATACAGATGTGACCGTGAATTCGGGTATTCACAATGGCCTCATCGGTTACGGATTGGGTGTTGTCGTGAATGATGTAAACAACGATGGGTATCCGGATATTTATGTAGCCAACGATTTTTTTGAAAATGATTATTTTTATATCAACAAAGGCAACGGTACTTTTGAAGATATAATAGAAAAAAACAATAAATTTATCGGCCACACTTCTCATTCATCGATGGGGGTAGATGCCGGCGATTTCAACAACGACGGTTTAGCCGATTTGATGACCCTCGACATGCTACCGGAAGATATTACCGGATTTCAAACTGCCGGACGTGATTACCCCTATCAAATCTACGAGCAATATCGCAAAAACAATTATGCTTATCAATACATGCAAAATTCTTTGCAACTGAACCGTGGCAACAACCGCTTCTCCGAAATTGCTTTTCAGTCGGGTGTGGCGGCGACAGACTGGTCATGGTCGCCCCTGTTCGCCGATTTTGACAACGATGGTTGGAAAGACTTATACATTACCAACGGCATAAAAGGCGCAACCAACGACATGGATTTTATCAATTTCATTGTCGATGATCAAATCCAAAAAAGGATAAGGGCTGGCCTTTCGGAAAAAGATTCGATATTGACCAAAGGTTTACCGGAAATCAAGGTTTCTAATTATTTTTTTAAAAATCAAAAAAACCTGAGATTCTCGGATGAGTCTTCTAATTGGGTTGACCATTTGCCCTCATTCAGCAACGGAGCTGTTTACGCCGACCTCGACAATGACGGCGATTTGGACTTGGTGGTCAACAACATCGACGAAAAGGCTTTTCTTCTCGAAAACAAAACCACAACTTTAGACAAGTCTGCCCACTCTTTAAACATCAAGTTTAAGTCCGGCTCTAAGAACACCTTTGGCATCGGTAACAAAGTTTATGTTCATCAAAACGGTCGTGTCCAAATGTTTGAAAACTACACCACACGAGGCTATTTATCCGCAGTTTCGCCGGAAATCCACATAGGCATCGGCAACCATCAAACGATAGATTCTATGCAAGTTGTGTGGAGTTCAGGAGCTTATCAAACATTCAAAGGCCTAGCTGCCAATCAGTCCATACTGGCAATTGAAAATAACGCGGCCGGATTCTATTACAAAGAATTTCAAAGCAATAAAAACAAATCTTACCTGCGGAATACCAAAATATCCGTCCCCTACCTACACGAAGACAATGAAGTCCTGGAATTCATACGAAATCCGTTGGTACCTTATACAACGACCAACTTAGGCTCCAAGGTTTCTGTTGCCGATGTTGACAAAGATGGCTTGGAAGACTTGTTTATTGGCAATTCAAAATGGAAAAAAGCTATTTTGCTTTTGCAACAACCGGATGGAAGTTTTATCCCCAATCCGCAGAGCGATATAGAATCTGACAGTAAACGCGAAAATACAGCAAGCTTGTTTTTTGATGCCGATGGCGATGGCGACTCCGATTTACTCGTGTTGGGCGGAGGCAACGAATTTCTCTCCGGAGAGCCGTTGCAACCCAAACTATTTCTAAACCACAACGGTAAATTTGTTTTGGACACCTTAAATTTTAAAAATATCGCCATCAACGCATCGGTTGCAAAAGCCTTTGATTTTGACAAGGACGGTGATTTTGATTTGGTATTGGGTTCCAATAGCTTGCCATGGAAATTTGGAATCTCAGCAAAAAATTATCTTTTTGAAAACGACGGAAAAGGTAATTTTATAGAAGTGACTGCTTCCAAAGCACCCGATTTGGCAGATTTGGGCTTGATTTATGACCTCGGTATCGAAGATATAGACCACAACGGATATCCTGATTTGGTTCTTGCCGGGCATTGGATGCCTATCACGATAATGCTCAACAAAGACGGTGTTTTTACCACCCAAAAAAACAACCACCTCGAAAAAACAAATGGCTTTTGGAATTCGGTCAAAATCGCTGATTTCAACAACGACGGATTGCTCGATTTTGTAGCCGGAAACTGGGGGCTAAACACCCGGCTCAAAGCTTCCGAAGAAGAACCAGTCACGCTGTATAGCAATGATTTTGATGACAATGGCTCGATCGAACCGGTAGTTTCTTATTTTTACAAAGGAAACGAAATGGCTTTTGCCTCCAAAGACGAGATTGTGTCGCAAATCCCATCAATCAACAAAAAATATTTATCCTATAGAGCCTTTGCACAAGCAAAATTTTCAGCTATTTTTTCTCAAAAAAAATTGGATAACGCCTACAAAAAACAAGTTTATAAACTCGAATCCACGGTCTTTATCAACCAAGGTGACGGCACTTTCATGTCACAGGATTTGCCTAATTTAGCTCAAATTTCATCTGTGTATGCAATGACGACAGAAGATTTGAACAAAGACGGGTTTCCGGATGTTGTTTTAGCAGGAAACAATTATCAACTCAACACACAATTGAGCAGGCAAGATGCTTCAAAAGGTTTGATTCTATTAAATGACAAAAAAGGCGGTTTTTCGGTTTACACCGAGCCTTCTTTCTTTATAGATGGCCAAGTCAGGGATATACAGAAAATTATCATCAGAAATGAACCTCATCTTGTGATTTCAAAAAATAACGACAGTCTTCAATTCATCAAAATTTCGGCTCAACCAATAAAAAAATAACCATGAAAAAGTATCTGATATTCCTTTGCTTGCTCTCGATTGTAGCCTGTAAAAAAGAAAAAGAAGCCGATGCTTCAAATGAATATTCAACGGGTAAAAATTCGCTTTTCACCAAGCTCAATCCGGATCAAACAGGTATTCATTTCGAAAACTCAATCGAGAGTTCACCCGAACTGAATGTCTTCAAATACCGGAATTTTTACAACGGTGGCGGAGTCGGCCTCGGCGACCTGAACAACGACGGGCTCCCCGATTTGTACCTGACTTCCAACATGGGTAAAAACAAACTTTATCTTAACAAAGGGAGTTTTCAGTTTGAAGATATCACTGAAAAAGCAGGCGTAGCGGGTATCAACGAATGGTCGACCGGGGTGGTTTTTGTCGATATCAATGCCGATGGGTTATTGGATATTTACGTGTGTAATGCAGGCGCGGTAACCGGCGATAACCAAAAAAATGAATTGTACATCAACAATGGCGACCTGACTTTTACCGAAAAATCGGAAGAATATGGCCTGGCAGACAGTGGTTTCACGACCCATGCCGCATTTTTTGACTATGACGGCGATGGTGATTTGGATGTCTATATCCTAAACAACAGCTTTATTTCGGTGTCTTCACTTGGCTACAACAACCGGAGAAACCTCAGGGCAGACAAATGGTCTATCCCCGAAGCCATGAAAGGCGGAAATGATAAATTGCTACGCAACGACAACGGCAAATTTACGGATGTCAGCGAGCAAGCGGGTATCTTTGGCAGTTTGATTGGTTTTGGTTTGGGGCTAAATGTTGGGGATGTCAACCAAGACGGTTGGCAAGATATATATGTATCAAACGACTTTTACGAACAAGATTATCTCTACATCAATCAAAAAAATGGGACTTTTAAAGAGGCTTCACGCGATTGGGCCGGCCACATGAGTTTTTTCTCGATGGGGGCAGACATCGCAGACATCAACAACGACGGCTATCCGGACATTTTCACAACCGATATGCTTCCCGAACAAGACAATAGGCTCAAACAAGTAAGCACCTTCGAATCTTTTGATTTGCGCAAATTCCAAGAAAAGCAAGATTTTTACAACCAATTCATGCACAATGCCTTGCAGCTGAACAATCAAAATGAAACTTTTTCGGAAATTGCATTTTACGGCGGTGTTGCCAAAACCGACTGGACTTGGGGCGCAATCCTGTTTGACATGGACAACGACGGTTATCGCGATGTCTTTGTCAGCAACGGGATCTTACACGACCTGACCGATCAAGATTTTATGAATTTTTTTGCCAATGACATCATCCAAAAAATGCTGATTTATGGCAAAAAAGAAGCCGTTGACTCCATTGTCGGGAAAATGCCTTCCATGCCCATTCCAAACTACGCATTTAAAAACAATGGAGACCTTACCTTTAGCAACAAAGCGGCAGATTGGGGATTGGACGAACCCTCTTTTTCAAACGGTTCGGCTTACGCAGACATAGACAACGACGGCGATTTAGACCTGATTGTCAATAACGTCAACAAACCGCTTTTTGTTTATCGGAACGAATCCAACCTAAAAAACAAAAATCAGCATCTGAAGTTCAGGTTGAAGGGCAAAGCTCCCAATACATTTGCTATCGGGGCAAAAGTCAAAATATTTAACAACGGGCAAAACTATTATACTGAAATGATGCCCTCACGGGGTTTCCAATCCTCTGTCGATTACGAAATAACGGTCGGCTTGGGCAATCATTTAACCGTAGATTCTATCCACATCATTTGGCCGGATCAAACTTTTCAGACCCTAAAAAACCAAGCTGTCAACCAAACCCTCACATTCAATCAAACCGATGCATCGGGCAACTATTCGTCTTACGGTGCTTCTAAAAAAACCAAGCCTCTTTTAACTGAAATTATTTCCGATTTCAAACCACATTTCGAGAATATTTACGCCGATTACGATTACGAAAAATTGGTGTCAAAACCGATTTCTCAAGAAGGGCCGGCAGCCGCGGTTGGCGATATCAACAACGACGGACTAGACGATGTATTTATCGGTGGCGCATCTAATTCCCCTGCAAATCTTTACCTGCAAAAACCCAATCACAGTTTTGTACTAATCAGCCTTCCTGCCTTTGAAAAGGATAAATATTTTGAAGATACCACCGCCGCATTTGGCGATGTCAACGGAGACGGATTTGCCGATTTAATTGTGGGTGCCGGAGGCAACGAAACTTTGAAAGGAAAACAGTGGTACAACAACCGACTGTATATCAACAACAAGAGAGGTGGTTTTGAGGATGCCGTGATATTGCCATCAACCGGCAACAATGTGTCTGCAATCGCACCAGAAGATTTTGACGGGGATGGAGACCTTGATTTGTTCATCGCTTCCAGGAGTATTGTTGGTATGTATGGCCCGAATCCAACGCATCTTTTATTAGAAAATGATGGGAAAGGCAATTTCAAAGATGTTTCTGAAAGCAAAGCTTTTGATTTGAAAGAAACCGGCATGATTACCGATGCCTTGTGGGAAGACATGGATGCAGACGGCATCAAAGATTTGGTGGTCGTGGGCGATTGGATGAGCCCGAAAATATACAAAAACAACGGCAGGCGCTTGTCTCAACTCAAAACGTCATTGGATTCATTGTCGGGTTGGTGGCAAGCCATCAAGTCGGCAGATGTCAACAAAGATGGCAAACCCGATTTGATTTTGGGTAATTTTGGTGAAAACGCCAGTTATCTGCCTACGCCCGGCCATCCGATGAAACTCTTTGTCAATGATTTTGACAACAACGGCACCATTGAACAAATACAAACCCGGACTATCAATGGCAAAGACATCCCTGTATACCTGCGTAATGAGATTACCGAACAACTACCCCATCTTAAAAAAGAGAGCAACTCCTACGAAAATTACAATTCGAAAAGCATAACCGATTTATTTTCAAAAGAGCTTTTGGGCAAAACTATTCAAAAAACCGCCGTGAGTTCGGCAAGTGTAGTCGCTCTAAATAAAGGAAACGGAACTTTTGAAATCAAAAAACTTCCTGCACAAGTTCAATTTTCAAATGTAAAAGCCATCACAGTAACCGACCTCAACGGGGATGGAAACATAGATATAATAAGCGGAGGAAACTATTTTGATTTGAAACCGCAATTTGGCCGCCTCGATGCCAACCAGGGGTCTGTCTTACTTGGAAAAGGTGACGGGTCATTTGATTGGACAGACTCCAACCGCTCAGACTTTGTTGTAAAAGGCATGGTCAAATCCCTTCTTTGGACAGGCAAAAACTACTTATTGATAATCAGAAACAATGACACACCCAAGCTATATAAGACGAATGACTAAAAGAATAGGAATTTTTGTCCTCTCCCTGTGGATGATTTCTTGTTCGAAAAACAAAAAAGAAACGTTGTTCGAGCAGATACCGGCAGAGAAATCTGGTGTTTCCTTTCGAAACGACTTGAAAGAATCCGACAAACTCAACATACTCGATTATCTCTATTTCTACGACGGAGGTGGTGTAGCTATCGGTGATATAAACAACGACGGGCTTCAGGATATTTATTTTACGGCCAACCAACTGCCCAATAAACTCTACCTGAACAAAGGCAATTTTGTTTTCGAGGATATTACCGAAAAAGCAGGTGTTGCAGGTAAAAGTGATTGGAATACCGGTGTGGTCATGGCAGACGTTAATGGGGATGGCTTTTTAGATATTTATGTGTTGGCAGTTGTTGGTTTAAACGGTTTTGACGGCCATAATGAATTGTTTATCAACCAAGGTGACGGTACTTTCATAGAAGAAGCTACTAAATACGGTTTAGGTCTGGACAACTATTCCACCTCCGCCGCATTTTTTGATTACGACAACGACGGTGATTTAGACCTGTACCTGCTCAACCATGCCGTCCATACAACAGACTCATTCGGGCCGGCAAACATCCGAAACAACCGCAACTACGAAAGTGGTGACAAATTGATGCGCAATGACGGCGATAAATTTACCGATGTCAGTGAAGCCGCCGGGATTTTCGGCGGGCCTAACAGTTATGGGTTGAGTGTCGCAACGGCCGATTTTAACCAAGATGGCTTCATAGATATTTACGTGAGCAACGATTTTCACGAAGACGACTACTACTATCTCAACAACGGCGACGGGACTTTCAAGGAGCAAGTAAAAGAAAAATTTGGCCACGTCAGCCGTTCTTCGATGGGAAGCGATGTTTCGGATATCAACCACGACGGTTATCCCGATATCATGACATTGGACATGCTGTCTGATGATGAAAAAGTAATCAAATCATCCGTGGGCGATGACGATTCCGAATTGTCAAGATACCGGACTGAAACGCTTAAATACCACCATCAATTCGGGCGCAACATGCTTCAAATCAATCATGAAGGCGAGTTTTTCGGAGAAACGGCCTTGATGAGTGGTGTGGCGGCAACCGATTGGAGTTGGTCTGTACTCTTTGCTGATTTTGACCAAGACAGCAACCCAGATATGTTTATTTCGAATGGAATCCCCATTCGGCCCAACAACCTTGATTTTATCAAATACATATCGAACGAGCAAATTAAGAAAAAATTGGAAAGCACCCGGTTGATTGACCAGCAAGCCATCCAAATGATGCCTTCAGGGGAAATTCCCAACTTCATTTTTAAAGGAAACGGCAAAAATGATTTTGAAAACAAATCAACCACTTGGATTCCGCAAATCCCTTCCAATTCAAACGGTTCTGCCTATGCAGACTTAGACAATGACGGTGATTTGGACTTGGTGGTCAACAACCTAAATAATTTGCCCTATTTGTTGAAAAACAACTCAAACGGAAATTATCTGAAAGTAAAGTTTGACTATGACAAACCCAATCGTTTTGGTATTGGAACCAAAGTTGCGCTCTACACAAAAGGAAAACTCCAATATCAGCAACTTTTCACCACCAAAGGGTTTCAATCTTCATCCGAGCCCACATTATTCTTCGGATTGGATACCCTCACTAAAATAGATTCACTATGGGTCATTTGGCCGGATCGAACCTATCAAAAGTTAACAAACGTCAATCGAAATCAGACATTGATTCTAAAACCCCAAGTAAAACGGGATACTTTTCCCGGATTTTCATCAAAAAAAATCAAAAAATGGTTTGCAATTGCCGATGACAACTTCGGGCTAGCCTATGACCACAAAGAAAACAATTTCAACGATTTCGACAGGCAAAAACTAATTCCTTACCGAATTTCCAATCGAGGTCCGGCAGTGGCAATTGGTGATGTGGATGGCAATGGTTTGGAGGATGTGTTTTTTGGCGGTGCAAAATTTGAACCCGCACAGTTGTTCCTTCAAAAGAAATCGGGATTTGAAAGAGCCGTAAATTTATTTCCAAAAGAAGAAAACGCGGTAGAAGAAACCGAAGCTTGCTTAATCGATGTCAATGGAGACGGATCTTTAGATTTATTTGCCGTGTCGGGCGGGGGCGAGTTTTACGAAAAAATGCTGCCGTTGCTCGATCGATTATTCCTCAATGACCGCAAGGGGAATTTTGCCAAGCAAGCAGATTTTCCTAAGTATTATGAAAACGGGTCGGTGGTTCGCCCGTATGATTTTGATCAAGACGGCGACATCGACTTTTTTGTAGGCTCAGGACCGCTTTCATACGATTTCGGCAAGATACCGGACAGTTATTTGCTGGAAAATAAAGATGAGAAATTTGAAATTAAAAGTGAAGATGCCTTTAAAAATTTAGGAATGATTACCGATGCCGTCTGGACAGATTTTGACGGAGACGGCACAGATGATTTGATTGCAACCGGCGAATGGATGTCACCCGTATTCTTGAAAAACAACCAAGGGAAATTTGAAAATGTTTCTCAAACCTATTTAGAAAAGAAAATCAATGGCTTGTGGCAAAGTATTTTAGAGTTTGATTTAGACGGAGATGGCAAATCGGAATATCTTCTGGGAAATTGGGGGTTGAACACCAAGTTCTCAGCTTCCAAAAAATATCCTTTGAAAATGTATTACGGCGATTTGGACGAAAACGGCAGCAAAGAAACCGTAGTTGCCTTTGCCCGGGACAACCAATATTTTCCGGTTCCCGGATTGGATGAGCTATCTTCTCAAATGGAATCCTTGAAGAAAAAATTCACTAACTACCACTCGTTTGCAGGAAAAACTGTCGAAGAAATCTTCGAAAAATCGCTACCCAAAACTGACCTCCTAACAGTTGACGAGTTGGCATCCGGCTACCTTAAAAAAATAAATGGAAAATATCGTTTTTTCCCTTTCGAAAAATCATTACAAACCGCTCCAATCACAAAAATGCTCGCTTACGACTTCAACCAAGACGGGAAAAAAGAGGTATTGTTGGGCGGCAATTATTTTGGTGTGAAGCCTTATCATGGCCGGTTTGATAGTTTTGCCGGTGCGGTTTTACTTCAGGGGGAAAAAATTGTGAACGCGCCGGAATTGGGAATTAATTTTACCCAAAAACAAGTAAGAGGGCTTAACGTGATAAAAATAAACCAAGTCGATTATTTGTTGGTGACTTATAACAACCACGAAACGGAACTGTACAGCCTTGAGAGGTTTGAAGATTAATTGATTTTGAATTACGAATTATGACACCTTTTACATAATCGGTGACTAAGTCCCGAAACAGAAATAAGTATTGACAAAAATAACCTGAATCCAGTTACCAGAAACTAATAATAACAAAACGAATAACACATTACTAAAAACTATGAAAAAAGCAGTTTTAACCCTCGTCTCCGCCTTGGCTATCCTTTCATGCCAGAAAGAATACAAGCCCATAACCGTGTCACCGGAAGACTACCATCGGGCAGTTGACAAACTGACCGAGGTGATGATACACGATATTTTTTCTCCGCCGGTAGCCAGCCGGATTTACCTATACCCTAATATGGCCGCTTACGAAATTATGGCTCAAAACAACCCTAAATACCAAAGTTTGGCTGGCCAGTTGCATGGGCTTACTGCCATTCCGGCATTGGACACAACCAAGCCTATCCAACCTGAAGTAGCCGCTTTGACCGCCTATTATGAACTTGGTAAGAACTTGATTTTTTCCGAAAAAAGGATTACCGATTATCGCGACAGCATGTACGGAATTTGGGGAAAAACCAACCCGAAAAGTTTTGAAGCTTCCAAAACCTATGGTCTTGCAGTGGCGGCTCATATCAAAAAATGGATGGATGAAGACAACTACAAGCAAACCCGGACTATGCCAAAATATTCTGTCTTCTCAGACGATCCATCTCGCTGGCAACCCACACCACCTGATTATATGGACGGGATTGAACCCCATTGGAACAAAATCCGGACACTCGTTTTGGATTCGGCGGCTCAGTTCAAGCCAACGGAACCCATCCCGTTTTCGTTGGACAAAAAATCGGAGTTTTACAAACAACTCCAACACGTGTATGACGTAAGTATAGAAATTAGTAAAAAGGGAGATGCATCCGAAGAAATAACAATCGCCCAATTTTGGGATTGCAACCCCTACGTGTCAACCCATCGCGGGCATTTGATGTTTGCTACCAAAAAAATAACACCCGGCGCACATTGGATCGGTATTTCAAAAATAGCCAGCAGAAAAGTAAATGCAGATTTTGCAGAGACCGTGCACAATTATACCAAAACATCCATCGGAATTTTTGAAGCATTCATAAGCGTTTGGGACGAAAAATACAGAAGCAACCTCGTTCGCCCGGAAACACTCATCAACAAATACATAGACGAAGAGTGGAAGCCCATCCTGCAAACCCCGCCATTTCCTGAATATACCAGCGGACATTCGGTGGCATCGGGTGCGGCATCGACTGTCTTAACTGATATTTTTGGCGATAATTTTTCGTTTGACGATGATACCGAAACTCCCTATGGGCTTCCCGTCAGAAGTTTTGAATCTTTCTACAAAGCTGCCGACGAAGCCGCCATCAGCAGGTTGTATGGAGGCATTCACTACATCCAAGCAATCAAAGTTGGCGTGGAGCAAGGAAAAAATGTTGGGAATTGGGTTGTACAAAATTTGAAAATGAAAATTAACTAGTACTTTTGTCAGGTTTAAAAAAAATAATCTTTTAACTAATCAAAAAAGAGAGAACTTCCATGTCTAAAAAAAGAAAATTAAAAATTGTTTTATTATCGATTGCTGTTGGGCTTGTATCTTATCTGCTTTGGTATTTCTTTATCAAATCGTATGATTATGCGGTTAATTTTTACGTAAAATCTGCCCCGGGAACGGTTTACGAACAAGTAGCCGATTGGAAAAAATGGGACCATTTTGCCGCCGAAGAATCGACCGTTGTCACCTCCAAAAAACCCTATTCGGAAATCAACCAATTTGTCCCACTCAACAATACAAAATTGGATTTGCATTGGACTTTCAAAGGTGTAAATGACTCAACCACCAGAGTAAGAGTGGAGATTAAAGACAAAAGAAACAGTTTAAAAAACAGGCTTTTCATTCCCTTTTCAAAGACAGAATTTGAAGATGTTATGCGATTCAAAATTGTCAACTTCAAGAAAAATGCAGATGCGTTTGCCCACAGGGAATTTAGAGTGAAAATAGAAGGAGAAGCCGAAAGCCCCGAGCGTTTTGTGGTTTACGTACCACTCAAAAGCAGCATGAAACAAAAAGCATTCAACATGATGAGTAACGATGGTTTCTTGTTGCGCTACATCGATTCTATGAAATTAGGAAAAAACGGCAACCCCATCATCGAAGTAACTAATTGGGATGTTGAAAATGACAGCATCGAGTATATTTATGCTTTCCCTATTTCAAAAACCGATTCGCTACCGCAAAGTAAGCTGTTTAAGTTCAAAAAAATACCCGCCCGAAAATCTATCAAAGCTACTTTTAACGGTAATTATAGAATCTCGGACAAAGCTTGGTATGCTATTTATGATTATGCCTTGCGCAACAACATCAAGATTGACCACAAAGTTTTTGAAACTTTCCTGAACAATCCACACAACGGCGGAGATAATTTGAATTGGGAAGCTGAGATATACATCCCTGTCAAACAACAGGAATAGTGATTGCATAACCAATAATATGCTGCAATAAACATTGCGTCGAGAAACAGCTTCGAATACTAAAAGGACATCAAAACTGTCTTACAACTTCAAGCGGTTTTTTTACGGGTGAAGAAGCAAAAAAACTCGCGTCCGGCATGGACGAACACTTAATCGCTACCCATCAAGAAGCAGCCTATGCATTTTTGATGTTCCTATATATTGCCGGAATGTTTTCCCTCATTGGTTTTTGGGCAAGTTGGCAAAAAAAAGCCTACGCAAAAATCATAACCTTGGCCACGGTAGGGTGCTTAGTTGCGGCTCTTTATTTTGCCCTTCAAGCCGGGGTGGCCGGCGGAGAAATAAGACATGCAGAGATTAGATAAATGCAAAAGCCCATGCCGTTTGCAAACAGTCCCTGCCGTGTGGGAAGCCATTCATCGGGGTTAGGCAACAATAATATCAGGCCGTCAAATGTTACTATGAAACCAGGTCAAAAAATAATGGCTTGTCCCGGAAAATAATCCTCCACACACAATAAATCCAATAAAAGTAAAAATTTCACATTGGGCTATTTGTAAATAAAATATATAGTTGTAGATTTGCACCCCGTTATTCGAAGAGAATTATAGTTATCATAAAATTATTTAGTGTGAACACATTAAGCTACAAGACAGAATCAGCCAACAAAGCTAACGCGAATAAAGCGTGGGTTTTGGTAGATGCCGAAGGACAAACATTGGGTCGTTTTGCTTCCAAAGTCGCAAAATTGCTACGAGGCAAACACAAAACAAACTATACCCCACACGCCGATTGCGGTGACAACGTGATTGTTGTCAACGCTGAAAAAATTGCATTGAGCGGTAAAAAATTTGATGAAAAAGTTTACATCAGACACACAGGTTATCCGGGTGGGCAACGTTCGCTTACAGCAAAAGTAATGTATGAAAAAAACCCTTCAAGAATCGTGGAGAAAGCAGTAAAAGGAATGTTGCCTAAAAACAAGTTGGGTGCTGAACTTTTTAGAAATTTAAACGTAAATGTCGGTTCTTCACACAAACATGAGGCTCAAAAACCCAAAACCATCAATCTTAACGAATTCAAATAATGGCGACCATTCATAAAATAGGCAGAAGAAAAACAGCTGTAGCCAGAGTCTATTTAGCAGACGGTAAAGGAAATATTACCGTGAACAACAAATCTTTGGAAAATTATTTTCCAACTGCTATTCTCCAATACAAAGTAAAACAAGCTCTAACGTTAACTAATCAAGCTGATTCATTTGACGTGAAAGTTACTGTCCAAGGTGGCGGGAGTACCGGACAAGCTGAAGCAGTCCGCTTAGCTATTTCCAGAGCCATTTGCGAAATCAATCCGGAAAATCGTTTGGCACTCAAACCGGAAGGATTGCTTACCCGCGACCCAAGGATGGTGGAGAGAAAGAAATTCGGCCAGAAAAAAGCTCGTAAAAAATACCAATTCTCCAAACGTTAATCCGCATTACCCGTTCATAATTTATTGTATCAAACTGTTGTCGATTAGTTTAGCATCTAAATGGACGAGGCGCGCAGAAAGCCTGTAACCACTCGTACATTGCTACTCAACGAACGTAAACTATTAAAAAAAATGGCAAACATTGAAGTGAAAGACCTCTTAGAGGCAGGTGTGCATTTTGGCCACCTTACCCGCAAATGGAATCCGAATATGGCTCCCTACATCTACATGGAGCGCAACGGCATTCACATCCTTAATTTGTACAAAACCGCTGCAAAACTTGAAGAAGCTTGTGCCGCAATCAAGAAAATTTCCGCTTCCGGAAGAAAAATTTTGTTTGTAGCCACCAAAAAACAAGCCAAAGACGTCGTTTCGGAAAAAGCAAAAAAAGCTAACATGCCTTACATTACCGAGCGTTGGCCGGGTGGTATGTTGACCAACTTTGTGACCATCCGCAAAGCAGTTAAAAAAATGGCATCAATCGACCGAATGAAACAAGACGGGACTTTTGATACGCTTTCCAAAAAAGAAAAACTGCAAGTAAGCCGTCTCAGAGAGAAATTGGAGAAAAACTTAGGTTCCATTGCAGATATGTCTCGCTTACCAGGTGCACTTTTCGTAGTCGATATTTTGGCTGAGAACATTGCCGTTAAAGAAGCAATCAAATTGGGCATTCCAATTTTCGCTATGGTGGATACCAATTCAGACCCAAGAAATATTGACTATGTAATACCCTCTAACGATGACGCATCCAAATCAATCGATAAAATCTTGTCGTTTGTTACCGATGCAGTAATTGAAGGATTGACCGAAAGAAAATCTGACAAACAAGAAGACGAAGAGAAAGAAGTTTCAGAAACCAAGCCAAAAAAGAACAGAAAAGCAACAGCAGCTGAGGTTGTTGAAATAGTTGCAGAAGTTGAACCGGCTCAAGTTGATGAAACACCTACAGACGAAGAAGAATAAATTTAACTAAAACATTAACCGTCAAGTGGACCTAAAACTTCACTTTTAAATAATAAATATATACTATTATGGCAGCCATTACCGCAGCGGATGTAAACAAACTCCGACAAATAACAGGCTCAGGAATGATGGATTGTAAAAAAGCATTGGTGGAAGCCGATGGGGATTTTGACAAAGCCATCGAGATCCTTAGAAAAAAAGGTCAAAAAGTAGCCGCCAACCGTGCCGACCGCGATTCATCAGAAGGTTTGGTTTTGGCAGTCATCAATGACTCCCAAACTACAGGAACTTTGATTTCTTTAAACTGCGAAACAGATTTCGTAGCCAAAAACGATTCTTATGCAAAACTTGCACAGGATTTCGCAAATCTTGCAGCCAATTTTGAAACCAAAGAAGAATTTTTGAATGCGAATTTCAACGGCCTAACCATCGCTGAAAAACTCATCGAACAAACTGGTGTCATCGGGGAGAAAATAGAAATAGGCGACTTCAGAAAACTTCATGCCCCCTATGTTGGCCACTACATTCATGCAGGCAGTAAAATCGGGACACTTGTCGGGCTTTCGGCAAAAATTGCGGGTATAGAAACCATCGCCAAAGACGTTGCCATGCAAGTTGCAGCCATGAGCCCAATCGCGCTCGACGCAGATCAGGTTGATCAAAGTATCATCGAAAAAGAAATAGAAATTGCCAAAGATCAATTGCGCCAAGAAGGCAAACCCGAGGCTATGTTAGACAACATCGCCAAAGGCAAACTCAATCGATTTTTTAAAGACAACACCTTGGTTAATCAAGATTTTATCAAAGATAATAAATTGAGCGTTGCCGCTTACGTAAAATCACTTGATGCAAACCTGAAAGTGACGGCATTTGAGAGAGTTGCCTTGGGATAATAGTTTATCAAAGAAAAAATAACAAAGCGGGACATGATTGTCGCGCTTTTTTTATTTCTAAAATTTTAAATTCGATTGAAAATCACTTCATTTTTGTGAAATATTTTATGGAACTTTGTTTAATCAGCTTCTAATAAATCAATAAAAGTGAATAAACACTTCACCTATATCGCCCTTTTTCTAAGCTTTGTGCTTCACGGGCAAGAAGAAATCAGCATCGAAGGACGGATTTTGGCTAAAGTAGTGAATAACGTTACCGGTACGCTTTTAGTGGCAACTTCCAAAGCCACTTACGGCATCGGCGTGGCCACACATCAACTTATCTGGAAACAAAAAAAAATGAAAAAAGTTGATTTTTCTTCTTATACAGAACTAGAAAATTCACCCTACATTGTTTTTGAAACCAAGCAGTTAATCAATTCCAAGTTGCTGTCAGGTGCATTTAATACGCAAGGCGCATCGGTCATCTTAATGGACATTAGCACCGGAAATATTCTTTTTGACTCAAAAAAAGCCGGCTACAAATCGGTCAACAAAACACTGATTATGCCCGACAACAGATCTATTTTGGTGAACGGCATCAAAGGCAGAGAACTCACCCTCGGCAAATTTGAATGTAAATTGGGAAAACAAGTTTGGGAAACCCCTTTAGATAAAAACAGATTTTTGGATGCCGTAAAACGCAACCTACTCGGTAACGAAAAGGTTTTTTTGGACAGAGACGGCAACATTCTTTGGCTCAACTACGGACAATTCGTAAAAATAAACAGCATCAACGGCCAAATTTTGTATGAAGCAGAAGATACCGCCGACATTGAATATGAAAAACAAAAAAATATTCTCTTCACTTTCACAGACAAACTCAAAGCTGCCAAACTCACACAAGAAACTGCTGTTTATGCCTCGGACGCGACTACACTGAAACCCGTTTGGAAAGACACCCTTAAAATCTATGGAAACATCACCCAAACGACCATTGATTCTAATAAACTCATTGCCATCACTTCCAAAGGATTCAACGCCATCAACATAGAATCAGGACAAAAACAATGGGAAAAATCTGAAATCCTACCACTCATCAAAAGAATTGTCCCGACTGAGGCCGGTTATTTGGTTGCACAAGAACAATTTCTTACTTACATCGATTCGTCCGGTCAAAAAGCCTGGGACAAGGAAGTCAAGATATCCAAAAGCGGTGATAACGGCCCTATTTTTTTGGAACAAAAGGAAGATAAAATTTTAAGTATAACATCTTCCTTTATCCACAAAATCGACTCCAAAACAGGTGCCAATATTTGGAAAGATCCGCTTGTTTTGAATTCCGCTATTTACCTCGATCGCAGTCTGAAAATATCAAAAAACCGGTATCAAGTTTGGCATGACAAACCTGCCGATAGCTATCTGGTATTTTCGAACAATAAGATGTTAGCCGTAAAAACCACGGACACGCTTCAGGCCAAACTTCTCTATTCTTTTGATTCTGAACAAATACCAAATTTAGAAATTCGAGAAGACGGGTATTTTGTCTTTCAAAAAAATAATTTTTATTATTTTGAAAAAAACGGAGTCGTGAAATATGAAAAAAAATATGCTTCCACCAACAAGGCCACTTTTTTCGGGAAAACAAAAGATTTTGGCGAACGCGGTTTCGACACTTACAAGGCCACGTTGCTGTTTATCCCCAACCAAATCAACAACACTTTCAAAAGCGTATTGGTTTCCACCGATTTGGGCTTTGTTACTTCTGCCACCGGGTTTATCTACGGAAATTATCAGAATTATACAGGCATGTATGCCAAATTGACAGAGATCAACAGCATCGCCGTCGGGACTAACCTAGAAAACATACTGAAGCGTACCGAAAAAGGCAAGAAAAACGATTCGAGCCTCATCTTAGTCATTCCGGAAGAAACACAAATAAAGATTGTGGAATTGACTAAAGACAGCGGGCAAGAAAAGTATCTCAAAACCATCTCCGCAAAATCTAAAGACTTTATCATCGACCAAGTCGAGAAAATTCTTTATTTATTTGAAAAAGGCAAGGTGGTGGTGTATAAGTTGGAGTGAGAATGTGTAGCATATAAAACGAGCTGTCTTAAATTTGCGGTGTGTGTAAGGTTGTTTTAATTTCTCAGTTAAGCGGGGTTTGCTATTCAATTATTAAAGAATTATAGTGTCTATAATTCTTTACTCCTGAGCTACTAAGTTTGCCTGAGACAGCATTAATAAATTAGTGATAGATTCAACTTGAAAATGCAATTTTTTTATTTTTTAAATTAAAAATAGTTTTACGGTTTTTCAAAATTTTTTATAAACCTGTTATGTGTTTTCAACTTCAATCTGATATTTATCTGTCATACCATCAAATTGTATTACTTTATCACAGATATTCAATTCTAATTCTATTTGTCTTCCTTGTAATTAAATTATAACGATGAAATTCAATTTCAAAACAGGCTACTTTCGAAAAAGTGCCAAGGCATTTTTGGCAAAATCAGAAAGCACCAATTCCCCGCTGATTTTGGCGCGTTCAATCAGGAGTTTGTCCCAATTTTCGGTTCCTTCCCAAAAGATTTTCTTCGTTGCTTCCAATGCAGCCGGATGATAGGCGGCTAATTTTTGGGTAAGGAAATCCACCTCTTTATCCATTTCCTGGACGGTGTCATAAACCTGCGCGAACAATCCTTTTTCTTTTGCCCAATAGGCGTTTTTCCATTCGTGTGCCACGAGCGAAAGCTCTGAAAAAGCAGCTTTCCCAATTTTTCGTTCCACCGCCGGTGCGATGACAAAGGGGCCAATACCGATGCTGAGTTCAGACAATTTTACCGATGCGTTCACCGTTGCTAAAACATAATCGGAAGCAGCCAAAATCCCGACACCGCCACCCACAGCTTTTCCCTGCGCTCGGCCGATGATTATTTTACGGCAAGTCCGCATCGCGTTTATCAACTGCGCGAAACCGGAGAAAAATTGTTTGCCTTGCTCGCTGTTTTGAACAGCCAACAACTCGTCGAAAGAAGCACCTGCACAAAACGTTTCATTGCCTTCACTTTTCAGCAAGATGACTGAAACGTCTCTGTTTTCGGATAATTCGTCTAAGGCTTTGGACAGTCTGTCAAGCAATTCTGACGGGAAAGAATTGGCATCCGGATGACCAAACTCGATGGTTGCTACTCGGTTTTGAACGTGTACATAGAGCGAACCTTTTGATTTCAGGTCAGACATAAATAGTTATTTTGTGTAAAAATAGGGAATTTATAAAGTTCAATATAATTTAGAGAAATGAACAAAGGAAAATTGTATAGGGAATCAATAATTTTATGAGGTGGTAAACGAAATCAAAACTTATACTCGTTTCTTATATTTTTCATTTTTAACCAACTATTAACATCCTATAAGCAAATAAATTTCCAATTTGCGGGGAGATTTTTTTAACTAAAAATAAATGTAACTTTCGCTCGAAAAAATTTAATAACTATGGAAGAAACGAAACAAACTCTTGACATCAAAGAAATTAATGAGAAGATAGAAAGAGAAAGCGCATTTGTCGATTTGCTGACGCGGGAAATCAACAAAGTCATTGTGGGACAAAAATACATGATAGAGCGCTTGTTGATTGGGCTTTTAGGACAAGGGCATATTTTGTTGGAAGGTGTGCCCGGCTTGGCAAAAACGTTGGCTATCAACACCCTTTCGAAAGCCGTTCAGGGCAGTTTCAGCCGCATACAGTTTACCCCCGATTTGCTTCCTGCCGATGTAGTCGGAACGATGATTTATAACATCAAGGAAAGCAATTTTTCCATCAAAAAAGGGCCTATTTTCGCCAATTTCGTTTTGGCTGACGAAATCAACCGTGCACCTGCCAAAGTGCAGTCTGCCTTGCTCGAAGCCATGCAGGAAAAACAGGTGACCATAGGCGATCAAACTTTTATCCTCGATAAACCGTTTTTGGTGTTGGCTACCCAAAATCCCATCGAACAGGAAGGGACTTATCCGCTGCCTGAAGCGCAAGTGGATCGTTTTATGCTGAAAACCGTGATTGATTATCCAAAAGTGCAGGACGAGCAACTCATCATGCGGCAAAACCTCAAAGGTAGTTTTGAGAAAATAAACGCGGTGGTTTCTACTGAACAAATCCTGCGCGCGCAAGCTGCCGTCAGGGAAGTATATATGGACGAAAAGATTGAAAAATACATCCTCGACATCATTTTCGCCACACGATATCCCGAAAAATACAAACTTGAAGAACTCAAATCGCTCATCAGCTTTGGAGCCTCACCAAGGGGAAGCATCAACTTGGCCATGGCATCCAAATGTTACGCCTTTATCAAACGCCGCGGTTATGTGATTCCGGAAGACGTGCGTGCCGTGGTTCACGATGTGCTCCGCCATCGCATCGGTATTACCTACGAAGCCGAAGCCGAAAATGTTACTTCCGTGGACATCATCAACAAGATTGTAAACGAAATCGAAGTGCCGTAAAAATTATTCGAGATTTTGAAATGTGAATGGAGATTTTTCTGAGCAATCATTCCTATGGATACCAAAGAGTTATTAAAAAAAGTTCGAAAAATAGAGATCAAAACCCGAAGACTGTCTGATCATATCTTCTCGGGCGAGTATCACAGTTCGTTCAAAGGGCGCGGAATGACTTTTAGCGAAGTGCGCGAATATCAGTTTGGCGACGATGTGCGCGCCATCGACTGGAACGTGACCGCGCGTTACAACGAGCCCTATATCAAAGTTTTTGAAGAAGAACGCGAATTGACCCTGATGCTGCTGGTGGACATCAGCGGTTCTGAATTTTTTGGGACCCAATCTGGTTTCAAAAACGAAATGATTACTGAAATAGCAGCAACCTTGGCTTTTGCAGCTCTTCAAAATAACGACAAAGTAGGTTTGCTGTTGTTTTCAGACGAGGTGGAACTATTCATCCCGCCAAAAAAAGGAAAATCGCATATTTTACGTATCATCCGGGAATTGTTGGAATTTGAACCCAAAAGCCGAAAAACAGATTTGGGGCAAGCCTTGCGCTACCTCATGGGAATCATGAAAAAGAAAGCCATTGTATTTATATTGTCTGATTTTATGACCTCCGGCTACGAACAACCCATGCGGATCTTTGGTAGAAAACACGATGTTACCGGTATCCGCATCTTCGACAAACACGAAACGGAAATCCCCAATTTGGGCGTCGTCAACATGAAAGATCAGGAAACCGGTGAGCAAATACTTGTCAACACGGCTTCCAAAAAGATCAGGAACAGCTATGCTGAATACTACCGCGAAACCGTCAAAACTTTCGAAAAACAATTTTCGCGTAGCGGTGCGGGCGTTATCCAAATGAGTACAGAAGATTCCTATGTCAAAAAATTGCTGGGCTATTTTAAGTCGCGTTAAACCATGTCTAAAAAAACAACTGATTTTATGCCGATTTTCATGACCAAACATCTTTTATTAATTCTTTTCCTTTTGGGAAGCATTGGTTTTGCGCAGAAAAAACCAACAATAAAAGTTGTAGCAGACACCACACAAATCAAAATTGGAGAACAGATTAACCTGACAGTATCCGTCAAAGTTGACTCTACCCGAAGTGTCAGTTTCCCTGAACTCAAAGCGTTTGGTTCTTTTGAAATCATCGAAGAGTCACCCATTGACACTTTTCGCGAAAAAGATTTGTTTAACCTGATTAAAAAATACGGCCTGACCAAATTCGATTCCGGCAGCTATGTAATCCCCTCTTTCCCGATTATTGTCAGCAACCAAAGTTACCCGACCGATTCCATAGCTGTTACGGTTTTGGACGTGGAGGTCGATACACTCAAACAAAAAATGTACGACATCAAAGACATCATAGCGGTGCACCCGAAATCGAACTTTTGGAAATATTTTTGGTGGACACTCTGCATATTGCTGGTATTAGGTTCGATAGCGTTTTACTTTTGGTTAAAATACAAGACAAAAAAAGAAGCCGAAGAAGAATTGCCTCCATACGAAAAAGCGGTTTCCGAATTGCAAAAACTTGACAATTTCTCACTTCACGAACAAGCAGACTACAAACACTACTACTCGAAAGTCACCGATGTATTGAAAATTTATTACGAATCTGAAGTTCACGTGGATGTGATGGAATGTACCTCGGATGAATTGCTCGAAAAAATAGAGCTTTTGGTCGATTCGGGACAAATAAAACTTGAAAAAGGCACCCTTATCAAGCTACAGGAAACCCTGAAAACATCCGATTTGGTGAAATTTGCCAAATACAGCAACACCTTCGAAGATGCACGTTCGGATAGGGACAACATCCTTCAGTTCATCAGCCTGACCCACGAAACACTGCCCGAACCAACCGAAGAAGAATTGATGGCGGGTGAACAGCGAAGGATCCTTCAGGCAAAAAGGAGAAAAAAACGCAGGCTGATGGTCGCTGCAGCCATCATCGGTTTGATTTTATTGGGAACCGGCAGTACGATGATTGCCAAATACGGTTTGCTTTCTACGATTGATACCCTGTTTAGAAAAACATCCAAACTGATGATGGATGGCGATTGGGTGTACAGCGAATACGGATATCCACCGATAGGCATTGAAACACCCGAAGTCTTAAAACAAGTGAAAGTACCCATCCCAGCGGGCAATGAAAAAGCCATCGTGTCTATGACCAATTACGCCTACGGGAATTTGGGAAATGAACTTTATGTCGTGGTTAATCACGTCAATTTCAACCCGCAACTTGAGATTACCAACGATCAGGTTTCCGAATTGTCGGCAGGTGAACTCAAACAGCGGTTTGGCTTGGAAGACTTTCAACTCAAATCGGAAGACCTCACCATCGATGAAATAAACGGAACCCACAAAACCGGCAATTTTTTCAAAGACAGTGTGGCTTATCAGTTTGATGTTTACACCTTTTTTGCCAAGCCTTCCCTTCGGCAGATTGTGGTTGTTTACAAAAAAGACGATCGATACTATCCGGAAATTTCAAATAGAATTTTTAATTCCATCAAATTACTAAAAGGAGAATGAGTATGTTTGGCGCAAATGAATTTGTAAACCCCGCATTTTTTTGGTTGTTTTTGCTGCTACCGGTGGCCATCGGTTGGTATGTTTGGCAAGGAAAAAACCAACAGGCTTCGTTGCAAATTTCCAACATTTCGGGTTTTAAAAAAAGTTCATCTTGGTTAGCCAAATTAAAACCGGCTTTGTTTGCCCTGAAATTATTGTCTTTGTCATGTTTGATTGTAGCCATGGCGAGGCCTCGCTCAGTCGATGTGACCAGCAAGGTAAAAACCACCAAAGGGATTGACATCGTGATGTCTATCGATATTTCGGGAAGTATGCTTGCACGCGATTTCAGGCCCAACCGGCTCGAAGCACTCAAACGCGTTGCTTCTCAGTTTATCAAAGAAAGACCGAGTGACCGGATTGGCTTGGTGGTTTTTGCCGGAGAAGCATTCACCAAAACGCCGGTGACTTCAGATAAGGAAATTGTACTGACTGCCCTGAACAACTTGGAATTTGACGATCGTATGCAACAAGGGACAGCCATTGGCATGGGCCTTTCCACAGCTGTCAACCGGGTGAAAGATAGCAAAGCACTGAGCAAAGTGATTATCTTGCTTACAGACGGAGTGAACAACGCAGGTTTCATCGATCCGCGCATCGCTGCCGACATGGCCGCCGAGTTTAACATCAAAACCTACACCATCGGTATCGGCTCAAATGGCACTGCGCCATCGCCGGTCGCCATCGATGCCAACGGAAATTTTGTCTATCAAAATGTCCCCGTCGAGATTGATGAAGTTTTACTCAAAGAAATTGCAACCAAAACAAGCGGCAAATATTTCCGCGCTACGGACAACCAAAAACTTGAAGAAATTTACGATGAAATCAACAAACTAGAAAAAACAGAAATTGAAGAGTTTAAGTATTATAATTACGATGAAAAATACAGGAAATGGGTGTGGTTAGGTGGTTTGCTTTTGTTGTTGGAATTGTCGTTTCGCTGGACAATTTTCAAAAGTTTTGTTTAATGTCAGTTTTATAATTTTCACGAAAAGAATGTATATACTCGAACAACCGTTTTATCTATATTTATTAGCACTTATCCCTTTGGTGGTGATGGCCTTTTTGCTGTTGCAATGGTGGAAAAAAAGAACACAAGCCAAATTTGCTGAGAATAGATTTCTCAAACAACTGGCTCCTGACAAATCAATTTTTAAGCCTATTTTAAAACTAATTATGATTTGCCTAACGATTTTGAGCATAGTCATTGCTTTGGTTAATCCGAAAATAGGCACCAAAATAGAAACCGTGAAGCGGGAAGGAATCGATATCGTGTTTGCATTGGATGTGTCGCGAAGCATGTTGGCAGAAGACATCGCGCCCAACCGGCTGGAAAAATCCAAACAACTCATCAATCAAATCATCAACGATTTGGTAGGCGACCGCATCGGTATTGTCGTGTATGCCGCGACTGCCCACCCGCTCTTGCCTATAACAACCGACTACAATGCAGCCAAAATGTTTTTGCAAAGTGCCAATACCGACATGCTTTCTTCACAAGGCACCGCCATCAAAGATGCCTTGACCATGAGTCAAAGCTTTTTTAATGATCAAGCGCAAACCAACAAGCTCATCATTGTCATTTCGGACGGTGAAGACCACGAAGGAAACGTAGCCGAAAGCGCGCAAGCACTTTCCCAAGCGGGAATCAAAGTATTTACTATCGGCGTAGGCAAGCCCACCGGTGATCCTATTCCGCTCAAAGAAAAAGGGATTGTGACCGGCTACATCAAAAACAATCAAGGGGAAACCGTCATCAGCAAATTGAATGAACCTTTGTTGATGGAGCTTGCCAAAGAAGCGGGAGGGTATTACCAAAACGGGAACAATACCCAGGAAGTTGTCGATTTTATCAAAGACAAACTAGGAGCCATGAACAAAACCGAGTTTGAAGCCAAAGAATATTCAGATTTTAAAGACCAATTTCAATGGTTTCTTGGCTTAGCTATCGGTTTTATATTTTTAGATATTTTCTTCTTGGAGAGAAAAACTTGGTGGTTGAAAAACTTAAACCTATTCAATGAAAAATAGACAACCCATGAAAACTACTTTGAACACCTTTTTTATGCTGATTTTTGCTTTCAGCTTCGCGCAGGAAGACCTCAAACTCACAGCGGAAGGCAATAAGGAATTTAAGGAAAAAAAACTCATAGACGCGGAAGCAACCTATCGGGAAGCCTATTCTGCCAATCTCAAAAACGCCGTTCCCGAATACAACTTAGGCAACACGCTATACACCGATGAACACATCGATGCCGCCCGGAGCAAATATGCGTCATCGGCAGAGTCTGCTCTATCGAAAGTAGATAAACACAAGGCTTTTCACAATTTGGGCAATACCTATATGCTTCAAAAAAAATATCAACAAGCAGTAGATGCATACAAAAACGCCTTGAGAAACAACCCGACGGACGACGAAACACGGTACAATCTTGCATTGGCAAAAAAAATGTTGGAAAAAGACAAGAAAGGCGGTGGCGGCGGAGGAAACGATGACAAGAAAGATCAAGACAAGAAAGATCAAGACAAAAAGGACGATCAGAAAAAACAAGACCAAAAGAAAGGGGATCAAGACAAGGATAAAGAAGGGGAAGACAAGGAAAAACCCAATGAACCGAAAAATCAACCTGAAAAACAGCAACCCAAGGAAAGCCAACCGCAACCTAAACAGGGATCGCTCTCGCCACAACAAATAAGAAACTTGCTGCAAGCCGCAGAAAATGAAGAGAAAAAAGCACAAGAAAAATTGAAAGTTTTGCAAGGCCAAAAACCTAAAAAAACAGACAAAGATTGGTGATTTGATTTTAGAATTTTATTAAGAATCATTTATATGCTATATGATTAACTTTGCGTCGCACCACATTGCATGAACAACTTAAAAACTAAACTGATATTTTAGCATGAGACCGTTAATCATCTTTGCGTTTGTACTTTTTTCCGTCATGGGCATGACGGCACAGATGCAATTTGAAACCAAAGTAAGCAAAAATAAATTGGGCATCAACGAACGCCTTCGGGTGGATTTTACCATGAACCAAGATGGTGATAACTTCACCCCTCCCGATTTTGATGATTTTACCGTGGTCGCCGGCCCAAGCCAATCGGTAAGCAACACTTGGATTAACGGCGTGCGCTCTTTTTCAAAAACCTATACCTACTTCCTAATGCCCAAAAGAAGAGGTAAAATAACCATCAATCAAGCATCTATAGAATACGATGGTCAAGTTTACAAAACCATCCCTGTTCCGATTGAAGTGACCGCTGCCGTGGAGATTCCGACAGATCCGAACGACCCCGAATACATTGCTTCGCAAAGCATCCATTTGGTAGCTGAACTTTCTAAAAGTTCGCCTTTTCTGAATGAGCCCATCACGGTAACTTACAAAATATACGTCAATTCATACACCAACGTGAGTGGTTGGCAGGTAATCGACAGTCCAAAATTTACGGACTTTTGGAATCAAAATGTAGATCGAAAACACGAGGTGCAAAACGGAACCTACAACGGGCAAGACTACCGCTATCTCATCCTACAAGAAACCGTTCTTTACCCGCAAAAAACAGGGATACTCAAGTTGGAACCGCTTTCCATGAATGTGTCGGTAGAAGTACGGACGAACCGAAGGGATTTTTTTGGAAATTATATGTACAAACGGGTCAATAGAGTTTTTGCTTCTCAAGAATTGACAGTCAATGTCAAACCACTGCCGGAACAAGGGAAACCGGCCGACTTCACCGGTGCCGTTGGTACTTTCAAAATGGATTTATCGCTGACCAAAGACAGGGTGAGTGCCACGGAATCTACACAAGCAAAAATCACGGTTACAGGCCAAGGAAATTTGAAATTGTTTAATCTGCCTAAAATGGATTTTCCGGAACACATTGAGGCGTATGAACCCGAACACAGCGAAAATGTTGTCACCAAAATAGACGGAATGCAGGGCAGTATCACGGACAGCTATACCTTGGTGCCCAATCAAAAAGGAAAATACTTAATCCCGGGTGTCACTTTCTCTTACTTTGATCCGGGTAGCAGAACTTACAAAACCCTCCGGGCTAACGACCTGAATCTGAAGACAGAAGCAGCTCCGGCAGGCGTTGTTACAAATGCGGCTACGGGCAATACAACCTCAACCGTCAAACTGTCTGTTACTTCGCTTGGCAATCAGTTGCGCTACTTGAAACGCAAAACAGAATTGAAACCCGTACAAAATAAAAAATTCTTTCAGTCAGCTTCGTTTTATGCCTCGGTTTTAGGTCCTTTGCTTTTGATTCCGATAGCCATGATAATAGGCAGAAAACAACGCGAATTTGTTTCTGACCAAGAAGGCAACCGGGTGCGCAAAGCCAACAAGTTGGCAAAAAAGTACCTGTCTGAGGCCAAAAACAACCTGGGTAATCAACAAAGTTTTTACGAATCGCTCGAACGCGCGTTTCACAACTACCTAAAAGCCAAACTCAAAATAGAAACTTCCGAGTTTTCAAAAGAAAAAATTGAAGAATTGTTGCTTGAGAAGCAGGTAACCTCCGAAATTACAGCCAATTTTATCGGCTTATTAAAAATTTGTGAATTAGCGCGCTACGCACCTTCTTCTGAAGTTACCATGCAAAGGGATTATGAAAAAGCTGTTGGCCTTATTTCCACCTTAGACAAACAAATAAAATAAAACGGCCATGAAAAACATGCTACCAATTTTACGTTTTTTGGGTTGTCAAATTAGTTTTTGGTTGAAAATTAGTTTGGTGGTTTTTGTGTTGTTTATGCTTTCAAACACACTTTCAGCCCAAGAAAAAGTTTTTGATCAAGCCAATCAATTGTACAATGACGAAAAATACGAACAAGCGATTGAAAAATACCAAGCCATCTTAAACGCAAAGTTTGAATCACCTGAATTGTACTACAACCTTGGAAATGCTTATGCCAAATTAGACGAACTCGGTGAGGCCATTTATTATCTTGAGAAAGCGAAAAAGATGAAGCCTGACGATGAAGATATTCAGAATAATTTGGCGTTTGTTCAAAACAAAGTGATTGATGACATCACACCTTTGCCAAAAATAGGTTTGAGTGCCTTTTTGGACAAAACAAGCACTTTATTAAATGTTAATCAATGGGCAAAATTTGCTGTTGGGATGTCCCTGTTATTTGCCTTGATGTTTCTGCTTTATTATTTCACTTATCACAGTTTGTTGAAAAGGATTTTCTTTACGGGAATTCTACTTTCCATTTTCCTGTTTTCCGGAAGTATGTACTTTGCCTTTCATCAGGACAACTATCTTAAAGACAACCAAGAAGCTATCGTTTTCTCAAGCGAAGTAACCGTCAAAAGCGAGCCTTTAGACAATAGTGAAAACATATTTCTACTTCACGAAGGAACCAAAGTTTTCGTTTTGGAAACCGTTGACAGTTGGAAAAAAATAAAATTAGCCGACGGAAAATTGGGTTGGATAAAAGGTGATAAGATTCGCATACTTTGATTCGATAAAATACACGTAAATGAAACCATTTTAAAAGTTAATTATTTTTTAAACTTTAATTTAAAACAAATATTGAGTTTTAATGTGAGTATATTTGCCAACTATGAAATTAGTCTCATACTTACTGCTAATTATTTTTTTGACTTTTATAACGCTACCCGCTTTGGTGAGCCTCATTGATAAAAGTTCGGACATCTCTGCAATTTTCAATACCTCAGAAGAAGATTCCAGCAAGTCTTATACTAAACTAAAAGAAGTCATTAAAACTTCTAAGAGTTCCGTTTTATTCAATCCAAATATACTAAAGACAAAGCAAATCATTTTTGAAATTTGTATTGTTCGAGAAGAAGTTGTAAGAGAGTTGCTATCTCCCCCACCCGAGTTTTTTTGAATTATTGCCAATCTGACCCAATCGGCTCAAAAATTAGCTATTCATTAAAACTTAAACAATAAATGACAAAAATCAGTAATCTTTTTGTTAACCTCAAATCGGACTTTGCTTCAGGTTTGGTGGTTTTTTTAGTTGCTCTGCCACTCTGCCTTGGTATTGCATTGGCTTCAGGGGCACCTTTGTTTTCAGGAATTATTTCGGGCATTATCGGAGGTATCATAGTTGGTATGTTGAGCCGTTCGCATGTAAGCGTGAGTGGGCCGGCAGCCGGTCTTACTGCCATCGTGTTGGTGGCCATAACAGATTTGGGCTCCTATCCCGCTTTTCTGACTACGGTAATTATTGCCGGAATGATACAGCTGATATTAGGCTTTATAAAAGCAGGAAGCATATCAAATTATTTCCCCACTAATGTCATTGAAGGAATGCTTGCAGGTATAGGAATTATCATATTTTTAAAACAAATTCCCCACGCCATCGGTTATGATATGGTGTCTGAAGGAGATACTTCCTTTTTTGAAAAAGGTGGGTTTACAGTGATTGATTCACTTTTAGAAGCCTTACAATTCATTAATTATGGTTCTATCATCATCACACTCGTAGCACTCTCAATCCTGATTATTTGGAACAAAATACCATTTTTGCAAAATTTAAAATTGATACCGGGTGCTTTGGTTGCAGTACTTTCGGGCATTTTAATTAACGAGATTTTTATTCAGACAGGAAGCCCTTTACAAGTAGCCAAAGAGCATTTAGTCACTTTACCCATACCGGAAACAATTGATGAATTTAAAGCCATTTTCATTTTCCCCGACTTCTCTGTGCATACGTTACTCAATTCAAGTGTTTGGATTACCGGTGTAACAATTGCCATTGTCGCATCAATCGAAACTCTTCTTTGTATTGAAGCATCTGATCGGATGGATCCGCATAAAAGATACACCAACACAAATGTAGAGTTAAAAGCTCAAGGTATTGGAAACTTTATAAGTGGCCTTTTAGGTGGTTTGCCTATGACATCAGTCGTAGTGAGGTCTTCTGCCAATGTAACTGCAGGTGCCAAAACCAAAATGTCAGCCATCATACACGGAGCGTTATTGTTGATAAGTGTGCTTTCAATAGCACCTTTCTTAAATAAAATTCCGCTGGCAACTTTGGCTGCAATACTTTTGCTGATAGGCTACAAGTTGTCAAAGCCATCCCTGTTTAAACACTTTTGGGAAAAAGGGAAATATCAATTTGTACCCTTCATGGCAACTGTTATAGCTGTCGTTTTGCTTGATTTATTAAAAGGGGTCGCTCTGGGTATGCTTATCAGTATATTTTTTGTTTTGCGAGGAAACTACAAACGAGCTTATTTATTCCGCAAAGAAACCTACCAAGATGGAGATGTTATTCACATCGACTTGGCACAGGAAGTCTCTTTCTTAAACAAAGCCGCAATCAAAAACACCTTAAAAAACATTCCGGAACATTCAAAAGTCATCATCAATGCAACCGATACGGTTTACATTGCACATGACGTTTTAGATTTGATTCAAGAATTTAAGGATGTTATTGCTAAAGACAAACATATTAAAGTAAAATTGGTTGGCTTCAAAAAGGCGTATAATATTGAAAATACGGAAGATGGGCAACACGTTTTCACTACGCCTAAACCAATAAAAGAAAAAATTACCTAAACCAAAAACTATTCATCATGTCAAAATTATATGAACAAATTTTAGAAAACAACCGAAATTGGGTCAAAAGCAAACTCGACCAAGATCCCGATTTTTTTAACAAACTCTCGCAAGGACAAAAACCGCCCTTATTGTGGATTGGTTGTGCCGACAGCCGTGTGCCTGCCAATGAAATCACAGGGACTCAAGCCGGAGAAGTATTTGTCCACCGAAATATCGCCAACATGGTTATCCATACCGATATGAATATGCTGAGCGTGTTGGATTATGCTGTCAACGCGCTACAAGTCCGCCACATCATTGTTTGTGGGCACTATGGCTGCGGAGGTGTTCAAGCCGCGATGAGCAACAAAAGCATCGGACTGATAGACAACTGGGTACGCCACATCAAAGACGTATATCGTTTTCACCAAGAAGAATTAGATGCCATCCAAGAAGAAAAGCAGCGGTTTGACCGCTTTGTAGAAGTCAACGTAATTGAACAAGTGTATGATTTGGCCAAAACCTCAATCGTTCAAAATGCATGGAACGAAAAAAGAGATCTTTGGGTACACGGCTGGGTTTATGGCATCCACAACGGGCTCATCAAAGACCTTGATGTGACTTGCAAAGACAATTCAGATTTAGAGGAAGTTTATAAAATCAAATTTTAAATCGCTGGGCATAAAAAAACCGCATCGGTTGACGATGCGGTTTTTTTTTAGGGTCATCTCAGATTATTTGTGTTTGTTTGCTTCGGAAATATACTTGTCCAAAGCAGCCGTCATGGAAGGTGTGTCGGGTGAAGGCGCTTTGATATCAACCCTCAAGCCGGCTTCTTCGGCAGCTTTCAACGCGGAAGTCCCAAACACGGCTATCCGGGTATCATTCTGTTTAAAATCAGGGAAATTTTTAAACAAAGAACGTATTCCGGTTGGTGTGAAAAAAACCAAAACATCGTAGTAAACATCCCGTAAGTCGGATAGGTCACTCATCATAGTTTTGTAGAATACGGCGTGCTTCCAATCTACCTGTATCGCATCGAGAAGTTCAGGGACTTGTTCTTTGAGTGTATCTGATGAAGGTAATAAATACTTTTCTTCTTTGTATTTTTTGATATGAACTATCACATCCTGGAAAGTTCTTTCACCCACATATACTTTGCGTTTTCTGTAAACGATATACTTCTGAAGATAGAATGCAACAGCTTCTGTCTGGCAAAAATATTTGAATGTATCAGGTATCTTGAAGCGCATTTCTTCGGCAATTCTGAAAAAATGATCAACGGCGTTGCGGCTGGTCAATATAACAGCTGTATATTTTGATAGATCAACCTTTTGATTTCTGACTTCTTTGGCACTTAGCCCTTCAACATGGATAAACGAACGGAAATCTAATTTTAACTTGTGTTTCTCTTGCAATTCTAAATAAGGCGTGCTTTCAGCTTTATTGATGGGTTGAGAAACCAGGACACTTTTCACTTTCATACAAATATTTTGTTTTCAGTCTGATTAATCCACTAAGAGTTTATATAGTATCGCATATGGGGCGATTTCTAAGGCGCAAAGATATAAAATAAAATAAAAGATATGAGGAGGTATTTCTTTTTGAAAGAAGTTGAACATTCTGACAAATCCTATTGCACTTAATATTAAATAAATAGCTAAATATGCAACTTGGTGAATTATTGTTAAAGATTCTGTCAAATACAGGAAAATATTGATTGCGACAAAATAGATACCTATATTGTTTCTATAACTGAGCTTGATAAAATTAAATTGATTGACAAATTCGTTCAAGCCAATAACAAACCCGATGAGTTTTTCGATAAAGAATTTAAGTAATACAAATGCCGTCAGAAAAACTGCTATTTTTATGAAAGTTAGGAAACCTTGATCAACAACTACCGATAATCGCAGTAAAACTTGATACAAAAACAAGGACAAAGAAATGATTTGGACAAAAAAAAGAATAATATTAAACCGGTTGAACAGATAATTATCTTCTCTCTGTGCCGATAAAAAATATTTTTTGCTGATAGCGATGGATACGAATTCGGAAAACTTGCTTTCATCAATCAATTTTGCAAGGCTAACCAACAAAAGTGATAGCACCCACAGGTAGATAAACCAATCTGTATTTGAAATGATTCTTTCCATTTTTTAATGCAAAACCCGAACATTAACACCCTGAAAACCAATCGGCAAACCATGCTCGGCAATACTGACAGCCACCCATTCTGGTTTTTCTTCTGAAAAATCAGGGAGTATAAAATCGCCCATTATTTTAATAGATTTTCCGGGAGAAATTTCAAAATGCGTCGGAGACTGGGCCGAAAAGTCTAAATTCACTTCACTCACAACCCGCAGTCTTTTATTGAGAAAGGCCACTTTTAAATCGTTGACATCCAAAAATATTTTCCTTCGATATGGGTTTTCTATCAATATTTCTACCCTTTGATGTTTCTGCCTTCCATCAATTGACTTTTGACTTAAGACAACTTTTGCTTTTCGATATGACTCAAAATGAGAGCCAATCCGCCCGTATAGTTTCCTCTTCTTTTTGACTTGTAGCACAATCGATGGGCTGTCTGTAGTGTCAGAATTTACAATCACGACTTGTTTGCCCTGCACCTTTTCTTCGGAATCGTCCAAACTGTATTGGTTTTCCCTTGAATACAACGAATTGACCGAATAGGCATCCAAGCCGGTATGATAAGAATAGAGTGCCGCGTTTTTGTAGGAATCATAAAAAACCGCGGGCAAATTGCCCGATTTCTTTTGTAAATCTTTTACCCAATTTTCGGTCCAATGCACCTCGTGGGAAATTGGGGAAATAGCCGGGAAAACCAATGCAAATCGAAGATAGGTAAGCAATATTAAACTAACCAAACCCGAAATCATCACCCATTTTCTGAATTTGACATGTTCGACTGCGTACAAAAAACAAAAAATAATCAGCGGAAAAATATTCAATACAACCCACTGAGCCTGCGTTTTCTTTTGAAATGAAGAAAACAGGAAAAACAGCAAGAAACCAAAAAAAACAAACTTCAAACCCTTTTGGAATACATCTTTCCATTTGTATTTTACCACAGACCAATAGACAAAAGGCGAAAGTAATCCGGCTACTGCTATTTGGTCAATCAGGTAATTCACATTGTTTTCAAAGCGGTAACCGCGCCTGTTCCGCTCGAAAAGGTGATAGCGAACGGATACAAAATCATGCTCGTAGAGCCAATAAAAATGAGGAATAAACAAAATCAAACCGAAAACAACCGCCACGAGGAATTTTTTGTTCCAAATAAGTTTCAGGTTTGACAATACAACAAAAACAATCAACAGCAGTCCGTGGTATTTACTGTACATCAACCCGGCCATCGAAAAGCCCATCAAGAGCGTGGCAAACCAACTTTCATCTTTTAAAAAATTTTTATAAGCATATAAAAACAGTGCGGCAAAAAAGATGAGCGGCGTGTCGGGAACCATGAAAAACCCATAGATATTAAACAACGCCAAACCGAAAACAATCAGAAAAAAAAGTTTTAAATATTTTCTTTTTTCGGGATGATCAATCATTTTCCAAAGGAGGAAAACAGTACCGATGTAGCTCAATACAGCTAAAAGGCGGATACCCAAAGCTTTTTCAAAAAACAATTGCCCGATGGCAATCCAGGCAGCAACCATGGGTGGATGGTCGAAATATCCCCAATCTAAATCTTTGGCAAAATACCAATAGTATGCTTCGTCATACAACAAGTTGGTTTGACCCGCTTGTATCAGGTTAACAATGAAAACAAGCCCAAGCACTGCCCAAAAAAACAGTTTGTGAGAATTTTTTACCACACCGTTGGAATTAAGTTTTTCAAAGGTCTGAATTTTATTTTGATTTGTAAGAAACCTATTTTATTCTAAAGACAAACTGATTTCGAAAAGTTTATCCCAATTCTTACCGGTAACAAACACTGTTTGGCTCGAAGGATGATAGGCAATGCCGTTTAACACATCCAAATCCGGATGTTGCTTCACTTGTTCTTTTAAAGAACTCAAATCGAGTACACCTTCAACGGCTCCATTTTCAGGATTGATTACCGCAATGGCATTACGCTGATAGATATTTGCATAAATTTTTCCTTCCACCCATTCGAGTTCGTTGACACTCTCAATCAAACGGGTGTCGGTGCAAACCTGAATAAAACCATCTTCTTCCAAGGTTTCTTCTTTTAATGTCCAAATTTTCTCAGTCCCATCCGATTTGTAAATGGTTTTCCCATCGTGGCATAGCCCCCAACCTTCTTCACTATTTTGATATGAAAAAGTACCTATCTGCTCGAAAGTTTTTCTGTTGTAAACAAAACCGGTTTTCTCTCGCCAAGTAAGTTGGTAAATTTTATCTTTCAAAATCGAAATTCCTTCCGCAAAATATTTTTTGTCCAAATCGATTTTCTTCAATACAGTACCGGTCCGGTAGTCCACTTTTCGAAGGGATGATGAACCGTACAGCCCAGTACTTTCGTAAAGCGCATCGCCTACAAACTCCAATCCCTGCGTGTATGCCTTGATGTCGTGGGGATAGCTGTTTACGATTTTGAATTTTAGCAATATAGGCGTGTGATTTGAAAAAATCTCAATTGGATTTTCTGCGATTTGTGTATCATTATTTTTGTAAAAAATCGCTTTCAGAGTTTGTTTCCCCAACTTTACATCTTTTAAAATCAATCGCTTGCGGGTTTCCGAATAGTCAATCTTTTTATCGTTTACAAAAAACTGAACAGAATCGAAATCCGTTTTTTCAGCTGAAACAAGGTCAACCAACAAGGTGTCGCCCAACTGAATTGTTTTTTCACCGGAGGTGTTTTTAAATAAAAAATTGCGCTGTTGCTTTGAAGTAGAATCAAAACAACTTCCTGCCAAAGTTATCAATACGAGCGGGATATAAATTAATTTTGTCATCCTTCAATTTTCGAGCAAGTTATCCAATTTTTCAGAAAGAGAAAAATCTTGTTCAGGCTGAAAAAGTTTGTATATTTGCGCTTGGCAAGTACTACACAACCAGCTCCTGTCGAATCCTCCAGGGTGGGAACACAGCAAAGGTAAAACGGTCGTAGCGGTGTGATGTAGTTACTTGCCTTTTTTAGATTAAGTCCTCACAGTCCTGAAGCATTCGAACTGTGAGGACTTAATTTTTTAATTGAGGTATGGCTTGAATTCAACTCATAAAAAAAGCGTTACACGAAGAATGTAACGCTTTTAAAACAATACTAAACTAACTAAACAACTATTTATGCACACAAATAGTCGTAGGCACATTTCACACCTTACACCTTAAACTAAAATTTTTTGTGTTGCAATGGTTACATCCGCTTTCACATGAGCCGCATTGGCTCTTCCGGACGGGTCAATATTGTCTTGCCACTTTGGTATCCATCGCTTTACGGTTTGTGCGGCGCTTTCTTGCGGGAAGTGTTTGTGAAATATTTCCCTGTAAAAAAAGGCTTCTTTGGTCAAGGGTGTGTTGAAAGAGTACTTTTCTTTTGCGGTTGCAAAAGCTTCATCACTCACTTGCGAATCGCAATAGGCAATCAATTGATCGATCCAGTTGTAACCCACTCCATCAGAAAATTGTTCTTTTTGCCTCCACAAAACTTCATCGGGCAAAAATGGATTTTCGGGTGTATCAAACGCTTTTCTAAGAATATATTTTTCAACGTTGTGATACGTTTTGGGTTCTTTAAATTCGGGACGGATTTTCATGGCTACATCCAAGAATGATTTGTCAAGAAACGGCACTCTCGCTTCTAATCCATGCGCCATGGTCGATTTGTCGGCACGAAGGCAATCTGCTGTTGACAATCTTTGTACCCGTCGGACGGTTTCTTTTTGAAACTCATCGCTGCTCGGCGCATTCCGGAAATACAAGTATCCCCCAAGAATCTCGTCTGCTCCTTCGCCAGACAAAACCACTTTGACACCCCTATCGGTAATGTACTTAGACATGAAATACATCGGCGTGCTTGCACGGATGGATGTTACATCGTAAGTTTCAAGATGCCAAATGAGTTTATCGATAATTTCGATGCCTTGCTCTACTGAAAAGTGGATTTCGTGGTGTTCTGTTTTCAAAAAATCGGCCACTTTTCTTGCCGCCTTCAAGTCCGGCGCATCTGCATCCAAACCGATGGAAAAAGAGTGTAGCTTTTGCCCTGTTTCTGCCAACAATCTTTTTGCGATAGAAGAAGTTAAAGAAGAATCTAAACCACCTGAAAGCAAGACACCCAAGGGCACGTCTGCCATCAAACGCTTTTTGGTTGCGTCGATTAGGGACTCTCTTAATTTTACCAAATCAAGGTCGTCAACAGCTGTGTTGTCTTTAAACCATTCGGGTTCGTAATACCTGACAAAGCCGGTTTTAGGCGTGTAGTAATGACCGGGAGGAAATGCAGCAAAAGTCTTGCATTGATCGGCAATGGCTTTCATTTCTGAAGAGAAATACGTGTTGCCTTTGGCATCAATTCCGTAATAGAGTGGTTTCACCCCGATTGGGTCACGGCCGGCAATATAATCGTCACCGTCTATGACTACGAATGCAAACACCCCATCGAGCTTGTTCAGAAAGTCATAACCATATTCTTCATAAAGATGCACAATCACTTCAGAATCGGAAGTCGTTCTGAATCTATGTTGTTTAAGTGTGGTTTCCCGCAGCTTTTGGTGATTATATATTTCGCCGTTGTGAACCATCCACGCGGTCGAAGTTCCCTGTATGGGTTGTTTCCCCGTGTGTAAATCAACGATAGAGAGCCTTTCGTGACTCAAATAATGCCCTTTTTCTGTGATGTGGATGTCACTTTCATCCGGGCCACGATGGCTCATCCGCTTTGAAAGATCTTTCACCAACGCTTGATCTTTTCCTTTACCGATAATTGCTAATATACCACACATGATTTAATATGTTTATAATTTGATGCAAATATCTGTTTATTAGTTATACTATTTCAATATATAATCAATTAATAGTTACATATTTATTTATTTTAACATTTTTTAATTACATATTACAATCATAAATTAATTAAACAAAGCTTGATTTTATAAACTGTAAACATCAGCTCATTTGAATTAACATTTTTTTATAATCACAAGGATGCTTGTATAGCCTAATAATTAATAGATTTACCAATGAAAATTTAAAAACAATTGAAAATGAAATCTGCTTCTATCTTAAAATCAATTTTAGCGTTATTCCTCTTAACGACAACCTTTTCTTCTCTTGCGCAACAAACACCACCCGAATTCCCGGGAGTTGACAAAAGCCCAGCTGACATTCTTTATTACAGGGCTGAAAAAGGAACAGCTCCTTTGCTGAAAATTATCTACGGCAGACCTTCCAAAAACGGTCGCGAAGTTTTTGGAACCTTAGTTCCGTTTGGCCAAGTTTGGCGAACCGGTGCAAATGAAGCCACCGAAATCACTTTTAGAAAAGACGCAAAAGTTGCCGGAAAAAGCATCAAAGCCGGAACTTATGTTTTACATACCATCCCCACCGATAAAGAATGGACAATTATTTTAAACTCCAAATTGGATGTTTGGGGTGCTTATGAGTATGACCTAACCAAAGATGTGCTCCGAGTAAATGTCCCCTCCTCTTCTTCTGACAAGTCTATCGAAGTTTTTTCTATGAACTTCAAACCAGCCAATAAAGGGACTTTATTGGTTTTGGGTTGGGACAAAACAAGGGTCGAGATTCCGATTTCCTTCTAAATATTCCATTGCCATATTTTTGAATCGCCCTGAGGATATCGGGGCGATTTTTTTTTGCTTTTTCACCTAACTAGAATTTTAAATTAGCTTCCCCTATCTTTCCTATTTGATAAACTCCTATATTTATAAAAGTTTTTCATTCACTTATGATTGAATTTTACAAACCGGCCAACCCCAACCTTTGGCAGGGTCGCAACGACCCAGAAGCTGCCGATAAGCCTTTGCATTGGCATCAAACGGTGCAATTTTTGGATTTAGAAAATTCTGGGCTAAAAGACGATAAACAAACCGGTAAAACCGCATTTCTCGGTTATGCCTGTGAAGTTGGTGTGGCGCGAAACAACGGGCGGATTGGTGCGGCACAAGGCCCGGATGCCATCCGGAAGCAATTGGCCAAACTTCCGATAAACGTGGGCAACATGCGGAATTTATTTGATGCGGGAACTGTCTTTTGCTACGGAGATGCTTTAGAATCGACTCAAGAAATCACGGCAAACTATGTATCTAACTTGCTCGGACACCGCTTTTTACCAATCTTGCTCGGTGGCGGACACGACATGGCTTGGGCACATTTTTGCGGAATCTCAAAATTTTTACAGCAATTTCATCCCGGAAAAACCATTGGCATCCTCAATTTCGACGCGCATTTCGATTTGCGAAAACCCATCCGATTTGGCCATTCCGGCACACCATTTTACCAAATCAAACAACGGTGCGATGCCCATCAAAAACCATTTCATTATTTGTGTTTGGGCATTCAAAGAGCATCCAATTCACAAATATTGTTTGATCGTGCCAAGGCATGGCAGGTAGATTTTGTGGAAGCAGCCGAATGCAACCTCACTTGCTTCGAATCCTTAGAAAAAAGAATCCAAGATTTCCTGTCAAAAGTCGATTGTATCTATTTGACGGTTGATTTAGATGTTTTTTCGAGTGCTTTCGCACCCGGCGTAAGTGCGCCTTCGCCAATGGGAATAGACCCGAACACGGTCGTTCAGGTTTTACAAATGCTCAAAAAATCGAAGAAATTGATTTCGGTAGATTTTGCCGAGCTCAACCCGGCTTTTGACCTCGACAACCGAACAGCTTCTTTGGCGGCGCGGTTGATACATCATCTCCTCCATTAAGACTTTATCCCACTTACTTTCAGCAACTTTCGTTCCCTGGCCAACAAGGTGTTTTTGAGCAACATGGCTATCGTCATCGGGCCGACACCGCCAGGTACAGGTGTGATGTGGCTTGCTTTTTTGCTGACGTTTTCAAAATCGACATCGCCAGTAATACGGTAGCCTTTGGGTGAATTTTCGTCAGCAATCCGCGTAATGCCAACATCGATGACTACTGCATCGTCTTTGACCATTTCAGCTTTCAGATAGTTAGGCACACCCAAAGCTGTGATGATGATATCGGCCTGGGTGGTGATTTGTGCAATGTTTTTGGTATGGCTATGTGTGAGCGTCACGGTAGAGTTGCCGGGGAAACCTTTTCTCCCCATCAGGATGCTCATAGGTCGGCCCACAATGTGGCTTCTGCCGATTACGACGGTGTGTTTGCCTTTTGTTTCGACGTTATATCTTTCGAGCAGCTCCAAAATACCAAATGGCGTAGCCGGAATAAAAGTGGTCATATCGAGTGCCATTTTGCCGAAATTCATCGGGTGGAAACCATCCACATCTTTGTCCGGGTCGATGGCCATGATGACTTTTTGGGTGTCGATTTGTTCCGGTAAGGGCAACTGTACGATAAATCCATCGATATCTTCATCCTGATTGAGTTCGTCTATTTTTTTGAGGAGCTCGGTTTCGTTGGTGGTGCTGGGAAGTTTGATGAGGGTGGAGAGAAAACCCACGCGTTCGCAAGATTTAACTTTGCTGCCTACATAGGTAAGGCTTGCGCCGTCATTGCCCACCAAAATGGCAGCCAAATGCGGGATTTTCTCCCCTTTGGCTTTCATCTGATTGACAGTTTCGGCAATCTCATTTTTGATTTCTTCTGATATTTTTTTTCCGTCGAGTAAAATCATTCAGGTTATTTTTAGGTTGACAAAGTTAATCGCAAAAATAAAACACTTGTCCTTTTAACCTCACATAAAGTCAGATTTATGACATTTTAATTTTTTTTGATGGTTTTTTAAGCAAATTCTCGCTATATAACTTTATATTTCCCAATATGAAAATCAGATTTTTTTCATAACAACCTTAGTCAAAGTTCAAAACTTTGACTAAGGTTGCGAGTTTGCATGGCCAAAGGAACCGAAAGACCAACAAAGAAAAAGCATGAAATAAGACTGATAAATCAACAGCAGACATGCTAACAACAGTGTGCTTAATTATTTTTTTGAGTCTTTTAGAAAAATGAAACTTAAAATGAAGGCAACTTATTGCAAGGGTTAATAATAAGTAATTTTTCTCTTTACAATTGTTTTGTAATTTTTATTATCACCTAAAATTACTTTGGTTATCCAATTTCTGTCATTTTCAAAAGCATAGCTGTACTTTGTGATTCTTTCTTCTTTCGTTTTACTTTCAATTGTCGAGTATTCAATTAGGTTTCCATCCGCATCCAACTTTTGAGCTATTGAGCTGTAAATCCTGGCACCTATGGGCAGAATAGTTGATTGAATTAGATGCGGATCGTCGTCATAAACATTTGAAATCAATGTATAGCTGCTGTCATTTTCATAATTGTACTTGGTGATGTGATTTCTCTTCATTTCATCATACAAAAAAATATGTTTGTAGAATTCTATAAAATGAATGGTGTTATACACATGTAAAACTTGATAATTTTCATATTCCAATAAATTATCTTTGAAGACTCTATTGATAATTTTGGAAGGTTTCTTTGAGTTTATAAAATGAGTTTCTTCGATAACGTTTCCATTTGAATCACGCTTATAATTAAAAGTGTTTTGAACCATATCATTCCATTTTTCGGTAACTTTAAGCACCCGATTGAAACGATCTCTGCCAACAAGCGTTTCAAAACGGTTTTCGTCTTTGCTAATCACGCGCTTTATGATGCTGTCGTGCTTGTCATAGAAAAATCGATAGAATTCATTTTCATCTTGTCCACCATAACGTTCAACTATCTTTATTTCACTAAAGCGATTTTTAGCATCATACGTATAGTTTTTCTGAATTCCTGACCTAAATTCTGACATTAAAAATCCCAAATAGTTAAATTTCAGTTGTTCATCTTCGTCAAAATCAAAACTTCCTAACCTACCTTCCATCACCAAAGAGTCTCCATCAATGCAATATGAATATACTTCAGTTTGTATTTCCTTTACTTTCCCTTTAATACCTTTTTTCAACCAATCGGTTTTATGTTTTACTTGAATTTGCTCTAAACATCCTAAGCTAAAAGCAATGAAAATTGATAAAACGACCAAGTATGTTTTTGTAGTTTTCATAATTAAAGCACTAATGATTTTCCAAAAAACAAACTTTCTTTAATCTAAAACCCCTTCCCCACCGCTTCCACCGTTCGGTCTATGTCTTCGTAAGTCAAGGCATCGGTCAAAAACCAGGTTTCAAAAGCACTCGGTGCCAAGTAGATACCTTGCGCCAACATGCTGTGGAAAAACTTTTTAAAGATATCATTGTTGCCCAAAGCCGCCGTGTCAAAATCGGTGACTGCTGTTTCCGAAAAATGAACAGAAATCATGCTGCCCACCCGGTTGATGGTGTGAGCAACGCCTTTGCGGTTTAGCGTTTCGGTCATGCCTTTTGCTAAATACGCACCTTTTTCTTCCAAACGCATGTAGAGCCCGACATCGGCATCCAAAGTTTGCAACATGGCCAGCCCGGCGACCATGGCAATCGGGTTTCCGGAGAGTGTTCCGGCCTGATAAACCGGCCCGATTGGCGATAAATATTCCATGATTTCACTACGAGCGGCAAAAGCACCCACCGGCAAGCCGCCGCCAATCACTTTGCCATAGGTCACGATGTCTGCCCGGACTTTCAGCAATTCTTGCGCGCCACCTTTGGCCAACCGGAATCCGGTCATCACCTCGTCAAAAATCAGCAATACTCGGTGTGTATCGCACAATTTTCTGAGGCCTTCCAAAAATCCGGCTTGGGGCGGTACACAACCCATATTTCCCGCCACCGGCTCAATGATGATCGCAGCGATTTCGCCTTGGTTGGCATCTACCAATTGTTGGACGCTGTCCAAATCATTGTATTTGGCCAGCAAGGTATCTTTGGCTGTACCCTGCGTCACGCCCGGGCTGTTGGGCGCACCGAAAGTTACCGCGCCACTACCCGCCTGAATCAAAAATGAGTCGGAGTGGCCGTGGTAGCAACCGGCAAATTTGATGATTTTGTCTTTTTGGGTAAACCCACGTGCGAGGCGAACGGCACTCATGCAAGCTTCCGTTCCTGAATTGACAAACCGGATTAGGTCGATGTTACCAACCATTTTTACCGCTAACTCCGCTATTTCGGTTTCAATCGCTGTTGGCGCTCCAAAGGATGTGCCGAGCTCCGCTTGTTTTTTAATGACTTCTACTACCTTTGGATACGCATGGCCGAGGATCATCGGCCCCCAAGAATTGATGTAATCTATGTAAGTGTTGCCGTCTTCGTCTATCAGGTAAGCACCTTTGGCTTTTTTGAAAAAAATGGGGTTTCCACCCACCGATTTGAAGGCGCGAACCGGCGAATTGACTCCTCCGGGAATTACTTTTTGGGCTGCTGTGAAAAGAGCTGAACTGCGGGTGTAGGTTATCATATTATTTTTTGAGGATAAGTTCCTGACCGATTTTTAATTCGTTGGAAAATAAATTATTAATTGATTTTAAGTCTTCAACAGCGATGCCTGTTTTTCGTGAAATGGCATACAAAGTGTCGCCTTGTTGAACGATGTATCGCATTTGGGTCGTTTGCGCAACTGTGCTGTTGCTATCAACCAAAACTTTGAGCACTTGGCCGATGCTTATTTCGTTGGAAGATAAATTATTCCAAGTTTTAAGGCTTTCGATATCTAAACCGTACAATTTTGAAATGGCATAGAGCGTTTCTCCTTGACTGACAATGTGTGTACCTACGATTTGGGATTCCCGATTTTCCGTTGTGTCAACTTTCTGAATAACAGCTGCAATCACCTTATCCTCTGCTTCTTCATAATCATTTCCCAAGGCTTCGTTGTCGTAGCGATCTAAACGATATTTTTCGATGATGCCAATCAATTTGTCCGGATACTTCTTATCGGTGGCGTAACCGGCATTTTTGAGCCCACGTGCCCAAGCTTTGTAATTCGATTTTTTTAGTTTAAACAATGGTGCATAGCGGCTTCGAGTGGTCAAAAAAATTGAGTGGTCTTCGAAGGATTGTTTCGGGTCGGGATATTTTCGGAAACATTCTCCTTTTTCATCATCGTCGTGATACACACGATCACCGCCCCACTCGTGGCATTTGATGCCAAAATGATTGTTGGATTTCAAAGCTAATTCGCTTTTTCCGGAGTTGGACTCCAACACGCCTTGCGCCAATGTGATGCTGGCAGGAATACCAAACTCTTTCATTTTTTGAACAGCAACATCTTTAAAATAAAGAATGTAAGCATCCGTATTGGTAAAATCGATTTGGGTAATTTTGGGTGTATAGACTTTCGATTTGTCTTCGATTTTTCCTTGGATGATGACAATTTTCGGGGTATATTTTGGCTTGTGTTTAGAGGCTTGCGATGCTTTTTTACTGCCGCCGCAACTTGCCAGAAACACGGCTAAAACCATAAACAAAATTATTTTACTAGCGTTCATAGTTTATCGGATAGTTGTCATTTTATTTTTAATCAATATCTGGTTGAATCCTTCTATACCCTGCAATCCTCCGGTGTGAATTGCCAAAACACGTGTGCCGAAACTCATCTTTTTCTGTTGAATCATATCGGTCAATCCGAACATCATTTTACCGGTGTAAATAGGGTCGAGCGCAATCTTGGCCTGACTTTTAAATGAATTGATAAAATCGATTAATCTTTCATCAAAATCGGCATATCCGCCGAAATGATAATCCGTCACCAATGTCCAATTTGTTTTGGTTTCAACTGCAAATTTACGAATATCTTCGTATAAAAAGCCGCCTTTGAGAGCCGGAAAACCCAATACTTTTTGGTAATCGAAACTACTGTTAATCACGCCTGCTATCGTGCCTCCTGTGCCCACCGATACGGCAATCACATCAAACGGTTTGCAGGCATAGTATAAAATTTCTTCACAACCTTTGATCGCCAAATGATTGGCTCCACCTTCGGGAATCAGATAAAATTCACCAAAATGTGAATGAAGCATTTCCTCAAATAATACCGTATTTTTCGTTCGATAATCACTTCGACTGACAAACAAAAAATCCATCCCGCATTGCTTGGCAAAAGACAAGGTTGGATTTTCCTCAATTTTAGTTGCCAATTCATCCCCGCGAATCACGCCAATGGTTTTGAAATTCATCAACTGTCCTGCGGCTGCCACGGCGGCAATGTGATTGGAATAGGCTCCACCGAAAGTCAACAACGTTTTAAAATTTTGCTTTTTTGCTTCCAACAAATTGTATTTTATCTTTCTGAACTTATTGCCCGACACCTGCGGATGGATTAAATCTTCGCGTAAGACCGAAACTTCTACACCAAAGCCTTCTATTTCTTTAATAGAAACCCGGTCTATTCTTGATTTTACCGTTTGATTAAAAAACATTTTGGGGTCAGCGGGCATCCGTAAAAGATTGTAAAAAGTTGACTTCAAAGATACGAAACACGTTGATACCTTATTTTGTGTGAAATGAAGTGCGGTTTTTTAAACAAATGCTACAAAGTAAAATGCGAAGATTTTCATGTATTCTTTGCACGCTTTGCGATTTCTTTTATTGCTATATATGAAAGAATCCAGTCGATTTTTTTACGCAATCCCGTATCAAAAGAAATCGTTACAAACCATATTATTCCATAAATTTGCCCTTCTAACCAATTAATCAAAAAATGAACGCACATATTTTCCCCGGACAAGGTTCTCAGTTTCCCGGCATGGGATTGGATTTGTATCAGCAATCTGAAACTGCCAAAAAACTATTCGAGCAGGCCAATGAAATTCTCGGTTTTCGGATAACCGATGTCATGTTTGAAGGCACCGCAGAGCAATTGAAAGAAACAAACGTCACCCAACCTGCTATTTTTATTCATTCCGTGATTTTAAGTAAAATATTGTCTCATCAAGCAAAACCCGATATGGTAGCGGGACATTCTTTGGGAGAATTTTCAGCTTTGGTCGCCAATCAAACATTGGCGTTTGAAGATGCATTGCGCTTGGTAGCCATACGTGCCACCGCCATGCAAAAAGCCTGTGAAAAAATTCAGGGTACAATGGCTGCCGTGTTGGGCATGGAAGATGCTTTGGTAGAAAAAATTTGTGCGGAAACCGAAGGCGTGGTGGTCGCTGCCAACTACAATTGTCCCGGCCAGTTGGTGATTTCAGGCGAAGTAGAAGCCATCAACCGGGCTTGTGAAGCCCTGAAAGCAGCGGGTGCCAAGCGCGCGTTGGTATTGCCCGTGGGAGGTGCTTTTCACTCCCCGCTCATGGCTCCGGCACGAGAAGAATTGGCAGCAGCCATCGAAGTGACACAATTCAAAAAACCGCTTTGTCCGGTGTATCAAAACGTGACCGCAACTGCCGTCATCCAACCTGACGAAATCAAAAAAAATCTTATCCTACAGCTCACCGCACCGGTTCGATGGTCGCAAAGCGTGCAACAAATGATAGCAGACGGAGCGAGCCTATTTACCGAAATCGGGCCGGGAAATGTGTTGCAAGGTTTGGTCAAAAAAATAGACCGCGAAGCACAGACGGCAAGTGTAGCTTTTTGATTGAATAAATTTATAAGTTGGCAATAATTTTAAAATGAAACGAAACAAGTATAGAAAAAGATAAAAAAAGTTTTTTTTAGCAATTTTACTTAGTTGCTCATTAAATAGATACCCCTTATAAAGTTTCCTTTTTATTTAAAGGATTAATTTTGGTTACAAATTCCGAGGGAATAAATCATACAAAAAATAATTCAAGAAATTTTCTTCAAGTTCCAGACTATTGTAGCCATAAAAGCATTGACTTGCGGGTCGGGTTTCTCCTCAAAAATAGTTTTGTGCCATCCTAAAGTCTGCTTTGAGGTGTCCGATATTAGGTTCTAGGATGTCCGAGTTCTGAATTTTTCGCCTTTGATTTGTGTTTTTCCTTTTGCGCCTCTGTCATAAGCCAGCTCTTGAGTAAGCTTAAATTTGTTCGCTTCCATTTGATCTAGCAACGCAGCTATGGTGTATCCGTCTTAAGAAGTGTGTAGAAAGGCTTTGATTGCGGCTATGATTTTTTTGTTTTTGTTGGAAGTAGTTATCAACCCTACTTTGTTTCCAAATCCGTATTGTTTATGTGCTTTGGCTATACACTTGGTAAAAGGCTTAAGTAGGCTTTAAATCTTATCGTTGTCGTTTTTTTGTTGGGTAACGGCTTTGGTATAAATTACTAAATGCGCTTTTAAACATTTCCCACGCCCGATTCCTGATTTCCAACTCCCAACCTCCCGTGTTTCATTTCTTCACACAATTCTTCCAATATCTTTCAATTATGGTATCTTTGTCGAAAGTGATTTTTACAATTGTATGAAGAAAAATTTTTACCGGGAACTCCAATGGAGAGGCATGCTCCACGATGCCATGCCGGGCGTAGAAGAACACCTTCAGAGCGGCTTACAAAGTGCCTATGTGGGCATCGACCCAACTGCAGACTCACTGCACATTGGGCATTTGGTGGGCGTGATGATGCTCAAACATTTTCAACTCTGTGGCCATCGCCCCATTGCCTTGGTGGGTGGTGCTACCGGAATGATCGGTGACCCGTCAGGGAAATCCGCCGAACGAAATTTGCTGGATGAAAAAACCCTGCGCCACAACGAAGATTGTCTTAAAAATCAATTGCGCCGTTTTTTAGATTTTGATAGCCAAGAAGCCAATGCCGCGCTTTTGGTCAATAATTACGATTGGATGAAACCCATGTCCTTTTTAGAATTTATTCGCGATGTAGGCAAACATATCACGGTCAACTATATGATGGCCAAAGATTCGGTCAAAAAACGCATTGACAGCAACCAAGTAGAAGGTATGTCGTTCACCGAATTCAGTTATCAATTGGTGCAAGGCTATGATTTTTTGCATTTGTACCGCACCCACAATTGTAGCTTGCAAATGGGCGGGAGCGATCAGTGGGGAAACATCACCACCGGGACGGAACTCATCCGCAGAATAGCGGGTGGAAAAGCCTTGGCACTCACCTGTCCATTAATTACCAAAGCTGACGGCTCCAAATTCGGAAAATCGGAAGGGGGAAACATCTGGTTGGATGCCCAACGAACTTCTCCTTTTAAATTTTATCAATATTGGCTGAACACCTCGGACGAGGATGCTGAAAAGTACATTAAAATTTTTACACTTTTCTCAAAAGAAGAAATACAAACTACCATTGAAAATCATCGAGTCGCTCCACATTTGCGATTGTTACAGAAAAAATTGGCTCAGTCGGTTACCGTCATGGTACATTCTGTAGAAGCTTTTGAAAAAGCCGAACAGGCCAGCCAAATTCTTTTTGGAAACAACACCGCCGAACTCTTGAAAAGCATCGATGAAATCACCCTGTTAGAAGTTTTTGAAGGCGTTCCATCGGGAGAAATTTCCCTTGAGGAAATAGAACACGGCATTTCAATCGTTCAACTGCTCACCGAAAAAACAAACTTTTTGAAGTCAAACAATGAAGCCCGCCGTGCTTTAAAAGAGAATAGTATTGCGGTCAATCAGGAAAAAGTAAATGAAGAATTTGTGGCAACCAATCATTTGTTGCTCAATAACAAATATATCTTATTGCAACGCGGTAAGAAAAATTATTTCTTGTTAAGAGTTGTATAAAAGAAAGTCCCGCAGTGTTTCAGGCTGCGGGACTAACCAAACTAACTAACAATATATGAAAAAAACTAACTCTCTTCTTTAGTTCACGATCAATTTGTCGTAATTCCTGTTTGCTTTAGCTATCAAAGCTTTTGGGTTTTCTGTCAACCACAACTCGTAAGTGTTGTTAAAAGCGGTTAAATAAAACAAATACAACTTACCTTCTCTTACCTCAAAAGACTTTGGGTTTATATCCACTTTTTCACCTGTTTTGGCCATCGCATAAGCACAATAACCTCCGTATGCAGGCATGTATTTTTCAGAATCTTTTTGAAATTTCTCTAAATTATCTAAGGAAGAGAATCGATATTTTGCTCCATTGTATTCTGTTTCAAATTTACTATGTCCTTTTATGGCTTTCCCTTGAAGATAAGCAACTACATCATATCCTTTTGCCATCAAACCTTTGTCTAAATTGAGTTCTCCTTGTTGGGAGAAAACCGATAGACTCAGCATAAAAATGAATAAATTGATAAATGATTTCATGATTATATAAGGTTGCTTAAATATGGGAAAAATTTCTCGCTGAAATATTTGCAACAATCAGAAAGTCGAAGGGGAAGTTTAAAACTTTCGAGCTAACGTGTTAAAAATTAAAATTTTAACGTTTTTAACGTTTCTGTCCTAATTGGATTTAACAAAATCAATCGAGTTGTTGACCAATATTTCGAATGGTTTGGGAAGCGTTTTTTCGGTATATGGATGTTTGCCACCAAAGACATGATTGCCTTGGCCAATAAGCTTCAACGACCCTTGTTTGCTCCAATCGCGTAGGTTTTTTGCGTCTTTTATCGGCACAACCATATCCTCGGCTCCGTGCAGAATTAGAAAAGGTTTGTCCATGTTTCGCACTGCCGATTGGATATTCAATCGCTCTTTGTTTGCTTGAAAATTTTCATAAAACTGATAGTAGTGTGGCATTTGCTGTTTAGTTCGCGCATTTTCAACAAACACTACTTTCTGTTTTTTCCAAATTTCAAGCTGTTCGGCTTTGGGAAAACGGGATTCAAAATCGCTAACAGCAGCCCAAGTAATGAGTTTAGTTACCTGTTGGTTTTCTGATGCTTTCAATGCCACTACGCCACCGCCCCGACTGTGCCCAATCAGAGTCAAATTGTTTATGTTTCGTTCATTTTTAAACCCAGATTCCATTTTTACCCAATGGATGACTGAATCTAAATCGTCCAGCTCTTTGATGAAGTTGTTTTGCCCAAAGGCTTCTAAGTCTCCAAATTCGAGTGGATTGCCGGATGTGGTTCCATTGTGGGAAAAATTAAATTTCACAAAAAAGCAACCGGCTTGGGCAAAACTTTGGGCGGCCAAATCCCAGCATCCCCAATCTTTAAAACCTTTATAACCATGGCTGAAAATTACAAGGGGTTTGGGTTTTCTATTTTCTTTATAAAACACGTCCAGCAGAATGGGTTTTCCGTGCTGTCCGCTTATTTGAATGTTTCTTAGGATTTTCATGGTGCCAATTTTTCGGTTAGGGGGATGCTTGGATCGTAGATTTCTTTAAGCAACCAAGTTAGTAATGATTCAAAAGTTTTCAGAACATCCGCATCAATTTGATGTTCCTTGATTGCTCCTCTACCTGTTTTATCTTTGACTGCGAACGGCATGAACCCCGCCGATAAATTTTTAAACGAAATAATACCGGCTTTAACTGGCAATTGAACATGGTCACATTTGTCAAGCAAATAAGCATAGAAAAGGACTTGAAAAGCCTTGCTGTATTTGAAATCTTCACGCAAGCGATCCCATTCGACAATTTCTAAGTTAGGAAGCTCCACTTTGCCTGTCTTGTAGTCAACAATTCGGATTTGCCCATCTACTTCATCTATCCGGTCAACAGTGCCTTTGAGCAGGATTGGAAACTCGAAATGAGGCAAATCGAATTTGGTGGCCAACGTTCTCTCCGTTTGCAAAATTTTAATTTGATTACCTTTTTCAAGTTGTCGCCTATCAATTTTTATCAAATTCTCTACAAATTTTTGGGCAACGTAGAAAACAATCAGGTTTTTACCACTGTCAAATTTCCCGCCTTGGAGATTCTTTTCAAAATATACCCGTACAACAGGTTCTATGTTTTGAAGCATCTCGTCCAGTATGCTTAAACTTAAATGTTTATTTTCATACGGTTTGTAAAAAGCCTCTAAGGAATGGTGGACAATGTCGCCCAAAGTTCGCAATTCTACATTTTCTTCTACCTGTTTTTCTTCGTAAACTTTCAAGACAAACTGCTCGTAAAACTTAAACGGGTTCAAAATGTAATTGGTCAAAACCGTGGGTGAAAATCCTGATAGTGCCCTTTGCTTGAGCAATTGGATGATTCCCGCGGTTTTCTCAATTGATTTCAACGGATTTTGTGCAACCGGCGCGGTGTTGCCAATCGTTATTTCTTGGACTTGATGGGGTGAATCGAGTTTGAGTTGCAATAAAAACCGGCTCATTTCACCTGTACCAAAACTTTCGGTGTCTGTGTTGTAAATAAAAACCATTTCGGAGGCACGGCAGACCAATCGGTAGAAATGATAAGCAAAAATGGCATCGGCTTCTTTGTAGGTCGGCAGGCCAAATGCCAACCGGACTTCAAGTGGCAGTAGGGTCCGGCGATCCGGTTTAGTCGGCATAAACCCCTCGTTGGCACCTAACATGATGACGCGGTCGAAATCCAAATTTCGCGACTCTAGCAATCCCATAATCTGAATCCCTTCCAAAGGCTCGCCACTAAACGATAGTTTTTGAGTTTTGACAAGCTCAGAGAAAACGCGATTGAGTGTTTTGATATCCTTCAAAAAAGCATAACGCGATTGGTAAGCATCGAGTTTGTTAAAAATTTCATGGAAGTGGAACAAATATTCTGTATTCAAAGAATTATCTGACTTGCTCTTGAGTAATATACCTTTGAGCAACTGAATGATTCTTTTGAAATTGTCAAGCACATCCGTTACCTCCCAAGCAGAAAAAATCAACTGTACCACTTCTTTATCCGCTGATAAATCGGTTAGCTCTGTAACTGATTTTGGGGTTAAAAAAACCAAGTTATTTTTTGTAATCTGCTCTTGCAAGCGTTTCACAGCTCCTAATTGCGTTATTCCGTTCAACAGATCGCAAATAGAAAAAACATCCTTATAATAAAATTCTTTGCCCACCATATTGCCTTCCGAAAGAAAAGCGTGAATTTTGAAAATATGCTTGAAGAATTGTGCAACACCAAGTTGTTGTAGTGGCAAACCCATGGTAATATTGGCAGCAGTTATTGATTCGGGGATGGCATTCAACAAAGGCTCCAGCAGATTTTCATTAGCCAAGATGATTGCTGTTTGCGATTGGTTTTCTGCAAAACCTTCTTTTAGCAGGTTCCCAACGTATTTGACTTGGCCAATATTCTTGGAAACAGCAACAGATTGGATTTTTTTAGCCGTTCGGAAGTAATCGTTCTCCCATAGAAATGGATGTGTTTTGTAATAAGGCATGTTTTGAAGCCTTCTGAAAAATTTTCCGGTCTCATTTGAAACGTCCTGCATGAAATAGCTGTCCACGTCCCAAAGCGCGACTCCGTGCCCAGCTTCGAGTACATCAAAAACAATTTTTTCCTGCGCTTTGGTAAAGGCATTAAAACCTGCAAAAACTATCTGCACATCTGTATTTTGAGTCAAAAAGCCCTGAACTTTTGAAGCAGCTTGTTTATAAATTAAGCCGCGATAACCTTGCTTTTTTTGTAAAAGATGTTGCTGCAAACTTTTGTAAAAATTCCAAAGGTTTTCCCACCTTTTCATATAAGACTCCTTCAAAGTATTTGATTGATCTAATTGTTGAGACCAATGATCTATATCTTTAATGTTTTTAAGGTATCCAAAAACCTCTTTGGGATTGCTTAAATTGTTGTCAATTTCATCAAAATCTTGAAGCAACATCGATGCCCAACTTGTAAATTGTTCGAAACTTTCAGTCTCATCGTTTTTTACGATAGATTTATAGACTTCATAAAATTCCATTCCCAACTCCATGCTATCCATCAATCGGAGTTCCGACATATCGGTAGCGAAATCCTGTATGGTAAGGATTTTGGGTGAAAACGAGGCTTGGCTAAATTGGGATTTGAGCGTATTTAAAAAAAATAACCCCGCCCTTTTGTTTGGCCAAACTATCCAAATGTTTAGCAACTGATGACTATGGGCATCCATAACATACCTGACAACTTGCTGGATAAATGATTTTGTTTCCATCGGGATACTAAGATAGGGCTAAAAATAAAAAAAGCGCCGGAATCCCGACGCTTTTCATTTAAAATTTGGTTTGAAATTACTTGATTACGGTAACCTCTACTCTTCTGTTATTCTTTTTGCCTTTAGCAGTATTGTTTGAATCGATTGGGCGTGATTCACCATAACCGTGTGACTCAAGCCTACTACCTTCTAAACCTCTGGTTGTTAGATACTCTCTAACTGTAGCAGCTCTATCTTCGGATAATTTCAAATTCAAAGCATCACTACCAACACTGTCAGTATGTCCGTCAATTGAGAATCTTGAATTCGGATATTGCTTCATGATTTCAGCAATTGCATTTAATGTTTCAAGTGATTCTTTTTTAATAGAAGCCTTTCCTGTGTCGAAAAGAATAGTTTTAGAATAATCATTTAATTTTTTGACATCATCAACCGATACTTCAGGACAACCGTTGTTTGCAACTGTACCAGCAACTGTCGGGCATTTGTCATCTTTGTCAAGTACACCGTCGTTATCGCTATCCGGCCAAGGGCAACCTTTGTTTGCTTTAGGACCGGCTTGGTTAGGGCAAGCATCATCTTTGTCTGCAATACCATCTCCATCAGCATCAGGACAACCGTTAAGCGCTTTCAAACCTGCAACAGTAGGACATGCATCTTCTTTGTCCATGATACCGTCACCGTCGGTGTCGGGGCAACCGTTAAATTCAGCTAAACCAGCTTCGTTAGGGCAAGCATCTTTGCTGTCTTCGATTCCATCGCCATCAGAATCTGGGCAACCTTTGAATTGAAGCAAACCGGGTACTTCAGGGCAAGCATCTTCTTTGTCAAATATTTTGTCACCGTCAGTGTCTTTGTCTCCAAATCTGAAAACAAGACCCAATTGGTGTTGCCAATGAGAAATGCTTCCTTCGATTGGGCTAGCTAAATTAGCTTGATTGATGGTTTCGCCACTATCTGCAGCGTATTTATAAGTTGTTTGCAAATTCACCCCTAATTTGTCTGTCAACCAAAAATTGATACCTGCTCCGGGATTAAATGTTGCAAAACCTTCATTGTCAATCCAAGTATAACCTGCGCCTACATTAATATAAGGATCAAATATTTTAGATTTAATCAAAGTAGCTAAGCTATAGCTGAATCCACCATCAGCTGAGTAATAAGACAAATCTTCTGGGCGAAGTAATGTTTGCTGTTCTAAAATTGCAATTCTATCAATCTGATTGAATGAAAGATTAACTCCAAAAGAAATGTTGTCTGCAATGAATCTTTTAACATTAACATAAGAAAAAGGAGAGCCAACAAAATTCCAATTGTCACGGATATTTAAAGGCTGCGCAAATAAATTACCCATACCATTAGCACCTGTACTAGAAAAGTCAACAGCATTGGCACCAATAGTAATCGCCCACGGATGGTTTTTATCCTGAGCATTAGAAACGCTGGTTAGAAGCGTCAGCATTGACAAAATAAAAAGTTTGCTAAAATGTTTCATATTCAATAGTTTAAAATTTTTATTATTAATTATGTGGCAAATGTAAGGTGTTAATGTTTATTAACAAAAATAAAATTAATAAAATTTTGGGGATTTGAGCACAAAAATACACTTTTTATCTATTTCCTATATTATTTTTAATCTTTTTCCAACTGTTTCAAAGGCACGAAGGGCACTATCTAAATGTTTCCGCTCATGTGCAGATGAGATTTGAACCCTGATACGCGCTTTTCCTTCCGGCACAACCGGAAAATAAAATCCTATGACATAGATTCCTTCCGCTAAGAGTTTTTCTGCCATGATTTGTGATAATTTTGCATCATATAACATAATCGGTACGATGGCAGAATCACCTTCCTTGATGTCAAACCCCAAAGTTTTTATGCCTTTTTTGAAATAATTTATATTTTCTTCAAGCTTGTCCCTTAATTGGGTGCTTTTCTCTATCAATTCAAAGACTTTAAGCGATGCACCCACGATGGCCGGCATCAAAGAGTTTGAAAACAAATAAGGCCTCGATCTCTGCCTGAGCATCTCGATAATTTCTTTTTTTCCGGTGGTATAGCCACCCATTGCCCCTCCCAAGGCTTTCCCAAGTGTACCGGTTACGATATCTACTCTGCCCATCACGCCTTTGGCCTCGAGCGTGCCTCTACCGGTAGGCCCGATAAATCCCGCTGCATGGCATTCATCGACCATGACCAAGGCATCGTACTTTTCGGCTAAATCGCAAATTTTATCTAAGGAAGCTACCACACCATCCATTGAAAACACACCATCGGTAACGATAATCTTAAATCGGTGCCCGGATTCGTTCGCATTTTTAAGCTGTTGTTCCAAATCCTGCATATCGTTGTTTGCATATCGGTAGCGAGCAGCTTTGCAGAGTCTTACCCCGTCAATGATGGATGCATGGTTTAATGCGTCAGAAATAATGGCATCTTCATCGGAAAACAAAGGCTCAAAGACTCCCCCGTTGGCATCGAAAGCAGCTGCATATAAAATGGTGTCTTCCGTTTGATAAAATTCGGCTATCTTTTTTTCTAATTCTTTATGAATATCCTGTGTCCCGCAGATAAACCGGACGGAAGACATGCCAAAACCATGCGAATCCATGGCATCTTTGGCAGCTTGTATGACTTTGGGATGCGAAGACAAACCCAAATAGTTGTTGGCACAAAAATTAATTACTTCTCTACCGTCTTCCAATTTAATAACTGCATCTTGAGGCGATGTGATAATGCGCTCTTTTTTAAACAGCCCTTTTTCTCTTATACTTTCAAGTTCTTTTTGAAGATGAAACTGCATATTTCCGTACATAATTCTGGGTTTATGAGTTCAAATATAATTGGTTTTTAACTTTGTAATCCTTAAAAAAAAGAAATGTATCCCTATTTATAAAAATTCATCTCATCCAAATATTTCCATACCTTATCGGGTAGCATTGCACGAACGTTCTTCCCCGCTTGGATTTGATTTCGGATAAATGTAGAAGAAATTTCTATAATAGGAGCCTCCGTATAATGGATGTTTGGGTGATTGACCAAACTTTCATCTATTTTTTCTGCTGTCAATCTCGGATAGACATACAATTGATGGTACTTCAAGATGTACTCGTAGTTTTTCCACTTGTGGAAAGTTTTGAGGTTATCCTCCCCGATAATCAAGGAAAACCGATGTTCTGAATATTTCTCTGACAGCAGGGCCAAGGTATTGACCGTGTAGGAAGGTTGTGGCAATTTGAATTCGATGTCGGTCGGCCTAAGTTTTCCGAAATCTTCCGTGGCACGATACACCATTTCGAGCCGTTGGTAATCGTCTAAAAGTGCAGCTTTATTTTTCAAAGGGTTATGAGGGGTCACCACCAACCAGACTTGCTCCAAACCTGAGTTTTCCGCCATATAATTAGCAATAATCAAGTGTCCCACGTGAATGGGATTAAAGGTTCCGAAAAACAATCCGATTTGCATTTATTGTTCAATAAACTCTTTCACCAGCCGATACGCATCCCGCTTGGCTTGTTCCAGATTTTGGTTTTCGATGATTACATCAAACAAGGGTGCAGTTTCCAATTCTTGGGTTGCTTTCATTAAGCGCATCTTGATTTTCCCCTCACTTTCGGTCTGACGGTTTCGCAAGCGTTTTTCGAGTTCTTCCACCGAAGGTGGCCTGACAAAAACGGCCAGTGTATGTTTGGGAAATTGCCTTTTGATGTTCAAACCACCTAAAACATCAATGTCAAATATAATATTTTTTTTCAAAGCCCAAATGCGCTCCAACTCGTTTTTAAGCGTCCCGTAATAAGTGCCTTTGTAAACTTCCTCATATTCAATAAATTGATTTTTCAAAATTTTATCTTCAAAGGATCCGTTGGAAATAAAATAATAGTCCTTCCCATCCACTTCAGCAGGTCTTTTTTCTCGAGATGTTGCCGAAACTGAAAAAGCGAGCTTCAACTCGGGCTGATTGAGTAAATGATGAACCAACGTAGTCTTTCCCGATCCTGAAGGTGCCGAAAAAACAATAAGTTTGCCTTGTTTCATTTTTATTTTTTACAAAGCATTTAACAGTTGTTCTTTGAGTTTCTCGAGTTCGTCTTTCATTTGCACCACCAATTGTTGCATCCCGGCATGATTGGCTTTTGAACCGATGGTGTTTATTTCACGTCCCAATTCTTGGGTGATAAACCCCAATTTCTTCCCGTTGGAATCGGCTGATTTTAAGTTCTCCAAAAAATAACTTAAATGATTGGAAAGGCGCAATTTTTCTTCGGCTATATCGTATTTTTCCAAATAATAAATCAATTCTTGTTCAAATCTATTTTCGTCAATAGTTTCTTTAAGTGCATCTATCGCTTTGCGCAACCGGTCTTTGACCATTTCGACGCGCTCGTTTTCAAAGGTGGGGATTTTTTCTAAAAGTGATTGGATGTTGACGATCCTCAATTGGAATTCATCAAACAGCACCTTCCCCTCCGAAGCCCTGAAATCAATCAATTGTTTGATGGCTTCTCGCACGGCTATTTCTACTTCTTCCCACTCCACCGCTTCGGCTTCTTCTTTTCTTGTCTGCAAGGCATCGGGCATCCGAACAGCCATTTTTAACAATTCGGTCTTGTCGCCATCCACGATTTTTCGCATTTGGGCGATGTATTGATTGACAATGTTTTCATTCAATTCGGCAGGAGTTGTTGAGCCCAAGTTTTCTATAAAAACCGTCAAATCAACTTTGCCTCTTTCGAGCAATTGTTGCACGATATTCCGCAAAGTCAGTTCTTTTTCTCGATAATAGGAAGGCAAGCGGAGATTGAGATCAAGCGATTTGCTGTTCAGCGATTTTATTTCAACGGTGATGGCCTTGTCTGAAAGTTGACGAACACATCTGCCAAAGCCGGTCATGGATTGAATCATGTAGCGTATTTAAAAAACTGAGGCGAAGTTACAAAATTGACCGGATTAATTAAATTGAAATATCTTTGACAGAATTTTCACAATTTGCACCCATCAAATCTTCATAACAACAAAATAATGTCTGGCATCTATATACACATTCCTTTTTGCAAACAGGCCTGCCACTACTGTGATTTTCACTTTTCGACCTCGCTGAAATTGAAAAACGAACTGGTTGAAGCTCTCCAAAAAGAATTATTTCTACGAAAAGAGGAAGGAAACTCAGAGGCTGTTGAAACCATCTATTTTGGTGGCGGAACACCTTCTGTTCTCGATATTTCCAAATTGCAGGCACTCATCAAAACGGTTTACAAATATTATCACGTCTGCGAAAATCCAGAAATTACTCTTGAAGCGAACCCCGATGACCTGACTGATGAAAATATTTTTAAAAATTATCAATCTATCGGAATCAACCGGTTGAGCATCGGTATTCAATCCTTTTTTGACCAAGATTTAAAGTTGATGAACCGTGCACATGACGCAAATGAAGCCAAACGCTGTCTTGAATCTGTCAAAAAATATTTTGACAACATATCCATCGATTTGATTTACGGAATACCCGGAATGTCAGTTGCCCGTTGGTTAGAAAACATGGAAACAGCTTTGTCTTTTGAGGTGCCACACCTGTCATGTTACGCTTTGACCGTCGAGCCCAAAACCGCTCTGCACCATTTTATCAAAAAAGGGATAGTACAAACTCCGGACGACGAAATGGTACAGCTGCATTTTCGAGCTTTGACGGAAACTCTTGAAAAACATCATTTTATTCATTACGAACTTTCCAATTTTGGCAAGGAAGGCTTTTTCTCCAAAAACAACACGGCTTATTGGTTGGGAAAAAAATACCTTGGCATCGGCCCGTCGGCCCATAGCTATGACGGGTTGTCCAGAAGTTGGAATGTATCAAACAACCGACTATACATCAATAGCTTAAAGGAAAACAACCTGCCTTCCGAAAAAGAAATCCTGACCCAAAAAGATCGATACAACGAAGCCGTCATGACCGGGCTTCGAACCATTTGGGGTGTTTCTTTTAATAAAGTCAAAACGGATTTCGGCTCGCATTATTTGGATTATTTGATGCAACAGGCAAAACCGCACCTGCAAAACAAACTATTGTGTATTGAGAAAAATTTACATTCGCCTGAATTAAGTCGTTTGATTACCACCCAAAAAGGGAAATTTCTCTCGGACGGCATTGCTTCCGACTTATTTTTGCTCAATGACAAACCCTTATTTCAATGATTGCTGTCATAAAAACGAAAACAACAAGTTGCCAAGTCGATTTGTCAAAACCAATTGACATCTCTATTTCCATGCAAAATGGTGAGAAAAATCTGAGCGCTTGGGGAATTGATGTACCAAAAATATCACCGGTTGTTAACGGCGATTGGGTTGGAAAAGTCAGCGAAGGAGCCTCTGTCAATTTCAATAACATCCACTTCAGCCCACATGCCCACGGGACACATACGGAATGTTTGGGTCACATCACATTTAATTTTTTTGATGTGCAAAACTGCTTGAAAACATTCTTTTTCCTCGCTGAACTGATCACGATTGAGCCCAAAAGAAATGGTTGCGATTTGATAATTACCAAAACGCAAATTCAGAATACCTTGAAAATTAAAAATACCGAGGCAGCCCTCATCCGAACTTTACCCAATGGCACCGATAAAATTTCGAAAAAATACGCTGGAAGCAATCCTGCTTTTTTGTCAGCCGAAGCAGCAAGATACCTTTGTGAAATAGGAGTCAAGCATCTGCTGATTGACCTGCCCAGCGTTGACAAGGAAGAAGATGGAGGAAATCTAGTTGCTCACAAAGCTTTTTGGCAAGTTGAAAACACAACCGAACTTAATTCTGAAGCTCGGCTTGATGCCACCATCACCGAACTCATATTTGTTCCCAATAGCGTTCGGGATGGTTTTTATCTGCTGAACTTGCAGATTGCTCCCTTCTCAAACGATGCCACACCGAGCAAGCCAATTTTGTATGAAATAAAAACTATATGATGCCAAATCGTCATCCGTTGGTTCATCAAAATAATTTAAAGTTGCTCGTTAAGCGTCGTTTGTTTTAAAAAAATGCCCGCAACTGAACCGTACCGGTGTGAATGGTGTTGACGTTTTCCGATTTTCTTCCGAAATAGCTCAAATTAAAATCCAAAAAATCAGTTAGTTTTTTCTGCAAATTGAGTGTCCAGGTAAGATTGGTTCCGGGTTGCAAACCTTCAAGCATTTGAAAACCGACTGGGGAAAAACTGTCTCCCGTAAACTGATTGTTGAACAAGTTGAACTCGCCCGTTATCGATATTTTCTGTAGGTTGGAATAATTGAAGGAAACACCTACACGTTGTTGGTCTAAAACCTCTCGTTGCCCCAAATCGTTTTCCTTGTTTTGATATTCATAAAACAAATCAAACTGGGCATTGCTGCTGAACAAGTATGAAATTTTGGGGTTGATTGTATAGCCGGTGATGTCAAAATTCCGAGTCGGGAAATTCTCCGATGTATTTTGCGTCCGGGAAGTGTTGGTCAGGAAATTGGCTAACCAAAAGGTTTTGAATTTGTGGCTAAACTGAAACTGATGAGAAGTCAGCTCGCTCTCCTGTGTCCCGGTTGATAAAAAGTTTTGGCTTTGTGTTCGAATGAAAGTATAGGAAGTGGTGTAGCGTTGCAAACCGCGATTGAGAAAAAGACTGTTGCGCAGGTTCAAATTAAGCCCCAGCAAATCATTGCTGCCGGTGTCAAACGGGTTGAGATCCAATACATTTTCTTTTCGACTCACTTTGCGGTCTATTAAAAAGGAAATTTGGTTGTAAAAGTGGGAAAGTGTTTTCTTCAATCCGGTTTGATTACTCCACGGAAGCGGGTTGAGTGTCAAAATCTGGCTCCATTTGTTTTGATGCGTTTTGACAAAAATCCGATTGGGCAACAAAACGCGTACAAAATTGGCTTCATCCTGAAAAGCCGCCTGCTCAAACTCATCAAATTCTTGTAGGCCATTGTTGTTGAAATCAAACCAAGTGAAACTTCCCGTTCCGTCTTCCACCTTGACAAAGGTAAATTCTTGTTGCGGCTGTGTGCCGGAATTGGTTTCAAAAACCGTGTTGAGCTGCACTTTTTTGTCGAAAAAATATTGGTTGTAAAAAATCCGAGAGTTGAGCGATTGTTCGTCGCTGACATCCGGGTCGGTGTTGTCGAGGGTTCGATAATTCGCAAAAACCTGCAATTGGCTCGAAACGTTATCGATTAATCTCGATCTCAGATAATACGTGTTAGAAGTGTTTACCTTTTTCAGCTGATTGTTTCGTAAACTGTCATTTACGCGGTATTTAAAACCAACTTCCGTGAAAATTTTGGTACTGTCGCCCACGCCGGTGAAGACTTTATATTCGTTGAATTTTTGACTTTGAGAAGATAAAATTTGTGTTTGTGCATCTCGTTGTTTGTTGTCTTCCAAACGAACCTCATTGCCAAACCAATGTTTGTCCAAACTATAGGTAACTATGGAATTCAATCGCAAAAAAGTATTGTCCGATTGGTCGGACGAAGCATCTAAATAGCTTCCGGCGGCGGCGATGTCCCACCGGTTGAAATGGAGGTTTGACTGAAGCACATGCCGGCTTCCGGAGTAGGAATTCCCTTCAAAAGTGAGGTGTTGAAATTGATAGCCGATGCTTCCATTTTTGGGATGCGACCATTGAAGCCCGCCGCGGATAAAATTCTGCGTGCCACTGCTGTTATTCAGATTCCAATCTCGGTCGAACTCAATGTTGTACAGCCTTTCAATGGTGCGGAAATCTTTGTTGATGTAATCATAATCCAAAGTGCCTTCCAAACTCCCCGTTTTCTTAAAAAATTGATGCTTGGCACGTATCGTCCCGGCAAAACCGGTGTTGTCTTCATCATCGAGAGATGAAAAAAGATTCAAATCGTTGTTGCTGAAGGCACTTTCAAACTGTACAGACGATTTATCGCTAAAATCATATTGACCGTAAAAAGTGGCAATCTGCAGTTGGATCGGGGCGACCAATTGAATGACCGGTTCAAAATTGCCCTGCGGGACACTATTGACAGGCGTTACAAAAATAAAAATTCGCCCGACCACGTTGGTGTTGCTCAAAATATAATTACCTTGATTTTGTCCAACTTGCGAAAATCGAACCGTGAACAGGGTATCGACCGGATTGTTTGAAAATTCAAAAGCTTCAAATCCATCGATGATTACTTTTTTGTATAAAATCTTGTTTTCAGAGAAAGATTCCGGCAGGGCCGATGGCGCAACCATTTTGGCAGAGTCGTCGCCGGCATCGTTAAGTGTACCGATTTGTGCTTGTGAAAGATTCTGTTGGAGCGGCTGGTTTTTAGAGTCACTTTCGGAAAAAATCTTTCCGCCAAGTTTGAGTTTTCCGCGTTGATATTCGGCTCCGTCGAAAGTGATAAATCGGGTAAAATTGCGATCGCTGAATTGGTATTCGATGGTTATCCGCATTTCTGAAGTGATGGGAAACAGTGAAGTAAAGGTGATTTCGCCGGCATTGTAGTCGATGACATAATCGTTGTCTTCACCACGCTTGAGCGCAAGCCCGTTTACATAAACCGTCTCGCTTCCCGAAACAATAAGAACAAAGAGTTCGCCATTCGGCCCTTGCAGTTTATAGGGCCCTTGGTTGCCTTCTCTGCCCTGTAGATTGCTGCGTGCAAACTGGCCTCGGACGATTGCCCCCGAACCGAAAAGCGTGGTTTTGCTCTTGGTTTTTTGAATGATTCCACCGGCATAAACCCCCTGTACTTTCTTCTGAAACCGGCTAAAATAAGACTCCGAATTAATCAAATTGACATCGCCTGCCCGGATATTCCAATCTTTGGTAAACAGTTCGATAAACACCTCGTCAAACTCATCCAATCGTTGCGAAAAACCGTTTTCTTGGATAGGAATGTTGTTGTCCTGAATTGACGCGCGCAGCGTTACCCCGTTGCCCAACTCCCCCGATATTTGCAAATCGAGTTCCGATTTCAACACCGAGTTTTGGTTGTTCCCTACCGTCACACCGCGGGTGATGCTCCCCGAAGTGTTGAGCCCATCGAAAGGGATAAAACTTTTTTTAGCTTTATTTTCCAAGCTGTACACCCGGTCTAGATTCTGAGAGCGATTGACAACCAAAGAATCATCAAATACTTGATATACACTGGTCAGATACTTAGGATAAGGCAGAAAATAAACCGCAATACTGTCTGATTTTATCAATGCATCATTTTTTAAAATCAACAACGCTTTGGGAAAATCTACGGAATAATCTGTTGTGTTAATAAGTTGTTCGGCACTATTAAAAACCTTGAAACCAAAAGACTGAATACTTATCGAATCGATACGCAAACTATCCTTTCCTGCAATTGGAATCCACTTTTTTTGAAATCCGGATGGCAATTTTTGTCCCAAAGCCAATAGGGGAATAAAAAGTAAAACAATATAAATTCTTTTTTTCAACAAAATGCTTGGCAGATTAGGTTCAAAAATATTCTAAATATGGGTTTAATCGATACTATTTTTTCATAAAAATGGGTAGAGAGAATGAAATGTTTAGTTATTGATAACGGCGTAAAGATTGGTTTATGGTTTTGAAAAATTTTATTTCCGTAAAACCCCGAAAGGGTTTTAAACCCTTTCGGGGTTGCAGTTTTTTGTTAGCTTTGTATTTTAACAGACAAAACATGACAAAGAAAATCATTTCCTACAACGTAAACGGTGTCCGTGCCGCTCTCAACAAAGGTTTGATTGATTGGTTGAAAGCTGCCGACCCCGATGTATTGTGTTTGCAGGAAATTAAAGCCACGGAAGATCAAGTCGATACCGAGTTATTCAAGGCAATCGGATATCCCTATCAATATTGGTTTAGTGCCCAAAAAAAGGGATACAGCGGCGTGGCTATTTTGAGCAAAACAGAGCCTGAGAACGTGCAATTCGGGACAGGCATTGCTACTATGGATGCCGAAGCACGGAATGTCCGGGCTGATTTTAAAAATTTCTCGGTAATGAGCCTGTACCTGCCTTCCGGAACTAACATCGATCGCCTCGACCACAAGTTTCAATACATGGACGATTTCCAACAGTATATCAATCAACTTAAAAAAACTTACCCAAATTTGGTTATTTGTGGCGATTACAATATTTGCCACCAAGCCATTGACATCCACGACCCGATACGCAACGCCAACGTTTCCGGTTTTTTGCCCGAAGAGCGCGCTTGGATTGACGGGTTTATGAAAAGCGGGTTTATCGATTCTTTTCGCTATTTTAACCAAGCACCGAACCAATACTCCTGGTGGAGCTACCGCGCCAACGCACGAAACAACAACAAAGGCTGGCGGATAGACTATGCCTTAGTCAGCAAACCACTTGAAAAAAACCTCAAAAGAGCATTTATCCTTCCCGAAGCCAAACATTCCGATCATTGCCCTGTGGGGGTAGAATTGGCGTTTTGATTGCTCTTAAAAATTTCTGTTGTTTCAATTTCAAGCGCATTGGCTATTTTTCACGATTAAAAACGATAGTTAAACAGTTCGGAATTTTAGAAACGTAACTTTACAGAATTAAAACCGGAGAGAATTGGAGTCCTATAACCGAATATTGAATGAAAAACACACTACAAAAAAGTATATAACATTGATAATAAAGTGATTAATACGAAGGAGATCAGGTTGAAAGCACTCGCTTTTTTATCCGCAACGAGCCAAACACGAAGAACTTAGTAGCCAATTCTCTCATAACATATGTTTGTTTTGTGAGCTAACATGGGACTGATAAAGTGAGTAAATTTGATTAAAAAATAATACATAATAATCCCGATAATCTTTGATTAACAAAAACCTCAGTCATAAAACGAAAACAGACTATAAATGTATAATCGGAAAATATTTTACAATAATTTCATAAGTATAAGTTTATTAATTCTTGTTTAGTGCTCATCTCTATATAAGGCCAAATTAAAAGACGAAAAAAACTTGTGTTGAAAATTTAGATTTTAAAAAAGTTTTCTTTGAAAACATACTGAATGTGGAAACCATGATTGACAAGCTTCAAGATGAGTCATTTCATAACTCATTGAAATTTATCGCAAAATACTCTGAAGTATCAATTGAATCTATAACTAATTATGCCGGAATATATCCGAATGGAATATTTGAAAAGGTTAAAAAAAATTGTATAGAATAGTATCAAAATAACAAATGTGGAAATTTAGAATTGGAAGAATAATTTACGAATAATTACTGCTAACAAAACCGCTTTTTGCTCTTTCCGTCTGATTCGCCTAACCCAACCAAAGCCCTAGTTTTGTGAAATGTTAGGCTGCAAATGAATAGTTCGATACCCTATTTGAAATTAATTAAACAACCAACCCAATCCTTAAAAATGCCCGATTCATTTCAATTTTTAGGCCCATTTAAGCAAGTCGTCACTTTGACCGGTTTGCCGCTCAAAGGTTCGATATCCGAAGAAAATTTGCGTCTCATCCCGGATGCGGGCATACTCGTGAAGGACGGATTTATTGCGGAGGTCGGAAACTATGAAACGCTGATTCCTAAAGCGGGGAAATTGCAAGCAAGCCACCAACCGATAGCAAACGATTTGGTGTTGTTGCCCGGATTTATAGATTGCCACACACACATTTGTTTTGCCGGCAGCCGCGCTTCGGATTATGCCTTGCGCAACGCGGGAAAAAGTTATTTAGATATTGCCAAAGCCGGCGGCGGTATTTGGCACACGGTCACCGAAACCCGCAAAGCAAGCCGGGAAGTACTGGAATATTCCCTCAACATGCGCGTTGAAAATCATTTGCACAACGGCGTGACTACCGTCGAAGTCAAAAGCGGCTATGGTCTGAATTTGGAATCGGAATTGAAAATACTCCGCACCATCCAATCGGTCAATCAAAAAGTAGCCGCCGATTTGGTTTCTACCTGCTTGGCGGCACATATTTTACCAAGAGATTTTAAGGGTGGTGCATCGGATTATCTGAATTACCTGATTGAAAATTTGTTACCAATCCTTAAACAGGAAAAACTGTCTGACCGAATCGATATTTTCATCGAGCAAACCGCATTTGATGCTGTGGAAGCCGGCCGATTTTTAAATCGTGCCAAACAAATAGGTTTTCAAATCACCGTTCATGCCGATCAGTTTTCCAGGGGCGGTAGCAAAGTTGCCGTTGCAGTTGGCGCAAAAAGTGCTGATCATTTGGAAGCCTCGGCAGCGAAAGAAATAGAACTACTTGCCGCAAGCAACACGGTAGCAGTCGTGCTTCCCGGTGCTTCTTTAGGGCTTGGGATGCCTTTTGCCCCAGCCCGAAAATTGCTGGATGCCGGTTGCTGCCTCGCCATCGCTTCCGATTGGAATCCGGGTTCGGCACCCATGGGTGATTTGCTCACCCAAGCCGCCTTATTGGGGGCATTCGAAAAACTGAATACAGCCGAAGTCTTTTCCGGGCTGACATTCAGAGCCGCCCACGCGCTGGGGTTGGAAGACCGCGGGCGCATTCAGGCGGGGATGAAAGCTGACTTCATCGGGTTTGCCTGCGCTGATAACCGAGAAATTTTATACCGGCAAGGAAAATTGAAACCTGAGGTGGTTTGGAAAAATGGTGTAAAAATGTAAAAAATAAAGATTTAAGATGCCGCCTTCAATTCTTTTAAAAGTGTTTTAGAGAGTTTTCGAGAAGCATATTCTTTGTTGACTTCGAGCAATTGTTCATCGCTACCAGGCATTTCAAACATGGCATCAGTCAGCACGACTTCGCAAAGTGAACGCAATCCACGGGCACCCAATTTGTATTCAATCGCTTTCTCTACAATATAATCTAAGGCTTCTTCCTTGATTACCAACGTAATATCATCCAACTCAAATAAGCGTTGATACTGTTTGACCAATGCATTTTTGGGCTCAGTTAAAATTGACCGGAGTGTTTCTTTATCCAACGGGTCGAGGTGTGTCAAGACTGGCAAGCGGCCCAAAACTTCCGGTATCATGCCAAAATCTTTCAAGTCTTTGGGTATGATGTATTTTAATAAGTTTCCTTTATCGATTTGATGATCGGAGATAGAAGCACTGTAACCAACGGCTTGCATATTGAGCCGTTTGGAGATAATCCGATCGATGCCGTCAAATGCACCTCCGGCAATAAAAAGAATATTTTCTGTGTTGACTTCTACAAATTTCTGATCGGGATGTTTGCGGCCACCTTTAGGCGGAACATTTACCACTGTCCCTTCCAACAGTTTGAGCAATGCTTGTTGCACGCCTTCTCCGGAAACGTCCCTTGTGATGGAAGGATTGTCGCTTTTGCGGGCGATTTTGTCTATTTCGTCTATAAAAACAATGCCTTTTTCGGCTTTTTCCACATTGTAATCGGCGGCTTGCAACAACCGCGTGAGCATGCTTTCGACATCTTCACCTACGTAACCGGCTTCTGTCAACACAGTTGCGTCAACGATAGCCAAGGGAACATCCAACAATTTGGCGATGGTTTTTGCCATCAGGGTTTTTCCCGTTCCGGTTTGCCCAACCATGATGATGTTGCTTTTTTGAATCTCGACATCGTCTTTGGAAACTTGTTGCAAACGTTTGTAATGGTTATAAACAGCCACGGCCAGCACTTTTTTTGTTTGATCCTGCCCGATGACATATTCGTCTAAGAAATTTTTTATTTCTTGCGGTTTGTACTGTTTTAGACCGCTGATGCTTTTTTGTTTTGATGCAGCTCTTGCTTCCTCAGAGACTATGCTGGTAGCCTGCTCTACACAACGGTCACAAATATGCGAATCGATGCCCGCAATCAGGATGTTGGTCTCGGCTTTAGGCCTGCCGCAAAATGAGCAGTGCAATTGTTCCTTTGCCATAAATTTTTATTAAGTGTTATTTTCCTCTAACGAGGATTTCATCAATCATGCCGTAAGCTTTGGCTTCTTCGGCCTTCATCCAATAGTCTCGTTCGCTGTCTTTATAAACTTTTTCAAAAGTTTGCCCGGAATGATTCGAAATAATCTGGTATAATTCGTCTTTCAATTTCAAAGTTTCTCGCAAATTGATTTCCATATCGGTTGTAACGCCTTGAAACCCGCCCGACGGCTGATGAATCATCACGCGGGAATGTGGCAGTGCCGAACGTTTTCCGGCTGCGCCTGCACACAGCAAAACGGCACCCATAGAAGCAGCCATCCCGGTACAAATCGTTGCAACATCGGGTTTGATAAACTGCATGGTATCATAAATCCCTAATCCGGCATAGACGCTCCCGCCGGGAGAATTTAGGTAAATTTGAATGTCCTTGCCTGCATCTGCGCTTTCCAAAAACAACAATTGCGCTTGAACGATGTTGGCAATTTGGTCGTCAATCCCAGTTCCGAGAAAGATAATCCTATCCATCATCAAACGGGAGAATACATCCATCTGGGCGACGTTTAATTGTCTTTCTTCGATGATATAAGGGGTCATACTGCTGACTAACTTGTCATAATACATGCTGTTGATACCCTGTTTTTTGATAGCGTATTTTTTGAATTCTTTCCCGTAGTTCATAGATATAATGTATTAAAAAGAAAAGCGTTAAAACTATATTTAACGCTTCAAAGATAACAATAAATTGCTTGATTTTATCCGTACAATTCTTTGATGAAGTCATTGTATGAAACTTCTTTTTCTTTCAAATCAATGTTTTCTTTAAAAAATTGAATCTGTTTCAAGCTTAAAATTTGGTCTGACAGTCGTTTGGCTTCCTCACGATTAGAGAGAATCCTGTTGGCGATGTTGTCAAGTTCGGTTTCGTCTATATCAATTTTGCCGAATTGAATCATTTGTTGAGCAATCAATTCTTTAGCCTTGTTTTTCAAATCGTCATAGGTGACTTGCAAATTGTTGTCTCTGATGAGCTTAGACTCAATCAATTGATAACGGAGTGCTTTTTCTGATTTTTCATATTCGGCGGCGGCTTCGTCGGCGGTCAAAGGTTTTTCGCCCACGGTTTGTATCCATCTTTGGAGGAATGCTTGCGGAAGGTCGAATTGGGTATTTTCAATCAAAAATTCCGTTACATCGTTCAGAAGTTTTTGGTCGCTTTGTTGCCCAAATTGTTGTTCAAAATCTGTGCGTAACGTGTTAATCATTTCCGCTTCTGAATTGACTTTTTCCTCTCCAAATATCTTGTCAAAAAAATCTTGATTGAGTTCAGCTGCTATTCTGAGTTTTACATCTTGAATTTCGAAATGTACGTCCACGTCTAAATCGTGTGCTTCATCATGGCTTATTTTTAGATGACGTATCAAATCGTGTGCATCTTCAACGATTTTTTTGGTGTTTAAAACTACCGTATCGCCGATTTTTGCCCCGGTCAATTGTTTTTGTGCATCCTTGGCAAGTTCGTTAAATATGAGAATGGTTTCGTTGTGGATGTTTTTTACATCATTTGTAAAAACACCTTTTATTTCGGTATCTTTTCCAGCAGCATCTTTGTCTTCAATCTTTCCGTATTGTTTGCGAAGGTTGTCGATTTGTTTGTTGATGGCAGCATCGTCTGCTATAATCTTGTACAATTTAACTTTATCGCCAACTTTCAGGTTGATGTCGAATTCTGGTGCGAGGCCCAATTCAAATTCGAAAGAGAATTGTTCGGCATCCCAGTCCAAATCGTCTTGCGGTTTTGGCAGTGGATTTCCCAATACATCTAATTTTTCTTCAGTCAAAAACTTGTCTAACGCGTCTTGGAGAAGTTTGTTGATTTCGTCCACCAAAACGGCCTTACCATATTGTTTTTGAATGAGTGAAAAAGGCACGTTCCCTTTTCTAAACCCCGGCACATTGACGTTTTTTCGATAGTCTTTCAGTACTTTAGCTACTTTGTCGGAATAATCTTCTTTGAGGATGTCAATTTTTACAACTGCGTTTAGCGAGTCGATTTGTTCTTTGATAATATTCATGTAGTGAGTGATTTCAATTTGAATTGGGCGGCAAAAATACTACATTTTAACATTCTGGCAAATATTTTAACTTGCTTATCACATTCGTTTTCAAGATTTCATCCCATAAAAACCCCGGGGCACGTAATGGCTGAAGATTCATAATCTCAACCCGCTGGGTGAAATTAATAAAATTCCGACAAGGACGGCTGCCAATCTTGAATGGTTACGACTTTCCGCTAAATAAATTTGGTGTTTATAAGAGAATTAATTTACTTTGCATTTCAAAGTACTTTATCATGAATAAAAATGAACACCTAAAAAACTTAAGCGAAATCAAGCAGCTCATGGATCGCTCATCCAGATTTATTTCTTTGAGCGGGCTTTCGGGCATAATTGCAGGGGTTTATGCCATCATTGGAGCTGCTCTGGCCTATTTTTTTACTTTCCCAAAGCCGGGAAGCTATCTTGAAACAAACAGTCGGAATTTCAAAATATCAGTTTTTATAATATTATTTGTCGCCGTTTTAAGTGTTGTCACCGCTTTTTTTCTCTCCTCAAGGAAAGCAAAAAAAAATAACGAAAAAATTTGGGATGCCACAACAAAGCGTCTGTTAACCAATTTTCTTATTCCATTGTTAACAGGCGGTATCTATATTATTCTCAATTTAAACAATCAGCATTATGGATTAACCGCTTCTTTAATGCTCATTTTCTATGGGCTGTCTTTAGTTAATGCTTCCAAATACACCGTGGGTGATATAAAATACTTGGGAATTGCCGAAATTGCCGTGGGGCTTCTGTGTGCTGCACTTCCGGGATATGGATTGTGGTTTTGGATTTTGGGGTTCGGTTTCTTTCATATTATCTATGGAAGTTTGATGTATCTGGATGAGAAAAAATCTTAGCTGTGGGATTAATCGATAATATTAATAAACTATTCGACCACCGAATTCGGCTGGGTATTATGTCCATCTTGGTTGTCAACGAAGATGCAGATTTCAACCGCCTAAAGGAACTGCTGAATGTGACCGATGGCAATTTGGCAAGCCACCTGAAATCTTTGGAGTCATCGAAGTATATTGAAGTTGAAAAATCCTTTATCGACAGAAAACCAAACACGCGCTATTCTGTCACGAAATTGGGTAAAGCTGAATTTAAAAAACACCTTGAAGCACTCGAAAAATTAATTAAATAAACAGCCTTCCGAACATAGACAAGCCATGTATCTCACTGAAACAAAATCTTGAATCACTGAAACAGCTATAAATAAGCGCTAAATATTTTTTTATTAATCAACTTTGAATAACAAAGTACTTTAAATCTAACATTATGGAAGAAAAAACTGTAACATTCGCAAATTGGTTGCGCAATTCTATTACTGCGAAAATGCTCGTGGTCGGGTTTCTGTTGGTAGTATTGCTCATTCCGCTACTTTTTGTACAAAACCTGATAGAAGAAAGAGGCCACCGGCAAAAGGAAGTCGTCCATGAAATAAATAAAAAATGGGGAAACGAAATTGTGCTTTCAGGCCCCATTTTAAAAATCCCTTACAAAGCTTTCAAGGAAAACAGGGTTTATAGTCCGGACGGGAAATACACCACCACCCAGGAAACCGCAATAGAAGTGGCCTATTTTTTCCCCGAATTCTTAGAAATAGGGGCAACTGCCAACACTAAACCCCTGCACCGGAGTATTTTTGAATCGGTCGTTTTTAATGCAGACATCCGTGTAAAAGGTAGTTTTCCGACCATAGACTTTTCCGAAACGGACATTCTTCCTGAAAACGTGCTGTGGGACAAAGCCATACTCTTAATAAAAACCTCCAACCTGAAGGGAATCAGGAATACTTTGACAATAAATTTTAATTCAACTTCATTCAATATGTTGCCAAAATACGCAGATGAATACCTCAGTACTTTAGAAAGCAAACCTATTTTGGATTTTTCAAAAAACAGCTCCTCGCCTACTTCATTTTCATTCAATATGAATGTTAACGGCAGCGATGCAATAAAATTTATTCCTATAGGTAAAGAAACTACTGCTCACATGAAGAGCAATTGGCACTCACCCAGTTTTATTGGTGAATTTTTACCGGAAGACGGCTCTCGCAAAATCGCTCAAAGCGGATTTAAAGCATCGTGGAAAATCCTACAAATTAACCGCCAATTTGAACAATCGTTTTTTGGCAAACTTCCCGATTTGACAAAATTTGCTTTCGGCACGCAGCTGATTGTAACGGTTGACGAATATCAAAAAAGTGAACGCGCAGCAAAATACGGGTTCTTGGTTATCGGGTTGACCTTGCTTGTCTTCTTCCTCATACAACTCATCAGCAAAGTGTATATACATCCGTTTCAGTATGTCATGGTCGGCTTGGCCTTGATTATGTTTTACACTTTGCTTATTTCAATTTCGGAACACAGTTCGTTTTTTAAAGCATACTTAATCGCGGCTCTGTCGGTTTTAGGCCTCATTACATTGTACTCGAGGAGTATTCTGAAAGGTGTAAAATTTCCATTGCTTATTTGTTTTTCATTGGCAACGCTTTACAGCTATATTTTTATCATCATCCAATTGGAAAATTATGCACTTATAACAGGCAGTATCGGTTTATTTGTAATACTGGCTATCATCATGTTTGTTTCAAAAAAGATTGACTGGCAGAAAGATTAAGCACAATTGGGGGCAGATTAGCCCGCTTGTCACATTCGCTTTCAAGATTTCATTCCATAAAAAACCGGAGGAAAAACTCCGGTTCATTTTTATAAAATTTGAAACTTTAAGGAAGAATCAGCGTATTAAAATTTATCAATTTAACTTCCGGCAAGGTTGAACCATATTTTGTATTGATTGCCCTGATAAAAGCATTTGCAACCAAGGCATATCCTCTTGGAGTAGGATGGATTCCGTCTAAAGAAAAAGTCCCCCCGCTCACCAAAGGTTGTTTCATCACGCCGCCGTCAAACGGGATACCGCCGTTGAGCACCTGCAATTGGGCAGCTTTTGCATCGACAAAAGCCAAGTCAAACTGTTGTGCCAAGGCTTGTATGGTGGCATTGTATTGTGCCGTTGCGTTCGCAATTGTTTGAAGTTCATCTGTGTCCAAAGCGTCTTTGTCTTTGATCGGGTTGGCAGCCGCAAGCACCAATTGTGCTTGTTCAGCTGTTGGAGTGCCACCACCTTGCAATATTCCCAATACCTGAAGGACAGCCGGGGTAATGGCTACCGAACCATATCCTTGCGTGCGCAAGGCATTTTGATCGATTGTCAGCAACAACAATTCGTCTGAGGCCATTTGTCTTAGCCCAAGCGGATTGGTTTGTGTAGCCGGAACGGAAATTAAAAAACGATTGGGGCCGGCGGAGAAAGTAAACGCATATTGCGAAGCTATTTGGACTGCTTGTTGAGGCGGTACATTTTGTTGGATAAGCCCTTGGGTGAAAATACCACTAAACGCTTGAAAAAATCCGGTCAGGCTTGCCGCTTGTGATGCGTCGAGCACCAAAGCATTGTTTGGCACGGTTGTAAAAAATGGAATCGTAAACACATCCGGAATGTTGGCGACAACCCCTTTTGCTCCTGTTCCGGTCAATGCGGCCAGCAAGGTATTGTAAACCGATGCAAAAACATTGCCGTCGGTGATGTCGTTGGGTCCATAAGTCGTCGGATCAAGATTCCCGGTTTGGTCAATTCCAGTACCACCCGAAAGCGCATAACCAAGTACATCGTTGTTGCCAATCCACAAACTAAAAAAAGTAGGGTTTTGCGCGATGGCATCCTGAAGCACGGTCGAGTTTGGGCTGGAGGCAAAGCGGACAAAATAAGGATTGGCTTTACCGAGAGAAACATTGGCTACATTGCCAAAGCCGGGAGCTAAAAGATGGAAGCTTTTGGCTCCGGGCACGCCCATATTGTTAAATGGGCCAGCCAAAACGTTGGTGATATCGGTAGTCGGCGAACCGGGAATCCTCGAAGGTAGCAGACCATTGGATGTTTGCGCCAAAACCAGTCTATTTTCAAGAATTTGCTGGCCGCCGAGCAAGACACCGCCAAGGTTGTCATTCATCAATGGAATTTTGAATTCACCGCCACCTGCCAAAGCAAATTGCTCGGATAAAATGTACGGAAACGAACCTTCTTGACCTTGAATGAACAAGGCTCCGTCAGCAAAACCTGCCGTCAGAGAGTTACCCAAAGAAACATAGTTACTGAAATCTGCCGAGCCAGGCGAGGCTACTACCTCTTCATCGATAATTGTATCGTTCGCGTCATCACCGTTACAAGCTACTACTGCCAAAAGGGCAAGTAATAACCATAGATTATAAACTTTCTTCATGATTTGGATTTTGTTTGTTTGAAGTAATTGAATATTAACTTAACGTTAATAATATGCAATTATAACAAAATAGTTTGAAACTTTTACGAATCTTTCAAAAAAGAGAATAAAAAAGATTGAAGAACGGAAAGCAACAAACTAAAAAACAAGGCGCTCCATACACTGCTAACCAGAAAACCACTGACGAGTTCGGCTACCATGAGTATGATAACCGCGTTGATGACCAATAAAAATAACCCAAAAGTGACAATGGTAACGGGTAGCGTAAAAAAAATCAAGATGGGTTTTACGAAAAGATTGAGTACGCTTAATAAAAAGGCAACCCAAATGGCAGTTAAATAATCATTCACGGTTACGCCGGGCAAAAGGGCTGCAATTGCCATCACGGCTACCGCAGAAGTGAGAATTCGAATGATGGGTTTCATGGAGTTAATTTTATTTTTTCACAAACCTCACAGGTTTCCAAAACCTGTGAGGTTTTGGTTTAATTTTTCAAGAAAGATACTAATTTTTCATAAAAAACTTTCGGGTTTTCGGCATGCAGCCAATGGCCCGTACCCAAGACTTCAAAAATACTTGCTTTTGGAAAAAACTTTTCAATGGCAACCCGATCATTTTCTTCAATATACGAAGAGTTTTGGCCTTTCATAAACAAAACGGGATTTTCAAACTTTGCCCTTTGCATAAAAGTTTCCCCTATCATTTGCTCGGCTTGAGACAGCACTTTTAGATTGCATTTCAGTCCAAATTTTCCATTGGTTTCGCGATACAAATTTTTTAATAAAAACTGACGGACACCAAAATCAGGAATGTATTTTTTTAATTGATTGTCTGCTTCTTGTCGAGTTTCTAATTTTCCCAAATCTAAGGAAAGAAGCCCCGCCAGCACATCGGCGTGATGCGGTGGATAAACCTTAGGGGCGATGTCAACCACGATGAGTTTTTCTATTAATTCAGGGTGTCTTATTGCGAGATTCATCGCCACTTTACCTCCCATGGAATGCCCGATGACGGTAACATTCGATAATTGATAATGCAGGCAATATCGATAAACATCTTCGGCGAGCACATTGTAGTTGAATTCGTCGCTGTGAAAACTGTTGCCGTGGTTTCGCTGATCAATTAAATGTGCTTGAAACCCATCATCGGCCAACTGTTTCCCGATGGTTTTCCAGTTGTCCAACATCCCTAGGAATCCATGAAGAATCAAAATGGGTTTTCCTTTTCCCAAAACAATCGAGTGTAGCAGCATTTGTGTTAAGTTATTGATTAATCTTACAAGTTCGTTATTGATAGTATGTTTATTGTCTATTGCCTTCATTATCCAATTTTCGCAAATACAATTGGATTACGTTTTCTAATCCCAAATAAAGCGACTCGCAGATAAGCGCGTGGCCGATAGAAACTTCCAACAGATTCGGGACATTTTGCGCGAAAAAAGCGATGTTTTGCAAACTCAAATCGTGTCCGGCGTTGACACCTAAACCCAAATTTGAGGCGAGTTTAGCTGCCTCGGCATAGGTGTCAATTCCCTTTTTATTCCCTGCTTCATATTCTTTGGCGAAAGATTCGGTGTATAATTCAATTCGGTCGGTACCAGTTTCTTTTGCGCCTTCTACCATTTTTAATTCGGGATCCACAAAAATAGATGTCCGGATGCCGTTTCTTAGAAATTCAGAAATAATTTCACTTAAAAAACCTTTGTGCTTGCGCGTATCCCAACCCGCGTTTGAGGTGATGGCATCGACTGTGTCGGGAACCAAGGTCACTTGCGTCGGTTTTATTTTCAATACCAAATCGACAAAATCGGGAATCGGGTTTCCTTCGATGTTGTATTCGGTCGTGACCACATTGACCAAGCTGTACGCATCCTGATAACGGATATGACGTTGGTCGGGCCGCGGATGAATCGTGATTCCTTGTCCGCCAAAAGCTTGCACATCACGCGCCACTTTCAATAAATCGGGCGTATTGCCTCCTCTAGAATTGCGCAAAGTGGCTATTTTATTGATGTTGACACTGAGTTTAGCCATAATTGAGATTTTGATTGCAAAAATACAAAGAGCAAACCTTTAGATGTCCTAAAAAATGATTATTTTGCATGCATATGAATTCAGTTTCACAGAAAATGAAAATTACCGACTTTATCAACACAGATATTAAACCGCTTACTTTAAAAAACACTTTGAAGCAAGCCAAAGATTCGTTTAAAAAAAATGACACCAATCACTTGCCCGTCATTGATTCGCATCTTTTGGGAATGTTGTCTAAGGAAGATATACACGATTTAGATTTGGGTAAAAATATTGAAGATTATCAATACCTGCTTGATTTATTTTACGTTAAAAACTCATATAATTGGCTGGAAGTATTGGGTTTATTTGCGCAAAATCATACTGACATAATGCCCATAGTCGATGATGAAAATCTATATAACGGTTCTTATTTATTGGAAGATTTGCTCAATTTCATATACGAAACTCCTTTTCTGACCGAACCCGGTAATATCCTCATTATCGAACACAACACCACCGAACACTCGATGAGTAAAATCTGCCAAATTGTAGAGTCGAATGACGGGAAAATGCTCGGTGCATTTATCTCTGAAAACAGTCCTGACACCTTACAGGTCACACTCAAAATCGGCCCAATCGCCATCAACCCGATTATTCAATCTTTTAGAAGGTATGGTTATCAAATTGTTTCTGAACACGAAGAAGACAAATTGATGAGCAACCTAAAAGACCGGTCGGAGTATCTAAATAGGTATTTAAACATTTAAATCTGATGAAAATTGCCGTTTTTGGTTACGTGAAACACCCGCAGATGATAGACAGTTTGAAATCTGTATTAGCTTGTATAAAAGCCCGGCAACTGAAACCAGTTTTGGAAAATGAATTGCGCGATGAAGCACTTTCGTCCGGGCTTGATGTTGCCCATTTTCTGACTTTCTCAAGCTCGGAAGATTTGGATGGCACTTTTGATCTTTTTTTGAGCATCGGTGGCGACGGCACTTTTTTACGCTCGGTCAACTACGTACGAGATTCGGGCATCCCGGTCTTGGGACTCAACATCGGAAGGCTCGGCTTTCTGGCGAACGTTCAGAAAGAAAAATTTAATCAAGCACTTGACTGTCTTTTAAACAGTCAATATGCCATCAGCAAGAGAAGCTTAATTCTTTTGGAATCTGATTTGCCTAGTGATGAAACACCTGGACAACAAATCGCGCTAAACGAAATTGCACTGAGCCGACGCAATACCACCTCAATGATTACCATCGAAACTTGGCTCAACGACGAATATCTCAACGCATATTGGGCAGACGGGCTGATTATATCGACCCCGACTGGATCGACAGGCTATTCGCTGAGTTGCGGCGGGCCGGTTATCAGTCCCGAAACACAAGCGTTGGTGCTGACCCCAATCGCCCCACACAACCTCAATGCCAGGCCTCTCATCATCCCCGACAACGTGACGGTAAGGCTCAAAGTTACCGGCCGGGAACCCAATTATTTGGTTTCGTTGGATGCCAACCTGATTACTTTTGCCAACGAAACCTCCCTCACCATAAAAAAAGCACCCTTTCACATCAACATGATTGAACTACAGGGTGAAGGTTTCTACAAAACACTCCGTAAAAAATTGCTATGGGGCGAGGATAAACGAAACCTGCAACAATAATTTAAAGCAACTTTAGTTTTAATTCGTGCACGAATTGACAGTAAATTGTTGAATCGTAAGCAGATTTGTTATATTTGCAAACTTTTAAAAACATGAAGTATTTATTCGGATTTATTTTGATGTTCATCAGCTACATACCTGTTCGTGCACAAATCTACGAGGTGGGAATCTTTGGAGGCGGCAGCAACCTGATTTCCGATGTCGGGAAAACCGATTATATTGCCCCAAACCGATTTGCTATTGGTGCGGTTGCCAAGTGGAACAGAAGCCCGAGATATGCCTATCGCGCATCTTTCACCTACGCCAGGGTTTCCGCCGACGATGCAGATTCGGATATCGGCAAAAGAAAACAACGCGGATTCAGATTCAAAAACACGGTCAAAGAAGCATCGGCGGGAATGGAATTTAATTTTTGGGATTTTGACTTGCACGAATACGGGTTTACACACACCCCTTACGTGTATTCCGGCTTGAGTTTCTTTCAATACGGGACGCTTTCCGGTAACGACTCTTCTGTTGCCATCCCGATGGTGGTGGGGTACAAAGTTAAAATGACCGAGCGGTTTATCTTGGCATTTGAAGTTGGTGCCCGCTATACCTTCACCGACAATTTGGACTTAAGCAATCCCAACGACAACGACACTTTTGACGGTCAAAATTTTGGCAATGTGAAAAGCAACGACTGGTTTGTATTTACAGGCCTTACACTTTCCTACACCTTTGGCAAAAGGCCTTGTTATTGCAGAGAATAATGGAACAGATAGAAAGCCAATTAATCAAAGAACACCTTCCCAATCATCTGGCCATCATCATGGACGGCAATGGGCGTTGGGCTAAGAGCCATGGATATGAAAGAGTGTTCGGGCACAAAAAAGGTACGGAATCTGTAATAGAAACCGTTGAAAATGTGGGTAAATTGGGTATTCAATATTTAACACTCTACGCTTTTTCGACCGAAAATTGGAACCGTCCCAAAAGAGAAATCGATACCTTGATGAACCTCTTGATATCATCACTCAAGAAAGAACTTAAAACACTTCAGAAAAATTCGATAAAACTAATCGCCATTGGTTGTTTGGAACAACTGCCCAAAAAAGCATTACGTCAATTGTCGGAGGTTATTGAGCAAACCAAGCAGAACGAAAATTTAACATTGGCTCTGGCTCTATCTTACGGTGCTAGAGAAGAGATTGTCAGAGCCACCAAAGCCATCGCACTTAAAGTTAAAAATAATATAATTTCAATAGAAGATATTGACCAATCCACGATTAATAATCATCTTTACACGCAAAATTTACCGGATGTAGATTTGTTAATACGCACCAGTGGCGAATTGCGCATCAGCAACTTTCTACTTTGGCAGTCTGCTTATGCTGAATTTTATTTTACAGATGTGCTGTGGCCTGATTTTAGAAAAGAACATTTGGTCAAAGCATTGTTGGACTATCAAAAAAGAGAAAGACGTTTTGGAAAAATTAGCGAGCAACTCATATAAATACATGTCTAAAAATTACCTATCCCTTCTAATCCTTGCCACCTTATCCCTGCTTTCAGCAAACACTTTTGCTCAAGATGGCTTGACTTTTGGAAACGGAAAAACATACCTGTTGGAAGAACTCAAAGTAACCGGAGTGGTTACCTACAACGAACAAACTATCATCACTTATACCGGCTTGATTCCCGGTCAACCCATCACCATCCCCGGCGTGAAACTTAGCGACATTACGAAAAGGCTGTGGGGGCTCGGGCTTTTCAGCAATGTCAATTTTTATTTGACCAAGGTCGAAGGTGATAAAGCATGGTTAGAACTTGAAATTCAAGAGTTGCCCGAACTTTCTGAAGTGAAATTTGTCGGGATGAAAAAAAGCAAAACCAAGGAACTTATCAAAGAAGCTTCGCTCAACAAGGGAATCAAAGTCACCGAAAACCTCATTACCAATACCAAAAATTACTTGGAAAACAAGTATAAAAAGAAAGGCTATCTCAATACCAAAACCGTTATCAATACCCTTCCGGATACGGTAGGTAAAAACTCGGAGAAAATGGTCATCCGCATTGACAAAGGCGACAAAGTGAAAATCAGAAAAATAATTCTCGAAGGAAACGAAAAAATTTCTGATTACCGCCTCAAAAAAACCCTCAAGAAAACCAAACAAGTAAAGGTTTACCGGCTATTCAAACGGTCTAAATATATAGAAGATGATTACCACAAGGATCTTCAAAGCTTGGTTGATAAATACAAAGAACGCGGTTTCAGAGATGCCCGTATTCTTTCCGACACGCTCATCAAAGTCAGCAAAAAAAGAATTAATTTACTAATAAAATTAGAAGAAGGAAACAAATTTTATTTTGGAAATATCAATTTTGTCGGAAACTCTGTTTTTTCAGAAATCGACCTGAAGAACGCGCTGGGCATCAACAAAGGGGATGTCTATAACGGTGTCCTTTTCAAAAAAAGAATTAAAGACGATTCCAAACCCGATTCGGATGACTTGAGCAACCTCTATCAGAACAATGGTTATCTGTTTTCAAACCTCACGCCTGTTGAGGTGGGTGTGAGAAACGATACCATCGATTTCGAAATCCGCGTGGTGGAAGGCAAATTGGCTCATTTCAACGAAATCCGTGTCAACGGAAACACGCGCACCAACGACCATGTCATCTACCGTGAACTTCGCACACGTCCTGGCCAAGTGTACAGCAAAGCAAATCTATTGCGATCTATCCGGGAATTAGGCCAGACCGGATTTTTTGACCCGGAGCAAATAGATCCCAAATTTGAGAATGTAAAACCCGATGAAGGCATCTTAGACATCAACTATTCTTTGGTCGAAAAAGGCTCCAGCCAGATAGAATTGCAAGGTGGTTTTGGCGGCGGTGGTTTTATTGGTACTTTAGGGCTTTCGTTCAATAATTTTTCCATACGCAATATTCTCAAAAAAGAAGAATACAAACCACTCCCGATGGGTGACGGGCAATCGCTGGCGCTTCGGCTGCAGGCCAGCCGTACTTCGCGGGTATTCAGTTTTTCATTTGTAGAGCCTTGGCTGGGCGGCAAAAAACCCGTGCAGTTTTCAACCACACTATCACACAGCAAGCAGTTCTTGTTTAATGGAATCCGCAACGATGTGGACAAAAGCAGAAGTTTTACCATTGACGGGATTACGCTCGGGTTGGCAAAACGGCTCAAAGTACCGGACGACTTTTTTACACTTTCACAGGCTGTAAGTTTTCAATTTTTCAACCTCAATAATTTCAATACCGGCTTGTTTACCTTTGGCGACGGTGTTTCAAACAATTTTGCCTACACCATAGCTATAAGCAGAAACGACACGCGGGTAAACCCCATTTTCCCAGTCGCCGGATCCAGTTTCAACCTTAGCCTAAAAGTAACCCCTCCATACTCCCTATTGAGTGGTACGGATTACGGAAATTTAAAAAACCTGCCGGGATTTCAAAATGCAGACGGTACACCCAACCAATCTTTAATCGATCAGAAAAGATTCCGTTTTTTGGAATTTTATAAAATTAAATTTAAAGGAGAGTGGTACAACAGTTTGTATGCCAATAAATTAGTATTAAAAACCAACGCGGAACTCGGGTACTTGGGTTCCTACAATTCTGAACGGGGAACACCTCCATTCGAGCGATTTTTCTTGGGTGGCGATGGCTTAGGCAACTTTAGTTTAGATGGCAGGGAAACCATCGGACTGAGAGGATATCCCAATCAATCGCTATCAAGTTTTGATGGAGGTACGATTTACAACAAATTTTCGTTAGAATTAAGATACCCACTCACCTTGGGTCAGGCTGCATCCATTTATACACTTGGATTTTTGGAAGGTGGTGCCTCGTTTGAAAAGTTCAGGGATTACAATCCTTTCGACTTGAATCGTTCTGCCGGATTTGGAATTCGTATATTTATGCCCGCATTTGGCTTGTTGGGTATCGATTTCGGATACGGATTTGACAATCTTCCGGGAAGCCTGAAAGCCAATGGTTGGGAAACACATTTTATTATTGGTCAACAATTTTAAGTTTGGTACGGTTTTTTCTAAAACACTTCAGAATGAAAACAAAATATTTCCTTGTTCACTGCTTTTTGCTTCTATGGATGAGTAATTTTGCTCAAAAAGGTGTTCGCATCGCTTATGTTGACATGGATTATATTTTAAAAAACATTCCCGAATACCAAGAATCTGCAAGTTTACTCGACAAAAAAGTTTTAGATTGGAAAAAAGAAATTGAAGAAAAATACAGCGTTGTCAACCAGCAAAAAGAAGCTTTGGAGAAAGAAAAAGTTTTTCTGACCAAAGAATTGATCAAAGAACGAGAAGATGAAATTGCTTTTCAAGAGAGTCAGATATTGGACTATCAACAAAAAAGATTCGGTCCGAACGGCGATTTAGACATCCAAAAAAGACAATTGGCGCAGCCGGCACAAGACCAAGTGTTCAACGCCGTTCAGGAAATAGCTGCCAAGAGGCAATACGATTTTGTGTTTGATAAATCTGCCGATGTAGTGATGTTGTATTCCGCAAAAAAATACGATATTAGCGACCTGATTGTACGGATGATTACGAGAAATGCAAAAATAGATGCCAACGGCAAGAAAACCGAGGAAACCATCGAGTCTATTTTGAATGAGCCCGATTCGGAAACACTCAGCAGGCAAGAACAAATAGCCAACAAAAGAGATGAAAGGCTCCGTTTGTTGGAAGAACGAAAAAAAGCTATCGAAACGGAAAGACAAAAAAGACAACTCGAATTTGACCAAAGAAGACAACGACTGCTCGATGAAAGAGAAGCACGAAGAACCGGAAAAACCGTTAAGCAAATACGAAATGAGCGGGGTGATGAAAGAAGCGTGCCTGATTCAACAACTGCGAAAGTTGACGGACGTAAACAACAACTAGAACAGAAAAAAACAGAAGCCGAAAGACAAAAACAAGAAAGGCTGCAACAACTGCAAGACAGAAAACAGCAATTGTTGTTGGAACAAGAAGCTCGACGAACCGGGAAAACAATAGAACAATTAAAAGCAGAAAAGAAAGAAGACGTGAAGGACAGCATTTCCGGTCAGACTGATGACAAAGCAAAACAATCGCTTGATGCCAAAAAGAAAGAATCTGAAGATAAAAAAGCTGCTCGAGCAAAACAATTAGAAGACCGCAAAAAAGCCATCGAAGCAGACAGGGCAAAACGATTAAAAGAATTTGAAGACCGCAGAAAAAAATTGGAAGAAGAAAAATTAAAAAAGAAAAACAAAGAAAACAATCAATAAAAATCGCTAATCTAAATTAATTAAAACAGTAAATTTTAAAACAATGAAACATTTCAAAACCAGTCTAATAGTATTGTTACTAACCGTTGGACTCAGCAGTATGAGCTATGCACAAAGCAAATTGGCACACATCAATACGCAAGAACTTATCAAGGTTTTGCCTGAAGCTATCGAAGCTAACAAACAATTGGAAAAACTTGAACAAACCTACACCAAAGACATTCAAACTTCCTACCTTGAATATCAAAAAAAGTTAGAGCAATACCAAAAAGAAGCTGAAACACAACCTAAAGAAGTAAACGAAAGAAGAGCAAACGAAATGTCAGATGTCGAAAACAGAATACGTGAAGCACAAGAATCGGCAGCCAAAGAATTGCAACAAAAACGCTCTGACCTCTACGGGCCCATCATGGAAAAAGTCCGTGCGGCTATTCAAAAAGTAGCCAAACAATTGGGATATGAGTATGTTTTGGATGCCAGCACATTAATTGTAGCCGATGGTAAAAATCTTTTGCCTGAAGTGAAAAAAGAATTGGGGCTCTAATCCAACATTTTTAAAAACTTTAATTTGTTGCCTTTCAGTGAGATTTTCTTACTTTAGGGCAACTTTTTTGTTATGACAACTACATCTCCCATTGGAATTTTTGACTCCGGCGTAGGCGGGACAACCGTTTGGAAAGAAATTTCAAAACTATTGCCCAACGAGCAAGTCATCTATTTGGCTGATAGTAAAAACGCACCATACGGCGATAAAAAACCGGAAGAAATTGTCCGTCTATCCATCAAAAACACGGAATTTCTACTAAAAAATAGTTGCAAAACAATCGTTGTAGCTTGCAACACCGCTACAACCGCTGCAATTGCCACCTTACGGCAAAAATACGACATCCCCTTTATCGGAATCGAACCGGCCATCAAACCGGCAGCTTCCCTGACAGACACCAACCGGGTGGGTGTTCTCGCTACGAAAGGAACTTTATCAAGTGCTTTGTTCCATCAAACTGCAAACCTGCATGCCAAAAATATTGAGATTATGGAGCAACGAGGCGACGGTTTGGTAGAGCTAATCGAATCGGGCGAAACAAATTCCGAAAAAACATTCGCGCTACTTAAAAATTACATCGAGCCGATGCTCGAAAAAAACATCGATTGTTTGGTGTTGGGATGCACACACTATCCTTATCTAATCCCGCAACTCAAAAAAATACTTCCTCCATCGGTTACAATAATCGATTCGGGCGAAGCTGTAGCCAGGCAAACCAAGCATGTACTCGAAAAATCAAACTTGCTGAACACATCGGGTACAAAACCCATTAATTTTTGCTATACCAATTATAAAATCCACTTGCTTCAGGGTTTTATCAACAAATTGGAACTCAACACGTGGGTCGAGTTTTTGGAATTTTGATTTCTCATGCGATAGATAGTCATAACCTAAACTATCCGTTTAAGTTCCTTATCTTTGCACCCTTAGAAATTTTCTTTTAAACTTAATCAAAGTATAGCATGCAACTGTACAACACCTTAAGCGCGAAAGAAAGGGAAGCACTCATTGCCGAAGCCGGAAAAAAAAGGCTCACTCTTTCTTTTTACCAATATGCCAAAATCGAAAATCCGGAAATTTTCAGAAACCATCTGTTTATTACTTGGAATGAGCTCGATGTTTTGGGGCGAATCTATATTGCCAAAGAAGGTATCAACGCCCAACTTTCGGTTCCTGCTGATAACTTTTCCGCATTCAAATTGCAACTCGACAGCATCACATTCCTGAAAGATGTGCGGCTGAACATCGCCGTAGAACACGATGATTTTTCTTTTCTCAAACTCAAAGTTAAAGTTCGCAACAAAATTCTCGCCGATGGCTTGAACGATGACACATTCGACGTGGTCAACAAAGGGATCCACTTGGATGCAAAAGCCTTCAACGAACTTATCGAACAACCTGAAACCATCTTAGTGGACATGCGAAACCACTACGAAAGCGAAATTGGGCATTTCAAAAACGCCATCACACCCGATGTTGATACATTCAGAGACTCGCTGAGTTTGATTGAAAATGATTTAAAAAATTTCAAAGAGGATAAAAATATCGTGATGTATTGTACCGGCGGTATCCGCTGTGAAAAAGCAAGTGCCTACTTCAAACACAAAGGTTTTAGGCATGTTTACCAATTGGAAGGCGGCATCATCAATTATGTAAATCAAGTAAAAGAAAAAGGACTTGAAAATAAATTTATCGGTAAAAATTTCGTTTTCGACGAACGCCGCGCCGAGTGCATTTCCGAAGATGTGATTGCACGTTGCCACCAATGCGGAAACCCTTGCGACACACACGTCAATTGTGTCAACGAAGCATGCAACTTGCTGTTTATCCAATGCGAAGCCTGCGCCGAAAAGATGAACCACTGTTGTTCTGTAGCCTGCATGCAAATAGCTTCTTTGCCTTATGAAGAGCAAAAACTATTGCGCAAAGGCAAAGCCAACAGCAACAAAATTTTTAAAAAAGGGCGGAGCGAGGTACTCCATTTTAAGTAATTGATCCAATCAATCTGCACGCTAGTATGAAAAAAAATATCTATAAATTACTCAAGCTCAATGCCCGCATTAAAAATCATCGCGTCAAATTTTTGGCTCTCTATTTTCTTCATCGTTTAGGCATGCGGTACCTATCTGTTAACCTCGACCCTGTGATGGCCTGCAATCTGCGTTGCAAAATGTGTTACTTTACCGATAAAAACTATCTAAAAAACCTCAAAGGTATCCTCAACACATCAGATTCTGAGCGAATGGCTCAGCTTGTTTTCAAAAGGGCACTTAAACTTCAAATAGGCTGTGGAACAGAACCCACTTTATATAAAAACTTACCTGAATTGGTGGCTTTAGGTAAAGCCCATGGTGTACCCTACATTTCGCTAACTACCAATGCCAATCTACTAACCGAATCAAGCATCAGGAAGTTGCTTGAAGCCGGCCTGAACGAACTTACCATTTCACTTCACGGAATCACTAAAGCTACTTATGAAAATTTTATGCAACAAGGAAAATTTGAAATTTTCCTTCAGGTTTTTGAAACATTAAAAAAACTAAAGAAAGAGTTCAACTTCAATGTCCGTATCAATTACACCTTCAATAAAGATAACTTTTTTGAATTAGAACAAATATTCGAAACCTTTAGTGGCGAAAGTTTTGATATACTTCAACTTCGACCCATTCGAAAACTGGGTGAAACATCCTATCAAAACTTCGACCTTTCTGAAATCATGCCCCATTATCATAAACTTATTCAAAAAATTAAAATCACCTGTAGAGAGAACAATGTTTTGCTTATGGCTCCACGTGTTATTGATGAACAAATGTCCGAAAAAACATCCGCCTCAGCCTTGATACACGATTACACTTTTTGCTATGCCTCGCCTGATTTTTTATTTAGAAAAGATTTTGACTGGAGAACAGAAGATTTCGAATCTTACACTAAGAGAATCGGTTGGGCAAAGACACTTTTTAGAAATATTTTTAAATCTTCCCGAGAAATTGTTTCAGTTTCTTACAAACTGAACTATGAGCTGACATTTTAAAAATTTTTTAATCTTACATATATTTAATACTTTTAACCTATAACAATAAAACCTATTTATGGCCTGCAGCAATTGTGGAACAGATACAAACGGAACGCCAAAAGGATGCAAAAACAACGGTACTTGCGGTACTTCAAGTTGCAACAAACTCACTACTTTCGACTGGCTTGCCAACATGAAACTTCCACAAGGACAGTCGTCTATGCCTTATGCGGAAGTCAGTTTCAAAAATGGAAGAAAAGAGTTCTTCCGAATCCCTGACAAAATAACCCTCCACATGGGCGACATCGTAGCCACCGAAGCCCAATCGGGCCACGACATCGGGACCGTAACCCTTACCGGTGAGTTGGTAGGCATACAGATGAAAAAGAAAAAAATAACAACGGAGAGCGCCGACATCAAGAAAATATACCGCGTCGCTTCTCAAAGAGACTTGGACGTTTGGCAACAAGCACGTAGCAAAGAAGAAGCCATTCAGGTCCGTGCGAGGGAGATAGCCATAGCCCTTCGCTTGGAAATGAAAATATCGGATGTGGAAGTGCAAGGCGATGGATCTAAAGTCATTTTCTATTATACTGCCGACACCCGTGTAGATTTCAGGCAACTCATCAAAGAATTTGCACGTGAATTTTCCATCCGAATCGAAATGAAACAAATCGGGCTTCGGCAAGAAGCCTCGAGGCTCGGCGGAATCGGCTCCTGCGGGCGCGAATTGTGCTGCAGCACATGGTTGACAGACTTTCGTTCGGTAAATACCACCGCAGCCAAATACCAACAACTTTCCCTCAATCCGCAAAAATTGGCCGGACAATGCGGCAAGCTAAAATGTTGCCTCAATTATGAGTTGGACGCATACTTAGATGCATTGCAAGATTTCCCAAAAATGGAAATAAAACTAAAAACTGAAAAAGGCGTCGCAGCCTGTCAGAAAATTGATATTTTTAAAGGAGTCCTTTGGTATGCTTATGAAGGAGAATGGATGAATTGGCACCTACTCACTACTGAGAAAGCGAATGAAATCATCAAGAAAAACAAAAACAATGAAACCGTGACAAGCCTTGAAGATTTTGTAGGCATTTTAGAAAAAGATGAAACCGTCGAATACGAAAACGTAGTTGGACAAGACAGCTTAACCCGATTTGACCAGCCCAAAAAGCATAAAAATAAGAACCGTAACAAAAATCGAAACAAAACCCCTCGAAATGCGCGTTAATGCTTTGATGATGATTGTTTTGATTGGCGTAATGGCCTCATGCGACCAAAAGATGATTTTGGATGATTACCGAAACGTGGGCGATTTTTGGCAAAAAGACAGTGCGGTGGTTTTTAATTTCTACCCGCCGGATACGCTGAAGCCATACAATCTTTTCATCAATCTTCGCAACAACAATGACTTCGGTTTCAGCAATATTTTTTTGATAACCGAGTTGTATTTTCCAAACGGATTGATCCAAACTGACACCCTTCAATACATGATGACAAACCCCAAAGGTGAATGGTTGGGAAACGGATTCACTGATTTGAAAGAAAATAAACTTTGGTATAAAGAAAATATGCGGTTTCCAAGTTTGGAAAACTATCAAATTCATATCAAACAAGCCGTTCGAAAAACTGGTGACGTTGAAGGAATTAAAGAACTCAAGGGTATCACACAAGTTGGGTTTAGAATTGAAAAAACAAATTAATTTTTAAGCAATTAAAAATGAGCATTAAAAAAAAAGCTACTGCTTCAAAACCGTACAAATTTACCAAATGGTTTTTTGGACTTTTCTTTGCCGGATTGGGCTTTGTTATATTTCTTTTTCTTTTGGCCTCCTGGGGGGCATTTGGTTCTCTCCCCACTTTTGAATTACTCGAAAACCCCAACACGAATCTGGCTACAGAAATTATTTCTTCGGATGAAAAAACTTTGGGAAAATTTTATTTTAACGACAACCGCACACCCGTTTTCTTTGAAGATTTACCTCCACACTTGGTCAACGCACTGGTCGCAACTGAAGATATTCGATTCTATGAACACGCCGGCATTGATTTTAAAGGGACTTTGCGTGCCCTGCTTTTTTTGGGGACAAGAGGCGGTGCGAGCACCATCACCCAACAATTAGCCAAACAATTGTTTACAGAAAAGGTTTCACAAAACATCATGGCGCGTGGCTTGCAAAAAATTAAAGAATGGATTATCGCCATTCGTTTAGAAAAACAATACACCAAAGAAGAAATCATCACGATGTATTTTAATATATATGATTTCAATTACAATGCCGATGGGATTCGCTCAGCCGCACGTATCTATTTTAACAAAGAACCCAAAGATTTGTCTATCAATGAATCTGCAGTTTTGGTTGGTATGTTTAAAAACTCATCTCTCTACAATCCAAAACTAAGATCCGAACTGGTCAAAAACAGGCGAAACACAGTTTTAGACCAAATGTTTCGGTATGACTTTATATCAAAACAACAAAGGGATTCACTCCGAAAACTTTCACTTACTATCAATTTCACTCCGGAAACACACAGTCAAGGCTCAGCTACTTATTTTAGAGAGTATCTCAGAGATTTTATGCAAAAATGGATAAATACACATCCCAAAATAAACGCTGATGGAAGTAAATCCAAATACAATCTCTACCAAGACGGTCTAAAAATATATACCACCATCGATTTGCGCATTCAAAAAAATGCAGAAAACGCAGTCAACGAACATCTTGCCCATCTACAAAAAGAATTTTTCAGGCAAAATGAAGGCAATAAAACTGCACCATTCAGAGACATCAGCAAAGAAGAAACCCAAAGAATCCTCAACCAATCAATGAAACGATCAGAAAGATGGCGAGTTCTTAAAAACATGGGGCAAACGGAAAAGGAAATAAAAGAATCATTTTACAAGAAAACAGCAATGACCATTTTCACTTGGAGTGGAGAGAAAGATACTTTGATGCGCCCCATCGACTCAATAGTCTATTACAAACATTTCCTCCAAGCCGGCCTCATGTCGATGGAACCCCAAACCGGCCATGTCAAAGCTTGGGTTGGAGGCATCAACTACAAGCATTTTCAATACGACCACGTGTTGCAAGGAAAACGACAAGTTGGTTCAACCTTCAAGCCCTTTGTCTATACAGCCGCCATCGATCAACTTCACCTATCCCCTTGCGATGAATTCCCGGACGTTCAACACTGTATCGAGAAAGAAAAATACGGGAATCCAGAAGCTTGGTGCCCAAAAAACTCGGACGGAAAATACACCGGCCAAATGCTCACGTTAAAAAGTGCCCTAGCCAATTCTGTCAACAGCATCACCACACGGCTGATGGACAAAATCGGTCCTCGTCCTGTTATCAATTTGGCTCACAACCTCGGCATGGCTTCAGATATCCCGGAAGTCCCATCTATCGCACTCGGAACAGTCGATTTAAGCGTGTACGAAATGGTTGGCGCTTACGGGGCTTTTGTCAACCAAGGAATTTACATCACCCCAACCATGATTACCCGGATTGAAGATAAATACGGAACTGTTTTGGACGAATTTGTACCCGAAACCAAAGACGTTTTGAGCGAGGAAGTAGCGGCAACCGTTGTGAGCTTGCTGGAAGGGGTGACCCAACACGGCTCCGGGCAGAGACTTAGAGGCACTTGGGCACTCGGCAGAATCGATTACCAACGTGCAGTAACCGGGTATCCTTTCGATTTTAAAAACCCGATTGCAGGAAAAACAGGAACTACACAAAATCAAAGCGACGGCTGGTTTATGGGAATGGTACCTAACTTAGTTACGGGTGTTTGGGTAGGCGCAGAAGATCGCGCTGCACATTTTTCATCCATTACGTATGGCCAAGGTGCAACAATGGCTTTGCCCATTTGGGGAATTTTCATGCGCGCAAATTATGCCGACAAAACAATTAATGTCTCGCAAGGTGATTTTGAGAAACCACAAAATATGTCTATCAAAATCAATTGTGAAGAAAGTATTCTGCCCAATCCCAAAGAAGAATTTGATTGGTAATCCATCTTTTTACATATATAAATCCGATTAAAATCCAATGATTTCTTCAGGAAAAATAGAATTGATGGCTCCGGCAGGAAATTTTGAATCCTTGCAAGCTGCTTTAGACAATGGCGCAGACTCGGTTTACTTTGGGGTCGAACAACTCAACATGCGGGCACGCTCTTCCATTAATTTCACCTTAAAGGATTTACCCGAAATAGCCAAGCGGTGCAAAACCAAAAACGTCCGGGCTTATCTGACACTAAACACCATTATCTACGACCATGATTTGTCTGTCGTAAAAACCCTCTTATCCAAAGCCAAAGCAAACAACATCAGTGCAGTCATCGCATCTGACCAAGCCGTGATTTCGACCGCACGTAGCTTGGAGATAGCAGTACATATCTCCACACAACTGAATGTTACCAATATAGAAACGGTGAAGTTTTACAGCTTGTTTGCCGACACCATTGTTCTTTCTCGTGAATTGAGTTTGCGACAAGTGAAAAAAATCACAGAACAAATTGAAAAAGAACAAGTCAAAGGTCCAAATGGAAATCTGGTAGAAATTGAAATTTTTGGTCACGGTGCTTTGTGCATGGCTGTTTCGGGTAAATGTTACCTGAGCCTGCATTCGCATAATTCTTCTGCAAACCGGGGTGCATGCAAACAAAATTGCCGAAAAAAATATACCGTCATCGATCAAGAAAGTGGTTTTGAAATCGAAATAGACAACGAATACATGATGTCGCCCAAAGACTTGTGTACGCTTGATTTTCTCGACCAAGTGATTGATTCCGGCATCAAAATTTTAAAACTCGAAGGCCGTGGCCGCGCACCTGAATACGTAGCAACCGTCACCAAAACCTATCGCAATGCCATCGATGCGTATTACGAAGGCACTCTTACCAAAGAAAAAATCAGTGCCTGGATGAATGATTTGTCCACCGTTTACAATCGGGGCTTTTGGGCAGGCTACTACCTTGGGCATAAATTGGGAGAATGGAGTGAAAATCAGGGTTCTAATGCGATTCAAAAGAAAGTTTACATCGGCAAAGGCCTACATTATTTCCCAAAATCGGAGGTGGCAGAATTCAAAATTGAAGCCTACGATCTGTCAAAAGGGGATAAAATTCTTATCACAGGCCCCAACACAGGCGCACAAGAATTGGTTGTTGACGAAATGTTTGTCAACGACATCCAAGCTGAAAAAGCCTCTAAAGGAGATAGTTGTACTTTCAAAACACCTTTCCGCATACGCCTCTCTGACAAACTTTATAAAATGGTAGCGAGTTAATTCGATTTTTCAAAAATTTTATACATGTTTTATCAAAAAATATATTTATCATGATAACGGCCACTCTATCGAATTTCAGGAAAGACATCAGGTCATATTTAAAAATAATAACGGAAAACTTTGAGACCTTGATTATCAACAGAGGGAAAAACAGTGGTGTGGTTATCATCTCGTTGGATGAGTACAATTCACTGATGGCAACCCGGCACGAGCTCTCTTCAGCTTCAAATGAAAAAAGATTGGATTCGGCCATTGAAAAACTGAAAAACAAACGAACGTTTGAAAAAACACTTTTGGAAGAATGAAGTATGTTTTTGTCGATAAATCTTGGGAAGATTATTTGTATTGGCAAAAAACTGATAGAAAAATACTTCTAAAAATCAATGATTTACTTAAAGACATTTCCCGTACGCCATTCGTTGGAATTGGCAAACCCGAACCTTTAAGATTCAAATATAGAGGTTATTGGTTCAGAAGAATTGACCATGAGCACCGACTGATTTATCAAGTTTGAGAAGACAAAATTTTAATTGCAAAGTGTCGGTTTTATTATGATTAGCCTATTTTAAAATTCATTTCCAACCAATGGTCATCATCACCCTTCAAAGAGAAAAATGCATCGGTTGCAACTATTGCGTCGAATTGGATCCGGCGCATTACCGGATGTCTAAAAAAGACGGTAAATCCGTCCTCTTGAAATCGGTTAACAACAAAGGTTTCCACACCCTCAAATCGGCTAATCACAACATTTTGGAAAAATCCGAATTGGCTGCCAAAGCTTGTCCGGTGAAAATCATTTCGGTCAAGGAAATTTGAATATAGGAGTAGAATAGTTGTAATTTTCAACGTAAAATACTGAGCCATTAAGCGTGCCTCTACAAAAATAACCATTGAAACTATGGTTAAAATCCCTTCTAACTTCCTGTCGTTTATTAAATATTCCGTAAATTTAAACCAAAGTTTAGCCCGATGATTAACAAGACAGTAAACAACGTTCAAGAAGCACTAAAAGGAATAAAAGACGGAAGTACCCTCATGTTGGGTGGTTTTGGATTATGCGGCATTCCTGAAAATTCCATCGCAGAATTGGTTAGGCTCGGTGTAAAAAACCTTAGCTGTATCTCCAACAATGCCGGTGTGGACGATTTTGGTTTGGGGTTGCTTTTGCAAAAAAAGCAAATCAAAAAAATGACTTCCTCTTATGTCGGTGAAAACGATGAATTCGAACGGCAGATGCTCAGTGGTGAACTCGAAGTAGAATTAATCCCGCAAGGCACTTTGGCTGAGCGTTGTCGGGCGGCACAGGCCGGTATTCCCGCATTCTACACACCTGCCGGATACGGAACCGAAGTAGCAATCGGCAAAGAAACCAAAGATTTTGACGGAAAAATGCACTTGCTCGAATATGCTTTCCATTCCGATTTCTCAATTGTCAAAGCATGGAAAGGCGATGAAGCCGGAAACTTGATTTTTAAAGGGACTGCTAGAAATTTCAACCCCTTGATGTGCGGTGCTTCAACCATTACCATTGCAGAGGTAGAAGAACTCATGCCGGCAGGAAGTTTGGATCCCAATCAAATTCACATCCCCGGAATATTTGTACAGCGGATTTTTCAAGGAAAAAATTATGAAAAGAGGATTGAGCAAAGGACGGTTCGGGGGAAATCAATTTGAAGATTTGAAAATGAGAAATGATAAAGACAATTTGATATTAAAAATGACATTTGAATTTGTTCTGAAAATCATCTCATTATCAGAGGAAGTCCGGCAAAATAACCGTTTGGAGATGGCATCTCAAATTTTCAGATGTGGAACTTCCATCGGGACAAATATAAGAGAAGCTCAAAATGCTGAAAGCAAACCTGATTTCATTCATAAATTTAAAATTTCAGCAAAAGAAGCAGACGAGCTTTATTATTGGCTTCAACTTTGCAAAAAATCAGAATTTTATCCAACACCGGACGAAACCCTATTCGAAGAACTAAACTCAATCATTTTGATTACCTCAAAAATTATTTTCTCAAGTAAGAAAAACTAATCTTCAAATCTTCTCATTTTCAAATTTACAAATTAAAAACTCATGTTAGACAAACACGATATCGCTAAAAGAATAGCCAAAGAAGTGAAAGACGGCTATTATGTCAATTTGGGAATCGGCATCCCGACTTTGGTAGCCAACTATGTCCAAGAGGAAATTTCGATTGAATTTCAAAGTGAAAATGGCGTTCTCGGCATGGGGCCGTTTCCGTTTGAAGGCGAAGAAGACCCCGATTTGATCAATGCCGGAAAACAAACCATCACGACACTGCCCGGAGCCTCCTTTTTCGACTCCAGTCTAAGTTTTGCAATGATACGTGGCAAACACGTCGATTTGACGATTTTAGGCGCGATGGAAGTTGCCGAAAACGGTGACATCGCCAATTGGAAAATTCCCGGGCGGATGGTCAAAGGCATGGGTGGTGCGATGGATTTGGTAGCTTCTGCGGAAAACATCATCGTCGCCATGATGCACACCAACAAAGCGGGCGAATCAAAATTACTGAAACGTTGTACACTTCCACTTACGGGCGTGGGTTGCGTCAAAAAAATAGTGACGGAATTGGCTGTGATAGAAGTCACCCCTGACGGTTTCTGGCTAATCGAACGCGCGCCCGGCGTTTCGGTAGAGACGATTCAAAAAGCAACAGAAGGCAAATTAATTGTAGAAGGTGAAGTGCCGGAGATGGTGATTTAAAATATTCAGATCTCTCCCATTTTCGCGATGAGCGTGTTGGCATCAAACTCGCCCGATTGCCGCCACTTCATTTCACCATCTTTGTAAATTATCAGCGTAGGCAAGGTTTTGATGCGAAGTGCTTCAGCCAATTGCGGATTTTTGTCAATATCTATTTTAATAATCTTGCCGCGATCGCCAATAGCTGCCGCTACATCCCTCAAAACAGGATGCATCCCGCTCGAAGGTTCGTTCCATTCGGTATAGAAACTGAACAAAACCGGAACATCTACATCCAAAAGCTCGCCAAATTTTGACATAAAGAAGCTATTTTAAGTTAAAAGTATAGCAAAGGAAAGAACTGTACAAATTTTCACTCGAAAAACATCAACAACTGAATAATATTTTACATAAAAGTCTTCACTTAAACAGCTAAATCGCTCTCTTTTTTCTTCCTTTTTAAAGTAATCATGGTTATCTCAGGCCAGATACCAACCCGTCCGGAATAAGCGTGAAAACCAAACCCACGGTTGACATTGATGTATTTTTGGTGGTGTTCATAAATACCCGCCCATTGTTTGTAAACATACTGAACCGGGCTCCATTTGATAATCCCCGGTATTTCTATGCCAAACTGCATGCCGTGCGTGTGCCCGCTCAAAGTTAGGTGGAAGTTCTTCGGATGATCTTTGACTTCATATTCCCAGTGCGAAGGATCATGGCTGAGCAAAATCTTAAAGTCTTCTACCGATAACCCTTCCGAAGCCCGATTGAGATCGCCCGCTTTTTTGAAGTTATTTCCCCAATTTTCAACTCCCACCAAAGCAATTTTTTGATTGTCTTTTTTTAACCAAACATGTTCATTCAACAACAACGCGTGCCCAATTTGGCCGTAAAGTGCTTTGATGGCTTTGAAATTATTTTCTTTGTGCTGCTCGGAAGGCCAAGAGACGTACTCACCATAATCGTGGTTTCCCAAGACTGCATATTTTCCAAATTCCGGTTTTTTGAGGGTGTTGAATAACGAAATCCACGGATGCATTTCTTCGGCTTTGGTGTTGACAATATCGCCTGTAAACACCATCATATCTGCATCAATGCTGTCTATCATTTGTACGCCGTAGGCTATTTTATCGGGATTGTCAAAGCTTCCACTGTGTAAATCGGATATTTGTTTGATAACAAAACCATCAAACGCATCCGGTAAATCATCAAAATAAAGCGTGTGTTGAATGATCCTAAAATCATATTTTCCTTTGACCATTCCATAAATAATTGCTAAAAAAGGAAGTGCTGCCACACCCAATGCCAACCGGCTCAAAAATTGTCTTCTGGCAACCAAAAACCTTGTTCTCTCGGTTGCATCTTCAAAAATAAATTTTTTAAAAACACTTTCCCCTAAACGAAAGATATCTTCCCCAAACAGAGCGATTGTCAAAACCAATTTTGGAATGAGAAAGGTAAGGAACAACCCAAACGCGTAGAGTGTTTTGGTGGTCTGCCCCAGGCTTCGGTCGAAGGTGAAAATGGTATAGAAAAAATAACCCAAAACAGCGAAGGAAGCTAAAACATACGCGATAAGTACCCATTTGTTTTTAGTAGCTGTTTTAAAAGCTTGAAAAGCATAAAGCTCAATCAAAAGCATCACCCCAATCAATAATAACCAGCGCATCAAATTGATATTTTAGTAAACGGTTGACAATATGTTAGGTATAGGACTGCGGGCGAATCACCATTCAAGGCACGCAAAAAGTTGATGATATCTACAAACCTTCGAATACCGCTAAAACCCATATTGGCTTTCCAATGTGTTTTGAATATGTGCCTTTTAATTCCGGTCATCGATTCCTTTAACTGTCATTAATAAAAAATCGAGACTTTTTGAATAGTCCAAATACTCATATTCAAGCCTAATCTTTATGATATTTGAATAATAATCCGCAAGTTTTTTGAAATAGTTTTTTTCCAGCTGAACAGAAGCCGCTTTTTCCCCAATCTTTTCAATCAAAAACCATTTTTCAATCAATCGTGCAGTACGTCCGTTTCCATCTTGAAACGGATGAATCTTTACAAAAACTAAATGTAATAATGATGCATAATAAAAAATCTCAAGTGGATTTAAATCAGCCAGTTGTAACAAGACAATATCGCAAAATAATTTATCAAGTTCAGGCTTTACTTTCTCCGGGCTTGCGGCTACATACTCTATTTGATCTTCACTATTAATTAGAAACATTGGATTGTCTCGAATTAATCCTTGTTGGCTTTTAGGTAAAATATTTTTACTCAAGATTGAGTGTGTGTTTTTGACATTTTCTAGTGTCAAGCTATTTTTTTTAATAAAATCGTAAGCCGAATACAAATCATCAGCTTTTCGGGTATAATTTGGTTTGAATTTAACTTTCAAGAACTTATGTTTGAAGTATCTGTCAAAATCAATATCTTCTCCCTCTATCTTTGATGAATAGACCGATGAAACTGATTTATAAAACTGAAAATAATCAACCGCCACTTCAATCTTTTTGATTTTATCAATTTTATTTAAAGGTGATTCTTTTACAGTTTTAGTGTAATCATCGAGTAGTTTATCTGTTAGAATTTTAAAATTCATCTATAATTTAATCATTTCCTCAAAGATAATCTTTTTAGTTGCTGTTTTAATATCAAATGAAAAACATTGAATCTTGAAGCCCGAGACAATACCCACAACGCAAATATAACGGCTGTCCGCTGAAAATCTTTCGTGTTTTAGAAAGAATTAATACTGTTCGCATATTTAATTTTCTATCCTAAAAAATTGTAACATAGAACGATTGTGGATGCATTTGATTAGTTTTGTTTTGTATAATCCTTTAAATCGATTACATGAAATGAGCCATAACAATTAAGTTGATACCTCTCGATGTTTCGGGACGAAAATGTTGATTGGCGAATTCCATCTGACCGTTAAAAAGAAATAAATATCAACAGATGAAATTATTTCTGGCAGGAATACTGTTTCTGGCTCTGCAAAACGTATCAGCTCAAGAGGTTACTATTGAAACGCCGATTTTGGTTCAAAACCACTACTATCCTAAACCGGGCATGCAAGCTGAAGTGTTGGCTTTGAGGTTGCACGCATCCGAGGTTAGAAAAAATCTAAACTTGGTAGTGGGCCGTGTCCTCGAACGGATTAATCCGGAAGATGGAAAACCCTATGTTATTTGGGAGGCTGAATATCCTTCTTTAGAAGCGAGAGAAGCAGACACTTCAGCTCTCGATAAATCCGAAGAATTTAAAGAAATACAACATGCAATGGGGAAGTTGATAGATAAATTTGAGCGATCGGTTTGGAAAATTCACAATTGAATTTATTTTTTTTGCGCGCTTTTTGGGATTTACAAATACAAAAAGCCCACGGTTTTTGTCGTGGGCTGTGATAATTGTAATATTTCAATTGAATCTAAATCGTCGAAGGTTCAAAACAAATAATATCAAAAAAAATCAGATTTTCCTAATCTTTTTGCTTATGAAAAAGCATTAAGGGCGTTTGCGAAAATATGAAACACAAACTCTTTTATTTTATCCCAATTCCTAAAAATTATATGGAAAAGTAGGAACCATGCTATGATTCTGTATTTGAAACCGATATTCTTTAAGTTTAACTTGTTTAGTCGTTCCATTTTTTTAAATTTTAGAATCCTTCCGGTAAAAGTGTTTTTGTCGGAAGGAAAGATAAATTATTTATTGTAATGTAAATAATAATCCATCATAGCATCAACTGAATTTGCAAAGCCATTATAGCTCGTTAAAGAATGTCCTATTAACCAACCGAGATCCCAAGCTAATGTACCTCCGTTAATAGAAATAATTTGTTTTTCGTTTAATTCTTCCGCATTATATATAACATTAATTGATTTAAAGTTAAAAATTATTTAAAAGCAGATGCAAAACCATCCTTAAAATCGTCCCAATTATTCACTACTTCTACTACAATTGCACCCACAGCAGCAATAAGTATATCATCCCATCCTAATAATCCTCCTTCAACCCCTCTCACCTCCCAAGCATCCAACTCGGTGAGTTGTAAACTTTCTAAATTTTTCATAAAGTTAAAAATTAGAAAATTTGTTGCAACAAGATACAATCTTGCGGTAGCTAAGCTTATAAAACATGAAATATTTCAATTAATAAGAACCCTATCAAATTATAAATTGAGTGTAATAAAATGGTTAAACCTGTTGACCCTAAAAATCCCTTTTTCTCTTTTACCACTAAATAAAATACATTCAACCCAATAGCACCAAAATAAGTCATGATTAGATATGCAATACTGTAAGTGTGTATTGAAGCAAAAACAATACTGGCCAAAATAACAATCAAATATTTGTTTTTTATAAAAAGGCTTAGTACTTCTACAGGGAAAACGTTGAAAAACATTGTTTCAATGATAGGAGCAAAAATGACTGCTAAAAAAAATATGTGTACTAGCGATTTATACTTCACCGGGTCTTCACCAAAATCTACATCAAAAAAATTCGGAATGAATGCTATAATTATCTGAATAAACAAGATAAATAGAAATAGAATAAATGTTTTTGTTTTTAATAAATATTCAAACATTATTTATTTATTTTTATAAAAATCAAATAATATAAGAACGCATAGAAAAATATTTAATAAAGAAGTTTTATTTACTTTATAAGTAAATATATTTGCCATATCTATGCTTAAAACATTTACGACCAACACAAAAATAGTAACAATCAATAAAATCTTTTTCATGTTATTTGTCTTTAAATTAATTGATTAAAGCAATGAAAATTAAGACTAACAATCTTTCAAAAAAAGAGGTCTTTTAAAAAGACCCCCTTTAAAAAAAATTTGTAAAATTTATTGAGTTGACCAAACAACTATTTCATTGCTGAAAAATAATTTACCTAAAAAATGATCCACAGAGCCCACAGCTCTACCAAGGTAATACCAGCCTGATTCTCCACCTGAAATTTCAATTAATTCTTTTTCTGTTAAATTTTCCATGATTCTAAAATTTATATTGTTAATGAGCATTTTGAAAACCTCTTGAATAGTCGGCATACGCTTTATCCCAATCCGTATTTAAAACTGCTATAGCAAGAGCAATACCACCACACACGTAGCCAAGCCCCCCTTCTGTTTCATTAATTTCTTTAGTGCTCATCTTCTGAACACTTAAACTTTCTAAATTTTTCATAAAGTTAAAAATTTTAATTAAACAATGTTTTTTTGTAAACAAATTTTTGCACGCTTTTTTGTTTTTATAGGAGCTAAATTAAACTCGCTCACTGCAATAACCTTGCAGTAAAGAAATTTTTTTCAAAAAAGTATAGCCCGCATAAATGGTTTTTAATTCCTAATTCAACCAACACTTGTACGGTGACATTTACAATCAGGTCAAAATCTCGATTGTAGTAATAGGTGTTTGTCTTGCGGTTGAACCGGAGGGCTTTTGCGCGGTGATTGTCTTTCTTTGGGTGTACGGATTGCATTCCGAATTATCGGGAATGCTTTGTCAAGGAGGTGGAACTCTATTGATTTTTATTGCTCATTAAAAAGCTTAGTTTTTTTCTTTGATAAAAAATGACATAATTAAAAATAAACCTACAATGATCTTATAGGATATATAAGATAATTTTGAAACTTGTATGTCAAACATTATTTCATATTCTCTTTGTGAATCATATTTGAGTATTGCATTAATACCAGCATAGACAAAAATTATTCCTAATGCAAAAATTAAATACCGTAAAAATTTTTTCATTTTTGAATTCTTATTAAGAAGATATCAATAACCAAAATTACTAAAAAAATAAAAAAAATTAAGACAAAGCCGAAAAATAATAAAGAATCGTCTTTGTCTTTAAAATTAAGTGGATTTTTTCTTAAAAAAGATTTTTAGTCCATTTTGTCAATCTTCCTGCAGGAATAACTATTAACAATACTCCTATTGCATCTCCAACGACTTTACCAGCCTCATAGGCTGTACCATCATGTCCCTCATTGATTAATATAATCTCATTTTTACTAAGTTTTTTCATTATATAATGTATTTATAATTGAACATTTATTTTATTAAATCGGAATATTAATCACTCAATGCATCCGATACTCCCCTTAAAAAATCCCCAATACCATGGAACGATTCTTCATGTCCTTTATTATAACCTTGATTATAATAATAGCCTGACAATTGTCCTCCATAAACTACCCTAAGTTCTTTGACATCCAACGTTTGAACGCCATAATTTTCTAAATTTTTCATAAAGTTAAAAATTAGAAAATTTGTTGCAACAAGATACAATCTTGCGGTAGCGAAGATATTTTTAACTGGGATGAATTGGTTTACAAACCTTATCTACAATAGGTAGCATACTAAAACTTAAAAGATAAGCAACAATATCTTTCCAATCGAAAGTTCCAAAATATTTGAAGAAGTAACTTAAAACTTCATGAAATACACCTACAGTTATTAGGAAAAATAAAATTTTGTAGTTGTTTTCAGTTGAACAGAGATTTAAAATACTAATTAATAAGAGGGTAGTGGGTATAAGAAATAAATTACTCCCCATATCAGCAATGCCAAAGTCAAATAAGTTATTTTTGAATATATAAGGGCGATAAAAATGGCTTAAAAATATGCCTAAAAAAATAAATAAAACAAATAGAATATATTTATATATAGTTTTCATTTGTCGAGAATCCTTTTTGAGATGGTGATGTAAAAATTTTAAAAAAAAGAGGTTGAACCCTTAAAAAGAACAACCTCTAATAGTCAGCATATTCTATAGATGAGCTCCGGAAATTCCGTAACTTCCAGATTGTTCCCTTACTATAGCACCTTCAACCACACCACCTATAAAATATCCAATTGCTTTCCATACGTCATAAACAATTCCTCCTCCATAAATCATATGCATTTCTTCTCCAGTCAGTTCTGTTAATTGATAATTTTCCATAATTATTTCAATTTTTAAGTTAAACGTTTTTATTATTGTCTTGCAGCATTATAACCATCTTTAAACGCTGCGATGGCTTCGTCGTAATCATAAATGGATGCTACTATAAATTCGACTAAAGCCACCACAAACCAATTTCCACCCTCAACTTCCCTAAGTTCTTTGACATCCAACGTTTGAACGCCATAATTTTCTAAATTTTTCATAAAGTTAAAAATTTTAATTAAACATTTATTTTTTTTGTAAACAAATTTTTGCCCGCTTTTTTGTTTTACAGGAGCTAAATTAAACTCGCTCACTGCAATAACCTTGCAGTAAAGAAATTTTTTTCAAAAAAGTATAGCCCGCATAAATGGTTTTTAATTCCTCTTCAATCAAGACTTGTACGGTGACAAAAATGGGAAGGCTACAAATTATTACAAAATCTGACAACCAAAATTTCAAAATTGACATAATGAAAACGAATACATATAACGAATTTAACCAAGACGAAGAATAGGCACTACAGGTAACAGCAGTTTGCAAAAATGGCGGGTTTTGGGCTTAATTTAAAGTTGGTTTTGTACTTGCAAAGTCAGTATTTAACCGAAAGTTTAGGCTTCCTTAATCCGCCACTTCTGCAAGCTGCAAAACGTGATGCTAATACTTTTATTAAAACCAACGCTATGCAACGCTTTGTGGATTTTTTTAAAGAACTTTAGTCAGTATATCTTCGTTATCTTGGAAAATTCACAATTGAATTAAAAATCTTTAAATTTTTCATTACCCCACGATTCTTTAGGCAGGCTTGTCCCAAAATACCTAACTTTGTAGCCTAAGTCATTGTTTTATTTAGTATTATTGATTTTCACAAAAGATTTTACAGCTTTATGAAAAAGCATCCCGAAACATTAGCTATCCGGACACAGCTCAACCGCACTGAGCATCTCGAACATTCCGTACCTGTTTATCTGACTTCGAGTTTTGTTTTTGAAGATGCCGAAGACATGCGTGCTTCTTTTGCTGAAGAAAAAGACCGGAATATTTACAGCCGTTTCAGCAATCCGAATACTTCAGAATTTATTGAAAAAATATGTTTGCTCGAAGGGGCAGAAGATGGTTTTGCGACGGCTACCGGTATGGCGGCCGTTTTTTCAACCTTTGCCGCATTGCTGAAAGCCGGTGATCACATTGTTTCTGCGAGATCCGTTTTCGGCTCTACCCATACCCTGTTTACCAAATATTTTCCAAAATGGAACATCCAAACGGACTATTTCGATACGCTCAATCCGAAATCTATTGAACAAATCATCCGCCCGAATACCAAGATTATCTATGCCGAAACGCCAACCAATCCGGGAGTTGACGTGATTGATTTGACCTACTTGGCTTCCGTGGCAAAAAAGCACAACCTTCTTTTGGTCATCGACAATTGTTTTGCAACACCGGTGATGCAACAACCGATAGCCTTCGGAGCAGATTTGGTCATCCATTCAGCCACCAAGCTGATAGACGGGCAAGGTAGAGTTTTGGGTGGTGTGGTGGTCGGCTCCAAAGAATTAATCCGGGAAATTTATCTCTTTGCCAGAAATACCGGCCCGGCGATGTCCCCGTTCAATGCGTGGGTGCTTTCAAAAAGCATAGAAACACTGGCTGTCCGAGCAGAAAGGCATTGTGAAAATGCACTAAAATTGGCTGTTTTATTGGAAAAAGACCAACGCATCAAGTTTGTGAAGTATCCTTTTTTAAAATCACATCCGGCTTATGAAATCGCGAAGAAACAGATGTCGATGGGTGGTGGCGTTGTGGCTTTTGAGCTGGAAGGTGGCGTCGAAACCGGCAGAAAATTTTTGAATGCCATCCGAATGTGTTCGCTATCCGCCAATTTGGGAGACACCCGGACCATCATCACGCATCCGGCTTCCACCACGCACAGCAAGCTCTCGGAAGCAGAACGCTTGGAAAGTGGAATCACGCCGGGTTTGGTGAGAATTTCGGTTGGTTTGGAACACATCAACGATATCAAAGCGGATATCCGGCAAGCCTTAAATAAAGCTTTCAAAAATTAAAGTTAACCTGAGTTCGATTAATCCAAAATGCGTCAGTTTGAATGAAATTCCAAGAAGAATTTTTATCGAAAACCAGCATTTTTGGATTAAAAACCTGTTCTCGATACACTTTTCTCTCAAATTCTTGGGATTAAAGCACTCGAATTGACGATTTTTGTGTCCATTATAAAAATAATCGAACTCAGGTTATTAAACACATAATCTATCTTTTTGAGCACACCGATATCGTTTTGTCATCATTCCTGCCCGACTTCGCCATTCAGGCGGGTTTACATTCCCGAGCCGTTGAGCGCAAAAATGCCGCCAAAACCCGATAATTTTTCTTTTCAATCCCGGCGTTAAAATGCGGAGCTATTCAGGTTGTCAGATACTTTTCACATCAAAAACGTCTCTAATGGCATTGCCTATCATCATAAAAGCCATGACTAAACTCATGATTGCCAAACCCGGAATGATAGACAAATAGGGTTTCCCAAGCACGATATAGGAATAGTGGTCTTTGATCATTGAACCCCAGCTCGGGGTGGGTGGTTGTGCACCGATACCGAGGAAACTCAAGCCGCTTTCGATGAGGATGGCGGAAGCGAAATTGGCCGCGCAAATGACAATGAGTGGCGTGGCAATGTTGGGGAGAATGTGTTTTGCCAAAATTCGGTAATCGGAAAAGCCAAGGGCTCTGGCAGCGGTGACATATTGCATTTCCCGCACACTCATCACTTGTCCGCGCACCACGCGTGCAACTTCTACCCACATGGTAAGTCCAACAGCGACAAACACTTGCCAAAATCCTTTCCCCAAAGCCAAGGTGATGGCAATCACCAAAAGCAGGGTCGGAATAGACCAGGTAACATTGATGAGCCACATGGCAAAGGAGTCCGCTTTGCCACCAAAATAACCGGCTGTTGCGCCGACAATCAAGCCGATTATTAGCGCGATAAACACCGACACAAACCCGATGGAAAAGGAAATACGCGAACCGACCAAAAGCCGGCTGGACAAATCTCTTCCGTACCGATCTGTCCCCAAGATAAATCGTTTATTGATGATGAACAGTTTTTCAATATCTTTTGAAGTGTGAACACCAAATTGACTCAAAGGCAAAGATTTTTCAAGCCCTTCAAAACCATCCGCAACGTATTCGGAGTAGTATAGGGCATCATCCGTTAAGCGGTATGAATTAATAGGTGTTTCATCCCATTCATTTTCCTTACCGTTTATAAACTGCTCAAAAAGTGAAGCCTCGGCCTTGTTACCGGTTGGCAATCGCAGCATGTTTATGGAGAATCCGGGAGGTTTTGTAGCAATGCTCAAATGCATCTGATTGGCGTTGGAAGTATTGTCCGGAGCAATAAAATAGGCAAACAAAGCTAAAAGACCTATCAAAATGATAAATCCAAAACAGAAAACGCCCCAAAAATTGGTTTTGAACTTTTGGAGCGCAGTCAAATTTTGTCCTGTAGATGTTAAACCCATTTTGGGATTAATTTTTTATGGCAGCTATTTTTGAAGGAATTGAAGTTGTTTCATTCAAATCTTTGAGCACATTGACCGCTTCTGCAACGTAGATATCTTTTGTCAAACTTTGATGCCAACGTTTCCTTTTTTCCATTAGCGTAGAGTCCTTCACAAACAACTGAATCTCATAAGATAACGAATTAAACGTAAGTTCCGAGCGATAATCTTCAAGTGCTTTAAAACGATTGGTCATTTCTTTGTTTGAATTTATTTTGGCGACATAAGCATCAAAATTGAGTGGAATTTGATTGTCGTCACGTTGTCTTTTAAAATATTGTGCTTGTTCATCCAAAAATTTAATATCCGGATTGTTCTCAATTCTGTTTTTACTTAACGCAATTATTTGATTCAAATCACCAAATTTATTCCAAGGTTTGTAATTGGCCGAGTCAATTTTGTCCCATTGTAGGGGATTTTCGGAATCTTTTTCACCAATATCGATATAACTGTAACGATCTGGTATAATGATATCGCTTTTTACCCCCTCAAGTTGTGTAGATCCACCGTTGACCCTGTAAAATTTCTGAATCGTCATTTTCAATGCGCCAATGTCTCCTACTGAGGCATCATTTAGTATATCTTGCAGGCCATAGACTTGCTGGACTGTTCCTTTGCCATAGGTCTGTTTGCTTCCAATGACTACCGCTCTTTTATAGTCTTGCATGGCTGCAGCTAATATCTCTGATGCAGAGGCTGATAATTCGTTAACCATGATGACCAACGGGCCATCCCAAGTGATACTTTTGTCTTTGTCTTCTAAAACGTTTTTGCGTTTCCCGGCATCTTTGACCTGAACAATCGGGCCGCTTTCAATAAATAAACCGGCCATTTCTACTACGGTTTGCAAAGAGCCTCCACCATTGTTTCTCAAATCGATTATCAAGCCTTCTACCCCTTCACTTTTGAACCTTTCCAACTCAGCTTTGACATCTTTGGCTGCTGTTCTACCATTCGGATTATCAAAATCAACGTAAAATTTGGGTAGATTGATAACGCCGTATTTTGTTTTTCCATCTTGAATGACAGCAGATTTTACATAAGTTTCTTCCAATTCAATTTCTTCTCGGATGATGGAGATTACTTTTTGGCTACCATCTATTCTGCGAACGGTCAGCTTAACTTCTGTATTTTCAGGGCCTTTGATGAGTTTGATGGCATCGTCGAGGCGCATTCCCAAAATACTCACGGGTTCTTCTTCACCCTGTGCAACTTTCAAGATTACATCGCCAACTTCTAACTCTTGGTTTCTCCAAGCAGGACCACCGGAGATTAATTCATCAATATTGACATCACCGTCTTTTTTCCGAAGCCTGGCACCAATCCCGAAATATTTCCCTGACATATCGGTGTCAAACAAATCTTTCCCTTGTGGAGACAGGTAATTTGTGTGCGGGTCAAATGCTTCGGCAACTAAATTCACATAGACATAAAACCAATCGTCGCGAACCAATTCATCGACAGAATTGAAAAACTCATCAGTGTTTTTTAAAACAGTTTCGCGCGCTTGAATCTCAAGCTTATCATTCGTTTTTAATTTTAGATTTTTATCTTTCTTTATCGCTTCCTCCTGATCTTCAATCAAGTCATAATAGGATGAAAGGGCAGAAAACTTGAGTTGTTGCCTCCATCTGTCTTTTAGTTCGACTTTGTTTTTGGCAAAGCCCATTTTATCATAATCGGAATGATAGGTGTCGTCTTTTGTGAAATCGAACGGCTTGTCTAAAATCTCTTTGTAATAACCTTTAGATTCTTCGATTCTTTGATTGAGAACATCATAGAACTGATTGAAAAATGCCAAGTCTGATTGTTTGATTTGATCGTCAATTTGATCTTTAAAGACTTCCAACCCTTTTACGTCTTCCTCGGTCAAAAATCTTTTGTATGGGTCGGTTGCTTCTAAAAAATTATTGAAAATAGTTTCCGAAAACTTATCATCTATGTCTTTGGGCGCATAGTGACCGCGTTCCAACACATAACTCACCACTTGCATGATGAGTTTTTCTTTGTTTGGATCAGTTATCTTTTTGGCGGAAAATCCCCACAACGTTCCTACAGCTATCAATAAGATAAGCAGGATTTTATAATTCCTTTTCATAAACATCCAGATTTTTTTCATTGAATTTTGAACCTAAAGTAATATTAAATACCATGCCATTTTAAACAGTTGCTAATAAATTTTTGTTAAACCTCCTCTGGCAATTTCATAAATGCGAATTTTGTAACTTAGCAAAGTTAAAATAAAAAAATAGACAATGTCTCAGAAACCTTTAATTTTAGTGACCAACGATGACGGCATAACGGCTCCCGGGATTCGTGCCATGATAAAAGTTTTGAATGAAATAGGTGATGTCGTTGTTGTTGCTCCAGACAGTCCCCAGTCTGCTATGGGGCATGCTATCACCATCAATTCTACCTTATATGTGAGTGCCGTCAACATCGATGAAGGCAAACAAATCGAATATACCTGCTCCGGCACAGCTGCCGATTGTGTAAAAATCGCCGTCAATGAAATTCTCAATAGGCGGCCGGATATCTGTATTTCAGGCATCAACCACGGCTCTAATTCGTCTATCAACGTGATTTATTCCGGGACGATGAGTGCAGCTGTTGAAGCCGGTATTGAGGGAATCCCCGCCATTGGTTTTTCACTGCTCGATTACAATTGGGAAGCCGATTTTGAGCCAACCAAAGAATATGTAAAAAAAATAACCAAAGCTGCTTTGCAAAACGGTTTGCCCAAAAATGTCGTGCTCAACGTCAACATACCCAAACTAAAGAAAGAGGAAATAAAAGGCATCAAAGTTTGCAGGCAAGCCAAAGCGCAATGGAAAGAAAAATTTGACAAGCGCACCAACCCGCAGGGTCGCGATTATTATTGGCTTACGGGCGAATTTGTCGTAGAAGACCTCGGTGAAGACACCGACGAATGGGCACTCAAAAATGGCTATGTTTCGGTCGTACCTGTCCAGTTTGACATGACAGCGCATTACGCCATTCAACACCTGAACGGATGGAAATTAAACAATTGACCTTGCAAAATAAAGAAACGATTATCGGTTTTGCTTTGGGTTTGCTGGTTGCACTTTTAAGCACAACCTTACTACTTCGTTTTTATGCGGGAGGTCGGTTTTGGGAGTTATTCCTTTACCCGGCCGAATGGCCTATCATGGGAGCCGTATTGAGCTTGGGAAGTTTGCCCAATTTGGGATTGTTCTTTTATTTTTTGAAAAGGAATAAAGAATCCAGAGCAAAAGGCGTATTGACAGCCGTAGTATTTGCTGCAACAATAGTGTTACTCATCAAACTTAGTTCGTTCTAAACACAACGCTAAATCGGCCATGAAATATTACTTAATCGCAGGCGAAGCATCGGGTGACCTTCACGGGAGTAACCTCATCAAGGCATTGAAAAAAGAAGATCCTCAGGCGGAAATCCGCTGTTGGGGAGGCAATTTGATGGAAGCCGCCGGAGGCACTTTGGCAAAGCATTACAAAGAACTCGCTTTCATGGGTTTTTTGGAAGTGATTCTTAACATCCGAGCCATTCTCAACAACATTCGTTTTTGTAAAATCGATATTGAAAACTACCAACCCGACGTGATTGTATTTATCGACTATCCCGGATTCAATTTCCAAATTGCCAAATGGGCCCGTACCAAAAGATTTCGGACACATTACTATATTTCACCCCAAATATGGGCATGGAAGGAAGGAAGAATTAAAGATATCAAACGCGATATAGACTATCTGTATGTAATTCTTCCTTTTGAGAAAGATTTTTACGAAACCAAACACCAATATAAAGTTGATTTTGTCGGGCATCCGCTGTTGGATGCAATTCACAACAGAAAAGCAGTTTTAGAAAGCGAATTTAAAGAACAAAACGGGTTGGATGAAAGGCCTATAATTGCACTTCTGCCGGGTAGCCGGAAGCAGGAAATACGGAAAATGCTGAAAATCATGCTCTCGGTTGTCGAACATTTCAAGGCCTATCAATTTGTCATTGCCGGCGCACCCGGACAAGATGAATCATTTTACACCCCTTTTCTTCAGAAGAAAAACGTGCATTTAGCAAATCAGAAAACCTACGATTTGCTGAGTGTTTCCAAAGCAGCTTTGGTAACTTCCGGGACGGCCACACTCGAAACAGCCCTTTTCAAAGTGCCCGAAGTGGTGTGCTACAAAGGCAGTTGGTTTTCCTACCAAATAGCCAAACGTGTCATCAAATTAGACTATATTTCTTTGGTCAACCTGATTATGGACAAACCCGTGGTAAAAGAATTAATACAATCGGATTTGAACACACACAATCTGAAAAAAGAACTCGAAAAACTGTTTGAAACGGGGCATCGAAAGAACCTAATCCAAACTTATGAGGCCTTGGAACAAAAATTGGGCGGATCGGGCGCGAGCCAACATACAGCTCATTTGATTGTTGAACGAATTAAAAAAACCAATCGATAGAAAATTTGAATAAAGATGAATCCAAATACTAAAAAAGCATTAATTTTTCCTTTAATCGAATAAAAAAACGATTAAACAATTAACTTTACGAAACTTATTCCGACATTTTTTTTATGTTTATCTACCTTCGCCTGCTCAAAGAAAGTTTCCGGTTTGCCATCAGCGAATTGTCCAACAACAAGTTGCGGACATTCTTGTCGATACTTGGTATCACCATCGGTATTTTTTCGATTATCGCTGTTTTGGCATCCGTCGATTCACTCAAAAGGAATGTCAAACAAAACCTCGACTCAATCGACAACAGCACCATCTACCTGACTCGGATTTCTTTTGGGCCTACAACCATCCCGCAGTGGAAAAGGCAACAATTCCCCAATGTGAGTTATGACGAATATAACTACATCAAAAAAAACATGCCTTATACCTCAGATGTTGCCTTTCAGCTTTTTGTGAAAACGGAAAACATCAAGTTTGAAGATAAAACTGTCACACAAGTCGGGGTTGTCCCAACTTCACACGAGTTTTACGATATTCAATCTTTTAAATTTGACGCAGGTCGGTTTTTTACAGAATCCGAATCGAATTCGGGTGCTCCGGTGATTGTTTTGGGAAAAGAAATCGCAAACAGCCTTTTTGAAGGATTAAACCCCATTGGAAAAGATCTACGCATCTATGGACAACGGGCAACCGTTATCGGCGTATTGCAAAAACAAGGCTCGAGTATCTTCGGTTCACAAGACGAAACGGTTTATTTACCGGTAAACTTTGTCCGGAGAATCGTGGGTTCAAACAACAATTCGATACCCACTTCCTTGATTATCAAACCGGATGGCTCTGTTGAAACCAATGAATACATCGCTATACTAAAACAAAATTTGAGAAATTACAGAGGCTTGAAAGTAACTGATGATGATAATTTTTTTGTCAATCAATTGGCAGGTTTCACCAAGTTTATTGACAACATCACCGGGCAAATGAGTATAATCGGGTTTATCATCAGCATGTTTTCGCTCTTGGTAGGCGGTTTTGGAATTGCCAACATCATGTTCGTCTCAGTGAAAGAACGCACCAGTTTAATAGGGATTCAAAAGTCCTTGGGTGCAAAAAACCGGTTTATCTTGCTTCAATTTTTGTTTGAAGCGATGATACTCGCCGTAATAGGCGGATTGATTGGATTGTTTTTGGTGTGGATAGCATCCTTGGTGGCCTCTGTTTTTTCCGGCGATTTTGAATTCGTTCTATCACTTTACAACATGGCTTTTGGCACGGTTATCGCCGCAATAATCGGCCTGATATCGGGAATTTTGCCCGCCATTTCCGCCAGCCGTTTGGATCCTGTGGAAGCTATCAGGACAGGCATGTAATTTTAATTGGCAATAGACAATAATCAATAGACAATCTGCAAGAATCAAATTCCGGATAACTGACAGCAAATAATTTTTAATTTTTAGTGCGACTCGTGAAAAAATTCATTCTCTTTATTACCTTTTTCTCATCGATTCAATTGTTTGGGCAGAATGAGTTTATGGCCAAAGAGTATTTACAAGAAGGTGCATTTGAAAAAGCAAAATCGATTTACGAAAAATTATACGAAAAAAGCCCGCATCGATGGGATTTTGTGGTTGGGTTGATCGAATCAAACCAGCAATTGGAACTATATGCCGATGCCGAAAAAACCCTTATTGACTATTTAGGGAAATCTTATTCTCAACCCGCCGGATACGTGCTTTTAGGACAAAATTACATCTTGCAGCAACAGCAAGAAAAGGCCTATAAAAGTTTTGAAAAAGCCATCGAATACATAGAAATCAACCCAAATTATATCTACAACATCGCCAAATATTTTGAGCAATTCAACCAATTGGATTTTGCCATCAAAGCCTATCAACTTGCTTCCAAGGGCAATGATAAACTCAATTTCGATTATCAAATTGCTTCCTTATTCGGCCAGCAAGGCAACCTCCCGAAAATGTTTGAGGCTTATTTTAGCTTGATTGAATCAAATCCTTCCTTTCTCTATCGTGTACAAAGAAACCTGAACGAATTTATCACCGATTCTCCTGAAAACGAAGCCAATGTGATTTTCAGAAAACAATTGCTGAAAAATGCACAAACCCAACCGAATGTTTTGTGGAATCAACTATTGAGTTGGCTTTTCGTGCAGCAAAAAGAATTTCAAAAAGCATTTGCCCAAGAAAAAGCAGTTTACAACCGTTTTAAAACTGATTTTTCCGGTATTATGGAAATTGCCTCGATGTCATATGAAAACCAGGATGACGAAGTCGCGAAGCAAGCTTATCAATTTGTGATTGACAATGCTTTTTTTGCAGATGATGCCATCTCGGCTCATTTAAAATTATTAGAAATCAAACAATCGCAAACCAAGCCAGAATGGACTAAAATTCAATCTGAATATGAAACCTTACTCAATCAGTACGGCCGATCACCCGAATCTTTAAATCTTCAATTGGCTTATGCAAATTTTATCGCTTTTTATATCAATCAGTCGACAAAAGCAATTGATTTTCTCAAGAAAACGCTTCTGCTTGATTTGAACTTGTACCAGTCTGGTCGTGTAAAAATGGTTTTGGGTGACATTTTGGTTTATCAGGAAAAATTTAACGAAGCCCTTATCTACTATTCCCAAATAGAAAGCCAACTCAAAAATGATGTCATGGCGCAAGATGCGCGATTTAAAATTGCTAAGACAAGCTTCTACAAAGGCGATTTCGATTGGGCGCAAACCCAACTAAAAGTGCTTAAATCATCCTACACACAACTGATTGCCAATGATGCGTTGCAACTTCATCTCTTGATTTCGGAACTCTCTGAGGACGGCACTCTTCACATCGCGCTCAAAAAATTTGCCCGAGCTGATTGGTTGGCATTCAAAAAGAAACCACAAGAAGCCATCGGCTTGCTTGAAGATATCTTGAACCAACATGCACAGGAAAATATTATAGACAACACGCTTTACAGACAAGCCCAGTTGTATGAGTTGACCAATCAACCAACCCTCGCAGAGAAAAACTATCAACAAATGATTCAAAATTATCCGGATGAATTGTTGATAGACGAAGCCTATTTTTCTTTGGCTAAACTTTATATAAATATATTAAACGAGCCAGAAAAAGCAAAACCGCTGCTCGAAAAAATCATTTTTGAACACGAAGACAGCATCCATTTTACCGATGCAAAACGGATATACCGCACTTTAAGGGGCGATACAACATTCAATTAGAAAAAACTTATGTTTGAAAAATTGAAAAAACACGCACGCTTGCTCATTCGAAAAATAGAGCTGGCCCGTGAGCTTAACCGCATGAAAAAATGCCCGAATCAAACGGTACAAAATATCCTCAAAGCATTCTTAGCTGTACGTTCAAACACCTACAATCAAGACGACAAAGAAGCGTTTGAACGATGCGAAAACTATCGAAATGCACTCTTGAAAAGATCCGAAAAGGTTTCATTTGAAATATTCGGGCTGGATGATGAAAAAACCATGGGCGAAATTTGCAGTAAAGCTGCTTCTCCGAAAATCTGGTGCCAATTCCTGTATATGTTGGCAAAAAAATCGGCCTCTCAAAACATGCTGGAAATTGGCACCAACCTCGGCATTTCTGGCAGTTATCTTTTGGAAGCTACTGCACACAATCACAAGAGCAAACTCATAACCATGGAAGGTGTTTCTCAACTTTGCAACATTTCCTCACGTCGATTTTCTGAAATTACTAACCTTGACAGATTCGAAATCGTGGAAGGACTGTATCAGGATACTTTCCCGAAAATTTTGAAAAACCCCGTTTTGTTTGATATGCACTTTATCGATGGCAACCACCAACAAGAAGCTACACTTGAATATTTCATGAAACTCAAAGAAAAAACACGGCAGCAAACCGTTTTCATCTTTGATGACATCAATTGGAGCAAGGGCATGAAGAAGGCTTGGAAAACCATTCAAAACGATAAAAGTGTTTTGTTTTCGATAGACTTGTGGAAATTGGGGATTGTCATCACCAATCCTTCAAACGCTGGAAAACCTACCGGGTTTAAGTTGTTTTTAAGTTTTTAAAAAAAAGAAACTGCCTCGAGGAAAGAACCTGAGGCAGTTTCAACTAAATAACCAACCAAACTTAACCTTAACTTTAAAACCTTTTTTTAGCTTTCAATTAGTGTGCCAAAAATGAAACTTTGCCCTTAAATGAGACTTAAATAATTTAAAAATCAAGGTTTCTAAAACAAAAAATGTTTCGCAGATAGTTTTATACTTTTGTATGCTTTTAAAATGACATTATGGAAGATCGATTGAAATTTGCCGTATTTGGCGGTGGAAGCTGGGCAACAGCGCTGGTAAAAATCCTGACTGAAAAAGAACAAAAAGTAGGTTGGTATATGCGCAGTGTTTATGCCAAAGAACATTTAATCCACCAAGGGCACAATCCCAATTACATCAGTTCAGTGGAGTTTGATGTGTCTAAACTCTTTCTCAGCAACGACCTCAACGAAGTGGTCGAAAAAGCCGATTGCCTCATCTTTGCCATTCCTTCAGCCTTTTTGTTTGATGAACTCCAAAAACTGACCGTTTCGTTGCAAGACAAGGTTATTTTTTCTGCCATCAAAGGAATTGTCCCACAAACCAGTTTGATAGTGGGCGAACACTTTCACACCCAATACAACATTCCTTATGACTACATTGGCGTGATCACCGGACCTTGCCACGCAGAAGAAGTGGCTTTGGAGCGACTTTCCTATTTGACTATCGCTTGTTCGGACAAGGGCAAAGCCAAAAACCTAGCCAAAGCACTCTCCAACGATTATATCAAAACCAAAATTTCCGACGACATCATCGGGACGGAATACGCGGCGATGCTCAAAAACATTTATGCCATTGCGGCGGGTATCGCACACGGCCTGGGCTATGGAGACAACTTTCAATCGGTTTTGATGAGTAACGCCATCCGCGAAATGAAAAAATTCATCCGCAAAGTCCACAAGATGAAACGCAACATCAACAACTCTGCCTACCTCGGTGACTTGTTGGTGACGGGCTATTCGGTATTTAGCCGCAACCGCATGTTTGGCAACATGATTGGTAAAGGCTACACGGTCAAGTCTGCCATGATGGAGATGAGCATGGTGGCCGAAGGCTATTACGCCACCAAAAGTGCTTGGCAAATCAATCAAAAAAACCAAGCCAAAACACCCATACTTAATGCGGTTTACGAAGTTTTGTACGAAGACAAAAATGCCAAAAAAGTTTTTCAAAAACTGACCGAGGCGTTGGATTGAGTTCATTTAACAATAAAATGTCCCGTAAACGCCTGATTGGAAGAATCCCCGATAAAAAACTCAAATTCGCCCGGATCATAGGTAAAATCCAAGTTTGGATGATAGTATTTTAAATCGTCCGCTGTGAGTGTAAAATCGACTTGCACGGTTTCGCCCTTTTTTACCATCACTTTTTTAAATCCTTTCAATTCTTTTACCGGGCGGGTGATGACACCCACTTTTTGGCGAATGTAAAGTTGCGCAACTTCCTCGCCGTCAAAATTTCCGGTATTGGTTATCTCGGCTTTCAAAATAATGCTGCCGGCGGCATCCATTTCTGTTGCGTTTTGAGATATTTTATAGACGAAAGTGGTGTAACTCAATCCATAACCAAACGGAAATAACGGCTCGTTGGAAATGTCTAAATATTTGGAGGTGAATTTATTGTTGGCATCAAACGGGCGGCCGGTATTTTTGTGGTTGTAATAAATCGGAATTTGACCCACGTTTCTCGGGAAAGTCATAGGCAATTTGCCCGAAGGGTTGTATTTTCCGAACAAAACGTCGGCGATGGCGTTTCCCGCTTCGATGCCCGCAAACCAAACCTGCAAAATGGCATCGGTATTTTCGTTTTCCCATTCGAGGGTCAGTGGCCTGCCGCTCATGATGACCAAAACCAAGGGTTTGCCTGTCTTTTTCAAAGCTGCCAACAGGTTTTTTTGGCTTTGTGGCAATCCAATATCGCTTCGGCTCGCTGCCTCACCCGACATTTCGGAAGCTTCACCCACGACCGCTACCACCACATCCGAATTCTTTGCCAATGCTACCGCTTCGGCTATCATGGTTTCGGGCGGTCGCACATCTGTGTCAACCCGCTCGCCAAATACATTGGATCTTTTGGCAAGTTCAACATTGTCTGTGATGTTCGCTCCTTTGGCATAACTTATTGTTACAGCTGCCCCCATCACATTTTTGATTCCTTCCAAAACAGGTATAGAAAGTTGTGGGTTACCCGATACGGCCCAAGTGCCCAACATATTGTTTTTGTTATTAGCCAAGGGGCCGACGAGTGCAATTTTCTTCGAGGAAGTAAGCGGTAAAGTCTCGGCGTTATTTTTCAAAAGCACAAAAGAATGAGCAGCTGATTCTCGGGCAAAAGCTCTGTTTTCGACAGACAGTATGTTTTGTTCTACTCCTTTTTCATCTATATAACGAAAAGGGTCGTCAAACAAACCGAGTTTGTATTTGGCTTCCAAAATTCTGCGGCACGCCAAGTTGATATCTTCTTCGTTTATCTTCCCTTCATCAAGCGATTTTTTTAAGGTAGTCAAAAAACCTTCACCTACCATGTCCATGTCCAACCCTGCTTTAAGCGAAAGCGCAGAAACGGCTTGCAGGTCACCCATGCCGTGGTCAATCATCTCGTTGACAGAGGTGTAATCGGACACCACCATGCCGTAAAAACCCCATTCGTTTCTGAGCAAATCGGTCAATAACCACTTGTTTCCGGTAGCCGGTACGCCGTCGATTTCATTAAAAGAACTCATCACGCTGCCCACGCCTGCTTCGACCGCGGCTTTGTAAGGCGGTAAATATTCGTTGTACATGCGCAACCGGCTCATATCGACCGTGTTGTAATCCCTTCCGGCTTCTGCTGCACCGTAAAGAGCAAAGTGCTTTACACAGGCGATGACAGTGTTGTTTCGTGACAAATCATTGCCTTGATAGCCCTCAACCATCGCCTTGGCGATTTGCGAACCCAGATAAGCGTCCTCGCCCGAACCTTCTGCAACGCGTCCCCAACGCGGGTCGCGGACAATATCGACCATGGGTGAAAATACCCAGTTCAAACCATCGGAAGTGGCCTCTTCTGCCGCGATTTGTGCACTTTTTTTAATCAAATCCGTATCCCAGCTCGAAGCCAATCCCAAGGGAATCGGAAAAGTGGTTTTATGACCGTGGATGACATCGGAGCCAAACAACAAGGGAATTTTTAACCTGCTTTCGTTGACAGCCAATTCTTGTGCTTTTCTAATTTTTTCAGAGCCGATAACACCAAACATGCCACCGACTTGCCCATTCTTGATTTTGGATTCCACATTGGTACTCACCACCGAGCCTGTAGGGATGTCCGAACCCGGCGTAATCAAATTGAGTTGCCCTATTTTTTCTTCGATGGTCATTTTTTGCATCAGTTCAGACACAAAAACATCCATTTTACTTGAATTTTTTTCTGTTGATTTTGAACAAGATAGCAGGACAATAAGGGATGTTAGCAAAAGATATTTTTTCATGATTGCGGATATGTATTTTTATAATTAATCTACTTTGATTGGGTTGCTTCGCTCGGAAATCCCATTTTCGTTGATGGTTTCAATGGAAAAATAATACGGGATCCGGCTGTCCATTCCTTTAAAAAAATATTGGTTGTTTCCATAAACCAAAATGCTGTTGTACAATTTGTCGGGTGCAATGCCAAAAAACAAGTTGTAAGCATACGCGTCCGAAGATTGCGGCCATTTGATCCACGCATCCCGTTTATCTTTCTCCGTCCTGAAAACAACCAATTCATCTACCGGTTTTGGTTTTTTACCCAACCCATTCCCGAATACACGAAGCCCGCTAATGGCAAAAAATCCGGACGGGACATGCCCGTTTTCTAGTTTGATGAATCTCGTTTTAACAGGTTTGGACAGTTCGACATAGTCATGCGGCACATCAGTTTTGTTTTGGCTTTTGTCGATGAGCAAATGCCATTTTTTTCCGTCTTCGGAATGATAGATTTTGTATTGATGATATGCGTTTTGCATTTTACCGAGTGTGTCCGCCTGTTCATCCGCGAAGTTGATTTGGATGGCTCTGACTTCCGAAATTTTCCCTAAATCGGTTTCTATCCACTCCCCTTTGTTTGTGGTGGCCGCGCTCCAATAGGTTTTGATGCTTTCATCTACTGCGTCATTGGCGCTATGCCCGGAGATTGATGACGAAACTTTTACCGGCTTGTTGTAGTTGAGTAGCATCCATCCGGTGAAGGTTTCAAAATGTGTGGGTTTTGATGCCTCAGGCATGTAATGCGGATAATCTCCCATGTACGTATTGACAAAAAACACATCATCTTTGTCAAAACCGGCAGGCCAAACACCGATGCGGCGTTCAAAATTATTTTTAACCGAAACTACCGAAGTGGATACATGCCACCAATTGTTGTATCTGTCCTGATAAGTCCCTCCGTGCCCAGCCCCGCGCGAAAACCCGCCGGGTTTATAAGAAACAGGATTGTGCGCCTGATCTTCAAAATTCCCCAAAGGGCTCTTGCTGACAGCTACACCATCGGCATAACCGCTGAATTCCGTTGCAGGCGCGCCATATTGCAGATAATATTTTCCGTTGTGTTTGGTCATAAAAGCGCCTTCGATAAACGCATCTAAAAAAATATTGTCCAAATATTCACCAAACCTTTGCCAACCAAATCGATAACTTTTCAATGCAAGCAATTCGCGCTGCTCTCCGATTGGGTCAAAAGTTTTCGGGTTGATTTCGATGCCATAAATCGGATAGACGTTGCTGCTTCCCCAATAGCAATACAACCTGCCGTCATCATCCTCAAAAAAATCAGGATCCCAAGCGCCCACTTGAAATTTTTCTTTGGCAACTTCCCAAACATTTTCTTTCGGATTGGTGCTTTTCCAAATTGGGAAATCTTTGGTGTGTGAAGAGCCGTAAACATACAGCACATCATCCATGACAAAAACGGCCGGCGCGTTGAGGTCGTTGCGATTTTCAAGGCCGGGAAGCAGGAAAGAACGGTTGATAAAATGCCATTTGCGCATGTCGTCGCTCCACCAATAACCTACCTGATTGGTAGAGAACAAATAATACACATTTTTATACAACCGTATTACCGGATCGGCTGTTGCCCTGTGCCTTCCCCATTTGCTTAAATTTTCAAGTGGTGTGTAGCCATAATCCAAGTTGACAGGGTTGCAATAAGTAGTGGATTTTTCCTGAGCGGAAAGATGGGCTGCATAAAAAAAGATGCAAAAGGTATAAAAGACGCGAATAAATATTTTCATCTGAATAATTTTTATAGTCCATACAAACCCGAAATTTTGGAGGTAAAGGCCTCGCAGGTCTTCATCCCGAAAGTTCTAAACACCTCACAGATTTTGAAAACCTGAGAGGTCTGGTATTTTTTTATCATGGAAAACTAAAATTAAGTTTTTGCAAACCTATTTGAATTTCGGAGCTGCCCATAAACAAATTCCAAAGCAAACCGCTTCGCCCGTTTTCAATCATGATGACAATCGGGCCTTGATCGATGCCGATATACCGTTGCGGAAACCAGTTGTTTTGTTGGCTGAAGGCATCATAAAAACCGAATTTTCCCCAGACAGACGGTTTCAAATCTTCATAAAGATGCCGCATCATGCGCAGCGATTCCACCGGAAGATAGGGATATGATGATAGTGCGGCTGTTGGAGCAATCACACCCAAATCGTTGTTGATGTTGTGGGCTTCGTAGCCGGTCATGGACAGGCTCGCGGTCAGTCCCCAAGTATCGGATCCGTATCCGAAGAATCTTTTCGGGTTGGCTACGGCATAATTAAAATGCACCCGGGCGTGAGCCATGTTTTGTTCCCAATAATCGGCGAATTCGTCCACCAAATTGTGTGGGTTTAATCCCAAATAGGAATAATGTGCCCAAAACAAAGGGCCAACCGAGCCCGGGTTTCCATTGTGCTTTAAAGTAATCCGCTGCCCGAATGAGACCGATTCGGTTTTGATGTTCCCATTGTCTGCCCAACCCATCCGGTAGGCTTCCGGTGGAATCTGGAAAGTAGGTGAAGAAGCGGCGAGGACATACACGATGAGGGCTTCGTTATAGCCCTTGATGGGTAGGTTAATTTGCCATCCAAAGTTGGGTGACCAGTGCCAGATCAGGGTGTTACCACCGTTCAAATACCAACTCCATTCAATTTGTTTCCAGAGTATATCAGCTTTTTCGGCCAACAGTTTTTCTGAATCGTTTCCATTGTTTAAGTATTGCCGGACACTTAAAATGCCTTGAGCCAAAAAGGCCGTTTCCACCAAATCGCCACCATCGTCAAAAGCCGAAAAAGGAATGGTTTTCCCAGTTGTGCCGTCCAGCCAATGTGGCCAGACACCATGGAAACGATCCGCATTTTCCAAAAAAGACAGGATTTTTCCGATGCGGGCTACGCCTTCGTTACGGCTGATAAAACCGCGTTCTATGCCTGTTACGATAACCATCAATCCGAAACCTGTAGCTCCTGTAGCTACTACATGGCTGTCTAAGTTGGGATCGTCTAAATAAAAACGTTCTCTGGCAGCTCCCGAGTTGACTTCAGCACCTTCCCAAAAATATCCAAAGGTTTGTTTTTGAATGATGGTAAGCAGTTCTTCATCGGTAAGTTTCGGCGACTGAGCAGGTGGATTGACAATAATGTCATCTGAGCCACCACCACCGGAGGAGCAAGCAAAAACAATCAATAGAATCAGAAAGACGGTATATTTCATTTGATTATTGCATTTTAGGGTAAGTAAACCCGAGTTTTTTAAGCCCGCCTTGTACATCATCTCGTCTCATAAAAAGTTTCCAAAGCATTCCCGTCCGGTAATTTTCAATCATGACAGGAATTGGACCTTGGTCGATGGCCAAATAGCGTGGCAAATACCATTTATACTCTATACTGAACGCGTCGTAGGGGCCATATTTACCTATCAAAGTGTCGTGGTTTTGATACAGATTTCGCAATACCGCCATGCTTTTTTCCGGCGTGTAAGGGAACGAGGAAAGCGCGGCAGTGGGTGAAATTACACCAAAATCATCGCCGGGCCGGTGGCCGGCATATCCGTTTATGGAATAGCTGGAAGTCAACCCCCAGAGGCTGTCACCGTATTCTTTAAACTGTTTTGGATTGTCAACCGCATATTTGTAGTGAATCAGCGCATGGTTTTGATTGAGTTGCCAATAATCAGCATATTGGTCTTTCAACCCATTCGGGTTTAATCCCAAATAGGAATAATGAGCCCAAAAAAGTGGGCCTACCGGTGCATTGTCGTGTTCAAAATGATTGAGAACAGTTCGTAAATTGTAATATATTGTATCCTTTTTGATGACACCATTGCCAGCCCAACCTTCATCGTAAACAGCTTTCGAAATAGGATGGGTAGGCGAACTCGCCGCCAATACGTACATGATTAAACACTCGTTGTAACCTCCAACCGGGAAATTCATTTCCCATCCATAATTGGGAGACCAATGCCAGTAGAGCACGTTTTTGCCGTTGGTGTACCAATCCCACTCAACTTCTTGATACAGTTTTTCAATTCGATCCGACAATGATTTTTCAAGGGCATTACCTTCTTTGAAATATTCTGAAACGGTCAGTAACCCTTGAATCAAAAAAGCGGTTTCTACCAAATCACCGCCATTGTCTTTGGGGCTGAAGGGTTTAACGTGTCCGGTTTTCCCGTCTATCCAATGCGGCCAAGCCCCGTGGAATCGATTGACTTTTTCGAGGAAAGACACTATTTTGCCGAAACGGGTTACTGCTTCTTCTCGGAAAATAAAATTGCGTTCAACTCCCACTAAGATTGCCATTAGGCCGAATCCGGAGCCCCCGGTTGTTACTATATCCTGATCATTTTGGGGATAGATATTATCTAAGTGGATGCGCTCCCGTGCCATACCCGAATTGGGTTCGGCTCCGTCCCAGAAATAATTGAAAGTTTGCTTTTGTACCTTATCAAGTAGTTGCTCATTGGCCAGAATCGTCTTTTTAGTACTGCTCTCGAGCGGGTTAGATTGTTCTTTTCCACTCTGTTTACAGGAGGCTATAAACACGATTAATGCCAGTACTAAAAAAAATATAAAACGCATTGAATAAGAATATTTAAAGTTGAAAGAAAAAGATTGCCACCTAAAAACTACGCCCAAGAAGGGCGTAGCATTCAGTAACAAAAATCAAATGAATTAAAATTTATAAGAACAACAAATCAAATTTGATTAGTAACCCGGATTTTGGGTGAGTGAACCGCCTGATACATCAATTTGTGCTTGCGGAATCGGAGACAGTTCATGCTTGCCATCAACAAATGCTTTCCCGTGTGCGCGCATGACTTGCCCTGCACGCCCTTGCCTGACTAGGTCAAACCAACGGTCGTGTTCAAAAGCAAGTTCTAGCCTTCTTTCGTTCCAGACAGCCAAACGGAGTTGGGTCTGGCCAGTAGTTGTCACATCTGGAAGGCTCACTCTCGTGCGTACTTTATTAAGTTGAATTAAAGCGGCCGAAGATTGCCCAAGTTCGTTTAAGGCTTCTGCATTCATCAATAATACTTCTGCAAAACGGAGTACGCGGATGTTCTTGTTGGATTCCCAGTCGTTCCCGTTAAAAGTTTCGGCAACACGGCTGATGTAAGCTTTCTCATTATAACGCGGGTTTGGCGGGCTTTGGATGACTTGTTCGCCATCCCACATGGTTTCTCCAGCAAAAATAATGGTCGCGTTTTTGCGAATGTCATCACCTTGTGCATCATACGCATTGACTAAGTCCTCTGTAGGCGTATTGAATCCCCATCCCCATTGCCCGCGGACGCTTTGGGAGACTACATAACCTTGTACACCCAAATTTAACGGCCCACCTAGGCCTTGTACTTCAAAAATGGATTCAATCCCGTTTTCGCTACTCTCTCTCCAAAGTGTGGCATAATCTGCTTGCAAGTCATATTGTCCGGATGCTATCACTTCATCGGTTAAACGTTTTACCTCGTCCCAATTTTTCAGGTACATCTGTACTTTCGCGAGCAAAGTCAAGGCGGCTCCTGAAGTCGCCCTACCTACTTCCATTTGCGACTTATTGTTTAAATTTTCGGAGGCAAAAGTGAGGTCGGCAATGATTAAATCATAGATTTCTGCCTGCGGAATCCTGGTTGAAACCGCCGCCAAATCTTCCGGAACATTGGGGTCTAAAACGCGGTCTAACTTGGGAATATCCCCGAACATCCTGACTAAGTTGAAGTAAAAATAAGCTCTTAGGAAATGTGCTTCACCAAGAAGCCTGTTTTTGAAAGCCTCATCTAAAGTGACATCGGGGCTTGAAATGATACCAATAGCCGTATTGGATCGGGTAATTCCCCGATAGTTGGCTCCCCAAACTTCATTGAAAGAAGGATCGGTGGAACTAAAAGTGAGCGCGTCCAATTTGTCTTTATCTGCCCCAGTATCGCCCGGGTCGCTCCCTTTATCAGCATCATCGGAAATGATACTCGAAACACCGTTCCAAGAGAAAGAAAACTGTTGCCATTGCAATAAATTATTATAAATGGCATTCACTAATTCGACTGCTCTATCAGTAGAGAAAAAGCCTTCCGGGGTAATTTGCCCTTCAGGTTTTATATTTAAATCGTCACTACAAGATGTAAGCGCGAAAAAGGAAATACATCCGGTCAGGGTAATTACTTTGATTGTTTTGAAAATTGTTTTCATAGGTGTATTTTTTTAAAAATCTAAATTAAATCCTGCGGTAAATTTCGCAGTAGTGGGGAACGCATTGAGCTCTATACCTGAAGCTCTGGGGTCGCCTGGAAGTTCAGGATTGAAACCGCTGAATGCTTGAATGGTAAATGCGTTTTGCGCGCTGATGTAGATTCTTGCTTTGGTGCTGCTGATTTTTGAAACCCAACTGTTGGGAAGCGTATATCCCAAAGTAATATTGTTGATTCGGAAGAAATCACCTGATTCTAAGAAGTAATCAGAAGGGCGGGGAATCTCGTTGGAAGCTCGCGGGTTTTTGGCATTCGAATCCGGATTAGCGGGAGAATATCTGCCGTTGGCTACATCTATCTCTATGTTTTCACCGCCAAAGCGTTGCGCGCGTTTTCCGTTGAAAACTTTGTTTCCCCAGTTGCCGAAGGTGTTGATGAGTAAATCAAATTTTTTGTATTCCATGCTGAGATTGATACCAAAATAGTCTCTCGGCTGATACGAACCAAAATGTTTTCGGTCTAAATCATTGATAACGCCATCGCCGTTGACATCGTCGAATTTCAAGTCACCCACTTTCGCGTTGGGTTGAGCAGAAGCATCGATTTCTGCTTGCGTCCCGAACAAACCCACGGCATCAAATAGCCAAAAACTGCCAATTTCCCTGCCTACTTCGGTTTTGGTAGTTACCTGCCCGTTTCCTAAACCTCCACTTATAATTGATGCCTCGGCATCGGGAATTAGCGTTTTTATACCTACTACTCTATTCTCGTTAAAAGTAAGGTTGCCATTAATGGTATATTTAAAATCTTTGCCTATGGTGTTAGAGTAATTTAAAGAAACCTCAAATCCCTCATTGGTGATGGTAGTGCTATTGGTTATGAAGCTGTTATCACCCAAGGCTTGGGGAATATCGGTTGGGAAAAGCGCATTGGATGTTTTTTTGTAATAGTAGTCCAACGAACCGCTTAGCGAACCTTTGAGTGTCGAAAAATCTAAGCCCAAATCATTTTCTTGGGTTGTTTCCCATTTGAGGTTTTTATCTTTAATTTCTTCGAGGGTAGAACCCGTCACGATGGTATTGTTGACGACCGCGTTTAGGCCTGTGGTGATAGTTGCAATAAATTCGTTGGTACCGATATTATCATTACCGGTTTCACCCCAACTCCATCTGAGTTTCAGGTAATCAAAAATATTTTGGTCTTTAAGAAAACTTTCGTTGATTACATTCCAACCAAAACCGATGGAAGGAAAATTGTCCCATCTGTTATTTGAAGAAAACTTAGATGAACCTTCTCTACGAATGGTAGCGGTCATCAGATAGCGGTTGTCGTAATTGTATTGAGCACGTCCGAAATAGGCAACGCGTTTGAAACGGTCGCCCGTGTCTGAAACGGTCCTTCCCGCCACATCTCCCAGACTTAAAAACCGAAAATTATCTTGAGGCGGGACATTTAAAGCTGTGCCTGATAGAGTCCTGCTTCTGAATTCTTCGTTGGTGATACCGGCAGTAAGCGAAACATCGTGTTTGCCAAAAAAAACTTTTTGAAACGAAGCCACATTGTCCCAGATGACTCGCCAATTATCGGTTTCACTGACCGTTAAAGAGCTCGTTGTGTTCTCTTGCACCCCGCCGGCATCGTTAAATGTTTTTGATTCAGGAGCAAAGAAAACGCCTTCGCCATTGAAGGTTTCGGCTGAGGCGGTTGTCTTAAATTTAAAATATTTAAATATTGTTGCTTCTCCCCAAACATTGCCCTCTATCCGGCGGTCTCTGTTTTTGCTGTTAAAATTCTCCAAGAGTTGGACGGGATTCCCCACGTTGTTAACGGTAGAGCGAAAGAAATCGCCATTCTCATTTCTCACAGGGATTGCGGGGGATTGCTTGTAGGCTGCGTCAAAAGCGGATGTGAGCGGGTTGTGTGTTTTGGATTTTGACAAGCCCAAGGTGTGGCCAAATCTGACAAACTTCCCTATTTTATACTCGTTATTGAGCCGAAGGTTCATCCGCTCAAATTTGTTTTTAAGCAAAATGCCTTCTTCTTCGTAATAGCCGAGACTGACAAAGTACTTAGAATGTTCATTCCCGCCGGAAACAGAGCCGGTATGATTTTGAAACACCCCGTCATGGGTTATCAAATTAAACCAGTCTGTATTGGGCAAGTTGTTAATATCGGTGAAACGGGGTTGGTTTCCGCTCCTTTCCAATGCTTCGTTGGTAAATTCAGCAAACAATTTGCCATTGGCTAAATCAACTGATTGGGTAAAATCTGCCAAGGTGTTGAATCCAAAATATGAATTGAAACTCACTTTTGGCTTTCCGACAGTTCCTGATTTCGTAGTAATGAGAATGACACCATTCGCACCACGCGAGCCGTAAATGGCAGTAGAGGACGCGTCTTTTAACACGTCAACAGACTGAATATCAATGTTATTGATATTGGTGATATTGTCAGTCACAACTCCATCAACAACGTAAAGTGGGTTGACACCACCCAAAACGCTACCGGTACCACGAACCCTGATTTCGGCTTGCGCCCCCGGGGAACCGTTGCTGATAATTTGCACACCAGCCAGTTTGCCCTGAATGGCTTCCGAAAGAGTTAAAACCGGAGAGATTGTAATGTCTTCTGATTTTACACTTCCAATCGATCCTACCAAATCTTTCCGTTTTGCGGTACCATAACCGATGACAACTACTTCGTCTATTTGCGTAACAGCAGTCAATAATTGAACATCAAGCTGATTGGTTTGGCCAACCACAATTTCCTGCGTGGAAAAGCCAAGATAACTAAACACCAACGTCTGCCCGGCATCTACCCGAATTTGATAATTGCCGTCAAAATCGGTAGTAGTGCCCGAAGCACTATTTTTGATAACAACAGAAACACCCGGCAATGGGTTTCCTACATCATCCTTTACAGTCCCCCTTATATCCTTGGTTTGTGCAAAGGAAAAGGAGAAGCAAAGAATCGCCAACAAAGTAATAAGATTTTTCATTTGTGATTTTGTTTTGAAAAAATTAACAGTTGTCAAATCTAAACACTTAACGGGTAATATAACGCAAGTAGAGAAACATCAAATGTACATCATGATGTGTTAAAAAATTAAGGTGCCTTATATTATAAGCTATTTCAAACGTTTTCGTAGTGATTTATTTGAAAAAGTTTAGTGGAGTTGATGTATGAATGATGTATTATTTATTTAATACTGCAAAAGATATTTTGTCAAATCTTCGTTGCGTCCTAACTTTAATTTTTTTCTGAGACGATATCTGTGTATCTCTACTCCTCTGAAAGTTATGTTCATCAAGGGTGCGATTTCTTTGTTGGATAAATTCATCCGCATGAACGCACATAGTTTCAAGTCTTTCGGTGTTAGCTCAGGGTTTGATTGAAGTAATTTTTGGTGAAAGGACTCGTGAACTGCATTAAAATTGGTTTCAAAAACGATGTTTTCTTCATCGCTTTCGATGCTCTTATCAATAAGTCTAAGGAGTTTGTTGTAGTTGTATTGATCGGTAAATTGTTCTTTTCGAGCCTGAATCTCAGACTTTATTTTTTTAAGCAACTCTTTGTTTTTAATAATTGACATAGCAGAATTTGCCAATTCCTTGTTTTTATGCTCCAACTCACCTTCAATTTGTCGTGTTTTGATTTGCGTAAGCTGTTTTTCGAGTTCTACCTTTTTGTTTTGAATAATTTTTCTTTGTTCACTGATATGCTTTTTTCTGAGGCGGGCTTGCTGTTTTCGAATGCTGAAAAGGTGGTATTGATAAACTGCATAAAGAATCGATAAAACCAAAATAACGTAGGCCAGTTTGGCCCAATTACTCCAATACCAAGGCGGCAAAACAATAAAAGAAAATGTTGCGTTTTCCGACTCGTTCGAATTTGGTGTATTATCTATTTTCAACTCAAAAACATAATTCCCCGCAGGAAGTTTCTTATAGTTAACCGGGGAATAATTAGTTTCAATCCATTGTGAATCATACTCTTTAAGACGATACAAGTAGGGTTTGTCCTTGTTTATTCCAGAGGCAGTAAATTCAAATATAATGTTGTTTTCTTTGTAGTCTATCTGAAGATTTGTTTCGGTAAGTTTTACATTTTTATTATTTACCTTAATGCCTGTGATAATAGGCTTGTAAACTTTTTTTTGAAATTTTAAGATTTGATTCAAATCTATAATTCCAAAACCATCGTCCAAAGTGATAAACCATTTTGAGTCTGTTGACTTGTAGATTTTGATGTTGTCTTTGACTAACCTTGAACTAAAATAGACATCCGGTATTTCAAGTACTGGTGATTTCGGGTTTTTTAAGTCAACATAGAGAATATGGTTTTTAGAATCTAACCATATTTGACGATTGTCTTGATAAATTATGGTAGAATTTTTAAAATTCCCCAGTCTCTTGTTCAGATTTTCGAAGGGCACAATTGTGTCGTTGAAGCGGTCAAATACAAGCCAGCCCTTTTCAGAAGGGAAAACGATTTGATTGCTAAGATTAAACACACTGGCTTTGTATTCAGATTCAAGACCCTTTCGGGCATAATCAACTATTCCTATAACGGAGTCAAGTGCTTTGTTCAACTGAAGTGAATAAACTCCTTTGTAGGGATGGACGGCCCAAACCTTGGTAGGGTTCTCAAAAACCACATATTTTATAGGATTGTTAAACCCCGTAATTTTCTTGACGTCCCAACTGCCACTTGACGAAGGTCTGAAAAGTGTTAGTCCGTTATACATTCCTTGTATGTAAGCCAATTGGTCTGGCACTTTATTAATTTTCCATCCACCAATCGTGTTAGGAATCTCTTTAATTTGATTGTTCTGGATTTCCATTACACCTCGGTTATGAGAAACCAAGGTTTTTCCCTCGACATAGTCGATTTCCCACACATGCCCTTGAGAATGTGGAACCAGATTCAAAGAATCCTTTTCAAAATAAAACACCCCCTTATTTGATCCCAAAAACATTTTGTCTTTTTTTTGACTGATGGAGTAAACCGTTCCGAGCAAGCCTGATTTTTCGGTATAAATAGCCAGAGGGGCATCTAAACCCACAAAGTCGATTCCGTTGTCCAACCCGAGCCAAAGCCTACCCGCATCGTCGAAAGCTTGACTGAGTACCGTATTATTTTGAAGCCCTGCTTTCTTATTGAGATTGTACTTCAATTTTTCTTGGTTATCCAAAACATAAATGCCATTCAGTATGGTACCAAAAACCCAATCGCCGTTCGGAAGTACGCTCATATTATTAAGTTGATATTTTTTCAACCATTCATTAACAGGATTTTGCCATTCCCTGACACCATTTTCTGAAAGCCAATAGCAACCTTCGGAAGCTGTCCCAACGAGAAGTTGATTGTTGATTTGCTGTATCACAACTACATTTTTATCCCTGAAAAATGTTGAATGCGCTAAGACACGAAAATTATTTTCTACGGCTTTTGTATAGTAAATCCCTATACCTAAAGCTCCCGCATAAACTGTATCATCAAAAATATTTGACCCGGTCAGGGTGGCATTCCTGCCCAAAGAAAAAACTTTGGCTTGTTTATCGGTTATAAAAAATTTAGAAAATGATTTGAAGAAAACTTGATCCCCCAAAAATCTAATTTCCCAAAATTCTTGATTTGTCAATTCCGAATTGGGCAGGTCTTTGCTCAAAGAAGTGTACGTAAGTATCCCTTCTGAGTTGTATTTAAAGTACCCAAACTCTTCATAAGACCCAACATAGACAACACCATCCTTCACCGCAACCGACCTGACTATGGTGCGGTTAGGCATATAATACATTTTCCATTGCATTCCATCGTAAACAACCAAACCATTGTTGTTGGCCACATACAGAAAATTATTGGAATCTAAAGAAATCCCCCAATTTTGATTTCCTCCCTTATAGACTTCTTTCGAGTAATTTTCGACATAAGGCGTCAGTTGTTGGCCAAAAAACAAACAAGGTATTGAGACTAAAATAAAGATTACAAAGATGCTATATGGGGTTTTTTTATCCATGAAATACGACTAAAGTTATCGCTAATTTACACAAAAAATCGACAGAAGGCCAAGTGCATTGCAGTGCCAAGAATTACTCTTATTTAACATATTTTTAACAAAAAACCTGTAAGTAAAAATCAAATCTTCGTACCAATAACAGTTGCTGCGTTTTCAGCAATGTTTTTATATAAAATAAAGTAAAACAACTACGCAAGATTATGAAAAAAAAATTGTTACTACTATTGCCTGCGAGTTTAATTCTTTTTGCTTTTACGCTCAAGGACTTGCAAACAGATCCATGGAAAGCACCTGATTCTGCTAAAAGCATTAAAAACCCTGTCGAAGCAGGCAAACAAATTGTTTCAGGGAAAAAAGGGAAAAAAGTTTTTCAAACCAATTGCATCATTTGTCACGGAGAGACCGGTGTAGGAAACGGCCCAGGAGGGAAATCAATCAACCCTAAACCGGCGGATTTAACTTCCGCCAAGGTTCAGTCTCAAACAGACGGCGAAATTTTTTGGAAAATAACCAACGGCCGCGGTCCAATGATTAAATGGGAACCCGTCATTCCGGAAGCCCAAAGATGGGATTTGGTCAACTACATCAGAAGCCTAAAAAAATAATTTAAACAAAAACCAATTAACATGAAAAAAACATTTTTTATCTTGGGAATTTTGACCTTTGGGTCTATTGCATTCTTCTCCTTTAAATCTATCAACTCCGCTGATGAAAACAACTATGTTGATGTGGTTGATGGTGATTTAGACCCGCTATGGGACGGTTACAGAGACTGGTTTCATGTCACTAAAGACAAACCCAATACCGGCGACCCGACAGGTTTTCTGAGTGGAAAACACAAAGGTACCAAAGCTTTTAGAGAAATATACATCAACAAATCAGGTGAAGCCGTTCACAAACAAGCAGGCAATCCAAAATATCCTGCAGGGACTGTAATTGTCAAAGAAAGCTACGGAAGCAAAGCCAAATGGGAAGCCAAAAGCGGGCCGCAATTGACCATCATGGTGAAGCTTAAAGAAGGAGAATCTCCTGAAACAAGTGACTGGGGTTATGTGATGGGCGCTAAAGGGAAAGTGAGTACAGGCACATCTAAATGGGCTAAATTTTGCAACAAATGCCACATTTACGGTGCTGCAAACGACAACACTTTTATGACCTCAGATTTTATAAAAAACAACCAATAAAGATTAAAATTAAATAAAAAAAAGGCCTTGGAATTAAAAACCCAAGGCCTTTTTTTATGATAAAGATTCACTATTTATGATGAGCCTTTTTATTCTGGGTATCCCAGCCTGGCCCGCTGAAAACATTCCGTTATTTTATACGCAAAAAAGCATGAGAAATTTGATTCTATCCACAGCCTTTCTAACTCTCATCCTGTCATCTTGCCGTGAGCGGATAGAAGATCCAAAGGCATTCTTTGAAATTGTCCGTTCGGGCGACACACAAGAACTTCTTCACAAGGAAATTGGCAAAGATTTTGTGTTTCTCAAGGATTCGCTGGGCGATACGGCTCTCATGGTTGCCGTTAAAAACAATAACCTCCCGATGACAACTTTTTTACTTCAAAAAGGATCCGACCCGAATACACAAAACCTTAAACACAAAACGGCAATCCAACTGTCTAAAGAAAACGGTTTTGTCGAGATTGCAAAGATTATCCGGCTGCATCAGTATAAAGATTGGAAAAGCCGGAAAAATAAGTTTTCGGATGATGCATTGCTTTATGCCGTCGAAAACAACCTAACACTTATTGTTTCAGATTTTTTAACCAACGGCACAGACAGCAACCATACCTTTGAATCCACGGGTGTCCCTTTATTGATACAAGCTATTTTCAGTGACAGCAATGAGACCGTCAAACTACTTTTGGAAAATCACGCCGACCCGAATAGTTTCTTCGATACCCGGCCTGCCATCACCATATCTGCTATGTTCGGACAGTATGAAATCACAAAAATGCTTCTAGATGCGAGTGCAGACCCCAATTTGCCCGATGGTCCGCTCACTACCGCACTGATGCTTGCTGCTGAAGAAGGCCATGCAGACGTTGTCAAATTGCTTTTGGAATATGGTGCAGACGCAAACCTAAAAGATCTCACCAAAGAAACGGCTTTAGACAAAGCAATCAATAATGATCATATTGACGTTGTAAAATTATTTTGAAAATGAAATGGTGATTGAAGAATTCTACCAATAAAATCTAAATGCCTATCTGCCGATCGATTTGCTGTTCGAGTGAAATAAAAGTTTCCGTTCTTGAAACTCCGTCTATGGATTGAATCTGATGGTTCAACAGTTGCATCAAATGTTCGTTATCTCGACAAATAACTTTGATTAATATCGACCAATTGCCTGTGGTATAATGACATTCCAAGACCTCAGGAATTTTTTTGAGTTGACGCACTGCATCCGGATTGCTACTGGCTTTATCCAAGAAAATACCGACATAGGCAAGTGTACTGTAACCCAAAACTTTCGCATTGAGCACCAACCGTGAACCTTTGATAAGCCCGCTGGCTTCAAGTTTTCGCAAGCGCTGATGAATTGCAGCACCCGACACATTCATTTTCCGCGCGATTTCCAAAATAGGTTTTCGCGCATCTTGTGTCAAGCTTCTCAAGATTTCCTTGTCAATTCCGTCAATGACCAATTGCTGATTTTCAAATTTCAAAACAATAAATCTTTTATATTGAAATCAAAATTAAGCTAAATTTTTAGAATCTGTTATCAAACAGGTAATATCTTATCAGGATTATAACCAAAATACGGCATCTGCTTTTCGATAAACTTAATTCCATGTCGCTCTAATTCAGCGAGTATCGGCTCATAAACTTCAGGGAATATCGGCAGTTGTACGCCCGGATTTTTGATATTGCCTTTCAAAATTTGAAGAGCTGCAACAGCCACAGGGAGTCCAACCGTTTTTGCCATAGCCGTGTGGATTTGATCATCACCAATTACAACCATTGAAGCATCTAATTGTCTTTGATGTCCGTCTAAAATATATCCAAATTTATGATACATGACCAACATGTCTTTGTCTTTCGGCATCAAAGCCCAACTTTCAGCCAATATTTTTTCCAAGGCTTGCGCGGGTGTGGCATTTTTGATGCTAATTTTTTTGTCGGTATTGAATAGGTTCAATTCCAATAATTTATCCCAAACCACATCGTCCTGTTCTATTTTGAGCAGGTAACGCAACTTCAACTCGACCGAATCATTCGGATTATAAGGCAGAAACGAATTGGTAAATTCACGGTAACTCATGTTTTCCGTGTTTTCCATTTGGTAGGAATCGTCGGTCATGCCGAGCATTACAAAAAGATGCCAGGCTCTAGAAAAACCAACTCGCCTGATGGTTCCGCGATAGAGTGTAAGCACATCATCCAATCCGTAAATGCTCCGATATTTGAGGGAATCGCGGTTGGCATAGGCTTCAAATTTTCCGTAACCTTGAATTTCTAAAAACTCTGTCCGCCTGAAAAGTTGGTGATACGGGATGTATTTATAGGTACCTTCTTGAATAAATTTTGCCGCTCCGCCCTGTCCTGCTAAAACTACATTTCGGGGATTCCAAGTGAATTTGTAATTCCAAAGATTGTTATCGCTTTCCGAAGCTACCAATCCGCCGGTAAACGATTCGAAAAGTATCATTTTGCCACCATTTTGCCTGATTTGGTTGATGATTTTCATCGCGCTCATATGGTCAATGCCCGGATCTACGCCGATTTCGTTCATAAACACCAAGCCGGCTTTTTTAACCTCCCCGTCTAAAGATTTCATTTCATCGTTGACATAAGAAGCCGTTACCAAATGCTTTTTTAACCGAAGGCAATCCTTGGCAATTTCAAAGTGAAACCTGGCGGGCAACATGGAGATTACCAAATCAGCCTCCGATATATGTTGATGCCTGTCTTGCGGATTCAGGCAATCAAAAAAAACAGCTTTGGCGTTTGAATAACCTCGTATCAGCCTATTGGCAAAATCGATTGACAAATCCCCTACCGTAATACAGAGGTTTTCACTTTGTGATTTTTGTAACAAATATTCGATTAAATAGGTTGTAGATTTCCCTGCACCGACAATCAATAACTTTTTCATTTTATATGCTTTTAAAATAGTAAAAACCCTTTCAATTTTCTTAAATTCGAATCTGATTTGCCATACTCGTAACAGACAATAAGTTCACAAATATATCACACGAATGTATGAAAATGTTATATTCATAAAAACAAATTAACTGAAAATGAAAAAATATATTTTGATTACTGCCGCCCTGCTTGGCATGACCGCGATTTTATTGGGTGCTTTTGCCGCCCACGAGTTGAAAAGTTTGATTTCGGAGCCGAGCATTGCCACTTTTGAAACCGGAGTGCGGTTCCAAATGTATCATGCCTTGCTTTTGCTCTTCTTAGGGCAAACATCTGTTTTGCCTGAAAAAACTCAAAAAACGATTTTTCAGTTGGCCGTGATTGGTTTGATTTGCTTTTCGGGTTCCATTTATTTGTTGGCTATCAATGAATTGACAGCTTTCGACTTTAAGAAAATTGCTTTGTTGACCCCTTTGGGGGGTACGTTGCTCATCGTGGCTTGGGCAATTATGCTGGTTGGTTTTTTTAGAGTAAAGCGTATCTAACATAAAAAAACCCGCCCTGGCATTTGCTAGGCGGGTTTTGGTAGGATCTTGATTTTAAAAATTAAGCTTGGAACGGCTCGACAGATACAAATGATTTGTCGCCTCTTTTCTTTTCAAACTTAACCAGTCCGTCAACTTTTGCGTGCAGCGTGTGATCTTTCCCCATGTAAACATTTTCTCCGGGGTTGTGTTTCGTGCCGCGTTGCCTGATAATAATGTTACCGGCTGCAACTGCTTGTCCGCCGAATATTTTCACGCCAAGCCTTTTTGACTCGGACTCTCTGCCGTTCTTGGAACTACCTACGCCTTTCTTGTGTGCCATTGTATGAAGGTTTTAGTGTTTATAAATTATTTTTGAAGACCTCCGTTGAGCTCGTCTTGCAGTTTTTTTAATGCATCCCATTTTCCAGAAGCAGCCAATTCGGCTTGTTGTGGCCATGTTGATGGGTTTTTAGAAGCATAAGTACCCCCCGCAGCAGATAAGATTTCAGACAAATTTTCGACTGAGGTTTTAGACAATGCTTCAAAAGTGGTTATGCCGTTTTCTTGAAAAATAGCAGCTATCTTAGGACCAATACCTTCCACTTTTCTCAAATCATCTGCCTCGGCTTTTTTTGCTTTGGCTTTTTCAGGTTTTGCTTCGGTTGGTTTAGTCGCAGTTTTTTCGGTTGCTTTTTTGGAACCGGAAGCAAGAATGTTCTCAATAATCAACTCAGTAAAAGACTGTCTGTGACCATTTTTAACTCGATAACCTTTTCTTCGTTTCTTTTTGAAAACGATTACTTTATCACCTTTAAGGTGTTTAAGGATTTTGGCTTCTACGGAAGCTCCTTCTATAGCCGGGGCGCCAAGGGTGATTGCTCCGTCTTGGTCAAGCAAAAGAACACTGTCAAAAGACACTGCCGATCCTTCTTCTTGAGCCAAACGGTGTACAAACACCTTCTGGTCTTTTCTAACTTTGAATTGTTGCCCTGCTATCTCTACGATTGCGTACATAGCGGTTTTGGATTAATGTTTATTAAAAAATGGTTGCAAATATAATACTTAATACCTTATCATCCAACAATAAAAAAAAGTTGTTGCAATACACAACAACTCTTGATTTTTGTATCAAAAAGTAATCTCTTAAAAATTATTTTTTTTCGGAAATATTCCAAGTTTTCTTGAACAATTGCATGAATGCCAATGTCAGTACCAAGGTTGAAGCAAAGCCTTCTACCAATAAGACAAACATCAAAATGCCGGCACCATTCTGATAATCCGATTTCCATTCGCTCATGATAACATCGACAAAACCCGGGTTGACGTGAAACATATATATCCCCATGAACAAAGTGAAAAGCATAGTTGCTAAAAAACCGGATTTGATTCCGATTTTAAAACCTTCAAAATAGGTAAAGCCTTGCACATCCCTAATTTTGTATGCTTTGATAGACGAATACAACCCATAAGACATGATGACTCCATTAAACAATCGCAACCAAGGGTTTTCGTGTAATCCGAAAAGCTTGACAATAAGGAAATAGGCAATAAGGGTGATGGCAATGTTGAATCCGTATTTGAGTGGCACGGTGGTTTCTTTCTTCATAATTGGGATAAGGATTTGGTTAATTTGTGTTAAATATCAGAAATTATTTGATACAAAAATATTTTTTTAAGGTTAAATTAATTCTAATCTCAAAACTTTCATGACAGTTATTCCTTATTTTTGTAACATGGGTCGGTCAAATCAGACAAACCTTTTAGTCGAATTATTTTCTAATAAATTAACAAATGTTATGAAAAAAAATGTATTAGCTTTTATTTTAATGCTTTGCGGGCTTTCTTTCTATGCCCAACAAGTAAAGTTTGAAGAATATGACTTGCCCAATGGGCTTCATGTTATCTTGCACCAAGACAATTCAGCTCCGGTAATAGCCACCACGGTGATGTATCATGTGGGTGCAAAAGATGAAAATCCTGATCGGACCGGTTTTGCCCACTTTTTTGAGCATTTGCTTTTTGAAGGAACAGAAAACATCGGCCGTGGCGAATGGTTCAAGATTGTCTCAAACAATGGCGGGCAAAACAATGCGACAACTTCCGATGACAGAACGTACTATTATGAAGTTTTCCCTTCCAACAATCTCGAACTTGGCCTATGGATGGAATCTGAGCGGATGTTGCATCCGATCATCAACCAAATAGGTGTGGACACTCAAAATGAAGTTGTCAAAGAGGAAAAAAGATTGCGCGTAGACAACCAGCCTTATGGCAAGATACTTGAAGTCGTCAAAAAAGATATTTTCAAAAAGCACCCGTATCGATGGACGACCATTGGCTCGATGGATCATTTGGATGCAGCTACTTTGGATGAATTTTTGGCTTTTAACAAGAAATATTACGTGCCCAACAACGCAACCTTGGTAGTAGCCGGTGACCTTGAAGTCGAAAAAACCAAAAAAATGATTGCAGACTATTTTGGGACTATCCCGCAAGGAGAAAAAATTATTAAAAATTTTCCGGCCGAAGATCCTATTACCCAAACAATCAACAGCAAAGCTACCGACCCGAATATTCAGATTCCCGCTATTATAACGGCATACAGGACACCTTCTTTCAAAACCCGTGATGCACGCATACTCGATTTGATTTCAACTTATTTGAGTGACGGTAAAAGTTCGGTGCTTTACAAAAAATTGGTGGACGAAAAGAAAATGGCACTTCAAGTTTTAGCCATCAACCTAAGCCAAGAAGATTACAGCACATATATTGTGTTTGGCCTTCCGATGAGTGGCACAACCCTCGAACAGATTGTTGCAGAGATAGACGATGAAATTGTCAAGCTACAAACCGATTTGATTTCTGAAAAAGACTACCAAAAGCTTCAGAATAAATATGAAAATCAATTTGTCAATTCCAACGCAAGCATAGCCGGTATCGCAAGCAACTTGGCTACTTTCCACATGCTATACGGCGACACCAACCTGATTAACACAGAAATAGAGATTTATAGAACCATTACCCGTGAAGAAATCAGAGACATTGCAAAAAAATATCTGAATGCCAACCAGCGCTTGATCTTGGAATATCTTCCCGAAAGCAAATAAACAACTATTTAATTATCAATGCTTATTCAATTTTTTAAGCAACTTTAAAATTAAAAAAAATGAAATCTAAATTTTTTATACCGCTCTTACTTCTTTTCATCGGACTGACTGTAAACGCACAGATTGACCGAAGCAAACAACCCAAAGCGGGGCCTGCTCCCGAAATCCAGTTGGGAACACCCCAAAGCTTTACGTTGAACAACGGGCTAAGGGTACTTGTTGTTGAAAACCACAAACTCCCCAGAGTCAACATCAGTTTGACCCTTGACAACGCTCCCTACTTAGAAGGTGCCAAAGCAGGTGTTTCAGATGTATTCGCCGGAATGATTGGCAACGGAACCACTTCCATTTCAAAAACCGCTTACAATGAAGAAGTGGATTTTTTAGGTGCATCCATCAATTTTTCAGGATCCGGAGCCTTTGCCAACACCCTGTCTAAATATTTTCCGAGAGTACTCGCTTTGATGGCTGACGGCACACTCAATCCACTTTTGACAGAGGAAGAGTTTCAAAAAGAAAAGGACAAACTGATTGAAGGCCTTAAAACAGATGAAAAAAGTGTAACTGCAGTCGCAAGACGCGTAGAAGCTGCATTGGCTTATGGCGTAAATCATCCGTTCGGTGAATACGTTATTGAAGAATCGGTAAAAAACATCACCTTACAAGACGTTCAATCCTTTTATCAAAATTTCTTCGTTCCTGAACATGCCTATCTGGCCGTAGTCGGGGATGTAAAGTTTGAGGATGTTAAAAAATTAGTGGAGTCTAACTTTTCTTCATGGAAAATATCTGTCGCTCCTAATGTAGCCTATAACATTCCAAAAGATGTCCAATACACCCAAATCAATTTTGTGGATATGCCCAATGCAGTTCAATCTGAAATTGCGGTCGAAAACCTCATCAATGTAAAACTTTCAGATCCAGATTATTTTCCTTTATTGGTTGCCAACAATATTCTTGGCGGAGGTGCCAACGCGCGTTTGTTTCTCAACTTAAGAGAAGATAAAGGTTTTACCTACGGAGCTTATTCGAGAGTTGGCAACGACAAGCGTTATCCCGTCCGTTTTGTAGCTTCCTCAAGTGTCAGGAATGCTGTAACAGACAGTTCGGTTGTTGAATTCATCAAAGAAATCAAGAAAATCCGCGATGAAAAAGTCTCAGCCGATGATTTGAAATCTGCCAAAGCAGAATATGCAGGCTCATTCGTGATGTCGCTTGAAAACCCGCAAACGCAAGCTCGTTTTGCACTCAATATTTTAACTGAAAATTTGCCTCAAAACTTCTACGAAACATATTTAGCTAAAATAAATGCAGTAACCGCCGAAGATGTTCAGCGTGTTGCAAAAAAATATTTTCTGGCAGACCATTTGCGAATTGTCATTACCGGAAAAGCAAGTGAAGTTTTACCCGGTTTGCAAGCATTAAATATTCCTATTTTCTATTTTGATAAATATGCAAATCCAACCGAAAACCCACTTAATAAGAAATCGGAAACCGTCAATGTAAGTGCCGAAGAAATTTTTGAAAACTATTTTAAAGCCATCGGAGGCAGAGATAAAGTTGCTGCCGTAAAATCTATCTATCAAAAAGGCAGTGCAGAAGGATTGGCCCCTTTTCCAATCCAATTTGAAATCAAAAGCATGACCCCAAACAAAGAAGTACAGACAATCTCGGCAGAGGGAATGGGGACTTTGCAAAAAGTTTCTTTCAACGGCGAGAGCGGCTACCAAGAAGCCCAAGGCCAAAAGAAAGTTTTGGAAGGAGACGAACTCGCCCAACAAAAAGCGAGCCGGCCGATTTTTCCGGAATTATTCTTTAAAACAGAAGGCTATAAGCTCTCCGTTGAGGGTGTAGAAAAATTAGATGCGGGTGATGCTTATAAAGTGAAAGTGACTTCCCCCAACGGGAAAGACTCCTATCGATATTACAGCAAAGAATCCGGATTGTTGTTGCAAACAGAAGAAACGATGGAAATGCAGGGAATGAGCCTATCTGAAACCAAAGAACTATCTGATTACAAAGAGGTGAATGGGTTGAAAATACCGACGGTTTCTAGCTCGACTGTCGGCCCTCAAAAAATCAAAGTGGTTTTTTCAGAGATCAAAATAAACGAAGGTGTAAACGAAACCGATTTCAATTAACATAAATTCTAAATCCTACTAACTGCTCGAATCGACTACCGGTTCGGGCAGTTTTTTTTTGTGGGTCAGATAGACCCCTATCAAAACTACCAGGCCTCCAACAATCTGATATACGTTCAATTTTTCTCCATCCAAACCGCCCAACAACACCGAAACAATAGGCATCAAATAAGTCACGGAAGATGAAAAAATAGGCGATGAAACCTGAATCAATCGGTTGAACAAAATCTTGCCGACTCCTGTACCCACAATGGCTAAAAAGGTAATTGCGAGCAGTGATCTGCCCATTTGTGGAGTTGTCCAATCGGTCTGAAAAAAATCGGAAAAAAGAAAAACTAACCCTGTCGGTAGTATCAAAAAAATAAAATTCCAAGTCGCCAAAGCGATTGGGTCTAAATCAAATAAATATTTTTTGATGATGTTGAAGTCGGCCGCATAACAAGCTGAGGCAACTACAATGAAAAAAGAAAATTCCAATTGCCCTGCATCAGTCAAGTCACTACCGGAAAGAATCAGGATAGTAGCGCCAATTAATCCCACGAAAACGCCCCAAAGTTGCCTTTTCTGAAAACCCATTCCAAAGACAAAAACACCCAAAAGCAACGTATTCAAAGGAGTCATCGAATTGAGAATCGATGCAATCGAACTGTTGATATTGGTCTGCGCGAATGCAAACAAAAAAGTTGGGATAAACACACCGATAAATGAAGAAAGCAAAACGTATTTTACGTGCCTTTTTTTGAGATGGTGAATCCGGCCAATCCCCACAACCAACAAAAAAGACGCCGAAATCAATATTCTTAAGGCTCCGAGTTGCATTGGGGTCAACGCCAACAAGCCTTTTTTGATTAATATAAACGAACTCCCCCAAACCAAAGACAAAAAGATAAGTACAATCCACTTTGACTCAGGTTTTTTCATGCTGCTATTTTTTGGCAAAAGTCGGATTTTTTAATTTCAAAAATGAATTTATTCAGATATTTTAAAGTCAAACCTAAAAACCTATGTTCGATTAATCCAAAATGCGTCAGTTTGAGTGAAATTCCGAGAGGAATTTTGTATCGAAAAACCAGCATTTTGAATACACTTTTCTCCCAAATTCTTGGAATCAAAGCACTCGAATTGACGTTTTTTGTATCCATTATAAAAATAATTGAACTCAGGTTAAAATAATATTTTTTTGAAAACAACATAAGAAAACATTTATCTATTCACGGAATTTAAAAAATCATTCACCCCTCATTTCAAACAAATGTCAGACTATTAGCGCTTTAATTATTGAATTAGTGTAAAATGAGTTAGTTTTGCAAAAACCACCTATTTCAGATGAAATATCTGCTGATTTTGATTCTCACCATATCGACGATTGGATGCAAAGACATTCCTTCAGAGAGTCCGGGTTTTTTACCCAAATTGGCTCCTTTGAATCAAGAAACCATAGAAAAATCAGTAATCTATGAAGCCAATATCCGTCAATACTCTGCAGCCGGCACTTTTATAGCTTTTGCTAATGACCTTCCTCGACTCAAAAACCTTAAGGTGAAAATCGTTTGGCTTATGCCAATTCACCCAATTTCAGAAAAAAAGAAAAAAGGAACACTCGGCAGCCCCTACTCCGTAAGCGATTTTCGTGCAGTCAATCCCGATTTCGGCAGTTTGCAAGATTTTGATTTTTTGTTGGATGTTGCACATACAAACGGCATGTATGTAATTATGGATTGGGTTGCCAACCAAACGGGCTGGAATCACAAATGGATTGCTGAACATCCTGAATATTACCAACAAAACGAGAAAGGCGAAATCCAAGGCCCTTCCGATCCTAAAACTGGGGAATCTTGGGGGTGGACAGATGTGGCTGCGCTCAATTACAACAATCCCGAACTCCGAAAAGCCATGTTACAAGAAATGCTTTATTGGGTAAAAAATCATAAAATAGACGGATTCCGATTGGATATGGCTCACAATATTCCCGCTGATTTTTGGAAAACCGCCTTTGACAGCATCAAAAAAAACAAGTCTGACTTCTTGTTTATTGAAACCGAAAAATCGGAAATGATTTCCAAATCAATCGATGCACATTACGATTATGTTGCACAACAACTGATGAATCAAATAGCTAATGAAAGAAAGTCTGTTGCAGATTGGGACGCCTATTTTGATGTAAAAAAAACGGCCAATAAACCGACGGCCATCTCTATCAATTCTACCTCAAACCATGATGAAAATGCTTGGAACGGAACCACCTTCGAACGACTGAATGGAGCTGCCAAAACCTTTGTTGTCTTAACTTATTTGATGCCCGGAATACCGATGATTTATAATGGCCAAGAATTTGACAACAAAAAACGGCTTCCTTTTTTCGATAAAGATTCTATTTCCCACACCAAAGGAAAATTTTATTCTCTATACGAAAATCTTGGCAGGCTCAAATTCAATCACCCTGCGCTAAGCTCAAATATTGAAAAAGGAGTTTATACAAGAGTTCACAGCTCACCTGAAAAAGATGTGTTGTGTTTTTGGCGAACTAACAACAACGATTCAATTTTATTTGTAGCCAATTTGAAAAACCTTCCCAATCAATTTAATCTTCCCATAAGTGGAATCTACAAAGACTATTTTTCCTGGAAAATTATCTCGATTACGAATGAAACCACTTTTAATTTCGAGCCTTGGGAATACAAAGTTTTAATCAAGCAATAACCGATTGTTTACCTGATGGTCGAAAAACATATTCCCTATTATTTGTTTGATATTGTTATCATAGGTGGCGGAGCGGCGGGATTTTTTGCCGCTGCAAAACTGACGGAATTGAATCCAAAAGCATCCATTTGCATTTTGGAACGAGGTGCAGAGGTCATGCAGAAAATAAAGGTCTCGGGAGGCGGCCGATGCAACGTCACACATGCGTGTTTTGACCCCGAAGAATTGGCCAAATACTACCCGAGAGGTTCAAAAGAATTATTGGGTGCTTTTTATCGCTTCAATCCCAAAGACACAGTTGAATGGTTTGAGCGCAAAGGCGTGAAACTAAAAACCGAATCCGATGGGCGGATTTTTCCGGTATCGGATAATTCCCAATCCATCATCCGCTGCCTGTTGCAACAAACCGAAGATAAAGGGGTTTCTATCTTAAAAGGACAAGCTGTAAAATCGATAAAAACCTCCGGTTCCGGATGGGAAATTCAGACCAAATCACATCTTTTCAAATCTCAAAAACTCATTGTTGCCACCGGGAGCAGCCCACAAATTTGGCAATTGCTGAGCGATTTGGGACATCAAATCGTTTCACCAGTTCCGTCCTTGTTTACGTTCAATATAAAAGATCCCAGAATTGATGGATTGGCAGGGATTTCTGCAAAAGTGGCTATCGCCGTGGCAAAAGAAAAACTCAAGACAAGCGGCGCGTTGCTTATCACACATTGGGGCATGAGTGGCCCGGCAGTTTTGAAATTGTCTGCTTGGGGAGCGAGAATCCTTTTTGAAAAAAACTATCAATTCGGTATAATCGTCAATTGGTTATCCGTCATCTCTTTAGTTGAATCCATTGAAATCCTGAAAAATCTCAAACAAAATCAACCCAAAAAGACCATAGGTGGCAAATCGCCCTTCGATTTTCCGAATCGGTTGTGGGATCGTTTGGTTGGTGCTGCAAATATCAATCTTGAAATGCGATGGGCTGACCTTTCACATGTTCAACTCCAAAATTTAGCCGAACAATTGACCCGTTGCCGATTTGAGGTTACCAGCAAAAGTACTTTTAAAGAAGAGTTTGTCACAGCGGGAGGTGTTGACTTAAAGGAAATAGACTGTAAGGCTTTTGAAAGCAGGCTTCACAAAAATCTTTATATCATCGGAGAATCGCTCAATGTAGATGCCGTCACTGGTGGATTTAATTTCCAGAACGCTTGGACTGGCGCAGCATTGGCAGCACACGCAATTTGCGGCGTCTATTCCTGATCAAATAAAATAGGTAATTTACGAAAAGTAGATTACCCGTTTGAAGGTCAAATTCAATTTTATAAAATCAACATGGCATCGCCATAAGAGTAAAATCGGTATTTTTCTTTGATAGCTTCTTCATATGCTTTTTTGAGAAAGTCATGTCCGGCAAAGGCTGATGTCATCATCAACAGCGTAGATTTGGGCATGTGAAAATTAGTAATCATCGCGTTGGGAATACTGAATTCATACGGTGGAAAAATGAATTTATTCGTCCAGCCTTGATAAGAATTCAACATTCTGTTGGAAGAAACCGAAGTTTCCAAAGCACGGACAACCGTGGTGCCTACTGCGCAAACCCTCTTTTTGTTGACCAACGCTTTATTGATGACATCTACCGTTTCTTGCGGAACAATTGCATCTTCAGAGTCCATTTTGTGTTTAGACAAATCCTCCACTTCCACCGGATTGAAAGTCCCCAAACCTACATGGAGCGTCACTTCCGGAAAATGAATTCCTTTAATTTCAAGTCTTTTCAACAATTGTTTTGAAAAATGTAATCCGGCTGTTGGTGCTGCAACTGCTCCTTCATGTTTTGCATAAATGGTCTGATATCGTTCTGCATCTTCGGCTTCTACTTCTCTTTTGATGTATTTAGGCAAAGGGGTTTCACCCAAATTATTCAATGCTTTTCGGAAAGATTCATAAGGACCATCATACAAAAAACGCAAAGTCCGCCCGCGCGAAGTCGTGTTGTCGATTACTTCCGCCACCACATCTTCTGCTTCTCCAAAATAGAGTTTGTTGCCAATTCTGATTTTTCTGGCCGGATCAACCAAGACATCCCAAAGACGTTGCTCTTGATTGAGCTCACGAAGCAAAAAAACTTCAATGCGTGCGCCCGTTTTCTCCTTGTTGCCAAAAAGGCGTGCGGGGAAAACTTTGGTATTGTTTAAAACCATCACATCCCCTTCATCAAAATAATCAATTACATCTTTAAAATGCTTGTGGTCAATGGTTTTAGTCTTGCGGTCAAGTACCATCAAGCGAGACTCATCTCTGTTTTCAGTCGGTCTTTCAGCCAATAATTCTTCCGGTAAATTAAAATTAAAATGTGATAATTTCATGGGTTGTTTTTGATTTTAAGGAGTTGCGATTAAATCTCCTTTTCGAATCGGCAAATATACGTCTGTCCAATAGGCGTTGTCAAGCAAAAACCTGTTATTTTGAGAAATAGATTTTTGGAGGGGCTCCTGCGGATAAAAACGGCTTGTTTAGGTAGCTCTCAGTATCACGATTGAAACCGAAGCCGACATCAATCTCAAAAAACTGCTTTTGCCACAGCCTGAATATTATCTGATTTTCCCATTGAGTAATAGTGCAAAACCGGCACGCCTGCGGCTATCAAGCCTTTGCTTTGTTCGATACACCAATCCACTCCCAATTGCCGTACTTCTTTGTCATCCTTGCACCTAACCACCTCCATGACCAAATCGTCAGGAAGGTCAACCTTAAACCGGTGCGGAATCAGATTGAGTTGTTTTTTGGTTGCCAAGGGTTTCAATCCCGGTATAATCGGCACATCAATGTCCTCTTTACGGCATCGATCTACAAAATCAAAATACTTCTTGTTGTCAAAAAACATCTGCGTGATAATGTAATGTGCGCCGTTTTTAATTTTTTTCTTCAAAAAATGAAAATCACTTTCCATACTCGGTGCTTCCATGTGTTTTTCCGGATAGCCGGCAACACCAATACAGAAATCTGTATGAGCAGAATTTTCAAGTGAATCATCCAGATATTTCCCATTATTCATCGCCACGATTTGTTTCACCAATTCTTCTGCATAAGCATGACCCTCTTTTTCGGGTTTAAAATAGGTTTCACTTTTCACCGCATCTCCACGCAATGCCACCACGTTATCAATGCCCAAAAAACCAAGGTCTATTAATAAATTTTCTGTGTCTTCCTTGGTAAATCCTCCACATAATATATGCGGTACGGCATCAATATCGTACCTATTTTGTATCGCTGCGCAGATTCCCACCGTACCCGGCCGTTTACGAACAACCTTTTTCCGGAGCAATCCGCTGGTAACTTCATGAAAATCATACTCTTCCCGATGATAGGTCACATCGATAAAAGGCGGCTTGAACTCAATCAACGGATCGATATGATCAAAAATAGACTGTATGGTTTGCCCTTTTAGGGGTGGCAAAATCTCAAACGAGAAGAGTGTTTTCCCGTTTCCCGATTCGATGTGTTCTGTGACTTTCATATCTTGTGAATCTATATTTTTATCTTAATTAGACCTTACAGGTTTTGACTTCGGGACTGTAAGGCCTTGATTTGGCAAAACTATTCTGCCAGATTGGGTTGCAGCCATCTGAAAGCTTCCTCGTCCTTCATGCCCTTTCGTTTGGCAAAATCCAATACCTGGTCCTGTCTTATCTTACCCAATCCAAAATATTTCGATTCCGGATGCGCAAAATAAGACCCGGACACAGACGAAGCCGGCCACATGGCCAAACTTTCGGTCAACTTGATCCCAATTCGTCTCTCAACATCCAGCAATTTCCAGATGGTTCTTTTTTCTGTGTGATCCGGACAGGCAGGGTATCCCGGAGCGGGCCGTATGCCCACATATTTCTCTTTGATTAAATCCTCTTTTGCCAAAGATTCGTTTTGTTGATATCCCCAAAACTCAGTTCGCACTTTTAAGTGCAAATATTCCGCGAAAGCCTCTGCCAACCGATCGGAAAGCGCTTTGGCTAAAATCGAATTATAATCATCCAGATTTGTTTTGTACGCATCGGCTATTGCATCGGTTTCAAAACCTGCCGTCACACAAAAAAACCCGAGGTAATCTTTCTTGCCCACCTCTTTGGGAATTACAAAATCTGCCAAGGCAAGGTTGGGTGCGCCAGCCGTTTTTTCACTTTGCTGACGCAGGGTTCGCACAGTTTCAAGCAATTGGCTTTCCGTATTGTAGATTTCAATGTCATCGTCATCTACCTGATTGGCGGCAAAAAGCCCGTAAACGCCTTTGGGTTGCAAACGTTTGTTCTTAACCCAATCTTCAAGCATCTGATTTGCATCGTCAAACAAAGATTGCGCTTGCTCACCCACTATTTCATCCGTCAGGATAGCTGGATATTTTCCGTGTAATTCCCACGATTGAAAAAAAGGTGTCCAATCGACAAATGGCAACAGGTTTTCAACCGAAACTTCTATTTCCTGAACACCAAGAAAATTAGGCTTTACCGGCTGGTATGACTCCCACTCAAGCGCAAACTTATTGGCTCTAGCTTGTGCGATTGTCAAGAAATTCTTTTCTTTTTTTCGACCTAAATAATCCGATGACAACTTGCTATATTCTTCGCGGATGGTTTTGCTGTATGGCTCATAAGTGTCTTTCCCCAACAGATTCCCTGCCACGGTCACTGCGCGTGAAGCGTCAAGCACATGAACAACTGCATGGTCATATTCAGGTGCAATTTTTACGGCTGTATGCAACCTTGAAGTGGTCGCGCCACCGATGAGCAAAGGAATTTTCATTCCCTGTCTCTTCATCTCCTGTGCCAAAAACGCCATCTCGTCGAGCGAAGGGGTGATCAGCCCGCTGAGCCCAATCAAGTCAACCTGCTCTTTGCGTGCCGTTTCGATGATTTTCTCCGGTGGCACCATTACTCCCAAATCGATGATTTCATAATTGTTGCATCCCAAAACTACCCCCACGATGTTTTTGCCAATGTCGTGTACATCTCCTTTGACCGTTGCCATTAAAACCTTACCCGCATTTTTAGATTGATTCCCTTCCTGTGGAAATTCGAGTTTTGCCGCTTCGATAAATGGCAATAAATGCGCTACCGCCTTTTTCATTACCCGGGCGGATTTGACAACTTGCGGAAGAAACATTTTCCCCGAGCCAAACAAATCACCCACTACGTTCATTCCATTCATTAAATAGACTTCGATGACTTCCAACGGCCGTTCACAAATCAAACGAGCTTCTTCTACATCGAGCTCTACAAACTCATCTAAACCTTTTACCAATGAATGTGTGATGCGCTGCTGCAAGGGCAGGGATCGCCATTCAGAAACTGCTTTCTCGGTTTTTTTGCCATCGCCTTTAAAATCATCGGCAAAAGCCAGCAGCCTTTCGGTGGCATCTTCGCGACGATCGAGCAAGACATCTTCTACAAGTTCGAGCAGTTCTTTTGGAATTTCGTCATACACTTCGAGCATTTCCGGATTGACGATGCCCATATTCATCCCGTGTTGAATCGCATGATAGAGAAATGCCGCGTGCATGGCTTCCCGCACAGCATTGTTCCCCCTGAACGAAAAGGACACATTGCTCACGCCGCCGCTCACATTGGAACAGGGAAGGTTTTTGCGAATCCATTGTGCAGCCAAGAAAAAATCGAGTGCATTGCGGCGGTGTTCTTCCATGCCTGTTGCAACTGGAAAAATATTGGGATCAAAGATGATGTCTTGAGGGGGAAATTTCACTTGATAGACCAAAATATCATACGACCGTTTACAGATTTCTTTCCTTCGTTCCAGCGTATCTGCCTGTCCAGCTTCATCAAAAGCCATGACGATGATGGCGGCGCCGTATTTCATGATGCGTTTGGCTCGCTCGACAAAAGCCGCTTCGCCTTCTTTGAGGCTTATCGAATTGACCACACATTTTCCTTGTACCACCTTGAGCCCAGCTTCGATAATTTCCCATTTTGAGCTGTCAATCATGATTGGAATACGGGAAATATCGGGTTCGGCTGCAATCAGGTTGAGAAACTTTGTCATGGCCTGAACGCCATCTAACATAGCTTCGTCCATGTTGACATCTAATATTTGTGCTCCGCCTTCCACCTGCGCACGAGCCACTTCAAGGGCTTCCCGATAATTGTCTTCCTTAATCAGGCGTAGGAATTTCTTGGAGCCTGTCACGTTGGTTCTTTCGCCTATGTTGACAAAATTTGATTCGGGTGTCAGCACAAAAGGCTCTAAACCGGAAAGCGTCAAATATCGGTTACAATCAGATTCTTGCATGAACAGTATGGGCTTTTCGGGGTTGGTAGTTTTTCACGAGTTCGGCAATCAATTGGATGTGTTCGGGTGAAGTCCCGCAGCAACCACCGACAATGTTGACCAAATTTTCATCTAAATATTCTTTGAGCAAAGCCTGCATTTGCGCCGGAGATTGGTCATAATGCCCAAAGGGATTGGGCAAGCCGGCATTCGGATAGACCGAGATAAACAAATCGGTTGCACGAGACAACCGCTGCACGTAGGGGCGAAGTTGCTCGGCTCCTAAAGCACAATTGAAACCCACGCTCAAAAGCGGAATATGCAAAATAGAAATCAGGAAGGCTTCTACGGTTTGGCCTGAAAGCGTCCGCCCGGAAGCATCGGTTATTGTACCGCTTACCATAACAGGAATATCTAATTTTCGTTGCTCTTTCACTTCGGCAATCGCGAAAAGTGCCGCCTTTGCATTGAGCGTATCAAAAATAGTTTCTACCAATAAAATATCCACACCACCATCGATGAGTGCTTCTACCTGCAGTTGGTAAGCTGTTCTCAATTCATCAAACTTTACTGCCCGGTAAGCCGGGTCGTTCACGTCGGGTGACATACTGGCAGTTTTGTTGGTGGGTCCGATGGCACCAGCCACAAACCGGGGTTTGTCCGGTTGCTTTTGGTTGTATTCGTCTGCTGCTCGCCGCGCCAATTGCGCCGATTGGTAGTTAAGTTCATAAACCAAGTGCTCCATGCCGTAGTCTGCCATGGCTATGGCCGTTCCTGAGAAGGTGTTTGTCTCGATGATGTCTGCGCCCGCTTCGAGATATTTCCTGTGAATTTTCAGGATAGCCTGCGGTTGGGTGAGAGACAACAAATCGTTGTTTCCTTTGAGCAGTTTTGGGAAATCTTTGAACCGGGTTCCCCGAAAATCTTCCTCCGAAAATTGATGTTCCTGAATCATGGTTCCCATGGCGCCGTCCAACACCAAGATTCTTTCCGCCAAGAGCGCTGTTAATTTTTTTGACAACATAAAATATCCTATTCTTTTATAAATTAGAATACGTCAAAATGAAAACAGTAACAAGAAAGTGTGGAGAATCAATTAAAAAAACACTGTCATCTTTCCGAAGTAAACACTTCAGTAGAACGTAGCACCTTCTCTGCAAAGCGCAAAGGGTTGCTAAGGTTTCACAGGGTCTATTCCCTCAACCTTTCTTGATAACGTATCACAAAACGCATGAACTTGGGTGCAAAGGTAACACAATTGAAACTTGATAAACAAGTTTTAAACAGATATGTTTGTTTGGTAAATTTTTTAAAAAGCTCAATTTGAGGAAAAAACAGGAAGATTTCACAAATCTTTTTGTAAATGTTAACTGAGTAGTCCAATAACCAATTAATTTTTTAAGGAAATTGAAGCGGAATTATTTTTTGCAACCAAAGAAATCCCATCATCTATTAAATGTCCTACCTCGGGGCGTTTTCGTTTGACATTTTCAAAATGAGTCAAAATTTCTTTACAAAAACCCGGATCGTTAGATAAAACTGCAAGTTCGTACAACTCAACCGAAAGCAGCCAATCATTGGGGTGATGCAACAGAATTTCTTCAAAAACCTTGTGGCGTGAGATGGTTTTATTTCTCCCTTCCCTGTACTCTCTTATTTGTTGATACAATTTTTCCAAAGCTGTTTTCTCAGCAGACTTTCGATGTTTGATGGTTGATTCTTTGGGGATTACGGTCATTCTATCAAAACTTTTCGTGTCAGCCGGGCCACTGAATGCAGAGATAATTTCTTTGCCAACAGCCATGTTATACAAGCCCCAATCGGGTTGGAAAAGCGTTAGGTTTTGATAGGTGACGGTACAATTTTTAAAACTGATGAGAATTATTTTTCCTTGCAAGTTTCTCGTTCCGGTAATAATTTCGCCGGACACTTTGATGCCTCCCTCAAAGTCTAAAGTCACACATTCACCCTCATATATGTCATACGCCCGCAAATCGCGCGGGCTCATGTCCTCGATTGCCAAGTTGATGCCTTTGAGCTTGCCTATCGGGCTTCCAAAACCGGCGGCATGTGTTTTTGCTCCGTGCCCTACCAATTCTTTATCACGTGATGACAACGCCGTTTGTCCACTTGTTTGCACGTAAATCGCTTGCCCTTCGTGTGCAATCATCTTTGAAAAAACACCGGAAATTTGAATTCCGGTACTCAATTCAATGGTTCCCAAAGCCTTAGAATTTATTAATTTTCGCACCCCTTTCAATCCGCCTTTCCGGACTGCCATTTGGTTAGCAAATTCTTCCAGTACTAAACTTAAATGAGCAAAGTCTGGCGTTACGTAAAGTTGCGGTTGGGGTTTTGTGATGTCGAAAGACTGAAAGGCGGCTTCTATCGAGTAGGGTACTTTTTTCACCTGCTTGGTCATACACCACGCGCTTTCACCAATGGAAGACAACAATCCGGCACCATAAATTTTCGATTTGTCGGGTGTGCCGATGAGCCCGTATTCGACTGTCCACCAATGCAAATTTCTGATAAGAGCCATTTCGCTGGGCTCGCTCATGTTTTCTTGTATAAACGACACTTTTTTTTCTGCTTCTTCTATTTCATTTTGATTTGTTCCCTCGGCTTCTTTGATGATGGACAAATGGCGGATAGCCTCATACATTTCGTAGTCTTTGGCACTGGCAATAGCTTTGCTGCCTATTTCACCGAAACGCCTGAGGTATTCCGCGTATTCCGGGTTGGCGATGATGGGGGCATGGCCTGCTCCTTCATGGATGATGTCAGGAGCGGGCGTGTATTCGATGTGTTCGAGTTGACGGATATCGGAAGCAATCACCAGTACATTGTAGGCTTGAAACTCCATAAATGCATTGGGAGGGATAAAACCGTCCACGGCTACGGCAGCCCAGCCGATTTCTTTTAGAATTCGGTTCATCCCATACATATTCGGTATGTAGTCTATTGAAATCCCCGTTTTCTTCAAGCCGTCTAAATAGGAATTGTGTGCAACACGACTCAAGTAATCGACATTTTTCCGCATCACATAACGCCAAACAGCTTGGTCAATCGAGGTATAGTCGTCATAATTTTGAGGTTTGATAAACTGCCGAAGATGCTCGGGTAGTTTATCTAAAACCGGGTTGTTTGGAATCGGTTGCTCCATTTTTTTATGCTTTGTGTAAAAATACAAAGAAATATCGGCTCTTTGTTTTAAATAAAACATAAAAACCACTCGGGTAGAGTGGTTTAGCCAGTGCGATTGATAAGACTAATTACTTTTTATTGCCAGGAGGATATTGTTCCAAAATTTTGGACACAAATTCGTTAATGTTTTTTTCCTTTCGGTCGATGTTGTCTGACAAAACACCTGTTCCTTTACCCTGCCATATCAGTTCCTTTTTCTTGGCATCAATCAGGTCAACGAACAAAACGCCTTCTGTACTGACTGACACGTTATTGCCGTAACCACCGCCATAACCGTAAGGCCCGTAAAAATAAGGATAACCGTAATAGCCGTAGCCGTAACCATAGGGATTGTAAACATCTACACGCTCTTTGGCCTTAGCAAAAATATTGACCATCAGATCGGGATTTTCGGATTTGGTGAAACCTTTTGCCAACATCTGGCTTTCGATGGCACGCAGGATTCTTTTTTTATCTAAATCAGAGATTTCTACTTTGTCGATGCCATCCTTGTAGAAAGCAAAAGTTTTGTACTGATCAAAAGAGATTTTTTTGTCATAATCCGTTGCTACTTGCACCGAGCTGCATGCGGTCAGAAAAACTACAAATAAAACGATTGAAAAATAGACGGTTTTCATAATCTGATATTTTAATAAGATTTTATCAAGAATTGTACCATTTGATAGGATTACTTTGTCAAAGAATTTGTTTTGTTGGAATATCCATAAGGACAATGCCGGCAACCACTTAGACAACAATACCCTCGTTTGCGGTGATAGGTTTCCGTAAAAACTTTAAACCCTTCTTCGGACCAATAAAAATCTTCGTGTTCAGTCATCCTGTTCTTATTAAAACAAAATTAAGGAACATTTACCCTACCCGATAAAATATTAAAAAAACATTGGGAAATGCGACTCAACTGATTTTTTGGAGTTCAGCTAAAATATCGATGTCTTTTGGCAAGCCACCAATGCTTTGCAGTTTGATAGAAGCCAGTTTGAGTGCCTTCCGGATACAGGTTTCCGGTGATTTTTCTTGGAGAAAAGCAAAAAGAAAACCTGACCAAAAAGCATCGCCTGCACCCGTGGCATCGACAATCTTTTCAACGTGCAATGCTTGCTCTTGAATAATCGGGAATCCTTTTCGAGACAGTTTGACACCTTTGCTACCCAAGGTCAAACATATCCATTCGACTCCCACTTGGTGGAAATATTCAAAAGCTTCGGCATGGTTTATTTCTCTGCCAAAATAGCGGTAGATGTCGTCTTCACTGAGTTTGAGCAGCGGATTGTATGCACAAAACGCACGGACAACTTGATGCGCTTCTTCTCGATTTGGCCAGATTTTAGGCGCATAGTTTAAGTCGATGCTCAACCTGCAACCCAAAGAATCTGCTTTTTTAGCTTTGGCAAGAATCGTCTGGCGCGCCGGATTTTTACTTAATGCAAAACAGGTGGTATGGAAAATCCGTGCTTGCGAAAGCCATTCATCCGGAATTTGAGTTTCATATATTTCTTTATCCGCTTCGCGATAAGCCAAGAAGTCGGGGGTTTGTGTCGTTTTAGATACCAAGATGATGCTGGTCGGGTAATCTTTCAGCACAGCAATACTTTGCCTTTCCAAACTACGTTTGTCCAATTCTTCCAAAACAAACTTCCCCAGCCCATCGTTGCCAACACTTGAAATGAGTTTGACTTGCAGCCCCAAACGGGTGGTATTGACGGCCACGTTGGTAGGTGATCCGCCCAAAAACCGTTTGTAATCGATTGTTGAAAAAATGTCTGATTCCGTTTGATGACCGATGAAGTCAATCAAAATTTCCCCAATGGATAATATGTCAATGGTTTTCTCACGCATGATTTCAGGTTAACAATTTTTTTCCTTCGAGGCCTCTCGATAGCAAGACAGTAGCCGCCGCACTCCACGAACATTTGGGCACACCGGTTGGCATATTGGTGGCTGTGTTGAAATTTTCGTAGAAACTCCAATTTTCAACCTCATTGAGCCTGTTGATTTTCTTCAAGACATTTATTGCCAATTCGGTTTGACCATGATTCAACAATCCTAAACCGTAAAAACCGTTGACCATTTGCCAAGTTCCTCCGTTGTGAAATTCGTAAGGAATGTTTCTAAATTCGTATTTACAATTATTTTCCAGCAACTTCCAATCCGGGTCTGCTTCCGTGATGGCAGGCCAAAAGGCAGGCAGCAATTTGGTTTTGACCGAATTGCGGATTTTTTCGCTGTATTTGATGACTTTCTGCGAAAACTCCTCTTTGTCTATTTCCAAAATCAAGGTCAGTGCGTTGGCAAAAGCATCGTATTGTTCTTGGTAACCGGATGGATTTAAGGCTGCTACCCAATATTTTTTCTTGCGCAACTGTCCGTAAGCTCTGGGATGGTAGGGTTCGTTGGTGGTTTTTCGTTTTCGGTAATTCTCGGAAATTTTGCGTGTGATACGGGTAATTTTCTCTTCATTCTCAACTGATGGGAACAATGCGTTGAAAGCGCGTAAAGCCCAAACCCGCAACAATTGGTCATAGAGGATATAACCTTCGGTGATGTACTCATCTGCCCAATTTCCGGATCGAGGCACATACATCAAATGGTTGTTGTTAAACTCCCAAGCTTCCAGTAAATTAAAACCTTTGTTAATGTTGTCAACGTGCGCTTTTGCAAATGCTAAATCGTTGGTTAATTGCGCATAATTACACAGCCCGATGATAAACCAAGATATGGTGTCAACGCGTCCTGCTAATCCACCAAAACTGAGTTTAACGCCATTCTTATCAAAGAAAACATTCGAAGGGATGTTTCCCAAATGATGTTGATGGTTTGAGAGAGTGACAAGAGTTTCTCGGAATGTTTTTACCAATTGTTCGTCGCCATCCATCAGCGCGGCCAGTCCACAAATGACTCCATCGCGAGCCCAAATGCGCCGGTAATTGGTAATGTCATTGGCACTTGCCAAAAAACCTTTTTCCGAAGATACCTCTTTCAATAGACCGATGGCGTGGTTGTATGCATTCATAGGACAAAAATTTTATTGGGATCGGTGAGTAAATCAAGTTGCCGCCTTAATTCATCTTTTAGAAGAGATAAACCAAGCTGATAGGAAGCGTTCATCCAACCAAAACCGGAGGTTGTGATATAGTCAAATTCTGTCCCCACATTGCCGTATTCGGCGTAAACCTTGTGGGTGCAGGCGACAACATCGTATTTTTCGGGTATGGTTCCGTTGTAATCGACTGCGTTGCGGGTGATCATCCACAACCAACGATAGATTAGTTCTTGTGCTTCTTTTACAAATCCATATTTGAGCAAACCCTTCCAAATCATCATTTGGTGAGGTGCCCAACCGTTTGGATAATCCCATTGCCGTTGTGGCTGATTTGCGCCGATGTGCGCAACAGACGCTTTGGAGGTTGCCAAGATTCCGCCTTTTGCTTTAAAAAACCACATCAGGTTTTGGACTGATTTTTCAGCCTGCTCTTTGCTGCAAACTTCTGCCCAAAGTGGATAAAAATTGGTTGCCGATTCAAAAAAGGTTTGTGTTTTTGTTAGAAAATTATAATCGAAAAAGCTGCCTTTTTCGGCATTCCACAGGTATTTGTTCATCAACATTTTTCTGCTGGCCGCTTTTTCTATCCAAAAATCGGTGTGGTAATACTTTCCTTTTCGAGTTTTAAATTTGTTTCCGAAATAGGTAGTTGTCAAATAGGCAAAATCTGTTTCATATTTGTAGAGCAAGGCATTGACATCGACACAATTCAGATTGGCACAACAATCGTCAAGCCTCCACGAAGTATCGTGCCCGCTCTCGCGAAGGCTTCGGTCGTGGGTAAAATATAAATCCAATTCGGCATCGGTTATTTCTCTTTCGGCGTATTTTGATTCAAATTCTTTCAGCGGCATTCCGTGTTTGGCTGCAAATTTTTTTAAAACTTCGTCAAAGTGGCCGGCTTCTGTTTCGGGGGGAATGCCGATGCCTTCAGCGAGGTATCGGTTGAGTCCGTTTTCGGTCAATCTTTTGCCGGGTAACATCCATACGGTTTCGTATTCTTTGATGGCAATTTCGATTACATATTGAAGCCAAACCTTGTTTTTTTCAGAATCTGCCTCATAAACTTCCCGGATGAATGAACTCAAAAAAGGAGGTTGTGTCCGCGTGAGATAATACGTTCGGTTGGCGTTGAGAATTTTGCCGTAGTGTTCGATTTGGTAACAAAAATTGTCCACCATGGATTTGGCTAAATCCAAACGGCCATCCAGCAACAGTCCGATGCCTTCAAAATAGCTGTCCCAACCGTACATTTCGTTGAACCTTCCACCGGGAACGACAAACGGAACGCCTTTGTTGTTTTCAATTTTAAGCGATAAAATCCCCGGTTTTTGATTGATTCCCAACACATATTGGGGTGTAATTTTTTTAGGGAGCGTTTCTACTTTTAGATTGGGGTGTGTGTTTTGAAGCCCGGAAAAATATTTTGCTGCAACTTTATCTGTATAGGGAACGTAGATTCGCTGGATCTCAGCTTCCGATTTGTCATCGCTCAATATTTTGTCGAGGCCTTGCACATCGACCGTTCTTGTCAAATCGTTCCAAAAATAATCACGAATCATCCTAGAAATACGGACAGAGGGAGCTTCTTCGATTTTTGATAGTGGAATGATAGCTTCGGTTTTACCGAGATTCTTTTCCAAAGCCAATTCTTGCAATAAATTGGATAGAAAATAGATACCTTTCACTTCGTATGCCTTCCCTTTTTCTGAATGAATCACAAATGATTGAGGCCCTTTGTCTTCCTTGGTGATTTTTTTGTCGCCATCGGTATCTTCTTGGTTCAATAGCTTTTGAAGGGTTTCAGATATTTCAAGCTTAAACTGCATTTCTTGTGGTTAATTTTTTAAGAATAAAATAAGCTATCAGCAATAAAGTCATCGGAATCAAGGTAAAATAAAAAGCATTTTCGGGGCCTTTATTTTTAAACAACCAGCCCACAACCATAGAACCGAGTGAACCGCCCAAGGCTGAAAAGACAACTATCAAACCGGTCATCGGGCTATGCAGTTTTTTTGGCAATGCACTCAGGACAACCGAATTGAGCAATGGATAGATAGGAGCAATAAACAACCCGACCAGAGGAAATGCAAAACCAACCAGCGGGATATCACCGATAGAGCTTATCTCTTTCACTTCGAGCCCTACTGCTTTTGGCAAAACGAAAATCACCAACAACATGGCAGAGATTGTACAAATTATCAATACCCAAATCCAATTGATGTGTTTGGTAATCACCCCGGCAAGGATTCTGCCTATGGCCAATGAAACTGCCAAGATACTCGCCATCATGATGCCTACACTTTCAGGTAAGTGCAATACTTTGCTGTTGAAAGTCGGCAACCACGACATAATGCCTTGCTCAATCATCACAAAAAGAAAGGCACTGATGACAAATACGATAGTGAGCAACTTCGCCAAAAGTTTAAACATTTGAAAGAAATCATCCAACAAATCTGCGCCCGGAATTTCAATTGATTTATCAAATTTTGTACTCAACAAAAACAAAAAGGACAAACCCGAAAGGCCTGCCAACAACCAATATACATTTAGCCAAGCGTCCGGGTTAGTTGCGTCGTTAAAAGCGGGGAAAAGAAAATAAGCCAAGGCAATCCCAATCATAAACACGCCTTCAATGCTACTCATCAAGCTGTTGTGTTCTTTTTGGTTCTCGGTCACCAATCCAATCATCGAATAGACAGAAACTTTAATCAATGCGAAAGAAACACCCACCGTGGCGAAAAGAATTTTTGCAGACAAAAATGAATTTCCAAAATACATTTGAATGCAGGCCAAGGCTACCAAACCCAAAGCAATCAACATCCCGCGTTTGAAGCCAATACGTGGGAGAAAAGAAGCTACCAAAAAAGAAACAATGGCAATCGGCATATCCTTAAACGGTTCTAATATGCTGGCTTGAACCTCGTCCACGCCATAATTGTTCTGTGATTTCAAAATCACTATCCCTACACTGTTTAGCAAAATTGCAAATACAAAGTAGTTGAGATACATCGATATTTTTATCCCTATATTTTTCATCTGTTGATATTTGTTTCGACTTGCTTCATCTCCCGACTGTCCGATCATTGGCTAGCCTCGCTTTATACAAGTGCTATTTTATCTTTCGTCTCAATCTATTCCATATTCTAGGGCTTCGGGACGGTAGGTATCCAAATCTTGGTTATGTCATTTCTATGTTATTTTTTAAAAGTTAAATTGGCCTCTTCCCCTGTGTCACGTTTTATTCTTAGAGCCAACAATGAGGCAATGATAAAAAATACACCCCCAAACAATATTGCATTTACGGCACTGTCTCCCAAAAGGTTTTTTACAATAGGCCCGAACGATACAGTCTGGATTCCCATGGGGATAACAATCATCATATTGACGATGCCCATATAGACACCTCGGCGTTCCTCCGGCACCACTTTTGAAACCATCGCATAAGGGATTCCCATCATGGTAGCCCAACCAATTCCAAATAATATCATAGGCAAAAGCAACAGGTATTGGTTTGAAATGTATGGCATGCTCAACATGGCAAGCCCTGTGAGGAACAAACTGCCAACATACACTAGCTTATTGCCATATTTTACTGCAACTGGCACCAAAATAAGCGCAACCAGCATGGTGACAAGGTTGTAAGTCCCGTTCATGAGCCCGGTTTGAGCCAATGCTTGCTCCGATAAGGACTGGATGTTTTGGGCAAAGGAAGTGTCGGCAGCAGTAATTTCGGCGCCGTTCTTACAAGCTTCCATAATGCCATCAAATTTTGCAACGTCTTCATTGCTAATTCCAAATAGGCTAGTCCTCAACATGGGTGTTATAAACTGCCAATACACAAACAAAGCATACCATTGAAACAGGTAAACCCACGCTAATTTTTTCAAGAGCAACGGCATTCTTCCAATGGCTTGGTAGATTTCAATAAAAGGTTCGAAAATCCGATGTGACAATGAGTGGCCTTCGTTACGCGTTTTGATGACTTTTAACTCCTGATCTGTAGGCGGTATCTCCGGAGTTTTTAGTACCGACCACAAAATGGTTCCGATAGACATGATGGCACCCAAAAAGAAAGAATAGTAAACCCACGTTGGGATGGACGAAACCACTTCGGCTCCCGTGCTGCATAAATTTGCCCCTTCAACAGCAGGGACGCTGAACCAATCTTGGAACAAAAACAATGAAAAGTTGGCTATGGTAATCCCGGCACCCACAAACAAACTTTGCATTTGAAACCCGTAGGACAATTGATCGTCAGGTAATTTATCGCCTACAAAAGCTCTGTAAGGTTCCATTGCGGTATTGTTGGCTGCATCCAAAATCCAAAGCAGCCCCACGGCAAACCACAATTGCGAACTAAAGGGAAACACAAACAAGCATAAACTTGCCAAAATCGCGCCAATCAAGAAAAAAGGTTTTCGCCTTCCCCATCGTGGCGACCAAGTTTTATCGGAAATAGCGCCAATCAAAGGCTGAATCAATAATCCGGTAACAGGGCCTGCAAGATTTAATAAAGGCAACTGGTCGTGGTGAGCACCCAAAAAAGAAAAGATGGGATTGACAGCCGTTTGTTGCAACCCGAAACTGAACTGGATTCCGAAAAACCCCACGTTCATGTTCCATATTTGCCAAAAGGAAAGCCTTAATTTAATTGGTTTCATCTTAGTTTATAGTTGGTTTTAGAATCGTGCTGCAGTAGTTGGTCTTCATTGCGGGCAAACCTATTTTAACGCCAATCTCCCTGTAAACTAATGCCATCAAGGCCTCTCTAAGCCAGAAAGCAAAGTTAATAAACATTAAATTGTTCATGGCCAATTCTAAAGTTTCTAAGTTGGTTGAAAAAGATACTATGCACCAAATGATATTAAATCATTAATATTGCTTATTTAAGTTTAATGAATTGCCAAACTTAATTAATCAAAATTTGTCGAATATACATTTTAAAGCCAAAAGAAAAAAAAATAGCATATAAATTTATCAATTCAGAATACCGAAACCGTTTTAGTTTCATAAATTTAACGTAAAATTATTTTTGCAATGCATGATGTAACACTCAAACAAATAGCTGAAATATTAAACATCTCGATTACAACGGCCTCAAAAGCTTTGAAAGATTACAAAGATGTCAGCCCAAAAACACGCATTGCTGTGCGGAATTTGGCCGAAAAACTAAATTTTAAACCTAACACGACTGCACTCAATCTCAGAAACAAAGAATCCAAAACCATAGGCTTACTCATTCCTGAAATTGTGCATCACTTTTTTTCCAACGTCATCAATGGGGTCATCGTTGAAGCGGAAAACCATGGATATTTAGTCATTGTACTTATCTCAAACGATTCTTATGAACTGGAAAAAAGACAGGTTGAACTCCTTTTAGACAAGCGGGTGGACGGGATACTCGTCTCACTCGCAGGAAGCACAATTGAGACCAGCCACATCAAACAAATCCTGAAAAAAGAAGTTCACTTAGTCATGTTTGATAAAATTTCAAATGACATCAACTGCTCCAAAATCATCATTGACGACCAAAAAGCTGCTTTCCAGGCCACCGAAAAGTTGATTCTTTCCGGTTGCAAAAAAATTGCTCACTTTAAAGGGCCTGATGGACCCAAAACATCCCTCGACCGATTCTTAGGATACAAAGATGCCTTGGAAAAGCACCATCTATCTTACCACTCTGATTTGGTTTACACCAGCAAACATGTCAGCTTGGAAGATGGTTGGGCATATATGGAACAAGCACTTGAAGAACATCCAGACCTCGATGGGATCTTTACCATTACCGATTTGGTTGCCGCAGGCGCACTTCGTTATTGCCAGGAAAACCTTATAGCCGTACCCGATAAAATTTCCATCATGGGATTTAGTAATTGGTTTGTTTCCGGGTTGATGACCCCTTCACTCAGCACGGTTGACCAGCCCGGTTTTGAGATGGGAAAAGTTGCTTTCCTACAATTATTAAAGGAAATCGAACTGAAAAAAAATCAACAAACCATCGAGCCCGAAACCATCATAATCCCAACCTCAATAGTGATTCGACAGTCAACAAAAAATTAACCCAATAAAACAAATCTTTCCTACTCAAGAATAAAAAATAACCCTAACTTTGCTACTCTCTTTATAGAAGAATCATGAGCGATATAAGCAAAAGAAGTGATGCCCTCAACTATCACGAATTCCCGACTCCGGGAAAAATACAAGTTGTTCCAACCAAAAAATACAGTTCACAAAGAGACCTATCTTTGGCCTACTCTCCGGGTGTAGCCGAACCTTGCTTAGAGATTGAAAAAGACAAGGCCAACGCCTACAAATACACCATCAAAGGAAATTTGGTTGCGGTTATCTCAAACGGAACAGCCGTTTTGGGATTGGGTGACATCGGTGCCGAAGCATCTAAACCCGTGATGGAAGGCAAAGGCTTGTTGTTTAAAATATTTGCAGACATCGATGTGTTTGACATAGAAATTGACACCAAAGACATTGATAAATTTGTAGAAACTGTCAAAAACATTGCGCCCACTTTTGGCGGTATCAATCTAGAAGACATCAAAGCTCCCGAAGCCTTTGAAATAGAAAGAAGGCTCAAAGAAGAACTCAACATTCCGGTCATGCACGACGACCAGCACGGAACAGCCATCATCTCAGCTGCAGCTTTGCTCAACGCTGTTGAAATCGCCGGGAAAAAAATGAAAAATATCAAGATGGTCATCAGTGGAGCGGGAGCAGCTGCTGTTTCTTGTGCCAGACTTTATAAGACCTTTGGAATAAAACCGGAAAACATCATCATGTTTGACAGCAAAGGAGCCATCACCAACAAACGGGCCGACCTATCCTTTGAAAAACTTGAATTTGTAACCGCAACGCAAGTCAAAAATCTCGCCCAAGCCTTAGAAAACGCAGATGTTTTTATCGGACTTTCAAAAGCAGGTATCTTGTTGCCGGAAATGCTGATGAAAATGGCCAAAAACCCAATTGTATTTGCATTGGCCAACCCAGATCCGGAAATCTCCTATGAAGATGCTATTAAAACAAGGAAAGACCTCATCATGGCGACCGGCCGTTCGGATCATCCCAACCAAGTCAACAACGTGTTAGGATTCCCTTTTATATTTCGCGGTGCACTCGATGTACGTGCTACCAAGATTAATGAAGAAATGAAGAAAGCCGCCGTTTTGGCATTGGCTGAATTAGCCAGAGAACCGGTTCCCGAGCAAGTAAACATCGCTTATGGCGAGACCAAACTAACCTTTGGTCGCGATTATATCATTCCCAAGCCCATCGATCCGAGGCTGATAGCCTTTGTGCCTCCGGCGGTAGCAAGAGCAGCCATGGAATCGGGCGTGGCCACCAAACCCATACTTGATTGGGAAAAATACAAAGAAGAATTGTTGTCGCGGATGGGATCTGACAACAAGATTATCCGCATGATGTACAATCGGGCGAAGATTAATCCCAAACGGGTCATTTTTGCGGAAGCCGATCATATAGATGTCATCAAAGCCGCACAGATTGTTTATGAAGAAGGCATTGGCCATCCTATTTTGTTGGGTAAAAAAGAAATCATTCAAACTTTGATGAAAGAAATTGGGTTTGATGCAAATATCCCCGTTATAGACCCAAAATCTGAAGAGGAATGTGAGCGCAAGAACCGGTATGCCAAAATATACTGGAAAGCACGCGAGCGCAAAGGAGTTACTTTCCTTTCAGCCCAAAACTTGATGCGCGAACGAAACTATTTTGCAGCCATGATGCTCAATGAAGGCGATGCGGACGCACTGATTTCGGGATACTCGAGAAGTTATCCCACCGTTGTCAAGCCGATGCTTGAGCTGATTGGAACCGCCAAAAATGTCAGCAGAGTTGCGGCTACCAATTTGATGATTACCCGTCGCGGGCCATTGTTTGTGTCAGACACAGCCATCAATATCGATCCGGATGCCAAAGCCTTGGCAAAAATTGCCTCGATGACCGCACGTGTGGTCAAAATGTTTGGAATCGAACCGGTTATTGGGATGGTTTCGTTCTCTAATTTTGGTTCATCGGAAAGTGAAAAAGCTTCGAAAGTGAGAGAGGCGGTCAAACAACTCCACAAATCTTACCCAAATTTATGTGTCGATGGTGAGCTTCAAACAGATTTTGCTTTGAACGAAGAACTTCGTGACAGCCGCTTCCCCTTTTCTAAACTGGCCGGGAAGAAGGTTAATACACTGATTTTTCCAAATTTAGATTCTGCAAACATTACCTATAAATTGTTGAAAGAATTAAATCATGCCGACTCCATCGGACCGATTATGATGGGTATGAAAAAACCCGTTCACATCCTACAATTTGGCGCGAGTGTAGATGAAATTGTTAATATGGCAGCGATTGCCGTAATTGATGCCCAAGAGAAGGAAAAGGTAAAATAAAAATCTATACATTTGAGCCCTGTGACCAATTTGTAGAATAAATGATACACCACATTCAGGGTAAACTTGTAGAAAAATATCCCACTCACGTCGTGATTGACTGTCACGGTGTTGGATATTTTATCAATATCTCACTTCACACTTTTTCGCAAATAAAAGATGCTGAAAATTTAAAATTGCTTACCCACTTTTTGGTGCGGGAAGATGCGCATTTGTTATTCGGGTTTGCTGAACCTGTAGAACGGGAAATTTTCAAATTATTGCTGTCGGTTTCGGGTGTAGGTGCCAATACAGCCCGTACAATTTTGTCCTCGATGACCCCCCATCAGTTGAGAGATGCCATCATCACTTCAAACGCAGTACAAATCCAAACCGTAAAAGGCATTGGAGCAAAGACAGCGCAACGCATCATATTGGATTTGAAAGATAAAATCATAAAAACATTCGGTACTGATGATGTTTCGGAGAACAAAAACAATACGATTAAAAACGAAGCGTTATCAGCATTAGAAGTTTTGGGATATCCCAAAAAACAAACCGAAAAAATTGTTGACAAGATAGTTTCCGAAAGCCCCGATGGAAGCTTAGAAATGGTCATCAAAGTCGCTTTAAAAAATTTGTAGCCCGATTTGAAAACATTTTACGACTGTTTTTTTACATCTTTACAGAGGGGATTAGCCGTTGCTTTTATCCTGGCTTCCTCTATTTTATCTGCACAAGTCACCCAATCAGGCGATACGATTCCAACAGGATATTCTATCGGGCAATTGATTCTCAAAAACCCGAACAGCATCATCACAAAATATACCTACAACCCTGTTTTGGACCGGTATGTTTTTACTGAAACTATTGGTGCTTTCAACCTTAAATACCCAATCATTTTAACGCCCCAAGAATACAGAAAATTGGTTTTGGACGAGGCGATGAAGCAGTATTTTAAAGACAAAACTGCCGCTCTTTCGGGGAAAAGCCCGGATGCCAAAGAACAGCAAAAAAATCTGCTTCCAAATTTTTATGTAAATTCTGATTTTTTTGAATCAATATTCGGCGGTAACACCATCGAAATTATTCCACAAGGTTCAGTTGAATTGGATATGGGTGTGCTTTTTACCAAACAAGACAACCCCGCACTGTCACCCCGAAACAGGAGCAATCTCACCTTAGATTTCAACCAACGTATCAATTTAAGCCTCTTGGGTAAAGTCGGGAACAACCTCAAAGTAACCGCCAATTTTGACACCCAATCGACTTTCGATTTTCAGAACCAAGTCAAGTTAGAATACACGCCGAGCGAAGATGCCATCATCCGAAAAATTGAAGTAGGAAACATCAGCATGCCGCTTAACAGTTCGCTCATCACCGGCCCGCAAAGCCTTTTTGGATTTAAAACAGAATTGCAATTTGGCAAAACCAAACTGACTGCTGTTTTTTCCGAGCAGCGCTCGCAGACCCGGACTGTCTTAGCACAAGGTGGCGAAGCACTTCAAGAATTTGAACTTTTTGCCTTAGACTACGATGAAGACAGGCACTTTTTTCTCTCCCAATTTTTCAGGAATCAGTACAACCGAGCACTTTCCACTTATCCTTTTATTGGATCTGAAATACAGATTACCCGTATAGAAGTTTGGGTCACCAACCGAAATTCGAGAACAGACAACGTCAGAAGCATCGTTGCTTTGCAAGATATAGGAGAATCTCGCTTCATCGATCAAAACGGGCAAGAAATTGCCACCATCGGGCTAAATAACCCGCCGGCCAATTTTTTTAATACCGCGCCCAATACTGCACCCTCCAACGCCAACAACAAATTTGACCCTACTCAAATCGGATCGGCCAACTCCTTTTTAAATTCTCAAATCCGCGACATCTCGAACCTCGCAGCAGGATTCAATACCGTCAACACGGAAGAAGGACTAGACTATGCCAGTCTAGAAAATGCGAGAAAGTTGGATCCTTCCGAATATAAACTTGAAACTCAATTGGGTTATCTTTCACTCAATCAAAAATTGAGCAATGACGAAGTCCTCGGAGTAGCTTTTCAATACACATTTAGGGGAGAAGTTTTCCAAGTTGGTGAATTTGCCAATGATGGAATTGCCGGATCGGAAACTCAGCCCGACGGCACCCTATCCAACAACGCCTTGATTGTGAAAATGCTCAAAAGCAATTTGACCAATGTCAGCGAGCCTGTTTGGGATTTGATGATGAAAAACATCTATGACCTGAACACTTTAGGCCTAAATCCGGACGACTTCAAGTTTAACATTCTCTACATCGACCCGCAACCACTCAACTACATCACCCGTGCCAACAACGCTCCGCCCTTACCATCAGGCGTAGAGCTCACACCGCTGTTACAAGTGTTTAATTTAGACAAATTGAACCTTCAAAACGATCCTGTTGGAGACACGAACGGAGACGGCATCGCAAACGGAGACGGGTTTTTCGATTTCATCCAAGGCATAACAGTTGATTCCCAAAATGGCAGAATCATATTTACCACAGTGGAGCCTTTTGGAAGGCATATTTTCAACAAACTGAGTAGTACCGTTTCCGAAGATTTCAACAACCCCAACACCTACAACGGCAACCAAAGTAAATATGTCTATCGAGGCATGTACAGGCTTACTAAAGCACTAGCGCAACAAGAAAGCGACAAAAACAAATTCCTGTTGAAAGGACGTTTCAAATCGTCCGGGGGCGAGGGGATACCGTTGGGTGCATTCAACGTACCGAAAGGATCAGTAACCGTGACTGCCGGTGGCAGAGTGTTGGTTGAGGGAATCGACTATACGGTAAACTATCAATTGGGAAGAGTTCAGATTTTAGATGAATCACTCAAAGCATCGAATACACCCATTCAGGTTTCAGTTGAAAACAACAACTTATTCGGCCAACAAAATAAACGATTTACCGGTTTCAATTTGGAGCACCAGTTTTCAAAGAATTTATTGGTTGGTGCAACCTTTATGAATCTCAACGAACGTCCATTGACGCAAAAAGTAAATTTGGGTTCGGAGCCGGTGAACAATTCTATTTTCGGCCTCAATGTCAATTACTCCACCGAAGTGCCCTTTCTGACCCGCTTAGCAAATAAACTACCCAATATTGATACTGATGCACCTTCCAATCTTTCCTTTAGAGGGGAAGCAGCGGCATTGAAACCCGGTGCTCCGAAGGCAACAGAAATTGGCGGTGAAGCGACTACCTATATTGATGATTTTGAAGGTTCGCAAACAGCCATAGATGTAAAATCCCCTTTGGCGTGGAGCTTGGCTTCTACCCCCATCGGATTGGGCGGCGAATTGGCAAACAACAACCTCGAAGTCGGTTTTAAAAGAGCCAAGCTTGCTTGGTACTCCATCGACCCTACTTTTTTTGCCGGAGGACGGCCAGCGGGTGTTACGATTGATGATTTATCGAGAAACGAAACCCGGCGCGTTTTCATCGATGAGATTTTCCCACAAGTCGATTTGACCACGGGGCAAAGTGCTGCTATACAAACACTTGACTTAGCTTATTATCCGGATGAAAGAGGTCCGTACAATTATAACCCTGCTTACGTAAACAACGTTTCTAACCCGGAAGAAAATTGGGCAGGAATCATGCGAGGCCTCACCAGTACCAACTTTGAGCAAGCCAATGTAGAGTTTATCCAGTTTTGGATCTTAGACCCGTTTACCGATCCTTCCAACACCAATCCGGGTGGTACGTTAAGTTTTAACTTGGGAAACATCTCCGAAGACATCCTCAAAGACGGTAAAAAACAATATGAAAATGGTTTGCCCAAAAACGATGCAAGCCAAGTATTGACTTCCAGAACAGCGTGGGGAATTGTTCCTTCCAACCAATCGTTGGTCTATGCATTTGACACCGGCGGCCAAGAAAGAAGCAACCAAGATGTTGGATTGGATGGTCTTCCTGATGCATTGGAATCTTCAGACCCTACCGACCCCGTCAACAATCTAATCAAACAAAATTATTCAATTTTTCCGGATCCGGCAGCGGACAATTATGTTTACTTTCTAAACAGAGAAGGCTCGATTTTAGAACGATACCGCGATTTTAACGGACTGGAATCCAACTCCCCCGAATCTATCAATGATGCAAACAGAGGTTCTACCACACAACCTGATGTGGAGGACATCAACCGCGACCAGACCATGAACACACTCAACGCTTATTTTGAGTACAACATCCCTATCAAACCCGGCATGACCACGGGAGATCCCAACATTTCAGATGTACGCGAAGTCAATGTTACTTTACCAAACGGCCAAACAACTCGTTCCCGCTGGATTCAATTTAAGATACCCGTTTTCACACCAGACAAAGTGGTCGGTTCTATTTCAGATTTTCGCTCTGTCCGATTCATGCGCATGTACATGAAAGAATTTTCGCAGCCAACTGTTTTGCGGTTTGCAACTTTAGACTTAATCCGAGGTGACTGGCGTCGTTTTCTAACTTCTTTGGATGAAAACGACCCCAATCAAGATGACGACAACACCAAGTTTGAAGTAAACGCTGTCAACATTCAGGAGAATGAAGATCGAGACCCGATACCTTATGTAGTCCCACCCGGGATTGACAGGCAAAGGCTTTTCAACAACAATGTGCTCATCCGCCAAAACGAGCAATCTTTGTCCACCATCGTTTGCGGATTGGAATCGCAAGACTCGCGCGCTGTTTTCAAAAATTTAAGCTTGGATATGCGACAGTTCAAGCGATTGAGAATGTTTATTCACGCCGAATCCATCCAAGATGAAATTCCACTGCAAGAAGATCAAATGGTTGCTTTTATCAGAATGGGAAATGACTTTACCCAAAATTTTTATCAAATAGAAATACCGTTGAAAGTGACTCCTTTTGGAACACGCGATGCAGAAGGAATATGGCCCGAGGCAAATGAAATAGACCTTGCTTTAAATTTGCTTTCGCGCGTAAAAGTCGAATTGCTAACCAATTCCAATTTAGACCCGAATATCATCAACTTTTTTAATGAAGAAGACCTCGACCCGGGTGCGGCAGACAAGCCCAACAAACTTCGAATCGGCATCAAGGGAAATCCGAGTATTGGAGATATCCGGTCGCTCATGGTGGGGGTGAAAAACAATTCGAACCAAGACCTATGCAGCGAGGTTTGGTTTAATGAACTTCGCCTGTCCGAATTAGACGAAAGTGGCGGTTGGGCTGCCGTCGGAAACTTGGACGTGAATATGGCCGATTTCATGAACGTGAACGCCACCGGGCGTTTCAGCTCCATCGGGTTTGGCACCATCGAACAAACCCCAAACGAACGCAGTCGGGAAGAAATACAACAATACGACTTGCTTACCAACATCAACATCGGGCAGTTGCTTCCCAAAAAATGGGGAATTAAACTCCCTTTGACGTATGGGGTTTCAGAAGAATTGAGAACCCCAGAATACGACCCGTTCTTTCAAGACATCAAACTCAATCTGTTGTTAAACAATACCGAAGATGCTGCTAATAAAGAACGTATTAGAAAACAAGCCGAAGACTATACCAAACGGCAAACGATCAATTTCATCGGTGTAAGAAAAGACCGGACGACCGAAAAAAGATCACAAATATATGATATAGAAAACTTTACATTCAACTATTCATACAATGAAACCAACCGGAGAAATTTTGAAATTGAAGAGTTTTTAGACCAAAACGTTCGCGTCGGATTTTCGTGGAGTTATAATTTCAGAGTAAAATCAATCGAGCCTTTTAAGAACTCGAAATTCATGAAAAAGAGTGCTTATTTGAAATTGCTTCAAGATTTTAATTTCAATTATCTGCCCTCAAGCATCAGCGTAAACTCAGATTTTTTAAGGTTGTTCAACAAACAAAAATTTAGAGAGGTAGATATAGTTGGTATCGGGTTGGATCCGCAATTTACTAGAAACTACACCTTCAATTGGCAATACAACATCAATTATAACTTAAGTAAATCACTTCGGCTCAACTTCACGGCATCGCGGAGTAACATTGTCAGCAACATTCGGTTAGATGAAAATTTGCCCATCAATGACGCAAGCATTTGGGACAATTTTTTCGATACCGGCGACCCGAACAGGCACAACCAAAGTTTGGGTGTGAACTATGAAATTCCAATCGATAAAATCCCTGTGTTCAAATTTATCAAAGCCAATTACATCTACACGGGCGACTTCAATTGGCAGCGGGGATCATTGGTTTTCAACAGTGTGCAGGATCAAAACGGCGACAGTTTTGATTTGGGGAATACCATTCAAAACGCCAATACACACACACTCAATGCCAATTTGAATATGGATTTGCTGTACAAATACCTTAAATTGGTTCCCCGAACAACTGCCGTTCAAGTACAAAACCGGGGAGCCCGTCCACCCGGATTGGGGACACCCGACAAGACCGTTAAAAAAAGTAAACCGCCGAAAACAAGTTTGTCCGGCTTTGAAAAAGCCTATAATACTGCTGTTAAAATAATTACGAGCGTAAAAAGAATCCAAGTGAATTATAGAGAAAACAATGGAACCGTCCTACCGGGTTACTTACCTTCACTCGGATTTTTGGGGACACTCAAACCTTCATTCGGATTTGTTTTTGGAAGCCAAGAAGACATTCGGTTTGAAGCCGCCAGAAAAGGTTATTTGACTATTTTCCCTGAGTTTAACCAGCAATTTTCGCAGGTCAAGAATGAACAATTAGATGTTACGGCTTCGGTAAATTTGCTCAAGGATTTGACCATCGATTTAGTTGCGAACAGGCTCGAATCGTCCAATTTTACCGATCAATTTAATGTGGCTCCGGATGGAAGATTTAACTCGCTATCGCCCAATACCTTCGGAAATTTCAGCATTTCTACAATGCTAATCAAAACTGCGTTTGACAAAAGTGATGAAAATGTTTCATCCATATTTGAAGACTTCAAAAAGAACCGATTGATTATCGCCCAGCGATTGGCAGGTGTGCCGATAGACCCAAATGCAACTTCATTCCCGGACGGATTTAATGCAAACAATCAAGCCGTTATGCTTCCTGCTTTTCTGTCGGCTTATACAGGGAAAGACGCTTCGGGTATCCAATTGGGTGCGTTCAGGGATACCCCAATTCCCAATTGGGACATCAAATATACCGGCTTGATGAATTTTGAATGGTTTAAGAGAAACTTCAAACGATTCTCACTTGCTCATGGATATCGCGCTACCTATAGCATCAATTCGTTTAACAGCAATCGAAATTTTGAAGAAGGCGTTGAGAAGAAAGATGCTGGCGGGAACTTTCTCAACCCGATTTTGTTTACCAGTGTTAACTTAGTCGAGCAGTTCAGCCCGTTGATTCGGTTTGATTTTGAATTAAAAAATGATGTGAAAGTTTTGGCGGAAGTCAGGAAAGACCGTGCACTTTCATTGAGTTTTGATAATAATTTATTGACCGAAATTCAAGGTGACGAATTCATTTTAGGTTTGGGCTACCGTCTGAAAGACATTCCTTTCCGGAGCAATTTGGGCGGACGTTCCGTCATCAACCGAAGTGATTTGAATTTTAAGGCTGATTTTTCGTTGCGTGACAACACAACCATCGTGCGGTTTATCGAATCAAACAACAACCAGACGACCGCCGGGCAGAAAATATGGACGCTTCGTTTTACGGCTGATTACGCCCTCAGCAAGAACTTTACGACACTGTTTTTCTATGACCATACTTTCTCGAAATTCGCAATTTCGACGGCTTTCCCGCAAACCACCATCCGAAGTGGTGTAACTTTGCGATATAATTTTTAGAAAAACCAATAATTATTTTAATATCCCGGCACAAACTGTAAATTTGTGCAACTTAAATAATATTCAATTATGAATTTTCCAAACGAACTAAAATACACCAAAGACCATGAGTGGGCAAGAATCGAAGGAGATGTTGCTACTGTTGGCATAACCGAGTTTGCACAAAAAGAATTAGGCGACATTGTCTATGTCGAGGTAGAAACCCTCGGAGAAACCTTGACCAAAGATGCCGTTTTTGGAACAGTGGAAGCCGTCAAAACTGTATCAGATTTATTTTTGCCACTTTCCGGAGAAATCATTGCTTTTAACGATGCTTTGGAATCCAAACCTGAACTCGTCAATACCGACCCTTATGGCGCAGGATGGATGGTAAAAGTAAAATTTGACAATAGTGCCGAAATAAATCAATTGTTGGACAGCCAAGCCTACAAGGAATTGACCAGTGTTTAAGCATCATAAATATTTTATCCTGCTTATTTTTTGGCTGGGCGTTATTTTTACACTCAGCCTTTTCTCATTTAAGATTGATGCCGACCCTAAACTGGCTAACCAAGACAAAATCGCTCATCTTTTTTTCTATTTTGTGCTGACGATTTTGCTCATTCAATTTTTCAAAAAGGAAATCAGCATTGATTTGGTCAATAAAAATGGAGTGACTTTGAGCATCATTCTCGCATTTACCTATGGCACGATTATTGAATTTCTACAATGGGCCTTTACAACCACCCGCTCGGCCGAGTGGAATGATGTTTTAGCCAATAGTTTAGGAATATCAATCGCCGTTATTTCCTTAAATTTGTTGGGAAAGTTGCAAAAAAGTTAAAAATTGATTTTTTTTTGCGCCTGATTGCATTTAATTTTTATATTAGCAAACCTATTAGAAACCAAAATTATGGAACCAAAAAAGAATCCAAAAGCAGATTTGTCTCGCAACAGCGGGCTTTTTTTTCAGCTTGGCCTTGTTGCTGTCCTGCTTATCACCTACCTCATGATTGAGTGGAAATCTTACGACCGGTCAAATATTGACATCGGGTCGCTTAACTTGAATCAAGAATTGGAAGAAGAAATTCCAATCGTTGACCTCAATACTCCACCGCCGCCACCGCCGCCGCCACCGGCTGCTCCGGAGGTATTGGAAGTTGTCGAAGACAAAGCTGAAGTGATAGAAACTAAGGTGGAATCGACCGAGGCAACCCAAAAAACAGAGATTGTGAAAGTTGAACAAGTTGCAGTTGAAGAAGAAGATGAAAATATTTCTGTTCCCTTTGCGGTCATTGAAGACGTACCTCTTTTTCCCGGTTGTGAAAACGTTGCCAAAGACAAAAGACGCGACTGTTTTCAAGACAAAATGAACGACCATATCCGCAAAAACTTCCAATATCCCGAAATAGCCCAAGAAATGGGTGTACAGGGTAAAGTATATGTACAGTTTACCATCGCAAAGGACGGAAGCATTACCGATGTGAGAATGCGTGGACCTGATAAAAATCTTGAGAAAGAAGCCGCTAGAATCATTTCTAAACTTCCCAAGATGATTCCAGGAAAACAAAGAGGCAAAGCTGTTAAAGTACCTTTTAGTATTCCAATTAACTTCGTGCTTCAGTAAACATCTCGCACAATTAACACAATAAAATCCTGAGTTTTACTCGGGATTTTTTTTTGGAAAACTAACAATTGTCATGTTTTAATTAATTTATTCATACTAATTTTGAGTAGCAATTAGGTCTAACTTAAAAATTAGTGCCATGATACCAAAAAAAAATCCCAAAGCAGACTATTCCCGATACAGCTTGATTTTCTTTCAATTAGGACTTATTATCATGCTCACCATAACTTATTTTTCATTAGAGTGGAGATCTTATGAACGCGATGATAATTTTATGGATGCTTTGAGTATAGACAAAATTATTGAAGAAGAAATTCCAATTGTCAACCTCAATACGCCACCACCACCACCACCACCAACCGCCGCACCTGAAGTTTTAAAAATAGTGGAGAATATAGCTGAAGTTGAAGAAACTGTTGTACAATCTACAGAAACTTCCCAAAATGAAAAGGTAGAAATTGTCTCCGTTGCATCCGTGAAAGTTGAAGAACAAGAAGAAGAAATTACCGTACCCTTTGCTGTAATTGAGCAAGCCCCCATCTATCCGGGTTGCGAAAACGCACCTAAAAAAGAACAAAGAGATTGTTTTCAACAAAAAATAGAACAACATGTACGTGACAATTTCACCTACCCACAAGTTGCCCTCGAATTGGGCATTCAGGGGCGCGTATATGTACTTTTTGAAATAGACAAAGATGGAAGTGTTATCAATCTGAAATTTAGAGCACCCGACAAAAACCTTGAACAAGAGGCGCGCAGAATCATCTCTAAACTTCCTAAATTTATTCCCGGAAAACAAAGAGGAAAACCAGTTAAAGTAGCTTTCAGCATTCCGATCAATTTTACCATACAAAATCAATAACTATCTCGTCCGCTTTTAATAACAATAGCGCAGTAAAAACAATTCTCTCACGATAGCATTCATGTTTTTGGGGATTACATATAAAAATTACTTTTTTAGAGCTGATCGAAACTTTAACTGCCGATAAGTGAGATTTACATACAGTAATAAACGAAAGCACGGGCATAGTAGCAGGCAAGTAACTTTTTGCTTCTACCTTAGTTTTTCACCACAACTGGCAGTGATTTGAAAAGGGATTATTTGGCCGACAAACTGGAATAAAAAATTTGGCGGATTTTTTGGCCATTGATAAATCCGCTTCCATAACCGAGTTGGTCATATTTTTCAGTCAAGGATTCATCGGCAACAATCTCATTTTCAGTTTTTCCGGATGCAATCGCCTGACTGATGTTTGTATAAAGGTATTCCATCATTTCCAAGAAGGACAAGTATTCTTTTTTATTGGAAAAATTCCCGTGACCCGGGATGATTTTGGTGTCATCATCTATCAGCATCAGTGCTTTACGGGCCGCCTCAATATATCCGTTTACACTCCCGCCAGAATTCAAATCTATAAAGGGATATCTGCCTTGAAAATACAAATCTCCGGTATGCAAAACATTGTTGTGGACGAAATAAACCATCGCATCGCCATCTGTATGCCCGTTGTGAAAATGTAGGAACATAATTTCTTCATCTTCAAAAAAGAAATTCATCTGATCCGTGAAAGTAAAATTTGGCAATGAGTTTGGTAAAAATTCCTTTTTTTCTAATTGTGCATTTTCTAATCGTTTTCTGACGTTTTCATGCGCAAATATCAGCACGCCCGTTTGACTCATGTTGGCGTTTCCACCTGTATGGTCGCCGTGCCAATGGGTGTTTAGCAAGTAACTGACCGGTTTGTCGGAAACGGTTTTTATAGCGGTTAAAATTTTTTGGGTCAATGGGGCAAATTGGTCGTCAATCATCAAAACTTTTTCTTTACCTACCAGCAAACCTATGTTACCGCCTTGCCCGACAAGCATATTTACCTGATTGGACACAGGAACCACACGGATGTTTACTTCCTGATTTTGGGATAATCCTACAAAAAAACTGCACAATGCAATTGTAATTGATAAATGTTTGAATATTTTCATGCCGGATGGCTTTTAAAGTTAAGTCGGTCAAATATAAGCAGGTTTTTATTAAATATGAATGTTATACTTTGGTTAAAAGTATCGAAAGCATATCTTTGCAAAACTTTTCAACTATCTATGAAGATACTCTTACGCAAACGCTCTTTGGCCGACTTTGTCCGCGTGTCTATCCATGATTTCAAGGAAATCACCAAATTCAGACTGGCTGTCAGTGTAGTGTTTTCTTCCTTAGCGGGTTTTTTGTTGGGTACTGAATCTTTCCATATTTTAACTGTAATATCCTTGTCCATAGGTGGTTATTTGATGGTTGGTGCTTCCAATATATTCAATCAAATCATAGAGCGCGATTTGGATGCACTGATGGATCGAACTAAATACCGGCCTATCCCGTCTGGGAGGATTTCGGTAAATGCGGCTTTTGTTTTGGCATTGATCTGTACCCTTCTTGGATTGGTTTTACTTTATTCAATCAACCCAAAAACGGCCATGTTTGGCGCGGTTTGCATTTTTTTATACACCAGTGTTTATACACCACTGAAAACGATTACGCCCTTAGCTGTTTTTGCGGGTGCTTTGCCCGGTGCCATTCCATTTATGCTGGGTTGGGTCGCCGCTACTGGGCATTTTGGAATAGAGCCCGGCACGCTTTTCATGATACAGTTTTTTTGGCAATTCCCTCACTTTTGGGCAATCGGTTGGTTTTTGTACAACGATTACGAAAAAGCAGGTTTTTTTATGTTGCCAACCGGTAAAAAAGACAAAGGTACTGCCGCTCAGATTTTGATGTACGTTATCTGGACTATGATTGTTTCGCTCATTCCGGCAATCGGCATTACCGGAAAATTACATTTATCCCTAACTGGCGCTATTTTTATTTTCCTAATTGGTTTGGTTTTTTTGTACTTTTCCATTCGTCTTTTTCACAAAAGAGATGATCTTTCAGCAAAATGGCTTATCCTTGCCAGTGTTGCTTATATTAGTTTGTTACAACTTATTTATGTATTAGATAAATGGCTGATTCAGTAATTATCGAAGAAAAGCGAAAGCAAGAAAAGGCATCTAAAATGATGCTATGGTTTGGCATTGTCAGTATGTCCATGATGTTTGCAGGACTTACCAGTGGCTATGTAGTGAGTAAATCAAGGCCGGATTGGCTTGTAGATTTCAGGCTTCCCAATGCCTTTGTAGGAAGTACACTCACGATTTTATTGAGTAGCTTTACATTTCATTTCGCGTGGAAAAAGCTTATATCCGGCAATCTTCAGGCAGCGAAATTATTAACCGCTACGACCATCACGTTAGGCATCCTGTTTGTTGTGTTGCAGTTTGTGGGTTTTTCTCAAATCAAAGAAGCGGGTTATTTTTTTACTGGGGGCGAAAGTTCCATTACAACATCGTTTATCTATATAATAGCCGCGACACATTTGGCACACATCGCTTTTGGCTTGGTCGCCTTGGTGTATGTTTTTTACAAGTTAATCAATAACAAATATACGGTAGGCAATACCACCGGTTTCGAATTGGCAAAAACCTTTTGGCATTTTATTGATATTTTATGGATTTATCTATTCCTTTTTTTATATTTTTTCGGATAAAAAAAAACCTTATTTTTGAAAAATTTTAATTTGTAAATCATTTTATGGAAGCAACGGCACAGGCAACAACTCTTGAAGGCTCTGTTTGGGGCGGAGGAAACAAACCTATGGGCGCAAGCTACGGCAAAATCATGATGTGGTATTTCATCTTATCAGATGCGCTCACATTCTCCGGTTTTTTGGCAGCCTATGGATTTTCTCGTTATAAATCTATTGAGTCGTGGCCCATCGCTGATGAGGTATTCACTCACTTCCCGTTCTTACATGGTGTTGCAGCCCCGATGTATTATGTAGCTTTGATGACCTTTATTTTGATTTTCTCTTCCGTTACGATGGTTTTGGCTGTTGATGCCGGACATCAAATGAAAAAAAACAAAGTGGCTATTTATATGTTCCTCACCATCATCGGTGGCCTTATTTTCGTTGGTTCGCAAGCTTGGGAATGGAAAAATTTCATCAAGGGTGAACATGGCGCGATTGAGACCAAAGGCGGGCAAATTCTACAATTTGTCAATGCCAAAACTGGAAAACAAATTTCGCTTACCGATTTTGCGGCCGCGTCTCACACAGAAAGAGCGCAACACACAAAAAACAATGGGCTTTGGTTTGTTTCAGAAGGTACGCTGCCCACCTTTACTGTTGCCGATGTTCAAAAATCGTACGCCAACCGTTCTGATATTTTAATCCGTACCCAAGAAATTATTCCAAATTTAACCAAGTTAAAAGAATCTCCGAGGGAAAAAGACAGGCTGGAGGCAGAAAGACTACAAACCCAATTGGTCAATCCGGATGCTTTTGGGCATAAAGCCATCTACAAAAGAGAATTTTCAGACCAAAGAATTCAATCCGGTGTTGCTGTAGTCGAAGGTGCAAACCTCATCCATAATGAATACGGAAACAGGCTTTTTGCCGATTTCTTTTTCTTTATAACGGGTTTCCATGGATTCCACGTATTTTCCGGGGTTGTCATCAATATCATTATCTTTTTTAATGTTATTTTAGGCACATACGAACGGAGAGGCCACTACGAAATGGTCGAGAAAGTAGGTCTTTATTGGCATTTTGTTGACTTGGTATGGGTATTTGTATTCACTTTCTTCTATTTGGTTTAAACATTCATCTTTTAAAAATAACCTCGTATGTCACACGAAACTGCACATCAATCACACGTCAAAAGAATTTGGATGGTTTTTGCAATACTAACTGTTGTTACCATTGTAGAAGTTGCTTTTGGTATTATTAAACCCCGATTTTTGGTAGAAAACTTTTTTATCGGCATGAAAATCCTCAACTGGATTTTCATCATACTGACGCTTTACAAAGCACATTACATTGCTTGGGCATTCATGCATTTGGAAGATGAAACTCCCGGTTACAGATGGTCTATTGTGACACCTTTGCTTATTCTTGTCCCCTTTTTGTTGTTTATCTTACTACTTGAAGGTGACTATGTTCACGATGTTTACAGATATGGCTTTATGAAAATGGATTTTTAAATAATCCCGATTTTTAAATACAGTTTAAGACGGTCATTGGCCGTCTTTTTTTTACCTTTGCACAACCAAACAATACGCTGACAAAATGAAGAAATTTTTGGTTTTATTCGCCTTGTTTATCGTGCCAATAGTTGCCTACTTGTTTTTTGCTTCCGGCATCAACCATTTTGCAAAATTGCCGGTTATCACTGAAAAAGTAAATACTATTGAGGGATGGAAAAACTTGTCGGGCAAGCCTGTAACCTTTCGTCAAAAAATTACGATACTTGGTTTTCTCGGAAGCCATCCCGAGTCAAACAAGCTGATGCTGTTTAATCTCAACGAAAAAATCTATAAACGTTTTTACGGTTTTCAAGATTTTCAAATGGTGATGATTCTACCGGAAGGAAAGGAAGCCGAAGCCGAACTTATCCGCAAGCAAATCGGAATGCTTTCTGATACTGAAAAATGGCAATTTGTTTTTGCATCGGAAGATAAAATCAATTCACTTTTCTCAAGTTTGAAGACATCCTATCAATTAGGTTCAAATTTGGAGTCATCCTTTGTTTTCATTATTGATAAAAACGCAGCACTCAGAGGGCGAAAAGATGATTCGGAAGCGGATATAGTTTATGGCTATGACGCTGCATCAGTTGCTGAGATACAAAACAAAATGTTGGACGACGTAAAAGTCATTCTTGCTGAATATCGCCTGGCATTAAAAAAATATAACTCCGCCACTCAAAAGTAAAACATGAAAAAATATTCGTACATCGGGATTTCATTTGTCATTCTTTTATTCGGAATATGGGTAGTCAACGAATTTCGCCAACGCTATGGCCACAACGATGATTTAAAAACCATCGGCAAAGCACCCCAATTTGAATTGACCAATCAATCCAACAAGAAAATATCCAACAAAGATTTTGAAAAAAAGGTATATTTGGTTTCTTTCTTCTTTACATCCTGCCCGAGCATTTGCCCGGTAATGACCGAAAACCTCAAAGAAATACAAAACGAATTTTACGGAAACCCCAATTTTGGAATCGCATCTATTTCTATCGACAGCAAATTTGACACCCCGGAAGTGCTGGCAAAATACGCCGAAAAACACCAAATCAAAAGTAGCAACTGGCATTTCTTGACCGGCGAAAAACAAGCTATAGACCAATTAGCAAACAAAGGATTTAATATTTTTGCAGACACCAACCCTCAACTCGACGGCTCATTTGAACATTCCGGGATGATGGCACTCATCGACAAAGAAGGAAACATCCGATCGCGCACCGATGAATTTGGCAATCCCATCATCTACTATGATGGCCTTTCTTATTCCGACGAAAAATCTTTGGATTTTAAACTCGGCGGAGACTATAAACCCGGTATCAAAATGCTCAAAGAAGACATCAAAAAACTATTAAACGAATAAATTATGCAGGCGACCGAACCCAACAAATACAGCAAATTGATTATCGTGCTCTCGGTGGCCATTCCGGTTGCGGTTGCCGTCCTTTTCAAAGTGCGTATCCCCAATGTGGCTTCGCTCTCGTTTCTCCCGCCTATCTATGCAACCCTCAACGGTTTTACAGCGCTAATTCTCATCGCCGCCTTTATTGCCATCAAAAATAAAAACATCCAATTACATGAACGATTGATGAGATTTGCTATGTTGCTTTCCGCACTTTTCTTGGTGATGTACGTGGCTTATCATATGACATCTGACCCGACACCATTCGGTGGTGAAGGTGCTGTTAAAACCATTTACTATTTCATTTTAATTACTCACATTATCCTTTCCATAGCCATCATACCGATGGTTCTCATCAGTTTTGTCCGTGCGCTCAACAAGCATTTTCCCTCGCACCGAAAGATTGCAAAAATTACACTGCCCATTTGGCTCTATGTTGCCGTCACCGGCGTGGTGGTTTACCTGATGATTGCTCCTTACTACATACATTAAAATCAACCGTATTGAAAATTTCACTTTCAAATAAAATTGTATTCATTGTTCTGTTCGCACTTTTGTTCAGCCATACAGAAATGACTGCGCAATGTGCCATGTGCCGCGCCGTTTTGGAATCTGAAGCCAATCAAGATACAGCAAAGGGCATCAACGACGGCATACTTTATCTCATGGTATTCCCCTACATTCTGATCGGTGGGGTATTATTCTTTATTTATCGGTTTTATAAAACTCGATAAGTTGCTTTTTTAACATATTTTTATCAGACTTAGGCGTAACAAAAAGCTTTTTGGGCAGTCTTTAAGTAGTTCCCGCTACGGAAAATATAATGACCTTAACAGGCTTTTATATTCAAAATCCGTATAATTGTCAAATACGCAAGCAAAATATGATATCAATCAAGGACTTACACAAATCCTACCAAATAGGAAACAACCCGCTTCACGTTTTAAAAGGAATCAACTTTGAGGTAAAAGAGGGTGACTTTGTGTCAATCATGGGATCTTCGGGTTCGGGAAAATCTACACTACTCAATATTTTGGGCATATTGGATGAAGCCGATAAAGGCGAGTATTGGCTAGATGGCGTATTGATTAAAAATCTCAACGAAAAAGTAGCTGCCCAATACCGAAACGAATTTTTAGGCTTTATCTTTCAGTCATTCAACCTGATCAATTATAAATCTGCGCTTGACAACGTTTCGCTTCCGCTCTATTATCAAGGCATCAAAAGAAAAGAACGCACCGAAAAAGCGATGCATTATTTAGAAAAAGTTGGTTTGGCCGATTGGGCTTCGCATACACCCAATGAACTCTCAGGCGGACAAAAACAACGCGTTGCCATTGCGCGCGCGCTTGCTTCAAACCCAAAAGTACTGTTGGCCGACGAGCCAACCGGTGCTTTAGATTCTAAAACATCCTACGAAGTGATGGAATTGATACAAGCCATCAACGACGAGGGAAAAACCATCCTCGTGGTCACACACGAACCCGATATTGCCCAAATGACCAAACGAATCGTCCACTTGAAAGACGGATTGGTAACCGACGATAATAGAGTAGAACAAATTAGAGCTGCAGCTTATGTTTAGCCTTGAAAGATGGCAAGAAATCTTCGAAACCCTTTCCAGAAATAAGCTTCGTGCTTTTCTGACCGGGCTTTCCGTGTCTTCCGGTATTTTTATTTTAGTAATCTTGCTGGGAGTCAGCCGGGGCATGCAAAACGGAATTGAAAAAGAATTTCAACAAGATGCCGTGACCGAAGTTGAAGTTTGGACAGGTACTACCACCGTAGGTTATAAAGGGATGAATCCGGGGAGAGACATCCAACTCAAAAACGAGGATTTCGAATTCTCCTCAAAAAAATTCAAAACACAAATCGATAAAAAATCCGGCTACTATGGCTTGTGGTCTGTGGTGATGAATTACAAAAAGGAAAACGGCTCTTACGAAATGGCCGGTGTACATCCCGATTTTCAAAGCATCGAAAATGCCAGTTTGGTTGATGGGCGATTCATCAACCAGAATGACATCGACCACTACGAAAAGGTAATCGTGATAGGCAATCGAATCAAATTGGATTTATTCAAAGACAAAAATCCGATAGGCGAATACATCAACCTGACCGGAATCCCTTTTAAAGTAATTGGGTATTACACCGACCCGGGTGGAGAAAGGGAAGAAACAAGGACGTACGTACCGATTACAACTGCGCAACGTGTTTTTAATGGAGGCAACAACCTGCGTCTAATGTCGTTTACCATCGCGCCGGCAGCAACTTTTGAACAAGCTGTATTAGCTTCTGATTTTTTCTCGAAAGAATTGGAAAAAAACATGAAAGAAAGGCATACTGTTGCACCGGAAGACACCAGCGCCATCCGCGTTTTTAACACCTTAGAGGAAGCCAAACGCATTTATGATTTGCTCAACTACATCGACTTGTTTTTCTGGTTTGTGGGTATTTGTACCATCATAGCAGGCGTAGTCGGCGTTGGCAACATCATGATTATAGTCGTGAAAGAACGAACCAAAGAAATCGGCATTCGGAAAGCAATCGGTGCCAAGCCGGCTTCCATCATCGGGATGATTTTACAAGAAGCAATTTTCATAACCTTTATCGCCGGATTTTTTGGGCTGTTTGCCGGGCTCTTGTTGCTTGAAGGCATTGGACCACAGATACAGAGCGATTTTTTTTCCAATCCGGAAGTGGACATGGGTGTAGCCATTAAGACCATCTTTATCCTGATTATAGCCGGAGCTTTTGCCGGATTTTTCCCAGCTTACCGCGCTGCAAAAATAAAACCCATAATCGCCCTTCGAGATGAGTAATTTATTCAGTAGAGAGAATTGGAATGAAATCTTGGAAGCACTAAGTGCCAATTGGTTTCGTACGCTGCTGACCGCTTTTGGCGTGTTTTGGGGGATTTTTATTTTGGTTATTCTGCTCGCAGCCGGAAAAGGTTTGGAGAACGGAGTTAAACAAGGGTTTTCGGGTATAGCGACCAACACCGCTTTTTTATGGACACAACCCACTTCCAAACCCTACAAAGGCATGCCGCAAGGAAGGAGATTTGACTATCAAAACAGCGACGTTGAAGCACTTTGGGAAAACATACCCGGTTTAAGATTTGTATCACCCCGAAACCAATTAGGCGGTTTTAACGGTGCCAACAACGTTATAAGAGGACTCAAAACAGGTGCTTTTAACGTTTATGGAGACACCCCGGAATTCATCCAACAAGAGCCCATGGAAATCATAGAAGGGCGGTTTATCAACCAATCGGATATGAAAAACCGGCGCAAGGTAGCCGTCATCGGGCAAGGCGTAATCGATGGACTTTACGAAAAAGGCGAGCCTGTCGTTGGTTCTTATGTCAAAATAAATGGGGTTAATTTTTCAGTAGTAGGTGTTTATAAAAAGAAAGGCAATGGTGATGGCAATGCAGAAGAATCACTCAAGCAGATATTTACGCCTTTTACCACTTTCCAACGCGCTTTCAATTTTGGAGACACCGTGGGATGGATGGCTATCACGGCTCAAGACGAAACTTCCATCACAGAATTGTTGCCCAAAATAAAAGAATTGCTCAAAAGCCGACACAAAATCAGCCCGGAAGACGATCGGGCTATCGGCAACTTTGATTTGTATCAAGAGTTCAGCAAAGTCAATGGCCTTTTCAATATCCTGAGCGTAATCTCCTATTTTGTAGGTGTATTAATTCTCATTTCGGGCGTTATCGGTATCGGAAACATCATGCTGATTGTCGTCAAAGAAAGAACCAAAGAAATCGGGATTCGCAGAGCTTTGGGCGCAACACCTTGGGATATCCGGGGACAAATTCTGATGGAATCTATTTTCTTGACCATTATTTCCGGCATGGCCGGGATTGTGCTTTCATCGGCAGTTTTGAAACTTATTGACATGTTGATGAGTGGTATGGATACCTCCTCGATGATGTTTGCAAACCCGAGCGTAAGCTTGGGAGTGGTCGTAACCGCATTGGGGATTTTGATTCTTTCCGGTTTGTTTGCCGGCATGATTCCCGCACAAATTGCCATCAAAGTTAAGCCCGTTGATGCCCTTAGAACAGAATAATACGAACAACTATAAAATAACTTCCATCAAAAATGAAAAAAATTATTACAACGATTGTGATTGCCCTGATAACCCTTTTGTTCTTCGGCTCACTGTATTATTTATACAAAAAAAACAAAAAGAATCCGGTTGTTTTCCAAACAGAACAAGCAAGCATCCAGACCATTATCGAAAAGACCATCTCTACCGGCAGTATCGTTCCCAAAGAAGAAGTTTTGATCAAACCCAATATTTCCGGAATCATTCAAGAGATTTATATAGTTGCCGGAGAAAATATCAAAGCCGGCGATTTGATTGCTAAAATCAGGGTTGTACCCAATGTGTCAAACCTAAACAACGCAAAAGCACAGGTGGAATCGGCAAAAATTGCCTTAGACAACCAAACAAAAATTTACAACCGACAGAAATCACTCATTGAGAAAGGAGTCATCTCTCAAAACGAATTTGACAACGTGCTGACCGCTTATGAACAAGCCAAACAAACTTATCAAACCGCTTTGGAAACCTACGAGATTGTCCGGACTGGCACTACCAAAGGGTTGGAATCTGCAGCCAACACGCTTATTCGCGCCACGGTTTCCGGTATGGTCTTACAGGTCCCTGTCAAAGTTGGGAATCAGGTAATTGAAAGCAACAACTTCAACGAGGGAACCACCATCGTCAGTATTGCAGATATCAACAAAATGGAATTTGTGGGAAAAGTTGACGAGTCTGAAGTTGGCAAAATTAAAGAGGGGCTTCCATTGGAAATCACAGTTGGCGCCATCGAAAACAAAAAGTTTGATGCGGTTTTAGAGTACATCGCACCCAAAGGAATTGCCGAGAACGGTGCTATTCAATTTGAAATAAAAGGCACGGTCAAGCTTTCGGACGATGTCTTCATTCGGGCTGGACTCAGCGCAAATGCCTCCATTATATTAAGCAAAGCAGATGAGGTACTTTCCATCCGTGAAGCCTTGCTACAATTTGATTCAGACACCAACAAGCCTTATGTTGAAGTAGAAAAAGGGGCACAGCAATTTGAAAAACGATATGTCGAATTGGGAATATCTGACGGTATCCAAGTAGAAATTAAAAAAGGTTTGACTAAAGAAGACAAAATCAAAGTTTGGAATGTTGTAAACCCGGCGGAAGTATTCAAGTAATTCTTTTACCTTTACAAGGTTTTAAAAAACAAAACTAAAAGCATCATGAAAAAAAGTATAATTGCGATTTTCATCAGTTCAATAACAGTCATTTCTGTTCAAGCTCAAAACAAAAAATGGACGCTTCGCCAAGCCGTTGATTACGCATTGATAAACAACATATCTGTCAAACAATCCGAACTAAACTATGAAAACACCAAAGTTGACAAAAAAGATGCCTTCGGAAATTTTATACCCTCTTTAAACGGTTCAGCTTCACATCAATGGAGCATCGGCCTGAATCAAAACATCACCACCGGCCTTTTGGAAAATCAAACGGTACAATTTACTTCGGTTGGTTTAAATTCAAACCTTACTGTTTTTGACGGCCTGAGAAATATAAACACTTTGCGCCGTGCCAATTTAGCCATTCTTGCCAGTCAATATCGATTGGATAAAATGAAGGATGATATTTCACTGAGTATCGTCAACGCTTTTTTGCAAATTGTTTTCAACCGTGAATCGCTGAATACAATTTTGTACCAAAACCAACTGACTGCCGAGCAAGAAAAAAGAACCAAAGAATTGGTCGATGCAGGGAGTTTGCCCAAAGGCGATTTGCTAGATGTACAAGCCACCGATGCCAGTGAAAAACAACGCATCATCGTGGCTGAAAACAATTTGAAATTGTCCAAGATTGCGCTTGCCCAATTGATGCTTATCAAAGACTACGAAAACTTTGAAATTCAAGACGAAGAATTTATCGTTCCCCAGCCTGTGATGTTGGCCAAAAACCCAAAAGAAATATTCGAATCTGCCAAAGAAAACCGCTCCGAGATCAAGATTGCAGAGACCGATGTCAAAGTTGCTGAAAAAGACTTAGCCATTTCCCGTGGAGCAAGTTATCCACAATTGAACGCTTTTTACGGTTACAATACGCGGGCTTCGAACAGCGAAACAATCGCCGGCTTTATCCCCGATACAAACAATCCCTTCACCCAAATCGGAACAGTAGAATCAACAGGGGAAGCAGTAGTCGCTCCAAATTTCCAACGACTCGTAGGTGGGCCGGATAATATTATCGACCAATTTACCAGAAATGACGGGCATTCGTTCGGCTTTCAACTGAGCATTCCTTTTTTCAACGGTTTTCAAACGGCCAACAGCATCAAACGCAGCAAAGTCAGTCTTGAGCGTGCCAAAGCACAATTGGAACAAGACAAACTCGATTTGGAAAGCAATGTCTATCAGGCCTATTACGACGCACAAGGTGCTTATCGATCATACGAATCTGCCCAAAAAGCATTGACAGCCAGACAGGAAGCTTTCAAATATTCTTCTCAACGCTACGAAGTCGGATTAATGAATGCTTTTGATTATCTGCAAGCTAAAACCGCTTTAGAAACTGCGGAATCTGAGGTCGTCCGCTCAAAATTCGATTATATTTTCAAACTAAAAGTGCTGGAAATATTTTTTGGTGTCCCGGTTAATCAACTTTAGGTTTAATACACCAAAAAATCTATATAATTGAGTTGGATTCTCTAACTTTGGAAACTTAAATTTTTTCGATTAAAATCTTATGAAAAAAAAGACACTCATCATATTACTCGGGAGCTTAACCCTCCTGATTGTATTATTAATAGCCGGTAAAAAAGCAGGTTGGTTTGGCGATACCGGCAACAGCAAAGAAGTAGAAACCCAAAAAATCGCACGGGCAACCATCCAACAAACCGTTTCAGCAACCGGAAAAATACAGCCGGAAGTGGAAGTCAAAATTTCCGCCGAGGTTTCCGGAGAAATCATCGAACTTCCGATTGTGGAAGGGCAACAAGTCAAAAAAGACCAACTCTTGGTGCGCATCAATCCTGATATTTTGCAATCTTTGCTCGCGCGTTCGGAAGCCGCTATGCTCAATTCAAAAGCCGGTCAACAGCAAGCTGAAGCAAGTTTTGTTGAGGCAGAGGCAAACTACAAACGCAACAAGCCTCTGTTTGAGAAAGGTGTCATTTCTGCCTCCGAATGGGATCGGATTTTGTCTGCTTATCAAGGTGCATTAGCCTCTAAGGAATCTTCAAAATACAGTGCTCAAAGTGCCGCAGCATCTGTCAAAGAAGCAAAAGACAACCTTTACAGAACCAACATTTACGCACCGATGGATGGAACCATTTCTAAATTAGACGCGGAGTTGGGCGAACGTGTGGTCGGTACACAACAATTTGCCGGAACGGAGATTTTACGCGTAGCCAACCTCAGCAAAATGGAAGTGGAAGTCGATGTAAACGAAAACGACATCGTGAAAGTATCCGTTGGGGATACTGCATTGGTTGAAGTTGATGCCTACCTGAAAAGACAATTTAAAGGTGTCGTTACAAATATTGCCAATACCGCTATTGAGACGCAAAGCACCGATCAAATTACAAATTTTAAGGTGAAAGTAAACATATTACCGGAGTCTTACAAAGATTTGACCGAAGGCAAACCCGAAAATTATTCTCCATTCAGACCTGGAATGACTGCAACAGTCGATATCGTCACCAGCAAGAAAACAGACATATTGGCCGTACCTATCAGTGCCGTTGTCGTACGCACAGACACGACTGCCACAAAGAAATTTGAAATCAAAACAGAAACACCTTCTTCAACTCCGGTCGATGAAAAACGCTACGAATGTGTGTTTGTCAAATTGGGGGATGTTGCTAAATTGAGAGTTGTCGAAACAGGGATTCAGGATAACACCAACATTGAAATTTTGTCCGGATTGAAAGAAGGCGACGAAATCATCATCGGTCCTTATACACTCGTTTCAAAAAACCTGCAACCCGGCGACAAATTAATTCTCAAGAAAAAAGAGGAGAAAAAGAAACCCTAATTTTCTCGAATGCCGCTCATCTTAAATCTCGAAACTGCCACAAAAAACTGTTCGGTGAGTTTGTCTGATTGTGGCAAAACCATCCACTTGACCGAAGAAGTTGGTGATGGTTATATGCACGGAGAGATGTTGCATTATTTTATCAAGCAAACACTCACGCAAGCACATGCTGATTTCAAAGACCTGAGCGCAGTAGCAGTCAGTAAAGGCCCGGGTTCTTACACCGGTTTGCGCATAGGCGTTTCTGCAGCAAAAGGGATTTGTTTTGCACGCAATATCCCGCTAATCTCGACCAGCACGCTCTTGTGTTTAGCAAAGAAAGTGAAAATCACATCCGGATTTATCGTTCCCATGCTCGATGCGCGCCGCATGGAAGTTTACACCGCTATTTTTGATGAAAACCATCAAACCATCGAAAAAACTTCAGCCAAAATAATCAATCAACACAGTTTTGAAAATTGGTTGCAGCTGGGAAAGGTCTATTTTATTGGCGACGGAGCCGACAAATGCGCAACAATCATTACGCACCCAAATGCAGTTTTTTTAAATGATTTTTATCCTTCGGCTGAAGAGATGTCTGCGGTTTCTTTTCAAAAATACCAAGATATAAATTTTGAAGATGTGGCTTACTTCGAGCCGTACTACTTGAAAGAATTTATCGGTTTGCAGAAAAAACAATAGGAAACTGTCAATAAGCAAATTTCTGGTTACGCTTCAACTCTCAATTAAAAATTGACAATCAATAGTCTATTTTTAGGATAAGTTGGTGAATATTTCAACGCAATTTAATCAACCCTAAAGCCTTTACGACTGAAGTTGTCGGCAACTGACAAACGTAATTTTGGCAAACGTAAACATACGTTTCATCGTCGGTAAACCGGTTTTCCAGTAACGGAAGATCAGACTCTTTTTGGCTACCGGCCAAGACCGTATTGGGCAAATACTTTTTGTTGAATTCTTTCATTTTTTGCTTTGAATCCGGTCCAGAAATCGCGACTTCATAGTACGGTAAAGTATGGTTAAGCATCAAATCGAGCCAGTTGGAATACCAAGGCGCGCCAGCTTCGCCGATGGTTGGCAACATATTGTGCAACATGGCTGCGGAAGTTTCCAAATATTTTTTTTCGTCGAAATGATATCCCAATTTGAACAGGTTTTTAGCCATCATAGAGTTGGAAGATGAAATCACATTGTCGGAAGTTTCGATGCTTCGACTGACCAATTTGTGGTCTAAATCGGAAGTGTAATAGAAAAAATTATTCTCCGGATTGTAAAAATGTGCATATACATAGTCTGACCATTTTTTCGATTGTTGCAACCAAGCTTCATCAAGTGTGACTTCATATAACGACATAAATGCATCAATAACGGTAGCATAGTCGTCTAAATAGGCATTGATGTTGCTTTTACCATTTTTGTAATTGCGCCACAAACCGCCATCGGGCCGCAACTGTTTATTGAAGATGAATTCAGCCGTTCTAATCGAAGTTTTTAAAAATTCTTGATTGCCAAAAGTTTTGTAAGCGTCAACGTAACCGGTAATCATCAAAGCGTTCCAAGCCGTCAAAGTCTTATCATCGAGGCCGGGCTTGATTCGTTTTTTCCGCTCTTTTAGAAGAATTTTTTTCCAATAATCCATCTTTGTATGCAAATCTTCAATTGAAATCCCGAGATCATTTGACAAGCTTTCGTCATCAGCTTTTCGAATCAATACATACTTGTCATTTTCCCAAAAACCAAAATCATTGATGTTATAGACTTTAGCAAAATGGTCAAAATCTTTTTTGAGCAATTTTTGAAGTTCTTTTTTCGTCCATACATAATATTTCCCCTCTTCGCCTTCACTGTCCGCATCATACGAAGAATAGAATCCGCCTGCCTGATTTTTCATATCCCGATCGACAAATGCCAAGGTTTCATAGACGATGTCTTTGTAGAGCCGATTGGGTTTCTGACGATAAGCTTGCGCATACAAGCTTACCAATTGCGCGTTATCGTACAGCATTTTTTCAAAATGCGGAATATGCCAAAACGCATCGACAGAATAGCGGGAAAAACCGCCGCCCACTTGGTCGTAAACACCACCAAAAGACATTTTTTGTAAACTGAGATGCACATAATCGAGTATCTCCTGATTTTGAGTCTGAAAGGCATAGCGCAACAGAAACTGAAAATTAGTCGGCATCATAAACTTTGGCGCGCCATTTTTCCCTCCATATTCGCGGTCAAATTTTGTGACCCATGATTTTATGCCGGCCTCAATCGAATCCAATTCAAAGCTTTGATCTTCAGTATTGAGCTTAACCAAATCCATTTGCTTGATGCCCTCTTCTAAATGACTCGCATATTCTTCGAGCTTTTCAGGTTGGGTTTGGTACATTTCGGCTATTTGATTGAGGATGTTTATCCAATCATCTTTCCGAAAAAAAGTGCCTCCCCAAACCGGCCTGCCGTCGGGCAAAGTCACCACATTGAGTGGCCAACCGCCACTTCCGGTCATCAGTTGAACGGCATTCATGTAAATCTGATCGACATCGGGGCGTTCTTCCCGATCGACTTTGATGTTAATAAAATGCTTATTCATGACAGCTGAGACTGTTGAATCCTCAAAAGATTCGTGCTCCATGACGTGGCACCAATGGCAAGCTGCATAGCCGATACTTATCAAGATAAGTTTGTTTTCTGTCACGGCTTTTTGAAGGGTTTCCGGATGCCAAGCGTTCCAATCGACTGGATTGTGGGCGTGCTGCAGCAAATAAGGGCTGGTTTCGTTGATGAGCGCGTTGGTATGGGGCATATCAGTTGGTTTTTGACTGTGACAATTTAAAAGGAAAAAAAGGAAAAAAAAAGAGAAATATATTTTCATTTTGATGAAATTTCACAATTTAAAAATTGAGTTTAAAATTAGCCAAAAAGAATTAGCCAAAAAGAATAATCTTTCCAATGATTTGTAGCCAATTTTCCGATTCATTTCGAAATAAAATCTTTAGTACCTTTGTAGATTATCAATAAAATAAATTGATTGTTTGCACCGCTATGAACCTGTCTGATTACATTTATTTAATACAAAAACCCGAAGCCGTCACGCCTTCTCAAACCAAAGAGCTCAAAATAATCTTGGATGAGTTTCCATATTTTCATTCCGCCAGGGCTGTTTATCTTAAAGGATTGAAAAACCAAGGTAGTTTTTTGTTTAACGACACCCTGCGAACAATGGCGGCTCATACCACCAACCGATCTGTATTGTTTGATTTTATTTCTTCAGAAAATTTCAATCAACACGCTATTTCGAAACAAATTAAAGACAACGAAATTTTAGTTAAAAACCTCGATGTAGTGGATGCAGTTGAGATAAACCCTGTTGGCGAACATCCCGAAAGTGTTTTGTCAATAATCGAAGCTGATAAAATTCTAGATAAAGAATTATTCAAAGAAAAGTCAGATCTTACTTTCCATCTCAAAGAAATTGAAACTTTAGAAGACAGTACAAATGAAAAACTGCCTGTAAGCTTTAATCCGAATGAAAGGCACTCTTTTGAAGAATGGTTGAAATTCTCAATCAAAACGAAACCAAAACAATCAATAGAACTTGAAAAAACAATAGCTTCAACCATCAATCGGGAAAAGAAATTTGACCTGATAGAAAAATTCATCGAACAAAACCCTAAAATCACCCCAAATAAAGAAACAAACTTTGATGGCAACCTGATTTCTGAAAATTCGACAGCCATTCAGGAAATAATGACAGAGACTTTGGCAAAAGTATATGTCTCACAAAAAAAATACAAAAAAGCCATTCGCGCCTACAAAATTTTAAGTTTGAAATATCCAGAAAAAAGTGGTTTCTTTGCAGACCAAATTCGGGCACTCTCACAATTAGAAAAAAAATAATACGCAAAAAATGAACACATTTACAATTTTCATGGGATTAATCGTCATCGTGTCCTTCCTCTTGGTCTTGGTGATTATGGTTCAGAACCCCAAAGGTGGCGGGCTTTCTTCCTCTTTCGGAGGTGGTAGCCAATCCATTGGCGGAGTACAAAAAACAAATGATTTTTTGGACAAAAGCACTTGGACTTTGGCAACCGTTTTGGTGGCACTCATCTTGGTATCCGGCTTAGCCATCAACAAAACGGGAGGTTCTGCAAGTTCGAAAGCACTGGAAGGTGCGCCGGATGTGGAACAAACCATTCCTGCCGCAAAGGATCAGAACAATACCGAAATACCGGTGAATGGCCAAACCGATAAAGACAAATAAACAGGAAGTTTATCCTATAAAATGCCGGCTTACTGACAAGCTGGCATTTTTTTTTGAATCTTGTCAGCAAATCGTCTCATGGCATAATTTCTGCCAAGAAGGAAACAGTGAATTTTTAAATAATTAATAAAACTATGGCACTAAACATTCAACCACTTTCAGACAGGGTTTTAGTAGAACCCCTCGCTGCCGAAACCAAAACAGCCTCTGGCATTATCATCCCCGAAACAGCAAAAGAAAAACCACAAAAAGGTATTGTAATCGCAGTCGGAAAAGGAAAAAAAGACTATGTGATGACTGTCAAATCTGGCGATACCGTTTTGTATGGAAAATACGCGGGGACCGAATTAAAATTGGGAGGCAAAGATTACCTCATTATGAGAGAAGATGACATCCTTGCGATTGTCTGACCTCTTTATTCAAAAATTATAAAAAATTAAATAATCATTAATAAAAAATTAGACAAATGGCTAAAGACATAAAATTTAATCTCGAAGCAAGAGACGGTCTCAAACGCGGTGTGGATGCTTTGGCAAACGCCGTTAAAGTTACCTTAGGCCCAAAAGGCCGCAACGTTATCATCAGCAAATCATTTGGGGCACCCATCGTCACCAAAGATGGTGTTACAGTTGCCAAAGAAATCGAATTGAAAGACCCACTAGAAAACATGGGCGCGCAAATGGTGAAAGAAGTTGCTTCTAAAACCAACGACCTTGCCGGTGACGGAACAACCACTGCCACCGTTTTGGCTCAAGCCATCGTAAAAGAAGGTTTAAAAAACGTAGCTGCCGGTGCCAACCCAATGGACTTGAAAAGAGGGATTGACAAAGCGGTAGAAGCCGTTGTTGCCGACTTGCAAAAACAAGCCAAAGAAGTGGGTGACAGTTCTGAAAAAATCAAACAAATTGCTGCCATCTCCGCAAACAACGATGATATCATCGGTGATTTAATTGCGCAAGCTTTCGGAAAAGTTGGCAAAGAAGGTGTTATCACTGTTGAAGAAGCTAAAGGAACGGACACCTATGTGGACGTTGTGGAAGGTATGCAGTTTGACAGAGGTTACCTTTCCCCATATTTCGTGACCAATTCCGAAAAAATGGAAACTGAACTCGACAATCCCTATATCTTGTTGTACGACAAGAAAATTTCTTCCATGAAGGATTTGCTTCCTGTACTCGAACCAGTAGCACAATCTGGAAAACCATTGCTTATCATTGCTGAAGATGTGGATGGAGAAGCTTTGGCCACACTGGTAGTCAACAAGCTACGTGGTGCCTTGCGTGTTGCCGCAGTGAAAGCTCCTGGATTTGGTGATCGACGCAAAGCCATGTTGGAAGACATCGCTATTTTGACCGGCGGAGAAGTGATTGCGGAAGAAAGAGGTTTTACCTTAGAAAACGCAACGCTTGACATGTTGGGAACTGCTGAAAAAGTTACCATCGACAAAGACAATACGACCGTTGTCAATGGTGCAGGAGACAAAGAATTAATCGTCAATCGGGTCAACCAAATCAAATCGCAAATAGAAACTACAACTTCAGATTACGACCGTGAAAAACTTCAAGAACGTTTGGCTAAATTGGCCGGCGGTGTAGCCGTGTTGTATGTAGGTGCTGCATCTGAGGTTGAAATGAAGGAGAAAAAAGACCGTGTGGACGATGCGCTTCACGCAACTCGTGCCGCCGTAGAAGAAGGCATTGTTGCCGGTGGCGGCGTGGCGCTCGTACGTGCCATCCAAGCTGCGCGTCAGGTAAAAACACTAAATGCCGATGAAGCAACCGGTGTTCAAATCGTGGCAAGAGCCATCGAGGAACCCTTGCGTCAAATCGTTGAGAACGCAGGTGGTGAAGGCTCTGTTGTTATTTCTAAAGTGCTCGCTGAGAAAGGTGACTTTGGATACGATGCCAAATCAGACACCTATGTGAATATGTTTAAAGCCGGTATCATCGATCCGAAAAAAGTAGCCCGTGTGGCCTTGGAAAATGCTGCATCAGTTGCCGGAATGATTTTGACCACTGAATGTGCATTGATTGACATCAAAGAAGAAAGCCACGGTGGCGGTGCACCCGGAATGGGTGGCGGCATGCCCGGCATGATGTAGAATCTAATTCAAATTGATATAAACCGCTCCTTCTGATTAAGTTTCAGATGGAGCGGTTTTTTATTTCAAACAACAAGCACCTTAAATCTCACGGAATTCATATACCTGTCAAAAAAACAAGCAGTCAAGCCGTGATTTTAAATTTAAAATTAGCAACTTTGTACCGTCAAATTTCATGACGAGGCGAAGATATACAATTCCATAAAAATTCTTCTTTCAGTGGAATTCGAGTTCGAGTAAGTTTGACAGGCAGAAGGATATTGACATCTAATGTTATCCGAAAATGGATTTTTTAAATTTAGACATAGCATACTTATGGATAGTTTTTGGCTAATCTTATCATCCGTTATCATGACTGGTACGGGTGCTTTTGTCATTCCGCTGTTACAGTCAAAAATGAGAGCCCGGCTTCATTTCGTTTTCGTGCTTTTGGTAGCTTTATCCACCTCCATACCGGCAATCAATGTGCTTTTCGGTGCCCCGATTGCCTTCACATTGCCGGGGTCGGTATTTTATGGAGAAATCCCCATTCGCATTGATGCCTTGTCTGCATGGTTTATGCTCATCATCAATCTCACCTGTGTCAACGGGGCTTTGTACGGCATCGGGTACATGAAGCCCTATCAAAGCGAGCGGGCAAAAATTGCAATGCATTGGGTACTGTTTTTGATTTTTCAAACCTCTATGCTTTGGGTATGTATGTTGCAACATAGTTTAGCCTTCCTGATTGCTTGGGAGGTTATGTCGCTGTCGTCGATGTTTTTGGTGATTTTTGAACATGAAAAAAAAGAAACCTTGCGGGCGGGCATCAATTATCTGGTCCAGATGCACATCGGCGTTGCCTTTTTGACGGTTGCCTTTTTGTGGGTTTACTTTATAGAGGGATCTTTTGATTTTGCAGCGATTGCCGATTTTTTTAAAACCAATTTTAATGGATGGTTGTTTTTGCTCTTTTTTATGGGGTTTGGCATCAAGGCGGGTTTTATTCCGCTCCACTCGTGGTTGCCACATGCACATCCTGCCGCACCCTCGCACATCTCGGGTGTCATGTCCGGGGTGATTGTTAAATTGGGTATTTACGGTATTGTTCGTGTCGCCCTGTTTTTGCAAAGCGATTGGCTTATCATTGGCGAGTCGTTGCTGGTCGTTTCCATACTGACCGGTGTTTTCGGGATTCTGAACGCAGCGGTACACCGAGATTTTAAAAAAATGTTGGCGTATTGCACCATCGAAAACATCGGAATCATTGGGTTGGGAATTGGGTTGTATTTGATTGGGGTCGGATTTGACAACTCACTTTTGATGATTCTCGGGCTAAGCAGTGCACTGTTGCACACGCTTAACCATTCCTTGTTCAAATCATTGTTGTTTTTTTCCGCAGGTTCCATCTATCAGCAAACCCACACCCGCGATATGGAAAAATTAGGCGGACTGATCAGTCAGATGCCTCAAACAGCCATTTTGTTTCTCATCGGCTCTATCGCTATCGGAGGCTTGCCACCGCTAAACGGGTTCATCTCCGAATTTATCCTCTACAAAGGTTTCCTGAACGGGATACACACCATCGGGCTAACCCATGCCACCTTGATGATGCTTTCCCTATCGGGTTTGGTCTTTATTGGGGGACTGTCCTTGCTGACGTTCACCAGGACTTTTGGTACGGTTTTTTTGGGAAACCCACGGCAACCATTGCATCATGTCCCCGAAGAAGTATCGCTGTCCATGCGGCTCCCTCAATATGTGATTGTAGCCATCATGCTCTCGATTGGGTTATTCCCCGAAGTGTATTTTTCGATAGTCTTCCGGCTGATACAATCTGTTTTGCCTGCTCATCAACTTATAGATGTTGAATCGTTCGTTGCTTCCACAAAATCGATTGGGCTAATCGGCAGGTACTCCTTTTTGTTTTTGATGCTGATTGGCGGTTTCTATCTTCTTCGAAATTATTTAATCCGTCAACGCCCCATTGAAAGGAAGGAAACTTGGGGATGTGGCTACGTAGCACCAAACGTACAAATGCAATACACCGGGAAATCCTTTTCAAAAAGTTTGGGCAAACTGATGAGTTTTTTTGTGCGGGAAAAGAAAAAATATATAGAAATCGAGTCGGTTGAAATTTTCCCACAAACCAGAAACCACTCTTCCCATTATGTCGATTTTTTTGAAGATACCCTTTTGGAAAAATTCACTTCCGGAATGCTTCGTTTTCTGAATTATTTTCAATTCGTACAGAATGGAAAAGTTCAAATGTACATTGTGTACGGCCTGTTTTTCATTTTATTGGTCTTTTTTGGAACACTATTTAATCTGCTCTGATGAATATTCTCCAAACCCATATTGCAATTTTACTCTTGGCTTTGGCAGCAATGCCATTCCTGCAGGTAAAATGGAAAGGGATTGGAACGGTTATAGTGGTTCTTCTCATCAGCCTGTTGAGTGGTTTTGTGGCATTGAATGCTTTGTTGGGCAAACCTTTTGAACATGTGTTTGAAGGTACTTTTGTTACCGGAGCTATCCCGATACGGATGGATGCCCTTTCAGCTTGGTTTGTCTTGTTGATAAACTTCACGATAATCACCGGAGCCTTGTACGGTCTGCAATACATGAAAGCCTACCGAAAAGAAGTTTCAAACCTCACAATGCATTGCACAGCGTATCTTTTGGTACACAGCGCACTCTTATTTATCTGTCTGATCCAGAACGCTTTGGCTTTCCTTTTTGTTTGGGAGATTATGACTTTGTCGTGTTTTGTGTTGATTGTTTTTGAATACCACAAACAAACCACACTCAAGGCAGGCATCAATTTTCTGATCCAATCGCACCTGGGCGTGCTGTTTCTCACTATAGGATTTATTTGGGTGTATTACCGTACCGGCTCTTATGATTTTGAGGCCATCAAACAATTTTCGGTATCTTTTGCCCCGATTGTCAGTCTCGGACTTTTCTTTTGCTTTTTTATCGGATTTGGCATTAAGGCTGGGTTTGTCCCCTTTCATACATGGTTGCCCTACGCGCACCCCGCTTCACCATCCCATATTTCGGGAATCATGTCCGGAGTCATCATCAAAATCGGAATTTTTGGAATCTTGCGAATGATTCAACTCATCCAAACCGATTATAATGTGTTGGGATATGGCATCCTTTTCCTATCGGTAATCTCAGGAATTTATGGCGTGATGCTCGCCATCGTGCAGCACAATTTGAAAAAACTGTTGGCTTATCACAGCATCGAAAACATAGGCATTATCGGTATTGGTATTGGCCTGGGAGCCTTGGGATTGGGGCAGCAAAACACAAGTTTGGTCCTTTTTGGTTTTGGAGGCGCACTTTTGCACGTTTTGAACCATTCCTTGTTCAAATCACTGCTTTTTTATGCCGCCGGCAATGTTTATCAGGCTACGCATACCATGAATATAGAACACTTTGGTGGCTTGTCCAAACAAATGCCGCACACCAGCATGCTGTTTCTTGTAGCTTCCTTGGCTATCTGTGGATTGCCTCCCCTCAACGGGTTTGTGTCTGAATTTATGATTTATTCCGGGCTTTTAGAAGGTATCGGACACAAGAACATGTTGAACATATTGGCGATGCTGTTCTCAATTTTTGGATTGGTGGCTATCGGCGGGCTTGCCATACTTTGCTTTACCAAAGCCTTCGGAACCATTTTTTTAGGAAACAAACGGCATCATTTCGCAACACTGCCGATGGAATCTAATTTCGGTAAATTGATGCCCATGTATATGGCTTTACTGCTGATTGTCGGCATCGGATTTTTCCCTGATTTTTTTGTCGGGCTTTTGAACGAGCCTCTCAAATTATTTTCCTCAAAAATAGCCATGTCAGCCGATTTATTGCATCCAACCACTCTACCCAAAACACTCCAATATATAGGTTATTGTTCGTTTGGCCTGCTCCTGCTGACGGCAGCTTTGTTCACCCTACGAAAAGCCATTGCCTCTAAAAAAACAGTAACCATCGCATCTACTTGGGGATGTGGGTATGTGGGCGAAACCGAAAAAATGCAATACACTGCAAGCTCGTTTATTCGGTCGTACCGAAAGCTTGTTGAGCCCCTGCTTTCAATTAAAAAGAAAAAAATCGAATTGGAGGGGATTTTTCCCACAGGCGGCAAGCACGAGACCCACCCGCACGATAAAATAGAAATATTGCTGATAGAATATCCTTGGAAACGGATGAAACTATTTTTCGGCAGGTTCCGGTTTCTGCAAAATGGCAATGCACAATTTTATATAATGTATGGAAGTGTATTTATCACCCTGATTATTCTGATTCCATGGGTGTTGGAAATCATTCAAAAAATAATTTATTTTCTTAATCAAATATGATATGTTGAGCCTTCTATTGATTCTGCTGACCAGTTTGTTCTTCATGGGGATTGTTGTCCGAACCAAAAGCATTACTTCGGGACGAAAAGGACCCGGCTTGCTGCAACCCATGAAAGATGTGATTCGATTGTGGAAAAAAGGAGCGGTTTACAGCCGGACAACGAGTTTTATTTTTCAGCTTGCCCCGACGGTTTATTTTGCTTCCATTATCATGGCGATTTTGGTTGTCCCTTTTGGCCAAAACAAAGGGTTCATCTCTTTTGATGGCGATTTTATCTTTTTTGCCTACGTATTGGCACTCGGAAAATTTTTCAGCATCATCGGTGCGCTGGATACCGGTAGCAGTTTTGAGGGCATGGGTGCGAGCCGTGAAGCATTGTACTCGCTATTGGCCGAACCCGCATTTTTTATTTTGATGGGGTCTTTTGCACTCTACACGGGGCATACTTCCTTTTATGATATTTTTACCTCGTTGCATTTTGGTTCCTATATTTCATACGCCTTGGGCGTGTTGGCTACTTTTGTCCTGATTATGATTGCTATGGTAGAGAACAGCCGGATGCCCATTGACGACCCCAAAACACACTTGGAGCTGACCATGGTGCACGAAGTGATGATTCTCGACAACAGCGGTTTTGACTTGGGGTTGATTTTGTACGGCACCCAACTTAAATTTGCTATGTATGGGGCACTGATTGCTAATTTTTTTATCGGATCTTCCTTGTATTATTTTTCGATTCCACTGTTCTTATTCGTGCAGCTCGCTTTTGCGGTTTTGGTCGGAATATTAGAATCTTTTTCGGCTCGGTTCAGGATGGGCAACAACCCACAGTTTATTTTCACGCTTACCTCTATTTCCATTTTGATATTTTTCGGGGTATTGCTCATCATGGGAAAATTTATTTGACCACTTTTATACTAGATAACGACAAAAAATAATTCATCCAAAATATAAATCAAATGACAAATGTACTGCTAATCGTCTTTTCCATGTCCCTGCTTTATTTGAGCATTGCCAACCGGCTTTCGAGTTATGTGAAAATTCTTGCCCTGCAAGGATTCTTGTTATTTGGGGTAAGTTTTATTGAGTTGGATGAAATCGACCCCATAAACCTTGTCTTCATTTTGTTGGAAACCATTGTTTTCAAAGCGATAGCCGTCCCCATGTTTCTAAGCTATGTCATCAAACACAATGGAATCACGCGGGAAGCAGAGCCTTATGTCCCCAACTTTATTTCGTTAATCGTTGTTACCACCATCATCATAGCCACCTTTTTGCTGTCGAACACCATTCAGGATGAGCAACTGAACAAGGTTTATTTTGTAGCAGCCTTGTCGTCTCTGTTCACCGGTTTATACATCATCAGTACCCGCAAGAAAATATTGACCCATGCCATGGGGTTTTTGGTTATCGAAAACGGTGTATTCATCTTGTCGCTCGCGGTGGGGAACGAAATGCCGTTATTGATCAACACGGGCATACTGCTCGATTTGTTTATCACGGTTTTGTTGTTGGGAATATTCATCAACAAAATAGGCGATGTATTGAAAGACGGAGACGTAAACCAATTGAGAAACCTAAAAGATTGAAACACTTTCCAAATGCCCAATTTTAATTTGAAATCTATCCATTTGAATAAAACTTCCATCAAAATATGACCATACCTTATCTTATCGGAGCATTTATCCTCTGTGTGTTGTTGTTTTTCAACCGGAACAAACGGATGAGTTATTTTTTAACTTCATTGTTTTTGGCTTTTCAATGGATATTCACCATCCATGAGTACATACACTTGAATACGGTGGAATATGGTTATTTTCTTCCGGATGCTGTAGGCATCTTGTTGCTGATTACCATCAGTATCATCGCAGTGCCTGCTATTTACCACAGTCACGTATTCCTTTCAAAGAATCAAGACAACCCCAGAAACAGCGCACTGTATCTATCGTCCATGGTGGTGCTTATTTTCGCTTTGAGTTTGGCATACTTGTCCAACCACATTGCCGTCACTTGGGTCTTTGTAGAAATGACCACCCTTTCGGCATCTGCACTCATCTATCATCGAAGAAATGTACGCACTTTAGAGGGCACTTGGAAATATATTTTTGTCTGTTCCATTAGCATTACCTTTGTATTTATCGGCATTTTATTTTTGAGTATTGCCGTGCAGGAAGTCGGCGATACCAACCTTACTTTCACCTCTTTGATGAAAAGAGCCGCCGAATTGGACGTATTCTGGTTGCGCTTGGCCTTTATTTTTATTTTTACGGGTTACACGGCAAAAATTGGTTTGGTGCCCATGTACACGGCCGGCATCGATGCGAAAGACAAAGCGCCGTCCCCGGCAGGAGCCCTTTTGTCCAGCGTATTGATGAATGTAGGGTTTATCGGTATCTTTCGCTTTTATGAGATTGTCGCTCAAACGAAGCTGCACGCATGGACAAACAACATCATCATGGTTTCAGCCGTGCTATCCATCTTTATAGCCACGGTGTATATGATTAAAGTAAAAAACATCAAGCGGATGTTTGCCTACTCCAGCATTGAGCACATGGGCATCGTGATGCTCGGCTTGGCCGCAGGGGGCATTGGCTATTATGCCGCCATTCTCCACATCGTGCTTCACGCATTTGTAAAATCGAGTTTGTTTTTTCAGATGGGGCAAATCTATCGTATCTACAAGAGTAAAAGCGTCTATGATGTAGGAAATTATTTTAAGTACAACCTGACAGGGGCGTTGGTGGTCATGCTCGGATTTATCTCTGCCACCGCGATGCCTCCCTCCGGATTGTTTGTAAGCGAATTTTTGATTTTTCGGTCGTTGTTTGAAGCACATTATTTTCTGATTCTAATTTTTGTCTTGTTGCTGCTTACCATTATTATTTGGGCTTTTGGCAAAAACATATTCAAACTGCTTTTTACTCCGGCGGTCGATTTTAATGAGGATGATTTGGAACGCATAAAACCCTTCGAATCCTACTCGCAGTTTGCCTTGCTCGGATTGGTCGTTTACCTCGGGCTCAACCCGCCTCTGCAAATGGTGGAATTGATCCAAGAAGCTGTTAAAAACTTACCTTAAAAAACTTGAAATGTACCTAAAAACAAGCAAACGTTTCGCTATTCTTACAATCGGTACCGATTGCCCGTCCGGCTGGTGGGCACTCAATCGAGTTCAAAACAATAAAAAAATTTCCCGATGAAAAGTATTTCCATCAAAAATAATGAGCACATAGCGCTTGATTCCATTCCCATATTGGATTATCAAACATTTTCGGATGTAAACACGGCTCTTTTGCAGAAGGAAAATCATCACTGCGTAAACTACTACGGCTTCCTGTATTTGGGAAAAGTGAAGTTAATATGCTGTATTGCAGATGATTTAAATAACAACATTTTGGTTTCATCAACCTTAGCCGATGCAAAACAAACGCTGCCGTCTTTGAGCCGGCAATGTTTGGCTTTCGAAAAATTTGAACGGGAGTTACACGAAAATTTCGGTATCCAATTTGAGGGACATCCTTGGCTAAAACCCGTCCGTTACGCATTTAATAAAAACGACAAAAACAGCAGCATCCGCAATTACCCCTTTTTTAAGATAGAAAGCGAAGAATTGCACGAGGTAGGCGTAGGTCCTATCCACGCCGGCATCATCGAGCCCGGACATTTTCGGTTTATCTGCAATGGCGAGCAGATTTTACACCTCGAAATTCAATTGGGCTTTCAGCACCGTGGCATCGAATCGCTGTTTTTGCAAAAAGAAAAACTCATACAGCGGCATACTTTGGCCGAAAATATTGCGGGTGATTCAGCAGTTGGGCATACCACGGCTTTTGCCAATTTGTGGGAAACCCTTTGCCGGCATGAGGCCGATGCGGCTTTGCATTTTAACAGGACCCTCGCTTTGGAGTTAGAAAGAATAGCCATCCACACAGGCGATTTGAGCGGAATGTGTACCGATGTGGCCTACCAATTGGGCAGTGCGGTCTTTGGGAGGCTTCGGACACCAATCATCAATTTTTTTCAGCAATGGTGTGGCAATCGAATCGCAAAAAGCCTGATCAGGGCGGGTTATAATCCATTCCCTTTTACACCGGAGCTTGCCGAAAAACTCTTGCAAGTGTTGGCCTCTTTTGAAACCGATTTTGAAGAAATTTGTCATGAGACATTTTGCGCACCAACGGTTTTGGGACGATTTGAAAAAACAGGCATTGTCACCCATGAACAGGCTACGAGCATCGGATTGGTGGGCATGGCCGCCCGGATGACGAACATCAACCGGGACATCCGCGCTTCACATCCCTACAATTTTTACCCAAGCTTATCGCATACCCCAATACTCAAACACCACGGTGATGTGTATTCCCGGGCACAAATCAAAAGGGAAGAGGTCAAACAATCCATTCGATATATTCGCACCCTGCTAATGGACATGCCAATTGAAAATTTGGATCGAAAACCCTTGCCAAACCCGCTCCCCAATACTTTTGCCATTTCGCTGGTAGAAGGATGGCGGGGCGAAATTTGCCATTGCGCCATCACAGACGACAAAGGCAGACTGATGCACTATAAAATAAAAGACCCCTCATTCCACAATTGGTTGGCGCTGGGTTTGGCGGTACGCAACAATGAGATATCCGATTTCCCAATCAGCAACAAAAGTTTCAATCTGTCTTATGCCGGGCACGATTTATAAAATTAACTTCATAAATTATGATAAATAATCTGAAAATACTCCTTCATCAGAGAAAGCAATACCTTCCCGATGTTACCACAGTTGAAGTCCCCGGGATTTTCAGGGGGCTGCCCGTCATCAGCCAAGAAATGATAGCGGAAGAAAAACTCGAGGACTGTTGTCCGACTGGAGCCCTCTCTACCCTTCCGGTGCAAATAGATTTGGGCAAATGTACTTTTTGCGGCGAATGTGCTTTGCGATACCCAAGCAAAATTAAATTTACCAAAGAATACAAAATAGCCACCAACAGCCGTGAGAGATTGATAGTGAAAGAAGGATTGAAAAAGCCCATACACTTAGATCCGGCTTTGATCAGAAAAGAAATCGGCAAATATTTTAGCGGCTCTTTAAAACTTCGTCAGGTATCGGCAGGTGGTGATGGCAGCTGTGAGTTGGAATTAGGTGCCTGCGGGAATGTAAATTTTGATATGGGTCGTTTCGGGATTGAGTTTGTTGCCTCTCCCCGCCATGCCGATGGGCTTGTGATCACGGGACCTATCACCCAAAACATGGCAGAGCCTTTACAGATTTGTTATGATGCTATACCCGACCCCAAAATCATCATCTTGGCCGGAACCGATGCCATCAGCGGAGGAATCTTTGCCGATAGCCCCGCAGTGGACAGAAGTTTTTTGGACACCCATACAATAGATTTGTATGTTCCCGGCAACCCGATACATCCCTTGACGTTCATTAACGGCGTTTTGGATTTAATCCGAAACCGAAAAGAGAAAAAATAGAATTTGAGTTATTCTTTGTAAAAAACCTGGGTTTCTTGCGGGTCAAAACTTTTGGGTCTGACTTGTTCGTTTTCACCAACTTCAAAATTCAATTTGAGGGTTTTGCCTTTCATTTCGGTTATTCCGTAGAGAGTAAAACCTATGAGCACCCCCTTTTTGAAATCGTAGAGGTCAAAATGATTGGGTTGCGTGGTTTCGTCATACCTGTATTTAATTTGATAAGTGTCCACTCCTTTATGCGAATCAATCAGCCACAAAGCCTCGTTGTTTGCTTTGAGGATTAAGGTTTGGTTGTAATCGCTTTTCCATGTGCCGATGATGCCTTCTTCTTTGGAACATCCAATGAATACGGAAACGGTGAATAGAAAAACCGAGGTGGTAAAAATTGTTTGTTTCATGATTATGCCGTGTTTTTGAAAAAATATTTTTTAGTTGTTCAAAGTCCCATCTTAGCCATCAATTCATCCAAGGATGTCATTTTTTCAAAGGCTGCATGGTCAATAAAAACATTCCAATTTTCATTGGATTCTAACGCCAATGCAAATGGATAGTCATTATTTTTTTTAGCAATTTCGGGATAGCGTTTTTGAAACTCATCAATATGTAAAAACTCAAGCGGAACGGGAAATGACGTTCGAAAAGCTTTCCATTTTTCATTTTCCGACCATACTCCATAGGTAAGCGCACAAAGTTTGCAAGCATAGGTGGCTGGGCTCAACAATTTGTGTGCGGTATCCATCAGCCCGTGCAAACGTCCCGATTGAGCATTGTAAACAAAGACGAATTTGTCGGGTTGTTGATTTTTCATCGAAAAAGTGAATTCCTTTGAAATTTATAAATAGAATTAATTCGGCTCCGTCGCTTTGATTTGCTTGATATAAGCATCGAGTTCTTTGCCGTATTTACTCTTTTTTACCTCGGATGTAAGCGAATTGTTGATGGTGTCGAGCAATTTCACATGCGCATCGTAAATTTCGGTAAGTGCCAAATAAGGCGCAATTTCAGATTCTTTGTGTGTAACCGCAAAATTGGCTACATACAAATAGCGTCTTCTTAGAAGGCTATTCATCTGTTCGGTTATCAAATCGGCTTTGGCTTGATCTCCGTCTTTTTGCGCTTCAAAAAGTGCTTTGATGTAGTCGAGCCTTTTCTCGTTGAATTTGGTGTTCATTGACCAGAATTCATTGAGTTGATCTTGAATTTCCGAACCTTTTATTTTTGCATCTGCTACAAATTTTCGCAGTGTTGTGGTAATCTTTACGGTATCTTTTTCGCCAAAGAAAGGGATGGTCGTGTTTTCCGTTGTGCCATCGCGCTTGTCGAGGTGTAGATAGAACACTTCATTGGATTCCAAATCGCTATGCAGCAAAAACTGTGCATCGCCATCGATAGTAACTGAATCTACACTTACCAAGAGTGTATCTTCAATTTTTTGGAGATAAAGCATTCCTTTTTTTAAGCCCTTTACTTCACCCGTAACGGTCATGTCGTATGTTTTTGTTTTCGAACAAGCGGCCAAAAGCAAAAAAGAAAAGAATATAATTGAAAATCGCATATCGGGTTGTATTTGGATGGCAAATATCCGCAATTAATTCTGATTTAAAAAAGAGAAAATGAAGTCGGAAGTAAACCAATTGTACAATTTGAAAATGTACCAATTTGAAATTTGAGTCAAAAGTCACTTGCCTATCGGCTGGTAAGTTTTTTATACCTTGTACTTGAAATTTGAAAATATTCAGACCCGAAAACTCACGTTTTGTGTTCCTTTTTCTTAGCTGCCGGAAACAAGATATTGTTTAGAATCAATCGGTATCCGGGTGAATTTGGATGCAATTCGAGTTCGGTTTTCGGATCACCTACCCGATGTTGATAATCTTCGGGGTCATGGCCACCGTAGAAGGTAAAAAAACCTTTTCCGCGTATGCCGTGAATGTATTTCGCCTCGCGATTCGATTCATTTTTCCCCAATACCAACACGTCACTTTTGATGGTTTCCGGATCAAAGGAAGTAGTCTGTCCCATAAAACCTTTTACCAACAATGTATGATTTTGGGTGAGCATGGTGGGCACCGGATCCCATTTGGCCGAAAAATCCATCAACGAGAAATAATCCATTTCTTTCGGGATTTGCCTTTTGTTGGTCATATCGATGGAAGAAAACTCATAAGTATTCGGGTCTCTTTCCAAAATAAAATTTTTAAAGGCAAAGGTTTTTGAAAAATCAACTTTAGATTGGTAGTTGGGTACCGACGGATCGCCGTCAAACATAGGTTCGCAGATATCCACTCCATCGGCAGAAAGTGCAATATCAAAACTGTCTGTCGCGCTGCACATGGCAAACATAAATCCGCCACCGATGACAAAATCTCTGATTTTTTTGCTTACGGCGAGTTTTTCTTGCGATACTTTTTGGTAACCAAGCCGGATTGCCAATTCTTCAGCTTCTTTTTTTTCTTTTAAATACCAAGCTGCGCCTCTAAAACTGCCATAAAATTTACCGTACTGCCCGGTAAAATCTTCGTGGTGCAGATGCAACCAATCGTAAGCGATGAGTTCATCGTTGAGCACTTGTTCGTCATAAATGGTTTTGTATGGAATTTCGGCGTAGGTAAGTACCATGGTCACAGCATCGTCCCACGGCAAATTTCCTTCGGGTGAATAAACTGCAATTTTTGGGGCTTTTTCAAGTACCACAGACTCCATATTTTGCGAAGGGCTGCTGATGAGTTCGAGTAAGGAAGTGGTATTTTCGTCTGTCAGTATTTCAAAACTCACGTCTCTGAGTTGACATTCTTTGCGTACCCAATCAGAATCCGGCAACAGAAAAGAACCACCGCGGTAGTTGAGCAACCAACTGACCTTGGTCGATTTTGTCAATGCCAAGAAAGTGATTCCATAAGCTTTCAGGTGGTTTTTTTGGGTGTCTGCATCCATGGGAATCAGCACAAATGTTGCATGCACCAAAAGACATCCGACCCAGAAAAAAAGCAGGAATAAAATAGTTTTATGCGTGTTTATAGAAGTTTTCATCCGTTAGCAATCAATGTTTCGGAATTTAAAAGTAAGTATTCTCCGGGAAATAAAGAGGATGGTTTAGAAAAAATTAACCTGTGGAAAATTCAATATTAAAAAAAAACCTTAGTTGTAAAAAATGCTATACTTTAACGGACAAGTTCCTGACCATTCTTTTTAAAATAGCCCATTGTTTGAGCGCATCGCGCGCTTCCACGGCGGGATACCCCAACATGGTTTTTCCGGCAGGGACATCGGCAGTTACACCGGAGCAAGCACCAATAGTTGATCCATCGCCAATGGTCGTATGATCTTTTATGGATGCGCTTCCACCTATAATCACACCGTTTCCTAAGGTGACCGAACCGGCCAGACCGCTGTTGCCTGCCATGATGCAAAACTTACCGAGTTTGCTGTTGTGTCCAATCTGAACTAAATTGTCGATTTTACAGCCATCACCCAAAACGGTTGAACTAAATTTACCTCGGTCAACACAGGAGTTGGCACCAATCTCAACATTGTTGCCGATGACTACATTTCCGATTTGTGGAATTTTGACCAAACCCCGTTCCGGATCGGGACGAAATCCAAAACCGTCTGCTCCAATGGTTGCATTCGGGTGGAAAATACAATTCATCCCCACATGACATCGTTCCCGAATGACCGTTCCCGGCCACAAAACCGTGTTATCGCCAATGCTGCACTCATCGAGTATGGTGACATTCGGATAGATGGTGATATTTTTACCGAGCAAAACATTTACACCGATGTAACTTCCGGCACCGATTCGCGTACCACTACCAATGACGGCCGTTTCGTCAATCACGGCAGTTGGATGAATGTCAACCTCAAAAATAGGAGTGGGAGGTGCAAAAAGGCTTAACACTTGCGACATCGCCAAATCGGCGTTCTTAACTTTTATAAAAGCCCGGTTCTCTCCAGGCTCGATTGAAATGTCTTCATTAACCACCGCTACACAAGCTTTGGAGCTCTGCCAGAATTTTTCATATTTTTTGTTGCCGATAAATGAAATTTCCGTTTCTGTGGCAGTTTCTAATTGTTCGGGTGTGGTAATGTTTTGAGAAGTATGACCAACAATAACGCCTTGCAGGACATCATTTATTTCTTGAATGGAGAACGTTTTCATAGTTAGTTCAGATGACTAGTATAATCAACTTTTAAAGTTAATTTGTATAAAATACATGTTTTAACTTTTGCATGCAAAGGTATTTTATTTATTTAATAAACAAGAAATTATCCCGTTTATTTGTTTTTGTGTGGAAATTTAGGCATTACGTTTTTTTGAATCGATAACTAAAAAATGTGGAATCAATTCAGTTAGTTAAAAAGCCATTCTTGCCCGATAAATATTAAATCAAATGTTTTAATCGTTGCAATCATAAGCCTTTTGAAATATCTCGCATAGAACACACTATCATTTCTATGACGAATTTCATTGTTTATATTTTGTGATAAGGCAAAAAATAACTTTCTAAAGAACAGGGTATTAAGAGGAAAACAATCTTTTTTTATTTAATCAAACCCAAATATATTAAATGCGGCTACATAAAACAATTAAATCTTGGCAACTATAAAATCATTCTCCTATTTAATTAGATATTTTGTTCTTTATCAGTCTTGTTATTTTTAACGCTTTTAGAATTACTATTTAAATACTATTTATCAATATTTTAAATAATTATTTTTAAATAATATTTGTACATCTTTAAATTAATTATTCTCTTTTATTTTGTATTATAGATAAAAAAGTTTGATGTTAAAAACTTAAAGCAATGTTGAGTTTTAATATAGGTCATTTTAACACTACAACGTTTTAAATTCAATATATTTGTAATATTTTATTAATTAAATCTTAAATTCTATGAGAAAAATTACTCTGATGTTTTTGTTAATAGGCAGCACAGTGCTGTCTCAAACAACTGTAAACTTTGATTCCTCCTTGCCTTGGGAAGGTTTTATGAATGTTTTCGAAACACCTGCAAATGGAGGCGGGTTTATTTTTGCCTCAAGCTGGGGTGTTGCTGACTTGGTAGTACAAGTAAATACCGTCAATAACACGGCTACTCTGAAGCCTAATCGCATCAACGATTCAGATCCATTTTGGCAAACAGGCAATCTGCTCGGCAACAAAGTGATGAATGCTTCCTTTTTTGTAAACAACAGCACCGACTTAGTAAATATACCATTTACTTTTACTGGAGAAGTCCTTACCAACAATTTAGATGCTGAGTATTTAGAGAAAGCCTTTATACGAATTTTTGACGGCAGTTTTAACTTGCTTAGAGAAATCACCGCAGACCTCACTCCGGGGGTTTTTAGTCTTTTTTATGACAATTCTGAGGGCGCAGCCGGCGTAAATGTGCAATATGGTTTTAATGTAGTAGGCAGGAATGTGAATCCTCAAGCGGCTTTTGATGCCGGATACGATGCTTTAGGAAGTGTAGTATTTACCCAAGCAACGCTATCCTTAAATGATTTTGAAAAGAATACTTTTGCATTGTATCCCAACCCCGTTCAAAATATTCTGAACATAGAAAACAGCCAAAGCAATATACAAGAAGTACAATTGTATGATTTGACAGGTAGATTGTTGACAAGTATCCGTCCAGATCGCAATTTTGCTAACGTAGATTTCTCCAATCTGAGCAATGGCATCTATTTGCTCAGAATCGCTTCTGATGAAAAGACAATTACCAAGAAGATTATCAAGAACTAAAGTGTTTTTTGAAGTGTAAATAATACGTAGATTTACTTTAACAAACCCGAAAGGATTTTAAAATCCTTTCGGGTTTAGTATTTTATCTATTATCTTTGCAAAAAAAATTGATTAACCTATTAGATTAATAGAATGTCTTTAAAAACACTACCGTACCTACCGTACAAAGTAAAAAACATTGCACTTGCAGAATGGGGCAGGAAAGAAATTGAATTGGCCGAAGCTGAAATGCCTGGCTTGATGTCATTGCGCGAAGAGTTCAAAAACGAACAACCGCTCAAAGGTGCCCGCATCGCAGGTTGTTTGCACATGACCATTCAAACGGCTGTTCTTATCGAGACCTTGCAAGCCTTAGGAGCGGAAGTAACTTGGAGTTCTTGCAACATTTTTTCTACACAAGACGAAGCCGCCGCTGCCATTGCTGCTACCGGAACGTCTGTTTATGCTTGGAAAGGCATGAACGAAGAGGAATTTGATTGGTGTATCGAGCAAACCTTGTTTTTCGGCGAAGATAGAAAACCCCTCAACATGATTTTGGATGACGGCGGCGATTTGACCAACATGGTGTTAGACAGATATCCCGAACTCATCAGTGGCATCAGAGGCTTGTCTGAAGAAACCACCACGGGCGTACACCGTTTGTACGAACGAGTAAAAAACGGAACTTTGCTCATGCCGGCAATCAACGTGAACGACTCTGTGACCAAATCTAAATTTGACAACAAATACGGATGCAGGGAAAGCGCGGTAGATGCCATTCGCAGAGCAACCGACATCATGTTGGCAGGAAAACGCGTAGTTGTTTGTGGCTATGGAGATGTGGGAAAAGGGACTGTGGCTTCATTCAAAGGTGCTGGAAGCATCGTGACGGTGACTGAAATTGACCCGATTTGTGCTTTGCAAGCCGCCATGGACGGTTTTGAAGTGAAAAAATTGTCCACCGTCGTTGGCAACGCAGACATCATCATCACCACTACCGGTAACAAAGGTATCGTGACTGCCGAAGCCTTCAAAAAAATGAAAGACAAAACCATCGTTTGCAACATCGGGCATTTTGACAACGAAATCGATGTGGCTTGGCTTAATAAAAACTATGGTCAAACCAAAGTGAATATCAAACCGCAAGTGGACAAATATACGATTGACGGAAAAGATATCATTTTGTTGGCAGAAGGTAGGCTGGTCAATTTGGGTTGTGCAACGGGTCATCCGAGTTTTGTGATGAGCAACTCTTTTACCAACCAGACTTTGGCGCAAATCGAACTTTGGAAACATGCTGACAAATATGACAATGACGTGTATATGTTGCCCAAACACCTCGATGAGAAAGTAGCCAGATTGCATCTCAAAAAATTGGGGGTTGAGTTAGAAAACCTAACGGCTGAACAGGCTGATTACATCGGCGTTCCGCAAAACGGCCCTTTCAAACCGGAATATTATAGGTATTAATTTCAAAATACCCTTCGAAAGCCACTCTCAAAAGTGGCTTTTTTTATGCGTTCTAAACGCCAAGGGCTTAGCGTAAAACATGACATTTATCATACTTTTTTTGTTATAAGTAAACGAAATTTACGGTGTTGACTATTAAACAGTGTAACCATGAAATCAACAGCTCCAGTTTCGAAGATTATGACAAAAGAGCTAGTGACCCTTCAGCTTACTGACGACTTATATCTTGCTGAAAAACTATTTAAAACACATAAGATAAGGCACCTCCCGGTCTTAGATGGCAAGCATTTGGCAGGTATTTTAAGCTATACGGATTTGTTGCGCATCAGTTACGCCGATTTGACAGCAGAGGAGGACACCATCGAAACCGTGGTATATGATATGTTCACGGTCAGCCAAGTAATGATGAACAGACCCGTGGTGGTAAGCTCTGAAACTTCAATTCACGATGTAGCAAAGATTTTGTCTGAAAGAGAATTTCACGCACTTCCGGTTATTGATAACAACCGCTTGGTAGGCATCGTCACAACAACCGATTTGATTAAATATTTTCTGAAAAATTGCCCTGAGTTCAAGAACGCTAAGTGTTAGGCTACCCGACTTTTCAAAACATGCGCGACAATCATTTTGGCATGTTCCCGTGAGTTTTCGATAAACCATTTGTGGGTTTCCATCCCGCCGCAAATCACGCCCGCCAGATACATTCCTTTCACGTTGGTTTCCATGGTTTCTTCGTTGTATAAAGGCCTGAGAGTTTGGTCATCAGCCAATCGAATGTTGATTTTTTTCAAAAAAGAGAAATCGGGTTCGTAACCGGTCAGTGCCAAAACATAGTCGTTTGGCAACTCGATGTTGCCTTCGGGTGAGGAAATAATCAGTTTGTCTTTCAGAATTTCGGCTACCGAACTGTTAAAATAAGTCTTGATGCTTCCTTCAGCAATACGGTTTTCTATGTCGGGCTTGACCCAATATTTCACTCTTTTGTTGATGGCTTCACCCCGGATAATCATTGTTACTTCTGCCCCTTTTCGGTAACATTCCAAAGCCGCATCCACAGAAGAATTGCTCGCGCCGATGACTGCTACCTTTTGATGCGCATAATAGTGTGGATCTTTATAGTAATGGCTTACTTTGGGCAAATCTTCCCCTTTTACCTTCATTTTGTTGGGCAAATCGTAAAAACCGGTAGAGATGATGATATGCTTAGCGTGATAAACGGTCTTTTCGGAAATAATTTCAAACAAATCGTTTTCTTTTTTGATATCTGTCACTTTTTCAAATAAATTGACCTGAAGTTTATGGGAAGAAACAATCCGCCTATAATATTCCAAGGCTTCGTCCCTATTAGGTTTTACTTCTTTGCTGATAAACGGAATCTCATCTATTTCGAGCAAGTCAGATGAAGAGAAAAACCGCATGTTCACGGGATAATTATAAATCGAATTGACTAGGCAGCCTTTTTCTATAATCAAATAATCAAGGCCGTTTTTTTTGGCTTCCAATCCGCAGGCGATACCTATCGGCCCACAACCGACTATCAGTAAATCAAGAGGTTTCATGTTTTGATGAATCATTTTTTATTTCAAGCCCAAAAGTACCATTTAATTGACTAATGCGAATGAAGGGTTAAATAATTAGTTAGGTTAAAATTGAAATTCCTGTAAATTTTAAACCCATCGACCGAATTTTCTTCCGATGAATTGACAGGCATCGTAATGTATTTTTTTGACAAACAATAAGTCTATCTCTTATTCTAATCCCGGAGGTGTTAAACGTTCATAGACGATGTGTTAGATTATGCGGGGAGACCCCTGCGGGGTCGCAGATGCCTCGCGAATATTAAAACTATGAACGTTTGATGTCTCCGGCATCAGGCAAATAGACCGTTTAAATTATTCAAGATAAAGCGATTAAATCCTATAGCAATCCCGATAACTATCTGGATGACACTAAGATTCAATTTTCTTTCGCAGGCGTATCCTGTCCGAATTCATATTTTTGAATGGACTAGAAATTTGCTATATGTAGTTTTAACAACACCACTTAGCACGATTTTTAAAGTTTCCAAATTTTTGAAGTACCTTGCAATGCATTCATTTTATTCGAAATTTTCTTTTATGCCCGACAAAAAAGCAACCATCCTCAAAGCTTTTAAAACCATTATTTGGCCCAGACGCAATTTGGTTTTCATTGGTTTGATTCTCATCGTGATAAGCAATGCGGCCAGTTTTGTGGGTCCGATTTCACTGAAATATTTCATGGACGATGTGATTCCCAACAAGGATCTAAACATGCTCAAGATTTTGGTTTTAGCGGTAACATTTGCCGTCTTGGTACAGGCCTTAACTTCTTTCCTGCTAACCAAAATCCTGAGTGTACAGGCGCAATATCTCATCTCCGAACTGCGGGCACAAGTACAGAAAAAAGTGCTTTCCCTGCCAATTCGATTTTTCGACAACTCAAAATCCGGCGCTTTGGTTTCCCGCATCATGACCGATGTGGAAGGCGTTCGGAATTTAATTGGAACCGGCTTGGTGCAATTGGTGGGTGGTTCTATAACAGCGGTCGTCTCCTTAGTACTTTTGCTTCGCATAAGCCCGTCTATGACCTTCTTTACAATCGTTCCCTTGGCTATTTTCGCCTTAGTAGCCCTAAAAGCCTTTAAGATTATCCGTCCCATTTTTAGGAATCGAGGCAAGATAAATGCGGAAGTTACCGGGCGGCTTACCGAAACCTTGGGCGGTATCCGGGTCATCAAAGGATTTAATGCGGAAGCACAAGAACACAAAGTCTTTGAAAACGGCGTGGAAAAACTGTTCCAAAACGTAAAAAAGAGCCTTACTGCCACCGCGTTTATGACCAGCTCCTCCACTTTTTTGTTAGGTGTGGCCACCACCGGCATCATGGGTATTGGCGGCTATAAAATCATGATGGACCAACTCACCATCGGCGAATTTTTGTCCTTCACTTTTTTGTTGGGATTGATGATTGCGCCCATCGTGCAGATGAGCAACATTGGGAGCCAGCTTACCGAAGCCTTGGCCGGGTTGGATCGTACCGAGGAATTGATGAACATGACCCCGGAAGTGAATGAAGCTGAACGCACCCTAGTGCTGGATGGTATTGAAGGGTACATCGCTTTTAACGATGTTTCTTTTGCGTATGAAGAAAACAAGGAAGTGTTGCATGCGATTAGTTTTGCGGTAAAACCGGGCTCGGTATTGGCTTTGGTGGGCAGTTCGGGTTCGGGAAAATCGACCATAGCCGGGTTGGCAGCCACCTTTTTAACGCCACAATCGGGTAGCATTACGATTGATGGAAAAGACCTCTCCAAAGTAAACCTTCCGAGCTATCGCAAATACCTCGGCGTGGTCTTGCAGGACGAATTTTTGTTCGAAGGCACAATCCGGGAAAACATCCTGTTTCCCAGACCCAATGCCACCGAAGAAGAATTGCAAAACGCGGTAAAAGCTGCATACGTGAATGAATTCACCGACCGTTTTGAAAACGGATTGGATACCCTGATTGGTGAACGCGGCATCAAACTTTCTGGCGGGCAACGCCAGCGCATAGCCATTGCCAGAGCGATTTTGGCCAACCCAAAAGTACTGATTTTGGACGAGGCCACCTCCAACCTCGATACCGAAAGCGAAGCCTTAATTCAAAAGAGCTTGGCCACCCTTACCGAAGGCCGAACCACTTTTGTCATCGCCCACCGGTTGAGCACCATTAGAAAAGCCAACCAAATTTTGGTGATTGAAAACGGCCGCATCGCCGAGCAAGGCACACATGAGGAACTGTTTGCAAAAGAGGGTCGGTATTATAATTTATTTATGTATCAGGCTCGGATTTAGTTTTGTTTCGGTGGTTTGTGATGGGGATTTAGTGCCTGATTTGGCCGGGTATATTTTGGGAAAGTTGATTATATTTGGGGTGTTTACCACTGTAGGTATCCTTCAATAATTGTTTGCTCATTTAGGCATAAGGCTGCCGTTGGGAAAAATTTTCTTTAGTGGCAATCTTGTCACAAAGGTCAATCACTCTTTTAGAAAGTTTAGCATCGGTGAGAAAGGTAGTCTTGTCCTCTTGCACGGTAGTTTCAGACAAAACAAATTTGGATGTCTATACCTTAGGGTTTTGTATCTGAATGCCTGCGGTCGTCAATGGAGTTAATGCCGCTAAGCTATCTTTTATACAAACTTCGGATTAAGGCTTCGGCCGGTTTGTTTTGTACGGTGTATTGGCTGTCTGTTTTACCGCCCGATTCGCTGTGCTTGTGAAACCATTTCCAGAGAAAACCACCTTCAAACCAAGCTTCTCCCCAAAAAGTTTTGTTGATGGCTTCCAAGCCGTTTTGTTGCCCTTCAAAATTTACATTGGCCATCGCGGTTGAAGAATTCCACGGCTCTTTTGCTGTATAATCAACACTTCTGTAACCGTATTCCGTAAACAATACTTTCTTCCCTGTGGATTGTGATAGCTGAATAATTTTCTCTTTATAAGGTTTCCAAGCCTCGATTAAACCTGCCACTGAGGGTGTTTTCTCTTCAGACAATGGAAAATAAGCATCTATCCCGATGAAATCGAGTTTCTTCCAATGGGGAAAATTATCATACGTATCCCAGTTTTCGGCATACGTCAGTTTCCCTTTGTAAACTGCCCGGACTTTCTTGATTAATTCGGCCCAATAATCCGGCCTTACTTTGGCAAAAGAAGCCAATTCGGTACCGATAGAAAACAGTTCAATTTTTTGCTCTTCCGCTACTTTGGCATATGTGAGGATAAAATCGGTATAATTTTTTTCGAAAGCTTGCCAGTCGGCATCCGTTTTCATCATGATTTGGCCGGTAAATTCTCCTCTTCGAATCCAAATCTGGGGTTTCAACATGATTTTAATCCCGTTCTTTTTGAAGGTATTGCACATTTCCATAATTCCATCCACGCGCTCACCCCTCCACTGTCTATCGATGTTAAACCGAACTTCAGGATTGTCTAATGATGCCATAAAAGCAAAAGGGCTCAAAGCTGTCCAATTGGCATTTATTGACCGAATCGGTTGGATGTGCGAATCCGTAATGCTTTCGTGAGAACTCACAAAACTCACTCCGTCAATTTTTTCAGATGGTTGCGCCAAAGCGAGGGAACTCGAAAGCCCAATCACACAGATGTAAAACCAATTTTTCATCATTTTATGCTTATTGTGGCTTAAATTTAGATCCTTTCCAAAACTAATTATCAATCAGATAGCGTTTTAGATAATTCTTGTAAAACAAAGGTATGGTTTCAATTCCTTTTAAAAAGTTAAAAATTCCGAAATGTTCGTTGGGTGAGTGGATTGCATCCGAATCCAAGCCAAAGCCCATCAATACTGATTTGGAATCCAACTCTTTTTCAAACAAGGCAACTATCGGGATGCTACCGCCCGAATATTGTGGCAGTGGGGCAACACCAAAGGCTTCCTGATAGGCCTCAAAAGCTGCACGATAACCAATGTGGTCAATCGGCATCAGGTATGCTTGGCCGCCATGGTGAATTTTGACCTCAACTTTGACTCCTTTCGGCGCTATGGATTTGAAATGACAAATAAACAAATCGGATATTTTATTCCAATCTTGTTTAGATACTAGGCGCATCGATATTTTTGCAAAAGCTTTGGATGGGATAACGGTTTTGGCACCTTCACCCATATATCCACCCCAAATGCCGTTTACATCGAGTGTCGGACGGATGGAGTTGCGCTCAAGAGTGCTGTACCCTTTTTCTCCATATACAGCTTCGATTTGCAAAGCACCTTGATATTCTTCCAAAGAAAATGGTGTTTTGGCGATTTCGTTTCGCTCTTTTTCAGACAATTCGACCACGTCATCATAAAATCCGGGGATGACCACGCGCCTGTTTTCATCGTGGAGGGAGGCAATCATACTAGCCAAAATATTGATGGGATTTGCTACCGCTCCCCCGTAGAGCCCGGAGTGTAAATCGCGATTAGGACCGGTCACTTCCACTTCCACATACGACAATCCACGTAGGCCGGTTGTGATAGACGGTTGCTTATTGCTGATCATGCCGGTATCGGATATAAGTATGATATTGTTGGCCAACTTGGCTTTATTTTGCTTGACAAAAACCTCCAAATTGACCGATCCTACCTCCTCTTCGCCTTCTATCATAAACTTGACGTTGCAGGGCAAGCCGCCATTTTTTAACATTGTCTCCAACGATTTGATGTGCATGAACATCTGCCCTTTATCATCGCAAGCACCACGGGCAAAAATTGCGCCCTGTGGATGAATAGCCGTAGTTCGGATGGTGGGTTCGAAAGGAGGTGTTTCCCACAATTCGAGCGGAGTAGCAGGTTGCACGTCGTAATGCCCATAAACCAAGATGGTGGGAAGTGCCGGATTAATCAATTTATCGGCATAGACAATCGGGTGGCCTGAGGTTTGGTGAACTTCAACCGAGTCGCAACCAGCAGCTTTGAGCAACTCACTGACTTTATTGGCGGCTTTTTGCACATCTGATTTGTAATAGCTATCCGCGCTGATGGATGGAATGCGGATTAATTCGAATAATTCTGTTAAAAATCGGTTTTTGTTTTCTTGTATATAAGTGTTGTAAGACATGAATAAATGGGTTTGGTCAAAAATACTCAATATTTTTTTTGGAAAATGTGAATCTTATTAAAAATCTTGACTAAATTTGCCGTTCGTTTACGCTGTTATCGTACAGTTCGAACTGCGGGTGTGGTGAAATTGGTAGACACGCCAGACTTAGGATCTGGTGCCTCACGGTGTGTAGGTTCGAGTCCTATCACCCGCACAACGAGGAGCCTCTGAGAAATCAGAGGTTTTGTTTTTTCAAATAATACGAAAAGAACCTAGGACGAGAAGTTTACCCTGAGCGGAGTTGAAGGGAGTCCTATCACCCGCACAACGAGAAGCCTCTGAGATATCAGAGGTTTTGTTTTTTCAAATAATACGAAAAGAACCCAGGACGAGAAGTTTACCCTGAGCGGAGTCGAAGGGAGTCCTATCACCCGCACAACGAGAAACCTCTTAGAAATCAAGAGCTTTTTTGTTTTTAAATAATTTTAAATGCACGGAAGTCAACAGTTTTCATTCCTAAAATATTATAGGAATATTAAAAATTTAGAATCTATAAAGTCATTGTTTTAATGGTATTAACATCGATGGCTGCAAGAAAATCGAGTTCCCGAAAGGAATTAATCAAGCACACTTTTTGATAATTTCTTACATCCGAAACACCAATCTCGACTTCTGAAATTTTTCCGTCATCAATCAGTTTAGTTCTTTTTGTTCCTTTCAAAAGAGGTGTGTTGGGAGTAAACCAGTTTTCACCATCCCAAAAAGCCAAGTTGGCAAAAGTGCAATCGGTTATCGAGCCGTTTTTAGAAATTATTATTTCATCTACATCGCTGTTCTGTTGCAATAAATTTTTAAAAATATGCCTGTCAGCCCATTTGTAAGCATAATTGACATCTGGGACTTCCACAATTTTCAAGGATTGTACAGGTTTAAATTGATAGGCTGAAAAGCCGATTTCTTCTATGTCTCGTTCATAAATCAATCGGCATCGATAAATCCCAGCCAAACAATCTTTGGGAATTTGGATGTGTTTTGATAAATCCAAAGAAGCCTTGATGCCAAATAATTCGGTTCTAGACAGATTGAATCGCGCCGAATGATACTCGATATTGATTGGTTTTCCGTTTCTTACCTGTATGGTTTCCAGCAGTTTCATGTTGCTTTATGTGTCTAAAAGGGTAAATAAACTTTGTCTATCATCTCTTGGTATTCGGTTTGCGCATCTGACAAGGCCGTGATGCCGCCACCACTTTTAAACACCAAACCCGATTCGGTTTTTTCGATAAACCGGATCATCACCGCGCTGTCTAAATTTTCTCCATCAAAAATACCGAAAATGCCTGTATAATAACCTCTTTCATGAGTTTCAGATTCGCTGATGATTTGTAGTGTTTGTAGTTTTGGAGCACCCGTCACCGAACCAGCCGGAAGCATACTGAACAGCAAATTCCCGATTTGATCTTGATAATCTACCGGCAAATTTCCGCAAATTTCCGAACTAACTTGAAGCAAACCGCCTTTGTTTGTCTGAATCCGATCGATGTATCTAAACCTATTTACGGTGACGTTTTTAGAAAAAACACTCAAATCGTTTCGAATCAAATCAACAATAGTAGCATGCTCAGCCAACTCTTTTCGACTATTTAAAATCAAATTTTCCGCATCGTTTACACGCTCCGGAATGGTCCCTTTCATCGGGTGCGAATAAATAATCCTTTTTTTTATTTTGACAAAGGACTCGGGTGAAAAAACCACAAACTTATCCTGAACATACAGATTATAGTTCGATTGGCTGCGACAAAAAATGTCAAGTAGAGAAAGATTGGTTTTGATTGGGGTCGATTGGGTCAGGTTGACCAAAAAACTATTTCCTTTTTGTAAATGTTTTTTAACCCGATTGAAAGCCTTGCGGTAAGTTTCAAAATCTACGGGATGTTTTTCAAATGCAATCGGTTTATAAGCAACTTCAGTTTGTGATGACAAATTTCCAATTCCATCTATTTGATAGAAAATACCAGCATTTTCCAACTCATCCAAAGGTAAGACTATTGGTTGCTTCATCTCATAATCAATCACAAAAACGAACGGGACGCGCATTGATCCAAGCAGGTTCATTTTTGCACAAGCTTGCTCAGCCGCGTTTGAAATCAAGAAGGAGTGTTTTTTTGGAAAGGGCATTTTTAAGAGAGAATCTGTTAAGCTGTTATATGCGAACGCAAATATAATCTTTGCTTTTCTGAAACTGATTGCGCGTATAAGAAGTAGCGAATCAAAAGCAATGAATTTTGATATATTGCTGAACTCGCCATCTTTTATTAACGTTGTAATGCGGTCGGTGTTCTTTTATTCATGTCTGTCTATCTGTCAAAATTGACATTTGCTCTATTTCAGTTTAATTCTTTTCGTTTCTGTGTCATATTCGTAGTTCACAATATTTTCATTCAAAATCAATTCGATTGTTTCTTCGATTACGTCAAAAGGAACAACAAACCATTCTCTCGGATTTAGTCTTTGTCCTTTTTCATTAAACAAGTCAATGTCTAAACAAGCATTAGCGAAAAATCTATGTAAAAGACTTTCTAGTTTGTCGGCATTTCTATTATACACTTTATAAGTAGCAACTTTCTGAACGTCTGCATATAGGTAAGTCGCTTCGTTTTTGGCATTCTTTATTCTGTCGTCAACAGAACCACTTGCAAAGCCGATTTTGTATAAGTCCTTAATTTCTACAAGTTCTTTTTTAGTTGACTTTGTTTTCAAAACGTAAATCCAACCTGACTGAACATCTTCTTCATTTACAAGTCCTGAATTAACGAATAAGTCTTGTTCAATTTTGTCATAGGTGTTGGTGATTAATTTTCCGTCTTTTTGGATTTGTTTACCTAATGAGCGATAAAGCATATTGCTGTAAGTTCCATTCTCAAAAACCGTTCTTGTTCTTCCTTCAACTCTAACTCTGTTGCCTGATTTCTGCTCCCATTCTTCTTGTTTCAAGTTGGCTGATTCCAAGTACAGCATAATGCCATTCATTAGATAAAAATCGCCAACGTGAAGATTTTTTTCAATGTTGGTAAATGGTTTTATCTTTCGCTTTCCTTCTTTTATTTCCTTATGGACTTGTAAAAATAGTTGCTCATACTTCTCAAAGTCCTTTTCTTTCATTGGTTTCCTTTGAGCAACAAAATCCGCATCTGCTCGGTCTTCTGGTCTTGGTGTATGTTTAAACCTGAAAATATCTAAATCATTACCAGCATCCAATAAACCTAAATCATCATCATTTAAAATGTCATCAATGGTTTGTTTTTCCATTTCTACATAACCCAAAAGGTTGTGCCTGTCATATGGTTTCAGGACTTTCTTTTGAGCTTCATTTTCTCTAAAGTTTTTCAGTTTTGCCATCAATCCATATTCAGACATACTCGATTTGGTTGGCTCTCTTTTATTTTTATCTAAGAAAGCGTTTATCTCTTCAAACGAATCAACAAGCCTGTCTTCGTCCGTTTTCACAAAAGAAGTTTTGGCTTTTGAATCTAATAATCCAAAATCATCATCATCAAAAATGTCATCTATTGTTAGTTTCTTCTTCATAATGATTAATGATAAATTATTAATGGTTAATGGACGATTTAGCTGACTTTATTATAGACGTTATTAGCTTTATGATTTCTATTGCATCTGTATTTAGGCTTTCAAATTCATTTACAGATAAATAATCGGTTTCTTTCAATAATTCTAACCAATAGATGCTTTCATTAATTTCTTTTTGAGCAATCGCCATTTTATGAACAAAATCCTTCTTTGTTTCAGCGTGTTCAGCCTCTCTAACCATTGCACCCACACTTGTTCCTGAACGTAATAATTGTTTTGACAAAACGAACTCTTTTTTTTCAGCAACTAAAAACTGATATAAGCGAACGATTCTAATTGCAAACCCAAAACTTTTATTTTTAACAACATTTTCTTTCATAATTCATCATTTACAATTTATAATTAACCATTTACAATTAATAATTAACCATTAATAACTCTCTTTCGTTTCAACTCTCTTAAAAACAGGATTGCTTCCGCCATTCTTTTTTCCTTATGGTCAAATGCTTGAATGTTTGGTTGCTCTCCATTATTATGCTGCACCCATTCTTTTATTTTTGGCCATAACAAAATGGCTTCATCTTCGGTCATTTCAAATTTGGTAGATTGAATATGCTCGTCAATTATTTTTAATACTTGAGTTGTAACCGACTTTGATAAAATTTCGAAGGCTTTTTGAAACGGATTTATTCTATCAATCAGGTCAATATGGATGTCATCAATGTTTACAAAACTGCCTGCCATTCTGATGAATTTTTTATCTCCTTGTTCTTCAATCGTACTATTTTTTATTACAGAATCGACTACTACGTGTTGTCTGACTGCTTCTACATCATCATCACTTAAATCAGGATAAATTTCTCGGATGATTTTAGGAATTAAAACCGTATTAATAACCTCCGGCTCAATATTGCCCGGCATAGCTTTAAGCATCTG